>JAESFP010000031.1_pt1 | contig 575190 bp, 579 predicted proteins | sample 9266181 | NCBI WGS metagenome assembly JAESFP01 (sample SAMN14502547, study PRJNA617102) | algae metagenome | isolation source: Pegethrix bostrychoides GSE-TBD4-15B and co-occurring heterotrophs from... | place: USA: Grand Staircase-escalante National Monument, Utah | collected 2006-08-15 | reverse complement strand
CGCCCGCCGAAGTCGCAAAACATTCTGTCTGGGGGCATGCCCCCAGACAGAATGTCACCCCCTCAACCCAAACGCACAATGAAGCGAGACTCTCCGCCTGACTGGTAACAAGAAGGGGAGCACGTCAATTTCCGCCTACTACCGCCCCAATACCAGCAGCGTAGAACAACAGCGTGGCTGGATATTTTTGTAGGGTGAGCCAAATATCGATACCGGTCGAAGTTGCTGATGGCACGATCATCTGAAGCCCTCGCACGAAGACATCTTGCTGTTCTGTCTCTGCCCAGAAGCCACCATGGAAGAAGAGATGTTGGAGTATTTCGGTTGAGTTTTCATAGCCCCGAGCGCGACGGCAAAATTCATCGTTAAGCTCTGTTCCCGTTAGCCAGGGTTCGCTCGCGGGAAAATCGGTCGCAAGATGCCGCCGAACTTGGTCGATTTCGTCCATGACAAGATCATGAAGCCGAACCCGCTGACGTGGATCAGCGATATAGCGTTTCAGCGAGGCCACCGCCGCCGAGACCGAGAGAGGGCCGGGGGCTCGAAGCTCCTCCAAGCTCGCCACCTTCTCTTCGATGGTGGTGAAGAAGGTATCGGCGTCTTTGATAGTCAGGACCTGCGCTTGCCGCAAAGAGATGAGGTTCGCAGCTTTGGGGCCGGGTGGGTGATTGCAGGCCCAGTATGTCGTGTACCGTCGTGATGGGCTGCGTTCAAAGGCCGCACGAAGCGCCGGATCCCATTCACCCGACCATCCGCAAATGATGAATCCGAATTCGTCCAGTACCCGATCCAGGTAGGTTTCCATGACCGGGTCATAGTTGGCGAGTTCCGCCTCGGTGTTCTTGATGCGGTCATCCAGGTAATCACCATGGAGCTTCAACACAACGCATCGCTGATGAACTATCGGGGCGGCCCCTGCTGCCCCATCCGAGGTGGAGATCACCGTCGGTTCAACCCCTTCGTCGCGCAGCGCCCTCTCCATAAGGCGGTCGAAATTCGTCGTTACGATCACCTTCACATATCCGCGCGCTACGAGCCGGGCGATGGCCCGATGGGCCTCGGTTGGCTCCTTCACCCCATCCTCGTGCTCATCGTCGGTCGGTTCGAAGAAGGCATGCAGCAAGCGTCTGCGTTCGGCGGGGGTTTTGGCCAGCCCATCAAGGAGGCGTGAGTAGTCCGGGGCCTCTCCGTACTTGCCGGTATACCAACCTTCGAGATCGTCACCCGGATCGTCATCTTCGAGCTTAGCCAACCGTCGGGCGAGGTCGAGCGTCACTTCCCAACCCGTTGGGATCCCTGCGGAGCGGGAAACGCCTGACCCCAGAAGCACACCAAACACGCCCTTGTTGGATTGAACCGAATGGGCCACAGAAAGCAGGGGGTCGATCATGTGCAGCTACGTTACCATGTTCTGATTCGGGTACTCCCAGAGCGGGAATACCTTCGCCCGATCATTCTGGCAGGGTTGCAATATCTGGCAAGAAATTCACGCGACGAGGGCTTTGTGGACCGACCCGACAGAGACACCGATCTTTGCCGCTATGGCGCGGACGCTCAGCCCCTCCTCCTTGCTTGCCAGGATTGCGGCCTTCGTCTCGTCCGTGAGGCCAGGTCTTCCCAGCCTCTTCCCTTGAGCTTTCGCGCGCGCCAAACCGGCGTTCACACGTTCCCGAATGATGCCGCGCTCGAACTCGGCGAACACGCCGAGCATTCCGAACATGGCGCGCCCAGATGGGGTGGTGGTATCGAGCGCCTGTTGATGCAGATATAGATCAACGCCCACAGCATGCATGTCCTGCAAGAACCCGACGAGATCAACAAGGGACCGCCCTAGGCGGTCTACCGACCATGCGGCGACGATATCGAACTTGCGGCGTGCAGCATCCTTGAGTAGGCGATCAAATGCCGGGCGCTGATCACGCCCTTTGCCTCCCGAATAACCTGCATCTTCGTATATGCCGACCACAGCCCAACCTGCGGCGTTAGCGACACGTTCAAGTTCGATGCGCTGGTTCTCGACGGTCTGGCCCGAGGTGGAAACACGGAGATAGAGGGCAACGCGTTTGCTCACACACATCTCCCTATCATGGCGATGGCACCATACGTCCCTATCGTTCATAAATCAAGTGTTTTATGAACGATAGGGATCGCTTCAAAACAGCCGCAGAAAACCTGTCGCTCGCCACGCCAGAATCTTTGGGGATTTATGAACGCGGCTGATGTGGCTGGTACTTGTCTCGGAGATCGTCTTCGTACGATTGCATACCCAAATGGACCGCTTGGGATGCTTCTGCGAGCGAGTCGATATCGTATCGGTGGTTCCGGTCGCTATAAGGAGCAAAATTCTTCCCGTGGTCACGTTCCAGGAAGCTCAAGTCACCTTCAAATATTTCGATGCCGGTCAAGGTGAAGACCTGATTGATAGGCTTCCCTTGCCATGAATTCCGCCGCCCCCATCGAACCAAACCAATCAGCCTTCCGGTCTCTTCGGGCGTGAACTCGGTCTTGAGAACGGAGACGACAATGATCGATCCTGGGATCTTCGATGCAACGAGTTTCAACTTCGCAATATCATTCGCCTTAATGAGATCCCCTTTGCCGAAAGACTTGGCTTCGCCGATGAGTGTACGAGGTTCTCTGCGGCTATCGAAGTCTCCTACGGAATACCATGCCAAGAAATCCGCCTCAGCTTTCGCGCCATCAGGCAATGTGAGAGTTGAAGCTGTGGCGAATGCCCAGTGGTCCATCGCTCCGAAATGTCTCATCAGGAAGCGCAGGGTGAGCAGCGAGCCATATCCACCACGGGCGTAGTCTTGTACGGCGAAAGGGCCGATTGTACGGAAAGTCCACCTTGAGCGCCCTGGGTGCTGTGGGAAGTCGAAGCTGTTTAAGCATCTATCGCATTCGACAGTGTAGTTAACACTCGTCAGGCTGAGCCAATTCTCGTGCATGCATGTGGGGCAGTGGGTCGTTAGGCCCATGCGGACGATGTTTTTGTCGGTGAAGTCCTTAAGAACGTAGTTAGGAAAGCGATCTTGATGACGATGTTTTTTTAGAACCCTGTCCCAGTCTTGGAGAGGGACAAATCGCCCCTCATACACTTCTTCAAGGACCTCACCATTGTTTGCCTGACTGACCCGCCGTCTCACTGTAGGGGCCATACGGTTCAAAAGGGCCAAGGTGCCCTCATCCGCGAGTAATCCCATCCCCCATATACTCCCGACACGTTCCAATATCTGCTTGGCAATATGTCCCGGCTCAGATAATGCGGCTTTGATCCCGAGAAGCTTCAGCCAACTGAAGATGGCCTCCTCAGGCGTAGGGAGGTGGAGGGTCTGCGTATATTCCTTCGTATTTCGACCATAGACCCAGCCCTCAGAACCGATCTGGACACGGTCCTCGACCATATTACGGATCGGCCAAGTCAGATCGAAGTTGTTGAAAGGCAAAGCGGTCACATCGTTCGCACGCGAGCCATAGAATTGCACCACATTGGCCCACCGGAACCCATGACCTGCAAACCGTTCCACAAACGATGGAGATAGCGGCGAAAAACGGGTTTCTCGGTGATTAGAATCAACTTCTAATTCAATGGCTTGATCTTCCGCAGTCACCTTCATTCGGCTTGGAGAACGGGAGCGTCGGTCGTGGAAAACTTCCCAAACGCGAACGGCATGCCCAACATGAACTGAGCCCTTCTTCGCCTTGTCCGTCACCAGTTGGGCTGCTTCCCAGTTCACTTCGTTCGTTAAGGACTGCCCGAAAACGATACTCCAATGGTCCATGACGCCATGATTGTTTCCGACCAACGGCAGGTACGCGTCAGTCATCCAGCGAGCTACGGTCTCGGATAACTCGGGAAGCCAGGTAATAGGAACTGGAATCACTTGGCTCGGTTGAAGCCTCATATTCCAGAGATCGATCAAATCACAGAGATTCGTATGGTCGAAGATAAAGACGACAGGGCGGTCATACCACGCTTGGGAAAACGTTAACCCCACGTTGGTCACTGCGAGTGGCGTTGACTTTCCCCTCTCGAAAGCTTCTCGCCATGCCGCGACATCACAACCATGAAGAGGCGCGCTAAACATCTGGCGAAAAAAATCTGAGATATACTGAACGCGTTTACCAGATGGATAGACACCGAACATCGCCTCTGCGAGGACGCTACCTGATTGAGGCTTGACCAGAAGCCCTTGCCGCTCTTGTCGAAGCTGATAAGGTTCATCTCGTTCGTATAACTCGTGCAGAGCACTAACGACGCCCAACCCTGTGCTGGGTTCATCCCAGTCCCCGCTATTTTGCGTTTTGAAAACGTCTTTGAGCTTGATGAAGCGTTCGTCACGATAAAACGTGTCTGGAACTTCGAGGCCCGCCCGTTTCCCCAATCCGTCCTGAGCTTCCACGAAAACATCTGGCTCATAGAATCGGATGTATGCCTTCGCTATCTCCTCCGGCTTCGGACTTTTGCCAAACGTGTTTCGCCACTCGCGCGGCGTCGAGCGAAATACCGGGATGATAGGGTTCTGCGCCCCACCCCAGAGAGAAGCCGAGAACTGCATGAAGCGCTTTATGGATCGCAGATCCGTTGGGGCAACCAACAAGGCTATGCGAGCAGGACGGAGGCGGAGGCGTCCAGAGATTCGGGGCACGAACTTGGTCCATTTTGACGAGAAACGATGACATATAAGTTTGCCACCCTAGATAGATTATCGAAACCCGGATGTTCGCTGTTGCGTACTGTTCCTGGGCTCATCTGTCATGGAGATGGTTTCAGATGGTTAAGAAGTGATCCTACCTGCCAAAGTGATTAAAATTTTCCATCGGAAGAGAGGCTTCTGTGGCGTCGAAAAGACCACGAGCGTTCTCCGCACGATACCTCTGGATTTTGTGCATCCCCCGTTAATTAATTTACAAGACGAGGAAAGAGAGGTCGCCATTTAAGCGAACTCCCATTTTTTGAGCGCGAGTGAAGAATGGGAAGACTATTATTCGGTGTCGTCGTTGGGAATACAATTAACAATCCAAGTTCTCCGTAGCCCAGCGGATTATCTTTGTATATATTTTTTCCTAAATCTAAGCATAAAGATTTAGTTCTTTCCCGTTCTTCCTGTGAATTCCACACAGTTGAATCTTCAGTAAGAGCATAATTTTTTGTCTCTATAATTTCGCAAGTGCGAAAGTCTATATCTAGGTTTTGTAGTTTCAAAAATAATCTATCAATAGATTTTTGCGCTTTAGCCGTTGCGGCAAGTGTTATTATTCTAATTTTAACAAAGGACACTATGTCATTATTTTCTCTCATAAACACCTCTAGATTAGTAGATAATGTCCTGCCGGTTGCGGCAATATCGTCAATTATGATTAACGCAACTGGCTGTTCATACTTCGAGGCATGAATATTGTATTTATTCCTGAAGTCTGATGGGCTTATAATGCAATCGGCATCGATAGAGTTTTCTTCCGCGTACATTGAAGCGTATCCAGAACCACTTTTTCCTTCGCCGTCGACGTAAGTTAGCAATACGTCGGTTCTACGCGCACCACGCTTTCGGATAATAAATTCCGGGAGTAAGGGTTTGACCATGGTGGCATGGATGCTTTTTAATCTTTCTCTTACATGTGCTTCGCTAAAAACCTTTGTTCTCTTTAGCAAATTAAATAAAAGTCTCTGATCCTTCGCATTGTCTACCTGCTGAAGCCAACCCCGAATATCATCCGTACCAATACGCATTCCGCGATAGGTAGGCCATTGATCAACAAGTTCTACAATTTCGTTGGATTTAACCAGGGCTGCATTTTCTTCTTCTATAATGCTGCTGGCTAACTCCTCCCTTAGGGAGTCGGAAACGAGTTGACTTACCCCCACGTCTACAAGCCATGTCTGAAAAATAGGTAGCGTAAATTTGTATTCTCGATCTATGTCTACTAGTATTTCTCGATGTTGAAAATCGTTAAGAATCGGTTGAATTTGCGTAGAAGGCAAAATCATAGAACTACGATTCTCTGCAATGTTGGATGTCCTCGTTGGCAACCTTTGCCTTATGCAGCGAGCAAGAGCTACGAGCACTTTCATACGGTAAAGAATATCAAGCTCCCGTTCGTCCAGTGCTTTTGAAATTCCATCTTGCCAGAGGTGTGCAAACGAGTTTGCGCCCAAACCCGATATTGCCGCTTCGGTAGCCCGACGTACTTCGGTTGCTGTGACGTCAGAATCACGTTCACTAACGGCAAAATCGAATACAAAGCTGCAAATAATCTTTGTAAAATACGGATTTCCCCTCGTAATATTGTAAACTTCAGATATTGCGTCCTCATGCCAGTATAATAGATCGGCACTCGGCCTTCTCACCAATAGTTGGAAATCTTGCCATTCCCTCTCTCTCGAGAAGTAATTCAGATTGATGCGCGCAAAATTGTTCAGCTTCTGTCCTTGTCGCTCCATGACGAATGGCATGTTCTCACCGCCAATAAGTATTATACATACATTCTCTGCCCGCGACAGAGCACGCAGATTAGCAAAAAACGTTTCGGCGATGTTACCATACAAATAAAGCTCTGGATGAATTTCGTCAAATTCATCTATTATAATAATAAATCGTTCCCGCGTTACAATCTCGCAAGCAAGTTTGCATAATTTAATTATTTTTGATAAAGAACCCGTGAATTGTTTATAATCACTGGATATACTGTTTGGCAATTTTCTAAATATAAAATCAGCAATGCTTTCGCTCAATTGCTGTAGCGTTACGTCGATATCTGCGTGTGCAATTTCACCCCAAAGAATATAATGATAATTTATGTTAAATTTATTGCTATTTACGTGCGCATGTTTTGCTGAGGCTAAAGCTAAAGAGGTTTTTCCTACACGTTTTTGGCCCGTAATGAAAAATGACTGCATCGAGTCACGCAGCATTCGCGCTGCGAGATTCCTAACCATATCGTCTCTACCATAAAAATCCTCTCCTTTAGCTACTTCCGTACTATATGGTGTTGACAATTCATGCTGCGCCCAATCAACATCATTACGCTGCCCGGAGACATAGAATTCAAAAATAGTCGAACTTCTTTCCCTACGACCAATTTCTCCCCACCCTATCTCTAGTAATGCAGAGAATTTAAGGCAAGGCTCTATAACTATAATATTTAAGGTCAATGAAAAATTGCCAGGAAGAACATTTCCAAGTATTACGGTTTCGCCGTCGAGGAGAACCGCCTCACTATTGATTGCAATTGATATTTTAACGTCAGTGGCTAAACCTGGACCACTATTTCTTAATGGTACTACAACCTGTATCGCTTTTTCTCGAACATGCAATGGGTAGCGTTTTTGAAGTTCGTCATTATGCTGCCCCCATATGACCGTGGTCTCAAATCGCGCCCTCCTGGTTCGAAAATAATCATCGAGTACGATTTGGCAATTCTGGATAAACGGCTTTAAAAACAAATTAACTAAGAACGTATCCGCTCCAGAAAAATCCGTTCTCGCAGAATCAATGCTGCGGTTGCACTCTTCAATATCTGAAAGAAAACTAGACTCTATTGTATCTATCTTTTTTATGCTTCCTAAAATTGCCTCTATTGTGCTGCGAACGTCATCTAAACGAAAATAATAGCAATACTTTTGAATAAATCCGTGGTTAAGACAGCCCAATACCATTTTTCGATTCGATAAAATGGCTTCTACGTCACCATAACTCTTACCGATAGGGGACAATATCTCTATAATATGATTGTGACATTGCTGTAGTTTTTCAAATTTTTGGTAAGTTTGAATTTTAGAGTCAATCTTCAAATATTCAAACACAAAAGGCGTGTATTTTTCACACAAATCTACCGTATATCGCGCAATATTGTTCATCTGATTGGGTTTTGGTATCACATCGTTAATTGATAAGCATCGTAAAATCATTATAATGGAAACTGGATCTACGTTATTCTGACGATATAGAGCGCCAATCGCGTCGCTAATGCTTCCTTTGCCTTGATCTTGGGATGCACAAACTAAGAGAAAATCTCTAAGTGTGGTTTGTACCTCTATGGCTCTCTCACTGCCACCATTTATTAAATGCTCTAGTTTGGACTGCAATTCGAGCTTGGTGTCTGCTTGCGATCCTGACGAATGGTTCATGCTCATTCTCTGTTCAGCTTGTGGCAAAATAGTTTTTCGTTAACATCTCGACTAATCAGAGAAAAATTGTAGGCCAATACACCTTTAAAGGAAAGAGTTCCTTTTTCGAGGCACCAGTCACAGCGAAGCAGGAGTTCCGTGCCATGATCACCCCTCTCCCCCTCCTTCAGCACCAACCACGGCTGGAAAATTGATACCCATCGCGACCAAGTGATCGGCGACGTCTCCCAACAGTGGCAAGCCCAGCCCGATGTTAGAATTCTGTCGCTGGCCCATCCGGAAAGGTTCCTCCACGACCAATCCTGATTACGAACGAGTCCCTACCCGCTCCAGTGATGTTACATTTTCTTAACATAGAGATCAAAGACGGGATGAAGGCCAATTCCCAGCCAGAATTAACTGGTATCTGTCCTCCAACCTCGGAGCATAATAAAGAAACGAGCTTGACCTGAACCATCGGGAAGATTTGGCGGAGATCGCCATCGCTATAACGCGGAGAAATTCAAGAGAGCATTTTTTTATCGCACTTGCGCTCTAAATAATTATCCGTTGATTCATTAGGCCAATTGAATATTTTAACAATTTTATCTAGGAAACGGCACTGACGATCATAGCTTAGATCAACACTATGGTCTTGTCGGCATTTTTCTCAAAAGACGCATCGCACCACGTCAACTTATGCCACACAAAAAATAAAAAAAATTCTTTCTAGAAAATGATTGTCGAACTCCAGTCTCCTCAAAAATTTTGCATGTCCTTGTCAGTCTTTAACCCAGCAGTTTTCCCGTTATGACGCCCGTCTTCCTGATAATTCTGCCAATGCAGCAGAATATCTGATCTAGGAAATAAGATTTTCATGGACCGTGCAGTTACTCTTCAAACCCACGCACGCCTCGATGTTAAATCCATAATTGAGCCCTAGAATCGCCTTATGCTTCCGCTTCAAGGAAACCTTGTTCCCATACTTACCACGCATGGTTTTGTCGGCATGACCGGTGATGGCTATCTGAATACGAGCGTCGATTTCAGCCTCGTCAAGGAAGTCGCAGAAGGTGTGGCGTAGAGAGTGGAGAACCTTCGACCTCGAGGTGATCCCGACAGAATCACAAACACGGGAGAACCATTTCCCAAGCTCGTCCGCGTACCGTTTGGTCGTGTCGTTGGCGTCGTCAATGAAGAGATAAGTCTGACCGCGCGCCCTCACGCTCGCGGCGAAGTCGAGAAACCCCAGTTTGAGGATCGCCTCGGGGATGGGAATTTCCCGAGCGGATGAATCGGTCTTGATCGTTTTTTCCGCTCCGGCATCGCTGATCTCGTTGACCGATATATAGGCGATGCCACCTGTTTCGCGGATGTCCGACGCCAGGAGTTGAACCGCTTCCATCCGGCGCAAGCCCATAGTGATGCAAAGGAGAGGTACCCAGCGATGCCCCGACTTCGCCGCCTGATGGTACTCCGTTGAAGAGAAGAACCGTTGAAGTTCTTCGGCGGTGAAGCTGTCGCGGTAGACCTTCTGTTGACCCTTGGAATGAAGGTTTTGGAACGGGTTGAACTGAATGATCCTACGTTGGACGGCATAGGAGAATAACGTCGATATCGCTGTGACGTGCTTGTTGTAGGTGGCAGCGCTGATCCGTTCGACGCTTACGCCTTGCTTGAACAGTTTTTCCGCAAGATCAGCTTGCTGGATCAGACTATTGGGCATCCGGTGACGTTTGATCTCGGCCCACACGGGGCGAAGTTTCAGAAGGTCGGCGAAATCTTGGGCATGGGCTGGGGTGACGTCCACAACACCGATGGTCTCGATACCTCGTTCGCGCAGGTGCGCCAGGAACCGGTCGACGATGGGGCGCACCTCTGTGGCGATGTACTTTTCACCACGTTCCGCGTGCGCGATCCAACGCTGAAGTATCATTGCCAGGGAAGGGTTGCTTGTCTCATCGACTGGCCGTAACGGTCGCGGGAGAGCCTTTGTCAGTGTGTCCGCACCGGAGTGTAACAACCAGTGCTTGGCCTGGAGGGTTTGGAGCAATCGCGCTGCGCTTTCCAGCCGCTCGGGAGTCCAGAAAAGCGGTCCTTCCTGATCGTCCAACAGGGCGCGAAGGAGATCGGCGGGATCGTCATCGCCGTAGAGGTTCGTTGCCCGCTCGGTCCATGCGGTGATGCAGGCGGTGATGAATTCTTCAAGGAGGTCATCCTCGACCGTCCAGCCTTCGTCGTGGAGGAAATCCTCTGCTGAGACGGCTATGCCACCATCATGCCCGCCGAGGATTTCCGCATCGTCGAAGTCGGCATCATCCCCGACGTGCTCCAACCACGCCCGTGCGAGGCGAGACAGATCACTACGTCGGAGAGTCTTCTCCTGCCGAGGCGGAGATCCATGCTTACGGAGATGGGCGAACCACGCATCGATCTCGTCCGCCTTAACCGCCTCCCCTGCCTCTGCACGCTGGATCAGCGTGTTCGTGTAGGTGATGGCATAGGCATTCAATAACACCGCCCTCTTCGGATCGGTTCCGAGAAAGCGAAGCAAATGTCCAGCAGAGTCTGTCGGGATGAACGGTCGCAAATCCAACCGAATCGGTCGCCGATGAAAACGCTTACGAGCATTTGGCCAAAGATACGGCATGGGTCGCATTGTACGCCCTCCGAGCGTCCTCGGCTAGCGCGACTGATACCCATCTTGCTGGAAAACTGATACCTACTTTTCCGCAGAAACCCTGGCGTTTCGAAAAACTCCGTCAAAACAAGGGCTTGGAAAGTAGATGGCGTCCCCGGCGGGATTCGAACCCACGGCCTGCAGCTTAGGAGGCTGCCGCTCTATCCTGCTGAGCTACGGGGACTTGCCCGGAAGGTTTATACGGGATGCCAGCCTAAGGGGCAACGAGAGAGGCCAGTTCCAGCTTATAGCGTTCCGTTGCCCGAACGAGGGCCGCGCGAATGCCGGGTTCAAGGGCGGCGTGGCCTGCGTCGGGAATCACCACCAATTCCGCTTCCGGCCAAGCTTGTTTCAACTCATAAGCCGAAACCGCCGGGCACACCGTATCGTAGCGCCCTTGAACAATCGTGCACGGCAGGCGGCGAATACGGCCGATTTGGGCCAGCAACTGCCCGTCGCCCAAGAACACATCATTCACAAAATAATGGGCTTCCAGGCGGCTGATCGCCAGTGTCGCGCCATTGGGTTCTTGGGGAAAGTCCGGGGCGGGTAGCAGCGTGGAGGCGCGGGTTTCGAACTGGCTCCAGGCGTGGGCGGCGGGTAGATGCACCGCCGGGTTAGGGTCGGTCAAATGGCGGTAGTAAGCGGTCAGCAAATCCTGCGGCGTGCGCTGGCCTTGGTCGGCTTCGGGCAGGGCGTCGACAAAATCCTGCCAGGCATCGGGGAAAATCTGGCGAATGCCCGTCAGGAACCAGTCAATCTCTGACCGCCGCCCAAGGAAAATACCGCGCAGTACAAAGCCCAAACAATGATCGGGGTGGGCCTGCCCATAGGCGAGTGCCAGGGTAGAGCCCCAGGAACCACCAAAGACCAACCAGCGGTCGACCCCAAGTTCAGTACGCAAGGCCTCGATATCATCGATCAGGGTTTGCGTCGAATTCTCCCGCACCTCGGCGGTTGGCCGCGAGCGGCCGCAGCCGCGCTGATCGAACAGAATAATGCGGTAGGCGTCGGGATCGAAAAACCGCCGATGGGTGGGGGATGCGCCCGCACCCGGCCCGCCGTGCAGGAATAGAACGGGGATGCCCTTGGGATTGCCGCATTCCTCCCAATAGACCCGATGAATGTCGCCCCGCGCCAGAATACCGTGACCATGGGGGTCAATCGGGGGGAAGAGGTCGGTCCGCATTCGCAAATTCTCCGGCAGCGAGGGGAAGGCCCACGCCCCCCCCTTCACAGAACACGGTTAAATCACAGGGTTTCAAGCAAAAAACGCCGGTTTTGCGGCTGGATGGGGCGGGCATTGAGCGGGAAAAGCGCCGCAAACGCCTGAATTTGGGCTTTCGACGCCCGCACCGGACGGCGGAAAACCGTCCACAGAATGCCTTCCGTACAGGGCGGCGTGGTCAGCGACCCCGAATAGCGGTAGAAGGCGCGGTCGTCGGGCAGAAGCGCATCAAAGCGCAGCGGATCGGGCAAGGGTTGCTCCGGGCCGGGTTTCGGCAAATTGGCGAAAACCTGCTTGAGGGTGGCATTTTCGGGCCCCTCTTCAATGAAAACACCTAAGACGGCAAACTCCCCCGCCTCGGACTTATGGACGAAATGGCATTCGAGCGGAAAAGATTTGCCGTTCAGCTTATGCTCGCTGGGATGATGGAAATGCGCCTGAACCAAGCCGTAGCTTTTGCGCCCCACGATCAAGCGGCTCCCGGCGGGAACGTTCACCTGAATCGTATGGCCGTTATTGATAATGCCCGCCGACGCCTCGCGGTACTCAACGTAGAGACCGCCGAGTTCGGCACGAATCCCCTCTTTCAGGTCCAGCGGGCTTTGCTCGACCCCAACCTCGCAGGCTTTGAAATCCGGCTTCAGTTTGCCCCACTGCTGGGGGCCTTCAAGTCCGTCATAGCGCCAATGGACCTCGCCGCCGGGATGGGCGGGCGCGGTTTCGCCCCAAGCCGAGCCGCTGGCGCAGAGCGGGCAGAGAGCGGCGGCGGTTAAGCCTTTCAAGAAAGCTCGACGGTTTACCGGAACTGGGCGCATCTTTCTGTCTCCGTTGAGAGGGTAGGGTGCAATCGACGCAAAGCCCCTGAGCATTGCAGCCTTAAAGCTAATCGAAACTAGAGTTCTGCCAAATGAGACGATTCACAGGGTTGTTTATTTCCTTTATTTTTCTTTTCCCTGGTATGTCTCACGCGGCGGCGCAAAAAATCACCTCCGTGGACGGGCAAAATCTTGTTCTGGCCGATGGTCAGCGCCTGTGGCTGCTGGGCGTTTGGGGGCCGCAACCGGGGGCAACGCCCGATCAGAGCGACCCCGGCACGGCGGAGGCCGAAGCCGCACTCGCCGCCGATACGGTTGGGCGGATGGCCAGCACAGCGAGCCTGATGGGACCGGACCGCAGCGGGCGCTTCGGGGCGATTGTCACGCTCGACGGCGATCAGGCGTCGCTGAACGAACGCCTCGTGCGCGGCGGCTGGGCGCGGGCCTATCTGCTGCCGGGCTTGCCGAAGGCCGAGGATCCTGGCGCAACCTTGCTTCCCGTGCTGCTTCGGGCGGAAGGGGCCGCGCGGGCCGAGGGGCGCGGCCTGTGGCATTTTCCCGCCTATCGGGTCCGCCAAGCGGGCAGTGAGGACCTCTGGCCGCTGCGCGATCAGTTCCACCTCGTCGAAGGCCGGGTTCGGCGGCTGGTGAAGCGCGCGGGGTGGGGGGCCGAGCTTACCTTGGGCGAGGGGCGGTCGGCCTTGAAAGTGATCGTTCCCAGCCCTCTAGGCCGGGTGCTGAAGGCGCGCGGGCTCGATCCGCACGATCTAACCGACGCCAAACTGCGCGTGCGCGGCTGGATTAGCGTTAGCGGCGGGCTGTCGATCCAATTGGAGCGCCCGGAATATCTGGAAAAACTGCCCTAAAATTGCCCGATGCGTGGGTCTCTGCTACTCTGATGCCGCAAAAAATATTGGGAGAAAATCCGTGAAAGCTTGGCTGTCCCCCTTCGTTATCGCCGCCGGGATCGGGGCTGCCAGCCTGCTCGGCGGCTGCACGACCAACCCCGCGACGGGCCAGCAGAGCTATACGGCCTTCATGTCCAGCGACGACGAAAAGCGCGTCGGGGCTGAAGAACATCAGAACATCCTCAAAGAATACGGCGGGACGTTTAACCATAACGGCATTGCCGCCTATGTTACTGGCGTCGGCAACAAACTGGTCGCCAATTCGGAGTTCGCGGGCCAGCCCTTTACCTTCACCGTGCTGGATTCGGAGATCGTCAACGCCTTCGCCCTGCCCGGCGGGTATGTTTATGTAACGCGCGGGTTGCTGGCGTTGGCGTCGTCGGAAGCGGAGCTTGCCAGCGTGCTCGGCCATGAAATCGGCCATGTCACCGCGCGGCACACGGCGCAGCGCGTAAGCTCGGCCAATACGGCGAATATTGTCACCGGCGGGCTCGCTGTGCTGGCGGGGGTTCTCACCGGGTCCAGCGAACTTGGCTCGGTCGTAAGCCAAATTGGCGGCACGGGCGCGGGGCTGTACCTGCAATCCTTCTCCCGCGATCAGGAGTTCGAGGCCGATTCGCTTGGCGTGCGCTATATGACGCGCGCGGGTTACGATCCCACGGCGGCGGGCGGTTTTCTGGCCAAGCTTCAGGCGCAGTCGGAGCTGGACGCTAAACTCGCCGGGCGCGATCCCAACGCGGGTGGCGACATGATGGCGAGCCACCCGCGCACGCAGGACCGGGTAGCGAAAGCCGTGACCGAAGCCGCACAAGGGGAAGGCGCAAAGGCCCAGGCCGCGCTCGGCAAACCCGCGACCGAAATCGGGCGCGAACCCTTCCTTGCCCGCATCGGCGGCCTACCCTATGGGGCCGACCCGCGTGAAGGCATTGTGCGGGGAAGCAGCTTCACCCTACCGCCGCAGCGCGTGCGCTGGAGCGCGCCCAGCGGTTATGCCGTTCAGAATGGGGCGGAGGCCGTGCTGATTGCGGGGCAAGCCGCAAAAGCCCGCTACGATATCGCCAAAGCCGCCGCCCCTGCCGCCGACGCGGTGCGCACCTGGGGCCAAAGTTACGGCCTGCGCGGCCTGTCGCGGATTGCGGTCCCCGGCGGGCTCGATGCCGCAACCGGGGTCATCCAGGCGCAAACCAGTCAAAAGCAGCCGGTGATGGTGCGCCTGCTGGTGATTAAGACCGACGCCAATACCGCCCATCGCTTCCAAATCTTAGGCGGGCTTCAGTCGGGGGCGGAGGTGGACCGGCTCGCCCAAAGCCTCGCCAGCAGCTTCACGCAGATTTCTGCGGCGGAAGCGGCCGCCTTCAAACCCTTGCGGGTGGAGATTGTCAGTGCCGGCAGCGACGCGCAGACCCGCCAGCAGGCAAACCAAATGCCGACCCCGAGCGGGACGGAATCGCTACGCCTGTTCGAAATTCTGAACGGCCTCGCCCCTGGTGCCATGCCCGCACCGGGGACAAAAATCAAACTGCTGCGCTCTTGACGCGTCGGGCCGGGAGGAATATGGTTGTTACATGCAACGGAATACTTCTCCCGGCCCTGATGCCCTCGCCCAAGATGGCGCTGCCCTGCACGAAGCCGTGTCGGCCCTGGTGCGCGTGTATCAGTTCCGCGACCGGGACCGAATCTGCTGCTACGATATTTCGGTGACGCAGTGTCAGGCGCTGAAGAACCTTGTGGATGGCGGCCCTACCCGCCCGCAGGCGCTGGCCGATGCGCTGTTTCTCGATAAAAGCACCACCAGCCGCGTGCTGGAAGCGCTGGAACGCAAAGCCTATATCCGCCGCGAACCCGACCCCACCGATGGGCGCGCCCATCGGGTTGGCGTAACCGAGGCCGGGCGGGCCTTGTTCGACCGGATCACCCAAGATTTGATTGCCCAGCAGATCGACGTGATTCGCGACCTCGATCCCGAGGGGCGGCGCGCCGCCATCGATGTCGTCACCCGCCTGCACCGGTTGGCAGAAGCCCGCTTTACCAGCGGCGTTAGCGTGGGCGCGTGCCCGCCGACCGCCGCGTGATTTTTTCACCCCTATAGTTGTCACTAACAACGGAAAGCCTCCATGATCACCACCCGTCCCGCCGAACCGAAAGATGCCGAGGCCATCGCCCGGATTTACTCCATCGGTATTACGGAGCGCACGGCCACCTTCGATACGGAACCGCGCACCGCCGCCGATATTCTGCCGAAGATTGCCGATTCGGCGCACTTCCCGCAGCTTGTCGCCGTCGATACGGGCGGCACGGTGCTGGGTTGGGTGGGCACCAGCGCTTACCGGGCGCGGGCGTGCTATCAAGGCATCGGCGAATTTTCGATCTACCTCGATCCTGCGGCGCGCGGCCAGGGCGTTGGGAAACTGCTGCTGAATGCGCTCGTCGATGCCGCACGGGCGGCAGGGTTCTGGAAGCTGCTCTCGCGGATTTTCACCTTCAATCACGCCAGCCTCGCGGTGTGTCACGCCTGCGGCTTCCGCGATGTTGGTGTGTATGAAAAACACGGCAAGCTCGATGGGCGCTGGCTCGACGTGGTTATCGTCGAACGGCTGATCCCGGAAAATCTCACCTAAAACCGCCGCTCCCGTCGGTTTGTTCTAACGGCCCCGTGTTGGGCCGAACGCTCCCGCTTTGCTTGAAAGGACCACCGCTATGTCGCTTCCCATTGTTATCATTGGTGCCGGGCCGGTCGGCCTTGCCGCCGCCGCCCATCTCCTGGAACGCGGCCTGACGCCGCTGGTGCTGGAAGCCGGGCCATCCGTCGGCACCCATATCCGCGCCTGGGGCCATGTCCGGCTCTTCTCGCCGTGGCATTTCTGTATCGACCGCGCCAGCCGCGCTTTGCTGGAGCCGACCGGCTGGCACGCCCCCGACCCGAAACGCCTGCCCACGGGTGCCGCCCTGGTCGCCGACTATCTTGATCCACTGGCCGCCGTGCTCGCGCCCTATATTCGCTATAACACGCGGGTTGTGGCCCTCAGCCGTGAGGGTGTCGATAAAGTGCGCAGCCAAGGCCGGGCGGAAAAACCCTTCGTCGTGGCGCTAAAAACACCGGAAGGCGAAAGCCAAATCACCGCCGCTGCCGTCATCGATGCTTCGGGCACCTGGAGCCAGCCGAACCCGCTGGGCGCGAGCGGTATTGCGGCGCCGGGCGAGAAAGCCGCCGCCGCCCACATCCACTATGGGATTCCCGATGCCCTCGGGCCGGATCGGGCGACCTATGCCAATCGCCGCGTGCTGGTGGTGGGTTCGGGCCATTCGGCGATGAATGCGATTCACGATCTGGTGCGCCTTAAGCATCAGGCGCCAGAAACGCAGATTTTCTGGGCGATGCGCCATGTCCCGGATGCGATTACCTTCGGCGGCGGTGCCAATGATGCTCTCATCGCACGCGGTCAATTGGGCAGCGAGGCGGAAGCCGCGATTGCATCGGGCGCGGTAAAACTACTCGCCCCCTTTGCGGTGTCGGCCCTTGCCCAGGATGGCGCGGGCGTGACCGTCACCGCCGCAACAGGCGCGACGATCACCGTCGATCAAATCATCGCCTGCACCGGCTTTCGCCCCGATCTCAGCATCGCGCGGGAACTCCGCCTCAGCCTCGATCCTTGGCTGGAAACCACGCCCGCGCTTGCGCCGATGATCGACCCGAACCTGCATAGCTGCGGCAGTGTCCGCCCGCATGGAGCCTTGGAACTGGCCCATCCCGAACCCGGCTTCTATACTGCCGGGATGAAAAGCTACGGTCGCGCCCCGACCTTCTTGCTCCTCACCGGCTACGAGCAGGTCCGCTCCATCGCTGCGGCTCTAGCGGGGGATGATGACGCCGCGCGGCGGGTCGAGCTTGATTTGCCGGAAACGGGCGTGTGCATCACCAACCGCGCCCCCGCCAAAACAAGCTGCTGCGGATGAGTGAGGGCACGCCCGCACCAGCACGACTCGTCTGGGGCCTCGGGGTTGGGCAGATCCTCGCCTGGGGCTCCTCCTACTATTGGCCCGCACTGTTCTCGGCAGCGGTCGCGGCGGATACGGGCTGGTCGCCGACGCTCATCGTTGCCGGGCTCACGGTTGGCCTACTGGTCTCGGGCGTGCTGGCGCGCGGTCTCGGTGCCCGGATGGCGCATTGGGGGCCGCGCGCGGTGATGATGGCGGGGGCGGGGTTTCTTGCGGCGGGGCTGGCGCTGCTGGCCTTTGCCTATCACCCCGCCGTGTATTTGATCGCCTGGGGGTTGATGGGCGTGGGGATGGCGTGCGGGCTCTATGACGCCGCCTTCGCGTCCCTGTCCGCCCTTCTGCCCGAACGCGCGGGCCTTGCTATTGCCCGGCTCACGCTGCTCGGCGGGCTCGCCAGCACGATCTGTTGGCCAATCAGCCATTTCTTAATCGAAGCGATTGGCTGGCGCGGCGCTTGTCTGGTCTATGCCGCCGCCCATCTTGGGCTAACGCTGCCGCTCTACGCGCGCCTGCTGCCGAAGCATGGGCTAAGAGCCCCCTCTCCCGCTTCAACCGCCACCGATCTTACCCCCGTCCGCCGTCGCCTGATGCGGCTGATGGGGGCAGTGCTGATGCTCCAGACGGTTATTTCGGTGAGCCTTGCGGTGAATCTGCCCGCCGTTCTCACCGAAACCGGCTTAACGCTCACCCAAGCCGTAGCGATTGCCGCCTGGCTCGGCCCGGCCCAGGTGGCGGCGCGGGCGGTGCAGACGCTGCTGACCGCCCGGCTCACGCCCCTGACCACCCTGGGGGTGGCGGTCGGTTGCGTTGGCGGGGGGTTGGGCCTGCTTCTGCTGACCCTCACCCTGCTGCCGATCCCCGCGCTCACCCTTATCGGCGTTCTGATCTATGGCGCTGGCAATGGGTTACTGACCATTGCGCGCGGCACCCTGCCCTTGCAGCTTTTCGGACGCGACCATTATGCCCGCGTGCTCGGCCATCTGGCGGCCCCCAGCCTGATCGCCCAAGCGCTTGCCCCGATGCTGCTGGCCTGGGGATTGACGCAGACGCCGATGGCGGGACTGGTCGGGGCGCTCGCGCTGCTCGCGCTCGCCAGCCTCGGCGTAACGGGCGTGTTGGCAGGGGCCGTTCTTCGGCGTTAAAGGCTACCCGGTTCGGTGCCCGTTGCCAGCGGAAAGCCTTCGTCAGCCCAGCCGGTGAGGCCGCCGATCATCAGTTTCACCTTGCGGCCCAGTTCCGACAGGCGCAACGCCCCCCGATCCGCGCCATTGCAGTGCGGCCCGGCGCAATAGACGACGAACAGCGTGTCTTTCGGGTATATCGAGAGCCGTTCTTCGGTCATCTCGCGGTAGGGCAGATTGAGCGCGCCGGGCACATGCCCGCGCGCATAGGCCCCCGGCCCGCGCACTTCGAGCAGCACGAAATCGGGGTTGCCTGAACTGAGCGCCGCGTGCACATCGGCGCAATCGGTCTCAAACGCCAACCGGGCGGCGAAATGGGCGCGGGCAATCGCCGGGTCGGCGGCGGGAATGGCGGCAACAAAAGAGGGTTCGGAAAGGGCCATGATTTTTCTCCAGCTTTGGGTTTCGATGCCCCCAAAGTGCCCGCACGAGACGATCTTGACGATTGGCCCGAACGCCAACTAGCATCAAGATCATGCCAAAAATCGATCCAGCTCCCTTGCGCAATTCAACCGTCGTCGCCCTCGCTTACGATGGGCTGTGCCTGTTCGAATTCGGCATCGTCGCGGAAGTTTTCGGCCTGTCCCGGCCCGAGATTACCCGGCCCGATTGGTACAAGTTCCGCATCGCCGCCGTCGATCCGCTCCCCTTGCGCGCGCAAGGCGGCATGCTGAGCCTCGGCGTCGATGGCGGCTTGGAGCTGCTGGAAGACGCCGGGACGATCCTCATTCCCGGTTGGCGCGGCGTGAACGGCGACGTGCCGGAGGTACTCTGTGAGGCCTTGCGCGCGGCGGCGGCGCGGGGGGCGCGGATTCTGTCGATCTGCTCCGGTTTGGTCGTGCTGGCAGAAGCGGGGTTGCTGGCGGGGCGGCGCGCCACCACCCATTGGCGCTATATTGATCAGATCGCCGAACGCTTCCCCTGGCTTAGCCTCGATCCCAACGTGCTCTATGTGGACGAAGGCCAAATCCTCACCTCGGCGGGCAGTGCGGCGGGGCTCGATCTCTGCCTGCATCTGGTGCGGCGCGATTTCGGCGCTGAGATCGCCAATCTCGTCGCCCGGCGGCTAGTGGTGGCCCCGCACCGGGAGGGCGGGCAAGCGCAGTTCATCCATCAACCCGTACCAACTCGCGCGGGCAGCCTATTCGCCGCCCTGTTCGAGACGGTGCAGGCCGACATCGCCGAGGATTGGCCCGTGGACCGGTTGGCCGACGCCGCCGGCATGAGCCGCCGCACCTTTCTGCGCCGGTTTCGGGACGCGACCGGCACCACCCCTGCCGAGTGGCTGCTGAGTTTGCGGCTTCAGCGCGTCAAAGATTTGCTGGAAACGACGCCGCTGTCGGTAGAAGACCTCGCCACCCGCTGCGGCTTCGGCGCGGCGGGCACCCTGCGGCATCATTTCCGCCAGCGGTTAGGCATGACGCCGCAAACCTATCGGCAGCGCTTCCGCGCGTTTCCAAAAGTTTCCGTTAACGTCAAGATAGACGCGCCCCCTGCGACCGTGATTTCCTTGCGGGAGCGCGGGGAGGCCGTTATCGTCCCCGCGCATAATATTGATGTTTCGTGAGGGAACCCGCGTCATGCTGAAATTCTCCGCCACCGCGCGCCGTCCGCTGCTCGCCCGGCACCTGTCGAACGCCTCTTGGATGACCAAGGGCGTCGCCATTCTCATCGGCTCGCTGATCCTGGCGCTCTCGGCGCAAATCTCCGTGCCGTTACCGATGAATTTGGTCCCGATGACGATGCAGACCTACGCTGTCCTCATTGTCGCCGCGCTCGGCGGTTGGACGGTCGGTTTCGGCGCGATTGTCGCCTATCTCATCGAAGGCGCGATTGGCTTGCCGGTGTTCGCGGGCGGCGCTTCGGGCGCGGCTTTCTTCGGCCCGACCGGCGGCTTCCTTATCGGTTTCGCCGTGAGCGGCGCGATTGCGGCTTTTGCGGCTGAACGCGGCCTACTGCGCACCTGGGGCGGCGCGATTGCCATGCTGACCGTGGCACATCTGGCCGTCTTTCTGCCGGGCGTTGCCTGGCTTGCCGGGTTCTTGTCGATGGTCAAGGGCATGGACCTGAACGCTGCCGTGACCGCAGCCTTCTTCTCCGGCTTCGTGCCCTTCATCGCTGGAACGGTGCTGAAAACCGGCCTTGCCGTGCTGACCGTGCGCGCCGCCGACCGCAGCTAAGCGCGCTGGGTGATTAACCTTCGCCCGCATCATCTGCTGTGTTTGCTGACCTTCGTGGGGCGGGGCTATTCCGATAGCTTCGCCCTTCGGCTTTCGAGCGTCGTTGAAAGCCTGAAACACGGCACCCCCGCGCGCCTGATCGCCGGGCCGGATTCGATTTGTGCCGGGCTGCTTGGTTGCCGCAACGACGATGGCCATTGCCGTCAAGAGAGCGTTACCCAGCGCGATGAAACCGCTCTTGCCCTGCTGCAACCGTTTTTCGAGCATCGGCTGGAAACAGGCGCGGAAATTCCCGATCCGCTCGCCCGCCGTCCAGCCCTACGCGCCGCCTACCGGGACGGCGCGTTTCAGGCCGCCTGTACCGACTGCCCGTGGCAAGGCTTCTGTCGGGAGATTGCCGAGAGCGGCTATCGGGACACCCTCTTTTAGCTCAAACCCCCGCCCAGCCCTGAACGGCGGTATAGGCGGCAATCACCATCAGAAAGACGCCCGCCCCGCGCCCAATCCAGATGGTTAGCGCCGGGGTCGAGACGATGGCATCCCGGCTGCGTAAGGCCGCCAAGGCCAAGCCGCCGTAAACGATCCCCTGCACCGAAATCGTCATCAGCCCCATCACCAGCCCTTGCGACCAGAGCGGGCCGAAAGCGGGCTTCATGAACTGCGGGAAAATCGCGAAGGTGAATAGCCAGGCCTTTGGGTTCAGCAGGCAGGTGAGCAGCGCTTGGAAGAAGATTTTCCGCGAGGCCCCTGGTCGCGGCGCATCGACCGAGGAAATCACAATGGAACTGCGCGCCAGCGTATAGCCAATCCAAATCATATAAGCCGATCCCGCCAGCAGCATCGGGCCGGAGAGGGAGGGGATGAACCGCATCAACCCCGCCACGGCCACCGCGCCGAACAGCGCATGGCACGCCCCGCCGAGCATGATTCCCAAGGTTGCTGACAATCCAGCCCGCCGCCCACCGGTGAGGGCATTGGCGAGGACAAAGACCATATCCATGCCGGGCACGACAATGATTCCCGTCAGCAGGATAAAGTAAAGCCATAGGTTTTCGATATAAGACATGTCAGGAGACTCGCTTGCACGGCGGAGACCCCGCCGATATTTTGATGTGCTACGACCTGCTATACCGAAGGTCAACTGACAGGCCTGTGTCAGGTGCGATGAGGCTCCCCCCCAATGCGCAAAGCCGCCCGACTGTTCGAAATCATTCAGATTCTGAAACTGGCGAAAGCCCCGGTCACGGGCGCGCAAATCGCCGCCCGGCTGGAAGTGACCCTGAGGTCGATTTATCGGGATATTGCCGCCCTACAAGCCATGCGCGTGCCCATCGAGGGCGAGCGCGGCATTGGCTACATCCTGCGCCCCGGCTTCGATCTGCCGCCGCTGATGTTCACCATCGAGGAAACCGAAGCCGTCGTTCTGGGCATGGCCCTGATCGACCGCACTGCCGACGCTGGTTTAAAACAAGCCGCCAAGCGCGTGCTCGCCAAAATCGCCGCCGCCGTGCCGCCGCCCCTGCGCGATTCGCTCGCGCCGCGCACGCTCCACGCCTGGGGCAGCGTTGCCCCCCTGCCAGAAGGACTGGATTTAGGCTTGGTCCGCGCCGCCATTCGCGCCGAAGAGAAATTATCGCTCGACTATCGCGACGAACAGGGCCGCGCGACGCAGCGCATCATCCAGCCCATCGCCCTGATTTATTATTCGGAAACGGCGACCATCGTCGGCTGGTGCGAACTCCGCCAAGCCTTGCGCAATTTCCGCGCCGACCGCGTGGCAGAATGCCAGCCGACCGGCACCTATTTTCAAGGCGAGGGCGACCGGCTGCGCAGCCTGTGGATGGAAGGATGGTCGCGCGCGGCGGCACCGTGATTCCGAGAGGGCTTTCGCCCTCTCGGGCTCTCCCAACCAGGGCCAACGGCCCTGGACGGTAACTATTAATTTTCCCATCCGATAGATCGGTAGGATCCAGAAATGGGATTACCAAGGGGCAAGCCCCTTGGTTGGGGTTCCCGCGCGTTTGACGCGCAAAGCACGTCGGGGGCAAAGCCCTGACAAGACTACCCGCGATTCATCCGATGCTCGACCAGATCCGTCACCACGCCGGGATCGGCCAGGGTAGAGGTATCGCCCAGCGCGTCATGTTCGTTCGCGGCGATTTTGCGCAGGATACGGCGCATGATTTTGCCGGAGCGGGTTTTGGGCAGGCCGGGCGACCATTGGATGAGGTCGGGCGAGGCGATAGGGCCAATTTCCTTGCGGACCCAGGCGACCAACTCTTTGCGCAGCTCTTCGGTCGGCTCTTCGCCGCTGTTGAGCGTTACGTAGGCATAGATGCCCTGGCCCTTCAGATCGTGCGGATAGCCGACGACGGCGGCTTCGGCGACTTTTGGATGCGCAACCAAGGCGCTTTCGACTTCCGCCGTGCCCATGCGGTGCCCGGAGACGTTGATAACGTCATCGACGCGGCCAGTGATCCAATAGTAGCCGTCTTCGTCGCGGCGGGCGCCGTCGCCAGTGAAATATTTCCCCGGGAAGGTGGAGAAATAAGTTTCGACGAAGCGCTTATGGTCGCCATAGACCGAGCGGGCTTGGCCGGGCCAGCTTTCGGTAATGCAGAGGTTGCCGTCGGTCGCGCCGGTCAAGATTTCGCCTTCGTTATCAACCAGCGCCGGGACGACGCCGAAGAAGGGCAGCGTCGCCGAACCCGGCTTGGTGGCAATCGCGCCGGGCAGCGGCGTAATGAGAATCCCGCCGGTTTCGGTCTGCCACCAAGTATCGACAATCGGGCAGCGCTCGTCGCCGACGACGCGGTTATACCAGAGCCACGCTTCCGGATTGATCGGCTCGCCGACCGACCCGAGGATACGCAGCGAGGCGCGGCTGGTGCTTTTCACCGGCGCTTCGCCCTCGCGCATCAGCGCGCGAATGGCCGTCGGGGCCGTGTAGAAGATATTGACGTTATACTTATCGATCACCTGCCAGAAGCGCGACACGTCCGGATAGTTCGGCACGCCCTCGAACATCAGCGTCGTCGCGCCATTGGCGAGCGGGCCGTAAACGATATAGGAATGGCCCGTGACCCAGCCCACATCGGCGGTGCACCAATACACCTCGCCGTCGCGGTAATCGAACACGAGCTTATGGGTGAGGGCAGCATAGGAGAGATAGCCGCCGCTGGTGTGCAACACGCCCTTGGGTTTGCCCGTTGAACCCGATGTGTAGAGAATAAACAGCGGATCTTCCGCGTTCATTTCTTCGGGCGGGCAATCGGCGGAAACTTTGGCGGTTTCTTCGTGGTACCAAAGGTCGCGGCCCGCTTCCATCGGCACCGCGCCGCCGGTGCGCTTGACCACGATGACGCTCTTAACGCCGGGGCAGGTTTTCAGCGCTTCATCGGCATTCTTTTTGAGCGGAACCTTTTTGCCGCCGCGCAGGCCCTCGTCTGCCGTGATAATCAGGGTGCTCTCACAATCCTGTACGCGGTTCGCCAGCGAATCGGGCGAGAAACCGCCGAACACCACCGAATGAATCGCGCCGATGCGGGCACAGGCGAGCATCGCATAGGCCGCTTCCGGGATCATCGGCAGGTAGATCGTCACCCGGTCGCCCTTTTTGACGCCCTGGGCTTTCAGCACATTGGCGAGGCGCGAGACGGCGTCATGGGCCTCGCGGTAGGTGATTTTCTTGCTCTCGTCCGGCGAATCGCCTTCCCAGATAATCGCCACTTGATCGCCGCGCGTCGCCAAATGCCGATCCAGGCAATTGGCGGAGACGTTCAGCGTACCGTCGCCAAACCAGCGGATGCGGGCATTATCGGAAAAATCGACGTCGCGCACTTCGGTGAACGGCTTCATCCAGGTGATATTCTGGCCATACTCGCGCCAGAAACCGTCCGGGTCTTTCACCGAACGCTCATAGAGGCTGCGATAGTTGGCTTCGGTCACTTGGGCTTGGGCGGCAATCGCCTCGGGTACGGGGAACAGCGTCTGGCTCATCGTCGGATTTCCTCTCCAATATCCTTAGGGGCCGGGAGCGTGCCGCTCGCACCAGCCGATCTCGCCTCTTAACCGGGCAAGTGGCGCTACTCTAGCGCAATCGGAGGGGCTTGGGAGGCCGCGCGAAATGCCGCGCCTGGAAGATTTCCGGTGGAGTTATACCCAATACTCTCATTGTTCTTGTTTTGTTCAGTTTCCTCACATAAGCTTGCCCAACCTCTTTGCAGAAGGACCGAAATATGACCGCTTACGTAACCCTAGGGGCTAATGATTCCGGCCAGTCGAACGCTTTTTACGATGCCGTTTTGCCGACAATCGGCTGGGCACAGCACGCGGATTTTCCCGGTTGGCGCGGATATTCCAAAGGCGGGACCGGCGACGGGTTCGTGTTATGGGTCGCAAAGCCGTTCAATCGGGATGCCGCGACCGCCGGCAATGGCACGATGGTCGGCTTTATGGTCGACTCCCGGGCGGAAGTGGATGCGTTTTATACCGCCGTCATGGCGCATGGCGGTCAGGATGAAGGCGCCCCTGGCCCCCGACCGCATTACGGCCCCAACTGGTATGCGGCCTATGTGCGCGACCCCGTCGGCAATAAGCTCGCGGTCGTTTGCAACCAATAGCAAATTTTGCGGCTGAATTATTTTCAAGCCCCATCAGCGCTTAATTCCGCGTGACCAAATCTCAGAGGATCGTTGCTTGAGGTATCGCCCAAGGCTCGGATAAGCTGCGTGCAGTTTTTTGGGAGCCCCCATGCCGCAGCCACCCGATCCCCCCGTGCTCGGTCCCTCCGTGCCCGATTCAACGCATAGTTTCGCGCTGCCGGTGGATCGGGCCAGCCTGCTTCAGCATCCGGCGGCAATGGCAACCGATGCTTATGTTTTAGAGGCCCAAGTTGGCCATTTACTGCGGAAAGCCCACCAGCGCCATGTATCGCTATTCACGCAAATCTTCGGCGTTGATGGGCTCACCCCGATGCAGTACGCCGCCCTGGTGAAGATCGGCGAGTTGCGCGAAGTCAGTCAAAATCTGTTGGGCCGGCTGGTTGCGATGGACCCCGCGACCAGCCAAGGCGTGGTGAAACGCCTCACCGATCACGGGCTGGTCAGCCGCAAAGACGATCCCCACGACCGCCGCCGCGCGCTCCTGAGCCTCACCGAAGCTGGTCGCACGTTGATCGAAACCCAAATCCCCTTAGGCCGGGTGGCAAGCGCCGAAACCCTGGCCCCCCTTTCAACGGAAGAGCGCAGCTTGTTTCTCAACCTTTTAAACAAATTAACCTAAATGCCTCGCGTTCCAGCGCAACGCGAGCGAGGTATCCGACTGCCGCAGAAGGATTGCATTTGAGCATTTGCTAACAGGTTCTTAAGACTCGTCGCCTACTCTTAATCACCGATCAAAGGTGGGGCACTTCCACCTGCGTCGCAGGAGTGGGATGTGCTAACCTTTTTTGGGACCGATGGCGACAGAGTGCTGCTGCTGATAATCTTTGTGATGCTGTGGCTCGCGTGCGCCAGTGCATTGGAGTTCGGCGGACTAGCTCAGCGCACCACGGGATGGACGCGCCTGCGCGCCGTTGTCTGGGGGGCTTTGGCGCTAACGCTCGGCATCATGGTCGCGCAGACGCTGGCGGCCCTGCCGGTTCTGTTGGGGGGCCATGCTCAGCTTCAGAATAAACTGATTTTCGGTCTCGGGGGCGGCGCCGCAATTTTCTTTGGCAGCGCCTATGCTTTCTATCTGATGAGTCGCCCCGGTCTCACGGTCGCCTGCATTCTCAAGGCAAGCCTGTCGCTGACCGTTGGGCAAGTCGGCGTGTCGCTCTTTGTGCTCTATTATATCATGCCCTTGCAAATGATCCGCCTCGACTGGGGCCTGATGATTGCCAGTGCGATGATGGGCCTCGCCACCACCACGGGCACCTTTGCGCTCACGGCAACCGCCCTCAACCAGGTCAATCGGCTTTTCGCCGCCGCCCTTTTGACTATCGGGCTCGCCGGGAGCAGGTTTCTGACAATTATCGGCACCAGCGGCTTGCCGCTGACCGAGGCGATTTCAGAAAGCGATCGCGTTCCCATTTTCAGCCTCGGCCTGCACGCTACTCCCGTCGTAGTGATGATTGGCACTGTGGTGATCGTCGCCGTTCTCGTGGGGCTGATGGCGCTTATGCTGATTACCCGGCCCTGGCGCGCAAACCGCGACCAACTGCGCACCCGCCGCGCGCACGATCTGCGCCGCCAAGTGCAGGAGGCGGAAACCCAGCGGCTCACGCTGGAAGATCGTCTGGCCGATATGACCCGCCAGCGCGACCTTGCCCTTGCCGACCGCGCCCGCGCGTTGGGGTCGGCCCAGGCCGTTCAAGCGAACCTTAATCAGGAAATCGCTCGCCGCCGCCAAATTCTCGACGAGCATCGGCAGTTGCTCGACCGGCAAGCTCATCAGCACGGCAATTTCATTTCCGCGACCGTCCATGAAACCCGGCACCTCGTGCAAACGATCCTGGGCGACACGACGCGCGTGCTAGACCCGATCCGGAGCGATCTTTCGCCCGAACAGCGGCGCTTGCTGATCCGCATGGGCGATACGACCGATCAATTGCTGGGCCTGCTCTGCACGCTGTCGGATTTTGGTCGCCTGCAAGGCCCGGCCCCGGTTCTGCCCCTCCGCGCGCTGCCGCTGGCGGATTTGATCGGACGCTTGCGCACAACGCTCGACCCCGTCGCCCAGCACGCCGGATTGACCATCGAGTGGCCTAAGGACGCGATGCTGACCGGACGGGCGCTGCAAACTGACGGCGAACGGCTCTATCAGGTGCTGGCCGAACTCATCCGCAATGGACTGCGCTTTAACCGCCCCGGTGGAATGGTGAGCGTTGCCATCGACTATCTGCCCGCGCCCGATGGCAGTCCCGACGGGGCGCGCCTGCGTCTCGTTGTCGCCGATACCGGCGTTGGCATCGGTCCCGATCTTGTGCCCGATCTCTTTTCGCCCTTCGCCCGCCGCCCGGCTTCCATGCCACTGGGGCCAAGCCTCGGGGCCGGGCTGGGGCTCGCCATTGCGCAGCGTTTGGCCCAAAGCCTGAAGAGTTCCATCGTTTTTGCCAGCGAGCCGGGCATCGGATCACGCTTCTGGCTCGATATCTCGGCGGTTGAAACCGTCGCAGTCCCCGCCCCGGCACCCGTTTCCCCGGCCGCAGCAGAGCGCGCTTATCCGCAGGATTTTGCCCTGAGCGTGGCGCAATGATACCGACCATCTCCGGCAAAGCTGCCTTTACGATGCGGCATCCCCTTGAGCCCGGCGCGCGTGTGGACTAGAACCACCCGCAATCATGACCTTCCTCCTCCGCATCGGCACGCGCGGTAGCCCGCTCGCGCTCGCTCAAGCCACCCTGGTTAGGAACGCCCTGGCCGCCGCTCACCCTGCGTTGGCTGCGCCGGGCGCAATTGCCATCGAGGTGATCAAAACCACCGGCGATCTGGTGCAAGACCGAAATCTGGCCGAAATCGGCGGCAAGGGGCTGTTCACCAAGGAAATCGAAGAAGCTTTAAGCGAAGGCCGCATCGATCTTGCCGTGCATTCGATGAAAGACGTGCCGACCGTTCTGCCCAACGGGCTCGCGATCACGACGATCTTGGAGCGGGACGACCCGCGCGATGCCTTGATCGGCCCCTATACCGCGCTCGCCGATCTGCCCTATGGGGCCACCGTTGGCACCTCGTCCTTGCGGCGCGGTGCGCAGGTGCTGCACGCCCGGCCCGATGTCAAAATCGTTCCCTTTCGGGGTAACGTCGAAACGCGGCTGCGAAAAATCCGCGACGGCCAAGTTTCCGCAACGCTGCTGGCCGCAGCGGGGCTCAATCGCCTGAAGCTCGCGGGCGAGGCGGCGGCGATTCTCGACTATGACGTGATGCTGCCCGCCGTCGCGCAAGGGGCGATTGGTATCGAAGCGCGGCTTGCCGATACCCGCACGGCGGCGTTTTTAGCCCCCCTCGACCATGCCGAAACCCATCTCTGCGTCCGCGCCGAACGGGCTTTATTGGCAACGCTGGATGGAAACTGTCGAACCCCCATTGGCGGTTACGCGCGTCTGGTTCATGATGGGGTCATGAACCAGCTCACGCTCGATGGCCTGCTGATTTCCCCCGACGGTCGCACACGCTTCCGGGAGCGTCAAAGCGCGCCGCCGGAGCAGGCGGAAGCCTTGGGAATTGCAGTCGGCGCAGCGTTGCTGGCAGCCCAACGCGCCTAAGAGCGCGCCGATGCCCACCCGCTCAAAATCGCCCCTGGGGCTTCTCATCACCCGGCCCGCCGAGGATGCGGCGGCAACGGCGGAAAAACTCCAGCGGCGCGGATTTAGGCCGATCCTAACCCCGCTCCTGACGATTGCCCCGATCCCGGACGCCGTCCTGCCCGATCTTGGCGACTACCTTGGCTTGATCGTCACCTCCGCTAATGGTGTGCGCGCCCTCGCCCAAAGCACCGACCGGCGGAGCGATTTGATTATGGCGGTGGGGGAGCATACCGCAGCCCGCGCCCGCGCCCTCGGCTTCACCCGCGTCGAAAGCGCCGACGGCGACGCGCTGGTGCTGGTCAATTATGTCAGTGACCGGCTCGACCCGGATGAAGGCAAGCTGCTGCACCTGCGCGGCGAGACGCTCGCCGTCGATCCCGCCCCGATGCTGCGCGACACCGGGTTCACCGTCGATAGTTGCACCCTCTACCGCGCCGAAACTGTGGATCGGCTGACCGACGAGGCCGAAGCCGCCTTGGCCGCGGGCACGGTTGAGGGGGTCTTGCTCTATTCCCCCCGCTCGGCGACGGCCTTCGAAGCGGCGCTTCACCGGGGGATCGGCGGGGAAGCGGCCAAGGCCCTCACCGCCTATTGCCTATCACCGGCAGTTGCCAAGGCGCTCGCGCTGGCGTATCGCTCGGTGCAGGTCGCCCCCCATCCGTTGGGGGAAGCCCTGCTGGGGCTCTTGCCCGCCGTCTCTGCCGTTCCGTCCGCCGCCCGCGAGGAAATAATGTCCGAACCCGTCCTTCCCCCTGCCGATGCCCCGAAGGCCGAAACACGTCAGGATCGGGCGCGTGCGGACGCTCCGGAAGCGCTGTCCCCGCCCGCAGTCCCGCCGAAGGCCGCTAAATCCGGCTCCGGCAGCGGCGTGATCGCCGGGCTGCTCGGCGGCGTGATTGCCGTGGTAGCGCTCGGCGGGATTGGCTTTGCGACGCGCGACCAGTGGCTTTCGGCGCTGATCCCCGCCGCGCCTGCCCCGGATCGGTCGCTGGTCCTGCGCGTCGATGCGCTGGAACGGACACTTGCGGCGCTTCCCCGTCCTGCCGACGATACCGCCCTGCGCGCCGAAGTCGATAAGCTCACCGAACGCCTTGCCGCCGTCGAAAGCCGCCCTCTCGCAGCCCCGGTTCCCGCCAGTGATCCCGAAGCGATTGCCGCCCTGCGCCGCCGGGTGGAAGGCTTCGAGCAAGCCTTGCGCGGCACGGCGGATGCGACCAGCCTCGCCGCCCTCTCCGAACGCTCCGCGCGCCTTTCGGAACAAATGGCCGATTATCTTCAGCGCGTCACCCAAGCCCGGAGCGCGACCGAGGAGACCACCCGCGCGCTGGTGAAACAGGCCGCGCTCGCCGTTGCCGCCCTGCGCGTCAATAGCGCCGTGACGCAAGGCGTACCCTTTGCCGACGCCATCCGCCTGCTGGCAAGTTTAGGCGCGCAAGATGCCGAACTGATGGGCTCGGTCGCGGGGCTCGACGCGCTGGCCGCAACCGGCGTTCCCACCGGCGAGACCCTGCGCGCCCGCTTCCCCGACCTCGTGAGCACCGTGAAAGCCGCCGAACTGGCCTCGGGCGAAAGTGGCTGGCGGCAGGAAATCGCGCGCTTCACCGGCCATCTCATCGTTATCCGCCGCACCGATGTTCCTGTGGGGGATGGGCTCGACGCCCGGCTCGCTAAACTCGACGCGCACCTGAGCCGCAATGAGTGGGACGCAGCGCTGCTGACCTTCGAAGGGGCCGCCCCCGACCTCCGCGCCGCCGCCGAACCTTTCCTCGCTACGATCAAAGAGCGCCGCGATGCCGAACGGTTTGCCGCGCGCCTGCTCGATCACACAATTAGCCAGCTTGCGAAAGTGGGGCCGTAATCATGCGCGCCCTCTTATTCCTACTGCTGAAGCTAACCCTGCTCGTGGCGGGGTTCGTCTGGCTCGCCAATCACCCCGGCAGCGTCAGCATCGCCTGGGAAGGCTGGCAGATCGACACCAGCCCGGCCCTTCTGATTGGCGGCAGTTTTGCCCTGGCGCTACTGTTCTACGGGCTAATCTATCTCTTCACCGCGCTGCGCGCCGGGCCGCGCGCCTGGGCGCGGGCGCGGCGTTGGAAGCAGCGAGAAGCGGGGATGGACGCGCTCACCGATGGGTTTCTCGCGTTGGCCGCGGGCGAAGCCGGTCCCGCCCGATTGGCGATCAAGCGCGTCTATCAGGGGCTGGGGGACCGTCCTCTAGCCCTCTTACTGACCGCGCAAACCGCGCTGCTTGATCAAGATTTAGAGACCGCCCGCAAAGCCTTTACCGACCTCACCGAGCAACCGCGCGCCGCCTTCCTCGGCTGGCGCGGGCTGGTGACGGTGGAGCGCGCCGCCGGGAATCTCGACGCGGCCCTGGTCGCCGTCCGCCAGGCGCAAAGCCTGAAACCCAAGGCCCCCGCCATTCTTCAGGCGCGGCTCGATCTGGCCGCCCAGCGCGGGGATTGGGCCGATTATCGGCAGGCGTTGGACCTTGGCGGCGATGCCCTCGCCGCGCCCGAGCGTCACCATCGCCAAGCCGTTGCCGCCCTCGCCGAAGCCCAGGCCCATGAGGCGGCGGGCGCGCCCGGCGCGGCCCTGGTCGCAGTCGATGACGCCTTGAGCGCCGATAAGGAGTTCGAGCCCGCCCTGCTCGCCAAAGCCCGGCTGCTGCAAACCGAAGGCCGCGCCGACGAAGCCCGCGCCTGGGCGGAAAAACACTGGCGCAAGCACGCGCACCCGGATTTCCTCCCCTTCCTGCTGACCGCGACCGACGCCCTCGGACGCTATCGGCAGGCGGAAAAACTCCTCCGCGCCGCCAATCAGCACCCGGAAGCCGAGCTTGCCATGGGCAAAGCCGCCTTCGACGCGCGCCTATGGGGGGAAGCCCGCCGCCATCTCGACCGCGCCCGCGCCACCCCTGTCACCGAACGCCGCGCGCTCTTGGCGTTGGCCGATCTGGCGGAAGCCGAACATCAGAACCACGCCCAGGCGCTGCAATTCCAGGCCGACGCCCAAAGCGCTGCGCCGAACCCCGGCTGGCGCTGTTCGGCCTGCGGCACCCCGACGCAAACTTGGGAGCCCGTTTGCCCCGCCTGCGGCCAAGTCGGTACGCACCAATGGGGGTCCGGCGCTCCAGCCACTCCGCCGGGCACGGCCCTGACCGCGCCCGCGCTTCTGCCGTGAGCCTGCTCCCGCGCCTGTTCGTTCTCGGCGGCGCGCGCTCCGGCAAAAGCGCCTATGCCCAGGCGCGCGTGGAAGCCTGGGGCTCGCCCCGCACCTATATCGCCACCGCCCAAGCCTTCGATGCCGAAATGGACACGCGCATCGCCCAGCATCGGGCCGAACGCGGGCCGGACTGGCAGCTGATCGAAGCGCCGATGGATCTGCCGCGCGCGATTGCGGCGGCGGGCGCGGCGGGGCACCCGATCCTTGTGGATTGCCTCACCCTCTGGGCCAGCAATCTGATTCTGGCCGACCATAGCCCCGAAGAGGAACTCCCCAGCCTGCTCGCCGCGCTTGCCAATTGCCCCGTGCCGGTGGCCCTCGTGTCGAACGAAGTCGGCCTCGGCATCGTCCCCGATAATGCCCTCGCCCGCCGGTTCCGGGATGCGGTTGGGCGCGTGCATCAGCGTTTGGCGGTGGAGGTGGGTGAAGTAGTCTTTATGGTGGCGGGGTTGCCGATGCGGGTGAAGGGCTAAGGTTTCCAAAGGGCAACGGCCCTTTGGTCGGGGTGTCGGGGGCAAAGCCCCTGACAAGACCGTCCCACTCGGCACGGACCGTTTCGTCCGACTCGTCCGCCAGAGGTCCTCCCGCCAGCCGTTCCGGCGCGAGCCGTCCCAGGGCCCAAACCGCCATGCCGCGCACCAGCGGGCTCTCGTCGGTCAGGCGCGCTTCGACAACGGGCACCAGGTCCAGCATCCCACTATTGCCGATAGCGATGAGCACATTGCGCACGAACCGCGCCCGGCCCGTGCGTTTGATGGGGGAGCCGGCAAACAGGGTGCGAAAGCTGGCGTCATCCAGCGCAGCCAAGTCGGCGAGGCGCGGCGCGGTGAGTTCGATGCGGGGGAAGAAGGCCGCCTCCCGCGTTTTTTGCGCGAATTTATTCCACGGGCAGACGGCGAGGCAATCGTCGCAACCGTAGATGCGGTTGCCCATCAAGGGGCGCAATTCGGCGGGGATAACGCCCTTATGCTCGATGGTGAGATAGGCCACACAGCGGCGCGCGTCCAACTGATAGGGCGCGGGGAAGGCCGCCGTCGGGCAGGCGGTGAGGCAGCGGGAGCAGCGCCCGCAATGGTCGGGCTCGGGGGCGTCCGGCGCCAGATCGACCGAGAGGAAGAGTTCGCCCAGCAGCAGCCAGGAGCCGAAGCTACGGCTAACCATATTCGTATGCTTGCCCTGCCAGCCGAGCCCCGCTTGCACGGCGAGCGGCTTTTCCATCACCGGGGCGGTATCGACGAAGAGTTTCACGTCGCACGAAAGCCCTAGCCGCGCGGCTTCCGCCACGGCTTTGCCTGCGAGGGCGCGCAGGCGGGCTTTCATCAGATCGTGATAATCCTTGTTGCGCGCATAAACCGAAATCGCGCCGCGCTCGGGCCGCTCCAGCAGCGCTAAAGGATCATGCCCCGGCGCATAATTCTGCCCGACGACGAGAACCGAGCGCGCCTCCGGCCACAGGGTTTGCGGGTCTTCCCGGCGGTCGGCGTGGGCGTCCATCCAGCCCATATCGCCGTGACGGCCCTCGGCGAGAAACCCGCGCAGGGCTTCCGCCGCGCGCGACGGCACCGAGGCGGGGGCAAAGCCGACCGCATCGAAACCCTCGGCCAGCGCCGCATCCCGCAGAAAAGCGCGGAAGCTCTCTTTAGGGGAGGGTGAGGGTTGAGAGGAAGTCATCCAGCTCTTTCTTCGCGGCGGTGGCGGCGGCCTGCATCGCTTCGATGCCCTTTTGTTGGTCAGCGAGCTTATCTTCCAGCGCCGTCAGGTCTTTCAAATAGCGGCGCGCGAGGTCGGAATTGCTGGGAACGGCGGGCAGGCTGTCGCGCAGGCGCTTTTGTTCAGCCTCGGTCGCGCTGCGCGCCTCGCGGCGGCTGGACGCCTCCTTCTGCGCCGTATCGAGCCGGCTATTGATGGCGTGCGCCTGCTTCAGCGCCGTTTGAACCGCAGGCGGATACTCGGTTGCCGAAGCCGCCAGGATGGTCCAATTCAGGCCCGGACGCAGCAAATCGATCTCGGTAGAATTCGTCCGGTCGATTACCACGTCCAATGACCGATCCTCACCGCCCGCCAGCGTAAAGCGATAGCCGCGCGGGGTTTCCTTCATGCCTTGGGTCGGGGCGGTCAGCACGGCGGGGGGCAGCGGGCGCGGTTGATCGATGAGAATCGGGCGCGTATCGCCTGCGGGCAGCACGACGCGATAATTGGTTTTATAGGTCACGGCATCCGTGCGCTTGATAACGCCGCGCGCCACAGTGAGGGTTTGCAGGCGGCTGCTACTCTCCTCTTTCCGCGTCAGCTTCGCCCGGCCATCGCGCGCATAGGCGATAAAGCGGCTTTCTCCCTTGGGGAACAGATCGAGCCGCCCGTCACCCACGAACCCGCGCGGACCATCATAGAGGGCCACCACCCCCGGCGGCAGGCTGGTTGCCCCGCCATTGGTGACATCGACCGCCGCTTGCAGGGCGTTTTGCAGTTGGCTGGTATCCCAAACCAGAACCTGCTGCGCCGACACGTTTTGATCGATGATCGGCACCGAGAGCGACTGCCCAGCGGCGACGCTGACCGGGTGCGGCAGCGTGAGATCGATTTGCGTGAGGTTTTCGCTGGCCGCCGCCGTGGAAACCGGGGCCGAGGTTCGCAAATCCAGAGCGGGTGCAAAGCTTGGCTTAGCCATCGCAACCGGGGCTGGGGCCGCCGCAGCCATCCTCATTTCCACCGCCCCTTGATCGGCCTCAAGCGGTTTCACTTTGGCAACGTTCAGCGGCACTTCCGGTCGATCGACCCAGGTTGAGGCATAAAGCGGCTGGCGGAAGGTTACCGGCTGGCCAGAGGAGAGCGTTAGGCGGATGTTTTTCCAATCCTTCCCCGTGCGGTTTTCCAGCACGGCCCAGCCTTGCAGGCGCGCGGTTTTGCCGTCCGGGGCAAGGTCGAGCCGGTAGGTGGCTTTCCATACGGGGGCCGCGACGACGTAAGCGAGTTTCGCCACGCGCTCGCCTTGGCCCGCAACGGAAATCGCCAGGGTGCGCGCGCTGCGGTCGCGGCCCTCAGCGAGGCTGGCGAGTGCCCGGTCGAGGCGCGCTTGCAAGGCTTTATCGGCGAGGCGAACGGTGGCCCCCGGCTCCAGAACGGTCTCGGTCAGCCCGGTTTCGGTGAGGAGCGACAGGATCAGGCGGCGCGCCGGCTCGCCCCGGTCCTTGCCCTGCGGCTCCTCGCGCTCGATTACCGCCATCAGACGACCCTTTTGCGAGCGCAGGGTATTGTCGATCTCGATCAACTGGCCGACCAGGGCTTGCAGCAGCGCCGAGGTGCTGGTGAGGGCTTCGGGGGGCACCGGCAGATCGACGAGCGCGCTATCGTCGCTGCTGCCCGCCAGCGTCACCCGCTGCACCGCCCCCGCCGGATCGAGCACGATCAGGCTTTTCAGCACGTCATCGACCTGGCTAAAGGGCACCGTGAGGTCGAGAATATCGTCGCCCTTCACCTTGGCCTCTTGCTCGACGGTGGCAACCCCGGCTTGGGTGAGTAAAACCGCCGTTACCTGCGGCTCCACGGCCCAGACGGGAAAGCTCAGCACCAGGGCGGGGACGAGCAGCAAGGAGGGGCGCATAGAAACTCTCCGGTTGAAATAGGCTGTTCGGGGATTACATCGGGATTGCGGCAAGACTGCGATTGGGCGCAGGCTAAGCCTCTCTTTTTAAAGCATCGGATACCATGATCCCCGCTTTCTACAATGATCTGGCGCTCACCGAAACCGAAGCGTGGCGACGGCTGGCCGAAGGCGCGCGCGACCGCACCTGCGCCTTTCATGTGATGCAGCTTGCCAGCCTGCGCCACGATGCCTCGGGCACCCTTGAACCGCAGGTGCGAACGGTGGTTTTGCGTGGGGTCGAAGCCGCCGAAAAGCGCCTGCGTTTTCATACCGACGCGCGGTCGCCGAAAGTCACCGAACTTCAGCAGCACCCGCGCGTGCAGGCCCTGTTTTACGATCCCACCGAAAAGATTCAACTCCGCCTCAGCGCTACCGCCGCCCCGGCCTCCGACGCTTTACGCGCCGAAGCCTGGGCCGCAACCGGGCGCTTGGGCCGGGAATGCTATGCGGTGGAGACCGCGCCGAGTGCGCCGCAACCCGGCCCTGCCGCTCCTTTCGCCGCCGAAGCCGATCCCGCCGTGTTTCTGCCGATTGTCTTGACCGTTACGGCCTTAGACTGGCTCTATCTGGCGAGCGATGGCCACCGCCGCGCGGCTTTTACCTATGATTCAACGGGTCGCCTGACCGACGCGACTTGGCTTGTTCCCTAAACTGGATTTTGAATGCCCATTCTTCAGCTTCACCCCGCCTCGGATGCCGATTTTGCTTGGCTGCTCGACCCGAAAACGCCCCATTCCGCAGGTTTAACGGTGCCGCCCGGCGGGATCGAAGCCGCGCCGATCTTGAGTTTACTTCGGCGCGTAGCCAATAACGTCCGCCCGGCGCATCCGCCGGGGATGTGGTTGATGGTTGCGGACGGCGAGATCGTTGGGTTGATCGGATATAAATTAGCCCCCGATTCGGAAGGCCGTATTGAACTCATTTATGGCGTTGCCGCTAGCCGCCACCAGCGCGGGTTCTGCACGCAGGCCGTGGCCGACGTGGTGCGCATCGCCGAGGGGGATGCTGTGCTTCGCCTGCTCTATGCCGAAACCGCCGTGGCCAATCAGCCCTCGCAGAAAGTGTTGCGCGCCAACGGGTTTCACCAAAGCGCCACCCGCGAGGATGCGGAAGACGGCGCGCTGCTGTGCTGGTCGCGCGCGGTTTAGCCCTTCGGCTTTAAGGGCGGGGCTTTTTCCAGCAGTGCCGCCAAGCCTTCGAACGCACCTTCGGCGGCAAAAATCGCGGCCTCGCCCCAGTTTTTATCGAGACTGCCCGCCGGAATCTGATTTTCCTGCTCCACGGTGCCAAGCTCGCTGCCGTCGGGCATCAGCAACACCCAGCGCAGGCGGATGAGTTGCACGCCGTTGACCGGCTTCGCCAGGCTCACCGTGCCGCTGACGACAAGGGCTTCCGGCGTGTCGCGCTCGACGATGGGCACGCCGTTTTCGCGCAGGATGAATTCCAGGGCGCGTTTTAGGGCAAGTTTGCCATCACCCGGCGCAGCATCGACCCCCCAGACCGAAACGCCGCGCACACCTTGGGCCTCGGCAACCGTGGGGTTCAGCATCGGCACGAGCGCGGTGGTGACGCCGCGCGCGATGCGGTCGAGTTGCGGGATGGTCGGGTTTTGGGCTTGGCCGCGCGGAATCGCGTCGCGGCGGCTTATCATGCGCACGTCGCCCCCATTGGGTGGCACCAGGAACCAGGCGATTTGCACCTCCTCTTCCTGGGGAGAGAGGGGGGTGAGGCTAGCCTCACCGCGCAACAGAAACGCCCCGCGATGGCTAATATCGACCGCCGCCGGAATATCCTCGTCGCGCAAGCGCTGGGCAATCGCGGCGCGCAACGGGCCGGATAGGGCCGAGGGCAGGCCGGTAATTTCGAGAATGGATACGCCATGCGTATCCTTAGGCAGCATCGCGACCGCTGCGCCCTTTTCCTGGGCTGAGGGCTGGAAAGGCTGAGGTAAAGGCTGGCACGCGGCCAGAAATGCCAGCCCGCCGAGAGCTAGAAAGCGATACATGCGGCAATCGACAGCAGCAGGGCGATGGCAATAAATTGGAAGAGATATGGCATGGCAGCGGCGCTTTACGGGGCCAAAGCAATCGCCGAGATCAGGCGGCCATAATCTGCGGGCGCGCCGCCGTTGGCCAAAGTCTCGCGCCGATAGCTGAAAAAACGGGCCGGATCGGTTACTGTATCTTCGCCCAACAGTTCCGCCGCACCAAGGCGGAGTTTTTCGAGCCGATGCAGCAAATAGCCGCCGAGATCGAACATCGCGTGCCCCTCGCGGGTGCCGGGTTCGAAGAAATCCATATTATCGGGGTCGGCATCCATGAAGGTGGCGACGAATTCGTCGGACACTTCGTAGGATTCAGGGCCAATGCAAGGGCCAATCACGGCATGAATGCGGGCGCGTTTGGCCCCTTGCGCCACCATGGCATCCACGGTCGCCTGCGCCACGCCACCAAGCGCGCCGCGCCACCCGGCATGGCACGCGCCGATCACCCCGGCATCGCTATCGGCAAACAGGATCGGTGCGCAATCGGCGGAGAGAACACCGAGCACCAGCCCCTTTTGTTTGGTGACGAGCCCATCGACCTGCGGGGCTGCGCCGCGCTCCCACGGTGTCGTGACAATCTCGACCGCTTTGCTATGGACCTGATGGCCGGTGACAAGCTGCGCCCCGCCGGATGCCCCTAAGAACTTCGCCACCCGGTCGCGGTTTTCCGCCACTGCGGCTGGATCGTCGTTAGAGCCGAAGCCAGCATTCAGGCTCGCGTAAATCCCCTGCGACACGCCGCCGTCGCGCGTGAAGAAGCCGTGGCGGACGCCCGGAAGGTCGAGAAACTCGGAGGTCAGCGGGGCAAGGCTCATCGCAGGTTCCCTTGTGGCCTAAGCGGGCATGCCATCGAAGGCGAGCGGCGTTGCCATTTCGCTGGTCCCCGCCCAACCGAGCTTTTCATAAAGCTTGCGGCCATTGGCGGTTGCATGCAGTACGGCATAGGAAAGGCCCCGGCGCGTGAGTTCCGCCTGGCTTTCCATCATCAGGCTGCGCGCAACCCCTTTGCCGCGATGGGGCGGCTCGACATAGAGGTTCAGCACATACCCGCGCCGATCATCGTGCGGGTGCGAGGGGTGCGGCGGCCAGGTCAGTTCCAGCAGACCAATCCCGCCGATCGCGCGCCCCTCGTCATCGACCATAAAGCCAAAATAGCGGCCATCGGCGAGGCGCGGGGCCAGCCACTCGCGGAAAGGGACGGCCATGGTGGCAATCGCCATCATGTCCCATCCGGCTTCGCGGAACATGGCTTCACGGTGACGGCAGATCAGCGTCAAATCGGCAGGGCAAACGGGGCGGAGATTTCGCATGCCCGCATCTTTATCACCCTGAACGGCTCTGTCCAGAGCCCTTCACGCGACGAAGCCCGGCAACGCCGATAATCCGACCGGCCCAAGGCCGATTACTTTGAACAAGCTCCCCATCCGGTCCGGCGCAATCAGCCGGTGCATGCCTTCGACAAGATCATGGGCCTTGGCGGCATCCACATCGCGCACAAGGCGCTGCGCCCGCTCCAGAATGCCGAGGCGGGTGAGGAAGGCCCCCTGCTCGATCGGCCCGTGAACATCGACCCCGCTCATCCGCGCGGCTGCGCCCACGGCGCTGAAATCCACATGGGCGGTGAGATCAGCCTCGCCCGGATCTTGCAAGACGGGGTGATATTGGTGACGGCGCACGGCTTGCAACGAATCGCCCGCCGCCGCCTCGGCATAGCCATAGTCGATCAGCAGGGCCGCGCCGCCGTAATGGGCCAAGCGGCGGCTAATCGCGGCCACCGTGCCCCGGATCGTCGGCGAGACTTCGGCAATGCTGGTCTCTGGGGCCTGGGCAACCTCGGGCGTGAGTAGCCGCGCCAGCGGCGAGGCGGCTTTGCCGACCTGAAAACCGAAATCCCCCGCCTCGGTCAGCCCAACTTGGCGTTCGCGCCACTGGCCGTTGTGCTTCACCAGTTGATGGATGGGCAGCGCGTCGAGAAACTCATTGGCCAGCAGAATGAAGGGGCCGGGGGGCAGATCGGTTAAGCGCTCGTGCCATTCAACCGCCTCGCCCTCCAAGGCTTTCGCCTGGCGCGTGCGCAAGACCGGGCTGGTCTCCACGAGATGCACGCGCAGGGCCGCGTGAAAGCCGGGTGCTACGAGACGCACCGCGCGCAAAGCATCGGCCATCAAGGTGCCACGCCCCGGCCCAAGCTCGACAAAACCGATGGGGTCCGGCTGGCCGAGCAAGCCCCAGACGTGCGCCGACCAAAGGCCTAGCAATTCGCCGAACATCTGGGAGCATTCGGGCGCAGTAACGAAATCGCCGCCCACCGCCGCCCCAGCAACGGCAGGAAGCGCCGAGGGTATTGCGCCCGCCGCTGAATCCGGCACGCCGCCTAGGGGATCGCGCGTGCGGTAATAGCCCAGCGTTGGATGCCCTAAGGCGAGCCGCATATAATCGGCCACCGTAATCGGGCCGAGTTCAAGCCGTCGCCGCAGCAGATCTTCGAGCGATTCGCTCATGCTGCGCTGGAAACCGCCTTGGCTTGGGGTTTAGCGCGGACCATCAACCAAATTCCGACGAGGATCATCGGCACCGAGAGCAACTGCCCCATCGTTGCGCCAGCGACCAGAAACCCGAGGAAAGCATCGGGCTGGCGGAACAGCTCGCCAATACTGCGCGCAACACCATAGCCCGCCAGAAAAGCCCCGCCCAAAAAGCCGGGACGGGCGCGGAAGCCCTTCACTTCCAGCACGCGCAGCACCAGAAACAACAACAACCCTTCAAGGCAGGCTTGATAAAGCTGGCTCGGGTGGCGCGGCTCCGGCCCGCCCGTGGGGAAGATCATCCCCCAAGAAACATCGGTCGCCCGGCCCCAGAGTTCGCCATTGAGAAAATTGGCAATGCGCCCGAGCCCGAGGCCGATGGGGACGACGCCGACGAGCAAATCGCCAAACGGCAGCAGCGGAATCTTGCGGCGGCGGGCGAAGAGCACCAATGCGACAATCACCCCAAGCGCGCCGCCGTGAAAGGCCATGCCGCCGTGCCAGACCTGGAGCACTTCGCTCAGATTCTCAAGATAATAACCGGGCTTATAGAAGATCACATAGCCAAGCCGCCCGCCGAGGATGACCCCTAGCGTTGCCCAGGTGAGGAAATCGTCAATATCGGCGCGCGTCACAATCTGCGGCGCGCGGCGCGACAGGGCGATCATATAGCGCCAGCCCAGCATGATCCCGATGATATAGGCGAGCGCATACCAGCGGATGGCCAGCGGACCAATCGCAATCGCCACCGGATCGATGGTCGGAAACATCAGCGCGGGCAGAACGGTAAGGCTCATCGCCGGGTATCCTTAGGCATAGGGATCGTCGTGCAGCAGATACACTTGCACGTAAGTACGCACCCCATCGGCAAGCGATGTGAGCGGGCGATCATACCCGGCGGCGCGCAGGCGATCCATGCGCGCTTCAGTGAAATATTGATATTTCGCCCGCAAGCTTTCCGGCATGTCGATAAACTCAACCTCGGGCGTCCGGTTCGTCGCCGCGAAAACGGCGTTCGCCAAATCGAGAAAGCTGCGCGCCTGCCCGCTGCCCGCATTGAACAGCCCGCTCACCTCGGGATGGTCATAGGCCCAGAGCATGATGTCCACAATATCGCCAACCCAAACGAAATCGCGCAACTGGCCGCCGTCGGCATAGTCGGGGTGGTAGGATTTGAACAGCTTGGCCCGGCCCGTTTGCTGAATTTGCGGCAGGATATGCGCCACAACGCTTTTCTGCCCACCCTTATGGTACTCGTTCGGTCCATACACATTGAAGAACTTCAGCCCCACCCATTGGGGGGGCACCGGGCCGTCGCCCGTCACCAGCCGGGCGATGCGCCGGTCGGTGGCGTGCTTCGACCAGCCGTAGGCATTGAGCGGTTGCAACTGGGCGAGGGCGGCAATCGACGCATCATCGTCGAAGCCTCGCGCCCCGTCACCATAGGTGGCGGCGCTCGAGGCGTAAATGAAGCGCGCGCCGCGCCAGCAGCACCAATCCCACAGCTTCAGCGTGAGGGTAAGGTTCGAGCTAGCGATTAAATCCGCATCGGTTTCGGTGGTGCTGGAGACCGCGCCCAAGTGAAAAATCGCGTCGATCTCGGCAGCATGGGCGTCGAGAAACGCGAAAGTTTCTTCCGGCGGCACCACGGCCGCAAGCTCGCGCTTGGCGATATTGCGCCATTTCTCGTCCTGCCCCAGCCGGTCGATCACGACCAGATCGTGCAAGCCGCGCGCTTCCAAGCCCCGCAGCAGATTGGAGCCGATAAACCCAGCCCCCCCGGTCACGACGATCATATGTGTACGCCCCTTCGCTCAATTGCCCCGGTTATACGGGAGGCAACGGCGGGCGGCAATGCGGGTGTGGCTTGTGACGGGGCGGTTGTATGGGGTAAATGTTTCTTAAATCTTTGGCATATGAGGCCGAAATGACCGATGAAACGCTGCCCGTGCCTGAAGTGCTAGCCCCCACGGGCGAGACGCTTCCCGTGACAACCAGCATTCGCGGCGCCAGCCTCGCCTGGATCACCTTCGGCAATACGCTCCTGAGTATTCTTACGCTGGGCATCTGGAGTTTCTGGGGAAAAACCCGCATTCGCCGCTATCTTTGGGCCAATATTCAGATCGCGGGCGACCCCCTGCACTATACCGGCACGGGGTTCGAGCTTTTTAAGGGCGCCATCATCGCCCTACTTGTGCTGATGGGGCTATTCGTGCCGTTAAGCTTCCTGTCGGCGGCGGGATACGAAGAACTGACCGGCCCAATCCAGGTCGGCGTTTTCCTGATCCTTACCCCCATCGGTATGTACTATGCGCGACGCTATCGGCTGTCGCGGACCGAATGGCGTGGCATTCGCGCCGGGTTCAGCGGGAGCGTGAAGGATTTCGCGCTACGCGCCGTCGGGTTGACGTTGCTCAGCCTCGCCACGGCCTTTCTGCTCGATCCGCTGCGGCAAGCCTATGTGGACCGCTACTTCTGGAACCATAGCTATTTCGGAACCCATAAATTCCGCTCGACTTTTAGGGTTCGCGATTTCGCCTACCTCTATGCGATCGCCTGGGGACTGGCGGCGATGGGCATTGCCAAAGGGATCTATGATTTCGGCCCGGCCTTTGTGCTCGGCTTTAGCACTGCAGCTACTGGCGGGCCGAGCTTTGAAGTAAAAAACCTTCCCCTGTTCGCCGTCTTCCTCTCGTTTGGTTGGACCTTCCCGATTGCGCTACTCTTCTATGCCCTCTACCGGGTTACCTATTGGCGGGCGCTGGTCACTGCGACGCATTTCGATTCGGTGTCGGCGAGAAGCCGTTTGCGATTCTGGGATATCGTTAAAATTATTGCGGTGCTTATCCCGAGCTTCATCGGCTTTTTTGCTGGTATCGTGGGGCTGATTATCGCCCTTTTTGCTGGGTCAACGGTCAAGGGCGGCCTGGAGTGGGGCCTGTTCGCCCTTATTGTTCTCATTGTTTTAGCCGCGAATCTTTTCATCAGCGGCCTCTGGGCGTGGCTCTGGACCGCGCCCTTGGTGCGGACCCTGGTACGGACGACGGAGATCGACGGCACGATCGATCTCGCCGCCATCGACCAAAGCACCCTCCCCACCCCAGGGCGTGGCGAAGGGCTGCTGGGTGCCGTGGATTTCGCCGGATGACGCAGGTTTACGGCTTTTATAGTGATGGGAAAACCGCCGCGCGCCGCCTCGTGTGGCTGCAGATTTCTGAAGAGACGCTCGATCTCCTTCCCACCCACCCCGCCGACACGACTGCCGTTCAATGGCCGCGCCAAGAGGTCCGCTTGCGCGATGGCGAAGCGCAAGCGCGCCGGTCGGGCGTCGCAATCCTGGTCTATGGGGCGGAACAGGTGCGGCTTGCATCCTCCGGCGACCTTCATCAACTGCGCGCTGACTTACCGGGACTAGCCGGGGCCGACCCTAAAACCCGGCAAGAGCGGCGGGCGACGCTTCAGTGGCTCGCGGGGATCGCCGCAAGTCTGGCGGCGCTGTATTTTATCCTGCCGCTGCTGGCGGCGTGGGGTGCGGGCTTCGTGCCGCTGTCCTGGCAGCGGGAAATGGGCGAGCGGGCGGAAGCCGAACTCACTACTGCCCTCAACCGGGGCAGCCCGGCCACGGTCTGCGCCGATACTGAGAATAATGACCTTGCGCGCCGGGCAGCAGTCGCCCTCGCCGAGGTTGCCCAGCTTCCCGAAGCCCCGTCGATCCGCGTCTATCGGATTCCCCTGCCTAACGCCTTTGCCCTGCCGGGCAATCGTATCGTGCTGACGCAAGGCATGCTGCAACGGATGCAAACGCCTGATCAGGCACTGGCCGTGCTCGCCCATGAAACCGCCCATCTTGCCCATGCTGATCCGCTCGCCTCCGTCATTCAGCATCAGGGCTGGGGCCTGGCAGCGCAGGTGCTGTTCGGCACGGGCTTGCTGTCGAACGTCGCGCAAGTCGTGCCGATTTTCGCCTATCACCGTGATCTCGAACGCCGGGCCGATGCCGAGGGGGCGCGCTATATGGCGGCGCTGGGCCGCCCACCACAGGCCTTGGCCGAAGCGCTACACCGGCTCGCGGGCAATGATGGCGGCGGCTGGCTCTCCACTCATCCCGGAACCGACGAACGCGCGGCGGCGCTGGCCGCGCTAGCGCTGACCCCCGCCCCCCATGCCCCCCTTACCGCGAGCCCGGCCGAGTGGCGGCAATTGCGCGCGGCTTGCGGTATCAGCTCTTGATTTAACCGCCTCCGTCATAAACATGTGATACGTCTTACCCTGCTTGCCGCCCGGCGATGGGCACGGCATGGTGAGGTTTATGGCTAAGGAGGCAGTTCCGATGCGACAGCAAGGACGGTTTTTCGAGGATGGTGCCCGGGTTGCCGGGGGCGCACTAGGGGCTTTGGCCGGGTTGCGGGCCGAGGTCAATGGCTTAGCGCGCGGCCGTCTCGAACGGTTGCTGGCCGATTTGAACCTAGTCACGCGCGACGAGTTCGAAGCGATGCGCGACGTGGCGGTTCGGGCTAGAGAGGCGCAGGCGGGTTTGGAAGCTCGTTTGGCCGCACTCGAAGCCCAAATCGCCGCGCTAACGGCAGTTGCGAAACCCGTTGAAGCTTCCCCGGCTAAAGCCACGCGCACAAAGGCAAAACCGGCGTCAGACGCCGCAGTTTAGCTGGTTTTTTGGCCGATTGTTTTCGGTTTGGTCGCCACACTAGGCTTGCCTTTTTAGGTTTTGCCCGGTATCGCTGCCGTAGGGGCCTCGTCTGAGCAGGCGGGGTTTTCGGTGGCGAGGATACCAGCCGTTTCCTTTGGGCTTAGGTCTCGTTCTTTATTTTGGTTCGCCCGGAGGCGACAGGTATGACCACCCTTCGTGAGACAACTCCCGATCTTCCGTCTCATCCGCTCGACATTGTCGAAGACATTGTAACCGCGAATGAGTGGCCGTTTGACCGCGCGAGCGACGACGAGCTGATCGCAGAACTGCGCGGTCGGTGGTGCGATTATCGCTTGTTCTTTGTGTGGCGCGACGATGTCAGCGCGCTGCATTTTTCCTGTGCGTTTGACGCGAAGGTGCCCGAAACGCGCCGCCGCGAAATCTATGCGCTGACCGCGCTCATTAACGAGCGGCTGTGGATCGGCCACTTCGAGGTGAGTCTCGAAGACGGCATGCCTTTGTTCCGCCACACGCTGCCGCTGCGCGGCCTGCTGACCGGCGCATCTTTGGAGCAGTTGGAAGATTTGGTCGATGCCGCCTTTACCGAGTGCGAGCGCTTTTATCCGGCCTTCCAATTGGTGATCTGGGGTGGCAAATCGGCGGAAGAAGCGCTGGAAGCGGCCCTGTTCGAAACGGTCGGCGAGGCGTAGCTCATGGGCCTCGCGCTGTTGCTGCTGGGATGCGGCAAAATGGGCGGGGCCATGGCCCGCGGATGGCTGGCGTCGGGCACGGTGGACCGTGTTCTGATCGTCGATCCAAACCGCCCGAGCGATCCGGTTATTACCACCGATGCGCGCGTGGTCTGGGTCCCCGACGTGACGGCGCTTGATGCGCCCGGCGCGCTTGATGCCGTTATTCTCGCCGTGAAGCCGCAGATGATGGATGGGGCTTTGGCAGCGCTGGCCCAGAAACTCACCGGAACGCCGCTGATTCTTTCCATCGCCGCCGGCAAAACCATTGCCTATTTCCATCGCTATTTTGATGTCGCGCTGCCGCTGGTGCGCTCCATGCCGAACCTGCCCGCCGCGATTGGCCGGGGCGTGACCGTCTGCGTTGCGACCGAGAGCGTGACGATGGCCCACCAAAAGCTCGCGACCGATCTTCTCTCGGCCTGCGGGGCGGTGGAATGGGTCGAAGACGAAAAGCTGATCGATGCCGTCACGGCGCTTTCGGGCGGCGGCCCCGCCTATGTCTTCGCGCTGATCGAAGCCATGACCGAGGCGGGAATTGCGGTCGGCCTTGCCCCCGATCTCGCCGGGCGGCTCGCCCGCGTTACCGTGGCGGGGGCGGGGGAGCTGGTGCATCAGTCCGATCTGCCCGCCAGCACCCTGCGCGAGAATGTGTGCAGCCCCGGCGGGACCACCATCGAAGCCATTAAAGTGCTGATGGAGCCGGACGGCTGGCAGCCGATCGTGACCCGCGCGATTACCGCGGCCACGCGTCGCGCCGAAGAACTCGGTTCATAAAACTGCCTTTTTGACTCCGCAGGATTCCCGCTGACCGTGCAGGTCGCTTTCTGCTAGGGTGTCGCTTCGGGAGGGAGACCCCAAACTGATGACCGATCCGGTTCTTCTGGCGGTAAGCCGCGCCATCGCCGAAACGGCCTGGACCAATGTGCCGATGGCCGATTGGGCCGCGCGCGCCGATGTGCCCTTAGCCGATCTTCAAGCGCGCTTCCCGACGAAGCTCGCCATTCTTTTGGCCTGGAATAAGGCCGCCGATACCTTGATGCTCACCGATCTGTCGGCGGACGAGCAGGAAGGCCCAATCCGCGACCGGTTGTTTGCGCTGCTCATGCGCCGCATCGATGCGCTGCAACCGGGGCGCGAGGCCCTGACGTTGCTCCCCGATCCGCGCCGGGGCGCACCGCATCTGCTGATCGCCGTTACGCCGCACCTCCTGCCCTCGATGGTCTGGACGCTCGAAGCCGCCGGGCTCGCCACGGGGGGGATGGTCGATCTCTTGCGCGCCAAGGCCCTCGGTATCGCCTATGGGCTAACCTTACGCGCCTTTGTGGCCGACCCCAGCCCGGATCTGTCGGATACGATGAAGGCGCTCGATCACGCGTTGAAGCGCCTCCAGGGCTGGCCGTTCGCCCTGCCGCGCGATGCGGGCCCCGCCGCGCCTGCGGCCGACGCGGCCGCTTCCGCAGGTCCCTAAGTTTCCCTCCTGTTTGGCGGGGGAAGCGTGCACGCAAAAGTTATGTTGCACTGCACAAAATGCCTTGATTTTAGGCGGACGCTGTGACATGGTGTTCTTATGTTGCAGCGCAGCAATTGACCCCGATCCCTCAGGAGACCTCTCATGGCCCAGAACCCCTTCTTCGATTTCGACTTCAGCAAGATCGTTTCGGAATACAAGCTGCCCGGCGTGGATGTGGAAGCGCTCGTGTCGGCCCAGCGTCGCAATATCGAAGCGATCACGGCCGCCAACCAACTCGCCTTTGAAGGCCTGCAAGCCGTTGGTCGCCGTCAGGCCGAAATCCTGCGCCAGACGCTGGAAGAAGCCGCCTCCGTGCTGCGCGATAGCGTCGCCCAAGGCTCGCCGGAAGAAAAAATCAGCAAGCAGACCGAACTTGCCAAGCAAGCCTTCGAAAAGGCGCTCGCCAATATGAAGGAACTTGCCGACCTGCTCACCAAGTCGAACCAGGAAGCCGCCGCCGTCATCAGCGCGCGCGTGACTGCCAGCATCGACGAAGTGAAGGGCCTGCTGGCCAACATTAAGAAGTAATATCAACAGCCGTTGATTGCTTTGTGCAAAGGGCTATTCCCGTTGAGGGAATAGCCCTTTTGTTTTTTTGATAAATCTTTTGGTTGATTAAATTTTCCTTAATAAAATTAGAAAAACTTCCTAATTTCTGAATAGCATTGGGCTCAGATTTTCACAAAACTGTCATTAACACTGGAGTAATTTGCCAGAGTCTGTTTTAGGAGGATCCGACCATGACCCTTCCCGCGCTCGGTATCCGAGGTCGGCTTTGGCTGGCGTTCGGTGCGATTTCGGCTTTACCGATTATCGCTGCCCTCGTCGCCTGGTTCGCCTTTGCCGATGTTGCCGCCCGGATGGATCTGGTTGCCGATCAACGCCTCCCGCAAATCGAAACCGCCCTGCGGCTCGCCGCGAAAGCCGAACAATTGGTTGGCTTTGGCCCGGCCCTTGTGGCGGCTCCAGACCCGGAAACGCGGGCGGGGCTTTGGCAAAAAGTAACCCCGACCGAGGCCGACGCGCGCCGCCTGATCGATGCGCTGCGCAGCACGACCGACGCGAGCGAGATTACCGACTTCAGCTCCTATATCGACGATATGGTCCGCATGCTGGATGGCATCCGGCAGGCGGTCGATTCGACGACGGCCATTCGCACGCGCCTTGCCGAGGCAACCCTCTCGGTAGACCTCACCGCCCAGGATTTCGATCAATCCGCCGCCCGACTGAGCCAAAGCGAAACCGGGGCTTTGCTGCGGCAATTGAACGCCCGCCTTGCGACGCAGGTCCAGGCGCTGCCCGCGATGAATGATGTCGATGCGGTCAACCGCACCGGTCGCGCCGTTCAAGAACAGCAGGCGACGATGATCCGGCTCATCGACGGCCTGAGCGCCGCCGACAAGGCCGAAATGGCCCCGCCCTTAGCATCCTGGCAGGCGATACTCTCGGCGCAACCCTTCCAACAGCAGGTTAACTACCTACTCGACGGCCAAGACCGCGATTTGCTGCTGGGCTCGAACGTCTCCGTTGCCGAGCGCATCCGCGAACGCACGACCAAACTGGTGCAGGACGCGCGCGGCGGGGTTATGACCGCCGCCGAGGATGTGCGCCGCGTGATCGCCGCAGGCGTGCAGAAGCTGTTGGGCGTTGCCGCCGGGGCCGTAGTTCTCGCGATTGTCATTGGCTGGTTTTACGTAAGTCGCCAAGTGATTCGCCGCCTGATGCGCCTGATCGACGCGATGGGCCGCCTCTCCCAAGGCCAGCGCGACGCCTTGATCGAGGATAAAGGCCGCGACGAAATTGGGGCGATGGCCGAAGCCTTGCGGATTTTCCACGAAAACGCCCTGGCGGTCGATCGGCTCAATCAGGAAAAAATCGAAGCCGAACGGGTGGCGGAAGAGGACCGCCGCGCGACCCTAAACCGCCTTGCCGATGGGTTCGAAACCAGCGTGCGCCATATCGTCGAGGATGTGGGCAACGCCGCCACCGATATGCAAGGCTCCGCCGATGGGCTCGCCGAGGTCGTCGGCACAACTCAGGAGCGGGCGGAGGATGTGCGCAGCGCCTCCGATCAAGCCGTCATGCATAGCCAAACCGTTGCCTCGGCGGCGGAGGAGCTAACGAGCGCGATTGGCGAGATCGGACGGCAAGTCAATCACGCCGCCGGAATCACCGGCTCCGCCAGCGCTGCCGCCGATATGTCGGAACAGCAGATGCGCCAGCTCGCCGCCGACGCCCAGCGCATCAATGAGGTCGTGGAACTGATCCAGGCGATTGCCGCGCAAACCAATCTGCTGGCCCTTAATGCGACCATCGAAGCCGCGCGGGCGGGCGACGCGGGCAAGGGTTTTGCCGTGGTCGCCGCCGAAGTGAAGGCGCTCGCCACGCAAACCGGGCGTGCGACCGAGGAGATTCGCGGGCTCGTGTCCACAATTGGCGCGCAAACCCAGGTGGCGGTAAGCAATATCGCCAATATCACCAGCGTCATGCGCGAGGTGAACGAGGTCGCCGCCGCGATTGCCGCCGCCGTGGAACAGCAAGGGGCGGCCACCCAGGAAATCGCCCGCACCGTCCAAGACGTGGCCCAGGGTGCGGTCGGCGTGAACCGGAATATTCTGGCGGTCTCGGACGCGACAGCAACGGCGCGCATGGTGTCGGCCTCGGTGCAATCGGCAGCAACAGGGCTCTCGACGTCGGCGCAAACCCTGCGCCGGGAGGTGGATGAATTCGTTATGCGCGTGCGGGCCTAGCAGCACCCCATAGCGTTTCCCGCCGGGCTTGGGTATAGACAGATCATGAACGATTTCTCCGATCTGCCCGAACCCGGCACCCCCGACGATCTTCCCCCCTACCTCCTGGGGCTCAATCCGCCGCAGCGCGACGCGGTGGAAGCCACCGAGGGGCCGGTGTTGGTGCTGGCGGGCGCGGGTACGGGGAAAACCCGCGTGCTGACCTCGCGCCTCGCCCATCTGATTCTAACGCGCCGCGCCCAGCCCTATCAAATTCTGGCCGTGACCTTCACCAACCGCGCCGCGCGGGAAATGCGCGACCGGGTGGCCGCCCAAATCGGCCCGATGGCCCAGGATATTTGGCTCGGCACCTTCCATGCGCTCGCCGCCCGGTTGCTGCGCCGACACGCGGAACTGGTGGGGCTGAAAAGCACCTTCAGCATTCTCGATACCGACGATCAACTGCGCCTGCTCAAGCAAATCTTGCAGGTCAATGCGGTCGATGAAAAACGCTGGCCCGCCAAACTGCTGCTCGGCACCATCGAGCGCTGGAAGGATCGCGGCTTAACCCCCGACAAGCTTTCGATTGATGACGGCGGTGAGATGGCGGGCGGGCGGCTGGTCGATCTCTATCGGCAGTATCAAGACCGGCTGAAGATTCTCAACGCCTGCGACTTCGGCGATTTGCTGCTGCATATCGTGACCATCTTCCAACAGCACCCGGACGTGTTGGCCGACTATCACCGCAAGTTCCGCTATATCCTGGTCGATGAGTATCAAGATACTAACGTGGTGCAGTACCTCTGGCTGCGGCTGCTGGCCCAGCAGAGCAAGAATATCTGCTGCGTCGGCGACGATGACCAATCGATCTACGCCTGGCGCGGCGCGGAAATCGACAATATCTTGAAGTTCGACAAGGATTTCCCCGGCGCAAAGATTGTGCGCCTGGAGCAAAACTACCGCTCCACCGCGCCGATTCTGGCGGCGGCCGGGCATCTCATCGCCCATAACGAGGGCCGCCTCGGCAAAACCCTATGGACCGAGAAAGACGGCGGCGCGCCGGTTAAAGTGCGCGGCGTTTGGGACGGGTCGGAAGAGGCGCGCGAAATCGGCGACGAAATCGAAAGCCTCCAGCGCGACGGCCACGGGCTCGGCTCGATGGCCATTCTGGTGCGCGCCGGGTTTCAGACGCGCGAGTTCGAAGAGCGGTTGCTGACCCTGGGCGTCCCCTACCGCGTTATCGGGGGCTTACGCTTCTACGAGCGGGCGGAAGTGCGCGATGCGATTGCGTATCTGCGCCTGATCGCCCAACCCGACGATGATTTGGCTTTTGAGCGGATCGTTAACGTCCCCCGGCGCGGCATTGGCGACGTGGCCTTGCAGACGCTGCACCGGGCGGCACGGGGCGCGGGCCTGTCGCTCAGCCTCGCCGCCTATGAGGTGGTGGCGTCGGACGAACTCAAACCAGCGGCGCGCAAAGCGGTCTCGGGTTTTCTCACCGATATCGACCGCTGGCGGCAACTGGCGCAAGGCCTCTCGGTCGCCGAACTCACCGAGCAAATCCTAGACGAATCGGGCTATACCGCCATGTGGCAGGCCGATAAATCGCCCGAAGCGCCGGGGCGGCTAGAAAACCTCAAGGAACTGGTCCGCGCCGTCGAAGAGTTCGAGACCCTGCCCGCCTTCCTGGAACACGTCAGCCTCGTTACCGAACGGGCGGAGAATAGCCAGGAAGAGCAGATCACTCTGATGACGCTCCACGCCGCCAAGGGGTTGGAGTTCGACACCGTGTTCCTGCCCGGATGGGAGGAGGGGGTGTTCCCCAATCAGCGCAGCCTGGATGAAAGCGGCGCGCGCGGGTTGGAGGAGGAACGCCGCCTCGCCTATGTCGGCATCACGCGCGCAAAAGCGCGCGCGTATATTTTCCACGCCGCCAATCGGCGCATTCATAATCAATGGCAATCGCTGTTGCCCTCGCGCTTCCTGAGCGAGTTACCGCAGGCGGATATCGACCTCTCTGCCGCCACCGGCCTCGCCGGGGCCTATCGCGCCACTATCGGCGCGGGTGCGACCGAAACCTATAGCGGCGCGAGCTACGGCGGCGGCGCGAGTAATGGCGACCGCTGGGCCGCGCGCCGTGCTGCGCCCAGCCGGGGCCCCGTTATCGAAGGACGCGCCACCCGGCTCGCAACGGGCCAATCGCCGCGCTTTCAGGTCGGCGACCGGGTTTTCCATCAGAAATTTGGCGCGGGGACCGTGGAGATCGCCGATGGCGATAAACTCCAGGTCAGCTTCGAAGCCGCCGGTGTGAAGCACGTTATGGCTGCATTTATCGAGAAAAGCGCGTAAGATTGTGAGGGTTTGCATTACCTTACGGTTCGATTCTCATTCTGTTAAGAAATGGTGAGTCAGAATAAACGGAGTGCATCGCGGGGGGAGAGTGGGCGCATGATAGGTCGACCAATAGCAAAAGCCGGGCCGTCCCGCAGCAAGGTGCGGGACAAAAGGCTGAGCATGCCGAACCTCTTCATCGACCTGCGCGATAAAGTCTACCGCACCAAAACCTGGGCCCCCGGTAAGCTGATTCTGTCGGACTATGAGGGCGCGCTTGCAACCGGTGAGGATTTTTCCGGCGTTCTCAAAATCGGCGGCAGCCCGAAGGTATTTCTGTTCGATGGGCACGCGGCGCGGGTTGATTACATCAATAAAAAACTCGCCGCGAGCTTCGAGCTTCACTCCGCCGAAGCGCAAGACCTATTGGCCAAATACTATTCCGTTAAAGAAAATAATCCCGCCGCCGAACTTCCGCCCCTGCTGTTCAGCCTTGCCTACCGCACCGTCAATTGGTCGCTATCCGGGTTCCTCATTGGCAATTACGCCGGCAAACTGCAAATCGGCCAGCAGTTTTCCGGCATGATTCGGCTGGATAAAACCACGAAAGCCGGGTTTTTTCGTGCCGAGGTGAAGCGCCATGTAGGGGCGGTGCGCGGGCTGGGCGCGCAGTTCCTGAGCCTGACACCGGAAACTTTTGAGATGTTCGAGATTGCCATGAAGAAATCGGAAAGCGCGGGGAATTAATCCCCGCTTTCCCCCAACGGCAAAGCGCTTTACGGTGCGCACCGCTTCAAAACGCGGGTAAGGTCCATTATGGCGCAAGAATATAAAATCATCCTCGTGGTTAAAGAAACCTCGGTGCAGCCCTTCGCCGATGCGCTGGACGATCTGTCGGTCGCGATTGCCGCCTTCGAAATCGTCCCCGGCGGCGATTGGCGGCTCGAAGCCTATGCGATTGAAGAGCCGGAGGCCGCGACCGTCGCCGAACGCCTAACGCTAGCCGCCACCGCCCACGGGCTGCCGTTACCAAAGTTTGAGATCGAAGCGCTCCCGCAAACCGATTGGCTGGCGGAAAACCGCCGCTCCTTTCCGGCGCAAACCATTGGCCGCTTCTTTATCCACGGCTCGCATTTCGAAGGCCCACCCCCGTCGGGCTCGATCCCACTGCTGCTCGACGCCGCCACCGCCTTCGGGTCCGGCGAGCACGAAACGACGCGCGGTTGCCTGATCGCCATCGACCGCATCGGCAAGCAGCGCCGCCCGAAAAAGCCGCTCGATGTGGGGTGCGGGTCCGGCATTCTCGCGCTCGCCATGGCCAAACGCTACCGCCGCAAAGTGATCGCCTCCGACCTCGACCGCGAATCGGTGCGCGTCGCGCGGGAGAATATGCGCCTGAACCGCGAAAGCGCCTGGGTGCGCGTGGAGCATGGCGCGGGCTACCGCCTGCCGATCATCGGGCGGAACAAACCCTATGATTTGATCGTTGCCAATATTCTGGCAAAACCCCTCTGCCAATTGTCGAAAGATTTGAAGCGGCACCTGTCGAAAGACGGCACCGTTATTCTGTCGGGCCTGCTGCAAGCCCAAGAAACTATGGTTCTGTCGGCCCACCGTCGCCAAGGCCTGCGTCTGGTCAACCGCCAACGCCGTAAAGGCTGGAGCACGCTGACGCTCGCCGCGCGACGCTGAGGACCCCTGTAACCTTCGCCCCGGTGCGTCCGAAGTCACTCTATACCTTATGAGGAGCGATGACATGGCCGCCCCGTGGCGAACCCGAAGCGGGCAGATTTCAGCGCTCAAGCTCAGCGTTTTCATCGGCCTTTTTTTGCCCGCCCTGTGGCTCGCCCTGCGCTGGGCCGGGGTGGCGTCCGACCTTGGGCCGCGCCCTTTGATGGAAACGATCCACCGCAGCGGCGATTGGGCGGTGCGCCTGTGGCTGATCTCCCTTGCGATTACCCCGCTGCGCCACCTTTTCCGCGCGGCACCCTTGGTGCAGGTCCGGCGGATGCTGGGCGTTGCGGTCTTCGCCTATGCCGCCCTGCATTTCGCCCTTTATATCGCCGATCTTTCGTTCGACCTGGTGAAGGTCGCCTCCGAAATCTACCTGCGCTTTTACCTCACGATTGGCTTTGTCGCGCTGCTCGGGCTGGGCGCGATGGCGGCAACCTCGACCGATGGCATGCTGCGCCGACTGGGCGGGCGGGCGTGGCGGGGTTTGCATCGGCTGACCTATCCCCTCGCCCTCGTTGCGCTGGTGCATTTCGGCTTGCAGTCGAAGCTGGAGGTGAGCGAGCCGATGGTGATGGCCGGGCTGCTAGTCTGGCTTCTGCTGCTGCGTTGGCCAAAAGCGCGCGGCGGATGGGCGCTTCTACCAGGCGTGATCGCCGTCATCTTGGTAACGGCAGGGCTGGAAGCGCTTTGGTACAGTTTGCGCAGCGGTGCACCGCTCATGGCGGTGCTGAGTGTGAATTTTTCGACCGGACTCGGCTTGCGCCCCGCCCATTGGGTTGGAATTCTGACCGGTGCGGTCGCGCTCGCAGCCTTACTCCGGCAAGCGCGACCGATAGAGGCTAGTCGCGGAAATTCTCGAACTGCAAGGGCTGCTCGATCTTGAGCGTGCGTAAGAGCGCAATGGCTTCTTGCAGATCGTCGCGCTTTTTGCCGGTTACGCGCAGCTCATCGCCCTGAATGGCGACCTGAACCTTCATTTTCGAATCCTTCACCGCGCGCGTAATCACTTTCGCCACGTCCTGCGGAATGCCCTGCTTGACGGTGATGACCTGGCGCACGCTATTGCCCATCGCTTTTTCGACGGTTTTATAATCGAGCGCGCTCGGCTCGATCTTGCGGCGGGTGAAATGCACTTTCAGCAACTCGTGCATCTGATCGAGCTTCAACTGATCGTCGGCCAGAACGGTTAAATCATTGTCTTTGCGGGTAATTTCGCACTTCGAGCCTTTGAAGTCGAAGCGTGTACCGATTTCACGAATAATATTGCCCAAGGCATTATCGACTTCGGCAATATCGGTTTTCGACACAATATCGAAGGACGGCATGGGTCGCTCCTCATAGATCGCAGACGGTTGGCGGCATTGAAAGGCCGGATGGGGTTCCGGGGGCAAGCAAAAAATCTTGTTTTGGATTCCGAAGCGATCCCTCTTGTAGCCCGGCGGGACGATTCCTATCTCCAGTCTGTCGATGCCGAACTCGGGTCGACGCTGAAAACCGGATGCGCCCTTAAAGCGATCCACCTTTTTCCATGTTGCTTCTCTAGGAGAATATGGCCATGCGTACGCTTAATCTGAATCCGCTCTTCCGCTCCACCGTTGGCTTTGATCGGCTCATTCATCTGATGGATGCGGCCCAGCGCGCGGAAGATACCAGCACCAGCTATCCGCCCTATAATATCGAAAAGCGCGCCGAAGACCGCTATCGCATCACGATGGCCGTTGCGGGTTTTTCGGAAGCCGACATTAGCATCGTTGCCAAACCCAATCAGGTCACGGTCAGCGGCCAATCAAAAGCCGATGAAGCGACCGGCCAGTTCCTGCACCGGGGCATCGCAGGCCGCGCGTTCGAGCGCAAGTTCGATGTTGCCGACCATATTCGCGTCGATAGTGCGACGCTGCAAAATGGTCTGCTGCACATCGACCTCGTCCGCGAAATCCCCGAAGCCATGAAACCGCGTACGATTGCGATTTCAACCCCGGCCAATAGCAGCACCTTGCCCACGCTGGCCGCCGCCGAATGAGGCCAGTGAACGCGGTTAGGCCGCTTATCTAGACCTCTTTGTGATCCGCCCCCGCAGGAATAGCCACCTGCGGGGGTCTTGCTGTGCGGCCCCTGTGGGGGACTATTACCGTATTACGAAAGAATCCTGTTGGGTCTCTGCAAACTATCCCGTAATTTATGGAATAGTAGGGCAGAAGGTCCAGAGATTATGGGATTCGCACGAAAGGCCGGTAGGTCAACGCATGCACGACGACATATATGAACTACATGTCGCCGAAAGCGGGCGTTGGCACCTCCAGGAACGCTTTCGAGGGACACAGAAGGATGAGGCCGTTGAGGAGGCGAAGCGTCAATTCGCATCGCCATCCATTGAGGCTGTCCGGGTTATTCTTGAGAAATACGACGAGACTGAACAGCTTTTCAAGCAACGGACGATTTATCGTCAATCTAAGCAAAAGGTTGCCCCGCCGGTAAATGCCCCGGTTGCAGCCGCGCCGCCGCGCCGGATTGCCGCCCCGCCCCGGGTTGCCCCAGTTTCGCGCACAGCGCAGGCGCGCCCGCTTGGCACCGCCGCATCGGTCTTAGCCTCTTCCTCGCCGCCGCCGCCCAAGCCCGCAGCCGCGCCCGAGGAGGAAGTCGGCCCCTCGCTCGCCAGCCGCCTAATGATGTCTGGGTTGATCGCCCTAGTGCTCTCCGGCCTTGGGGTATTGCTGCTGACGGGCGTTTTGGGTGGCGAAAATGGGCCGCTGGCCTCCGTCGATCCGCTGTTCATTTATCTGCTCAGCGTTTTTGTGTTCGCGGCGGCCTTTTGGATTTCGCTGCAAATGTTCAGCCGAACCGGCGGACGCCGCGCCGCGCGCGCCCTAGTGGATGACGAGACGGAAACACCGGAGGCGACGCCAGCTTCAACGCAAACCCCACAAGCCTCCTCGGCTTCCACCCCCTCGGGGGAGGCCGCCCAACCGATGACTGCCGCCGAGCAAACCCGCTTTGACGCCGCGCAGAAAGCAATTGAAGAGCGGGGGCTTGCCGCCATGAACCTGGGCGGCAGCGCCTCGGCACAGGGAAGCGCACCGCCCGCTCCCAGCGCGCCGGTTGCCGCCGCCGTCGCCCCGGTGGAAACCACCGCCGAAGAAAAAGCGCCCACTGAGAAGACGGAATCATCGGTAACCCCTTTCAATGGCGATTACCTGCTGACGTTCTTGCGCGACTCACTGGTACACCCATCGATGCAGCCCTTTACCGGTAATGGTTTGGACGGGCGGAACCGCTTCGCCTGCCATTTGTTCATGTTGGGGGCGGCGGAAGCCGTTTTGGCAAAAACCAAAGGTTCCGCCAAAGAACTGCCCCTGTTAATCGCGGGCGCGCTTGGGGCTTTAGGGACAACCGCCGACCGGGCGGGCACCTTCCTTGCGCGCGTGGCCGATTATCATCGCGATGAGAAGTTCAGCAAAGCCATCGAAGCCGGTCGCGCCGCCATGGTTGCCCGCTTGCAAAAAGGAGGCGGCGAGACGGATAAGCTTGGCGCGGCGCTCGAAACCTGGAACGGGGTCAACGAGTCCGCGCAAAAGACGCTCGATATCGCGATTCTCTTTACCGATCTGGTCGCCTCCGTCGCCACCACGCAGCGAATCGGGGAAGAGCAGGCCATGCGCCTCGTCCAGAACCATAACCAGATCGTCGCGGTTGCCTTAAAGCGCAACCGGGGCCATCAGGTAAAACATACGGGGGACGGCATTATGGCGGTCTTTCCGCGTGTGGCCGATGGCCTCGCCGCCGCCGTCGATATTCAGCGCCAGTGCCAAGAGCATAATCAGGTCACGCCGGGCGAGCAGATCCTACTGCGTATCGGCCTGTCCGCCGGGCAGCCTGTGCAGGAAAATAATGATTATTTCGGGACGATTGTGCAGCTCAGCGCGCGGCTTTCGTCGCTGGGCGAGCCCGGCGATATTCATTGTGATGCCGTTTTTGCCGATTATGTTAAAGAGAATGCCGTCGCGCCGCTGAGCACCCCGTTCGACGTTCCCCTGAAGGGGTTTGCCCAGCAGCAGACCGTCTATCGGGTTGAATGGCAAAACGATTCTCCGATCGCCGAAGCCTCGGAGTAGGATGAGCGCGCCGGTTTCTCGCGCCTCAAGATAAGGAAGACCCAATGCAGCGCCCCCTTATTCCCACGGAAGTCTTGGCGGGCGGGGTTCTCTTGCTAGCGGCGATTGCAGCCCTGATCGTCAGCAACTCCCCCCTGTCGCCGCTCTACGATGCGCTGCTGGAAACGCCGGTCGGCGTGCGCGCCGGGTCAGCCGGGCTCGAAAAGCCGTTGCTCCTCTGGATCAATGACGGGCTGATGGCGATTTTTTTCTTCCTCGTCGGTCTGGAAATCAAACGCGAGGCGCGCCTAGGCCAACTCGCCAACCCTAAAGTTCTGGCGCTACCGCTTGCCGCTGCGATTGGCGGGATGATTGCCCCGGCGGCGATTTATACGGCGCTGAACGCAGGCAATCCCCAGGCCCTCAATGGCTGGGCGATTCCAGCGGCGACCGATATCGCCTTCGCGCTCGGCATTCTCGCGACTTTGGGCAAACGCATTCCCCCCGCTCTGCGGCTATTCCTGATGGCGCTGGCCGTGATCGACGATCTCGGGGCCATTGTTATTATCGCGATATTCTACACGGCCGATCTGTCGGTCGTGGCATTGGCGGGCGCGGGCCTGCTGCTGGCCGCCCTGGCCGCCCTCAACCTGGGGGGGGTGCGCAAACTTACCCCCTATGTTCTGCTCGGCATTGCCCTTTGGGTTTTCGTGTTGAAATCGGGCGTTCACGCCACCTTGGCCGGGGTCGCGCTGGCCTTTGCCATTCCGCTGTCGGATAAAAACGGCGCAACTGACCACGGCCCGCTGCTCACGGCGGAACACGCGGTTTATCCGTGGGTGACGTGGGGGGTGCTGCCCATTTTCGCTTTTGCCAATGCGGGCGTATCGTTCGCGGGCCTCGGGGTAAGCGCCTTTGCGGAAACGGTCACCTTGGGGATTGCCTTGGGCCTGCTGATCGGCAAACCCGTTGGCGTTCTCCTCGCCTCCCGCCTTGCCGTGCGCGCCGGTTTGGCTGAATTGCCGGAGTCGCTGACCTGGCCATTGGTTGCCGGGGCCGGGATCCTGGCGGGGATTGGCTTCACCATGAGCCTCTTCATCGGGGGCCTTGCCTTCAGCGGCCCCGAGGCGGCGGCCCAGGTCCGGCTGGGGGTGCTGGCGGGCTCGGTGCTGGCGGCGGTCATTGGATATCTTTATCTGCGGCGGGCCGCGAAAGCATGACATCGGCAAAGGGAGCAAGCCGAATCGCCGATGTTCCGACCGATCATCTCGCGCGATTGAATCGCGGTGAGGCGGAGACACGCACCCTTGCGGAAGGGTTGGCGATGTCGTTTCCAACCCTCATGGCGCAGGTTGACCCAGCCTTAGCCGAGGCGGCCGCGGCTGACTTACCCGCCGATGTTGGAATTACCCAACGGATGGCCCGCGCGGGGGCGTTGCTGTGGAGCCGCTTTGGCCGAGAGGGGCTCGCCACCCTCTCCGCCCACCCGTCCGATACCGTGCGGGGCTGGGCCGCCTTTGCAGTTGCCGCCGCACCGGACTGGGATTTGCCGCAGCGCCTGAACGCCGTTCGCCCCCTGGCCGACGACGCCCATTTTGGCGTGCGCGAATGGGCGTGGCTCGCGTTAAGACCGGCGCTTGCCGCACAAATCACGCCAGGCTTGAGGCTCCTCCAGCCCTGGACCGCTGAAGCCTCCGCCTTCTTGCGCCGTTTTGCCAGCGAGGCGACCCGTCCGCGCGGGGTTTGGTGCGCGCATATTCCGGCGTTGAAAGAAAATCCAGCGGCAGCCCTGCCCCTGCTTACGGCCTTGCGCCGCGATACAAGCGATTATGTTCAGGATTCAGTGGCGAACTGGCTGAATGACGCCGCCAAGTCCCGCCCCGACTGGGTGCAGTCGGTCCTGGCCGAATGGCGCGCCGAGGGAACCGTCGCCCCGCGCCTTCTAAAGCGGGCTGCCCGAAGCCTAAAGCAAATCCCGAGCGGGTGAAATCACCCGCGACGACGCATTTTCTTAATAAAACAAAAGGTTAGAGCGTTTGCAGTGAGCGGCTACGAACGGAAAGCGCTCTAAAACCCGAAAAAATCTAATCCACCTCGGTAACGGTCGCCACGCGCAGGCGCGCCCCGTCGAGCATATGCAGATTATTGTACGCAAGCAGGCTATTGACCGAGCGCACATAATCCTGCCCCCGTTCAGAATAGCGCCCAAGGGCCGCCATCAAATCCGGGCCGGAAACGGGCTTCCCCGTAAGGCGCAGGCGCGCGCGCAGGTCGCGGAACCCGGCATAGGCCGCGTGGGTATTGAGATTGCGGACGTAGGAGGCCACCCCTTCCGCAAGATCGGCATAGGGCCGCTGGCGGCGCACCGTGCGCCCTTCAGCATCGCGCACCCACATGACCATGCCGAACAGGGCGTTGCCTTCGCGCGCGAGATTCGACGTGCCCCAACCGCTTTCCTCCGCCGCCTGGGCGAGCGCCAGCGAGGGCGGAACGATATCGACGCGCTTTAGCAGATCAGGGAGCGACCAGCGCTCCAAGCGAAACTCGGTCAGAACAGCGGCAACGAAAGCGCGGTCGTCGTCGGTCAAATCACCCGCCTCAACCCGCCCGGCGAGTTTCAGCACGCGCTGACGGGTTTCCAGAATATGGGCGTTCACGTGCAGCAGATGCGGCAAGACGGAGCGCACGAAAATGCCTTTGCGCTCCTGGGAGGCGACGGCGTGGGTCAAATCCTGCGGCAGGCGCGCCAGAAACACACCCGGCACGTCGCCTTCCAGGGCAGTATCATAATCATGCGCATCGAACAGGGTGAGCAGCTTGGCGGTCGAAGGCACCGCTTGGCGCGTCAAAAGTTCAGGTTTCGGTGGGGAGACCGCGCTAACCGCAAAAGCCCCGCTGAAGGGCTCGATGCCAAAACGCGGTTCGGCCCTCCCCCGGCGCGCCTGCTGGCGCTGTAACTGGCTTTGAGCGTAGTCAAACATCTGCAAGCCCCGGAAGGCCGTCAGATCGTGATCGCGGTAGCCGCCCGCGACCAGCGCATCCGTCACCAGCGCCCGGGTGCGCGCCATGGCATCGATCCCCGGCGGGCCGCCGCGCAACTCTTCCCGCCACGCGACCAGGTCGGTGAGGGCCTGCAACGGTTCCGACAGGGCGAGGGCCTCGGGGGCCGGGGTTAGGTTGGCGAAGGCCTGCGATGGCGCGTCCGGCAGAGGATCGGCCCGGGTGGCGAGCACCAAAGGTTCAGTCAGCGGATGCGACGGCCCAAGGCCGGGTTCGGTCCAGAGCGCCAAACTCGCCCCGGCTTCGGGCGGCGTTGCTACTGGCGGCGGGGCCGGGTCAAGCCGGTCGCGCGCGGCGAGCAGCCAGGAAGTTTCCACCTCGCGCGGACGCGGGCTAAGGGCGACCCGCTCCACCGGCAGAACGTCAGGCAAACGCGCGGGCGGATGCAAGGGGTCGCGGCGCGGGACGAACGGCGCGGGGGCGATGCGGTCCGCCATCATCACCGCCGCCACTGGCTCGCCCAGCGGCTTTAGCCGCGCGAAGGCCTGCAACGGCGTCGCCACCGGCGGTAGAGCGCGCTGCTGTGCCAGCGCCACCAATTCGGAAGGGGGCAAATCCTGCGTTTTGAGCGCACGCGCGGGCGAAAGATGAATTTCCACCCGGCGCGGCGTTTGCGGCGGGTTGGCGGCAATCAGCAGCACCGTTGCCAGGGCCGACTCGAGCGCGAGCAGCCCCAACAAGGATGTAAAAAGCCGACGCCCTGTGAAGGACATCGGCTGATGTTCCGCGTTTCCCCACATTTCCAATACAGTTTAGCGGGAAGAAACGGAGGAGTCTTGGCCTCAGACCGTAAGATTTTGTCTTACGATCTGAGCCTCTTTTACGCCAAACGGGATTCTTTAAGCAACTGCACGGACTTCCGAGACTTCCGGAACGTAATGCTTGAGCATATTTTCAATGCCCATTTTCAAGGTTGCGGTGGAACTCGGGCACCCGGCGCAAGAACCGCGCATCTTGAGGTAGACGATCCCCTTGTCAAAGCCCCGAAAAACGATATCGCCGCCATCCTGGGCCACCGCCGGGCGCACGCGCGCATCCAGCAATTCCTTGATCTGATGGACGATAGGCGCGTCTTCTTCGGCGAACTCTTCGTCTTCGGCTTGCTCGGCGTCATCCAGATCGTGCAGCACCGGCGCGCCGGAGAGGAAATGATCCATGATCGCGCCCATCACAATGGATTTCAGCACCGACCATTCTTCATCGCCCGACTTAGTGACGGTAACGAAATCATCGCCCAGATAGACGCCGGTAACCCCCGGCAGCGTAAACAAACGCTCGGCCAAGGGCGAGGAAACCGCCTCTGCGGCGGAAGCATATTGGACGCTACCGCGCCCCAACACCGGGCGGCCCGGCAAGAACTTGAGGGTCGCAGGATTGGGCGTGGCTTCGGTCTGAATGAACATGGCTAGTCCCTCGGGTGAACGTCGCCGGGTGTCCGGCGGGATATGGGACTAATTTGGTCCTACTCCCGCCGAAACGCAAGCCCCTGTGGTTAACAGTGATCTTATTCCAGCCCTTCGAACAGCGCGGTCGAAAGATAACGTTCGGCAAACGAGGGGATGATGACGACGATACGCTTGCCCTTATTCTCGGGCCGCGCGCCCAGTTCCAAGGCCGCCGCCAGGGCCGCGCCGGAGGAAATACCGACGGGCAGACCTTCGATACGCGCCACATCGCGCGCCGTGCGGAAGGCGGTATCATTGCCGATGCGGATCACTTCGTCGATGATCTTCGTATCGAGAATGCCGGGAACGAAGCCCGCGCCGATGCCCTGGATCTTATGGGGGCCGGGCTGGCCGCCGGAGAGCACAGGGCTATCTTCCGGCTCGACCGCAACGATCTTCACGCCCGGCAGCTTCGCCTTTAGCACCGATCCCAAGCCGGTGATCGTCCCGCCGGTGCCGACGCCGCTGACCACGAAATCGACCTTGCCCTCGGTATCGGCCAGAATTTCTTCCGCCGTGGTATGGCGATGCACTTCCGGGTTCGCCGGGTTTTCGAACTGTTGCAACATGACGGCGTTGGGATCGTTCGCCACAATCTCATTCGCCTGGGCAATCGCGCCCTTCATGCCTTGCGCCGCCGGGGTGAGGCGGAGTTCCGCGCCCAAGAGACGCAGCATTTTGCGCCGTTCCACCGACATGGATTCCGGCATGGTCAGAATGAGCTTATAACCCTTGGCCGCCGCCACGAAGGCCAGCGCGATGCCGGTATTGCCCGACGTCGGCTCCACCAGGGTCGCGCCCGGCTTCAAGCGCCCGTCGCGCTCGGCGGCTTCGACCATTGCAAGACCGATGCGGTCTTTTACCGAGGCGAGCGGGTTGAAGAACTCAAGCTTCGCCAGAATCTCCGCCTCGACCTTCCGGTCCGCCGCGAGCTTCGAGACGCGGACAATCGGCGTCGCGCCGATGGTATCGAGAATGCTGTCGTAAATGCGATTGCGGAACGGGCTGGCGGACATAGAGGGTCTCCCCGAGATATTTATCAAATTACGATGTTATTTGATTATACAACATCGCCTGGAAAATGTTAAATGGTGAAATCGACAATCGCCGCCGCATGGGCGGGAATCCCGGCGGCGCGGGAGCGCTCGCACAGGTCTTCAAGGGTGATCGATTCGAGCCGCGCCATCACTTCGGCGGTGAGTTCAATCCACAGCGGCTGCACCACGCGCGTGCCGAGATCGGAGGTGCTGGCTTCTGGACCCTCATTCTCCTCCTCGCCGGTAACGAGGCGGATAATTTCGCCCAAGGTGATGCGCCGCCGCTCGCGCGCCAACCGGTAGCCACCGCGCGGGCCGCGCACGCCCGCCAGAATCCCGGCACGGGTAAGCTGCTGCAAAATCGGCTCCAACGAGCGCTTCGGAATGCCCTGCCGAGTGGTAATATCGCCCGATTGCACCGTGGTGCCCCCGGCGTGATAGGCGATATCCAGCACGGCTTCGATAGCGAGCAGGGTTTTGCGCGGCAGACCGAGCATCGGCGTGTCCTTTAAGCGGAAGGGGTTGCAGCAAGGCCCGTGGAGCCGAACCCACCCGCGCCGCGCGCGGTTTCGTCCAAGCTTTCGACCGGGGTCAGCGCCGCGCGGGTAACGGGCGCGAGCAGGAACTGGGCAATGCGCATGCCCCGTTCCACAACAAAAGGCTGATCGCCGTGATTAATCAGGATCACCTGAACCTCGCCGCGATAGTCGGCATCGATGGTGCCGGGCGCATTCAACACGGTCACGCCGTTCTTCGCCGCCAAACCCGAGCGCGGGCGCACTTGGCCTTCGAAGCCTGCTGGAATGGCGAAAGCGAGGCCGGTCGGCACGAGTGCACGTTTGCCCGGCGCGAGCGTGATCGGGTCAGCGATGGCCGCGAGCAGATCGAAGGCCGCCGCCCCCTCCGTTGCATAGGCGGGCAAGGGCAGATCGGCCCCGTGGGGCAAGCGCAGCACGGGCAAAGCAGTTGAGGTCATCACGCGTCTCTCAAAGTCGAAAAATAAGTGGCGACCGCTTGGGTCAGGCGATAGGCCGCGTCCGCTTTGGTCGCGTGCGGCCACGTGTCGATCCCGGCGGCGGTGACGAGGTTCAGGCTGGTATAATCGCCGCCGAAGGTGCCGGTGGCGGGGCTTACGTCATTGGCGAGAATCCAGTCGCAGCCCTTGCGCAGGCGCTTGGCGACGGCGTGCTCCAGCACTTTTTCGGTTTCGGCGGCAAAGCCCACCACCAGCGCCGGGCGCTGGGCGTGATGGGCGACGGTTTTCAGAATATCGGGGTTTTCGGTAAGCTGAAGCGCGGGCGGCGCATCCCCATTCTTCTTAAGCTTCTGGTCCGCCGCCGAGGCGATGCGCCAGTCGGCCACCGCCGCCGCGCCGACAAAAAGATCGGCGGGCAGCGCCGCTTCCACCGCGTCCAGCATCTGCTGCGCGCTCTCGACCGCCTGAAGAATGACCCCGGCGGGCGTCGGCTCCTGGGTTGGGCCGGAGACGAGGGTAACGCGCATCCCCGCCGCCGCCAGCGCGCCTGCGATGGCGTGGCCCTGCTTGCCCGACGAGCGGTTAGCGATATAGCGCACCGGATCGATGGGCTCATGGGTCGGGCCGGAGGTCACAATCGCATGCTTGCCGACCAAAGCGGGCAGCGGCGTATGGGCCAAAAACGCTTCTTCCAGCGCCGCCAGCAACTCGGGCAATTCCACCAGCCGACCGGAGCCGGTCTCGCCGCAGGCCAAATCCCCCGCCGCCGGACCAATTACGGTGACGCCGCGTGATTTAAGCGTGGTGAGATTCGCTTGGGTTGCCGCGTGCTGCCACATGAACAGATTCATCGAGGGGGCAATGAGCACCGGCTTGTCGGTGGCGAGCAGCGCCGTGGTGGCCAGATCATCGGCAATCCCGGCGGCCATTTTGGCCATCAGATTAGCGGTTGCGGGCGCGACCAGCACCAAATCGGCCTCGCGGCTCAGACGGATATGCCCCATCTCACTCTCATCGGTCAGCGAGAAAAGCGCTTGATACACCTTATTTTCCGACAAAGCCGCCACCGACAAAGGGGTGACGAACTGCGCCCCGGCCTCGGTTAACACACAGCGCACATCGACGCCGCGATCCCGCAGACGACGGATCAGCTCCAACACCTTATAAGCGGCAATTCCCCCGCCGATGATGAGCAGCAGCCTTTTTCCCGAGAGCATCTGTTTGACCGATAAAAGGACAATATTGGTCTGGAAAATGGGGTAAATTGGCTAAGAGCGCAAGGGGAATGTGATATTGTGGAGCGCTTCGGGTTCACGTCGACAGTCGCAAGGGAGCCAATTGGGTTATGTCGCATAGCGCTCAACATTTGCAAAATTGAAATATTTTAACAAAAAACCGATTCCAACGATTCATCAAACAACACAAAAATTCCGCCAAAACAAGATCACACTCTACTTATACCTTACCTAATATATCAATGCGGAAAGCCTCCTCTTCACAACCACGAATATCTTCCATATCAGAAAATATAAACATTGATCCCGGAACACTAGCACCAAACATTAGTGGAGTTTTCCCATGAAAAATCAACCCCCAGACCACCTCTAATGAGATCTCCTCTCCAATCCAGTCTTGACAATCAAGCTCAAAGATCACTTGAACATGACGTCTCTCAATTTCGTTCATAGTACGCAAATCGAATTTGTATATACAATCTAAAGATCGAAATTCTTCTAAGTTTTGCCCGGACCGCACCCGTCGAACGATTAATTTATAAATCTCAACCACAAGTTGCCCAAACTCCCCAAGAATAGACTCGTCCACAGATTCAATTAAATATGAATCAGAGTCAGTTATAATCAAAAAAGAGTCGCATCTGAAGCCAGATTTTCCATAATTATGTATTGATCCGCTGTATTTTACATCTAACCACTTCTCATTTAATAAACAATGAATAGAATTATTGCTTTCCAAATCCAAACCTGATTGAAAAAACCGCATATTCCCCCCTTTTGCACAGCAATATTAGCCTAAATTCAAGCCAGAGTACGCGAGTTCGGCCAGGATATCACATGAATGTACGGGCTGATATCGACGCCGCAGATGCAGATATTGTTGGCAAGCCGTTTCCCCTAATGGCCACAGAGTTTTGGGCCGATCCCCCACCGGCGAGACGGGTGGTACAGGCATAACACACGCCTCCCCTGCACGGGCTTACGGGCGGGTTACCGAAAATTCAGTGGCGCGCCTTGCCGGGTTGCGGCACTACTCCTTCTCTCGATATCTGTTTTGAGCGTGGGGTTTCCGGTGATGATGTCTGCCAAGCGTATTTTGATCAGCGGCGGGGCGGGGTTCCTGGGGTCGCACCTGTGCGAGCGGCTGCTGAACGAAGGCCATGACATTCTGTGCGTGGATAATTATTTCACCGGCAGCAAGGCCAATATCGCCCATCTGCTCGATCATCCGCGCTTCGAAGTGATGCGCCACGATGTGACCTTCCCGCTCTATGTGGAAGTGGACGAGATTTATAACCTCGCCTGCCCGGCCTCGCCGATCCATTATCAGTTCGATCCGGTGCAGACGACGAAAACCTCGGTCCACGGCGCGATCAATCAGTTGGGCCTCGCGAAACGCGTGCGCGCCAAGATTTTCCTGGCCTCGACCTCGGAAGTCTATGGCGACCCCACCGAGCATCCCCAGACCGAAAGCTATCGCGGCAACGTCAACCCCATCGGCCCGCGCGCCTGCTACGACGAAGGCAAACGCGCCGCCGAAACCCTGTATTTCGATTATTGGCGTCAGCATAAGCTGCGCATCAAGGTCGCGCGGATTTTCAACACCTACGGGCCGCGCATGCACCCGAACGATGGCCGGGTTGTTTCGAACTTCATCATTCAGGCCTTGCAGAACGAGCCGATCACGCTTTATGGCGACGGCAGCCAAACCCGGTCCTTCTGCTATCAGTCCGACCTGATTGAGGGCTGGATTCGCCTGATGAATACCGGCGACGAGGTAACGGGGCCGGTCAATATCGGTAATCCCAGCGAAATGACCGTGCGCGAGTTGGCGGAAGCCATTCTGCGCCTGACCAACTCCAAATCCGAAATCGTCTACAAGCCGCTGCCCCAGGACGATCCTACCCGCCGCCGCCCGGATATCACCCTCGCGAAAAAGCTGCTGGATTGGGAACCCAAGGTCGATCTAGAAGATGGGCTGAAAGAAACCATCGGCTATTTCCGTAAAAAGCTGGCCGACTAAACACGCGAGCTTGTCCGATGAAAAAGCGCGTCGAACACGGGTTAGAACGCTTCATTTTCAGCAGTCGCTGGTTGATGGCCCCCTTTTATGTGGGCCTCATCGCCTCGCTCGTCCTGCTGTTGGTGAAGTTTGTTCAGGAACTTCTGCATATCATCCCGAATATTCTGAGCCTGAAGGACAGCGAGGTCATCCTCGCCGTCCTCACCTTGGTCGATCTCTCGCTCGCGGGGAATCTGCTGCTGATGGTGATTTTCGCAGGCTATGAAAATTTCGTCTCGAAGATCGACACGGGCGATTCAGAAGACCGGCCCGAATGGATGGGCAAGGTCGATTTCAGCGGCCTGAAACTGAAACTGGTGGCCTCCATCGTCGCCATTTCGGGGATTCACCTGCTGAAATCCTTCATGAATATCCATCAGGTGCCCAAAGACGATTTGGCGTGGCTGGTCGGCATTCATATGGCGTTCGTTGTGTCCGGCGTGTTGCTCGCGCTCATGGACAAGCTGATTGCCGACTCGCATCAGGTAAAAGGGCACTAGAGCAAATCCCGAGCGACGGAAAACGCTCTCGTCCGCCCGCTACTTCGGCAGCGCCGCATACCCCGCTTCGGCACCGGGGTGCAGGGGCAGAAGCTGGGAGCGCCGCGCCCCTGCAAGGCTGAATTGCCCGACAGCGCCGAGGTTGGATAATCCCTTCAGCGTAACCGGCGACCACAGGGCTTTCACCAGGGCTTCGGCCAGCGGCTCCGGCGTATCCGCGCGAACCACCAGCAAAAGCGGGTGCCCGAGAGTTTCGACCGCCGCCACGCCGGGATAGAGCCCGCCCGCGAGAGGTTCCACAGTCAAAGCCGGGCGGACCTGCGGGGATACCGAATCAAGCCCGACGGTGAGCAGCCGCAGCGGCAGGCTCCGCGCCCGTGCCAGCACCAGCGGATTGGGGGGCCAGAGCGTGGCCATAACAGCGCGCACCTGCCCTTCGGCCACGGCATCCAGCGCAAATTCGAGCGGCATCAGTTGCGCCCGCTCACCGGGTTTTATCAAATGCCCCTGGCCGATCACCTGCCGGGCAAAGCCAGTGCCCGCGTCCGGTCCCTGCGCTAAAGCCAGCGGCTGCCCGGCAAGCGCGGACACATCGACCAGCGGATCGTCTTGCCGCACAAAAACATGCAAGGTTTCCGCCGACAGCGTTGCCAGCGCCCGCAGTGTATCTTGCGCATTGGCGTCGCCCGCCGAAAGCCAGGCCAGCAGCTCGCGCGTAGGCACCAGGGCGGCTTCGGCCTGCCCCGCCCTCAACAGATCGAGCGCCCGGCGCGGCCCCTGCGCCGCCCCTTGCGCCACCACAATCAACCCCGGCACGCCGCAACTGCCCCCGCGCTCGCACCCGCGCCCGCCGGGCGGGTTCGACAGGCCCGTCGCGAGCCCGACCGCAAGCGCAAATGTAGCGCTGCCAAGGGGACCGGCCGCTAAACGAAAGAAGCGCGGTTCAACGGCAAGCGACGCCTCCGAGGTCGGCGCTTGCGCGCGCGTTTGTCCCGCAAACAAAAGGCTCGCCGCACCGCCAATCAGCCATTGGCGGCGGGAGCAGGGAAGAAAGGGGGAATCGCCAACCATAGGATACGGCACAAACAGACTTGCACAGGAGAGACGCCAAAAACGCCACTCAGTTTATCCAAAAAACTATGGCAGCATCGCGCCCGATATGCACGCTATGCCACCGCAGTCTTATCTTTATCATGGCACAAATAGGTTTAGGGGATGTTGATGGTTGAACTGGGGTTGCCGCCGATCATCGGGCATCGCGGCGCACGCGGGCTTGCCCCGGAGAACACCTTGGGCGGATTGCGCGCGGCCTTTGCCCAGGGCGTCCGCTATGTGGAAATCGACGCGAAACTGAGTGGCGACGGCGTGGTTATTCTCATGCACGACGAAACCTTGGAGCGCACCACCGATGGGGTCGGCTTGGTGGCCGAGACCCCCTATGCCGTTATCAAAGGCTTGAACGCCGCCAAAATTTTCCCCGACGCCCCCGCCGAACCCCCGCCGACGCTGGAAAGCGTCTTGGCATTGATTCAGGAGGTCGGCGGCGGCATCAATATCGAAATCAAGCCCTGCCCCGGCCGGGAGCGTGAAACCGCCGCCGCCGTTGTGGCAACGGTCCGCAAGGCTTGGCGGCAGCCCATTCTGCCGCTTTTATCCTCCTTCGATCACGCGGCCCTCGATACGTGCCGAACCCTCGCCCCCGACCTGCCGCGCGGGTATCTGTCGGAAATCGCTGATGAGGATTGGGTCGCCCACGCCCGCGCGCTGGGGTGCGCAACCCTCAATCTCTTGTGGAAAAACGTCACGCCGGCGCAGGTGCCGCACCTCACCGCCAGCGGCCTGCCGCTGCTGCTATGGACCGTGAACGAGCCCGAGGCGGCCCGCGCTTTTCTGGCGGCGGGGGTCACGTCGATCATCACCGACTATCCCGATATCGTTCGCGCCTAAGGCGGCTTTCCAATTCCCCAGAAGCGCGGCATGCTACGCCCTTCTGTTGCTAGAGAGACTATTCATGAGCTTCGCCCTCGTCGATAAAGCCGATTCGCCCCGCCCGCTCTATCTTGCTACGCGCGATACATTGGGCGCGCTGCTGGAAACCTTGGGGGCAGACGTGCGCGCCTGGGCCGAAATCCAAGGCTATAGTGCCGATCCGGGGAGTCTGCTAGCGCTGCCGGCGATCTCGGGCGAGGGTAGTGGGTATATTATCGGCACGGGCGACGAAACCTCGGCGCTGGGCGGTGTGGATGCCGAGCTTTGGGCGCTGGGGGCGATGCCCGATACGTTGCCGGTTGGCGCTTATTACCTCGCAGCCCAACCCGCCGAACCTTCGGCCTCGCGCCTCGCGCTGGGATGGGCGCTGGGGGCCTATGCCTTCACGCGCTATAAGAAGCGCAAGCGCGTCGCCGCCACGCTGGTCTGGCCCGAGCACGCAAACCGCGAGCGCGTGTCGGCCATGGTCGAAGCGATCTACCTGGGGCGCGATCTCATCAATACACCGGCGGGCGACCTCGGCCCCAAGGAACTCGCCGCCACCGCGCGCGATGTGGCCGAACAGCATCGCGCCAGTTGCTCGGTGATTACCGGCGACGATCTGCTGATCGAAAACTACCCCGCCATCCACGCCGTTGGGCGCGCCGCCCAAAACGGCCCGCGCTTGATCGATCTGCGCTGGGGCGACGAGAACCACCCCAAGATCACCTTGGTCGGTAAGGGCGTGTGCTTCGATTCGGGCGGGCTCGACATTAAGTCGGCGGCCGGGATGCAGATTATGAAAAAGGATATGGGCGGCGCCGCCTCGGTGCTGGCCCTCGCCCACGTCATCATGCGCGCTAAACTGCCGGTGCGCCTGCGCGTGCTGATCCCTGCTGTGGAAAATGCCATCTCCGGCAATGCCTTCCACCCGCTCGATGTTCTGTCGACGCGCAAGGGCGTGACCGTGGAAGTCGGCAATACCGATGCCGAAGGCCGCTTGATCCTCTGCGATGCCCTTGCCGAAGCCGACCGGGAAAAACCCGCGCTCTTGATCGATTGCGCCACGCTGACCGGGGCCGCGCGCGTCGCCCTGGGGCCGGAATTGCCGGTAGTCTTCACGCGGCACGATGCTTTGGCCGAAGACTTGCAGAATAAGGCGGCTCAGCAGGGCGACCCGGTATGGCGCCTGCCGCTCTGGCCGGGCTATCGCCGCCTGCTGGAAAGCAAAGTGGCCGACCTCAGTTCGACCGGCGAGAGCAGCTTTAACGGCGCAATCACCGCCGCGCTGTTCTTGGCCGAATTTGTCGATCCCGCGACCAAATGGGTTCATATCGATATGATGGCCTGGAACCCGCGCCCCCGCCCCGGACGGCCCGAGGGCGGCGACGTTCACACCATCCGCGCGCTGTTTGCCCTTATTGAAGATTATCTGGCCAACTAATCCCGATGGCGCGCCTGCTGATCTTTAAACTTCAGTGGGCGCGGACGGATAAAAATGTTTATATTGTTTTCATGGAAAAATGCGAGGATGAAAATGAAAGGAAAAGCAAAGTTATCCTTGTTCGTGATTTTGTGCTTTGCGGGAGATCAGGCTTCAGGTACTGAAGCTGTTAATAATTTATCCAAAAATATCGCGCGATCTGTTTTAGAGAACCATTATAAAGAATTTAGAAACTGCGTTTCGCTTAATGCTTTTGAAATGTCGATCAAAAATTTCTCAGTTCGCGATAATAACGGTAACGAGACTCTAATAAATATAATGAACTCTCTGGTTGAGCATAATTTGTACTCTGTCAAAAATATCAAAAGGCAAGGGCTAGAGAGTTTATTAAACCAGAATTCTAAAGAAATAAATGAATTAGAATATAAAATGACTGAATTTGGTTATAAATATCATGGTTCTTTTATCGAAAATGGGATGCCTGATAGAGGGTTATGTTTTGGTGAAAGAAAGGTAATCGAAATTCTAGATTTTACAGAACCAACATCCTTTATGGGCAATATCATTTCCGAGGTGCAATATAGCTATAAAATAGTAAACCTTCCTCAATGGGCTGAAGCAGAAGCTTTCTCAAAATATGTTCAGCAGATTACCCGGGTTGGAAAGGATGCCATCCCCCGCGGAAAACATATTTTGGTAAAATATCAATCCGGTTGGAAAATCGGAAATGAACATACTCTTAGGCAAAATTGATGCGCTTATAGGCCTACGTGCGGTGCCCCCAGTTCGGCCTAAGAAAAGCCTCATCCCTCAGGATCACAAATCATCTTGCTTTAAGCCGTGTCATACCGCAGCTTGATTTGGTTGCGTAACGATTGGCGGCGAGTGCGACCAGAATGGCCGAGGCACGGGAACCGATGAAAACCGCGATGGCGCTCGATATGTGGCGCTTGACGACGGTGGAAGGCGTGCGGCGCGAGTCGCCGGACCTGACCGCGCGGCAAATGGCGGTGATGCTCACCGTCTACCTTACCCCGGCCCCCCATACGGTGCGGGGGCTCGCTGCCGAACTCAATATCTCCAAGCCCGCGATTACCCGCGCCCTCGACCGGCTTTCGCAACTGGGCCTTGCCAAACGCAAGGTGGATCAGACCGACCGCCGCTCGATTCTCGTCCAGCGCACGGTGAAGGGCTCGGTCTATCTCACCGAGTTCGGCGAGATTGTGACCAATACCCTTCGCACGCTGCAACTCGGCGGGGACTAACCGCTAAACCGCCCGGATGCGGGCAATAAACCGATCCACCTCATTCATTAAATGCGAGCTTTCGCGCGTCAGGCCCGAGGTTGCGCTGAGCACCTGCGCCGCGCTCGACCCGGCTTGGCCCGCCGCTTGAGAGACGCCCGCAATGGTGCGGCTCACATCTTCGGTGGACCGGGCGGCCTCTTGCACGTTACGGGTAATTTCCCGCGTTGCCGCCGACTGCTGTTCAACGGCGGCCGCGATGCCGCTGGAGATATCGTTGATGCGCAGAATGGTCGCGGCAATGCCTTGGATCGATTCAGCCGCGCCGCGCGTTGCGGTTTGAATGGCCTCGGCCTGCTCGGCAATATCCTCGGTCGCTTTGGAGGTTTGGGTCGCCAGCGATTTGATTTCGGAGGCAACCACGGCAAAGCCGCGCCCAGCATCCCCCGCCCGCGCCGCTTCGATGGTGGCGTTCAGGGCAAGAAGATTTGTTTGTGCCGCGATCTCATTGATGAGATGCACGACCTCGTTAATCTTCTGGGCTGCCGAGACCATGCCCGTAACGGATGCAGTGGTCCGGCGTGCGTCAGCGGCGGCGGAACTGGCGATTGAGGCGGATTGCGTCACCTGCCGTCCGATTTCACCAATCGAGGCCGCCAGTTCTTCGGAGGCCGAGGCCACCGTTTGCACCGAATGGGCCGCTTGATCGGTGGCCGAACTCACCATCTGCGATTGACGCGAGGTTTGTTCGGACAGGGCCGCCATTTCCCGCGCGGTGCCGTTCAGCCCGTCGGCCGCACTTCCCACCGTGCGGCAGACGCCGCGGACCGAACTTTCGAAACTATCGGCGAGTTCGGACAAAAGGCGGCGCTTTTCAGCCTCGGCCTTGGTCTCCGTCTCGCGCTTCTCGGCGTCCATGCGGTGCAGTTGCGTAAGATTTTCGCGGAAAATCTCAGCGGCGCGCAGCACATCGCCGATTTCATCGCGGCGGCGGACCATCGGGATAGCGGTATTCACGTCGCCCGCCGCCAGGCCGCGCAGGGCCGCAATGGCGGCGCGCAGCGGGTTGCCGATGCCGAAGCGCGCAATCACCAACCCCTGAAAGCAGCCGAACACGATACAGACGATGGTGATAATTAGCAGCCGATCCGACGCTGCGGGCGAGGCGGCAGCCTCGATCCCCACAAGCCCGACGATTAGCGTTAGAACCGCTTGAACAGCGATCAAGGTTAGCTGTTTCCAGAACAGCCGGGTGTCCCCTAACAGGCTCATTCTATGGTCCCTCCCCAGGGAGTCCTTATTTTTAAGGATTTATTAGCATGACTATCGATCAACTTTTACGCACTGTCAATAACGTCATTCAGTTTACGTGAAGGGAAGGCGTTCTTAAAGTGATGTGGTAAGAATAAAATTGCCGAAAACGGCGTAATACCTGACCTTTTAAGGGCGGGGGTCGCTGCGGCGCGAACGCGGATGGGCGGCGCGATGCACCGCCATTAGGCGCGCGGCGTCTACTTCCGTATAACGCTGGGTTGTAGAGAGCGAGGCGTGCCCCAGTAATTCCTGAATGGCCCGAAGCTCCCCCCCGGACGCGAGAAGATGGGTCGCAAAACTATGGCGCAGCGCGTGCGGTGTGGCCGTATCGGGCAAGGCGAGGGCGACGCGCAAGCGGCGAATCTGCCGCTGCACCACACCTGGATTAAGCGGCCCGCCGCGCGCGCCGACAAACAGCGGCCCGTCCATTGGCAGCGGAAACGGGCAGGCGGCAAGGTAAGCGCGCACCGCGTCCGCAATGATCGGCAGAACCGGCACGATACGCTCCTTGCCGCCCTTCCCACGCACCCGGAGCACGTCCGACAGCGGGGCTTCGGCACGGGTCAAACCAAGGGCTTCGCCTAAGCGCAAACCGCAGCCGTAGAGCAGCGTAATCAGCGCTAAATCCCGGTCGCCCAGCCAGGGTTCGCTCGCAATTTCGGCGATATGGTCGAGACTATCAGCCGCCTCAGCCTCGCTCAGCGCGCGCGGCGCGGTTTTGGGCAGGCGGGGCGTGCGAATAGCACTCATCACCGGGTTTTTCACCAGCCCCAGATGATCGAGCCGCCCAAACAGGCTGCGCAACGCCGATAGTCCCCGCGCGAGCGACGCGCGCGAAATTCCGGCCTCGGTGCGGCGGGCGAGAAAGGCACGAATATCGGTGGGCGTTACGCTGGCAAGGCCCGGAAGGTCGGGAATTTCGCCGCGATGTTCGGTGAGAAACAGCAGGAACGCCGCTAAATCGCGGCCATAGCCATCGAGTGTGTGTTTGGAGGCGCGCTTTTCCGCCCCAAGCCACAGCAGCCAGCCGGTCAGCGCCTCGGTTAACGCTGGCGCGGCGGTGAAAGTGAGCCCGGCGGGCACCACGCGCGGTTACTCGTCGAGATCGAGCCAGGCGCGGGTGGTGATTTCCACCGTTTCGGCCAAAAAACCGATGAGTTCGGTGCCCTGGCCCGGATGGAAAATCCCCGGTCGCCGCGCCCCCAAGGCGAGCAGCGCCGCGGGCGCTTGGCTGGAGACGTGCAGGCGAATAAGCGCGTCCGACCGGGCCAGGCCCGCCAGTTCCTCGCCATAAATCTCGGGTTCGCCGGAAATATCGGCGCGCAACACCACGGGCTCGCTACCCAGCAACTGGTCGATCATGCCGACGGGCAGAATGCGCACATTGCTATTGGCGGCCACGGTGCCTTCGCCGCTGGCTTCCAGGCAGAACCCCACGGCATCCACATCCAGCAAGCTGGCGAGTTCATCGGTCAGCACCGTGATGAAATCTTCAAAACTGCGCGCGCCGATCAGGGCGATAATCGCCGCATGCACGCGGCCTTGGCTCACGAGATTATTGCGGCTGGTGGCGATCAGCTTGCGCTGATTAAGCTTGAGACGGCTGATGTCCGAGCGCAGTTTTTGGACGATGAACTGCTGAAGATCAACAACCCCCTCACCCATCGCGCGCACGGGCGGAATCAGCACCCCGGCAATATCGGGGTGCCGCACCAGAAAATCGGGATTGCGGCGCAGGTAGGTCAGCACGGCAGCGTCGGTCAGCGCGTCGGCTTTCACCTTCGCCACTGCCTCCCCCTGCCGTCCGGTCTGATCCACGCTGCGCTCGTCCATTCCCTTACTCCCGACCTAAAGGATCGATTGGCCCGTTGCGGCCCAATCTTTCAAGAAGGTCTCCAGGCCGCGCTCGGTCAGTGGGTGCTTGTAAAGCATCCACAGCAGCGAGGGCGGCAAGGTCGAAACATCGGCGCCCATCTTGGCGGCTTCGATGATATGGGTCGGGTTGCGCACCGAGGCGACCAGCACTTCGGTGGTGAAATTCGGATAGGCCGAATAAATCTCGATGATTTCAGCAATCAGCCCCATACCGTCGTGGCCGATATCATCCAAGCGCCCGACGAAGGGGGAAATAAAGGTCGCGCCCGCTTTGGCCGCCAGCAGCGCTTGCGCTGGGGAGAAGCAGAGGGTGACGTTGGTTTGAATGCCTTTATCGGTAAGATGCTTGCAGGTCTTCAGCCCATCGACGGTCAGCGGCAGCTTGACGGTGACATTCTTGGCGATGGCCGCAAGGTGCAGCCCTTCCTTCAGCATCGTATCGAAATCGGTGGCGGCCACTTCCGCCGAAACCGGGCCTTCGACGATTTCGCAGATTTCAGCGATAACATCCGTGAACTTACGGCCGGTTTTCGCTACCAAGGAGGGATTGGTGGTCACGCCGTCCACCAGCCCGGTGGGCACCAGGGCTTTAATTTCCGCAACGTCGGCCGTGTCGATAAAGAACTTCATCCTGATGCTTCTTCCCTTAGCCTTGGCGGACTGCCCGCCCGAAGTTTTCGCCCCAGGCCCCGCCTGGGATGTATCACAGCGCGACTTTAGCCGATGACCCGCCGTCCCGCTAGGCCCGAGGCGCAGGCGCGGCCCGCATCGCTCCTAATCGATCCCCCAGAGAAGGATGAGTCGGGGCCGCGTCGCGTTTCGGTGTTGTTGCCGCTGCCGCTGGGAGAGCTCTACGATTACGCCGTGCCGGAGGGGGAAGAAATGCCACCGCCCGGCACCATCTGCACTGTTCCGCTCGGTAGCCGGTTTCTGCCCGGCGTCGTTTGGGACAAGCGCGACGGCGGTGCGGAAATCGCCGCCCGTCGCTTGAAACCTATCGGCCCAGCCTACCCGGTGCCGCCGATGGCCGAACCCTTGCGAAAACTGATCGATTGGGTCGCCGCCTATACGCTCAGCCCGCCCGGTGCCGTGCTGCGCATGGGCCTTAGCGTGCCCGACGCGCTCGACGCCCCCGAACCAACGAAGCTGGTGCGCCTCACCCGCATCGGCGGCGAGGGCACGCTGACGGCGGCCCGCAAGAAGGTTCTCGCTGTGCTGGAGGAGGAGGACGCGTTGACGCCCGCCGACCTCGCCCGCGCCGCTGGGGTTAGCCCTGCGGTGGTTACCGGCCTAATGCGGACGGGCTGGCTTGAAAGCGTGAGCCTTGCCGCCGAACTCACCCCGCCGCCGCCCTATCGCTGGCGCGGAGCCGATTTTTCCGACGATCAACAGACTGCCGCCGATTCCCTTTGCGCCCAGGTGCGCGCGGGCGGCTTTGCCGTGACGCTGCTCGACGGTGTAACCGGGTCGGGCAAGACCGAAGTCTATTTCGCCGCGATTGCCGCCGCATTAGCCGACAGTAAACAGGTGCTGGTGCTGCTGCCGGAAATCGCGCTGTCAACCCAATGGCTGGAGCGCTTCCGCAGCCGCTTCGGGGCCGACCCGCTGGTTTGGCACTCGCATCTCACGCCAGCCTCGCGCCGCAAAAGCTGGCGGCGCATTGCCCTGGGGCAAGCGCCGGTCGTCGTCGGCGCACGCTCGGCCTTGTTTTTACCGCTGGATCACTTGGGCCTGATCGTCGTCGACGAGGAGCATGAGGCGAGCTTTAAGCAGGAAGAGGGCGTCCTCTATAACGCCCGCGATATGGCGGTTGTCCGCGCCCGGCTGGAAGGGGTGCCGATCCTGCTGGCCTCCGCCACGCCCTCGCTCGAAAGCCTAGCGAATGTTGACTCCGGGCGCTTTCACTGCACGCGCCTGCCCGAACGCCACGGCGCTGCGGAAATGCCGGAGATTGCGGCGATCGACCTGCGCCGCAATCCGCCCCCGCGCGGGGCGTTTCTGTCGATCCCTTTGCGGGACGCGATTGCCGAAACCCTGGGACGCGGTGAGCAGGCAATGCTGTTCCTCAACCGCCGGGGCTATGCGCCGCTCACCCTGTGCCGCACCTGTGGCTATCGCTTCGAATGTCCCCATTGTTCGGCCTGGCTTGTGGAGCATCGCGGGCGCGGGCGATTGCTGTGCCACCATTGCGGCCACACGCAGCCGGTTCCGCCCGCCTGCCCGTCCTGCGGGACGGAGGATGCGCTCGTTGCCTGCGGCCCCGGCGTGGAGCGCGTGGCGGAAGAGGCCGCCGCGCTCTTCCCCAACGCGCGCCTTGCGGTGATGGCGTCGGACGTTCTCGGCTCGGCCAAGGCGATGCATGATCTGATTACCGAGGTGCAGGACCGGCGGATCGATTTGCTGGTCGGCACGCAAATGATGGCCAAGGGCCACCATTTCCCCCATCTCACCCTGGTTGGGATCGTCGATGCCGATTTGGGCCTTGCGGGGGGGGATTTGCGCGCGGGGGAGCGGACATTTCAGGTATTGCATCAGGTGGCAGGCCGGGCCGGGCGCGCCGAACATCCGGGGCGGGTGCTGATGCAGACGCTCCAGCCGGAGCATCCGGTGATCGCCGCCCTTCTAGCGGGCGACCGCGACCGTTTCATCGCCGCCGAAATGGACGACCGCCGCACCCACACGATGCCCCCCTATGGGCGGCTCGCCGCACTTATTCTCTCGGCCCCCAGCCCCGAGATGGCCGAACAGGCCGCCCGCCGCCTGAGCCGGGCCGCGCCGCACGCGCCCGATGTGACGATTCTCGGCCCGGCCCCCGCGCCGCTCTCCCTGCTGCGCGGCCTCTACCGCTGGCGTTTCCTGATTAAAACCCCGCGCGAGAGGCTGGCGCAGGGGCTTATCCGCGATTGGATCAGCCGGGTCGACCTGCCGAAGCCAGTGAAGCTGGTGGTGGATATCGATCCCTATAATTTCCTATGAGGGGCGCTGCTGCCACTCCTGCATCTGCGCTAAGCTCATCGTGCTGCCGCCGCACACGATCATCAGAATAGTGTTAAACGGCGCGAGAACCTCTGCCGTACCATACGCGAGCGCAAGGCTCGCCCCGCAGGCGGGTTCGACCAGAACCCGGTGATCGTCGAGAAAGCGGGCGCAGGCGTCCAAGGCTTCGGCGTCGGAGACCTGAACGGGCAGAATAGGATGCTGGCCCAAAAGCGCGAACGCCTGGCCGCAGATCTGTTTCGCCCCGAGGGAGGTGGCAATCGTCGTGATCGCGTCCAGGGTTACGCGCGCGCCCGCCGCCGCTGCGGCCCCAAGCGAGGCCGCGCCGTGGGTTTCGACCGCCACCACCGGCACGTCGCCCCAACCGTTGCGCTGCAAACCCTGCACCACGCCCGACAAAAGCCCGCCGCCGCCGACCGAGAGGATGACGGCATCGGGGCGCGCGCCGGTTTCGGCCACCTCATCGATCATGCTGGCGTGGCCCTCCCACAGCAGCGGATCGTCGAACGGGTGAATGAAGGCGTCCGCCGCCCCAATCATCGATTGCGCGCGCTCATTCGCCTCCTGCCAGGAGGCCCCATGAACGACAACCGTCGCCCCCTCCTGATCGAGCAAGTGCCGCGCCCGCGCGGGCGTGCTCTCGGGCACGACCACGGTCACGGGCACCCCTAGCGCCCGCCCGGCATAGGCCACGGCCAGCCCGGCATTTCCGCCCGACGACGAGATAAACCGCTGCGCCCCGCGCGCCCGATAATACTCGCAGGCATGGCCGATACCGCGCAGCTTGAACGAGCCGGACGGTTGCAGGGCTTCCATTTTCAAAGCGATCGACCGGCCCGCAGCAAGGCTAAGGGCGCGGGAGGAGAGGAGCGGGGTTTTTATGTGCAGCGGCATGGGGACTCTCGTTAAGGGGTGCGCTTCTGCGCCAGCCGCTGGGTCAGCAAGTCGCGCACTTGAGCCGAAACCTCCATCGCCGGATGCAGCAACGTCAGAACCTGCACCTGATCGGAGGGTTGATCGTAGCGGTAGACGATCACATGACTGCCGACCGAATAAGCCAAATAGGGCGGCGGCAGATCGGTGCGATAGCGGCCCAGTTCGGGGTTTTCGGCGAGGAGATCGAAAACGCGAAACATCTGCTGAAGATAGGCAATCGCGCGCGCCTCGCCCCAGTGCTGGGTTGAGTAATATTCTATGTTTTTTAGAGTATTGCGTGCTTCAGGCGAGACGATGACCCGCGCCATTTTACGAGGCTTCCTGACGTCGCCGCGCCCGCCCCTCCGACAAAATCTCCTCCAGCGTCACCTCGCGGCCCAGCCCCTCATCGAGTTCCTGCGCACAGAGGGCGAGATACTCCCACAGCAGCTTGCGCTCGTCCGCCGACTGGCGCTTCTGATCTTCCCGGATCAAGTGCCGCACATATTCGCTGGCCGAGTAATGGCCGCGCGTGGCCTGGGTTTCGATATACTCCCGCATCGCTTCGGGCATCGAGATATTCAGGGTGCTCATCGGGCGCTCTCCTTCCGGCCCTCAGGATGAAAGATTGGCCAAGCCGTGTCAAACTTTGGCCGAGCTTTAGGACAATCCACCCCAGTCGCGTCATACACGCTGGAGTCGCCCCCAGGACGCCGATAGAGTGGGTCGCTGATCCAGAAGGGAGACGGACCGATGCGCGCGTTAGGAATTATCACTGGGGGCCTCGTGCTCGGCCTGTCCACCGGCTTTGCCTTCGGCTTCAATTGGGTTGGGGTCGATGTGCTGGAACCCCAGCCGCGTCCGGCGGTCCGGGTCCAGCCTGCCGCTGTGATCGTACCGATGAAACCCGCAACGCCGCCTGCCGCAAAGCCGGTTCCCGCCGCCTTGGCAGTACCGCAGGGCGATGCCCGCCCGGACGGCCCGCCGAGCAATCCGGCTGCCGAAAAGCGCTATACCGCGCTCATCAACAATAGCCCCTGGTTCCGCGAAATCCGCGAAAAGGTGGAATGCGGCACTATCGACGATTCCGGCATCAAGAAAACCTGCATCGATAGTTTCGGCGCGCGCCCGAAAGCCCTGCCCGCCAATTTCGTCGCCCCGCCGCCTGCCCCGCAGGCAAAGCCCTGGACCGCGCCGAAGGAGTGAGGATGCGGGGCCTTGCCCCGCACCCCATCTAAGGGGCGGTCGCCCCTTAGAAATCCCGATTTACGGGACTGCGCGTCAAGAAATGGGATCGACAAGGGGCAAGCCCCTTGTCCAGGGGTGTCGGGGACAGCGTCCCCGACGTAGCAACGCTTCCTACCCCGACGGCAGCGCCTTCTGCGCGCCGCGCAGCGCGGCAAGGCGTGCATTGGCATCGACCTGCCCTGCGGGAAGTTTGCCGCTGGCGGCGGCCAAAGCCGCCGCGATATTCGCGTCTTCCTTTTCCGGCTTACCGAGCGAGAGCAGCTTAGTTTTCGCCAATTGCGCTTCCGCCGACACCTTTTCCTTTTCGGCGCTTTCCTTCATCGCCTTCAGCGCCGTGCCAAGACCATCGGTGGTGCTGGCGAGACCGGCGGCCCGGCGGGCGGCTTCGGCTTGACGGTCGGCGACGGCGCGCTGCTGTTCGGCGCGGCTGAGGTCGCGCTGGGCGCGTTCCAGATCGGCGCGGGCGTTGCGCAGCTTGCTGCCCGCTTCGGCGTAGGTCTGCTCCAGCATCCGCAGGAACTCTTCGGCATCGACCGCGTCCTGCTTTTCGCGTTCGATATCCGGGCTCATTTGTTCGAGCATATCGAGCAGGGTCGTCAGGCTTTTTTCGACGGCGGCTTTCTTGGCCGGATCGGTTTCGGCGGCGGCCTGCGCGCCCAGATGTTCGGCGGCGGCGAGGCGCTGATTATAGAGCGCCACAATCGCCTCGGCCTCTTTCTCTTCCTTATCGAGGGCGATGCGCGCTTGCGCCACTTCGCGGCCCAATTGGTCGAGATGCTGTTCCATCGTGCGCAATTCGGCCTCGGTCGCGGCCTTCGGGTCCCACCGGACCAAGGCTTCAACACCGGATTTAATCGCTTGATCGGCCTTAACGCCCAGCAGATTTTTGATAAAGGCGAACATCGTGTCTTCCCCTGATGAAAATTAACCGACCAAGGCGGCAGCGTTTAACAGACCGATGGCGATTTGCCAGCCCGCGAGCGTAATCGCGGCGGCCATATCGCCCTTTTCAATCCGGCTCGGCAGCGATGGGGCGATAAGGCGGGCGATGGTGAAAATCGCCACCTGCACAACAACGCCAATCGCGCCCCAAATAAGAATATCGACCACCGTCTGCGCCGTGGCGAGCGTCGCCCCCAGCGGCAGGGCGAGGCCAAGCGTGGCCGCCGAGAGGCTGACGGCGGCAGCGGTATTGCCCGCAGCCACTAATTCCCGCTCTTTCATCGGCGTCAGCAGCGCGTGCAAGCCGACACCGACAACCAGCAGAATGGCGGTGATCAGGAAATGCATCACCAAAAGGGGCAGGCCCGTGGCGAGCCCGGCGAGAATATCGGTCATTAGGCGAGTCCCAAGCTGGAGAGGGGCAAATCGATACCAAGGTAGAGTTCCACCCAGGCTTCATCGGGCGTTTCCGAGGCGAAAACCAACAAATATTCGGCTTCCGGTGCGGGGGCCTTCAGGCCGGTGTCGCGCGCATAGAGCATGGCTGAAACGGTGCGCTCCATGACGCCATCGGGGGTTTCGCGTGTCTCGGTCAGGCGACGCGGGGCGATACGACGCTCGCCGGGGAGCCACTGGCGCGCGTAGGTGTGGCCTGCTTTGGTTTGGAACTCGGGCCAGCCGATCATCCCGTCTTCTTCGGCCAGCCAAAAGGCCCATTCGTCGGCATCCGCCGGAAAAATTTCATCGATCTTGGCGAAGTAGCGCGCGTTATCGGGCTGGCCCTGGGCCGAGAGCGCGACCTCCACAAAGCTTTGCTCGCCGATGGTGAGCCACGCCCGCGTGGGCGCGGTTGCGCTGTCTTTTTCCCCCGCAAGCGTGCTGATCGCCGTCACGCTCACCATGCCGCCGCCATTGGCCGGTCGCGGCACGGGAGAGGTCGGCCCCAGCAGAATGAAGGCGGAGGGGTCGAGCGTTAGCCCCATACCAAGACGCAAATAATCGGGCCGGTAGGGGGTTTTGCCGGACATTTTATTCTGGAGAATGCTTTTGCCCAGACCAAAAGGGGTCGATCCCATATCACTCTCCGCTGACGCGGCGGGCTTATTGCGCCGCCGCAGGATAAACCAATAGACAGCGCCGCCCACTACGAGCAGCACGATCACCCAGCCCCAACCGAAACCACTGCTCTCTTCGGCGGCCACATCGGGCGGCAGATAGTTGGGATCGCGCGGCTTACCCGCTTGGGCGGCGATGGATCGGTCGACTTCGGCCAGTTTGGCCTTCATCTCCGGGTCGGTCTGCGCCAGCTTGTCCGCCTCCGCGCGCCAGGCGAGATAGCTCGGATCTTCAGCGCGATTGTGGAAGAAGGCGGCGTGGCTCGGCGTGCTCAGCGAATTCATCATAAAAAACAGCAGCGCCGCATCCATCATGCCGAAGCGCGACGGCCCAGCATAATAGGGCGGCACATACTGTTGATAGGCGGGGTTTTGACGCGGAACGCGCAAGCCGCTGCTGGTCGTATAGCTGCCACCGCTGTTCGACGCGAAAGGCCCGCTGCCCGCATTCGGCACGCTCCCGGTGCCGCTTCGGGGGGCGGCAGGGGCTTGCTTTGCTTGGAAATCCGATAACCCTTGGCGCGAAGCCGCGCGCGAGGCGTCGCGGTCGCTGGACGAGAGCGAAGGCGTGCGGCTGGGCGCGCTCGGCGTCGCACTCGGGCGACTGTAGCCGCCGGAGGAGCCGCTATTGCCGGAAAAGGAGGGGGTGCGCGAACTGCTGCTGCCGGAACGGGAATAGCCGCCACTGGAGCGGCTACCGCTGCTGCGCGCCTCGGCCCCGTCACTCCACAGCGCTGCCACAGCGGGGGCCGCAACGGTCAATACCGCCGCGACGGCCCGCGCGCCAACCAACGCCGGAAGAGGATGGGTGATAGCCACGAGACCGGCCAGGATAATCGCTAGCCCTTGACGCAAGATCCTCACCCGCTCCCACTCCCTTATCGCGCGCCCTTGCGGACCTCTCGGGCGAACCATGTCGCCTGCCGCGCACTATACTTAGGAAACGGTTCGGCGTCTTGCACCTCTCGCAGCAACAAATCTTCCGATTATCGCGCCGCCCGCACTTTCCCGAGGAAACTATTGACCTGCTCGTCCAGCATCATCCCGCTCTGGCGCAGATCCGCCGCCGCAGTCAGCACAAATTCAGCCGAGTTTTTAAGATTCCGCGCTGCCGCCGAAACATCGCCGACCATTCCCGACACGTCCGAGGTGCGATGCGCCACATCTTGGGCGTTGCGGGCGATTTCCTGCGTCGCGGCCCCCTGATTAACGACGGCATTTGCGATGACGCCGCTGGTATTATTCACCTCCAGCATCGTCGCCGTGACCTGCCGGATGGACGCCGCCGAACTTTGGGTAGCCGCCTGAATGGCCTGGACTTGCGTCGAAATTTCTTCGGTGGCGCGGGCGGTTTGGTTGGCCAGCGCCTTCACTTCCGACGCCACGACCGCAAAGCCTTTGCCCGCATCCCCCGCCCGCGCGGCTTCGATGGTGGCATTGAGGGCCAGAAGATTGGTCTGCCCGGCAATATCGGCGATCAGTTTAACGACGAGGCTGATACGATTGGCAGTCTCGGCCAAATCCTGCACTTTCTCGTTACTGCTGCCTGTTTGCGCGACCGCTTGTTCAATCATCCGCGTTGATTCCGACACGCGCTGTCCAATCTCGGCAATCGATGCGCTGAGTTCGACCGTTGCTGAGGCCACGGTTTGCACGCCCTGCGTGGCCTGTTCGGCGGAGGTCGCCACGTCCGACGAGCGTTGTGAGGTGTGCTGCGAGGTGCTCGCCATCCCCTCGGCGGTGGTTTCCAATTGCGCGGCGGCGGTATTCACTTGGCCGATAACAGCGCCGATACTCTGCTCGAACGCGCGGATGCTGGCTTCGATACTCCGGGCATGATCGAGTTTTTGGGCCTGATCCCGGGCTTGATCCGCGCGCAGCACCTCGGCTTCCTGAAGCTGGCTTTGGAAGGATTGCAAGGTTTCGGCCATCCGGCCAATCTCGTCGCGGCGCTGACCAATATCGATCCGGCTAGCCAAATCGCCCGCCGCCAAACTCGCCATGCGTCGGTCGATCAACGCCAGGGGGAGCGTGATATTGCGGCCAATCATATAAATGATGAAGGCCATGACGCCAACGAAAAGCAGGAGGAGAGCGCCAATTTGCTTGATTAGATCATTAAAGACTTTATCGACATCATCGATGTAAACACCACTTGTTATGTAAATTCCCCATGGATCGAAACGCTTCATATGATTAATTTTTAGAACGGGCTGATCAGAGCCTAGTTTTTTAAAGTAATAATTAAGCTGAGCTTCTGATTTTTCGCGCATTAAGGCCATTTGCGCCGTGATGATTGGCTTGCCCTGGCTATCTTTTAGGCCGGTTGCGTCCTTGCCCTCCAACTGCGGCACGACCGGATTGATCAGCATCACCCCGTCCAAGGTGGCGGCGGCAATGTAATTTTGACCGTTCTCGTATCGCATTGCGGAAAGAAGATCATGAAACTCTTTCTGCGCCTGGTCCCGGGGGATACGCCCTTGCGCTACCTGATTTTCATAATATTGGGCGCTCGAATAAGCTAAATCCGTTACCGCGCGGAGCTTAGCGAACCGATCCTCCATCATTTGCGCGCGCGTAATATAGGTAATAATTCCGCTAATAACGATCACCGATAGGGTTGAAAGGCCTAAAATAATCCATAATTTTTGCTTAACGCTGAATTTGCTTAACATAGCAATGCTCCAAACCTTTAAAAAGATTGCTTGTCGATAAAATCCTACCTAAAAGGAGAATTTTTACCGGCGCATAGCAACCAATAATGTGTTTTAGCAGAGTGTCGCAGTGCGAGAAATTGTTAAAAAACGCAACAATGCAATAGGATTCCTGCGCAAAACTGCGCCGGCATGCGATGAAGGCTGAACTGACGAGGCGGGACGGGCGTTTAGACGGCGAAAAAAGCGTCGACCGCCAAGGTAAGGCGACTCGCGAGTTTGCGCTGATACGCCTCTTCCCGCAGGGCTTTTTCGTCGTCCCGGTTCGATAAAAACCCCATTTCGACGAGAATTGAGGGGATATCGGGGGAGCGGAGCACGGCGAAATTAGCCTGACGATGCGGCTTTTGCAGTGGCGGAAAAGCCGGGGTCATTTTCGCCAAGGTCGCATGGGCCAGGGCGAGGGAGTTGTTCGTCGTCTCGCGGTGCATCAGGTCGAGCAGGATGGTTTTCACCTGCCGGGAATGATGCGACAGGTCGAGCCCGCCAACAAAATCGGCGGCATTTTCGCGGTCGGCCAGCGCGGCAGTCATGTTATCCGAGGCTTTATCCGACAGGGTATAGACCGAGAAACCCCGCGCGTCGGGGTTATTCGGGATGGAATCGGCGTGCAACGACAGGAAAAGCGTCGACTTCGCCCGCCTGGCCAGGGAAACCCGCGCGCCTAATGCGACGAACGTGTCATTCCGGCGGGTCAGAATCGGCGTATAGCGCCCCGTTGCCTCAAGCTGCCGGGCCAATTCCCGCGCGACGGCGAACGTAATGAGCTTTTCGTAAGTGCCATGCGCCCCAATAGCGCCAGGATCTTTGCCGCCATGGCCGGCGTCTATCGCGACGATTTTTTTGGGAATGGCCGGGGGTTTCGGCGCAGTTTTTCCCGCCGATGCTTTCGTGATCAACTGCTGCGCGGCCTGAGCAAACGCGTCCTCCGCCATCAACGCCGATCCGCCGATGAGGATTGCCTGCTTCAAAAACTGCCGCCGGTCCAGCGTCATAACATCTACCCCTGGCCTTTGTTGCTGCGCTAAAACAGCAAGACTCCGCTACAACCTACTGACTTTTCTAAGTCATACCGGCTGTGGCGTCAATCGGAACAAAGAGGGGGCTTTGTGATTTTATGTGGCGGTACAGGGGATTGCAGTCCGGTCTTAACCTTGCAAGATGAGTACTATCTTAATGGTCGGCATCCACGGGCGCATCGTCCGGCGTATCGGCAGCATTGCCGTCGGCCAGCGCTTGCAGCCGAGCGCGGCGGTTGGCTTCAAACGCCTCCAGTACAGGATCCAATAAAGGGATACCACCCGCTACCGGGGGGGCGACGGCGTGAAATCCAGCCGCTGGAATTTCGAACGGCGCGGGGGCTTCGGCCAATCCCGATTCGACGCGCGGCACGGCAGAACCCAAGCCAGCAAGAGCGCGAAAGTAAAAAATTGAGAAAACGCGAATAGCCGACGCGAGACTTGCCCCTAGGCGTCGCTGATCGATCAGCGTTAGCAAATCGGAGAGAGTACATTCTTCGCGCTTACAAACATCGGTCAGCGCATCCCAAATGGCTACTTCGACACTGATACTTGTCCGTCGCCCCGATACAATTACAGTCCGGCGATGACGGGCGCCTTCATCACTATCACTGGTGGTCACTATCCGAGGTTCCTATGGTCATTTGTTCCAAAACAAGATCGCTTCATTCTAAAGCACTCTGTTCAGGCAGGGTGCCTTGAGCCAGGGCAAAGAAAAGCCCACACATCATTGTGTGCGGTACACTGCCGTAACTCCCCATAAAACTCAAGGAAAACAAGATAATTTACATCAATTGAAGCTAATAAGCTTTCTACTCGCAATTCCACTCCAAGCACATTCCTATGGGTTCTTTTACGCGCCACACCCTATAGTTTTAACAGAAGAACTTTAGCACAATAGGCGCACGGTTTTGGTTATATCATTTGGTTGCAAACGTTATTTACATTCTCTCCCTTGGGGATTTGATTGCAAAATGCGTGACAATTTCATCACATCAAAAAATCCGCAATCACGCAATATATATAAAACATAGTCAAAATGGATGGCGAGGTTTCCCTCGCCATCAACCTATTATTCGTATTCAGCCCAGGTTTTATCTTCGGAGTGACTGTAAAAAATTGAGATCTTCGAAATTTCGCACAAGTTAAAATTATACCATTCAGCCGGCGTATCATCATCGTACACAACTTTTACGTCGTAAGAACAGACTTTGTTTTTTTTCGGAAAGGTAATATTTACCCAAGATCCGTTCTTGAGAACATCCTGCCCAAGAATATCTTCTTCCCAGTCATTGCTTTTAGAGGGCGCAACAAAGACCTTATCAATCGTGTAACCAGTCTTATTGGTCAACCGAAAGTCTTGCTTAGATTGCGCCTGAGCAATGCTTGCACTCAGCAAGAAAGTAGCGGCGATGGCAACAGACACAAAACGCATAACGTCCTCGCAAAGTTATTATGAAGGTTCCCTTGTATACCGTATTCAAACTGATTTATAAACAGCATCCTATTCTTTTTTATTGATTCATAACGCTCATTGACCCGAATAGTAATTTTTGCACTTTTGACCTGTCAATATTTCCAGTCGGTATCAAACTCGTCCCACCTTATCGTCAATAATTTTTGAGGATTAACCCGATTTAAAATCCTCTCCACACTTGGGATATGAGCTTAAACCACAAGCTCTATATGTTTTTTTAAAGTGCCGATCGTACATCCCGGCTTGACCGAGGATACCCAGGTAACAAACGCCCAACGCTTTACAGTTCAACCGACTCCGGCCATGAACGCCGGGGCCCGTTGCTGTTGCCGGGGTTGTCGGGCGCAACGCCTCTGCGGCCCCTCCCATTGGCGCCCCTTTCCCTCTACGCTTGAGTTCATTCTGACGACGCCTCCGAAATTCGGCGGTGTATCCCCTTCAAAAAAAGATTCTCTCAATGGCCCCCACGCATTTTGCGCGGCGGCCGATGCTGGCGGGGCTGTTTGCCCTGTCGGCTGCGGCGCTCGCGCTTGTTCTTCCCGCTCAAGCCCAAAATGCCCCCCCCCGAAGGAGGTCCGCATTGGGTATCAGAAGAGCGGATTGCTGATTCTCGCCAAACAGCGCAAATCGCTGCTCAAGCACGATCCAGGCGTGCCGGAATATGTAATTCAGCGCGAGGGGGATAAAATCGGTTCCGGATGCCTACTATCAAAGATAGGCACCCTTATTCCGAAGGCCCCCATGACGACCGCCCGCAGTTCTTACGGCTGGACCTCCATCGCGCTGCATTGGATTGGTGCCGCCGCCCTCATCGCTTCCTTCATCACCGGCAATGCCCTGGAAGAGGCGACGCGCGAGGCGCGGCGGGAGATTTACGCCAATCATCTGTTCTGGGCGACGCTACTGGCGGTGCCGCTGCTGGCCCGCGTGATCTGGCGGCTGCGCGACGGGTTCAAAACCACCAGCGTGCAGCATCCCGCCCTGAATTTTCTCTCTAAAGCCGTAATGATCGGCTTTCTCATCTGCATTAGCGGCGCGGTGCTGACCGGGCTTTTTCTGCCCTGGAGCGGCGGGCGGGCGCTGGTGGTTGGACTCATCTCGATCCCCTCCCCCGTGGCCGCCATGCCCGAGTTGCATAAGAGCCTAGAAGACCTTCACGGCCTGTTGTCGCACCTGTGGATTCCGCTGCTCATCCTGCATCTCGCCGGGGTGGCGAAGCATGTGCTGGCGCGGGACGGTGTGCTGAAGGGCATGATCCGTCCGCGCTCAGAGGGTGTTTAGGGCAGCACCCCGAAAATCCACCCCTCTTCCCGCTGCACGGCCGCGCGCTCGGCGGCGGGAAGGTCGGGAAGCGTGAAATAGGGGGTGAGGTTGGTTTCAGCGGCCCAGGTGCAGAGCCCCGCCACTTGCCGCGCGTCCTTCACCAGGCCCGCCGCACCCAGATCGGGCCGTTCGGCGGGCACGGGCAGCAGCGACGGGAAAATCTCGGTAAGGGTGATCTGCGCCTCCGGCACCGAAACCCCGGTCTCGAACGGCCAAACCCGGCAGTGCGGGGCCAGGCCGGGCTCGTGGCGCAGGCGGAAGAGGAACGGAATCCCCATCAGGCTTTGCCCGCCAACGCTGCCGGTGGTGAACAGCTTCCACGGCGAATGGGCTTTGCCGAGCTTTTCGGTGAGGCGGGTTTCGGTGAGCCCCCAGGCCGGGTTCCAGGGCGGACGCCGCATGGTGAGATCGGGCCGGGCGGCTTTCGCTGGGCAGGACCAGAAAGGGCCGGGCGGGGTGCCGATGCGCCGGTTCAGGGCGGCGGCGACGGTGAAGCGGTTATTGCTATTGTCGGGCCCGTCTTGAATGGTGCGCGCCAACAAGGCCCAGATCGCGGCCCAGGGCGGGCCATCGAGCTGAAGCGCGTGGGCGAGGCCGCGCGGATAGGCGAAAGCAAAATCGAACCCCGCCAGCACGCGCCGCCCGGCCTGGGCTTCCGCCGTGAGCAGCGTGACGAGATCGCCATAAAGCGCGGCGCGGGTCGGTGGGTTCCACAGGCGCGGCAGGGCTTCACCCCGGCGCAAGACCGCCATCCACAGGCTATCCGCGCCGGTTTTCGGCACGGCAGCGGCGCTCCAGTCGATCATCACCAGCGTGTCGAAAGCGCCCATCCTAACCCCGCTGTTGCGCGACCGCCCACAGGGCATCCAGGTTCAGGTGAGTTTCCAGGTGATCGGCCAGCCCGTCCAGCACCGTTTCGATTTTGGCCTCAAATCCCGCCGACGCGCGGCGCTCAGGGCGGAAGCGCGCGAGGAAATCGGCGCGATAGGCGTCGCTGGCAAAAAGCCCGTGCAGATAGCAGCCGCTGGCGCGGCCATCCCGGCTCTGCGCCCCGTCCAGCCCATGCGGTAGCAACAGCAGCGGACGCGCGGTATCCGGCCCCTCGGTGCGGCCAATGTGGATTTCATAGCCCGAGACCGGAATCCCCGTAGGCGTCGTGCCCTCGACCGGCCGTAGAATTTTCGCCCCCGCAAGCTGGGTTTCGACATCGAGCAGCCCCAGCCCCGGCTGGGAACCCTGAACCCCCTCGACGCCCGCCGGATCATGTACCCGGCGCCCGAGCATCTGATAGCCCCCGCAAATCCCGAACACCGCGCCGCCGTGGCGGTGGTGGCTGAGAATATCCAAATCCCACCCTTGCGCGCGCAGAAACGCCAGATCCGCCAGGGTCGCCTTGGTGCCGGGCAAGAGGATCAGATCAACGTCGCGCGGGATCATCTGCCCCGGCGGAATAAACAGAATCTCCGCATCGGGTTCGGCGCGCAACGGGTCGAGATCGTCGAAGTTGGCAATGCGGGAGAGCATCGGCACGGCGATGCGTAAGGGCCGGGCGGCGGATTCCGCCGGGCGCTCCAGCACCACCGCATCTTCGGCAGGCAACAGGGCCACGTCGCGGAACCAGGGCACGACGCCGAAGCTCGGCCAGCCCGTGCGCGCCTCAATCGCCCGCAAGCCACCATCGAACAGGCTGACATCGCCGCGAAATTTATTGACGATAAAGCCTTTGATTTGGGCGGCATCTGCCGGGTCCAGCACGGTCTGCGTGCCGACCAGTGCGGCGATCACCCCGCCCCGGTCAATATCACCCACCAGCACCACCGGCACGCCTGCGCTGCGGGCGAAGCCCATATTGGCGATATCATTGGCGCGGAGGTTGATTTCCGCCGGGCTGCCCGCACCTTCTACCAAAACCAGTTCGGCCTCGGCTTCCAGATGCCCGAAACTCTCTAAGACCGCGCCCAGCAGCCGGGCTTTCAGCGCCTGATAATCGGCGGCTTCGGCGGCGGCCAGCGCCTTGCCTTGGACGACCACCTGCGCCCGCCGATCGGTTTCCGGCTTCAGCAGAACCGGGTTCATATGAACCGACGGGGCCACCTGCGCCGCGCGCGCCTGCAAGGCCTGCGCCCGGCCAATCTCGCCGCCGTCCGCCGTCACCGCGGCATTGTTCGACATATTTTGCGGCTTGAACGGGCGCACCGAAAGCCCGCGCCGGGTGAAGGCGCGGGCTAAACCTGCGGTGAGCAAGGATTTCCCCACGTCCGACCCGGTGCCTTGCAGCATCAGGGCCGGGGGGCGCGGGCGAACGCGCATTATTCTTTGCTGTTGAGCGCGGCTTTCAGTTGGTTCGAGCCATAGTTTTCAAACTTCCGGTCCACGACAATCGCCCGCGTCGTCGAGCCGCTGCCGTAATAGGCATTATTCCACTCTTCGCGCGGCGACAGAACGCTGCCTTCGAGCGAGCCACCGCCGAACAGGCCGGAGGTTTTGCTGTAGGTGTAAATATCGGCGGACATATTGGCCGTGGTCGAGGCTTCAACCCCCGCGCCCACCGGACCTACGGCAACCGAGGCATCCGCGCCAAGCTTCATCGAGTTATTCAGAATTTTGCGCAGGCCGCCTTCGTTCATGATGATGAGCATCACTTCCGACTGCTGCACGCCGATTTGCAAGCCCAGTGAGCCGGAGCCCATGCCGAAGAAGGCGGGCGACGACCAAGTGCCGTCCGGCCCCTTGACCATCAGCACGCCATTGCCGCCTTCGCCGCCCAAAATGAACCCGGCTTTGAAAAGGTTCGGGAAAATCATCACGCCATAGGCGCGCTTCAGAAGATTATTGATCGGTTTGCCGAGGTTCGCATCAGAGCGCAGGCTATCGACGCTGATCTTGGCGCGGTCCACCAGTTCCTGCTGATCGTTGGCCAGCACCGGCTTTACGATCATCATCAGGCCAAGCATCACGCTCGCGGCCAGGGCAGTTATGCGGAACATCACTCTCTCCTTACACGTATCGCCTTCAAGTGGCTGGGCTTTTTTAGCCCGGTAATAAGACGATTGTAAGGCCGCTTCTCGTGAGGGGAAGCGCCGGTCCATGAAAATCAGAACCGGCGCACGCCCTTATGGCATTTTCAGATTCACTTTGTGACGCGCATTAACGTTAAGGGCTTTCAGCATGGCCCCATAATGCTCCTCGATCAGCGCGGCCTGACGCCCATTCTGCTTGAGCAGGGCAAGCCCCTCCCCAAGAGGTTTCGCTAGCTCAGGCTCGGTACGCGGTAAATAGAAATAGCGGTCGTTCTGATACACGAGAAGCAAATTCTTCTCAATGGCAAGTTCAGGATTGGCGGCAGCTTCAGTCTGCACTTCCGTTACCCCGCGCGCCATGTAATCAACGTTACGCCGCCCCGACGCGAGCATCTTAAATAGTACGCGCCATTCGCCGTCTTGCTCATAGGTTGGCAAACCGTTGGTCTGCCATAGTTTCACATCGAACCAACCTTGCCCGAACCCACCAACCATAGCCGTAGCGCGCAGATCATCGACTGATTTGATCGCCGCAAACTTCTCTTGATCGGCGGGTCGGATAAGCAAGATGCGCTGGCCGATCAAGCCGTTCGTCAAGGGCTGGTCAATCCGAATGAATTTCTGGTCTAAGGTATCGTTCCTGAGGAAGAATTGAACATCTAGCGTTCCATCTTCCAACTGCTGAATCAATCGACCTTGCGGCAAGTCAAAGCGCACATTCAGCTCTTTCGGCTGCCCCACAGCGGCTAGGGCTTCCGTAAGCAGAGCATGAAAATAAGCATGGCTCTTGTCGGCAAATCCCGCGACGTTCAATTTCTGCGCGGACGCCACCGGGCTCGCCAGTACGCACCCAGCGAATAGGAAAATTTTTATAAACCTCATCGCAATCTCCAAAGCTATTCAGACCCCGGGAACTTTCGGGGTATTTTATTTTTTACGCTAAAAAAATTACACAACAATTAAAATTCGACTCGCCTTTATCGATGTGGCGGAAAGTTCTCTTTATATCGGCATTTATTCTCCAATCGATGCGCCGGTTAGCCAAATCATAAATTTGATGCTATAGGACGGCACTGAAACGAAGAGAGAGAAAGACGATGATGGATCCTCGGGCTCCACACGCAGCCGTCGCCGACGGTTTGGAAAGCTTTACCGATGCCGATGCGGCCCTTGCCCGCATTCAGGCCATTTACGATGGATCGGCCGATACGATCCGCGCCGGTTTCAACGCCCTCGCCAAAGGCGAAACCCAGGCCCCGCAGGCCGCCCTCTATCCCTATCTCGGGATCACTGTCACCGCCGCCGATTTGCACCTGGATGCGCGCTTCGCCTATGGGGCGGCGGTCGATCCGGGGGCCTATGGCACCACGCTGACGCGGCCCGCGCTGCTGGCGGATTACTACCGGGAGCAGATTGCCCTGCTGCTGCAAAACCACCGGGTTCCGGTCTATATCGGCACCAGTCGCCGGGCGATTCCGCTGCCGTTCGTGATCGAAAACTCCACGGCGGATGTGACCGAAACCCAAGTTCGGGAAATGACGCAGTATTTCTCGCTCCCGGATTTGGCCGTCATCGACGATACGATTGCCAACGGCACCTATTTGCCGAGCGACGGCCTGCCGCGGCCGCTGTCGCTGTTTACCGCTGAACGGGTTGATTACTCGATTGCCCGCCTCAGCCATTATACCGCCACCGCGCCGAAACATTTTCAGCGCTTCGTGCTGCTGACCAATTATCAGCGCTATGTGGATGAGTTTTGCGCCTATGCCCAACGCGAGGTGGCGAACGGCGAGACTTACGATAGTTTCGTTGAACCCGGCGACGTGTTCACACCCAACACGCGCCTCACCGATCTGCCCGCCAGCGGCACGCCGCTCGCCAATCTGCCGCAGATGCCCGCCTATCATCTCACCCGGCCCGATAAGCTGGGGATTACGATGATCAATATTGGCGTCGGTCCCTCCAACGCCAAAACGATCACCGACCATCTCGCCGTGCTGCGCCCGCACTGCTGGTTGATGCTGGGCCATTGCGCCGGTTTGCGGCGCAGCCAGTTCCTCGGCGACTACGTTCTCGCCCACGGCTATGTGCGCGACGATCAAGTGCTGGATAACGACCTGCCGCCCTTCGTGCCGGTGCCGCCGATTGCCGAGGTGCAGGTCGCGCTTCAGCAAGCGGTCGCCAAGATCACCGGGCTGGAGGGGGCCGACCTTAAGAGCCGCCTGCGCACGGGCTCGGTGCTGACCACCGACAACCGCAACTGGGAACTGCGCTTTAAGGAAATCTACGCCCGCCTTAATCAGTCGCGCGCGATTGCGGTCGATATGGAGTCGGCCACGATTGCCGCCAATGGTTTCCGCTTCCGCGTGCCCTATGGAACGCTGCTCTGCGTTTCGGACAAGCCCTTGCACGGCGAAATCAAACTGCGCGGCATGGCCAATGCGGTCTACCGCGAGCGGATTGCGCAGCATTTGGAAATCGGCATCGAGACGGTCGATATCCTGCGGGCCGAAGGCGTCCGCAAACTGCACTCGCGCAAACTGCGCAGCTTCGATGAGCCGAGCTTCCGCTAGGCGCTGCCGATGAAGGGCTGGGCAACCGGGCTGCTGATTGGCTCGGCCAGCCTCTTTATCGGGCTTAGCCTGTGGCCCGCGCCGCCCTTCTGGGTTCAGGCTGTGCGGGCCGCTGCCGAAGCCGCGACCATCGGCGCGCTCGCCGATTGGTTTGCCGTGGTGGCGCTGTTCAAACGCCCGCTGGGGCTGCCGATCCCCCATACCGCGTTGCTGCCCCGCAATAAGGCGCGGATCGGGGCGCGGCTGGGGCAGTTCGTCGGCGAGAAGTTTCTTGATCCCGACGATCTCGCGCAAAAGCTGACCGAGGCCGATCTGCCCGGCCATCTCGCAACTTGGCTGGAGCAAGCCGAGGTTCATCAGGGAATTGCCGACGCGGCCCTGTCGGCGCTGCCGGGGGCGTTGGACGCGCTCACCGATGCGCCGGTTCAGGCCCAGGTGCAGGTAACGATCACCGACTGGCTGGCGGGGCTCGATCTTGCCGGGCTCAGCCAGCGCGGCCTTGTCGGTTTTGTCGAAGCCGGGGGGCACCTGCCGCTGATCGACAAAGCCGCCGACTGGGCGTTACTCCAACTCGCTGCCGAAGAGCCGCGCATCAAAGCCTTCCTGCAAGAGCGCGCCGTGACCTATCTCGCCGGGCAAATGGATTCCGGCCTCACGCGGCTGTTGCGCCTCAATACGAAGGCACTCGCCGATGGAAAAATCGCCAAATGGCTGGCCGATGAACTCGCCAATGCCATTCTGGCCGATGCCGTCGCGCGGCTGGAGCAAATCCGCACCGAAGGCAGCCCCCTGCGCTACCAAGCCCATGCTTATCTGTTGCAGCGGGTCCACGCGCTGGCCGAGGGCGACGCCTGGGCTGCAACGCTCGACGATCTCAAGCGGCATCTGCTCGCCCCGGAGCGGTTCGGGCCGCAGTTCTCAGCGATCTGGACGCGGGTGATTGCCGATCTGCGCGCAGGCCTGCCCGCCGCCCGCCCGCGCTTGGCGGCGCTGATTGCCGATCAACTGCACGGTTTCGCCGCCCGTTTGCGCGAGGATTCCGCCTTACGCGCGCGGGTTTCGGCTCAAGCCCAAGCGATTTTACGGCGCTTGATTGACCGCTACCGCCCCTTGGCCGTCGCGCATATCGGCAAAACCGTGGCAAGCTGGGACGATAAAGCCGTGGCCGAACAGTTGGAGCAAGCCGTGGGGCGCGATTTGCAGTTTATCCGCATCAATGGCACCTGTGTTGGGGCGCTGGCGGGGCTGTTGCTGTTTTTGCTCGATCATTTCCTCCTAGCCTCCGGCTAAAGGCGGGCGACAATGAACCTCGAAACCATCTCGCTCGACCAATTGCGCGTCTTCACCAAAGCCGCCGAGCTTGGCAGCTTTTCCGCCGTGGGGCGCGACTTGGGGCGGGCGCAGTCGGCGATTAGCTATGCAATCACCACGCTCGAAACCCAGCTTGGGCTCAGCCTCTTCGACCGCAGCGGCCATACGCCGCGACTGACCGAGCAGGGCGCAGCGATTCTGGCCGACGCGAAAGCCATCCTGGCCCGCACCGAAGGGCTGCACGCCCGCGCCGCCGGATTGCGCGACGGGTTGGAGCCGGAACTCGCCATCGTCATCGACGTTATGTACCCGGTGCCGCGCCTCGCGCACGTGTTGGGCGCGTTCCGCGAGCGCTTCCCCACGGTCACCATGCGCGTCGGGGTTGAGGTTCTGGGCGCGGTCGCCGAGCATGTGATGAACGGACGGGCCAAATTCGGCGTGATCGGCTCGATGCCGTTTCAACCGGCGGGGCTGGTTGGCGATGCGCTGCCGCCGATCCGCCTGATCCCCGTGGCGGCCCCCGCGCACGCGCTGGCGGCCATGCCGCGCGAGAACCGGATGATGGCCCTGACCGACGAAGTGCAACTGGTACTCACCGACCGCAGCCGCCTGACCGAGGGAAAAGACTATGCGGTCTATTCGGCCAAGACTTGGCGACTGTCGGACTTAGGCACCAAGCTTGAGTTTCTGCGCGCGGGCCTCGGGTGGGGCAATATGCCGGAACATCTGGTGCAGGATGATGTGAAGTCCGGGCGGTTGGTCCATCTTTGCGGCATTACCCGCAGCGTCACCGAATGGCTACCGATGCATCTGGTCCGTCATCCGACCACTGCCCTCGGCCCCGCCGGGCGCTGGCTCTGGAATGCCATGCTCGAACCATCGAATAATTAGATAGATTAACACGATTTTTCTACCGATTTCTCGATAGGAGAAACCGGGTAGCGTCGGCGCATCAAAATTCGCTTCCTTGGAGATTTTCCATGTCCGACACTCAGAAATCCGATCTCGCCCTTCTCCTGCTCCGCGTTTCGCTGGGGGTGATGGCCCTCGCCCACGGTTTCTTGCTGAAGGTACTGACCTTCACCCCCGCCGGGACGGCGCAGTTTTTCGAATCGGTTGGCTATCCGGCCTTCGTCGCCTATCTCGTCATTCTGGGGGAAACCCTCGGCGGGTTAGCTCTGATTGCGGGTGTTTTCACCCGTCTCACCGCCGTCTTGCTGCTGCCGATCCTGATTGGGGCCACGCTGATGCATGTCGGTAATGGTTGGATGTTCAGCAAGCCGAATGGCGGCTGGGAATTCCCCGCCTTCTGGACGGTCGCTCTGGTCGTTCAAGCCCTGCTCGGGCCGGGGGCTTACTCGGTCGGGCGTCTGCTTCCCACCAGCCTGCCGAGCTTTGTGCGCGCCTAAGGCTTGACCTTCAAGGTCAGACTTGCTCCCCCCAAAATCACGGGCTCTAAAGACCCGTGATTTTGGGCCTTCCTTTGGTCGCATTCATAGAGAATGCTCCAGGGTATTCGCCCTGGAGGTTTTTTTATGTCCGATACGCCGATGCCCCTGCCCCGCTTAGGCGACGCCGCGCCTGATTTTGAGGCCGACAGCACCCATGGGCGGCTGGCCTTAATAGATTTTCGCGGAAGCTGGCTGGTGCTTTTCTCGCATCCCGCCGATTTCACCCCCGTCTGCACCACCGAGTTTATCGCGCTCGCCAAGGCCGCCGACCGTTTAAGCGCACTGAATTGTCAGCTTCTCGGGCTCTCCATCGATAGCGTCTATAGCCATATCGCCTGGCTGCGCACCATCGAAGCCCAGTTCGGCACCGCCATCGCCTTCCCCGTGCTGGCCGATCACGACCGCGCCGTCGCCTCACGCTACGGCATGCTGATGCCGGGCGAAAGCAGCACGGAAGCTAGCCGCTGCCTGTTCGTCATCGATCCCGAGGGGATCGTGCGCGCGATGATCTATTATCCGATGATCGTGGGCCGGAACATTGAGGAAGTCGTTCGTCTCGTTACTGCGCTGACCACCACCGCTGCCGCAAAAGCCGCCGCCCCCGCCAATTGGCAGCCGGGCGAGGCGCTGCTGGAGCCCGCTCCCCGCACGGTGGAAGGGGCCGCCGCCCGCAAAGCCGGGGCCGATTGGTTTCTACAGTACCGCAAAGCCGACTAGCCCGCGCCGATGCCCTGCCTGAACCCCGATGGCACTTTGACCGCGACCGCGCGCGCCCTGCTCACCGCCCTAGAGGCCGAAGCCGCCGGGGCTGTGCGGCTGGCGGACCTCACCCGGCTCCCCCTCTGGCGCGTGCGGGCCAGCCTGCGGGAATTGCGCGGGCAAGATCTGCTGGAATTCGCTATGCCTATCGGCGACGAGAATGATCGCCCGCATCGGCTCACCCCCACCGGGGCCGAGGTGCTGGACCTGAGCCGCGCGCTCGACGGAGACACGACCGAATGACCGACCCCAAGAAATCCAGCGGCTTTGCCGCCATGCCCGCCGGAATGCGGCTGTTTATCGTTGCGGGGCTGATGGTCGTCGTGGCCGGGATTGGCGCTATCGCCGCGCTTCTGACCGGCGACCGACCCATTGGGCTTGCCCAAGAAGGGCGCAGCACCGGCGCGCCGTTAGTGGGCGGGGCTTTCACCCTGGTCGATCAGGACGGTAAAACCCGAACCAGTGCTGAGTTTGCCGGAAAACTGACCCTGGTCTATTTCGGTTACACCTTCTGCCCGGATGTCTGCCCCACCGGCTTGCAGCGCCTCGCCGAAGGGTTGGACGTGCTGAGCGATGCCGAGCGGGCCAACGTCGTGCCGCTCTTCATCACCATCGATCCGGCGCGCGATACCAGCGCCGTGCTGAAGGAATATGTGGCTCAGTTTCACCCGGCCTTGATCGGCCTCACGGGAACCGCCGAGCAAGTGGCCGTCGCCGCCAAAGCCTATCGGGTTTACTACCGCAAGTCCGACCAAACCAAAGATCAGGCCGATTATTTAATGGATCATTCCTCCATCATTTTCTTGATGGGCCGCGACGGGGCGTATAAGGCCCATTTCACCCACGAAAGCAAACCGGACGATATTGCGGCAGGCATTCGCAAGGCCCTGAAAGGGTAAAATAAAAGCCCGTTCAACCGATGCTGAACAGGCCTTGCACTCTAGGCGGGGGCGCTCGAAGAAAGAGCGCTTCAGTCGGTCCGTTTAATGCCCGGCGACGAGCCCGTCGATCATATGCAGCAGTTGGAAAACGATCACGCCCACGATGCCACAGGCGGCACCGAGCCCTACGAGCATCGCCATTTTGCCAAGGGCCGGTCCTATCGGCGCGCCCTTTAGGGTCGACAGCCGATTGCTAAGGGACGCGGGCGGGGTCAACCGTTGAGCGGGGGGCTGATATTGCACCGAATAGAGGCGGCGCTTGCCATTCTCTGCCTCGCTGACAATGCGAACATTCTTTGCGCCCATCGTGGGAACGAGTTTACGCACCTGGAGCAAAGCCGTTTCAAGGCTACGCGCTTCCTGTTGGGCGACCCATTCGCCATCAATACGGGCTTCAATCGTATAGTCTGGTTGCTCGAATTGGGTGTCCGCGCCCGAAGATGAGGAAAATTCGGTCATCGGTCTCTCCATTACCACGGCATAAGTCATATTAACAAAATATTACCCCACAAGATAGGGGCACACTGTGACTTGGCCGTGATAGAATCGGCGTGATTATGAACATATAAAGATTAAGAATAAATTAGCGAAAACTGGACGGTGAATCATTCGCCTGCAAATAATTTTTTACCCGTGACTCATAGCGCCGCGCGCCAGGGCACGCAGCGCGCGGCAGCAATGGAAATAAGCGGCTTAAACGCTTAGATCGAGCGAATGGCGATGCTGCTGGTCAAGATCCACTTCCCGCTCTTGTTCACGGTCGCGCTTGTCGCGCATACGGGTCTGCTCGCCCTTGGGCGCGGGCTTCATCGCGCGCTGAGTTTGGGCCGAGGTTGGCGGTTGCGCCGGTTGGGGCTTTGCTTGGGCAGCGCCTGCAAGAGCCGCGACAACCGGATTGATCGGTGGGACAATCATTCTGCGTCTCCTGTCAATCCACTAGAAAGAGTTCTTCGGAGTCCAGGATATAGGTTGTCACAGCGGAAATACGACTCTTTTTTGACTCAAAAAGGTCAAACCCCATGTCTTTTCCGCACCAGCGCGGCAAAAACAGCGCGGTAGCCTGATAGCATGCAGGGGAGAAAGGAAATATTCTTATCTCATGGTGCAACAAACTGCAGACCGAACCAGCGCCAGCGCCCTTCCCCTGCCGCGAGCGTGCAGTTCAACCGCGACCGACCGGAGGGGAGCGGCTCGCGCAGGCGCACTTCCACGCGCCGCTCGCCGAGTTCCTGGACATCGGCCCGCCCGATCCCCGATACGAAGCAGGCAAGGTTTGCTGCCGCCCCGGAGCCCATCATCGGGTCCAGCGTAAACCCGATGGCAGGCATCGCACTATCAAGCGCCATATCGGTGGGGGTGACGTCGGAGACCAGCAACGGCAGGGCCTGGGCGGCCAAACGCAGGCGCTCCACCGAGGCGAAGGGATCGTTCATGGCGAACCGGGGCAGGGCATAGGGGTCGAGCCGCCCATGAATCACCCCCGATTGCTGCGAAAACGCGGCCTCATAACCCTCTGCGGCCACCAGGGCCCGCACGGCGGCGTCGTGTTCGCCATAGGGATAGGCGAAAAGCCGAGGTTTGCGCCCAGTCTCGCCCCGGAGTCGGTCCGTCGCGCGGGCGATTTGGCCGAGCAAATAGGCGCGTTCCAAGCCCAGCATGTGGGGGTAAGAGGCGGTTTGATTGCCAAGTTCCAAGCCGTCATCCGCCATATCACGGATTTCCGACCAGGACAGCGTATCCGGCCCCGCCCGATCCACCGTATCGGTCGCAACGAACAGGGTGGCCGGCAAGCGTGCGGCCCGCAGGCGCGGCCAAGCAATCGTATAAATCGAACTATGGGGCTCATCGAACAGAATGCCCACCGTGCGGTCGGGCAAGGGACGGTTGGCCCGCAGAGCGGCAATAATCTCCGGCACCGGCAGAACGGTAAACTCGCCGCTCCGCAGTTCCGCTAAATGAGCTTCGAAGTTTTCGATCGAAATGCTGGAGCCGGTCGCCCCGGCCTCGTCGCCAATGCGGCTGTAACTCAGGATCACCGCGCGCGGCAAAGTGGCGTCGATGCCGGATTGCGCCTGCGCTATTCCCGGCGCAAACTGCGCAAGACCAAGCGCGACCAGAGCCAGCAAACGCCGCCCCAGGCGCTTCCAATGCCCAACGCTTCGCCAGATATTCGGCATTTGATTAGAATCCATCATCTCCCCCGGGAGCAACCCTGGGGGGCTCCGCCCGATTTGTCCAGCCTTACGCACACATCTAAGCGGTCGGCATCATCCGATCCGGCAAAGCCGAATCGCTGACCAGAGGGTAGCTGCGCGCGTTGAACAATTGATAATGCCACCATTCTTTCGAATAAAAATCCCACCCCGCCGCTGACATGAGCCCAAGTAGAAGCAGCCGATTGCGTTGCGCCTCAAGGCTGATATCGGTTCGGGCATGGTGCGAACGGTCGGTAAAATCATCGAACGGCGTGCCCATATCGAGTTCTTTCCCCTCGCCGTCGATCAGCGTTAGATCGATCGCAACACCGCGCGAATGGGGCGAGCCTTTACGCGGATCGGCCACAAAATCGGAATTGGGGGCATGATTCCACAGAACCCATTGCGCTTCGGGCGGGCGGAAGGCATCAAAGAGACGGAATTTCAGCCCCAGCGGGGCCGCGAGTGCGATTGCCCGACCGAGCGCCGCCGCGGCATCCCGATGTAGATAACAAGGGGCTTGCGCATAAATCGGTCGCCCCGTCACATTCTGGGATGTGGCATAGGCAAGAGCGATGTCCACGGAGTATAGATCGGGCGTTATGCGGACTAATGACATTCGACAGCTTTCCTTCCTCTCATCCTCGCGTCGGCCTGTGCCCGGACCGACCGGAGCGACACGGTTAACGGTGATAGCATTGCTTGGCGCGGGCCGCCACCGCACGCCGCGCACAGCGGGGCAACTATGAGCGCGCTTCTGGTGCTGGATGCCAGCGCCGCCGCCATCTCCGCCGGGCTGATCGATCCCGAAAACGGGGCGCTGCTGGGGGCCGAAACCCGCCCGATGCAGCGGGGACAGGTGGAAGCGCTGCTGCCGATGATCGATGCGGTGCGACGCGCGACCGGAGTCGAGTATACTCAGTTGGTGGCGATTGCCGCCACGGTCGGCCCCGGCTCCTTCACCGGAATCCGGTTAGGCTTGGCCGCCGCGCGCGGGATCGGCATCGCCATCCAGCGGCCTGTGTTTGGGATCGATAGTTTTACGGCGCATTTTGTAAGCCTCCAGGCTGAACGCCCGTCCCTGCCGGAAACAATCCTGATTCTTCTCGATAGCAAGCGGCAGGATCTTTTCGTTCAGGCGATGGATGCGCGCGGCATCCCCTTGATGCCGCCGCAGGTTCTCCCGCCCGAGGCGGTTCGCGCCTTGGCCGATCGACTGGCCGCCGAGCGGCCCGGCCCCTTACTGATTAGTGGCGATGCCGCAATGCTCCCCGCGCTTGAGGGGATCGCGGCTGAACGGGTGCCGAGCGGTCCGCCGTCGATTGCGGCTCTCGCGGCCCATGGCGCGACGCTGTGGCGGGCCGCGCGGGCGGAGGGGGCGAACCTGCCCGCCGCCTCGCCGCTTTACTTGCGCCCGCCCGACGCCATCATTCCCACGGGCGGCGGGGTTCTGCCGCATCTTCGCCCCCTTGCCTAAGAGCCGCCGATGTCGTTACCGCCCCCCCGACTGCTCGAGTTAGGCCTAGCCCATGTGTCGCTGGCCTCTGCCTTGCACGGGGCGTGCTTTGAGGAAGGGTGGCGCCCGCAAACCTTTGTCGATCTAATGCAGGGCAGCGGCGTTTTCGGGTTTTTAGCGCTGGATTGGCGCGACCGCCCCCTGGGCTTTGCGCTGTCGCGCGTCACGGCGGGTGAAGGCGAGGTGCTAACCCTCGGGGTTTTACGGGAATCGCGCCAACAAGGTGTTGGCCGACTGCTTTTGTCAGGTCTTTGTGGGCGTCTTGCGGTATTTGGATGTCATGTTTTGTTTTTAGAGGTCGCTGAAGGCAATAAACCCGCCCAACGCTTATACGAATCTTTCGGCTTCCGGCAGGTCGGCCGCCGTAAGGACTATTATGCGCACTTGGATGGATCGCGCGAGGCGGCCTTGGTGATGCGGCGTGATTTGGTTGGCTGATTAACAGATATCAACTTAAAGAAATTTATTTTTAAGGCTTTGCATTCATTTTTTTAACCCATGGATTTGCAAAAAGATTGCAACAGGGCAGAAAGCACCCTATACATTACGAAGTATCAAGCGACATGGAATTGTTAACAATGTCGGATAGCAGCACTTCACGAGACCTTACGACGCTGACCACAAATGTGGTTGCGGCCTACTTATCCAATAACTCCGTGCCTGTCGGAGATTTGCCGGGTCTTATCCGTCAAGTCTACGGCGCGCTAACGAACTTGGGCACTCCTGTCGAAGTGGTTCCGGAGAAGCCAGTTCCGGCGGTGCCCGTAAAGAAATCGGTCACGCCGGACTATATCATTTGCCTTGAAGACGGTAAAAAACTGAAGATGCTGAAGCGTCATCTGAAAACCGCTTTCAACATGACCCCGGAACAGTATCGGGAACGTTGGGATCTCCCCAGCGATTACCCGATGGTTGCGCCGAACTATGCGACGCAGCGCAGCTCGCTTGCCAAGCAAATTGGTCTGGGCACGCGGTCGCGGCGCGGTTTGGGCAAGTAAGCCCTAACGATTGCGAATTGTGCCGACGGCGGGGGGAGCGATCCTTCCGCCGTTGTGCTGACAAAAGGGCAGTTTTTCGACGATCCTTTGGGGGTCGATGGGCTCCGATTGAATCGGGCGCCATAAGGTACGTGCGCGCGCCCGGCCTTTTCGAGTATAAGAAGGCGAGTGAGGAGGGCTTTCCGTGCCACAGGAGACACTCTCGCGCCTCGAGCGCTTGTGCATCGATAAGGGGCTGAAGATGACCGAACAACGGCGCATCATCGCCCGCGTTTTGTCCGACGCCTCGGATCATCCCGACGTAGAAATGCTCTACCGTCGCGCCACCAGTCTTGACCCGCGCATTTCCATAGCCACCGTGTATCGTACGGTGCGCCTACTGGAAGAGGCGAGTATTCTGGAACGCCATGATTTTGGCGATGGCCGCGCTCGCTATGAAGAACTACCCGAAGAGCATCACGATCATTTGATTGATGTCGATTCAGGGGCCGTTATCGAGTTTCAGAACGGCGATATTGAAGAGTTACAGCGCAAGATCGCTGAAACCCTGGGGTATCGGCTGGTCGATCACCGGCTCGAACTTTATGGGGTTCGGCTTGATAAGCCGGAACCGGCGAAAGGTACTTAATCCCTATGGGACACGAGGTTGATCCAGCCCCGCATCGCTTGGCGGGCGAAACAGAAGCGCACCGCCTCGTTGGCGATTTGAAGACCGGAACGCTGGAAGTTCGGCTGGCCGAAACGGCGGCAGAATTGGACGCGGCGCAAGCCCTCCGCTATCGCATTTTCTATGATGAAATGCGGGCTAAGCCCGATAGTGCAACGCTTGCCTCGCAGCGCGACGTTGACGCTTATGATGCGACTTGCGACCACCTCCTTGTGCTGGATCACGCCTTGGGTACCGGTGCCGATGCCGTGGTCGGCACCTATCGGCTGATCCGCAAACCGGCGGCGGACGCCTGCGGCGGTTTTTACACCCGCGATGAATTCGATATCAGCCCCTTGCTGTGCCTCGGCGGCAAGCTTTTGGAATTGGGCCGGAGTTGCGTCGATACGCGCTACCGCACCCGCCCCACGATGCAACTGCTGTGGCGCGGTATCGCCTCCTACGTCTTCCATCACGATATTGCGCTGATGTTCGGCTGCGCCAGCCTGCCAGGGATCGACCCGGACGCCCACGCGCTGCCCCTGTCTTATCTGCATCACTACCATCTGGCCCCACAGGAAATGCGCCCGCGCGCCCTAGCGGATCGGTTCGTCGCCCTTGATCGGATGCCGAAAGACGCCATCGACATGAAGCGCGCCCTGGCCGATTTGCCGCCGCTGATTAAGGGTTACCTCCGCCTGGGTGGTTTCGTCGGCGACGGCGCGGTGATCGACCATCAGTTTAATACGGTCGATGTGTGTATTTTGGTGAAAACCGATCTCGTCACCGAAAAATATCTGAACCACTATAGCCGCACGACCGGCGGCGCAGGCACAGGGCCAACCGACGCGGCAGGCGATGAAATCGCCGGGGTCGCATAAGCGTCCATGAGCATCGGGGCGGGACGATGAGCGGCATTATGGCGGGCATTGGCTCGTTTCCTCTCGCCGTCTCCCGGCTGCTGGTCTATCTCGGCTTCACCTTTCTGTGTATGCCGGTGCAGATTGTCGCGATTGCCTTGGGCACCTCGTTCCGCACGCGCTTCCCGGTTTGGTATCATCGGCGCTGCCTGCGGCTGTTGGGCGTACAGATTGAACAATCGGGCAACCGTTCGACCCTGCACCCGACGCTATTTATCGCCAATCATGGCGGTTATATTGACATCAGCCTGCTCGGCGCGCTGATCCCCGGCAGTTTTGTTGCGAAGTCGGAAGTGGGCACCTGGCCGTTATTTGGTTGGCTCGCCAAACTTCAACGTACGGTCTTCGTCGACCGTAAGCGCGGCTCCACCCATACCCAGCGCGACGATATTTCCAGCCGTTTGCACGCGGGCGATAATCTTATTCTGTTCCCCGAAGGCACCAGCAGCGACGGTAACCGCGTGCTGCCGTTTAAAAGCGCTCTCTTCAGCGTTGCGGCGATTGAAACTGGGCACGGGCCGTTGGTCGTGCAGCCGGTCTCTATCGCCTATACGATGATCAACGGCATTCCCATGGGCCGCGCCCTGCGCCCCTTCCTCGCCTGGTATGGTGATATGGAAATGGGCGGGCACCTGCTGCGTCTCGCCGGTTTGGGCAAGATCACCATCGCCGTCACCTTCCATCCGCCGGTAACGCTAAAGCAATTGGGCAGCCGCAAAGCCCTGGCGTCCCACTGCGAAAGCGTTATTTCCAAAAGTCTGGCCGCCGCCCTCTCGGGACGCCCGACCGCGCCTCTCCCTTCCCCCTCCGCTACCGGTGCAGAATGAGTGTTAGTCTTTTCGATCTCTTTAAGATCGGTCTTGGCCCCTCCAGTTCGCACACGGTTGGCCCGATGAAGGCCGCCTACCGGTTCGGCGATGCCCTCGCCCAAGCGGGGGTATTGCCGCGCGCCACCCGCATTCAGGCGGAACTTTTCGGCTCGCTGGCGCTCACCGGGCGCGGCCACGCCACCGATACCGCCGTGATCCTGGGCCTCGCCGGGCATTTGCCGGATCGGATCGAGCCGGACCGCGTGCAACCGCTCGTGCAGCAGATCACCGAAAGCCAGCGCCTGCCGCTCGCGGGGGCCTTCGAGATCAGCTTCAGCGTGCCGAATGATTTGCTGTTCCGCATGTTCGACACGCTACCGCGCCACACCAATGGCATGCGCTTCACCGCCTTCGACGCCGAGGGGGCCACACTGCTAACCAAGGTTTCCTATTCAGTCGGTGGCGGTTTTATTCTGGATGAGGAGGAGTTTGACCAGGTCGGCGCGACCCCCGGCCCCGTCCTGCCGTTTCCGTTCAAATCGGGCTCGGAACTCTTGGGCATGGGCATGACGTCGGGTCTCACTATCGCCCAAATGGTCATGGCCAATGAAGTCGCCCAACGCCCCCGCGCCGAGGTGGAAGAGCATCTGCGCGCGGTGTGGGAGGCGATGCGCGCCTGCACCAAGCGCGGGCTCGCAACCGAAGGCGAGTTGCCGGGCGGCTTGCGGGTGAAACGCCGCGCCCCTGGCCTCTACCGCGCCATGCAGCGCAGCCTTGCCGCCAATCAGCCGTCGCCCACCCTCTCCTTCGAGCGTGCCAGCCTCTATGCGATTGCGGTGAACGAGGAAAACGCCTGCGGCGGGCGCGTCGTCACCGCTCCCACCAATGGCGCGGCGGGGCTGATTCCGGCCGTGCTCCATTACTACGTCGATTGCTGGGCCGACGGGGCCAATGAGGCGCGGATTTTCGAGTTTCTGCTGACGGCGGTCGCCATCGGCAGCCTCTTCAAGACCCGTGCCTCGATTTCGGGGGCGGAGGTTGGCTGTCAGGGCGAAGTTGGCGTTGCCTGCTCGATGGCCGCCGCCGGGCTCGCCGCCGTCTTGGGCGGCAGCAATGCCCAGATCGAAAATGCCGCCGAAATCGGCATGGAACATAACCTCGGCCTGACCTGCGATCCGATTGCGGGCCTCGTGCAAATCCCCTGCATCGAGCGCAATGCGATGGGCGCGGTTAAAGCCATCAATGCCGCCGCCTTAGCAATGCAGGGCGACGGCACGCACCGGGTTTCCCTCGATCAGGTCATCGAAACCATGCGCCAGACTGGGCATGACATGATGAGCAAATACAAGGAAACCGCCCAAGGCGGCCTCGCCGTGAACGTGGTGGCCTGTTAGCAGTCACGGAGATTGTGCCGCGCGGCGCTAGAACCGGGCCGTTTCTTCTACTTCCGCTGGGATTGTTTCGAGTTGCTGAGCGATAAGCGCATCCAGCAAATCAACGACCTCAGAGGAGGCAGCATCCAAAGCCTCTATGCGCCGCTTTGCCAAGGCAACGTCCCCGCGATTGAAGGCTTCTACCGCCGCTACGCCATTCGTATGAACGGCGGCATGGGGCGTTTCCAGGGCTTTGAATGCTGGTGCGGTGCGGTAGGGAAGCGAGCCTGCGCCGTAATACCATTTCCCAAGTCGACACTGTTCAGGGCTTGAGAGCTCGCCCGGGGTTAGCACCACAATTCCTACCAACATATCACTCAAGCGCTTTTTCCAAAGAAGATGATCGAATTTTGCGACTTTCAGGATTTTCGCGGGCGATTCTTGCTTGAGTAGTAGTTCCATTTGCCCTTTAAGCTGACCCTCAACATTAGAGAGGGCTTCTATATTACGAGAGATCGATTTTGAATTATTATAACTTAAAGAAAATATCGCCGAAGCGCTAACTGATACCTGCTGCGTATTGGCCAATTGCTCGGTCATTGTTGCCGATACCTCACTCAACTCGGCATCCGTTTTGATCATCCGCTGGCAAATCCCCTCGAAAGCGCTGGCAACCTCCTCGAGCGATTCATAGCCTGCGACAGCAACAACCGAATTTTCGCGAATTTCATGCAGCGTTTCAGTCATCTTATGTTTCAAGCTATTGATTTCACTTTTAATCGTTTCTGCTGCAACAGAAACCTGTCGCGACAGAGTCTTAACCTCGCTGGCAACAACAGCAAACCCGCGCCCGGCCTCGCCCGCACGTGCTGCCTCGATTGTTGCATTCAGCGCTAATAAGTTGGTTTGCTGGGCGATCCGTTCAATTTTCTCAACGATACTAAATATACTATCCGATGATAGGTACAATTCGCCCATCTTATCGGCAGATGTTTTTGACTTCTCTTTTATTGTATTTATATTTTTTAGCGACTCTCGGATAGGAATCTGATTATTTTCGGCAATCACATTTGTCTCTGCAGAAAGGCGTGCGACGGCGTGAACCCGCGCCGTTACCTCATTCGCAATCGTCGAAAGCTGTTCAGCCGCAGCGGCAACCTCTTTGGTTTGCACCTCGACCCCATGCAGCGCTCCAACAAGGTCGGCGTTGGCTATGGCCGCACCATTCGCTGCCAACGCAACTCCAACCGTCCGATCCAGCAATTGACCAAAAAGATTGTGCACGAGAGGGGCACCGCTCAAACTATCACTCGTCATCGGGGGGCCTACCTTCGGCATTTTTTGGGGATGTACCTTTAGGTGAGGAAACATGACGGATAAATTTTTAGAAAAGATTAAGCTGCCTTTTTCTTAAGCAAATTAGTGGTTGGCAGGCCTGCTGAAAAAGGTCAGATAACACTCTCTTCCTCCGCCAAATCCGCCGCCTGACGGTCGCGGCCTAGGAGCAGTCCGAGAGCGTGGAAGCCTTTTTCCACCTCGGCGCGGCTGCGCGGTGTGCCGAGGGCCAGACGAATCCCGTCGCTGACCGTGCGCCCAACGCAGAAGGCCGAGGTCGGCGAGAGGATCACCCCCTCGCGGCGGGCGGCGGGAATAAGCACATCGTCGCGCCAGCCTTCGGGCAGATTAAGCCACATATGGTAGGCATTCGGATGACAGGCGCGCGGGCTGAGGCCGTACTCCGCCAACGCCCGGCGGGCGATAGCTTGGCGGGCCGCGCCTTCGATCCGCTTTTCGGCAATCAGCCGTTCGGTCGTACCATCGTTGACCCAGCGTTTGACGATTTCCGCCATCAGCGGCGGGGCCATCCACACGGTCGTTCGCACGCCGGTGGCGATCCGCGCCGCCGCCTCGGTCGGCGCCACCAGCGCGCCGATGCGCAGGCCCGCCGCAAGGCTTTTCGACGTGGAATTGAGGTAATAGACCTGATCGGGCGCGTAGCTGCGCATCGGCAGCGGCGCTTCCGGCACCAGGAAGCCGTAAACATCATCCTCCAGCACGGCGACGCGATGGCGCTGGGCTAGAGCGGCAATCTCCGCCCGACGTTGCGCGCTCCAAATGATCGCCGTGGGGTTTTGTAGCGTCGGCATGCAGTAGAGGGCTTTCACCAGCCCTTCCCGGCAGGCGGCGTCGAAGGCTTCGGGCAGAATGCCGTCTTCGTCCGAGGGCAGGCCCTTAGTGCGCAGATGCATCAAACGCGCCGCCGATTTCAAGCCGCCGTAGGTGAGCGCGTCGCAGGCGATGGTATCGCCCGGCGCTGCCACCGCCGAGAGCGCCATCAGCAGCGCGTGCTGCGCGCCGGAGGTGAGAAATACCGTTTCTGGTTCGGGCTCGAAGCCGGGGCGGGCAATGAACCGCGCCATCGCCGCCCGATGATCGGCCATGCCGAGGTGCGGTTGATAGGCGAGAAATGGCTCGACCCCGCCTTGCGCCCCAATATCGGCCAAAGTCTGGCGCAGGGCGTCCGCCTCGCTGCCGGAGTTATTGGCGGAAACATTGATCGCCAGATCAATGAGATTGTCCCCATTGCCCAAGGCCTGCGGCGGGACCGCTTCCAGGCGCGGGCGCACAAAGGTTCCGCGCCCCACCTCGCCACCGATCAAACCGCGCTTTTCCGCCTCGGAATAGGCGCGCGTCACCGTACCGACGGTGACTTTCAAGCGATAGGCCAGATCGCGGTGGGTGGGTAGGCGCGTGCCGCTGGGCAGACGGTTTTGCTCGATATCCGCCGCAAGCGCGTCGGCAATCGCCTTGTAGCGCGGTCCGCGAAAGCGGCTGAGGTCGGGCACCCAGATATCGCCCGAACGGGCCGACGCCGACAGGGTAGCGCTACGGGGGGCAGGATCGAGCAAAGCGGTCATAGCAGTCTCCTTATGACCCAAGCTTAGCCGTCAGGGAGGGCCGTGTCGAGGGTCATTGTCACCATTTGACAAAAACAATTGCCGAAATTGTCACTATATTTAACCAAACAATTTTGTCCCCAGGACAATTTATCCCTCGACAGCTCCCCAAAAACGGGTCGAAATAGAGACACTTGCCGCTAATTGTATCTGTAAGGAGACAGACAATGGCCACGAAAATGGTTTATATTTCCCCCGCCGATGCCGCCTGCTGCGCAAAAGACACCCGCATCTCGGCCCCTGCGACCGTTTTCGGCAAAGCCCTGCGTCTGCTCGCCTTGCCGATCTTAGTCCTTGCGCGTCTCAACCGTCGGTCCCGCTTACGCCATCAACCGCATGAGGTCCCCGATCATCTGCGCCACGACCTCGGTTTAGAGGACATAAGGGGACAAAGCCCCTTGCGGGAGCCCCACAATGTCCGCTTTCCTGACTGGAGCTAACCCGGATAGGAGCGGGCAGGCGCTGTGGCCAATCTGGTCGCAGCGCTGGCTCTCCCCCACCCGCTGCCCGCCTTTACCGCAGGAAACCGCCCCGATGAGTGAGACAATCGCCCCGATTTTTCCGGCAACGGAAGATTTGTTCCGCAGCGACGCCTATCGCGCCGAAGCCGACGCTCAGGTTCTTGCCATCACGGCAACGGAACAGGGGGCGGAAATCCTACTCAATCGCACGCTGTTCTACCCGAACGGCGGCGGCCAGCCGGGCGATAGCGGTGTGATTGTCTCCCCTGCGGGCGCCGAAATTCGCATTCTTGATACGCGCAAAGGGGCCGCGCCGGGCACAATTGTTCACCTTACCGCGACGCTTCCAGCCCTCGCGGTGGGGGACACAATACAGATGCGGCTCGATTGGCCGCGCCGTCATCGGCTGATGCGCATGCACACCTGTTTGCATCTCCTCTCCTCCGTCATCCCGGCGGGGGTGACGGGCGGTCAGGTGGGCGAGGATAAGGGCCGCTTGGATTTCGATATCGGCGAGCTGGTGCTGGACCGCGACGCGATTGAAGCCCAGCTCAACGCCCTGATTGCCGCCGATCACCCGGTCGGGCAGCGCTGGATTTCCGATGCGGAGTTGGACGCCAACCCCGGCCTCGTCAAAACCATGTCGGTGCAGCCGCCGCGCGGCGCGGGCCAGGTGCGCCTCATCGACATTCCCGGCGTCGATCTGCAACCCTGCGGCGGCACCCATGTGGCGCGCACCAGCGAAATCGGCCCGGTTCGAATCGAGAAAATCGAAAACAAAGGCAAACGGAACCGCCGCGTGGTTCTGGCCTTTCTTGAAGCGTGAGGATGGAATGAGTTTGGATCTTTCGCCGGTCACGCTGACCGGTCGCCGCGTTAAGCTGGTTCCCCTAACCGCAGAGCACGGCCCCGGCTTGCAGCAGGCCATCGGCACCGCGCCGGTCTTTCGCTATTTCGGCGGGCTCTCGGCCCAAGATTCCGCCGCCGTCCCGGAGTTTTTGAAAATTGCCGAAGGCATGGTTGCGGCCAAAACCGCCATTCCCTTCTGCACGCTCGACGCGGAAACCGGCCAACCCATCGGCTCCACCCGGTTTGGTAATATCGATCCGGCCCATAAGCGCGTCGAAATCGGCTGGACCTTCATCGTCCCCGACCGGCAGCGCAGCGGTGCCAACCGCGAGGCCAAATATTTGATGCTGCGCTACGCCTTCGAGACGCTGGGCTGCATCCGTGTCGAACTCAAAACGCACCATCTCAATCAGCAGTCGCGCACCGCCATTGCCGCCTTGGGCGGGGTACAAGAGGGGATTTTGCGCAATCATATGATTATGAGCGACGGCAGCCTCCGCCATTCGGTGGTTTTCTCAATCGTGCCCGACGAATGGCCCGCCGTGAAAGCGCGCCTCGAAAGCCAGCTCTACCCCGACGGAAAGATTCCCGCATGACCCGCGCGCTGCCCCTCTATCAGGTCGACGCCTTCACCGCCGAACGGTTTCGCGGCAACCCCGCCGCCGTGATGCCGCTGACCGAAGCGCTGCCGGACGCGCTGATGCAAAGCATCGCCGCCGAAAACAATCTGTCGGAAACCGCTTTCATCCAACGCCGCCCCGGCGCTTCGGTCGAGTATGACATTCGCTGGTTCACGCCCGCGCTGGAAGTGCAGCTCTGCGGTCACGCCACGCTTGCCAGCGCGGCCGTTGTGTTCGAAAGGCTGGAACCGGAGGCAACGCGCGTCACCTTTCACAGTAAGAGCGGCCCGCTCTACGTGGCGCGCGTCACGCTTCCCACGGGGGCTGCGGGCTATGCGCTCGATTTTCCCCGCGATGTGCCGGATGTGGTCGAGGATGCCGCCCTGATCGCGCAGGTCTCGGACGCTTTCGGGGGCCTAGAGATGCTCGGCCTCTTGTGCAGCCCAACCGCCGCCTACCGTCTCGTGGCGCTCGTGCGGGATGCGGTAACGGTGGCGACGGCAAAGCCGGACCTCATGAAAATTGCGGCCATCAATCACCGGTCGGTTTCCTTAACCGCAGCGGTCGATACCGATGAGGTCTCGCTGACGGCTGCGGGCGACGGCGCGCATAAGGATGTGGATTTCGTCAGCCGGATGTTTGCACCCAAAGCCGGGATTCCGGAAGATCCCGTGACGGGCTCGCTCCACTGTATCCTCACGCCCTATTGGGCCGCCCGCCTGGGCAAGACGAAACTCTACGCCCGCCAACTCAGCGCCCGGCGCGGCGATCTTTGGGTGGAAGATACCGGCACGCGCACGATCCTGGCGGGGCAAACAGTGTTCGTGCTGGAAGGGGCGATGCAGGTTTAGAGCTGCGTGCGCTAAATCGGACGCAGCTCTAAAAGCCGCCATTGCGGCGGCGGCCAAGGGCGCGGATGCGCCCGCCCGGCGAGGGCTAAAAAAACAACCTATGGCGTCGTGCGTCTAACTTAACGCACGACGCCATAGGCGGAACTCTCGGCGATAAAATCCCCGATGGCCTGCGTCACCGCCTCGGGCGCTTCCAGCATCATCAGATGCGCGGCGTTGCGGATCGCAAGAAACCGCGCCCCTGGAATCTTCCCCGCCATCCGCTCAACCCCCTGGGGCGGCGCTTGGCGGTCGTGCTCGCCCGCAAGGCAGAGGGTCGGCATCGTCAGCCCCGCCAAAGCCGCGCGCCGGTCGAAGGTGACGAGACAGGCGAGCGCGGCGCGGTAGGCGGCTTCATCCATCCGCGCCATCGCATCCGCACACGCGGCGATCCCATCGGGCGGGGTCGTCGGCAAGCAAAGATCAGCGACCAGGGCGGGCGCGAGGTCGGCGAGGCGCTGCCCCGCGTCGAGCGGCCCAAGGCGTTCGGCCAGAAAAGCGCGCTGAAAGCTGCCATCAGCGCTGCCGAACATGGCCGAACTGCCGATCAAGGTGAGGGAACAGCAGCGGGCGGGGTCCGTCGCCGCCAGTTCCAGCGCCAGCATGCCGCCCATCGAATGGCCGACGAGGTGCACTGTGGCGATCTTCTGCCCATCGAGAAACTCGGTGAGAGCCGCAGCCAAACCGGCAAAGCTCATCGGTTGCCCGTCCCAAGGCGCGCTACCGTGGCCGGGCATTTCCCAGGCATGGCAGGGAATGCCTTGGGCCTGGAGCGCCTCGATCTGCGGCGTCCAGCAGCGCCGATCCAAACCGAGACCATGCAGAAACACCACAGGCGTTGCTGAGTTCATGAAACCCTCCCTAAGCTCTTATTTTTCTTAACTGATCGGCGGTGGGCAGCGATTTTCCGACAGCACCCGGCCCGCGAGATAGAGCGAACCGCAAATCAGCACGCGCGCGCCCATCGCCCGGTCGGCAAAATCGCGCAAGGCTTCCGACACTGAATCGACCGAGGCCGCGTCGGAAAAACCCACGTTCTGCGCAATTGCCGCCAGCCGATCCGCCGGAACCGAATTGGCTTCCTCGGGAATGGTGACGGTGCGGATAACCTGCGCATGGGGCTGCAAGGGGGCCAGAAACCCGCGCGGGTCTTTCGAATCGATCATGCCGACAACGAGGAACAGGGGCCGATCGCGCCAGGCCTGCAAAGTGATGGCCAAAGCCTCGCCCGCGCCGGGATTATGGCCACCGTCGAGCCACAGCTCGCAGGTATCGGGCAGCAGATCGACCAGCGGGCCGTTAATCAAGCGTTGCATGCGGGCGGGATGCTCTACCCGGCGCACGCCATCGGCCAAGGAAACGGTCGTGATCTTCTGGAAGCGTTTGCGCAATTGCAGGGCGCAGGCCACCGCCGCCCCGGCGTTTTCGATTTGATGCGCGCCGAACAAGGCGGGTTTGGGCAGCAGCAGCGTGCCGATATCATCCTGATAGCGCAGCCCTTCCGGGCAGCTCGCCGCCGTCCAGTTCCGACCGAAAGCCAGCACCTGAGCGCCGACCGACGCCGCGCGCAAATCGATCACCGATAGGGCTTCGGGCGGCTGCGGCCCTGCAATGACCGTTACGCCCTCTTTGATAATCCCGGCCTTTTCCCCAGCAATCGCTTCGATCGTATCGCCGAGGTAATATTGATGATCGAGCGAAATCGGCGTGATCGCGGCCAAGAGCGGCGGCGGAATAACGTTCGTCGCGTCCAGCCGCCCGCCAAGGCCAACTTCGAGCAGCAGCACATCGGCAGGATATTGCGAGAAAGCGACAAAGGCCGCCGCCGTCGTAATCTCGAAAAAGGTAATCGGCGCGCCGTCGTTGGTGGTCTCGATATGCTCTAGAACCGACGCCAGCGCGTCGTCGGAAATATTAATTCCACCGAGATTGATGCGCTCGTTAAACCGCACGAGATGCGGGGAAATATACGTGTGCGGCTTGTAGCCCGATGCCTGAAAAATCGACTTCAGATAGGCGACCAGCGAGCCTTTGCCATTAGTGCCCGCCACATGCACCACAGGCGGCAGGCGCTGTTCCGGGTTACCGAGCTTATCCAGCAAAGCCTGCAAGCGCCCCAACGACAGGTCGATCACCTTCGGGTGGAGCGATTGCAGGCGTTTCAGCACGTCCTGGCAGCGGGTGGTGGGGCCGGTCATCGGGCGGTATCCGCGTTAGGCTGCGGGCGCAGAGGATTCGAGCGCGGGCAGCGGCGACGTGCGCATCAGCAGGCGCAGAATCTTAGCGAGCGTGCCGCGCATCTCGGACCGGGGAACCACCGCATCCAACATGCCGTGCTCCAGCAGATATTCGGCGCGCTGGAAGCCTTCCGGCAGTTTTTCGCGCACGGTGCTTTCAATGACGCGCGCGCCCGCGAAGGCGATATAGGCCCCCGGCTCGGCAATCTGCACGTCGCCCAGCATGGCGAAGGAGGCCGAAACGCCGCCCGTGGTGGGATCGGTCAGCAGCACGATATAGGGCAGCCCGGCTTCCTTCACCATTTGCACGGCAATCGTGGTGCGCGGCATTTGCATGAGCGACAGAATGCCCTCCTGCATGCGCGCCCCGCCCGAGGAGGTGACGGCGATAAAGGCGGCTTTGCGCTCGACCGCTTCTCGCGCCGCTGCGACAAACCCGTCGCCGACGCCAATCCCCATCGAGCCGCCCATAAAGCTGAAATCTAAGACCGAAACCACCGCCGGAACGCCGCCGATGGTGCCCGCCGCCGAGGCAATCGCATCGGGCTCGGTGGTTTTTGCGTGGGAGCGCTTCAGCCGGTCCGTATAGCGTTCCTTATCGCGGAACTTCAGCGGATCGACGATCGGTTTTGGCATATCGAGCTTGGTGAAACCTTCGTCCAGCATCAGCGCCAGGCGCTTTGCCGTATCGATGCGCATATGATTGCCACATTGGGCGCAGACGTGCAGCGAGGCTTCTAACTCCCGATGGAAGATCATCGTGCCGCACTTGTCGCACTTGACCCAAAGATTATCGGGAATCTCAGCGCCCCGGCTGACCAGCGCGCGGATTTTCGGACGGACGAAGTTGGTCAGCCAATTCATAACGCTTTAGCTCCTGTTTTCTGGCCCATCAGGCCGACGCCATCATATCAGCCCGCACGCGGCGCGCGGCATCGGCCGGGTCGCGGGCTTCGGTAATCGGTCGCCCCACGACCAAAAGGCTGCCGCCCAAGCGCACGGCTTCCCCCGGCGTCACGATCCGCTTTTGATCACCCGCATCCGCCCAGGTCGGGCGAATTCCAGGCACGACCAGCAGCGGGGCCGGGCCGAGTTTTGCGCGAAGCAGGGCCGCTTCCTTCGCCGAGGAGACGACCCCGGCCAGCCCATTCGTCACAGAAAGCTGCGCGAGGCGCACCACTTGATCGGGCACCGGGCCGGTTTGGCCGGTCTGCACCAAATCTTCATCGGCCAGACTGGTGAGAACCGTCACGCCGACGATGCGCGGCACAGGCACCCCCGCCTTGGGTGCCGCGTCCTGCGCGGCATCGACCGCCGCGCGCAGCATGGCCGCGCCACCGCTAGCATGGACCGTCAGCACCGAAACCCCCAAGCCTGCCACCGCGCGCACCGCGCCCGCGACCGTATTCGGAATGTCGTGCAGCTTCAGATCGAGAAAAATCGGCAGGCCAATCGCCTGAATCGCCCGAACCCCAGCGGGGCCGTGGGCGAGAAAAAACTCGAGCCCCAGCTTTACGCCATCCACATGCGCCGCGATTTGGCTCGCCCAGAGCCGGGCTTGCGCGAGGTCGACCGTATCGAGGGCGCAGTAAAGCTGCGCGGCTTGCGGGTTTGCGCCGTAGGTCGGCGCGGGTTTAACGAGGCTCATGGGGCTATCCTTTTAGCAGAGCGCGGCCAGCTTGTCGCGCGCGGCTTGGGCATCGAGGCCGATCTGCCGGGTGAGCGCGTCCAGCCCGTCGAACTTCTGCTCAGGTCGTAGGAAATGATGCAACGCGACGGTCAGTTTCCGGCCATAGAGATCGCCCGCAAAATCAAACAGATGCACTTCCAGCCGTTCGGTGAGCCCCGCCACCGTGGGCCGCCGCCCGAGATTGGCGACGCCGCGATAGGTTTGCCCTTCCCCCTCAACCGTCACCGCATAGACGCCGAAGGCCGGGCGGAGATAGTCGCCCAGGTGGATATTCGCTGTGGGAAAGCCAATCGTGCGCCCGCGCTTATCGCCATGCTGCACCCGGCCCGTGAGGGTGAAGGGCCGCCCCAGTAAGGCCGCCGCCGCTTCGACCCGGCCCGCGCGCAGATGATCGCGGATGAGGGTCGAGGCAAACGCCTCGCCCTCCCCATTCCCCTCGGCCCGGCGTTGGGGCGGAAGGGCCGAGACAGTGAAGGCCGAAACGGCGCCCAAGGTTCCGGCATTCCCGGCCCGCCCGCGCCCGAAACAGAAATCATGCCCGATCGCGACATGGCGCACATCAAGCCCATCGACCAGCACCTGCTGAATGAAATCATCCGGCGTCTGCTGGGCGAAGCTGGGTGTGAAGCGCAGGCAAACGATGGCATCGAGCCCCAGATCGGCCAGGGCTTTGATCTTGGTTAGGCCCGGCGTGAGCCGAAAGGGGTCGGGATCGCGGTGACTTTTTAGCCGCGCGAAGAGAGTGCGCGGGTGCGGCTCGAAGGTGAGCGCCAATAGCGGCAGCCCCCCGGCCTCGGCGACGGCCCGCGCCGCATCGATTACGGCGCGATGGCCCAGATGCACCCCATCGAAGTTTCCCACGGCAACCGCGCCCCCCCTGAAACGGGCGGGCAAGCAGGTTAAATCGCGTATCAAACAGGTGCCCTTAGCCGGGGTCCGGGTCATCCGAAATCCTTTTTCGTCGCAAGGGGGCGTTTTGCCTTCCCCGCCGCCGTCGATTTGGTCGAACAGCGGCTGTTATAGGCAGGCAAAACCGTTCCGGCAACGGGCAGCGCCGCTCAAGTCGCCCAAAAGATGTATTCGCGGTTGACTTTTATTGACATTCTAGTCGACCCAAGCCCTTAAATAGCGGCTCCCGCTATTCGGCCGCAGGGTCGGTTTGCGGGGCTGCGAGCGACGATGGAGGATACCCGTGTTCGAGCGCCTGAGCGTGCTGATTATCGAAGACAGCCCCTTTTTCCGAGGGATGCTGGCAGAGATTCTGCGCGCGCTCAAGGTAGGCCGGATCGTGGCGATGGAAGAGGGTGGGGCTGCGATTACGCACCTGCGCTCCATCGGCAAAAACGCCGCCGCCGCGCAAGCGCTCGTGCCCGATCTCATCATCTGCGATTACCTCATGTCGCCGATCAATGGGGCGATGGTGCTGCGCTGGGTGCGCCAGAGTGAAGATTCGCCGGACCGGTTTATTCCGTTCGTCATGATCTCCGGGGCCGCCGACGGCGATAAAGTGCGCGAAGTGCGCGATTTGGGCGTTACCGAGTTTCTGGCCAAACCGTTTTCGGTGAAAGCCGTCGCAAACCATTTAATCGCGGCGATTGATGGGCCGCGCCCGTTTATCTACACGCGCGACTATTTCGGCCCGGACCGGCGGCGGCAGGTGCGGCCCTATAATGATGTGGATCGGCGCATTGCCACCGAAAAAGACCTAGAAATTCTCTACAGCGGCTCCCGCCTGCGCTCGGTGAACCCGAACGCCAAAGCTTTCGTGTTCAAACTGCCGAACCGCCTGCGCGAGAAAATCGCCGGGATCGGCCGCGGCCCGCTGGTGATCGATCCCAGCTTGCTGCAACAGGCCGAACAGCAACTCGACCGAATGGAAGAGGATTATTCGGATTGGGTACGCGGCTCAATCCAGCAGCTTTACGAAGCCCATCGGGCGGGCAAAGCGCTGGACCCGCGCAAGCGGCTCATTCCGATCCAGACCATCAATAAGATCGCCCATGATCTGCGCGGTCAGGGCTCCACCTTCGGTTATCCGCTGATTACCGTCTTTGGGCGCTCGCTTTACGAATGCACGTTGGATATCTCGGAAGCGAGCGATCAGCTTTTCGAGTTCATCCGCACCCATGTGGACGGGATCAATGCCGTGATCCGCGAGAAGATTAAGGGCGAGGGCGGGCAGATGGGGAAGGATCTCATCACCAGCCTGGAGCGCGCGCGCGACCGGCTGATGGTGGCGCACTAAACCGCGCGCAACCGCCCCAGCGCGGCGCGCAAGGCGCCCGCCAGCCGTTCCCGTTCGGACGGGGGTAGAAAACTTCCCACCACCACCACCCGCCCGTGGCTCCACAGCCGCAGCGGCGTCGACGGCCCGGCGGGCTCCTCCAACTCCACCCGTAGCCAATGGGGGCGCAATGCCTCGGTATTGCCCCGGCCTTTGGGGTCGATGCGCTGGATGGTGAGCCATTCGGGCGTAAGGCGCAGTTTCTCGCAGCGCCGCGCCGCGCGGTAGGAGGCGCGAAACGCCCAATAGATCAGCACAATATCGGCCCCCATGAAGCCGATCACCGGCCAGGCTCCGGCGACGAAAACCGCGCCGCCCGCAATCGCGCTCACCCCGATCACAGCGGCCATGAGCAGCCGAAACCCTTTCATCGAGAGCGAGCGATGCGGGCGCAACTCGGCATCGAACACCACGGGTCCGGGATCGGAGAGATCAGAGGGGGCAAGGCTTGCGTCGGTCACGATGCCCTTGATCTTGCGCCGCGCCCAGGCAAAGTCAACGCTTCCGCTGCCGCCCGAGGATCGCATGGTCGCCCCCGAACACCCCGCTTCCAAAAAAATGAGCAAAGCCGCCATCGAAGGGTTCTTCGCCACCCTGTCGGCGGCTAATCCAGAGCCTAAGACCGAGCTTGAGTTTTCGAGCGCCTTCACGCTGCTGGTCGCCGTCGTGCTCTCGGCCCAGGCAACCGATGTCTCGGTGAACAAAGCCACGCGCGGCCTTTTTGCCGCCGCCGATACCCCGGCCGCCATGGTGGCCTTGGGGGAGGAGGGGATCCGGGAACACATCAAAACCATCGGGTTGTTCAACGCCAAGGCCAAGAATGTGCTCGCCCTCAGCCAGCAACTGCTAGCGCTCCACGGCGGCGACGTTCCCGGCACGCGCGACGCCCTAGAAGCCCTCCCCGGCGTGGGGCGCAAAACCGCGAATGTGGTGCTGAACGTCTTCTTCGGGCAACCGACCATGGCGGTGGATACCCATATCTTCCGCCTCGGCAACCGCACGGGCCTTGCCCCCGGCGCGACCCCGCTGGCGGTGGAAGAGGGACTGCTGAAACGCATCCCGAAACACTGGCTTCAGCACGCCCACCATTGGCTCATTCTGCACGGGCGCTATATCTGCAAAGCCCGCAAACCGGAATGCTTCCGCTGCCCCGTGGCCGAATTTTGTACCTATGGGACGAAGACGCACTCTTGATGAACCGCGCCTCAAATGCCATGTAGGAAGCACTACCCACTGCCGTCCAATGCCGTTTCGGGTTGGGGGGCGAACACCCGCTCGCTTTATCTGAAGGAGAAGGGATTTCATGACCCGCGTTTCGGTGCTCAACTCGCCGTTTCTCTTGGGGTTCGAACATGTCGAGCGCACGCTCGACCGGATCGCCAAGGGGGCCAATGAGGGCTATCCGCCCTATAATATCGAACAAACCGGCCAGGATCGGCTGCGCATTACCTTGGCCGTCGCCGGGTTTCGCCGCGAAGACATGTCGATTCAGATCGAGAATAACCAGCTCGTCATTCGGGGCCGCCAGCAGGATGATTCGGATCGCATTTTTCTGCACCGGGGCATTGCCGCGCGGCAGTTCCAGCGCACTTTTGTGCTCGTCGAGGGCATCGAGGTTGTTGGGGCCGAGATCGACAATGGTTTGCTGAACATCGATCTGCATCGGCCAATGCCGGAAGTGACGGTGCGCACGGTGGAGATCAAAACTCCGCCCAAGGCCAAACCCAAGACTCCCACCCTGGATGTCGCGCCGGAATGATCCGCTGAAATGCGCCCTGAGAATACCGGAATAAGGCTTTTGTCACGCCGCCAGTAATCTCTCTTTAAGAATTTCCCCGTCACAGTAATCTTGCGCAAGGGACAAATCCTCTCGCGCCGGTGATACTGGACCCGTGCCGTGTTCCCCGAAACTGGGCCAACTGCAGGTTTCGGCGGAAGCCAGAGAAGAAAGGACGACGCTATGTTGTTCGTACAACGCCCCACCAGTTTCACCCCCAGCGATTTTGCCGCGCTCGGATCCGGCGGGATCGCTTATGTGAAGCCCGTCATTCATGAGGGTCAGCCGGCCTATGGTATCTTCGGGGCCGATGGCACCGCGATGGCGGTGGCCACCAGCCGCGATCTCGCCTTAGCCGCGATTAAGCAGAATGATCTTGAGCCGCTGGACGCCCATTAAGCGTTTCAGTTTGCGCAATTTCGTTCAAGACCCGCCCAGCCCCCATCCCCTAGCCTAGCGTTGACGTGCCGATTCCGTTGATCGGTGTGATGAGGTTAGGGGGTTTTCGGTGTCTTCGTTACATCTCGGCTTTCGAGCGGGGTTTATGGCCTGTCTGCCGCTCGCCTTCAGCGTGGTGATTTTCGGGCTCGTCTATGGGCTGCTCGCGGCTGGTAAAGGCTTGAGCGTGGCCGAAACCGTGCTGATGAGCCTAATCGTTTTTGCGGGCTCCAGCCAATTACTGGCCCTTGAGCTTTGGACCCAGCCGCCCACCATTCCCGTTTTGGCGCTGGCCGTCCTCATTCTCAATCTGCGCTATCTGCTGCAAACCGCCGCCCTAAAAGATTTGCTGTTGCCGTTGGGGTTGCCGCGCGCGCTGGCCGCCTCGGCCTTCAATGCCGATGAAAATTGGGCCGTGACGATCCAAGCCTTGCGCGGGCCGCAGGCGGCCTTGGTCACGGCCAGCTACTATATGGGATCGGCTATGTGCCTCTATAGCTTTTGGGCCGTGAGCGGCGGGATCGGCTGGTTCGCGGGCGGCCTTGTACCCGATCCGCAAGCCTTGGGCCTTGGGATCGTCGGCACCGCCGTTTTCGTCTCCTTGCTGCATGGGCTTTATCGTAGCCCCGCCGATTTTCTGCCGTGGGGCGCTGCCGCTGCCAGCGCTGGAATTGCCAGCCTGACGTTACCGGGGGCGTGGTACATTCTCATTGGCGGACTGACCGGGGCGATGACCGGGGCTGTGCGCGATACGCGCAAGCGCGGAAAGAAAGCGGCGGCATGATCCCACCCGTCCCCCCACCAAGTTTCGGCTTGCGCGCGGGCTTTATGGCCTGCCTGCCGCTTGCTATCAGCATTATGATTTTTGGTCTGGTCTATGGTCTGCTCGCCGCCGGAAAGGGCTTCAGCGTGGCGGAAACCGTGCTGATGAGCCTGATCGTCTTTGCGGGCTCCAGCCAGTTACTAGCGCTCGAGCTTTGGTCACAGCCCCCGGCCATCGGCGTGATGGCGCTAGCGGTGATGATTCTAAACCTGCGCTTCTTGCTGCAAACCGCTGCCCTAAAAGATCTGCTGCTGCCGCTGGGGTTGCCGCGCGCGCTGGCCGCAACCGCGCTCAATGCCGATCACAATTGGGCCGTGACCATCCAAGCGATGCGGGGGCCAAACGGGGCTTTGGTGCGCGTCAGCTATTATCTGGGCGCGTCCCTGTGCCTTTATCTTTTCTGGGCGCTCAGCAGCGGAATCGGTTGGTTTGCGGGCGGGCTTATCCCCGATCCGCAGGCGCTGGGGCTCGGGATGGCCGGAACCGCTGTATTCGTGACCCTGCTGCAAGGGCTCTATCGCAGCCGGGCCGATTTATGGCCTTGGGGCGCTGCCGCTGCGAGCGCCGGGCTCGCCAGCCTAACGCTGCCCGGCGCTTGGTACATCGTCATCGGCGGGCTCGCGGGGGCTCTCGCGGGAGCTTTTCGCGACCGCCACCGAAGCGCGCAGGAGAAAAGCGCATGAATTTTCCGAGTTTTGCCGAGATGTTGCGCGTCGATAGCGCCACCTTGATCGCCTTCCTCGCGATGGGGGCCGCCACCTTTGCCGTGCGCGCGGGCGGGATTCTCATGGTGCGCTTCCTGCGCCCAACGCCGTTTCTCGACGCCTTCTTACACCATCTACCGGGGGCCATGTTCGCGGCTTTGGTGTTTCCGGCGCTGCTGAAAGGCGGCCCACCGGAATGGGCGGGCGCCGCCGCCGCCTACCTCGGCGCACGCTACACGGGGCAGTTGGCGGTAGCCTTAATGCTTGCCGTCGCGGCAACGGTCAGTCTTAAACTCTTAGGCTTATAGCCTGAGGATCACCATTATGTACGTCCCACCTGCTTTCGCCGAAACCGACCTGACCGCGCTGCACGCCTTCATCGATGCGCACCCGTTTGCGCTGCTAATCACGGCGGATGCGGCGGGCGGCGCGCCCTTGGCGACACCGCTGCCGTTGATCGTGGTGCCGGAAGAAGGTGCGAACGGAACACTCTACGGCCATTTCGCCAAACCCAACCCGCACGGAAATGCAGTGTTCACCGCGCCATCGCGCGCCGTGTTCATGGGGCCGGACGCCTATATTTCCCCCGGCTGGTATCCCAGCAAACAGGCCCACGGCAAAGCCGTGCCAACGTGGAATTATAGTGTCATCGATTGCGTCGGCCAGGCCGAGCCGATCACCGAGCCTGAGGCGATGCGCGCCCTCTTAAGCCAACTCACGGCAAAATTCGAAGCCCACCGGGCCGAACCTTGGTCGCTGTCGGACGCCCCCGAAAGCTACATCGCGGCTATGCTGAAGGGCATTACCGCCTTCAAGCTGCCGATCACCGCGATCACCGGCAAACGAAAACTCTCACAAAACCGCCCCGCCGAGGATATCACCGGGGTCATCGCGGGCCTACGCGGCGAAGAGACGCCGGAAGCCGAGGCCGTCGCCGACGCGATGACCCGACTCCCGGCTCATTAACTAACCGAAATTACGCCGTGCCTGCCGCTTCCTGTTCCGCCTGAGCCGCTGCCATGCGGCGGCGGAAGAGGTCGAGGAAGTCGATGGGTTGAACCATCAGCGGCGGGAAGCCGCCGTCGCGCACCGCGTTCGCCACAATGCTGCGGGCGAAGGGGAACAGCAGGCGCGGCACTTCGATCAGCAGCACCGGCTGCAAATGCTCGTCGGGCACATTTAGGGTGACGACGCCCGCATAGGCGCATTCCACCAGAAAGGCCACATCCTCGCCATGCTTGGCGCTGGCGTTGATGCTCAGCAGCACTTCGAAGAGTTGCGGGCCAAGCTGACGCGCGCCCACATCGACGCGCAGTTCCACGTCCGGCGATTCTTGCTGAACCAGGCTCGCCGGCGCGTTCGGGTTTTCGAAGGAAAGATCCTTCACATATTGAACATTAATCGTAATCGGCGGGGCGTCATTCGCGTCGCCGCCTTGACCATTGGTCTGATTTTCGTCGCTCATCTTTGTATCCTATAAAATTAGGTCGCCCGAATTACCTCGCCCGGATCACCTCGCCCTGGGCAGAGCGCAAAGCTCCCCTAGCACGGCTCAGGTTGCGTGTACAACTGTGGCGGCGCTGGGGTTGGCGGGAACTTTCACGACCGAGCAATTGCCGACCGGCAAACCCGTGACCGCCTGAATGAAGCCCCAGTGCGAGACGATCAGCAACCCGTCGCGCGCCGCGTGCTGGGCGATTTCGGTGAGGAAGCGGTTCGCGCGGAGTTGCAACGCACTCACCGGCTCCTCATGATCGGGCCACCATTGGGGTTCCAGGTGATCGAAGCTGAGGTGCGGAAAGCTTTCGCGCAGCACATGGGGCGCGCTGCCATAGTCGCAAAAATAGGCCGCGCGCTCGCCCACAATCGGCGTGACGGTGTGAATCCGCCCGCCCAAGTGTTCGGCGATGATCTCGGCGGTTTGCAGCGCGCGGCGGTAGGGGCTCGACCAGATTTCGCGCACGCTGTCGTGAGCGGCAATGACTTTGGCGGCGACACGGGCTTGCGCCCGGCCTTCGTCGGTCAAATCGGGATCGCGGATACCCGGATCGCGGCGCGTCCGATTGAAATGCGCGTTGAACTCCGACTGTCCGTGACGGACCATCAACATGATGAAAGCGGCTCCCAGATAATTCTCGTTCGCTTAGAATAGGGTGCCCGAGGCGCAAGGGCTAGTCGTAGTGGCCCAAAAACCTCAAGATTCTGCGTTACGCCTGCGCCGGGCCGCTTGCCCTTTTTGGGGCGCGGCCCTATGTAGGGAAGGTCAATTTTCAACTCAACTCTTGGAATCGAGGGTGCCCGTGCTGGAATCCATCGTTCTATTTGCGGTGATCGCCGCGTTTCTGCTCTACCGCCTGCTGTCCGTGCTTGGCCAGCGCACGGGGGAGGAACGCCAACAGCCGAACCCGCTGGAACGCAGTGCGGAGCCCGCGCGCCCCGATCAAGGCCCCGTGCCCGGTAAGGTCTTGCCCTTCCCCGTCCCCAGCCAGCGCGCCGAACCCCGCCCGGTCGATGAGCCGCGCTCCTTGGCCGAAGGGATTGAGGAGTTGGGCCAGTTCGATCCGAATTTCGAAGAAGTCAGCTTCGTCGGCGGTGCGCGTGCGGCCTATGAGATGATTGTGAAAGCCTATGCCGAGGGCGATACCGGCACCCTGCGCCCGCTGCTGACCGATAGTGTGTTTGGCGATTTCAATACCGCCATTCAGCAGCGCGGCGGGCCGGAGCCGGTCGCCCTCGTGCGTATCGTTGCCGCCGACCTGGCCGACGTGCGGATGGACGGGCCGATTGCCCTCGTTACCGTGCGCTTTGCTGCCGAACAGGCGGGCGGCGGCGAGATCACCGATCTCTGGACCTTCCGCCGCGACGTGCGCAGCAAAGATCCAAACTGGCTGCTGAGCCAAACCCGAGCGGGCGGCGCTTAAAGATTATTCTTTTTTCCTGGCCACCGCAGACGGGGCGGCGCGCCGGAAGGGTCTCCTGCTCCCGTCGGTTGATGGTCTAATGGCTTTTTTTTCGGTTCAAGCGTTTTCTAAAGGGGCGCTGCCCCTCTGCGCCAGTGCGCTCTTGCTGCTGTCAGCCTGCGCGGAGATGAGTTCGGGGCGCCCTATGCCCGGAACCGCCGAACCCGCCCCCCCAGATAAGGTTTCGCTGAAACCCGCGAAATTCACCGATCTGATCGATTGGGCGCAGGATGATCTGCTGGCGGCCAAACCCGCGCTCACCCGCAGTTGCGACCGGCTGACCGGCCAGGACGATAGCCGCCCGGTCGGCCCGGCGGGCCAAGGCGGCAAGGTTGCCGATTGGCGCGCCGGTTGCAGCGCGATTGAAAAAGCCAGCACTGCCCCCGCGCTGCGCCAAGCGCTCGAAACCTATTTTCAGCCCTTCGAAGTCAGCGGGCGCGACGGGCGGCAAGGGCTGTTCACCGGCTATTATGAAGCCGAATTGCGCGGCGCGCGCCGCCCCGGCGGGGCCTTTCAGACGCCGCTCTACCGCCGCCCGGAAGATCTCATCACGGTTGAGCTTGCCGATTGGCGCGCGGATTGGCGCGGCCAGCGCATCGCGGGCCGGGTCGTTGAGGGCCGCCTGCGCCCCTATGCCGACCGCAAAGCGATTGAGGCCGGCAGTCTGCGCGGGCGCGGGCTCGAACTCGTGTGGGTCGATGACCCCATCGATGCGTTCTTTTTGCAAATCCAGGGCTCGGGCCGCGTCATCCTCCCCGATGGGAAAGTGATGCGCGTTGGCTTTGCCGCCCAGAACGGCCAAGCCTATGTGCCGATTGGGCGCGTGCTGGCCGATAAGGGCGCGATCCCCCGCGACGAAGTGTCGATGCAGTCGATCCGCGCTTGGCTGAGCGCCAACCCCAAGGACGCGGCGGAAGTGATGAACGCCAACCCCTCCTTCGTCTTCTTCCGAGAACTTTCCGGCGAGGGGCCGCTGGGGGCGCAGGGCGTTGCGCTGACCCCAGGGCGCTCCTTGGCCGTCGATCCCAGCTTCATGCCGCTGGGCGCGCCCGTGTGGCTGGAGTTGGAGGATGTCCCCGGCGAGGGTACCAAAACCGGCCCGCTACGCCGCCTCGTCGTGGCGCAGGATACCGGCGGCGCGATTCGCGGCCCCGTGCGCGGGGATTTGTTTTGGGGCTATGGCGATGTTGCTGCCGACCGGGCGGGGCGGATGAAAGCGAAGGGGCGCTACTTCCTGCTGCTGCCGCGCGCCGCCGCCCCCGTGGGGTAAGGGATTAGAACAAATCCCGAGCGGGTGGCATCACCCGCGACAACGTATTTGCTAAACAAAACAAAAGTTTAGAGCGTTTGTCGTGAGCCATGGCGAACGAAAAACGCTCTAAATCCCCGCGCCGCCGCTCCAAACCTGATCGTTCTGATGCGGGGCCAGTTCTTCGGATAGACCGCGCGTCATGACGATCATCACGTCCGGCGCCGAGCGATTGACACCGAAGACCGCCCGCGGAAAATCGAGCGGCTTCTGTCGTGCCCAGATCGATTCGTGCTGATCGGGCGGGAGAATCTCCACCGGGGAGCCGACCGCGACCCAATAATTCGGCACTATGGCAAACTCGTGCAAGACCGAGCCCAAATGCACGATTCCGCCGACGCGGATCTCGCAGCGCCGCCCTAACTGCGCTTCCGGAAAAATCACCGCGCCCGTGGCGATATAGCACTCATCGCCTATCGTTGCGCCCGTGATATGGACCTGCGGGCCGATCAAACAATTGTTTCCAATGGTACAATTATGCCGCCGCGTCCCCCGAATGACGGCGTTTTGGTACACAATCGATTCAGTGCCGATCGACACCCGACCGCCGCTTTCGCCGATCACCCGCGCGCCGTGCAGAACCCGCGCCCCCGGCCCGATTGTCACGGCCCCGCACAGGGTTGCGTCAGGGGCAATCCAGGCGCTGGGGTCGATCTGCGGGGTCTGGCCTTGATGGGTGATGATCATGGCGCGTCTCCTCATGGTTAGGAGCGGGTTAGGCGGTCACCACGCGTTTTGCGTAAGTTTCCCGCAGCAACTCAAGTATTTCGACCGTAGCTTGCAGGCTGCGCCCCTTGAGATGGGGTTTCGCCGCAATCTCTAGAACCTCTGCAACGGCCGCCCCCAGGGCTTGCTTAGTCGCAAGCTCGCGCCCCGGCATCAGGCGAATTTCGGCATGGAGCATCGTTTCGGTTCCATCGCCGAGATTAATGTGATCCGCGCGCGCGTCCCGCACCAGGGTTTTGCAATCGGCGTGTTTTGCACCCGCGATTGCAACCACCGCGTCGTGGATCGCGTTCAGCATTGGCGTAAGATCGAGAGCGGCCAGGAGTGACGGCGACCCTTCCAGACGAATTTGCGGCATAGCAGCTCCGAACGATTGCACCTGTATCGCTTTACGCTAGCCTAATCCGCGCTGGGTTACTACAGCCCACCGCCCCGGCGGGCGGCGCAAATCCCGCCCTGTCATGGCCTCTTCGCTTGCATTTTACCCGTATCTGACCAACCATCCGCCGACTGTAAAACGCAATGGTTCAGGGCAACGGGAGATAAAGATGGCCGACGGTAAATATCGTCTGATTACCCGCAGTGACTTCGACGGGCTGGTCTGCGGCGCATTGCTGAAGGAACTCGATCTGATCGACGATGTTCTGTTTGCTCACCCAAAAGATATGCAAGATGGCAAAGTGCCCGTGACCGACCGGGATATTATCTGCAACCTGCCCCATGTACCGGGAGCGGGCCTCACATTCGATCATCATTCATCGGAACTGGAGCGCAAGGGCGAGCAGGCCGGGGTTGTGATCGATGCCGACGCGCCATCGGCCGCGCGGGTCGTGTGGCGGCACTATGGCGGGGCCGATCATTTTCCCGAGAGCCTCGATGAAATGATGTTCGCCGTCGATCGGGCCGATAGCGCCGATTGGACGCTGGATGAAGTGCTGGATGCCGAAAGCTGGACCCTGCTGTCCTTCATGATGGACAGCCGCACCGGCCTTGGCCGTTTCCGCGATTTCCGCATCTCCAACTATCAGCTTATGATGAAGCTGATGGAAATGCTGCGCACCGGCGAGATCGACCCGATTATGGCCGACCCGGACGTGCAGGAGCGCGTCGCCATGTACCAATCCCAGCAAACGCAGTTCAAACAGCAGTTGGAGCGCATCGGCCGCATCGAAGGCAATGTGGTGGTGCTGGACCTGCGCGAGGAAGATCAGATTTTCGCGGGCAATCGCTTCCTCGTTTACGCGATGTACCCGTCGTCGCTGATTTCCATGCATGTGATGTGGGGCCGCGAGAAGCAGAATGTGGTGCTGGCCTGCGGCAAGTCGATCTTCGACCGCACGTCCACGGTTAATATCGGCTCGCTGATGCTGCGCTACGGCGGCGGCGGGCACTCGGCGGCGGGCACCTGCCAGGTTGCCCCCGATCAGGTCGAGACCGTCATCGCTGAACTGCTGCCCGACATGCAAGCGTGTGAAGACGACGAAGGGTAAAACCTGACTCAAAACAACGCTTTTCGCTTGACGCTTCAGGCGGCGCTGCCTATACACGCCGTCTCTCAGACCGTTCCGGGGGCCTTCGGGTTTTTGGGGCAGTCGTTCAGGATTAACCGTTACACATAGGGGATACGGTCATGGCGAGACGGTGCGCCGTCACCGGCAAAGGTGTGCTCACTGGCAATAATGTCAGCCACGCCAACAATAAGTCGCGTCGGCGTTACCTGCCGAACCTCCAGGTTGCTTCGCTGACCAGCGACAGCCTGGGCCGGGTGGTGCGTCTGCGCCTGTCGACCAATGCCATCCGCTCGATCGAGCACGCAGGCGGCCTGGACGCCTTTCTCGGTAAGGCCCGCTCGTCGGAACTGACCGGCGATGTGCTGCGCTTGAAGAAGCAGATCGACAAGGCGACCGCCGCTAAGGCTGCTGCCTAAGCGACGGATCAGCTTCGGCTGTAAAGAAAGCCCCGTTGGGATCGCCCGGCGGGGTTTTTTGTTGCGCGCTAACTGGCGTCGCTGGGGACAGGCCGCTAAGATACCGCAGCTATTGTTCATAAAGGGGGGGAAGGCGTGTCCAACGCTTCAGCACAGTCCGAAACCGATCCGCGCGAGCTTGAGTTTCCGAACCTGCGCGTGCTGAAGCACCCGCTGATCCAGCATAAGCTGTCGCATATGCGCGACGCCGTGACCTCGACGGTGCGGTTCCGGCAGTTGCTGCACGAAATCTCGCTGCTGATGGGCTATGAGATCACCCGCGACCTACCGCTGACCTTAGAGCGCATCACGACGCCGCTCGAAGACATGGATGCGCCCGTTATCGCCGGGAAAAAGGTGGCGGTGGTCTCGATCCTGCGCGCCGGGCTTGGGATGGTCGAAGGGCTGCTGGATCTGGTCCCCTCTGCGCGGCAGGGGCATATTGGCCTCTACCGCGATCCCGAAACCAAGACGCCGGTGGAATATCTCATCCGCCTGCCCCGCCCCGAGGGCCGCCTGTTCATTCTGGCCGATCCGATGCTGGCAACGGGCAATTCCGCCGTTCACGCCGTTGATGTGCTGCTGAAGAATAATGTGCCGCGCGAGAATATCCGCTTCATGGCGCTGGTCGCCGTGCCGGAGGGGATGCGCGTCTTCAACGCCCGCTTCCCCGACGTGCCGGTCTATGCCGCTGCTCTTGATAGCCATTTGAACGAGCACGCCTATATCGTCCCCGGTCTGGGCGATGCGGGCGACCGGTTGTTCGGCACGAAGGATCATTGACGCCCCAAAACTGCGAGGTGCGTTTATTTGGCACCTCGCAGGTATACTCCTAGGTCAACTATGCTGATATTTGAACGCCTTCATTGAAGTCTTGATCGAAATCAACCTCACGGCGTCCTTAAGTACTTTAAACACGCAATGGTAGAAGTCTCCCGCGTTGGCTCCCTGGCAAGCCTCATGAAACTTCTCGTACAACACCCCGGCAGTTTCCGCTAAAGGCACCCACCCACCACCAAGAAAAACTTCATCTCGGACAAATCCGAGCTTTAGTTTTTCTTGCTCTCGAAGAGACGAATGGAGGTGGAGACAGCCATCATCGTCTTTTTGGATATGATTATCGCGGTAGAACTCCTATCTATGTTCCGGGATGTTCACAGGCTTCGGCGCACCATGTTTCGTGGCGACGTTTTGATTATCTTTATCTTTATTTGCAATTCCGAGCTTTAACACAGACTCTACAACCTTGATTGCGTTAGCCACAATAGAAAGCACATTTGCTAGCGTGGTAAAAGGCTCCATGATTACCTCCCGTATATGTTTCGGGGGACACGCATGTAAAAGATGCGGAAAAAATTGGCTACCGTCAATATAGTTAAACCATGAAATCTACGCATGCCATGAATACACATACTCACCACGTGCTTAATACAAATCACTAGTCAATATTTCTTATTTTTAAATCGGCTGCGGAATCGCCCGCCCGTTCCCTTGGGTGAGCGCGCGGAAGCGCCAGACCATCAGGAACGAGACGGTGGCAAGCCCCGTTGCAAGGCCGATCCAAACGCCGATCCCCTTCCAGCCAAGCCCGAAACCGAGCACATAGCTGGTGGTAAGCCCGACGCCCCAATAGCCGAGCACGGCGAACATCATCGGCACGCGCGTATCCGACAGGCCGCGCAGGCTGGCCGTGCCGATCACCTGCATGCCATCGAACAGTTGAAACAACGCCGCGACTGCCAGATACGTCACCGCCAAGTCCAGAACCGCCACATTCGCCGCCGCCTCGGCGTCCAAGAACTGCCGCGCCAGCGGATAGGGGACGAGCCAAAGCACAACCGCCGCCGAGCCCATGACGGCAAGGCCCATGCCCTGGGCCACCCATCCGGCCTGCGCCGCCGCCCTCGGCTCACCGCGCCCGACCGCCGCCGCAATCCGCACGGTGGCGGCCTGCGAGATGCCCCAGGGCACCATGAAGGTCAGCGAGGCGATGAGAATAGCGATCTGATGGGCGGCGAGCGCGTCCGTCCCCAACCACCCCATCATCAGCCCGGCGATGGCGAATAGCCCAACCTCCATCACCATCGTAATCGAGATCGGCAAACCGAGCGTCAGCATCCGCCGCCACAGCGCGGCCTCGGGACGCCAGGAGCCCCCCGCCCGCCACAGGGCGGCAAAGGGGGCTTGCGTGGTGATATAGACCAGCATCAACCCCACCATCAGCCAGCAACCCGCCGCCGTGGCAATGCCCGCGCCGATCAAGCCGAAAGCCGGAATCCAGGGCAGGCCAATGCTCTGCCCGCCGAAAACCAGCAGCAGATCGAGCCCCGCATTCAGGACGAAGGCCCCCATCGTAAACGCCAACGACAGGTTCGCCTTTTGATAGGTGACGAGCAGATTGCGCACGACCGTCATCAGCAGCAGCGGCGGGATCGACCAGCGCAGCGCATCGAGATAATGGGCGGCTTCTTTCGCCAAAACCGGGTCCTGCCCTAGCCACAGCAGCAGGGTTTCCGAGAAGCCGAGAATCAGCGCTATCCCCAGCCCAATGAGCAGATTAAGGCCCAGGCCTTGCCGTAAGATGCGCGCTTGCCCAGCCGTATCGCCCTCGCCCTGGGCTTGCGCCAGCATCGGCGATGTGACGGTAGCGAGCCCCATGCCGAAGAACCAGAAAAACACCCAAAGCCCCTGGGCCAGGGCGGCCGCTGCCAGCGGCTCCTTGCCCAAATGACCGATCACCAGCATATCGGTGAGGTTCATGCCCATTTGCAGCAGTTGGCCGAGGGCGACGGGGGCGGCGAGCACCAGCATCGCCCAGCCCTCGCTGCGCCAGGTTGCCGCCGAGAATTTCTGCGTCATGTTAGTCTCATTTCCGTCCCCAAACGCCCGGCCAAATCTTGAATGAAGTGCCAGGCGGTGCGGCCCGAGCGGGCCCCGCGCGTGATTGCCCATTCCAGCGCTTCGGCGCGCAAGGTTTCGGGCGGCGTGCGCAGGCCAAAGTGGGTCGCATATCCCTCGATCATCGCTAAATACGTATCCTGGTCGCAGGCGTGGAAGCCCAGCCACAGACCGAATCGATCCGAAAGCGAAACTTTTTCCTCCACCGCTTCCCCAGCGTGAATCGCCGTCGAGCGTTCGTTCTCGATCATCTCGCGCGACAGGATGTGACGGCGGTTTGAGGTGGCGTAGAGCAGCACGTTTTCCGGCCGCCCTTCGATGCCGCCGTCGAGAATCGCTTTCAACGACTTATAGGTCGTGTCGCCCGCATCGAAGGAAAGATCGTCACAGAACAGCAGGCAGCGCCGGGCTTGCGCGCGCAGGACCGAGAGCAGCACGGGGAGCGACGGAATATCCTCGCGGTGAATTTCGATAAGTGCCAAGCGTTGGGCCGGATCGGTGGGCGCTGTGGCATTGATCGCCGCGTGAACGGCCTTCACCAAGCTGCTTTTCCCCATGCCGCGCACGCCCCAGAGCAGCGCATTATTGGCGGGAAGCCCGCGCGCAAACCGTTCGGTATTTGCAACAAGCAAATCTTTCGAACGCTCAATGCCCCGGAGCAGCGTGATTTCCACCCGCGCCACCGAGGGCACCGGCTCCAGCCAACTGCGGTCGGCGTGCCACACGAACGCATCCGCCGCCGCCAAATCAATCGCCGGATTGGCGGGCGGGGCCAACCGCTCCAGCGCTTCGGCGATGCGGGTCAATTGGGCGAGCAGGGCCGGATTTTCGGTCATTGGGGCGCGTCCTCCGATTAAAGAGGCGCAGTCAAGCGCTCCGCTGGGCGATTGTCCAGCGACAATATCCGAGGTCGGATATGTTTTGGAAGATTAGGAGGGCAGGGGTTGCCCCGCCAATGCCGCAGCAATCGGCGGCGCATCTTGCGGGTCCATCGCCATCGCTGCGAGGCAGCCGAGCAGTTAGGAACGATCCTGAAGCTTCGTAACGCTGCCCTGAAACGCCGACACTAAATGCGCGCCATAGGCGGCCCCGGCCAATTCCCAGGCTTGCGGCGGAATCGGCCCCCAGGCCCGAATCATCATGGCAAGGTCGATGGCATCGCTGCTGAGCGTACTGGTATCCACGCCGCGATCCGCATTCGCCAGGAGCTCGGAGGCGTAGAGCGACACCGGGTCGAGCGTCGGCACGCCCAATTGGGGGTGCCGCGCCCCCGACAGGGGAATCCGCGCCTCCCGAATAATCTCGAACTTGATAACGCTCGCCCCTACGGCGACCCGCGTGCGAAGGCCATAATGGTCGCGGCGAAGGTGGCCGATTTGCGGAATAGGCTGCACAAAAATCGTTGAAACTTCTTCAACGATGCGGTTTCGTAACAATCTATACCCCGCCTGCGATGCGCAGAGAAAATCGATATCCACCGATTCGCGGTATTCGCCCAAAAGCAGCGTAATCGCCGTGCCGCCGCCGAAAAAGCAGGCGGCCTCCTCCAGAAAATCCGTATCCAACGCCTGAAGAACGGCGGCAATCGCTCGATGGTGAGGGCGCTTAAACATTCAAGACGCCGCCGCCGTAGAGCGCCGCCAAGGACTGGATTAAACGCCGCTCATCGTTTCCCAGCGCGTCAGGGTCAAGGTGCCGCCAGTTGCGCTCATAAACCGCAAGCGCGTCCGCCCCCTCTAAAATCGCCTCGGGCGGGCGGTTCCAGCAGAGTTTTCGAAGCTCGGGATAGTCGGCGATTCGGACTTGCATAGGGCAAAGTATAGCGCCGATGCTGGGGCGAGGGCTAGCCCAGCGCCCGCCACCCAATATCGCGGCGACAGAAACCCTCGTCCCACTGAATGAGATCGACAGCCTGATAGGCGCGCTCCCGCGCTCCCGCAAGGTCTGGCCCGGTCGCCGTTACCGCGAGAACGCGCCCGCCATTGGCGAGAATGCCCGCCTCGCCCTGCTTGGTGCCCGCGTGGAAGATCGTCACGCCCGGCACGGTTCCGGCGGAGTCGAGTCCGTCGATGCGCCCACCTTTTTTCGGCTCGCCCGGATAGCCCTGACCCGCCAGGATCACGGTAATGGCCGACGCCGTGCCCCAGAGCAACGTTACGTCATCGAGACGACCTTCGCGCGCCGCCAGCAACGCCGGAAGCAGGTCGGAGCTTAGGCGCGGCAACAAGGTTTCGCACTCGGGGTCGCCGAAGCGGATATTATATTCGATCAGGCGCGGCCCTTGCGCCGTCAGCATCAGGCCTGCGAACAGAATGCCTTTGAACGGGCAGCCCCGCGCCGACATCGCGTCCAGCGTCGGCTGAATCATGGTTGCCATCACCTCGGCTTCCAGGGCCGGGGTGAAGATCGGTGCGGGGGAATAAGCGCCCATGCCGCCGGTGTTGGGGCCTTCGTCGCCATCAAAAGCGCGCTTATGGTCTTGGGCGGCGGCCAGGGGGATGCCGCGCGTGCCATCGCAAAGCACGAAGAAGCTGACTTCCTCGCCCTCCATAAACTCTTCGATGACGAGTTCCGCACCCGCCGCGCCGAACTTGCCGCCGTCCATCGCTTCGCTAATCGCGGCCTCGGCCTCGGCGAGCGTCATCGCCACCGTCACGCCCTTGCCCGCCGCAAGCCCATCGGTTTTAACAACGATGGGCGCACCCTGCTGGCGCACATAGGCGCGCGCCGCCTCGGCATCGGTGAAGCGGGCATAGGCGGCGGTCGGCACCCCGGCCGCGGCCACCACATCCTTCATAAAGCCTTTCGAGCCCTCAAGCTGGGCTGCCGCCTTCGTGGGACCAAAGGCGGCGATGCCTTCCGCTTCCAGCGCATCGACGAGCCCAAGGGTCAGCGGCTCTTCTGGGCCGACGACGACGAAATCGATTGCACTCTGTTTCGCAAATGCAACGATCCCCGAAACATCTGTCGCCGCCAGCGGTACGCACTCGGCCACCTGGGCGATGCCGGGATTGCCGGGCGCGCAGTAAAGCGTCTTTAGGCGCGGCGAAGCGGCCAGTTTCCAACACAGCGCATGCTCGCGCCCACCGCCCCCAACGACCAAAAGCTTCACGGCGCTCTTCCCTTTTGCTTAGATTTGTTCGGCAATAAAGCGCGTGCGTGCATCCACCAGGAATGGCAGCGCGTCGGTCAGCGCGAGATCGAGCAAGCCGCGCTCTTCGGTCAGCGCCAGTAGCGGCACCATCGTGGCCGTCGCCCGCTCCAAAGCCGTCACCGCGTTCAGCGTGCGCAGGTAATAGCCCAAGAACAGCGCCGCAAACACATCGCCCGCCCCATCAAAACGCCGGTCGAGGCGCGGCTGACGCACCCGGTAAGTGCCGTCGTCGCAGAACAGCAGCGTGTCGATACTATCCTCCGGCACATCCTCGCCATCGTAGGAGGTCACGCAAACGATGCGTGGACCGCGCGGGGCCATCCGCCGCTGCATTTCGGCGACCGCCGCGCGCGTCGCCCCAATCTCGTTCAACGCCTGGCCGGTGAGGATGCCAAGCTCAAAGCGGTTCGGGGTAATGATATCGGCCAGCGGCACCAGGGTTTCCCGAAACACATTGGGCAGTTCCGGGCGCACATAGAGCCCTTCGCCGTGGGCTAAATCGGCATCGCCCATCACCGGATCGCACAGATAGAGGCTGGTTGGGTAACGCTTGCGCACCGCCGCCACCGCTTCGGCCACCACCCTGCCCATTCCAGGATCGCCGAGATAGCCCGACAGAACGGCATCGCACTGACCGAATAAATCGCGCGCCTCAAGCCCTGCCACCAGTGCCGCCACATCGTCGGGCGGAACGCCGCGCCCGCGAAAGGCCCCGCGCCCCGGATGGTTGGACAGGACAACCGTATTCAGCGCCCAAACTTCCTGCCCCATCGCCTGCAGCGGCAAAACCGCCGCGCTATTGCCGACATGGCCTTGGACAACGGAGGATTGAATCGACAAAACGGGCATGCGCGCCACCGGGGTCAGAGCAAAAATAAACGATATTGCAAGCGCTTATAAGACAGGTCCGGCCCGACGCCAAGGGAAAGCCGCGATTTCTGATACCGAAAAACCGCATAGCGCCAAGGTTTCTGCGGCATTCTTGCTACATCGTGACGCAGAGGCAATCCCCTGTAATTCCGGGCCCTGCGTTGACTTGCGGGGGTGGTCGGTCTAGGTATTGGTCGCATTACAATTGCCTGCGGAACGCTTCGGTTTTTAAGAAGGCGTCCGCAGGGTAGACCCGGACTAGATGGTCTCGTTTGAGACCTTTTAATCACGGTTCTTGGGAAGGGGATCAGAGGATATGGATGCGCGTAAACGGCCCCTGTCGCCGCACCTGCAAATCTACCGCTGGCAAATCACCAACACGATGTCGATTCTGCACCGGCTGACGGGCGTTGCCCTATCGGTCGGCACGCTGCTGCTGCTGTACTGGCTGGCTTCGGCCGCTGCCGGTCCGGCCAGTTTTGCGACGGCGCAAGCCGTGATCGGCTCGTGGATCGGGCGGCTCGCGCTGTTCGGTTGGTCGATTGCTCTCTTTTATCACCTCTGCAACGGTCTGCGCCATCTCGCCTGGGATGCCGGATATGGCTTCAGCTTGCCCGCTGTCACCAAATCCGGCATGGCGGTGTTCGGCGCAGCGGCAGTTCTCACGCTCGCGGCTTGGATCGCGGGCCTCGTGATTTAAGGGAGCAGCGGTATGAACGCACCGAACGGAATGCGGACGATGCTGGGCCGCGTGCGCGGCTTGGGATCGGCGAAAAGCGGGTTCGCCCATTGGTGGGCACAGCGGATGACGGCGCTTGCGCTGGTTCCGCTGCTGCTCTGGTTTGTCATCAGCATCATCGGCCTCATCGGCGCGGATCATGCGGCGGTTGCCGCCTGGGCCGGGCATCCGGTGAGCGCGGTGCTGCTCATCGCGCTCATCATCGCGGTTTTCCACCATGCCCAACTGGGGTTGACGGTGGTGATCGAAGATTATGTGCATGAGGAAGTGGCTAAGATTGTCGCTTTGGCGGCCGTGCGGGGCTTTGCCTTCCTCGCGGGCCTCATCGGCGTCGTCTCGGTGCTGAAGCTGATGGTGGGGAAATAACATGCCGCAGAGCTATAAGATCGTCGATCACACCTACGATGTTATCGTGGTCGGCGCGGGCGGCGCGGGTTTGCGCGCGACGCTCGGCATGACCGCTGCGGGCCTGAAAACGGCCTGCGTGACCAAAGTGTTCCCAACGCGCTCGCACACGGTCGCCGCCCAAGGCGGTATCGGTGCCTCGCTCGGCAATATGGGTGACGATAACTGGCGCTACCATATGTACGATACCGTCAAGGGCTCCGACTGGCTCGGCGACCAAGACGCGATTGAGTACCTGTGCCGCAACGCCGTTCCCGCCGTTTATGAGCTGGAACATTTTGGTGTGCCCTTCAGCCGCACCGAAGACGGGAAGATCTACCAGCGCCCCTTTGGCGGCCATACGCAGCGCTACGGCGAAGCGATGGCCAAGCGCGCCTGCGCCGCTGCCGACCGCACGGGTCACGCCATTCTCCACACGCTCTATCAGCAGTGCCTGAAGCATAAGGCGGAATTCTTCGTCGAATATTTTGCGCTCGACCTGATTATGGACGCGGACGGCGCGTGCCGGGGCGTGATGGCGCTGAATATGGAAGATGGGGTGATCCACCGCTTCCGCGCTCATATGGTCGTGCTGGCGACGGGCGGCTATGGCCGCGCTTACTTCTCCTGCACCTCTGCCCATACCTGCACGGGCGATGGCAATGCGATGGTCTTGCGCGCCGGTCTGCCGCTGCAAGATATGGAATTTGTTCAGTTCCACCCGACGGGAATCTACGGCTCCGGCTGCCTGATTACCGAAGGCGCGCGCGGCGAAGGCGGGTATCTCACCAATTCCGCCGGCGAGCGCTTTATGGAACGCTATGCTCCTTCGGCAAAAGATCTCGCAAGCCGTGACGTGGTGAGCCGCGCCATGACGGTGGAAATCAACGAAGGGCGCGGTGTTGGGGCGGCGGGCGATCATATCATGCTTCATCTGGAGCATTTGGACGCCGCCACCCTGCACGAACGCCTGCCGGGCATTTCCGAAACCGCGAAGATTTTCGCGGGTGTGGAAGTGACTAAGGAGCCGATCCCGGTTCTGCCGACGGTTCACTATAATATGGGCGGCATTCCGACCAATTATATGGCCGAAGTCATCCGCCCGTCCGAGGCGAACCCGGACGCCGTGGTTCCTGGGCTCATGGCGATTGGGGAGGCGGCCTGCGTGTCGGTCCACGGCGCGAACCGCCTCGGCACCAACTCGCTGATCGATCTCGTCGTCTTTGGCCGCGCCGCCGCCCACCGGGCCGCCGAAGTGGTGAAGCCGGGTGCGCCGCACAAGCCGTTGCCCGCGAATGCCGGTGATAATGCGCTGGCGCGTCTCGACCGCATCCGTAATGCCAAGGGCGGCAGCACCACGGCTTCCCTGCGCGACAAGCTGCAACGGACCATGCAGGCCCATGCCGCCGTGTTCCGCAATTCGAAGCTGCTGTCAGAAGGCGTCGAGAAGGTCAATGCGCTCGCCAAGGGCCTCGACGATCTCGGCATTACCGACCGCTCGCTCATCTGGAACAGCGATCTGATCGAAGCTTTGGAACTCGATAATCTCATCGGGCAAGCCCAGGCGACGATGGTGTCGGGCGACGCGCGCAAGGAAAGCCGGGGGGCGCATGCCCACGATGATTTCCCCGACCGCGACGATGTGACGTGGATGAAGCATTCGGTGGCCTGGGTGGATGAGAAGAGCAATGTCTCCCTCACCTACCGTCCGGTGCATATGTACACTTTGACCGAAGAGGCCGAAGTTTTCCCGCCCAAGGCGCGCGTGTATTAAGGGGATCGTAAAATGGCTAAATTTTCTCTCCCAGCCCATTCGACGATCAACGAAGGCAAAACCTTCCGCGCCGAAGGGGCAAAGCGGGTCAAGCGGTTCCGCCTCTATCGGTGGGATCCGGAAACCGGGCAGAACCCGCGCCTTGATACTTACGAGATTGATCTCGATAAGTGCGGCCCGATGGTGCTCGACGCGCTGATTAAGATCAAAAACGAAATCGACTCGACGGTCACGTTCCGCCGCTCGTGCCGCGAAGGGATTTGCGGCTCCTGCGCCATGAACATCGACGGCACCAACACGCTCGCGTGCTTGAAGCCCATCGATGACGTGAAAGACGATGTGAAGATCTACCCGCTGCCGCATATGCCGGTGGTGAAAGATCTCGTGCCCGATCTATCGGTGCCTTACGCCCAATATGCGTCGATTGAGCCTTGGCTGAAGTCCGAAACCGTGCCGCCGCCCGATAAGGAACGGACGCAGTCGGTGGAAGAGCGCGCCAAGATCGATGGGCTGTGGGAATGCATTCTGTGCTTCTGCTGTTCCACCTCCTGCCCGAGCTATTGGTGGAACGGCGACCGCTACTTAGGCCCGGCGATTCTGCTGCAAGCCTACCGCTGGTTGGCCGATAGCCGCGACGAGCATCAGGGTGAACGGCTCGACAATCTCGAAGATCCGTTCCGCCTGTATCGCTGCCACACCATCATGAACTGCACCAAGACGTGCCCCAAAGGGTTGAACCCCGCCAAGGCCATCGGTGAAATTAAGAAAATGATTGTCGCGCGCAACTAAGCCGCCTTATTAGTTGTCAGCATTTCGAAGAGCCCCGATCGCTACCGGTCGGGGCTTTTTGATGACCTTCGATGTCACCAGAATCATTCATGGCCATTTTCTAACCATAGCAGACCGATCAAATCGCGACATTAAGAAAATCGTAAGGAAGAAAGTTTAACTTTATATCATGATCGGCTCCACTAGACCCTTTTTCGAAGGAATGCGTAAAGCCCGATACATAAAAGCGGGTTTTGTCGGATTTTTTTTGCTTATTTTAACTATAAACTTTTCTGCTATCGCAGCTCCGCCGCAAAAATTCCTCGTGATGGAAAGCTATCCTTGGGCTTTTTACGAGAACGGACAGTTTAAAGGCGCTTCGGTCGAGTGGCTCGAAGCGCTGGCCGCGACCCATAATCTTGCGCTGACGCCGGTCGTCACCTCGTTTCAGCGCGGGCTCGATCTCATGAAACGCGGCAATATCGACTTCATGATCGCCCCGGATTCGCCCCGCTTCCGCGCGTTGGGAAAATTCGCCTTTCCGGTCCTCTCAGTCCCGATGGTGCTGGCAGCTCGCCCAGGGCTTTCCCTCGTGCAGACCGAGAGGCTGATGAACCTCAACTCGCTCGGCATTATCTCAGGCCTGCACATCGATGAAATTGACGTGCCCGCCATCCCCTTGCCGCCGGTCGAGGATATCCAAGCCGATAGCGCTCTGCGACGCATGGCCGCAGGGCGGCTTGATGCCCTGATCATCAGCAAGTTCGCGCTGATGGCCGAGGCCGCACGCCAGGATTTACCCATTCAGCGCTGGCCGCAGCGGCCCTTTGGAGCCGTGCATCTTGCGCTCTTCCTCGGCCCGCAAACGCCCGACAATCCGCAAACCGCCGCCGTGGTGCGCGCGGTGCGCGAAGCGCGGGAAGCCCGCTCGTACCTGCCTTATCTTGCCCGCTACTTGAGCCCCTGACCGCAGTGCAGCGCTGACGCGCGCAGCGGCAGGCTTCCCCCCACCGGGGAGGAGCGTTAAAAGCAAGAACCGCTTGTTCCCTTGCGATCAGACTGCCCCACTATGCCCTTCAGCACCCCCATCGACGACGACCCCGATAGCCTTAGTACGGCCTCGCCGGTAAAGCGGTATCGCGCAGCGGTGAAAGCCGGGCGCATGCAGGACGATCCGCTGCAAATCGGCATTCTGACCCGGCTTGAAAGCCTACAGGCGGAGCTTGCGGGCTATGTGCCGGTCGGGGCCGAACCGCCGCGTTGGTTGGGTTGGTTGAAGCGCGACCGTCGCGCTGTGCGCCCAAAAGGGCTCTACATTCACGGCTCGGTCGGGCGCGGCAAATCGATGGTGATGGACCTGTTTTTCGCATCCGCTCCCGTACAGAAGAAACGGCGAGTCCATTTTCATGCTTTCATGGCCGAAATTCATAGTCGGCTCCATATTCTGCGCCGAGAGCATAAGGAGGGGTTGGCCGACCCGCTGGCCAAAGTCGCCGACGAAGTGGCGGCGCAAGCCTGGCTGCTATGTTTCGACGAGTTTGTCGTGAATGATATCGCCGATGCCATGATCCTGGGGCGGCTGTTTCAAGCGCTGTTCGATCGCGGTTTGGTGATGGTCGCCACCTCCAATTTCCCGCCCTCCATGCTGTATAAGGACGGGCTGCACCGGGACCGGTTCGAACCCTTCATCGCGCTTTTGGAACAAACCGTCGATACGCTAACCCTGGATGGGCCGCGCGACTACCGCCGCCTGCGCCGCCTGGGCGAGCCAGTCTATTTCGCGCCCTTGGGGCCGGAGGCGACGACGGCCCTCGATGGGGCTTTCCTTGATCTCACCGACGAAAAGCGCGGCCAACCCGATAGCGTTACGGTGCATGGGCGTCACGTTTCGGTGCCCCAGGCCGCGCGCGGCGTCGCCCGCTTCAACTTCGATGACCTTTGCGCAAAGCCCTTGGGCGCGTCGGATTATCTCGCTATCGCCCAACGCTATCACACGCTCCTGCTCGACAATGTACCGCTGCTGACGCCGGAGAACCATAACGAAGCGCGGCGCTTCATTACGCTCATCGACGCGCTCTATGAGGCCAAAACCAAACTGATTATGGCCGCCGAAGCCTTCCCCGATCAGCTTTACCCGGAAGGGCGCGGTGCGTTCGAGTTTCAGCGTACCGCCAGCCGCCTGATGGAAATGCAAAGCGAGGAATATCGCCTTCTGCCGCCCGCCGCCACGGCGAACGCCGCCTAAAAATACATGCGGTTGTAGTCGCTCCCCTCTGCTAAGCTCCAGCGAACGCGGGATTTTGCGAGTAGGGAAAGACGATGACGCTTCGGTCACGGGTCATTCTGTTTGTGACGGTCATCACGCTCACCTTGGCGCTGGGCATGACCGGCACCCAATGGTGGCGGCAGCAGATCAGCGAAGATCGCTTCGCCACCGCCACCATTCGCGGCCAGGAAGTGCTGTGGCAGAAGATCGTCGAAACGATCCACCTGAACCTTGAAGCCCAGGCCCGCCGCCTGGAAACCGTGCCCGGACTGCTCCCGGCGCTCACCAGCCAAACCCCCGCCGCCCTTCGCCAAGCACTCGACGGGTCGGACGCGCTGAAAGGCGCGGATTATGTCGAAATCCTAAGCCCCAAAGGCGAAAGCCTGTTTACCACGCAAACCGGCATGACCCCGCCGCCCCTGCTCGATCAGGGGGCCATCCAAGCCGCCATCGCCGAGACGGGCCCTGTACGCCGGTTGCAGCAGGACGCGGCTCGGAAATTCGTGATCGTTAGCGCGCTCGCTTTGCGCCAAAACGGGCAAGTCTTGGGGATTCTGACCGTGGGCCGCGACAGTCGCGCGGCGCTGACAGAACTGAAAACCAGCTTGGGCGGCGACGTTGCCCTGCTCAACCTGCGCGGTCGGCTCGTTGACGCAACCGACGCCCCGCTCTGGCAGAGCCTGAACAGCGTGCCCCGTCTGCGCGAAGCCTCGTTGGGGGAAGTGAACGCGGGGGCAAAAACCTATCAGATCACCGCGATGCCCCTGCGCGATACTGTGGGGCGGCCGCTGGCCAGCCTCGTCGGCGTGATGGATATTTCCGCCGCCATCGCCCGGCGCGAAACGGTGGATTTCGTCGCCGGGGCCGGGACTTTGGGATTCTTGGCGCTCACCGTCCTCGTGCTCTCCTTCTACCTCGCGCGCTCCTTCAGTCCGCTGCGCAATGCCATTCAAGCGCTGGATGCCTTGAGCCGGGGCGATACCAATGTCGATCTCGACGCCAGCACTGCGCGCGACGAAATCGGGGCGATGGCGGGGGCCGTGGATCGGTTCCGCGATACCACCATCGTCGCCCAGCGCTTGGCCGAAGAGCGCGAACTAGCTACCCGCCGACGCGAACGCCGCCACGAGCGTACCGAAACCGGCATTCGCAAGTTCAACAAACGCTTCTTTGCCAGCATCGGCGAGCTTACCGATGCCGCCGAACAGATGACGACGGCGGCAACGAAACTCTCCACCCTCTCCAATAACGCTTCGGAACAAAGCGTTCAGGTGGCGGGCGCGGCCCATCAGGCCACGGCGAATGTGAGCGTGGTGGCCCAATCGGCGGATGATCTGTTCCGCTCGATCCGCGATATTGCCGATAAGGTTGCCCATTCCACCGCCATCGCCCACCGCGCCATGCGGGAGGCCGAGGAAACCACGGTTAAGGTGCAGGGGCTTTCGGTCAGCGCCGGGCGGATTACCGAAGTCGTCGATATGATCAACGCCATTGCCCGGCAAACCCGCATGCTAGCGCTCAATGCCCGCGTGGAAGCCGAACGGGCGGGGGTTGCCGGGCGCAGCTTTGCCGTGGTCGCCCGCGAAGTGAAGGTGCTCGCCGACGAAACCGCCGGAATGACCGAGACGATCGCCCAGCATATCAATTCGATCCAATCGGCGACCGGCGAGACCACCGGCGCAATCACGCGTATTTCGGGCACCATCAATGCCCTCAACGATATTGCCGACGAAATCGCCGTGGCCATTCAGCGCCAGGGCGAGACCACCGGCGAAATCGCCCATAGCGCCACCGAAGCGTCTGAGGGCGTCGGCGAAGTGTCTGAAAAAATCGTTCAGGTCTCGGCGGCGTCGATGGAAACCGATATGGAGGCCATGTCGCTGAACGATGTGGCGTCCTCGGTGAAAACCCAGATCGAAACCATGTCGCACGAAACGCAGAAGTTCTTCAAAACCCTGCGGTTGGCTTAAGGGCGCTTAAACCCGCTGCGCCAACCAGATGGCAAGGCGGGAGCCGGTTTTGATCGCGGCTTCCAGCACTGGAAAGGCCACCGCCTCGCGCCCGCCTTCGGCAACGGCGGTATCGCGATGCTCAAGCTCTTCGGCGCGGAACTGATCGATCTTTTGCTTTAAGGGCGCTTCCGCCACGCCCAGGCGCTCGGACTGCTCGGCATAATGCTGATCGATCACCTCTTCCACGGCGATGGTGCAGGCCATCGCCGCCTTATCGCCCATCAGCGCGGTGGCCGCGCCCAGGGCAAAACCCGCCACATGCCAAATTGGAAAAAGTGCCGTCGGGCGAATGCGCCGCCGCACCAGTTCCGCTTCAAAAGCTTCCAGATGCACGCGCTCTTGCTCGGCCATATGCTCGATTTTAGCGCGCAAGGGGCTGGTCGGGCGCAAGAAGGCAAGCTGCCCCTCGTAGATGCGCTTGGCCCCATATTCGCCCGCGTGGTTGACGCGGACCATGCGGCGAACCGCATCGTCCGGGCTCAGGTCGCCGGGCAGTGGCAGGGTCGAGGCGGAAGCCGTCATCGCAGGAACGCTCCTCTTAGGCTTTGCTTTGGGCCGTGCGGATTAGGACGATGATCCCCATCAGCCCGGAAAAAATAAAATTGTACCCGGCCATCGAAAGGCCAAGGAAGGACCAAGGCACCTCGTCGCAGCGCACCACCGGTGTTGCCAGCAGCGCCGCGCGCAATTGATCGACCGATTGGCCCGCGCCGAGGGTCGACCCACAACTAGCCGTGCCTTCCCACCAGTGCCATTCCACCCCCATATGGAACGCGCCGATCCCCGCTGTGATCAGCAGAGCGACCCCGGCGAGATACGTCAGCGCGCGCGCCGAGCGCGTCAGCCCATTGCGCACTAACATAATCGCTAGCAGCCCTAATCCAAGGGCGATGGCATGGGGCCAGCGCTGATAGACGCAAAGAATACAGGGCTGCAATCCGCCCCAAAATTGCGAAGCCAGCGCCAACGCAAGGGCAGCGCCACTGTAGAGCGGGGGCAACACCACTAAAGGCATCAGCCGGGAGCGGGAGCGATAAGAAGCCATGCAGCAGGTATACGCCTGTGGGCGTGCCATGCAAGCACGGCAAATGGGCTCTGATCCGCAAAAAAGGGAATTGCGCGAAGCCAAGAGCGGCGCTAGGGTGCGCTCGCTTTCAATTTCGACCTTGGAACGGATTGAAGGCTGTGCGGGCGTGGTGAAACTGGTAGACGCGCTGGACTCAAAATCCAGTTCCGAGAGGAGTGTCGGTTCGATTCCGACCGCCCGCACCAAATTTTTAAGAAAATACGATTGGGATAGTCCGCCCCTGCCTTATAAATGATAGGCAGTTAGGGCGGTTTTTCCTCTAAGCCGCCATGAAATGCGTAATGACGCGCTGGGTTTCGGCCCCTGCTTGTCCGCGCAGATTTGAGCCGCGCAGGCGGGCTGCGAGAACTTTTGCGACCGCCCGATGAAAGCGAAACGCAAAACCGTCGCCCGATTCGAGCCGTGCCAGCAACGGCGCGCGCTGGATCCGCATAACTTGCGCCGGTGCCGTCAGCATCACGGTTGCCGACGCAGGGAGACCATCGATCAACGAGATTTCCCCGGCCATGTCGCCCGGCCCAAGGTGCGCTAGAACCGCACTTGCCCCGATAACCGCCGCGCGGCCCGACAGCAGAACGAACAGATCCGACGGTTGCACGCCGTCGCCAATCAAAACCGTGCCCGGTTGATAGTCCGCACGGTCGCCAATCGTCCGCAGCCACGCAAGGTCTTCATCCAGCAGTTCGCTCAGCAGCATTGGGCTTATCCGTTTCGTCTTATCTGCGACATTTTGTAGCCATTAAACCTTAAAGAAGCTTGAACGGAATGTCATAAACAAACGGGCATCGGTAAGACCGATGCCCGCTGTAATCCTTTGATTTGTCTTACAGATTACGGACGCGCTTTAACCGCCGCTTCCGGGAAGTCGCTGAACAGGCCATCGATGCCAAGACCGAAGAACAGCTTATATTCCGCAGCCGGATCGCCCTTGAAGTCCGACGCCAAACGCTTCGGCTCGGAGCGGAACGTCCAGGTGTGGATGACGAGGCCCGCGTCGTGGGCGGCTTTCACAAGGCCGGTTTCTGGCAGCAGAACGCGATCTTGCTCGTCGATCTTACCGTCTTTATTCAGATCGTCCGGCTTGCCGTCCTTATCCGCATCGACCTGTTTGCCCGGCACGATATAGGGCTTCCAAGGGCCAACGCCATCGGCATAGGTCTTGATTTCCGCGAGGCCCGCCGGGGTCAGCAGATCCTTAAAGGTGCGCTTGTCGCCGAGAACGGCAAAATCATAGGGCTTATCATAGGGGGCGGCGAGGGAGATATTGCCGTCCTTATCCACATCATCAGCATCGATCAACTGCACGAGGCGCAGGTTGGTTTTCGTGCGCAGATATTTGAGGTTCGAGACTTCAAAGCTTTGGATGAAGACCGGATCGGTCTTTTCGCTCCAACCGGCGGCCTTCAACTGCGCCACCAAACGATCTTCCAGCGGCAGGCCAATGGCGTGGTGGAAGGTCGGGTGCTTGGTTTCGGGATAAATGCCGATCGTGCGCCCGAGCCGCGCGCTTTCCTTTTTGGCGAGGTCGATCACTTCCTGAAAGGTCGGAACCTCGAATTTGCCGTTATGGGATTGGTCGCGGTCGGCGAAGGCTTGCTTGGCGCGCAGCGTTTTCAGTTCGGCGAGGGTGAAATCGGCGACCCACCAATCGTCGGTCGCAACGCCATCGAGGTTGCGCACGCGCTTGCGGTTGGCAAATTCCGGACGATCGGCCACATCGGTGGTGCCGGAAATAATCGGCTCGTGCCGGGCGACGAGAATACCGTCTTTGGTGGCAACCAGATCGGGCTCGATGAAATCGGCCCCGACTTCAATCGCCTTGGTGTAAGCGGCAATCGTATGCTCGGGGAACGTGCCCGAGGCACCACGGTGGCCAATGACCAGCGGCTTCTTGCCGTCCAGCGTCTTATATTGCGCCAGTGCGCCGGTCGAAACCGTCAGCGCCGTGCCGAGAACCAAGGTCGCCGTCAGCGCCCGCGAAACCAAACCCGTCATCTTGAGCCCTCCAAGAAGATCACTCCGAGGGCGGTACAATCTCGATAAGGTGCGACAGATACATGATACTGGCGTGACGCTTTTATGCGGATGGGGAAGCCAACCCTAAATCTTCGGCAACTAGTTCGGTTGTCCCGATCAGATCAACCCGAAAATCAGCAATCGCGTCCCCGTCGAGATCGACCAGAACCTGAGTCTGAAAGCCTTCGAACTGATATCGAACATTCCCGGCAACGCCGCTGAAGCTATTTGCCCCGGCAAAGCTTAGCCCTGCACCGGGCGTGTCGAGAGCCGCGACAAGGCCACTCAGATCGAGACGATCCCCCTCGTCCCGATTGAAATCTAGAACAACAACCGAAGCCGCCTTTGCCGCCGCACTCCATAAAATCGGGGCACCGCCAACGAGAATTTGATCCGCCCCGGTTCCACCCACGACGGTCGTGCTTGCTGCCGCTACGGTAATGACATCATCGCCCGCCCCGGCATCGATCAGATTCTTCGTGCCGCGCACTTCAATCTGATTGGCCGCATCACTACCGATGATCCAAGCGCTGCCCGCATCCGTCACAAGCCCATGCGCGTCCTTATCGGAAAGCTGGAAGACCGTTAGCCCTTCCACAACCGACCCTGTTACGGCATCCGTCCGGGCTTCGGCGCGAATGAGGGGCGAAGGATCTTCAGTGTTAAACAGACCCGTCAGGCTGAAGGTTTCAGTTTGCGGCAGCAGCGGCGCGCCGCCGGGGGCATCGCCCACCAACATGGCAGAAAGCCCGGTCCGGTTCACGGTAAGCAGGCCGTCGGCATCAATCGTTAGCGTTAAACCCTGCGAGCGCGCAGCACAAACGAAGCACATAGGGACCTGCCTTGATTGAATACAATTTTAAGTAATATGCCACATCGGATGGGTGGCTGCAATCGATTGACCTGCCGCAAAACGAAAAAGGCCCACCCGAAGGGTGAGCCTTGCCGGATCAACGCTGCTGTTGCGGTTAGGCGGTGCGCTGCGTGGCCGCGACCCGCGCCCGTGCGAGCTTGAGCGCCGCCTGGTCGGTGCCCGCTTCCGCCTCGCGCAGGGCCGACGCCGCTGCCGCAACGTCGATATTCTTCACCGACACCGCGTCTTCCGCCAGCACAACGCAGCGTTCCGACGTCACTTCAGCAAAACCGCCCGCAACGAAAATTCGATCGACGATCTGACCGCCGTCATGCACGGCCACAACGCCAGGATCGAGCGTCGCCAAGATCGGCGCATGGCCGACCAAAACGCCGAACTCGCCCTCGGAGCCGGGCATGACCACCATATCGACCGGCTTGGAGAGGACGAGACGCTCCGGCGAGACGAGTTCGAAGGTGATTTTTCCGGCCATGCTGCGCATTCCTTAAAGTCTTAGTCGTCAAAATGGGGAGCGACCTTGCGGCCTCTCCCCTCTTTTAGGCGCGAAGGGTTAGGCCGCTTCTGCTGCCAGACGCTTGGCCTTCTCCACCGCATCTTCGATGGTGCCGACCATGTAGAAGGCGGCTTCCGGCAGATCATCGTACTGACCAGCGACGATGCCCTTGAAGGCGCGGATCGTGTCTTCAAGCTTCACGAACACGCCCGGCGTGCCGGTGAAGACTTCGGCGACGTGGAACGGCTGCGACAGGAAGCGCTGGATCTTACGGGCACGGGCCACGATCAGCTTATCTTCTTCCGACAATTCGTCCATCCCGAGGATGGCGATAATGTCTTGCAGCGACTTGTAGCTTTGCAGCACGCGCTGCACGTCGCGGGCGACTTGATAATGCTCTTCACCGACGATGCGCGGATCAAGCGCACGGCTGGTCGAATCGAGCGGATCCACGGCCGGGAAGATCGCCATTTCGGCAATCTGACGCGACAGCACGGTCGTTGCATCCAAATGCGAGAAGGAGGTGGCCGGGGCCGGATCGGTCAAATCGTCGGCGGGCACGTAAATGGCCTGCACCGAGGTGATCGACCCCTTCTTGGTCGAAGTGATGCGCTCTTGCAACTGGCCCATGTCGGTCGACAGGGTCGGCTGATAGCCCACGGCGGAGGGGATACGGCCCAGAAGCGCCGACACTTCCGCACCCGCTTGGGTGAAACGGAAAATGTTATCGACGAAGAACAGCACGTCCTGGCCTTCTTCATCACGGAAATATTCGGCCAAGGTCAGACCCGACAGCGCCACACGGGCACGCGCCCCCGGCGGCTCATTCATCTGACCGTAAACGAGGGCCACTTTCGAGCCCGGGCCATCGGTCTTGATAATCCCGGAGTCGATCATTTCGTGATAGAGATCGTTCCCTTCACGCGACCGCTCACCCACGCCGGCGAACACGGAGTAACCGCCGTGGCCCTTCGCTACGTTGTTGATGAGTTCCTGAATGGTCACGGTCTTGCCCACGCCCGCGCCGCCGAACAGGCCGATCTTACCGCCCTTCAGGTACGGGGCCAGCAGATCGACAACCTTAATGCCGGTGACGAGGATTTGGGCTTCCGTCGCCTGATCGATATAGGCCGGGGCCGAGCGATGGATACCCGCCGTGCGGGTGGCACCGACCGGGCCGCGCTCGTCGATCGGCTCGCCGATGACGTTGAGGATGCGCCCCAGGGTTTCCGGGCCGACCGGAACGCGGATGGCGTCGCCGGTATCGACCACTTCCGTGCCGCGCACGAGACCGTCGGTCGTGTCCATGGCGATGGTACGAACGGCGTGTTCGCCCAAGTGCTGAGCCACTTCCAGCACCAGCACCTTGCCGTTGTTGTCAACGGTGAGCGCGTTCAGAATCGGCGGCAGTTCGCCTTCGAACGTGCAGTCGACAACGGCACCGATGATCTGAGAAACGCGCCCGATATTGTTCTTCGCCATTTTCCGCTCTCCTTCGGAGAAATCCTATCTGCCAGACCGATGAAACGCTTCGCCTTAGACCGCTTCCGCCCCGGAGATGATTTCGATCAACTCCTTGGTGATTTGCGCTTGGCGCGAACGGTTGTAGGTCAGGGTCAACCGGTTAATCATATCGCCCGCGTTGCGGGTTGCATTGTCCATCGCGGTCATCCGCGCACCATGTTCGGACGCGCTATTTTCGAGCAGAGCCTTATAGATCTGCACCGAAAGATTACGCGGCAGCAGCGCGGCCAAAATCGCTTCTTCGTCCGGCTCATACTCGTATAGGGCCGAGGCCCCACCCGACGCGGCCCCGGCTTCGACCGCCGGAAGCGGAACCGGAATAAGCTGCTGACGGGTCACGATCTGGGCAATGGCCGAGCGGAAGCGGGCATAAATGATGTGCGCGCTATCGATCTGACCCGCATCGAACAGGCTGATAACCTTCAACGCAATGGCATTGGCATCGGCGAAGCTGAGCTTCTTCTTACCGGCCAGTTCCATCGAATCGATGATGATATCGCCGAACTCTTTGCGCAGCCCGTCGCGGCCCTTACGGCCCACGCAATAGAGCTTCACCGTCTTGCCCGAGGCCTGAAGGCCCCGGATCATCAGGCGCGCGTCGCGGATGATCGAGGAGTTGAACGCCCCGCACAGCCCGCGATCAGCGGTCGCAACGATCACCAGTTGGACCTTGTCCGACCCGGTGCCCGTGAGCAGCACCGGCGCATCGCTGGAGACGCCCGCGCCGAGGGTGGCGATCATCCGCTCCATGCGCTCGGCATAGGGGCGGGCGGCTTCGGCTTGTTCCTGGGCGCGGCGGAGCTTTGCCGCCGCGACCATTTTCATCGCCGAAGTGATCTTCTGTGTCGACTTGACGCTACGGATGCGTAGCCGCAAGTCCTTCAAACTGGCCATGGCGCTCTCGCTCTCCCGTCAGGCTTCCCCAGGTTACGCGAAGCTCTTGGCGAATTGGTCCAAGAAGGCCGCCAGCTTTTCTTCGGTTTCCTTGGTGACTTCCCGGGTATTGCGGATCGAATCCAGCAGTTCCGGGGCTTTGGCTTTCAGTTCCTCGCGGAACTTCTTTTCAAAGCGCGTCACATCGCCCGTGGCAACCTTATCGAGATAGCCGCGCACACCGGCGAAAATCGAGGCAACTTGCTCTTCCACCGGCATCGGCTGGAACTGCGGCTGCTTCAGAAGTTCGGTGAGGCGGGCACCGCGCGCCAGCAGGCGCTGGGTGGCGGGGTCGAGATCGGAGGCGAACTGCGCAAAGGCCGCCATTTCGCGGTACTGCGCCAGTTCCATCTTAATCTTACCAGCAACCTGCTTCATCGCCTTGATCTGCGCGGCAGAGCCGACGCGGCTGACCGAAAGACCGACGTTAATGGCAGGCCGGATACCCTTATAGAAGAGTTCCGTTTCGAGGAAGATCTGACCGTCGGTGATCGAAATCACGTTGGTCGGAATATAGGCCGACACGTCACCCGCTTGGGTTTCGATGACCGGAAGGGCCGTGAGCGAGCCGAGGCCGGAGGCTTCGTTCATCTTCGCGGCGCGTTCCAGCAGGCGGCTATGCAGATAGAACACGTCGCCGGGGTAAGCTTCGCGGCCCGGCGGACGGCGCAGCAGCAGCGACATCTGACGATAGGCCACGGCCTGCTTCGACAGATCATCATAAATGATGAGCGCGTGCATGCCGTTATCGCGGAAGAATTCACCCATCGCGCAGCCGACGTACGGAGCGATGAATTGCAGCGGGGCGGCTTCCGAGGCGGTCGCGGCCACAACGATGGTGTAATCCATCGCGCCGTAATCTTGCAGCGTCTTCACGATCTGCGCCACGGTCGAGCGCTTTTGCCCGATAGCGACATAGATGCAATAGAGCTTCTTCGACTCGTCGGTGCCTTCGTTGATCTTCTTTTGATTGAGGATCGTATCGATGGCAACGGCGGTCTTGCCGGTCTGACGGTCGCCGATGATCAGCTCGCGCTGACCGCGCCCAATCGGAACCAGCGAATCGATAGCCTTCAGGCCCGTTTGCATCGGCTCATGCACCGACTTACGCGGAATGATGCCCGGCGCTTTCACTTCGACGCGGCTGCGCTTCACATCGGTGAGCGGGCCTTTGCCGTCGATCGGATTGCCGAGACCATCGACCACGCGGCCCAGCAGACCCTTGCCGACGGGAACGTCGACGATCGTGCCGGTGCGCTTAACGGTATCGCCTTCCTGAATGCCCCGGTCTTCCCCGAAGAGCACGACACCAACATTGTCGGTTTCGAGGTTCAGCGCCATACCGCGCGACCCGCTCGGGAACTCAACCAGCTCGCCTGCCTGAACATTGTCGAGGCCGTAGACGCGGGCGATACCGTCCCCGATGGACAGCACCTTACCCACTTCCGCGACTTCGGCGCTCGTCCCGAAATTGGCGATTTGTTCTTTCAGAATGGCCGAAACTTCGGCTGCACGGATATCCATCAACCAACTCCCTTCATGGCGAGCTGCAAGCGCATCAATTTAGTCTTCAGCGAATGATCGATCAGCTTAGAGCCGATCTTGACGATGAGACCGCCGATTAACGACGGCTCGACTTTGACATCGACAAGGATCTTCGACCCATACGTGCCCGAAAGCGACGTTTTGATCTGATCGATCTGCGAATCTGTGAGGGGGACCGCAGCGGTAACTTCCGCCGTCACTTCACCCCGTTTATCGGCCAAGCGAGCCAAAAAGGCCCCGATGATCTGCGGCAAGGCCGACAGGCGGCGGTTATCCGCCACAACGCCGACGAAACGGCGCACCAAATCATTGGCCCCAGCCTTCTCCAACACGGCAGCAATCGCCTTGGCTTGATCCTCGCGGCTTAAGACCGCGCTAACCGTGAGCAAGCGCAGGTCGGCCGACTCCGTCAGCAGCGCGCGCAAGTCACGCAGATCATTTGCCACGGCGTCGAGCGCGCCTTGCGCGTCCGCCAAATCGTAGAGGGCTACGGCATATCGCCCGGCAACGCCCGTCTGCTCTGTCGCCACCCCGGCTTGTCCTCTCTAATAGGCCCGGCGAGCGCTGGCGGGTGCCGCTCTCTAACCGGGATCTGGACAGGATCCTTGCGCCCCCCTCTCCTGCTTAACAAGGCTAAGCTGGACCGGGGCGCAAGCCCACGCGCAGACACTGTCTCCGCGCAGGCGGCGCTTCCTTAACACACCGTTTTTACCGATGCAACGCGCCATAACTGAGAAAAGCGACAGGATGGGCGGGAATCGACTGCCGCGCCTGGCCTGTTCCCGGCCCGCCTGGGCCAACCCGCCGCCCTAAGCCTCAGGGAAAGCGGCTTTATTTCGTCTAACGCCCCGTCGCCGCCAAGGGCGGGAGGCTTGCGGGCGAAAGCGCAGGTTGCGTTTGCACCGCAGTCCCATAGGCCCGCAGAAAGCAGCCAACCGCCCGGCTGACGTGTCGTTCAATCGCCTCGGGCGTTTTCGGATAGGGCAGGCCCATCATGGCGTTCATCTGCGCGTCGCGGATGATCAACTGACAGAAGTCCATCGCGGCTTCCTCCGCATCATCCAGCGTCAGAATGCCGCGCCGCGCCTGCTCCTCCAAATAGCCCGCCACGCGCGCCCGGCCCCGCAGCGGCCCCGCCTCGTAGAAAACCTGGGCAAGTTCGGGAAACTGCAGCGCTTCGGAACTGACCGAGCGCATGACGGCAATCGTATCGTCCGCCGTTAAAATCGACATGAACCTGATCCCAAGGTCCTTCAACGCCTCGGCGATGGGGCGGCTATAGATATCCGGGTTCTCGAAGGTTGCCGTCATCATCTCGCAGCGCTGGGTGACGATAGCCCTAAACAGCCCCGCTTTATTGCCGAACATATCGTAGAGCGTGGACAAGGACCCGCCCGACAGGCGCACGACATCGTTCAGGCTCGTCGCGCCATAACCTTTTTCGACAAAAATCTGCGTGGCGGCCGCCATAATAGCATCCCGGCGCGCTTCCCGGCGGCTCGGCTTGCCATGGGCAGCGTTGCGCGCGGATTTCCCCCGCGCGAACCCTTTCATCGCCGCAAGCGCCTGGCTAATGCCGCACTCAGTCATAGTCTCTCCTTCACCGCGTCACCGCTCGCGTCGACAATGAGCCTTACGCCGAGGGCTTGACCAGAAATGTAATTCCCATTACACGTAGACGCAAGATCAGAGGGACTCCACAGTTTCACCCCTTGGATATCGTCCCAGCCCACGGTTTCTGTCAAGGAAGGTTACGCCGATGGTGCGTGTTGCGCTCCGCTCCTCCCGTTCCGCTCGCCTGGTGGCGGGTGCTTTGCTCACGCTACCGCTCCTCGTCGCCTGCTCCGAGCAAAAAAAGGAGCATGCGGAAGAGGTCCGCCCCGTGCGGGTGCAGACCGTGGCGTTTGAGGCCGGCCGGGAAACCTTGAAGCTCGCGGGTACGCTAGCCCCGCGCCTGGAGGCCCCGCTCGCGTTCCAAGTCACCGGCAAGCTTTCGGCCCGTCCGGTCGATGTCGGATCGCGCGTGACCCCCGGCGTGCTGATCGGCAAGCTTGAGCCCGAGGATTTTGTCCTGCAACTGCGGCGCGCCCAAGCGCAAGTCGCCTCCTCCGAGGCCGACCTGAAGCGCCTCCAGGCCGATTTGAAGCGCTATGAGGCGCTAAAAACCAGCATGGTCTTCACCCAAGCAACCTACGATCAACGGGCGGCAGCGGCCAGTGTGGCCCAGCAAACCTTAATCGGCGCGCGCAGCCAGGTGGCGATTGCCGAGCGTCAACTGAACTACACGAGCCTAACCGCCGAAACCGGCGGCATTGTAACCGCCGTGCTGGCCGAACCGGGGCAAGTGGTTGCCGCCGGGCAAGCGGTTGTGCGCGTGGCGCGCGATGAGGAGTTGGAAGTCTCGGTGCCAATCCCGGAAAACCGGCTGGACGATGCCCGCACCGCCCGCGATCCGCGCGTAACGCTCTGGGCCGACCCGGACAAAAGCTACCGCGTGCAACTGCGCGAACTTGCCGCCAGCGCCGACCCGCAAACCCGCACCTATCTCGCCAAATATTCCCTGCTCGACCAACCCCAAACCGCCAAAATGGGCATGACGGCAACGTTGATGCTGGCGAAGGGCGACGGCGTTCCCGTTGCCTCGCTGCCGCTCGCGGCGATCTTCCAACAGGGCGACAAGCCTGCGGTGTGGGTGGTTGATGCGGGCAAGGGCTCTGTAACCCTGAAGCCCGTGACCGTGACCGCCTACCATCAAGACGCGGTGCTGCTGGCTAGTGGCGTGAAGGATGGGGATTTGGTGGTGACGGCGGGCGTGCATCGCGTCGATCCCGGTATCAAAGTGCGTATCCTCGGCGCGGCTCCCGTGAAAGGCCAGTAAGATGAGCGAGAAGTTCAATCTCTCGGGCTGGGCGCTGCGGCATCAAACCCTGATCCTATTCTTCATGCTCATTATGGGCATCGCTGGGATTCTGTCGTACATCGGGCTTGGTCGCCAGGAAGACCCGGATTTCACGATTAAAACGGTCGTGATTCAGGCCTTTTGGCCGGGCGCTACCGCGCGCGAAATGGAGTTGCAAGTCACTGATAAGCTCGAGAAGAAACTCCAGGAACTGGCCTTCTTCGACAATAGTGTGAGCTATTCGAAACCCGGCGAAACGCTGATTAAGCTGACCTTCGCCGATTATACCCCGCCGAAGGAAGTCCCCAGCCTCTTCTACCAACTCCGCAAAAAGCTGGGCGATATTCAGCGCACGCTGCCGACCGGCGTGCAGGGGCCGTTCGTGAACGACGAGTTTGGTGACACGTTTGGCATTATCTATGCTTTTGCCGCCGACGGCTTCAGTCAGGCTGAGCTAAAAAAATACGTTGAAAACGTCCGCCAGCAACTTTTGACGATCAAGCTGGTCGGCAAGGTCGAGCTTTACGGCACCCAAGACGAAAAAATCTTTGTGGAATTTTCCCACGCCAAGCTTGCGACCCTGGGTATCAGCCCCAATCAGATTTTCGACGCGCTCCAGCGCCAAGCCGCTATGGCCCCCTCGGCCTTGGTCGAAACGCCCAAGGAGCGCATTTCGTTACGAATTGACAATGGTTTTGATACGCTGGACGATGTGCGCAATGTGCCCATCGTCGCCAATGGCCGCGTGCAGGTTTTGGGCGATATTGCTGAGGTTCGTCGGGGCTACGAAGACCCGATGACCTTCCAGATGCGCTTCAATGGCAAGCAAGTCATCGGGCTTGGCCTGTCGATGGAGCCGGGCGGAAATATTATCGATATGGGCCGCGAGGTCGATACGATGATGAAACGAATTAAGACTCAGCTTCCCTACGGCATCGAAATCGAGCAAGTCGCCGCCCAGCCAAAGGTGGTCGATGCCTCGATTTCAGAGTTCGTGAAATCTTTGGCCGAAGCGCTCGCCATCGTGCTGGCCGTGAGCTTTATCAGCTTGGGGTTCCGCACCGGCATTGTCGTTGCGCTCTCGGTGCCGCTGGTGCTGGCGATCACCTTCCTCATCATGTCGATGATTGGCATTAACCTGCACCGTATTTCGCTGGGCGCGCTGATTATCGCCCTCGGCCTGCTGGTGGATGACGCGATCATCGCCGTTGAAATGATGATGCTGAAGCTGGAAGAAGGCTATGACCGGGTGAAAGCCGCCACCTTTGCGTTTAGCTCTACCGCCTTCCCCATGCTCACCGGCACGATTGTGACCGCCGCTGGCTTCGTTCCGGTCGGCTTCGCCAAATCCGCCGTCGCCGAATATACCAATGCGATTTTCTGGGTTACGGCGATTGCGCTCGGCGTGTCCTGGGTCGTGGCGGTGCTGTTCACCCCTTATCTCGGTTACAAGCTGCTGCCCGAGTTTAAAGACCGAGCCCATGGGGGACATGATCCCCATGATACGCGGCTGTATCGGGCGTTACGCGCCGTCGTGACCTTCTGCGTGCGGTGGCGCAAATCGGTGCTGGTCGTTACGCTCGGCATCTTCATTGCCTCGGTGATCGGTTTTGGCAAGGTCGCCCAACAGTTCTTCCCCTCGGCCTCGCGCCCAGAATTGATGGTGGATGTGCGCCTGCCCGGCGGCAGCGCGATTGCCGCGACGCAAGCCACGGTGGAAAGGGTGGAAGCGCTGCTGAAGGATGATCCGAACGTGGCCTTCTACGCCTCCTACATCGGGGCGGGCACACCGCGCTTCTATCTGCCGACAAATCCGGAGCTACGCCAATCCAACTTCGGTCAATTCGTCATCATGACCAAAGGGCTGCAGGAGCGCGAAATCGTGTTCGAAAAGCTGCAAAAAGCCTTCGCCGAGGAGTTTCCGGAAGGGCTGCTGCGCGTCGCCCGGCTGGAAAACGGCCCGCCCGTTGGTTTTCCCGTGCAGTTCCGCGTCATCGGATCCGATCCCGCCCAAATTCGCGAGATCGCCTATAAGGTGCGCGATGCCATGCGCGCCAACCCGCACACGGCCAATGTGAACCTGGAATGGAATGAACTCTCCAAAACGGTGCGGCTGGAGGTCGATCATAAAAAGGCGCGCGCCTTGGGGGTGAACCCGCAGGATCTCTCCACAACGCTTTACACCTTACTGTCGGGGCTGAACGTCGCCCAGTTCCGGGAGGGGACCGAGCTTATCAGCGTCGTCGCCCGCGCCATTCCGGCCGAACGCCTGTCGCTGACCGACCTTGAGGGCATCAACGTTAGCACCAGCAACGGCGGCGCGATCAGCCTCGCTCAAATCGCCACGGTCAAATACGAGCTGGAAGAGCCAGTGCTGTGGCGGCGCAATCTTGAGACGATGATCAACGTCCGCGCCGATATTTGGGACGGCGTCCAGGCCCCCGTCGTCACCGCCCAAATCAATCCGAACCTCGATCTGATTCGCGCCACCCTGCCCGATGGCTACCGCATCGATGTGGGCGGTGCGGTGGAAGAAAGCGCCAAAGGCCAAAACTCGATCAACGCCATGATGCCCGTGATGATGATGATTATGGTCACGACGCTAATGATTCAGCTTCAATCCTTCCAGCGGCTGATTATCGTACTGCTCACCGCCCCGCTTGGGCTGATCGGGGTCGCCGCGGCCCTGCTGATCACCGGCATGCCCTTTGGCTTCGTCGCCACCTTGGGCACCATTGCACTCGCGGGAATGATCATGCGGAACTCGGTGATCCTGGTCGATCAGATCGAACAGGATGTGCGCGCGGGCCATGCGCTGTGGGATGCCATCATCGACGCCACGGTGCGGCGCGCCCGCCCGATTGCCCTAACGGCCGCCGCCGCGATTCTAGCGATGGTTCCCCTCTCCTTCAGCGCCTTCTGGGGGCCGATGGCGGTGTCGATCATGGGCGGGCTTACGGTCGCAACGCTGCTGACGCTGCTGTTCCTGCCCGCGCTTTACGCCGCCTGGTTCCGCGCCAAACCGGTACAGGCCGAGGCGGAAGACCCGAGCCAGGATATCCGCCGCCGCGCGCTCGCCCAGGTGCCGGCGCTGGCCGCCCCTGGTATTCCGTCCAATCGCCCCGCCGAGTAGGCTTTTCTTCGGCAGAAAAGCGCCGTAAGGGTAAGGCATGAATGGTCTGATTATCGATTTCGTCGCCGATTACGTCTGCCCCTGGTGTTGGATCGGGCGGTATCGGCTGGAGCTGGCGCTCAACCACCTGCGCCAGGAACAGCCGAGCCTGCCTGTGCGCATCTCCCAGCGCCCTTTCGAGTTGAACCCCGATATGCCCGCCGAAGGCATGGCCCGCGACGCCTATGCCGCGTCGAAATTCGGGTCGGTCGAGGCGGCGCAAGGCCTATGGGCGCGGGTCGCTTCCGTCGCGGCGATGGAGGGGCTGGAGATCAAGTTCGACACCATCACCCACCAGCCGAATACGCTGAACGCGCACCGCTTGGTCGCCTGGGCGGGCACGAAAGGGCGCGGACTGGCGCTGTCAGCGCGGCTCTACCCGGCGTTTTTCCGCGAAGGCGCGGATTTGGGTGATGCGGCCACCCTCGCTCAGCTTGCGGGCGAGGTGGGGTTACCGGTGGACGAGGCGACGGGTTTTCTCGCCTCCGATACCGGCATTGACGATACCCGCCGCATGCTGGATGCGGCGCAAAAAGGCGGGATCGACGGTGTGCCGGTCTATATTTTCAACCGCAAAACCTCGGTGATTGGCGCGCAACCGTTGGAGCGGTTGTTAGAGGCGATGGGGCAGGCGTTAGAGCCGGAAGCCTAGCCCTACCTCCGCCGATAGCGCGGCAGCCACTGATTGAGCGCAAGGAAACGGTCGATCCGCTCGCTGTCGCGCGCAATTTCCGCCTGCGTCATCGCTTCCAAACGGGCGATTGTGTCCGTGCTTGCATCGTCGAGAGCCGCGTGATGGCCGGTAAGATCGACCTGGAAGCGGAAATGGGTATCGCCCACCATTTCCTGCGCTTGGCTGTCGATAATCTCGGACGAGGCGTCGAGAATCACATCGGTGATCGGTCGGGCCCATCCGGCAAGGCCCCAGTTTTTCGCCTGGGCATAGGGCAGCGGCTGGGTTTGCTGCCCGGTGCCGAGCGACAGAATCAGATAGCCGCTGGCTCCCGGATAGAGGTCCATCGCCGCCGACAGGGCGCAGAGTGTGGGGTTGGCCGCAAACACGCTACCGTCGATAAAGGCGCGCGAGGCACCATCCTGGGCCGTGATCAGCGCCGGTTCGAAATAGGTGGGCGCGGCGGTCGTCGCCCGGCACACGTCCGCCAAACTATAATCTTTGCTAGGAAGATCGGCGTCCCAGGAGCGGAACAGCACCGATTTGCGGCGCTCAATATCGTAGGCCGTCAGCAGCAGGGCCGGTGCCGTTACCGCCCGCAGCCGGTGCGGCCCAAAAGTATCGGTCAGTACCCGTTCGAGGAAGCGCGCGTCGTATTTCTCATCCGACACGCCGTTCATGGTGCCGAGCGCCCGCCACAGGCTGCGCCCGAAGATGCGCGGCCCGGCGCGGCGGTAGATCGCGGCGATATCCGCCGCCGAAACCGGCGCGTCCGGTCGCACCAGGGCGGCGGCGATAATACCGCCGGTAGAGGTTCCCGCCACCAGATCGAACTGCGCGCCCATGGGTGCGCCGAAGCGGGCTTCGAAGGCGGTCAGGAAGGTTGCGGGCAGCACGCCGCGCATCCCGCCGCCGTCAATCGTCAGGATACGCGGATAGCCTCGCATCAGGGGCAGGACGCGCTATGAAGAGGGGCAAGGGTGACGGGCAGCCCCGCCCCGGAATAGCGTAAGCGCGGTAGCTGCAGGACCGTTGCCGGACCCAAGGTCCCCGCCTGCGGCACCAAGCTTGCCGCCTCCATGGTCAGCAGCCTGCACGCGCTTTTTCCTGGCGTCGGAATCAGGTCCGGGCGATGCAGCCAGAGGTTTCCGGCCATCCAAGCGTCCGGCACGAGGAACGGGCCTTGGTTTCCGTCCGCGAGTTGCCGGGCAAAACTTTCGAAATCGGCGTCCGCCCGGCACGAGGCGCAGGTCGGCAGGAGCAGCCGGTCTTCGATCAGCAGTGTTACCGGCCCGATTAGGGCCACCGCACCAATCATCGTGCCGACGGCCAAGCGTCGCCACGCGGCCAGGGGGATCCGGTCGATGGCGATAAAGATCAAGATAGGAACCAGCACCAAGCAGGCGAGCGGCCCGCTGTCCGTAATAATCGGCCCGCGCTCCAAGATGGTCGCCCCGGCCAGCACAATCACCGTCGCAACGCAGCTTTGCGCCATCAGCCCCGGCCAGAGATCGACCGCGCGCGTCGGGCGCATTAGCGCAGGCGCCATCAGCAGCGCCGCCCCCATCCAAAAGGCAAGATCCATCGCGGCCCGTTCGGCCAATACCGACCAGCCATGCAACAGGGCGCGCGGAAACGCCTCAATCACCTCCGGCGGCGGAAACAGCAGCAGCAGCGGCGTGGTGCGCAGTGCCACCAACTCGAACCCAAGATACGGCACCGCCAGCCCGAGCCCTGCCAGCACCCCTAGGGCGAACGGTACGCGGTAGCGCTGCCGTTCGACGCGCAAATCCCGGTCAATCCCAATCGACAGCAAAAAGACCAGCGCAAACAGCAAACTCCCTCGCCCGGCTGTTAAGCACAGGGCGAGGCTAACCGCCAAAAGCAGCGCATTCGTCCAACCGCCGCGCCGAACCGTGCGCACCGCCGCCCCCACCAGCGCAAGAATAGCAAAACAGGCAAAAAGCCCAACTGCGCCACCCGCCGGAATTCCCAGTGACAGGGGGGTGAGCAGCAAAAGACTGGCCCCGGCAAACCGGGCCGCCGCGCGCGACAGCCATAAGCGTGCCACGGCATAGCCGATCAGCAACACGCCCCAGAGTGTCAGCGCTTCCGGCAGAAGGACCGCAAGGCGCGGCAGTTTCAACAGCAGCAAGCCATGCCCGAGCCAGAGTGGCAGTGGCGACGCGTCCGGCCCATAAAACCACGCCCAGGCGCGCATCTGCAGCAGGCGCGCGGCTTCGGCTTCAGACAGTGTTGGCACCAACAACAACCGGGCGAGCAGCATGAGCAGAACGGGAAGGGCGTAGAGCAGGGCAACGCCAAGCCGGGGCCGCCGGTCGAGGCGCGCTTGCAGCCGCTCGGTCAACGGAACCGGCATATCGTAGAGCGGGGAAACGGGGTCGCGCGTCGTGGGCATGCGGCAGTTTAACACGCCTGCCCTACAAAAGGGCAGTCGCCATGCGCGGGCTATTGATCCAGGCTAAGCTGCCCCAGCCCGCGCGAGGGCATGAGGCGGGAAAACAGCGTTGCATCCAACTCGCGGACGGTAAGCAATGCCTGAATGACCCGCGCCCGGCCATTGCGCTCCAACGCCACCAGGGCCGGGCATTCCGTAATCGCCTGCGGGCCTTGAGTGCCGATCAGGGTAATGATCCCCGTCGCGCCCGTCGCCCGGCCTAGGACGGCGAGAATATCCGCCGCGCCCTGGGCTAGGATTTGACCGCCCAAGGTGGCATCGCTCCAGGCCAAAGTTCCCAGCGGCGTGCGCAAGGAAATCACCGGCGGTTGCGGACCCGTGGGGGCCGTCCGCGCGAAAAAAGCCCCGGTCAGCAGCGTCAGTTCGACCGACGCGAGCCGCCGCCGCCCATCGAGGCCCGGCAACAGCACGCGGCGATCCACCCGTACCCGCGCGCGACCACCAAACTCGATGCGGGTTGTGTCGGACAGATGTAAGCTGACGCGCGACAGAGTGGGAATTTCAAGCAGATCGCCCGCCAGCAGCTCTTCGCGGGCTTGCGCGGGCCGACGGGGTTGGCCCGGGCGCTTCAGCGTGACCGTGCCGGAAGAATGCTCCAGCACCGCCACCATGTCGCCCGACTGGCCGCTGATCGAAAAACTCTCGGCCAAATCCTGGATCATCGCCGCCGAGAGCGATAAACCATCGCCCAGATCGAGATCGTCGAAACCACGGCGTTCCGTGGCAAAATAATTGGGAATTTGCGCGAGTTCGCGCGCGCCCGCCACAAAGACAAGATCGTCCCCCAGCCGAACAGGGTCGGCTGAACCGAGCAAATCTTCCGCTCGGTAGGCATTGTCAGTTCCGTTTTCTACACCGCCGTACATGGCATTCTGCCCGCTTGGTTTGATCCGTCATACCATATTGTTAGCATGTGCGAAACGTTGGTTATGGCCCAAGCCGTTCAATCTCCTGTAACAACTGCTTGCGAGGCGGGGCATCGTCGGGCAGCAGCGCTAGAAGGCGCCGCCAATGGGCGAGCGCTTGGGGTTTATCGCCCTGCTGCACCGCATCCAAACCGGCGAACCACAGCGCTTCCGGCTGATTGGCATCGAGCACGAGCACCCGGCGCATCAGATCGTAAAACTCGGCCGGTGCCGGTCCTGTGAGCGTCGCCGAGGGCGGAAACAGGGCACGCGCGAGCCCCAACAGCGCTTCGATCGACTTGGGCGCTAGACGCACGATTTGCCGATGGGCGGCAATTGCGGCCTCTGTTTCCCCCAGAACCTCGCGTGCGCGCGCTAGGCGCTGCCAACCGGCCAGATCGTCGGGGGATTGAGCCAGCCGCGCGGCCAGCCCGTCGACCATCGCGCGAATCATCGCCTGAGTTTGCGGATCGGTCGTTTGCGGGTCGGCCTCGCTTGCCCCCTCCGTCACGGGGGGCAGGCCGAGCGCCGAGCGCAGCCGGGCTTGCGCGCCAGCGACGGTCGTGCGCCAGGGCGCATCCGCCGGGCCTTCGGCCAGAAGGGCTTCGAGATCGCGCAAGGCTTCCGCCGGGGCACCGCGCTGTTCGGCGGCAAGGGCAAGGAAATAGCGGGCGCGGGCGTCTTGCGGGTCAAGCGCTAGGGCCGAGCGAAACGCCGCTTCCGCCTCCCCGGTAATTAGCCCCTGCCCGGCACGCATCAACGCTTCTCCCTGGGCCGAGGGGAACACGGCAAGGCCGGGAAAGCGCTCGCGCGCCCCGGCCAGCAGGTTCACCGCCTCTTGAGTTTCGTCGCGCTGAAGCAGCAGGCCCGCAAGGCGCAGCCAGGCCATCGGTTGTGCAGGGTCGCGGCTCAAGGCCTCACGCGCTTCGAGAATGGCGGCAGCGGCAGCTTTCAACGGGGCCACTTCCTCGGCCCGCGCCGAAATCGGCAAATCCTTCTGCCCCGGTTGCCCGAGCGAGAGATAGAGCGCCAGCGGCACCGCCATCACCAGCGCCACAATCGGCACCGCCAAAGCCTTGCGCGGCACCCAGGAAACAGCCCGCGCGCCCCCCCTATCGCTCTGAAGCAAACGGCGTTGCAGCTCCACCTTCGCCGCCGCAAGCGCCGCATCGGTCAAACGACCGCCTTCATGCTCGCGGTCAAGCTCGGCCAATTGATCGCGGTAGAGCACCAACGGGGCTTCCCGCTCGCCCGCCGGGGCACGGCGGACGAGCGGGAGCAGCACGATGAGGGCCATCCCCGCCGACAGCAGAAGAATCGCAATCAAAAGGCTCACTCTTCGGTCTCCAGACGGCGCAAGCGCGCTTGTTCGGCCTCGGTGAGGGGCACAGGCGCAGCAGGACGTTTGGTCGTGCGGCGCGCTCGGATCACCAATAAGCCGCCAACCCCGATCAGCAGCACAAACGGCCCGAACCAGAGCAGCGCCGTGCGGTCCGACACCGGCGGGCGCATCAGCACATAATCGCCGTAGCGGGTATGAACATAGTCGAGCACCGCCGCATCGCTATCGCCCGCAACCAGACGGCGGCGAACGAGCAGGCGCAGATCGCGCGCTAACTCCGCGCTTGAATCATCGATGGATTCGGTTTGGCAGACGAGGCAGCGCAATTGGCGGGAGAGGGCGCGGGCGCGCGCCTCCATCGCCGGGTCGGGCAAAATTTCGTCCGGGCCGATCGCGGCGAGCGGACCCGCGAGCAGCACCAGCGCAAGGGCGAGACGTCGAATCATGACGCGAGACTTTTTAGCAGCGGGCGCAGGGTTTTTTCCAAAACCTCGGCGTCAATCGCCCCGACATGGCGGTAGCGGATTTTGCCGGCCCGGTCGATCACGAAAGTCTCCGGCACGCCGTAAACGCCCCACTCCAGCGAGGCGGCACCCTTGGCATCGACGCCAATGCGCGCGAACGGATCGCCCAGGGCCGCGAGGAAAGCGTGCGCATTCTCCGGCTTGTCGCGCTGATTGAGGCCAATGACGGTCACGCCCTGCTTTTTCAGGTCCATCAAAAATGGATGCTCCGCCCGACACGGCACGCACCAGGAGGCAAAAACATTCACCAGCAGCGGCGCTTTTGCGGCGAGCGCCTTGATCTCGGCATCCGTCAGCGGCGCTTCCCCGGCGCGCAGACTGGGCAGATCGGTGGGCGGCACGGGCCGGTCGATCAGCGTGCTCGGCAAAGCTCTATCGCCTCCATCGGTGAGGCGCAGGCCGAAATACCCGAGCAGCACGGCCAGCACCAGAAACGGCAGCGCCGCCAATCCCCAGCGGTTCATACCGAAGCTCCCACGCGGGGACGCGCGGCGCGGGTCTGAGCAACCCCGAAGCGCAAGCGCCGATCCGCCAAAGAAATCGCGCCGCCGAGCGACATCACCATCGCGCCGCCCCAAATCCACGGCACCAAAGGATTATAATAAACGCGTAAGGCATAGGCCCCGGTTTGGGTATCGCGGTCGCCAAGCGCCAGATACAGGTCGCGTAGCCCATTGGTGCGAATGGCGGTTTCGCTGGTCGTCATCGGCGGGCGGTTGAATTTGCGGCGCGACGGGGTAGCGGTGCCAATGATCTTCCCGTCGCTGCGAATCGTGACCGTGGCCCGTTCGGCGATGAAATTCGGCCCCTGCACGGGTTCAACTTTATCGAGGGTCAACTCGAACCCGGCAATGCTCATGCTTTGGCCGGGGGTGAGCGCGCGGATCGAATCCTGCTGCCACAGATCGCCACTCATGCCGATGATGCTAATACCAAGCCCGGCGTGGGCAATAACCGCCCCCAACGCGCTCCGGGGAAGCCCGCGCCAACGCGCCCAAGGGTTCGGGCCGCGCAGACGGTCCACAAGATCGGTCGCCGCCCCAAAGATCAGCCAGCAGCCGCAGAAAATACCGATGGGCGCGAGAATCGGCCCGCCTTCGGCCCAGGCATAAGCCGCCCCGGCGGCAGCCAGCGCCAGCACCGCCGCCACGCGCAACCGCATCAGAATGCTCAGCACATCCGCCCGCTTCCAAGGAATCAGCGGCCCCGCCGCCATCACGAGCACCAGCGGTATCAGCAGCGGAATGAAGGTTGCCTGATAATAGGGGTTGCCGACGGTGACCGTGCCGAGGCCCATCGCCTCCAGAAACATCGGGTAGAGTGTGCCCAGAAACACTGTGACCAGCGCCACCGCCAGCAGCACATTGTTCAGAATCAGCGCGCCCTCCCGGCTGACCGGCGCGAACAGCCCGCCGCCGTCAAGCGATCCTGCCCGCAGGGCATAAAGCAGAAGCGCCCCGCCGACGATTACCGCCAATAGCCCGAGAATAAAGGCCCCACGCGTCGGATCATTGGCAAAAGCGTGCACCGAGGTAATCACGCCCGAGCGCACGAGGAAGGTGCCGAGGATCGAGAAGGCGAAGGCGATGATGGCGAGCAGCACCGTCCACCGCTTCAGACTGTCGCGCTTCTCAACCACGATGGCCGAATGCAGCAGCGCCGTCGCCGCCAGCCAGGGCATCAGCGAGGCATTTTCGACGGGGTCCCAGAACCACCAACCGCCCCAACCCAACTCGTAATAGGCCCACCAGCTCCCGAGCGCGATGCCCAGAGTCAGGAAAATCCACGAGGCGAGCGCCCAGGGCCGCACCCAGCGCGCCCACGCCGGATCGACGCGGCGTTCCAACAAAGCGGCCAGCGCAAACGAAAAGGTCAGCGAGGTACCGACATAGCCCAAATAGAGCAGCGGCGGATGGAAGGCGAGGCCGGGGTCTTGCAGCAGCGGGTTTAGGCCACGCCCTTCAATCGGCGCTTCGGCGAGGCGCGCGAAGGGGTTCGAGGTCAGCAGCACAAAGGCGTAAAACCCTAAGGAGATCAGCGCCTGAAGCCCCAGCACGCGGGCGCGCAACGTCGCGGGCATCCGCCCCCCGGCAAGGGCCACCGCCGCACCGAACAGCGCCATCACCGTGATCCAAAGCAGCATCGAGCCTTCGTGATTGCCCCAAACGCCGGTGATTTTATACAGCAGCGGCTTATCGGCGTGGCTGTTCTGCCAGACGTTCTGAACCGAAAAATCCGAGGTGACGTAAGCGTGCATCAGCGCGCCGAAAGCGATAAGACACCCCAAGGTTTGCGCGAGCGCCGCGCTGCCGCTGAAGTCCATCAGGAAACCGTCGCGCCGCTGCGCGCCGAACAGCCCGAACCCCGCCTGAAGCGCCGCCAGCACCCCCGCCATAATCAGCGCGTAATGACCGAGTTCGATCAGCATATCTCTATCCTATTTCGGCGCAGGGGCGGGTTTTCCCCCACCAGGATTATCCTGGCCAGGCTTCCACTGCCCCGAGGCTTTGAGTGCTTCCGCAACCTCTTTCGGCATGTAGTTTTCATCGTGCTTGGCCAGCACTTCGCGGGCGACGAAGACGCCCTGGCGGTTCAGGCTACCTTCGGCCACCACGCCTTGCCCCTCGCGGAACAAATCGGGCAGCACGCCCTTATAGGTCACGGTCACGCTTTGCGCCGTATCGGTGACGCGGAACAGCATTGTCGTGCCATCGCTTTGGCGTTGGACCGAGCCATTCTCGACCAGCCCGCCGAGGCGGAAACGCCGCTCCAGTTCCACTTTTCCGGCAGCGATATCGCTGGGCGTGCGGAAGAACACGAGATTGTCGGAGAAAGCCGTGAGGATCAGCCCGGTTGCAACACCCAATCCGCCAAGCCCGGCGACCACGGCCCAGAGGCGGCGGCGTTTGGCAGTTTTGGCGCGGGAGGTGAGGCTCATTGCTTGGCTTCCTTAAGGCTGTTCCAGCGCGCGCGCGCCCGCCGCCGTTGCCACAGCGTCACCCCAATTAGCCCGCCCAGGGTAACGGCGGCCAGCCCGTAGGAAGTCCACACGAAGACGGCATAGCCGCCCATAGCCCAAAAATCAGTCACGATAGCCGCTCCTCCGCCGCTCGGATTTTGCGGTCCAGCAGGGCGGTTTCAAGGCGCAGCAGCAGTAATGTGACGAAAAAACAGGTGAAGCCCAGCGCCATCAACAACAGCGGGCGCAACATGGTGCCATCCATCGACGGGCCGCCCATCTTGAGCACGCTCGCGGGTTGGTGCAGCGTGTTCCACCAATCGACCGAGAATTTGATGATCGGCAGATTGACCGCACCGACCAAGGCCAGGATCGCCCCGGCTTTGCCGCCCCGTTCGGGATCGTCGAACGCATCGACCAGGGCGATATAACCCAAATAGAGAAAAAACAGCACGAGCACGGAGGTCAGGCGCGCGTCCCACACCCACCAGGTGCCCCACATCGGTTGGCCCCAGAGCGAGCCGGTCACAAGGCAAAGCGCCGTAAACGCCGCGCCCGGCACCGCCGCCGCCCGCGTGGCAAGTTCGGCCAACGGATGCCGCCAGATCAAGGCCACGGCGCTGGAAAGCGCCATCGAGGCATAGACAAACAGGCTCATCCAGGCGGCGGGGACATGGATATACATAATCCGCACCGTCTCGCCCTGCTGATAGTCGGCAGGGGAGTTGAACAGCGCAAAATAGAGCCCGAGCGCCAGAAACAGAACCGTCGCCCCGGCAGAAAACGGCATAACCCGCCGCGCTAAGCGCTGAAACCGTGCCGGATTGGCAAAACGGTGCATAAAAGCCCTTCCCCCACTGCCTTCAGCCGCCCGAAACCACGGGTTGGCCGCCCGCCTCGAACCAATCCTGCGCCTCGGCGGCAACCGTGCCCCCGAGGAGAATAAGGACCCAGAGGATGAACACCCAAAGCTGCAACAAGGGCAAGGCCGCCAAGGCCCCATAGATCATATTCTGGATCGGCGCGGCGGCGATATACCAGACAAAAATCCATTTGGCGACGGTCAGCGCAAGGGCTGCGACACTGGCACCGATCGCGCTTGCCCCCAGATGGACGCGCCGGGCGGGAAAGACGGTGAACATGAAGAAGAAGGCGATAAAGCCGATCAACGGCGTCACACTATGACGCACCCCGGCGACCCAAGGATCATCGCCGCCCAAAATTTGCGTTCCCACCGCCCAGCCGCTCGCCGCCGCCAGCAGCGGCAAGGTGATGACGGTGGCGATAAACGCCAGAAACCGGACCGCCCAAGGCCAATGCCGTTCGGTTCGCCAAATGGCGTTAAACGAGGTTTCGATTTCGAGCAGCAGCAGAAACACCGACACGCCCAAAGCGGGGAGCAAAAAACTCGGCAAAGAGGCGGCGTTGCTGATGAAGGTGGTCAATTGCAGATCGACCGTATCGCCGACCCCCGGCACGAAGCTGCTGACGATCATACCGCGCGCCTGCCCGATCCAATCGCCGATACCATCGAAGCGGGCCGCGACGCCAAAGACCAAAATCGCGAGTGGCACCAGCGTCAGCAGGGTCGTGAAGGCGAGCGAGCCCGCGAGAATGGCGACTTTCTCTTGCGAGAAGCGCCTCACCACACTTTTGCAAAAAGCCAGCGCAATCATCCCGCAGCAGCGCCCATTACGTGCGCCGCCGGGTGCCCGCATAGGCGCGCGCAGCCTCGCCAAACGCTCCAAACAGCGCCAGGGAAAACGGGTTTTCGCGCACTTTAAATTCTGGATGCCACTGCACCGACGCCGCGAAACTTTCCGTCCGGGTCACGCGCACGGCTTCGATGGTGCCATCGTCGGCCACAGCTTCCACATCCAGCCCATCGGCCAGCCGGTCGATGGCCTGCCAGTGGAGAGAATTGACCATTAACCGCCGCTCGCCACCGTTGAGCTGCTGGAACAACCCGCCTTCGGTCAGCGTCACCGGGTGCGAGGGGCCGTATTGAATATCGAGATCTGTCGTTTCCGGCGCGCGATGATCCAGGCGGCCCGGTTGTTCGTGAACGCGCTGATGCAGCGTGCCGCCGAGCGCGACATTCAGTTCCTGGTGCCCTCGGCAAATCGCCAATAACGGAATACCTGCTGTCAGCGCGGTAATCATCAGCGGCATAACGGTCGCGTCACGGGCGGGATCGTGCAGCGTGCCGGGAACCGACGGATCGCCACCGTACAAATGTGGCTCGACATTTGACAGGCTGCCCGTAATCAGCAAGCCATCGAGGCACCCGACGACCGAGCCGATATCGAGATCGTCCCCCAGCGCCGGGATAAGAAACGGTAAGCCCCCGAGACCATCGGTGACGCCGCGAATATACTTCTCGCCCACCGTATGCGTGCGGCTACCATCGACCGTGCGAATACAGGCCGTCACGCCAATCAGCGGCGGGCGGGGAACGGGGCTCGTAACGCGACGTGGGGCCATGAAACGCTCTCTCCTAACCGCTATCGACGCCGAATGATGATCGTGCGCAGCCGGTTGCGATTGACCAGGGCAAAAATCAACCCCCCAACCAACAAAACCGGCACTACAAACGCCAGAACCGTGAAAAAGCTTGCAACCAGCAGCAAAGCCCCGGCGATCACCGCCGCAAGAACGCAGAAGCCGAGAATAATCCGCACGATCTGACCCAAACCGCCGGGCTGCTGCCGCCGATACGGGCCAGTTCCCGGTTCGATCAGGATCTCGGGCTTATTGCCCGGCCCAGTATACCGCCCCATGCTCTCGCTCCTCTGGCCCGGCGCTGCGTGCCGAGTGCCCGTTAGTAGGCATTCCGGTTCACAAAACCGACGAAAATGGTCATCAACAGAATTTTCAGATCGAGACTAAGCGACCAATTGTCAATGTAGTACAGATCATATTGCACGCGCATACGCATCTTTTCCGGCGTATCCGTCTCGCCGCGGTAGCCATTGACCTGCGCCCAACCGGTGATGCCCGGCTTTACCCGATGCCGCCCCAGATAGCCATCGATTACGGCAGCATAATGCTCGTTATGGGCGACGGCGTGAGGGCGCGGCCCGACGAGCGACATGGTACCCTGCAAAACGTTAAAAAGCTGTGGAAGCTCATCGAGACTCGACTTGCGCAAAAACGCACCGATGCGTGTAACGCGCGGATCGTTGCGCTGGGCCTGGGGCACCGTGGGGTCCGGATTTGGGTCGTTCCGCATCGAGCGAAACTTGAACACGGTGATGTCGTTATTATTGAAGCCATAGCGCTTTTGTCGGAACAACACCGGGCCGGGGCTGTCGAGTTTCACCAACACGGCGATCACCGCCATCACCGGCAGGGCGAGGATCAGCAAGATCAGCCCCAAGACGCGATCTTCCAAACCCTTCAGCACTTGCCCCCAGGCCCCAAGCGGGCGCTGGAACACATGCAGCAACGGCAGCCCGCCGACGGTGGAATAGCCGCGCACGGGCAGATTGAAACGCAGCGTATGGGCGCAAAACTTCGTATTGATCGGCACGTCGCGCAGTTTCGCCAGCACGCTCGCCACTTCCTCTTCGGAGCGGTCGATCATGGCAATGACGATTTCATCGACCCGTTCTTTGCGCACCAAACGCACGAGATCTTTCACCGAACCGCGATAGGGCACGCCCTCAATCGTCGTTTCGCCGGGGTCAAGCGTATCGAAAACGCCGACAACCTGCACGTAGGGGTCTTGGCGCAACTGCTCCAGCACCTTGCGGCCCAAATCGCGCGCGCCCACCAGGGCGATGCGGATAGTCAAATCCCCGTGCCGACGCATCCGGCGGCGGCGCTCCCAAATAAGCACGCGGGTGACGGTAAAACACGCTAGCACCCCAAAAAACCAGCGCATCGCCCAGGTCGGGTTCAGCCATTCGGCAATCTCGGTGACAAAGACGAAGGCGAGAACCGCTAGCGCCACCATCGACCAGGCCGCCGCGAGCCGAACCACCTGCAACGAGGTCGAGGCTAACGCAACCGGGCGGTAAATCCCCGCCACATGGGTAAAATTCGCCGTTAGCAAGGCCGCCAAAACGATGATCTGGTGGTAATAATGTGGGGCCCGCAGGGTATCGTTCTGCAACCAGAACAAAACATAGGCAACCAGCATAACCAATAGAATATCGGTTAGACGCAGGAGACCGGCAATCAGCGTGGTCCGATCGGAAGCAGGAAACGCGCGAACGTCACTCATGGCCAGGGGGGCGCACCACAAAAGGGGAAAGAGAGGCTGACCGGCACCCGAAGCGACGCCGGTTCAAACCCAAACGGACTATACGGCCCGCTGGGCGTGCTGTTTCATCAAATTCCGGAAAAACTCCAAGGCGTCCATCGTCGAGCGCGTAAAGCGCACGGCAAGGGTCTTGTGCCGCGAATCTAACCGAACAACGCGAATGGTCGCCGTATAGTTCCGGTCACCGCCGACGAGGCAAAAGTTTGCTTGGGTTTCGCCACCCTGATCCAAATCACCATCGTAATTAGCGATCAACAACCCGCCGATGGACCAGTCGATTGTCGTAAAAACTTTATCCGCAAGCTTTACTTGCAATTTAGGCTCGCTGAACCGCGTATAGTTGCGCTTCTCACCCTTTGCCACATTCGCGATCTTCGGCATCGCCTCGGCAGGCTTCGCCTTCGACGGCCCCTCCTGCCGGTGACCGCCGGTCATCGAGATCAGGTCGATCTTCTTCAGCACCAGGTCTTTGAAAGTTTGGGCAGCACCAAGCTCCATCGCCTTCAGCATATGCTCTTTGGCGATTTTAACGGCTTCTTGCTTCTTACCTTCAAGGCGCTGCAAAGCAAACTCGCGCGCCTGTTCTAGTGATGTATCAACCAATTTCATATTCGCATCGAGCGAAATAGCCTTGATCGCCTCGCTAACTTTAGCAAAATACTCGCGGGCTATGGCTTTGTCTTGAAGTTGACCGCGAACATTGCGCACAATCCGATCAACTTCGGCTACGCGCCCAGTGGCCGCAGCAATACGCGCGCGATCGACATCAATGTCGATGCGCTGCATTTTGCTTTCCATCATTTTCCGCTGAATTTCGCGGTCTTTGTCGGAATACATAGGGTATCGCCAAAAAGTTGGGGCGCACGCGCGTCGCATATCCCTGGGTCAGGTTTATACGACACCTCGCACTATCTCGTTACTTTAACAAAAAACCAAGCGGAAACAAAATCTACCGGCAAAAGGATCATCCTTTCTCTGTCATACACGCCCCTCGCATCCAGTCTGTTCGGCGGAGCGTATGAGAAAATGATGAATATTCTCCAAATCTGCGTCCGCCCGCCGTGGCGCCGCTTACCGGCAATCCTGCTGGCCGGTTTGGTCTCGGGTTGCAACGGTCTTGCGATGCTCGACGCGCTCACCCCGCAAACGGGCTATACGGCGCAAACCGATATCGCCTTTCAACCCGGTCCGCGCGGCAAGATGGATTTTTACACCCCGAGCCCCGTCGCTGCGACCGGAAAACCCGGGGTGATCTTTTTCTACGGCGGCGGTTGGCAAGATGGGAAGCGGCAGGATTACCGCTTCATCGGCCAAAGCCTGGCCGAGGCGGGCTACCGGGTCGCCATTCCCGATTATCGCACCTTCCCCGAGGTACGCTACCCGCAGTTCCTCGACGATTCGGCGGCAGCGGTGCGCCATGCCCGCACGGTTTGGGGCACCGAAACGCCGTTGGTCCTAGTCGGCCATTCGGCGGGCGGCCATCTTGTTTTGATGTTGGCGCTCGACCCCGGCTATCTCGGTGCCGACCGGCAGGCGCTGGCGGGCGTGATCGCGCTGGCAGCCCCCTCGGACTTCGAGCCCGATGAGCCGTACCGGACGATTCTGGATTACGCCCGAGTGGGCCGAACCGCGCTGCCCATTGGCCATATCCGCGCCGACACGCCGCCGCTGCTCCTGCTGCATGGGGAGAGCGATCGCACGGTTTACCCGCGTAACAGCCAAACGCTCACGGCCGCGCTGAAAGCCGCAGGCGCGCCGGTGGAGGCCATCCTCTACCCCGGCGTGAGCCATAGCAGCATCATTGGCGCGATGAGCCCGGCGCTCAGCTTCCTTGCCCCAGCGCGCGCGGATGTTTTGGCGTTTCTCGCCCGGCTTCAACCTTAAGCGGCATATTCTTGTGCTTCGGCAGCGGCTTTGCGCTGCTTGAGCCGCGCGCCCACATCGACGATCGCCGCAATCGCCGGGACTAACTCCTGCCCAAGATCGGTCAGCGCGTAATCGACCGACGGCGGCGAGGTTGGCATAACCGTTCGCGTGAGGAGGCCGTTTTCCTCCATATCCCGCAGCCTTTGCGTCAGCACCTTGGCCGAGATCGCCGGAATATCGGCGCGCAACTCGCTAAACCGGCGCGGGCCACCGCTAAGATACCAGATCACATTGGGCGTCCACGCGCCGCCGATCAGCGACATGCAGGCGAACAGCGGGCAGCTTGGCAAGGGGGCTGGCGACTGATTTTTGCGGCGTTTCAAGGGCATAGGCCAAACTCGCGTTACCAATTGGATACTCGAAAACAATGATAACCAAAGGTTCTCTAGTTTCAAAAGGTAATCGATGCGTTATCCAGGCGTCGGTCTCCCTGCATCTGAAAGGACCAACGAAAATGAAGCTCTACTATTCCCCCGGCGCCTGCTCGCTTGCCTCCCACATCATCCTGCACGAAGTGGGAAAGCCGTTCGCGGCCGAGCGGGTTGATCTTGCAACAAAAACCACGGCAAGCGGCGCGGCTTTCGGCAGCATTACCCCGAAATCCCAAGTCCCCGCCCTGCAACTGCCAAGCGGCGACGTGCTCACCGAAGGCGCGGCGATCCTTCAGTTTATTGCCGATAGTGCGGCGGCGACCACGCTCGCCCCGCCGGTGGGCACGCTCGCCCGCGCCCGGGTTCAGGAACTGCTGAACTTTACCGCCTCGGAACTTCACAAAGCCTTCGGCCCGCTCTTCTCGGCAACCGCCTCCCAAGCGGCTAAAGACGCCGCACCCGCCGCCATCGGTAAATGTTTCGACTGGCTCGAAGCTCTGTTGAGCGATGGAAGGGAGTATCTCACCGGCCCTCAGTTTACCGTCGCCGACGCTTACGCCTTCGTTGTCGCGGGCTGGGCTGTCCCGACCGGGATCGGGCTTTCGCGATGGCCGCAGCTTGAAGCCTTCGTTGTGCGCGTAAAAGCCCGCAGCAGCGTAAAGGCCGCCCTGCAAGCCGAAGGGCTTGCCGCATGAGCGCGCTTTTCCAAGAAGTCGTGCCCGTGCTGAACACCTATTTCGACGGGCTCTATTTTAGCGATACCGGGCGGTTGCGGCAGGTGTTCCACCCGCGCGCCCAGTATGTCTGCGCCTCCGATGGCAGTTTACTCTACCGAACGATGGACGAATATTTCCCCGTCGTCGACGCGCGCCCGGCCCCCGCTAGCCGCAATGAGCCCCGCCGCGACCGGATCGTTTCGATTGCCTTTGCCGGGCCGGTAACCGCGATTGCAACGGTGACGTGCGCCATTGGTACGAGACATTTCATCGATCTGCTGAGCCTGATTAAGCTCGATGGGCGCTGGCAGATTATCTCCAAAGTCTTTCACGCCGAAGACCAGGCCGCTTAACCCCGGAAGGAAACCGCGCTATGCCTTACGTCAATATCAAAATCACCAAGGAAGGCGCGACCGCCGACCAAAAGGCCGCGCTGATTAAAGGCGTGACCGATCTGCTGGTAACGGTGCTCAACAAAAACCCCGCAACCACTGTGGTCGTGATCGACGAGGTCGAGATGGAACATTGGGGCATCGGCGGGCTTCCCGTGGAGGAATACCGCAAAAAATTGAAAGCTGAGAAAGGCTGATAATTAGCGCCGCTGACGGCGGGCGTTCTCGGAGACTTCGAGCAGCGCCCGCGCGCACATAACCTCGTCGGGCAGGGCGGAGCTTTTGCACTGGGCTTCCGCCTCCATCAGCCGCCCCAGCGCCGCCGTGGCGCGGGGCAGGGGCCACAGCCGGGCTTGCCGGGAGAGGCGCTCGGCATCGCGCTTATAGGCGGGGGGGCGCAAGGCCCCGATGGCCGCATCGGGGCTCTTGCCCGCCGCCACCTGGGCTGCCACCAGATGCAGCCGCTGCATCTGCCGGATCATCATGCGCATGATGCCCACGGGCGATTCGCCGTCCATCATCGCGCGGCGAAAGGCCAGATCGAGCGCTTCCGTGCGCCCATCGAGCGCCGCCTGGATCACATCGTCCAAAGACTGCGCCGCGCTATCGCCAACCGACCCCTGAACATCGGCCAGCGTTACCCGTGTTTGGCCTTGGAGATAAAGGGTGAGCTTATCGAGTTCGGACCGGCTCATCATGCGGTCGCCGCCCAAATGCTGGGTGAGATAGGCGAGCGCGTCCGGCTCCGGCGTCAGCCCCGCTTTGCGTAACGTCTCTTGAATGACTTGGCCAAGATCGGCCCCGCTATCGTGATAGCAGGGCACCGCTACCGCCGCTGCGTGGCTTTCGCATAGGCTGCGCAGGGAGGATTTGGCGGCAAGATCCCCTGCCTCAATCGCAATCACCGCGTCGCCGGGCAGGCTTTCAAGGAAGGCTTTGAGGATCGCCGTCAGCCCTGAGTCGCTGGCGTCGCGCAGCCAAATCGCCCGCCGCCCGCCGACCAGCGACAGCGCCGCCGCCTCATCGTTCAGCCGGGCCGGATCGTCTTTCAGGGCGGAAACCGACAGTTCAACCACGCGAAACGGATCGTTCTTACTCCCCGCCACCGCCGTTACCAGCGCCGCCGCCCGCTCGCGCACCAAGCCCGCGTCCTGCCCAAAGAACAAGGCCGCGCGCAGCGAGGAGTTCGCCGACTTGAGCAGCGCTTCGGCGGAACCCCCGCGCGGAAGCTTCATGGAAAGCTACTGTTTGGCTTGCCCGCGCTGGGCCAAAAAGGCCGACAGGCGCAGGCTGATGATATTGGCGAGATCCTGCACCGCCCGTTCCCGCGCTTCATTCTGCGCCAGCAACGTGCCGTAGCCGCCTTCTTGATTGATATAGCCGATTTCCGAGCGCACGGGTTCCGACAGCACCGCCTTGCGCGTCTCCAAATCGGTCAGTACCATACCGCCATTCAGAATCAACCGCGAATAGCTGGAAGTCGCATCGCGCCGCACCGCCACGTCCGAAATCCCCTCGGACAGGCTGATATCGAGGCCGTAGCGCGCCCGCTCCAACCCCTTCGGCTGCAACCGATCTTGCAGCAGCCCCCGTAAGATTTGGCCGGGCCGATCCGCAATCGGATTAATGCGAATTTGCTGGAGCGCCTCTGTCGTAACCTGCCCGTCGCCGCGCCCGTACAAGGGCTGGAAGCCGCACCCCGACAGGGATACGGCTAAGCCAAGAAGAAGGGTGGCGACTCTAGCCGACGACATTGATTAAACGGTTCGGCACGAGGATGATTTTCTTCGGCGCGCGGCCTTCCAGGCTGCGTTGCACGGCGGGATCGGCCAGGGCGGCGGCTTCTGCATCGGCCTGAGTGATATCACGCGGCAACTCCAGCGTTCCGCGCATCTTGCCGTTCACCTGAAGCGCGATGGTGACGCTGGTATCGACGGTCAGCGCCGGATCGAAGCTCGGCCACGGCTGGTTAACCAGCATCCCTTCGGTAGAATGACCCAGGTGCGCCCAAATTTCTTCGGTCACATGGGGCATCATCGGCGCGATCAGGCGGATGACTGTGACCAGAGCGAAGCGGCGCACCCAGGCGCTAGCGGCGTCCGAGCCCGTCAGATCTTCGGTGGCGTTGGTCAGTTCGCGGATGAGCGCGACGGACTTATTGAAGTGAAACTGCTCCAGCCCATCGGTCACATCGCGGATGGTTTTATGGGTCAGGCGCAGCAGCTTATCCGCTGCGCCCTCGATCTTCTCCGGCTGCGGCGTACCATAGGCGGCCAGAGGCTTATCGGCGGCGGGTTCGGTCGCCAAACGCCATAGGCGGTTCACATAGCGCCAGGCACCATCGATGCCCGCCGTGGTCCACTCGAAATCGCGTTCGGGGGGCGAATCCGACAGCACGAACAGGCGCGCGGCATCGGCCCCATAGGCGTCGATGATTTCATCGGGGTCGATGACGTTTTTCTTCGACTTCGACATTTTCTCCACCCGGCCCGGCGTGCTGGCCTGCCCGGTGGCGATTTCGATGAAGGCCCCTGCCGCATCTTGCTGCACGTCGGTCGGGAACAGCCATTGGCCGTCCGCCGATTTATAGGTCTGGTGGCAGACCATGCCTTGCGTGAAGAGCCCGGCGAAAGGCTCCTTCATACCCACATAGCCGCACTGCTTGAGCGCGCGGGTGAAGAAGCGCGAATAGAGCAGATGCAGAACCGCATGCTCGACGCCGCCGATGTACTGATCGACCGGCAACCAATAATCGACCGCTTCTTTATCGAACGCCTCTTCCGAACGCGGCGAGGCGAAGCGCAGGAAGTACCAGGAGCTTTCGAAGAACGTATCCAGCGTATCGGTTTCGCGCGTCGCGGCCCCGCCGCAGGTGGGGCAGGCCACATGCTTCCAGGTCGGGTGCCGGTCCAGCGGATTCCCGGGCGCGTCGAAGGTCACATCGTCGGGCAGCGTTACGGGAAGCTGAGCGTCGGGAACCGCCACCGGCCCGCAGGTGGGGCAATGGATCACCGGAATCGGGCAGCCCCAATAGCGCTGACGGCTTACGCCCCAATCGCGCAGCCGATACTGCGTTTTCACCGTACCGATGCCGAGCTTTTCGATATGGTCGCAGGCGGCTTTCTTGGCGTCGGCGACGGTGAGCCCATCGAGGAAACCGGAGTTTATGAGAATGCCGTCGTCGGTGAACGGGCCTTTGCCGACCATATAACCGGCGTCGGCATCGCGCGGGCGCACCACGGTGACGATGGGCAAATCGTATTTCGTTGCGAAATCGAAATCACGCTGATCGTGCGCCGGGCACCCGAAGAGCGCGCCGGTGCCATAGTCCATCAGCACGAAGTTCGCCAAATAGACCGGCAGTTCCTGGCCCGGCACAAACGGGTTTTGCACGAACAGCCCGGTTCGGAAACCCAGCTTTTCCGCCTGCTCGATCACGGCTTCCGACGTGCCGAGGCGATTGCATTCGGCGATGAACTCGGCCGCAGCGGCATCGCTCTTCGCCAGTTCCAGCGCGAGCGGATGATTGGCAGCAATGGCAAGGAAGGACGCACCGAACAGAGTATCGGGCCGGGTGGTATAGACTTCCAGCGCGTCGAAACCCGGCTTGCGGCTGGCTTCCGTGAGCGCGAACTGAAGCTGCGCGCCCTGGCTTTTGCCGATCCAATTTTCCTGCATCACGCGCACGCGGTCCGGCCAGCGGTCCAGCGTCGTGATCGCGCTTAAGAGATCATCGGCATATTCGGTGATCTTAAGGAACCATTGATTAAGCTCCCGCCGCTCCACCGGCGCGCCGGAGCGCCAGCCTTTGCCGTCCACCACTTGCTCGTTGGCGAGCACGGTGTTTTCGACCGGGTCCCAGTTCACATAGCTTTTTTTGCGGTAGGCGAGGCCGTTTTTCCAGAAATCCAGAAACATCTTCTGTTCATGGCGGAAATACTGCGGGTGGCAGGTGGCAAGCTCGCGCTCCCAATCGAAGGACACGCCCAACTGCCCGAACTGCGCGCGCATCGAATCGATGTTCGCATAGGTCCATTCCGCCGGGTGGCGCTTGTTCTGCATCGCGGCGTTTTCCGCCGGCAGGCCGAAGGCGTCCCAGCCCATCGGGTGCAGCACGTTAAAGCCGCGCGCGCGCTTATAGCGCGCCGTCAGATCACCCATCGCGTAATTGCGCACATGGCCCATGTGCAGACGCCCCGACGGGTAGGGGAACATCTCCAACACATAATATTTCGGCTTGCTTGGGTCGATCTTGGCCGTGAAGACGTTTTGATCGGCCCAGGCAGCTTGCCATTTGGCTTCGGTTTCTTTGGTTGCGTAGCGGGCCATGGGTCTCGTTCGGTACGAATTATTTACGGTTCAGATTGGTGATACGCAGTTGGCGCGCGCGCGTCAGCACGGCGTCTTCAAGATCGGTGCCGGTGCGCGGATCGACCGCTGCATCCTGCCAACCCGCCCCGCCCAGCACCTGCCGGAACACGGCGGCGCGCACGCCATCGGCGCGCAGATCGCGGTCGAGCACATAGAGGGTAACCTTCACCCGCTCGTTCGGGTTTTGCGGCGGGCTGTACCAATCGGTGATGATAACGCCACCGAACGGATCGGCCGAGGAGAGCGGCATGAACGACAGCGCATCGAGCGACGCGCGCCACAGGTAGGTATTCACGCCGATACCGGTGCCGCTTTCGCCACCGCGCGGCAGATTGCGCCCGCCGAACAGCACAATGCCGTCTTCGCCGGTCACTTTGCCGAAGCGCTCGGCGTCGCGCTCGTCTTCGGTTTTCGGGTAACTCGCCTCGCCCTGCGGCAGAATCCCGCCGCAAGCCGTTAGCACCGTGCCGATCAGCAGCACACTTAACAGGGAAACGGCGCGCATGACCGATCCAATCCTTTTTCCGAACGAACTCACTTCACCCAATCCGCGACGCAAGACGGGGCCTGCCCGAACATCGACGCCCGGCAGTTTGCGGGACGCTAGGGCATGCGCCGCGCCGTTGCAAGCGCGCAAAGGAGGAAATCCTATCCAACGCGCGCTTCAATTCCATCCCCCGTCGCCACGAGGGCGAGTGGCAATCCCAGACCGTCGATTTTCCGCCGCAGCCGATACAGATGGGTTTCCACCGTCCGCGTCGGCGTATCGGCCTGATAGCCCCAGATTTCTGAGAGAAGTTGCGGGCGCGGAACCGGGGCCGCCGCACTCAACAAATAGCGCAGCAGGGCGACTTCTTTCTCCGTCAACCGCGCCTCCCCGCCTGGGCCGCGCAACAGGCGCTGGGTGAGCAACAGGCTGCCCCCCGGCAGCGCAAGCGCCTCAGTCGCCACCGTGCAGGCATCCAATGCCCGGCGCAGCGCGCCGCGCACGCTGGCGGGGTGCAGGGGCTTTTCGAGCACTTCCCAGCCCGCAGGCCAAAGCCGGGTCTCGCCTTTCGCGACCAGCGCCACCACCGGCACGCGCTGCCCCGCAAGCCACGCGGGCCAATCTTCGCCCGCCCGCAGCGAGAGCACCAGCGCGCCCAGCGGCACCGGCGCGCCCGGCAGAGTTTCGGCGACACAGGCTTCCGGTAGCATCCCATCGACCGCCGCCGCGATAATCGGGCGCAAAGCCGCATCGGGCTCGACGATCCACAGGATTGAAGCACCCATCGCCTAGTCTCGCCGCCCGAAGATAGCGGTGCCGACACGCACATGGGTGGCCCCGAAGCGAACCGCCGCCGCGTAATCGCCGCTCATCCCCATGGAGAGGGTGGATAGCCCCGCTTTCAAGGCCAATTCCCGCAGCAGGGCGAAATGCAGCGCTGGCTCCTCGTCGACCGGCGGAATGCACATCAGCCCCGTGACCGGCAGATTGTGGACCGTGCGCGCCCGCTCGATGAAAGCCAGGGCCTCGCGCGGCGGAATGCCCGCTTTCTGCGGCTCTTCGCCGGTATTCACTTGAATGAGGCAGGCGGGGCGGCGCCCGGTTTTGGCCATTTCCTTCGCCAAAGCATCGGCCAGGGATTCCCGGTCGACGGTCTGGATTACATCGAACAGCGCCACCGCCTGCTTCACCTTATTGGTTTGCAGCGGGCCGATGAGGTGAAGCTCCAAATCCGGGTGCGCCTCTTTCAGCGCCGGGAACTTTTCCTGCGCCTCCTGCACCCGGTTTTCGCCAAACACCCGCTGCCCGGCGGCCAAAGCTTCCAGAACCGCGTCGGCCCCATGGGTTTTCGACACGGCGACCAGCGTCACCGCACCCGCCGCCCGGCCCGCCGCTAAGGCGGCGGCTGCAATCGTCTGCCGAACCTCGGCCAGCGCTTCGGCAATTGCGCCCGTCATCCGTCTCTCTCCTTCTTCCGCCTCGGCAGAAATCGCCTATCGCCCCCGCCTCGGTAAATTCCGCCGAGCTTGTCACAAGCCGCCGTGCGCGTCGCGCGTCTTACGCTTCTTCCTAAGAAATCCGAACAAGGTTATGATACACCTCACGTTATAAGTCTGTAAGGCGCGGGGTTTTCGCCCGATATATCCCAGCTTGGCAGGCGGCCCGGATTTTGCTTTGATCTTGGCCAGGGTTTCGGAATCCTAGAGACCGAGGCCAAGCGGAAAACGCAGCTTAGCGGTTTGGGGGAGCGGTTCAATGACGATGAAACTGGTGATTGATCCCTCTGCCGATCGGCCGTTTTCCGAAGCCCGTTGGGTTAAGGTCGATGAGCCCGATACCGTTGCGAGCGCCGCCGAGGTCCAGGCCGAAGCCAAAGCCGACGGTAAAACTACCGACGATGGCTTAACCTTCGCCGACGTGCTGGACACGATCAACCCGCTGCAACATTTGCCGATCATCGGCACGATTTACCGGGAACTGACCGGCTCGACCCTCTCACCCACCGCGCGCATTATTGGCGGCGGCATTTACGGTGGGCCGCTCGGCGTTGTGCTGAGCATGGTCGATGCGACTATTGAAGAAGGCACCGGGCGCGACATCGGCAGCAACATGCTGGCGATGGTCAAGGGCGACCCGCTGGGCAAGGAAGCGGTTCAGAATATCGCCAAAGCCAAGGACCTCGACGGGAAGCGCCCCCAGTTGGCCGATGCCAAGGCCGCCGTTACCGCGCCCGCGCCCATCATAACCGCCCAACTTGCCGCCGAAACGCCTGCCCCCGCCGCGCCCGTTGCAACGCCTACCGCTGCGCCGACAATCGCCGCCCAGGCCGCGACGCTTCCTAACGAGAACGGTCGGATCGCCCTGACCAGCAAAGGCCCAATGGGCGGCGTTGGCGGCCCCACGGCCCAAATGCCCGCAGGCTCCACCGGCTTTATCGGCAAATCGAATATTCCCTCCGGCGGGATGATTACGCCCGCCGCCGCCATGATGAATGTCCAAGGTCAGGGCCAAGTCGCCCCGGCGCAACTCCAACCCGGCCAAGCTATTCCTGGGCAGGGCATCCCTGGGCAAACCACCGCCGACCCAACCCAGTCGATGAGCGGTTTTGCGGGTGTGGCCGCGCTGCAAGCGCAACGCTCGGCCCCGCAAGCGGCTCCGGTGGCAGCGACCGCCATCGACACCTCGGCAATAGTCGCTGCCGCCGCCGACACCCCGCAGGAAGCCGGGTGGTTCAAGGTGCCCGAACGCACCGCCCGCAGCGCCACGCGCACGCCGCCGGTGCTGGAGCGCCGTGAGGTCAATAACACCCTCGCCAATAAACCCAGCGCCCCGAACCCCGCGTCTGTCCAGGCTGCCGAAACCGCAGCCCGTGCGCTCCCTACGACCAGCGACGCCCAGGTTCTTTCGTCGGGCGCGCCGTCGATCTCCGACGCTATGGCCCGCGCCCTCAATAAATACGACGCGCTGGTCAAGACGCGCGGCAAACCTGCGCCAGCGGTAGACGAAGCCTATTAGTCGGATGGGCCAGATCATTGGGGCAATCGCCCTTCTGGTGCCCGATTACGCGCGCGGACTTGCGTTTTTTGTCGATACGCTCGGCTTTACCCTGATCGAGGATACCCCTGTCGCGCCGCCCAAACGCTGGGTGCGACTCCGGTCGCCGGGCGCGCAGGAAACCTGTATTTTGCTGGCCCAGGCCGATGGCCCCAGGCAAACCGCCCGGATCGGCGATCAAACGGGGGGCCGGGTTTTTCTGTTTCTCGAAACCGATGATTTTGCCCGCGATTACGCCCGCTATACCGCAGCCGGAGTGACTTTTTTGGAAGCCCCGCGCCACGAACCCTATGGCACCGTGGCCGTTTTCCAAGACCCTTTCGGCAACCGCTGGGATCTCATTCAGCCGACATGAAGCGGTTCCTCCCCAGGCCTTGATTAACTTAACGACGTTACTATATCAAAAGAACGGCGTTAACATACCGTTTGCGTCCGAGTACGGCGCAACGCGGTCACAAGGATTCTTTTCATGCGATTCAAACTGCTCGGCACGCTGACGGGCGTGCTTCTCGCCAGCAGCAGCGCTTTTGCGCAGCAAGTCACCACCAAGGCCCCCTTCACGGTCACGATCGGCGGCTCGGTTCGCTCCGATTTTGGGTTTATGCAGGATGACACGGCCAATGTGCAGGATCGGGAAGCCCGCCTGGACTACCGCCTGCACCTGAGAGCCGAAGCCAAGGCCGAAAACGGTCTGGTCTATGGGTTCGATGCGCGCCTGCGCAACAATCAGAATAGCGCTGGCCAGACCAATCAGGATGTTGTGGGGGCCGACCGCAAGTTCGTTTACCTGCGCGGCAATAGCTGGGGGCAAGTCCAACTCGGCGATAATGTCGGCGTCGCAACCCAGCTCGAAACCGCAACGCCAAACGTTGGGATCGGCCAGGGCGATGTTGTCGGCTTTGCCAATTTTGGCAGCTACAGCTTCTTCTACTTCGACCGCGATACCTTTGCGACGCGGATTACCTACCTAACCCCGCGCTTTGCCGGGTTCCAGGCAGGTGCCACCTATACGCCGGAATATCGCGACACGGGCCGGGGCAATCGGCGCGGCAATAGCGATGTGACCGGCGGGAACTATAAGGACCAACTCGAATTCGCCCTGACCACGCAGCAGAAGTTCGGCACGTTCGGCGTGCAAGCGAGCGCCGCCTATCTGACCGCGAAAGAAAAGATCCCGACGCGCGGTGATTTTACCGTGCTCTCGCTCGGTGGTGTCGTTAGCTATGATATTGCCACCGGCCAGACGATTGCCGTCGGCGGTAATTACTTCGACAATGGCGAAACCAATAAGGTGAAAACCGCGCGCGGCACGGCGGAAACGACCGGCTGGAACGTCGGCGTTTCCTATACCGTCGCCAGTGCCTGGGCCGTTGCCGCCAACTATACCGAAAACCTCACCGAAACGCCGGGCGCGCGCGACCAGACCGATAAGGTGTTCGGCGTCGGCGGGGCCTATCAACTCGCCCCCGGCTTGTCATTGCAAGCCGATGCCGCCTTCTTCGATATCGAAACGGCGACCGGCCTGAAGACCGGCAAAACCAGCAACGAGGGCACGCAATTCACCCTGCGCACGCGCCTCGACTTCTAAGCCTTTAGACCGCAAGAATCGGAGGGGCAGGAGGATTGACCTTCTGCCCCGCCCCGACAATGCTGGGGGTACGAGCTTTCAGCGAGGCCCCCATGATACTCCGCGATGCGACCGCCGAGGATGTTCCCGGCATTCTGGCGATTTATAACGAGGTGATCGCCACCTCCACCGCCATCTATATCGATGATCCCGTGAGTTTGGCCGACCGGCAAGCCTGGTTCGCAGCCCGCCAGGCGGAGGCCTACCCCGTGCTCGTGGCGACCGAGGGCGATGCGGTCCTGGGTTACGCCTCCTTCGGCACCTTTCGGGGGCCGTGGCCAGGGTTCCGCTATTCGGTCGAACATTCGGTACATATTCGCAACGATCAGCGAGGTAAGGGGCTTGGCGGCCTGCTCATGGAACCGCTGATCGCGCGAGCGCAAACGATGGGCAAACATATTATGATCGGCGCGATTGACGCCGACAATGCGGCCTCCATCCGGTTTCACGAACGTTTCGGTTTCGAAATTAGCGGCCATATGAAAGAGGTTGGCTTCAAGTTTGGCCGCTGGTTGGATTTGGTATGGATGCAGCGGAAGCTAAGCTAAAGCGTTCCCGCCAGCACCCGCGCCGTCATCTCCGTATCCATATTCGCCCCCGAGAGAATGACGGCGACGCGCTTGCCCCGCTGCCGATCCCGCTCCTGAATCAAGCCCGCAAGACCAACCGCGCCCGCCCCTTCGGCAAGATTATGCGTGTCGTGGAAGAAAATGCGGACGGCATCGGCGATTTCGCTTTCGCTCACTGCGATGATCCGGGCCGCGCCCTTAGAATAGATCGCAAAGGCCTCGGGCACCGGCGCGCGCACGGCAACGCCATCGGCGAAGGTATTGGCGCTGGCGGTTTCAACGATTTGGCCCGTCTCAAACGAGAGTTTCGCCGCCGCCGCTTCGGTCGAAACCACGCCGACCACTTCCGTTTTCAGCCCTAGGGCATCGCGGGCGGCGATCGTGCCACAAATGCCCGACCCGCAACCGATGGCGACATAGACCGTCGCCAGATCCGGGACAGCGGTCAAAAGTTCGAGCCCGTAGGTGGCGACGCCGCGTAGTAGTTCCAGATGAAACGGCGGCACCGGAAACAGCCCCTCCACCGCCGCCACACGCATTGCCTCGGCCTTGGCACTGTCGAAATCCGCGCCGAACTCCACAACTTCGGCGCCAAAACCACGCATGGCAGCATTTTTCTCCAGCGCATTGCCCTGGGGAACATAGATTTTTGCCGTCAGCCCCGCCGCCACCGCCGCGCGCGCCTGGGCTTGACCGTGATTGCCGCGCGTGGCCGTTACAATCCCGCGCACCTCCGGGTGGGTCCGCCGCAGCCAATCGATAAAGGTAATGCCGCCGCGAATCTTGAAGGCCCCCGTGGGCGTATGATTCTCATGCTTCACCCAAACCTCCGCCCCCAACCTTTGCCCAAGCAGCGGCCAGGCGAACTGGGGCGTTGGCGGCATTTGGCGGTAGATGAGGGCTGCGGCGTCGGCGAGCGCGTCACGGGTGAAGGGCATGGTATGGCTCCGGGGCTGATCTGCAACAACGGGGTTTCTCTAGCGCCCCCGCCGCCATTAGGCTTTCACCCATCTGACCCAATCGGCGTGTTTTCCGATGACCTCTTATGCCGCTGGCCCTTATCGGCTCACGCTGCTGCCGCATCAACCCTATGCGGTGCGCTATAGCGCGGCTGCACCGGCGCTCGGTTTTGCTTTCGATGGGCAGACGGGGCAGCACGCCTTCGATAGCGACCGGCTGCGCCCGTTCCGCACCCGCCCGAATAGTTTCGCCTATGTGCCGCCCGGCTGTGCTGTGCAGTCGCGCTCACCCACCGGCGGCGAGTATCTGACCCTCACCCTGCCGGACGCGCTGGCCGCGCCGCAAACGACCGATCTCAGCGCCCCCACTCTGCGCCCCCTCGCCCTGCGGCTTCGGCAGGAACTGCTCGCGCCAAGCCGCATCGATCCGCTGGAACTGGAGGCGCTGGCCGCCCAATTCGTCGCGGGTGCACGGGAGGCCCTGGCCCTCCCCAAACCCCGCGCCGCCGGATGGCTGACGCCGCAACGCTTAGCCCGGCTCGACGCTCTTATCGAGGCGCAGCTTGCCGAGGGCATCACCGTTGCGGCCCTTGCCGCCGCGCTTGGGCTATCGGAGGGGTTTTTCTCCCGCGCCGTGAAAGCCAGCCTCGGGGTTTCGCCGCAAGCCTATCTGCTGGATCGCAAACTGAGCCGCGCCCGCACCCTGCTGCGGACCCGCCCGGATGATTTAAGCCAGATCGCCCTTGCCGCCGGGTTTTCCTCCCACGCTCACCTTAGCGCCGCCTGCCGGCGTTATTTGGGGGTGCCGCCGAGCGCGCTGCGGGGACAGGGCTAAACCGCCATCCCCGCCGCCCAGCCGCTCGACCAGGCCCATTGGAAATTATAGCCACCGAGCCAGCCGGTCACATCCACCGCCTCGCCAATGGCATAAAGGCCGGGCACGCTGGCGGCTTCCATCGTTTGCGACGATAGCGCCTTGGTATCGATCCCGCCCGCCGTGACTTCCGCTTTCGCATAACCTTCGGTGCCTGCGGGAAGAAAGGGCCAGCGCTGGACTTTCTCCGCCACCGCCAGCAGCAGTTTATCCGGCAAATCGGCCAGCGCGCGGCCCGTTGCGGCCTCGGGCGTCAGCGCCGCCGCCAGCCGGGCCGGGAAAAGCTGGGCGAGAACGGTTTTCAACTCGGCTTTCGCCCGGCTGCGTTTGGCCGAGAGCAGGGCTTCCGTCGCGTCCCCCTCCGGCAGCAGGTCCAGCCGCACGGTTTCGCCCGGCTGCCAATAGCTCGAAATCTGCAAGATCGCCGGGCCGGAGAGGCCACGATGGGTGAACAGCAGCGCTTCCCGAAACGCGCGCTTGCCGATGCTCACGCGCGCATCGGGCACCGCCACCCCGGCGAGCCCCGTCATCAGGTCCAACTCGGCCCCGCCCGCCGTGAAGGGCACCAGGGCCGGGCGCGGCGGGATGATCGGCAAGCCGAAGCGTTTGGCCACCTCATAGGCAAAACCGGTCGCCCCCATCTTGGGGATCGACGGGCCGCCGGTAGCGAGGATAAGCGCGGGGGCGCTAAAACTGCCCTTATCGGTTTCAATAGTGAAATGATCGGCGTGGCGCACCTCGGTGATCGCGTGATTGAGCTTCAGCGTCACGTCCCCGCGCGCTGCCTCCTCCAGCAGCATCGCCACAATCGCCCGCGCCGAGCCGTCGCAGAAGAGCTGCCCCAGGGTTTTCTCGTGATAGGCAATCCCGTGCCGCGCCACCATGTCGATAAAATCGAACTGCGTGTAGCGGGCCAGCGCCGATTTGGCGAAATGCCGGTTGTTCGATAAAAACTTATCGGGGCTGCATTCCAAATTCGTGAAATTGCAGCGCCCGCCGCCAGAAATCAGAATCTTCTTCCCCGGCGCTTCGGCATGGTCCAGCACCAGCACCCGCCGCCCGCGCTGCCCCGCCGTCAGCGCCGCCATGAGGCCTGCCGCCCCTGCGCCGAGAATGATAACGTCATAGGTCGTCATGGCTGGTCCCGTGGATCATTCAGGGGCGCTGCCCCCGAACCCCCGCCCAAGGGCAGCGCCCTTGGGGAACGCGATTTCTTTTAGCGAGGACTGAGGGAGTTCACCGCATCAGTAAAAAGAAAATGGGATTGCCAAGGGGCAAGCCCCTTGGCTGGGGGCCCTGCGCGTTTGACGCGCAAAGCGCATCAGGCGGCAAAGCCCCGATCCTTTTTACGCCTTGGGGCGCAACAGCCCCATCAGATCGTAGGTTTTATCCAGCACCGGCGTTGCAATCGCCTGCGCCCGTTCGGCCCCGCGCGCGAGGATACGGTCGAGTTCGGCGGGATCGGCCATAAGTTGGTTCAGGCGCACGGACATCGGCCCCATCACGGCGACGGTGAGATCGGAGAGGTCGCGTTTGAAGGCGGAGAATTCCTTGCCGGCGTAGTCGGCGATCACCTCGGCCAGCGGCTTATCGCTAAGGGCGGCGAAGATATTCAGCAGGTTCGCGGCTTCCGGGCGGCCTTCGAGGCCTTCCACGCTATCCGGGAGCGGGAACAGGTCGGTTTTCGCCTTTTTCACCTTGAGGGCGATGGTATCGGCATCGTCGGTGACATTGAGGCGCGAGTAATCGGATTCGTCCGATTTCGACATTTTTTTGGTGCCGTCGCGCAAGGACATCACGCGGGTGGCCGCGCCGAAAATCTGTGGTTCGGGCAGGGGGAAGAACTCGGTGCCGAACTGGCGGTTAAAGGCCCCGGCAATATCGCGCGCCAGCTCCAGATGCTGCTTTTGGTCCTCGCCGACGGGAACGTGCGTGGCGTGATAGAGCAGAATATCGGCGGCCATCAGCACCGGATAGGAATAGAGCCCTAGGCCCGCCATATCCTTTTGCTTGCCCGCCTTTTCCTTGAACTGGGTCATGCGGTTCAGCCAGCCGAGCGGCGTGATGCAGCCGAGCAACCAGCCGAGCGTCGCGTGGGTCGGCACCGCCGACTGATTGAACAGAATATTCTTCTCGGGGTCGATCCCGGCGGCGATATAGGTCGCCGCCACTTCGCGCGTCGCCTTTAGCAGCGCCGCCGGGTCCTGCGGCACGGTGAGGGCGTGCAGATCGACGACGCAGAAAATGCACTCGAAATCCGCTTGCAGCTTTACCCAGTTGCGCACAGCGCCCAGGTAGTTACCGAGATGCAGGTGATGGGTCGGCTGAATGCCGGAGAAAATGCGCTTGCTCATGCCCCTGCTTATCGCGGAACCGAGGGGGGCGGGTCAAGATATGCCAGCAGGTCCGCGCCACGATGGCCCGCCGCAACCCCCTCGACGAAAATCACATCGCCCTCGGTGCTGGCCGTCCGCAAAGGTTTGATCGCCTGATACGCCGGGGAGGCGTACCAGCCGTGCGCGGCGGCGCGGTTGGGAAACGCCAGGATAATCACATCGCCCGGTGGCCAATCCCCTTCCAGCCGCTCAATCGGCGCACCATGCACGAGATACTGCCCGTCGAAAGCGTCAAGAGTCGCATCGATCTGGCTTAGATACGCGACAAGCTCAGGGCCGGGTCGCGTTACGATCAACCGGGCAATCGCATAGGTCGGCATAATGCACCTCTTCGTTAAGCGTGGGCTGGTGTGAGGTGCACCGCGAGGCTACGGCGCAGGCCATAGGCTTGCAGCCCCGCAAACGCAGCCACCGCCAGCGCTTGCCCCAGCACAAACGCCGTTCCCCACAGCGTCGGCGTAACCCAGCCGCTGAGCAGCAGGGCGAGACTATCGATAACCCAAACACCATTCAGCGCGATGACCAACCGCACCATACCGCGCCCCAGGGTCGGACGGCGGGCGAGAAGGATCAAGAAGGCCACATAAGGGAGAAGCCCGAGACCCAACCAGAACAGCAGCGCTTGGGGCAGGCCGAACAAGGGGCTCAGCGGACCTGCGGCAGCCGCGAGCAGCCCGCAGGTAGCCCCACTCGCCAAGGCGTCTAAACCCAGAGCGCAACGAAGGGTGGGGTGCGGCGTGACGATCATAACAATGCTCCCAAACAGAGTGAAACCGCCCGCACTCTGCCTTCGCCTCGAACACCCGTCGATTACGCGCTAGGTAATTGGCGCGGCGCGGAAAGGCGCTATTCTTGAGCCATGACACAGGCCCTCTCCCCCGTCTCCGCCCCCAGCTTCGGCGACTCCTTGCGCGCGTGGCGGCAGCACCGGCGCATCAGCCAACTCGATCTCGCGTTGGAGATCGATATGTCGCAACGGCATCTGAGCTTCGTTGAAAGCGGGCGAACGCGCCCCAGCCGGGCGCTGGTGTTGCGATTGGCGGAGGGGCTCGAAATTCCGTTGCGAGATCGCAATCAAATGCTCTTAGCGGCAGGTTACGCCCCGGTCTATGGCGAGCGCTCCCTGGATGATCCGGCCCTAGCCCCCGCGCGGGCGGCGATTGAGTTGATCCTGAAAGGCCACGAACCCTTTCCGGCGCTGGCCGTCGACCAGGGCTGGACGCTGATTTCCGCCAACCGGGCGCTTGCGCCGTTTTTGGCACTGGTGGAAGACCAAAGCCTGCTCGCGCCGCCCGTGAATGTATTGCGCCTCAGCCTGCACCCGCAGGGGCTCGCGCCGCATATTCTGAATTTCGGCGACTGGGCCGCGCATTTGATCGACCGGCTGCGCCGCCAGATAACGACCCGCGCCGATTCTAGCCTGAAGACGCTTTTGGCTGAACTATCCGCCCTCCGAACGAGCGATGCCGCCCCCAGCGGGCCGGATTATGGCGGCGTGCTGGTGCCCTTGCGGCTGCAAACGCCCGTGGGGCCGCTCGCGCTCTTCTCCACCACCACCGTATTCGGAACGCCGACCGATATTACCCTGTCGGAATTAATGCTGGAGGCTTTCTACCCCGCCGATGCGGAAACGGACGCCCGGCTGCGGCAGTGGGTCGGCTAACCCTTCCGGCGCAGGGCTTTTAAATCGCGCAGATTGACGCCGCCGAGCGCATGGCCCACGGCGAAAAACAGCAGCGCGCCGAGGGTGCAGAGGCCAGCGAAAATTGGATAGCGCAGGCTTTGCCCCGGTTGCAGCATCGGCAGCAGCCAGGGCAGAGCCGCAAAAATCGCGCCCGCCATCAGCAGCGCCGCCAGCAACAGCCGGGGCGTCCGGCGGCGCAGGCGGGCGTCAATCGTTAGCAGCCCGCGCCGGTGCAGGGTGACGCTCAGCATCGCCACATTCAGCCAGGACGACAGGCTGGTCGCCAGCGCAACGCCCGCCGCGCCCAACCACGGCATCAGCGCCAGATTGAACAGCAAATTCGCAATCAGGCAAACGATGGCAAAGCGCACCGGCGTCCGCGTGTCTTCCCGCGCAAAAAAGCCCGGCGTGAGGCCCTTCACCAGCACGAAGGCGGGCAGGCCAACCGCGAAGGCTTGCAGCACCAAGGCCGTGCCTTGCGCATCCTCAAGGCTAAACGCCCCGCGCGCGAACAGCACAATCATGATGGGCTCGGCCAGCGCCATCAACGCGGCGGTCGCTGGGAGCGTGAGCATCAGCCCATATTCCAGCGCGCGATTCTGGCTGGCTTCTGCCGCCGCTGTCTCGCCCTGACGGATTTGACGGGTGAGCATCGGCAGCAGCGCCGTGGCAATCGCCGCCCCGACAACGCCGAGCGGCAGTTGCGCAATGCGATCGGCATAATAGAGATGCGTCACCGCGCCCGTGGGCAGCAGGGACGCGATCATCATATCGATCATCACATTGACGTGCATGACCCCCGCCCCCAGCACGCCGGGCAGCAGCAACTTGAGGAGCTTTTTCACCTGGGGCGTCAGGCGCGGGCGCGGCAGCCGCAACGGGGCCTTCGCCCGATGGCACGCCGCCGCCAGCCAGAGGAACTGCGCGACCCCCGCGCCAACAACGCCCCAGGCGAGCGCTTCCGCCACCCCATCGCGCCCGCGCTGGCCCAAGATCGGCGCGAGCCCCAGCATCGCGGCAATCATGCACAGGTTCAGCAGAATCGGCGTCGCCGCCGCCGCCGCATATTTATCAAGGCTATTCAGCACCCCCGACTGCAAAGAGGCGAGCGAGACTAGCAGCAGATAGGGAAAGGTGATGCGCGCCAGATCGACGGTGAGATTGAAGCGCTCGGGATCGCCGATAAAACCGGGGGCCATCGCCATCGTCAGGTAGGGCATACCCGCTTCCGCGAGCCCCAAAAACACGATCAAGGCCGCCAACAGCACGGCCATCGCCTGTTCGGCAAACATCACCGCGCGCCGGTGCCCCTCGGTCGCCAGCAGCCCGGCGAAAACCGGAACGAAGGCGGCATTAAACGCCCCTTCGCCAAACAACCGCCGAAAGAAGTTCGGCAGCTTGAACGCCACTAAAAACGCATCCGATTCCGGCCCCGCCCCAAGCACCGCCGCCTGCACGACATCGCGGACAAACCCGAGCACGCGGCTGAGCATCGTAAAGCCGCCAACGGTGGCGATGGCGCGGGCGAAACTGGGGGGCATCAGAGACGTTCTGCCAGTGTTTCGAGACGTGTCAGCCAGGCATTGAAGCGTGGGCACTGGGCACGAATGGTGGGAAGGCCGATTTGCTTAGCAAGCTCCGCCACATGCGCCGTTTTTGTACCCCCGTTATAGCGCTTCAGTCGGTGCGCATCGACCGTCCACGCCTCCAAGCGCTTTGACGGTGCTGTTTGCTCGGAGTCGTTCAAATGCTCAGGGGTTTCAATGCGCCGCATTGCTTCTCGAAGATCGTCGCTCAACTCAATCTCAAAATATTGTTCGAGTTTTGAAGCATCCGAAAAAAACAAACCTTCTAACTCATACTTTTGGACATACGGAATGAATCGACTTTGATTCCCAACGGCTTCAGCTATTTTTGCTTCAAGCGACTCAACGGATAAGATTGAAACATCGCGCTTGAATTTATAAAAATCATAGAGGGTCGTGACGTAATCAAAGCTGCTCAAAAGGGGCCGAACCCGATTCTGAATACGATCAACATTTACGGTTCCACCCCGCGCACGCGACCCGTCGGGCCGCTGTCCGGTGGCAAGAATAATTGCGCGGGCGTGGATATTCTTTTCAAGAAGAACGGGCTGAATTAGGCTTTCGACGAATAATCTCTCCGACTCGCCTTCGGCGGATATCGCAAGCCGTATCACTTCGGCTGCCCTCCGATGAGGTTCATCTCCCAGATTGCGCCCATCGAAAATTCATCCAGCCAGGGCTTCACCTCCTCTTCCGTCAAGCGGCGGAACGTCGAGGCTTCGTCTTTCCGCTCAACGACGATGAAATCTTGCCAACTGAAATAGCTGGCGAAGGTTGGCGATTGGGTCGCGGCGATGATCTGCACCTCCGGCGAAACTTGATGAATCATCGCGGCCAGTTGCGCAATCGCGGCGGGGTGCAGGCCGAGTTCGGGTTCGTCGATAATGATCGTCGGCGGCGGGTTCGGTTGCAAGAGCAGTGCCGCGAGGGCGATGAAACGCAAGGTGCCGTCCGACAGGTCATCGACAGCAAATAATTCTTCTACGCCAACATGGAGCCAGCGTAAATTAATATTATCTCCTCCATCAGGCTCTTGCTTTAACCAAAATCTTTGAAAAAAAGGTGCTACACTTTTCACCACCTTCTCTAGACGATCTATCACTTCAGGATATTTTTCCTGAAGAAAGTATAGAAACGCAGCAAGATTAGAACCATCAGACAGGAGGCTCTCCTTGTCAGTCATCTTCGCGGTGCGCCGAATTGAACTAAAACGAGTTGTATTGTGAAAATGATAGACTTTGAATTTTACGATGATCTGATAAAAATCTCGTAACGATGTCGGCCCTTCAACATCCTGATAGCCGGGCGGTGTTGTGGCAATTCTGGCACTATCATCATCGACTTGCAGGTGACCACGCTCCGTCAATACTTCCAGTTTGGTGTGATAATCTGAATTTATTATTTCTAGTTTATCGGAATAGGCCAAATCAAGAACAACATTATAATGAGCGCGTTGAAAATCGACTCTAATTTGTAAAACATCAGAGTGCCTACCCGCAAAATGCAAAACCCGGCCAGCCCCCCCCATCAGCTTTACGTAATTCTCCAGCTCACCACGCGTTATGCTTAACAAAAACTTGAAAGACTCCAGAAAATTGCTTTTTCCCGCACCATTTGCACCGATTATTATATTAATATTTTTGAGCTCAAGATCATTCATTTCCCGGATTGATTTAAACCCGCGAATCGTCATCCGTTCGATTTTGCCGGAATTTTCCACCATCACCCAATCCGCACCCGATCCAACGAACTCCACAGCGCCTCGTACATCAGCAGCCAGCCGGAGAGCGACTCGCCGATGCCGAGCAACTCCTTGACCACCTCCACGGCGGCGAGGCTTCCCATCACGCCCGCAGCGGGGCCGAGGATGCCGGTTTCGGCGCAAGACGGCAAGGCACCTGGGGCGGGCGCGGTTGGGTAGAGATCCGCAAAACCGGGGTGGCCTGGGCCAAGGTAGGGTTTGAACACGGTCAACTGCCCGGAAAGCTGCACCACGGCGGCGGAGATCAGCGGCACCTGTGCCCGCGCGCAGGATTCCGCCACCAGGCGGCGCGTGGCGAAACTGTCGCTGCCGTCCAACACCGCATCGGCCCCGGCGATCAGCGCGTCAATACTGGCGTCGGTCGCGCGCTCGGGGCGCACAACCACCGTCACGCCGGGATTGAGCGCCGCCAGCGCATCGGCCGCGCTCTCGGTTTTCAGCGCGCCCACGCGGGCGGTTGTATGCAGGATTTGGCGGTTGAGGTTCGAGAGATCGACCCGATCATCGTCGATCACCACCAGCCGCCCCACCCCCGCCGCCGCGAGATACAGCAGCGCCGGGCTGCCGATGCCGCCCGCGCCGATCACGGCGACGGTCGAGCCCAACAGTTTCGCCTGCCCCGGCCCGCCGATTTCCTTCAGCAGCAGATGCCGGGAATAGCGTTCAATCTCCATCTTAGATCGAGGCTTCCGCCACCGCGTAAAGCTTGCGGACGGGCTCCAGGGTTTCCCAAACGCCGATGAAGCCCGCCGGAATGATGAAGGAATCCCCGGCCTTGAACTCGCGCGCCTCGCCGTCGCGGGCGATCAGGCGCACTTTCCCCGCCAGCAGCACGCACAATTCTTCCTCGGTGTAATTCACTTCCCACGCGCCCACGGTGGATTCCCAAATGCCGCAAAAGAAATGCCCATTCGCGCCAACATATTGATTGGCCACGCGCGTAACCGGGCTGCCGCGTAGGGGGTTCGCCGGTTTGCTCTCTTCGCCCCGGGCGCGGTAATCGAGCAGAAAAGGCAGGTTCATCGCGCGTTAGCCCCGTTCAAATTTCATATCCAAAACCACTGCCGATTGGGTGCGGCGCACGCCAGGGGATCGACCGATATCGTCTAACAGTTGATCCAGCGCTTTCGCCCCGTCAACTGCGACCAGCAGCATCATATCAAACTCGCCGCTGACTGTGTGGCACCGTTTCACCTCGGGCCGAATCCGTAGGGCTTGCGGCAGACTATTGCCCGCCCGCGCGTCTAAGGACAGAAACACATGGGCTTGCAACGCCGTGGGCCTGTCCGAAACACCGCTGCGGCCCAGGCGCACCGTATAGCCTTCTATCACCCCATCCCGCTCCAACCGGGTGAGCCGCTCCTGGGTTGCCGAGCGGGACAGGCCGATCTTGCGGGCAAGCGAGGCCGTTGGCTCGCGGGCGTTCTGATCCAGAAGTCCCAGCAGCCGCCGGTCGAGATCATCCAAGCTGGTGCGCTGCGTCATGGGGCGAACCCTACCGCGCGCCAGACTTTCTGAAAAGCATCAAAGAAAAGCCCCGCAAGCGCTGCGCTGGCGGGGCGGGATGCGTCACGTCATATGAGACGATCCAATCGGGGGATTACCGAGTGTTCCGGGCCGGAGCCACCGGCCGAAACAGGCGTACCGGAAGCGGCATGCCCGTCATGATCCAAAAGCCGAACCGTTGGGTGTCGGCGGTGATGCTGATCGGCGGCGTGGAACGGGTCTTCGCGCGTTCACGGGCCGGAAGAGGGTCCTCCTTCTTCATATACAGCATGGGTGTGGCTCCTTGTTGTGAGTCTTGTCTAGATGATCCCCGATGGATCAACATTTACAGTAAGACCGAACCCTTAAGAAAAGGTAAGCAGAAAATGAGCATTTTCCCGAGTCGATTTTTAGGAATGCGTCCCTCCCGTTCTCCCGGCTAAGTTGATGAAAATTTAAACTAAATTTGCGAGCATTACCCCGTTCAGGCCAAGAATCACCAGGGTGCAGCCCCACCCCGCCAGAAGCTGAGCCCGCGGGGCGACCAGTACCCCCATCCGGCGCTTGTCGCCTGCAATCAGCAGCAGCGGTACAACGGCGAACGGCAGTTGCAGGGACAGGATCACCTGCGAGAGAACCAGCAGGCTTTCGGCAGCGGCCTCGCCATAGACCGCCGCCACCACCGCCGCCGGAATCAGCGCCAGGCTGCGCGTCAGCAACCGGCGCAGGGCGGGCGAGAGCTTGAGGCGCAAGAAGCCCTCCATCACCACTTGGCCCGCCAGCGTCGCCGTCACGGTGGCGTTCAGCCCAGAAGCGAGCAGAGCGATAGCGAAGAGCGTCGCGGCAAGACCGGTTCCGACCACTGGGATCAGCAGCGTATAGGCTTGATGAAAATCGAGCCCCTCGCCGACGCCCGTGAACGCCGTCGCCGCCACCACGAGAATCGCGCCATTCACAAACAGCGCTACCGTGAGCGCCACGGTCGAGTCGATGGTGGCAAAGCGGATCGCCGAGCGTTTTTCTGGTGCGGCCACCGGGCGGGCCTGCACCAGGGCGGTATGGAGATAGAGATTATGGGGCATGATCGTCGCGCCCAGAATCCCGGCGGCGAGATAGAGGGCGTGGCCATCGGTCATCCAGCTCGCGCGCGGCACCAGGCCGCCGAGAATCGCCAGCGGGTCCGGCTGCAGCACGATCATTTGGAACAAAAAACAGCCGACAATCAACAGCATCGTGCCAATCACAAACGCTTCCAGCGGGCGCATGCCGCGCCGATGCAACAGCAGAATGATAACCGCATCGAGCCCGGTCAGCAGAATCCCCGACACCAAGGGCAGGCCGAACAGCAGTTGCAGGGCAATCGCCGTGCCGATCAATTCCGCCAGATCGGTCGCGACAATCGCCAGTTCCGCCGCCACCCACAGCCCGCGCCCAACCCAGGGCGAAAACCGCTCCCGGCTCAATTGCGCCAAATCTCGCCCCGTGGTAATGCCGACGCGAATGGCCAGCGCCTGCAACAGCATCGCCATGATCGAGGCGATCAGCACCACCGACAGCAGCGCATAGCCATACTGCGACCCCGCCGCCAAGGAGGTCGCCCAATTGCCGGGGTCCATATACCCCACCGCCACCAGATATCCGGGGCCGATGAAGGCGAGCAACCGACGCAGGAACGCGGCGGGTTTTACGGCAGGGTTAAGCTGGAGTGTCGTCATCATCGCGCCCTCGGACCGGCGGGAGGCTCCCGCGCGGGATGAAGGGAGCATAGTTTATAATGCGAATAATTCGCAATATATGATTTGCCCACCCCTTTTCCGAACGGACACGCCCGCCGTGTTCCCTATCCCGCCGAACAGGCCTGTAAGCGCGTGATGAAATTCATCACGGCAGGGCGCAACGGGCCGAGGCGGGTGACGGCATAGGTTGTGAGCGGCGAAACGGCGGTGCGCGCCGAAAGCCGCCGAAAGCGCCCGCGCGCCTCCGCCCGCTGCGCCATCGGCAGGCGCAGCAGCGCAATCCCCAACCCGGCCTCAGCGGCGGCAAGCACCAGCGTATAATCCTCAAACCGCCGATCCTGCGGGCGCGCGCCGACGCGCAAGGCTGACGCCCCGAGCCAGGCCCGCCAACCGCTCGCATCCGAATCATGCACCAGGGGTTCGGCTAATATCTGCTCCACCGAGGGCTCCCAGCCCAGCCGGTCGGCGATCATGGGACTGGCGACCGGCACCAGCAGTTCCGGCGCGAGCGGATGAACAGCGACATTCGGCCATTGCCCCCGCCCATAGCGCAAGGCCACATCCATCGCGCCGCTCTCGATATCCGCAAGGCGATGCTCGGCAGTTAATTCGATGCGCAGGGGCGGGGTGCCCGCTTCCAAGGCGGTTAGATGCGGCAGCAGCATGAATTCAGCAAAAGCAGGCACAAGGCTAACGCGCACCACCTCCGGCCCGCGCCGCTGCCGCAACGGCTCGGACGCCACCGCAATCAGCCGAAACGCCTCCTCGATCCGCCCGAGAAACCGTTGCCCATCCGGCGTTGGCCGCATCCCCCGCCCGTGCCGCTCGAACAACGGATGCCCCAGCCAGGTTTCGACGCCAGCAAGGCGGCGGCTCACCGCGCCGTGGGTCAACCCCAAATCCGCCGCCGCCGCACTGACCGAGCCGAGGCGGGCAACGAGGCAAACGGTCTCCAACCCTTCGAGCGGCGGGTGGGCATAGGGGAATTCATCGCGGAAGCTGTGCATGGTCCTCACAGCTCATCGATTATCATGCGCCTATGTCAAGCCTGCCGATTGCGGCACTGAAGAGACATGACACAGGTTTCCACCCCTGCGCTTGCCCGCACCCCCGCCCTGGCCGCTCTGGCGGTCGCCGTGACCATTCTTTCCTGGGCGTCGGCCTTCCCGACGATCCGGCTGGCGCTGCACGATCTGCCGCCGATTCCGCTGGCGGCGGGGCGCTTTGCCGTCGCGGCGATTGCCGCCCTGCTGTGGCTGTCGATCCGGCGGCCCCGCCTGCCGACCGGGGCCAATCTCATTCGGTTCGCCCTCTGCGGCCTCATCGGCATTGCGAGCTATAATATGCTGCTGAACAGCGGCCAGCAGACGGTTTCCGCCGGGGCCGCCAGCTTCATCGTCAATTCCGCGCCGATCCTCACCGCCCTGCTCGCCATTGCCGTGCTGAAGGAGCGGATTCGCCTGTGGGGTTGGCTCGGCACGATTCTGTCGTTCGCGGGCGTTGGCATTATCGCCTCCGGCCAGCCGGGCGGGCTGCATTTCAGCGCCGGGGCCGTGCTGGTGCTGGGGGCTGCCGCCTGCTCCGCCGTCTATTTCACTCTGCAAAAGCCGATGATCGCCCGCTACGGCGCGCTGCCCTGCACCGCCTATACGCTGATCGCGGGCGCGCTCTGGCTCGCGCCGTGGCTGCCGGACGCCGCGCAAACCCTCGCCCCCGCGCCGCTCGACGCCTGGGCCCGCGTGATCTATCTGGGCTTAGTCCCCGCCGCCCTCGGCTATGCCACCTGGACCTACGCGCTGGGCGCGTTCGGCGCGGCGCGGGCCGCCAATTTTCTCTATCTGGTGCCGCCGGTCGCCACCGCCCTGGCGCTTTTCTGGGCGGGAGAAGTGCCGAGCCTGACGACGCTCGCGGGCGGGGCGGTGGTGCTGACGGGGGTTGTGTTGGTCAATCGGTTTGGGCGGTAGGGTGTGTACCGGATCGGGGGGGGAGCGATCAAGGGCGGCACGCGACGTAGGGAGACTGCGGACTTCAGGGTAGATTCGGCGATTTCTAAATAAAATAAATTCAAGAAACGAAATCAGAAGATGAAATTTTCAGAACGGATTCTATAAATTGGATTCTTAAATCAATATTTAAAATAAAATTATAAATAATAAAAAAAATACAGTGAGGTGATTTTTCATAGCTTATCCGCCAGTTCTTTGGCTTCGGGGCGGAAAATATTACAGTTTATCAATATTTCAATATCCTTGATTCTACCATAAAATATCTTATTTGGCGCAATGTCTAGCACGTCTATTCTATGCATTTCTTCAATTTCTATATCTGAATTACCAGTTAATATGTTAATATTGCGGGAACTCATATACTTCATTTTTGATAATAAAAATGGTTTTTCTCTCTGAGAAAATATATATTCCGAACGCATCTTCATCAATTCCATAAATTTATTTGCCTCCATGATAAGATCGTCCGGGATGGACTGCCCATTAAGCTCACGCGAACGCATTAAAGCTCTAGATACGATCGAATCGATCCCAGGTATTATAAAATCCCTCAACATAAAATAATAGTATATTTGAAAATTAATTGCAGTACTCTGTTTATTACGAACTGCATTCCATAGATGCTTTCGATATTCGTCGCCACCTTCTTTTCTACAAAGATCGTGCATAGCTCGAACGTACTCGTCCTCAAAAGATTTTGTCATATATGCAGCAACTTCTGCTTCCTTATAATCATTATTCATCAACTGAGATATTTTTTTTATTTCCGCCAAAACTTCAGCAGCAAGAGACGGGGTGATTTTCTGAATATGGCTCTCGATAACTTTAAGCTGCGCCTCTATAGGCTGCGAGCATGACTCACGAAACTCCGCATGAAAATAAAAAATCCTACCCTCAAGAAATTTCTGACATTTCATGTGTCTTTCATTTAACTCATTCAATAAATCTGCATACGTCTGTAAATTGATAACAGATTTTTCTTTCTGATTGAAATTTATTTCACGATTAAACATAATATTATTTGTAAATAAATAAGCAGTCGTCGCCAAAAGCGCCACAATCACAGAAATAAAAATCCAATGAAGAATTGAAGGTTTTTCATAAAAATGACCAAAATTCGCTTTTTGAACTTCTGGGTGTTGATTTATTTCCTCACAAATTTTACCCCAGCCCCAAATGTGTATAGGACATTTTCCTTGCTCTCTCCGTTGAGCAGAGAGTGCTAGGGCATAAAGTTGGAGGTTTTTATCATCCGGAGCCGTCGTTAAAATATAAACTTCAGAGATTTTAAAATTAAAATCTCTGATTCTCTCCAGTGTATCTTCAATATCTTTATTTGTTAACTTTTTCCCAAGCTTCTGATCTTTACCCTTGCATTGAAGCACTATAACTGTGTTATCCGGCATCATAGCGTAAGCATCAACACCATTCTGCGCTTGACCTTCACGTCCTAAGCGCTGGAATGGTGTTTTTTTTATTGCAGTAAATAAACTTACCGCAAGTTTCTCAAAATCCTGCCAATTAGCCAAAGGCGGATAATCATATGTAGAGGATCCCATGATACCTACACGTCCAAATTCGCCACTTTCAGCGCGTTCGCCTGAATAAAGTCGCGGCGCGGCTCCACGAGGTCGCCCATCAGGGTGGAGAAGACTTCTTCTGCCTGTTCGGATTGGGCGACTTTCACTTGCAGCAGGGTGCGGGCGTTGGCGTCCAGGGTGGTTTCCCACAGCTGGTCCGGGTTCATTTCGCCCAGGCCTTTGTAGCGCTGGATGGAAACGCCCTTGCGGCCATGCTCGAACAGAACATCGACGAGGGCCACCGGCCCCGCCACTTGCTGTTCCTTATCCTTCAGGCGCAGGCGGGCCGGAAGCTGGAAGGCGGCGCGGAAGGTGTCGGCGAGGGTCATCAGGCGGCGCATTTCCACCGAACGCAGGGTGGCCGCGTCCAGATCATAGCGCTCTTCCACGCCGCGCCACAGGCGCGACAGGCGGATACCATCGGCGGTGAGGGTGCCGCGCCAGCCGCGTTCGGCCTCGCGGGTCATGGCGTCCATCCGCTCGGCGATGCGGGCGACGAGGGAGGCGTCGGTCTCGTTCGCGCCAATCTCGGCGTCTGGGTTGGGAAGGCCAGCGAGCAAAGCTTGTTCCACAATCGTAACGGAGCCAACGCGCCGCCCGACCTGCTGGATCAGGTTGCGCGCGGCCCGCGCCGTATCGGCCAGGCGGCGCAATTCATCCGCCGCAATCGCGGTGCCGTCGCCCAAGATCAGCGTGGCGTCCTTCAGCCCATCGGTGAGCAGGTAATCTTCCAGCGCGCGGTCGTCCTTCAAATAGACGGCGCTCTGCCCGCGTTTGGCCCGGTACAGCGGCGGCTGGGCGATATAGAGGTAGCCGCGCTCGATGAGTTCGGGCATCTGGCGGTAGAAGAAGGTGAGCAGAAGCGTGCGGATATGGCTGCCGTCCACGTCTGCGTCGGTCATGATGATGATTTTATGGTAGCGCAGCTTGTCGATATTAAAATCTTCAACGCCGATGCTGGTGCCGAGCGCCGCGATCAGCGTACCGATTTCCGCCGAGAGCAGCATTTTGTCGAAGCGCGCGCGCTCCACGTTCAAAATCTTCCCGCGCAGCGGCAGAATGGCTTGATACTTGCGGTTCCGGCCCTGTTTGGCCGAGCCGCCGGCCGAGTCACCCTCGACCAGGAAGAGTTCGGCGGCGGCGGGGTCGCGCTCTTGGCAGTCGGCAAGTTTGCCGGGCAGCGAGGCGATATCGAGCGCGCCCTTGCGGCGGGTCATTTCACGCGCCCGGCGAGCAGCTTCGCGGGCCGAGGCGGCTTCGACGATTTTCGCCACGATGCGCTTGGCTTCGTGCGGATGCTCTTCGAACCATTGGTTCAGCTTTTCGCCGATGATGTTTTCGACGATGGGCCGCACTTCCGACGAGACCAGCTTATCCTTGGTCTGGCTGGAGAATTTCGGGTCCGGCACTTTCACCGACAGAACGCAGGTGAGCCCTTCGCGCGCGTCGTCGCCGGTCAGCGAGACCTTTTCCTTTTTGGCGATGCCGCTGTCGGTCGCATAGGTGTTCACAATGCGCGTCAGGGCCGAGCGGAACCCGGCCAGATGGGTGCCGCCGTCGCGCTGCGGGATATTATTGGTAAAGCACAGCATCGATTCATGGTAGGCGTCGGTCCATTCCAACGCCGCTTCCACGGTCACGCCATCGCGCTCGCCCTTCACCATAATCGGCGGGGCGTGCAGGGGCGATTTCGACTTATCGAGATACTGCACGAAAGCCTGAACGCCGCCCTTGAAGTGCAGCAGCACCTCTTTCGGCTCGCTGTGACGGCCATCGATGAGCTTCAAGGTAACGCCGGAGTTCAGGAACGCCAGTTCGCGCAGGCGATGCTCCAGCGTATCGAAGCTGAACTCATACACATTCTCGAAGGTGCCGTCGGGATTTTCAGCCGTTTTATACGAGGGCAGGAAGGTGACTTCCGTGCCGCGCTTGCCATCCGACGGGCCAACCACCTTCAAGGGCGAGACCGCCGCCCCGTGGCGGAATTCCATTTCATGGGCATGGCCGCCGCGCCAAATGCGTAAGCGCAAGACCGAGGAGAGCGCGTTCACTACCGACACGCCGACGCCGTGGAGACCGCCCGAAACCTTATAGGAATTCTGATCGAACTTCCCGCCCGCGTGAAGCTGGGTCATGATGACCTCGGCGGCGGAAATCCCTTCCTCCGAATGCACATCGGTCGGGATGCCGCGCCCATTGTCGCGCACGGTGCAGGAACCGTCCGAGTTCAGAATCACCTCGACCAGATCGCAGTGCCCGGCCAGCGATTCATCGATGGCGTTATCGACCACCTCATAGACCATGTGATGCAGGCCCGAACCGCTGCCCGTATCGCCAATATACATGCCGGGGCGCTTGCGCACGGCATCGAGACCGCGCAAGACCTTGATCGAATCGGCGGTGTAATCATCCGCATTCGTGGTTCCAGCCGGATTTTTGGGCAAGGGGACTGAGGTCATCGACAGGCACGCTCCACACAAATCATCGCAAACGACACCCACCTGCGGCGGGCTCAAAGCAAGCGGCGCAGTTTAGCAGGTGCGGCGCGCGAGGCTAGTGAATATCGGTCGGGGCAGGGGTGAGCGGGATCTTCGGCGCCGCAAACGCGTCTCCCAGCCCTGTTATTTCTACGGGGATGATTCGGAGCGAACGGTATTTCTTGCGCGTTTTTGAGTAATAATACTGTCACGCCTCCCCCGTATCGTCCCGGCATTCATCATTCCGAGGGGGAGACAAATATGTCGGTTCAAGCAATGCTCCGAACTGCGGCAATGGCTTTGGTGCTGGTAGCGGCGCTGCCCGCAGCGGCAGCAGACGGGGACGCGCTGACGCTGCTCGGGCGCTATAGTTCGGGCATCTTCGGCGCGAGCGCTGCCGAAATCACCGGCTATGATCCCACCACCCGCCGCGCCTTTGTGGTGAACGCCAAGGCCGGGGCGGTAGATGTGCTCGATGTGGCCGACCCCGCCAATCCGCGCCGCATTGGCGAAATCAATGCCCGCGACGTTGCCCCCAACGCGACCGTTAATAGCCTTGCCGTCCGCAATGGTGTGGTCGCGCTGGCTGTCGAGCCCGCCGTCAAGACCGATCCGGGCTTCGCTGCTTTCTACACAACGTCGGACTTCAAGCTGCTCGGCAAAGTCCAGGTCGGCGCGCTGCCCGACATGCTAACCTTCACCCCGGACGGGAAAACGGTTCTGGTCGCCAATGAGGGCGAACCCGCCGATGATTATGCGGCCGATCCCGAAGGCTCGGTGAGCATTATCGACATCAGCAATCCGGCCGCCCCAACCGCGCGCACCGCCGATTTCCGCGCTTGGAACGGGAAGGAAGCCGAATTGCGCGCCCAGGGCGCCCGTATCACCAGCCCCGGCGCCAGCGTTGCGCAGGATTTGGAGCCGGAATATATCGCCGTGTCCGAAGATGGCAAAACCGCCTGGGTCGCCCTGCAGGAAAATAATGCCCTCGCCCGGATCGATATCGCGACCGCCCGCGTAACATTGGTACAGGGGCTAGGCATTAAGGATCATGGCGCGGCGGGCAATGGCCTCGATACGTCTGACAGCGATAAAACAGCTAATATCAAAACTTGGGCCGGAGTAAAGGGCTTCTACATGCCCGATTCCATTGCCGCCTATTCCGCCGGGGGCAAGACCTATATCGTGACCGCCAACGAAGGCGACAGCCGCCCCTGGGGCGAGGATAATAAAGCCTATTGGAACTTCAATCGCGGCGACGATAAAGCCTGGAAGGGCGGCGACGCCAAGGGTGCACCCGGCTTCGTCGAAGAGTTCCGCGTGAAGCATCTGCTCAACCCCAAGGGCTTCGATGGCCGCGCGGGCGATGATCTGCCGCCGCACCTGCGCGCGCTGGCAAAAGGCGCGATGCTCGCGCCGGTGGTTTTCGGCTATTGCGGGGCCACCGCCGAAGGGCCGGGCGATTGCGCGAAAGATGGTGCGCTGGGGCGGCTTACGATTTCCTGGGGCCAAGGCTATCAAACCAATGCGGACGGCACGCCGAAGCTCTCGGTGGACGGCAAGTTGGTGTACGATAGCCTTTACGCTTTTGGCGCGCGCTCCTTCTCGATCCGCGACGAAAACGGCAGGTTGGTTTGGGATTCGGGCGATGAGTTCGAAACCCGCCTCGCCGCCTTGAACCCGAAGTGGTTCAACTCGACCCATGATAAGAACGCCGTCGACGATCGTTCGGACAATAAGGGCCCCGAGCCGGAAGGGCTGGCGCTTGGTCAGATCGGCGATAAAACCTATGCCTTCATTGGGCTGGAGCGCATTGGCGGCGTAATGGTCTACGACATCACCGACCCGCGCGCGCCGCGCTTCGCCGGCTATACCAATAGCCGCAACTTCGACGCCGAGCCGAAGAAAGATCCGGCGAAGGCCGGCGACCTCGGTCCGGAAGGCCTGACCTTCGTTGCGGCGAAGGACTCGCCCACCGGCCAGCCGCTGCTGATCGTCGGCAATGAGGTGAGCGGCACGACGGCGCTCTATCGCATCAATCTGAAGTAAGCGAAACCGCGCCGGGCCTGTCAGGGTCCGGCGCGGCCTTCCCGAGGAGCACCCGCGCGATTCGATAGCCGGGCCTGCATAGAATATGGTAATACTTCAAGAGGATTTTCCTGCACGCGAGGGCACAGCAATGGCCGGTTACTATGTTTTGAGCAAAACGAGCAGCGGTGCGTTTCGCTTTGCACTGAAGGCGGGAAATCATGAAATCATTCTGGCCAGCGAAAATTATACCACCAAAAGCTCCGCCGAAAACGGCATAGCCTCGGTTCAAAAAAATTCTCCCGATGACACGCGATACGAGCGCCTGATCGCCAAGAACGGCGACTTCTATTTCAATTTGAAGGCTGGAAACGGCGAGATTATCGGCACCAGCGAAATGTATAAAAGCGCCCAAGGCCGCGATAATGGCATCGAATCGGTCCAGAAAAACGGCCCGACGACCGATATTCGGGACGAAACGGCTTAAGCTGCGCCCGCCGGCATTTTAAACCCTATTTTGCCGGAGCCTCCGATGACCGTCTATTTTCTCGCGCTCTGGATCGGCGGTGTTGCCGGGCTGCGGGCGATGATGGCCCCCGCCGCGATCAGTTGGGCCGCCGCCCTCGGCTGGCTATCGCTCGCCGAAACGCCGCTGGCGTTCCTGGGCTATGCCTATACGCCCTATATTTTTACGGCGCTGGCGCTTGCCGAGTTGATCTCCGACCAACTGCCGCGCACCCCCAGCCGGAAAGTGCCGGTACAATTCGCAACGCGGCTCGTGAGTGGTGCCCTCTGCGGGGCTGCGCTCGGTTTTGCCGGGGGAAGTTGGATCGGCGGCGCACTCGGCGGGCTTATCGGTGCCCTCGTCGGCACGTTGGGCGGCGCTTCGGCCCGCGCTCAGCTCGCTCAAAGGTTCGGGCGCGACCTGCCCGCCGCCTTGATCGAAGACGCGATTGCGCTCGCAGGTGCGGTGCTGGTGGTTATGGCTGTGCGTTAGGGCCTATTTCCCACAGCTACCCGCAGCGCCCCCGCCTCAAACGCCTCGAACAGCGCCGACTCCGTCCCCGTCAGCCACGCTTGCCCGCCTAAGGAAAAAAGCTCTTCGGCCAGGGCTTGCCGCCGTCCGGGGTCGAGGTGGGCGGCCACTTCGTCCAGCAGCAGCAGGGGGGGCGCGCCGCGCGCCGTGCGGATCAGGCGGGCATTCGCCAGCAGAATCGCAATCAGCAGCGCCTTCTGCTCGCCGGTCGAACAGAGCGCGGCGGGCATCTGCTTGAGCCGATGGATCACCTGCCAGTCGCTGCGGTGCGGGCCTTCCGTTGTGGTTCCAGCAGCGGCGTCGCGCGGGCGGGTTTGGCGCAGGGTGCGGCGGAAATCTTCTTCCACTTCCAGCGCGGGTTTTTCGGCCAAAGCCTGTTCGAGGGTGCCGAGCATCGCAAGATCGGCGGCGGGAAACGGGCCGACGCCCGCCGCCACCCCGAGGCTGAGGCGCTGAGTGATGTCGCAACGAGCCGCCGCAATCGCGGCGCCGTCGCTGGCCATTGTATCTTCAAGCGCGGCCAGCCAGTGCGGGTCGGGGCGTTTGCCGCCCTCCCCCTCGCGCAACAACCGCAGCCGGTCGCGCTGGGCGGCTTCGTAGCGGCTGAGGTGCTGGAGATGGTCGGGCAGAAACCCATGCACGATGCGGTCAAGAAACCGTCGCCGCGCCGATGCCCCCTCCTGAAACAGCCGGTCCATAGCGGGCGTGAGCCAGGAGACGACCAAAAGATCCGATAAAGCGCTTTGGCTTTTTGCTGGCTCGCCATCGATACGGATTTGCCGCCGGTCGCCCTGGGCAGGCACGCGGCCCGTCGCGATTTCCACCGGCCCGTGGGCGGTATCGAGCGCGACTTGCATCGACCAGCCCCCCGGCCCGCCTTGCCGGTCGATCTCCTGGATCGCCGCGCGGCGAAACCCCCGCCCTGGCGCTAAGAACGACAGGGCTTCGAGCAGGTTGGTTTTCCCCACGCCATTATCGCCCGTTAGAATCACACAAGGCGCTGCAACGGTTAGGTCGAGCGCCGCGTGGGAGCGAAAATCATGCAAGCGAACCCGGCTGAGCGCCGGGATCGTTAGAGGAACCGGGCTCACACCCGCATCGGCATCAGCACGTAAATCGCGCTGCCGTCGGCGCGGTCGCGCACCACCGTGGGGGAGGCGGCGTCGGCCATAATGAACTGCGCCACATCGCCCTGAACCTGCTTCAGAATATCGAGCAGATAGCGCGAGTTGAAGCCGATCTCGAAGGGGCTGCTGGTGTAGGAGACTTCTAGCTCTTCCAAGGCACTGCCCGCTTCCGGGCTATTGGCCGTCAGCGTTAGGCCATTGGTGCCGAGAGCAATTTTCACCGCGCGGCTTTTTTCGGTGGAGATAGTGGCAACCCGGTCCACCGCTTCGGCGAAACTGTTGCGGTTGAGTTCCATCACCTTGTCATTGCCCGTGGGAATGACGCGCTCGTAATCGGGGAAGGTGCCGTCGATGAGCTTCGACGACAGGGTAATCGCGCCGAAAGCAAGGCGAATGCGGGTATCCGACAGGCCAATCGTAACGGCCCCATCGGATTCATCGAGCAGCTTGCGCAGCTCCAACACCACTTTGCGTGGCATGATGACGCCGGGAATGCCTTCCGCGCCTTTGGGCAGCGGCAGTTCCACGCGGGCGAGGCGGTGCCCGTCGGTTGCGACGCCGCGCATGACCGGGCCGCTCGGCTGTTGCGTCGCGTGCAGATAGATCCCGTTCAGATAATAGCGAGTTTCTTCGGTCGAAATCGCAAAGCTGGTCCGGTCGATCAGCGCCTTTAGTTCCGCCGACGAGAGCGCGAAATTGAACGGCAGATCGTCCGAGGCGAGGCTGGGGAAATCGGCGGTCGGCAACGAGGGCAACGTGAAGGTGGAGCGCCCGGCGCGCACGGTCACGCGCTCCTTCTCCGGCTCGGAGGTAAGCTCGACCGACGCGCCATCGGGCAGCTTACGGACGATATCATAGAGCGTATGGGCGGGGGCCGTTACCGAGCCCGGCAGCGCCACGGGGCAGGAGACCTGCTCGACAATATCCAAATCCATATCGGTCGCGGTCAGAGCAACGCTATCGCCGTCTTTGGCTTCGATCAGGATATTGGAGAGGATTGGAATCGTATTGCGCCGCTCGACGACACTTTGCACATGGGCCAGGCTTTTGAGCAGAGCGGCACGATCGATCGTCAGTTTCATGGCGATGAGTCTTCAATCCTTTAGTCACCCGACGGTGTTTCCACCCGGTCGGAGGGTGGGGCGACTATAGCATAGCGCCCCTTCGGGGGAAGAGACTTATGACTCGCGTGAAACAATGCGGCGCAAATTAGCCCAAGTGGGCAACGGGCGCGCGCGTATCCAACGCCATCATCGTCGGTTGCGCGGTAACAGCGGCGTCCGGCAGGCTATGGCCCGCCATCAAGGCCGAGAGCCGGTGTAGAAAGGCGTGGCCCTTCGCCGTCAGGCTCACCAGCTTGCGGCGGCGCTCGCGCGGGTCTTCGCGGGCTTCTACCAGCCCCAAGCCGGGTTTACCGAAGGAATGCCAGTCGGATAGGGCCGCGATATTGCGCGAGGCGGAGGATTGGGCGATGGCGAGGCGCTGCGCCAACTCGCCCATAGAAAGCCCCTCGTTCTGCGCCAAGGTGAGGAACGAGAGGGCATATTGAATGGGAAGGTCCGGGTCGAGGGTGCGAAACTCCTCAAGCACACGGATCAGCGTGGGAAGCGCCGCGTCGGCAGCGTCATTCCCGCAGCTTACCGGTACCGGGTTATCCAGGGCAGCCGGCGGGCGCATCAGCGGCCCGTCCCAGACCGGCCGGAACGCGCGGCATCCAGCGCGAGGGCGTGTAGATGATGTGAAGTCGACCGAACCATATCAGGACCTCCCGATTTTCCCGGCGCACCTCGGCCCAGCGCAAAGCGCGGGCAGGCACCGACCAACGGGTAATTTCGATGTAGAGCTTAGGCCCCAGGGGAACCGACAGAAATATGGGCATGAGACACCTGCGGTATCAGAGAGCTATGACAGAGGTCGGCTATCGCGTGATGACGGTTAACACCGTGAAAAGCGATGAATGCCTGCTTCGATCGACAGGCGCGGGTCGTATGAATCATGGGTTTAATCCTTATCCGTGGAAGGGATGCTGATGCTGGCAGGGGAAGGCGTGGATTAGAAGCCTGCAAACGGGGATATCATCCGTCCCCGGATGGATGGACGCAAGGAAAAATCCACCTCGCCCGGCAAATCGTCACCGAGATTGAGATCGCGCCGAAGGTGCGGCGAGATTTCCGAGACAGAGAGAAGCGGCGCAGACGAGGCTGGCGGCTCGGGCCAACGGGCCCGCAACCACCGGCCCGATAAAACGGTCCAGAGGGACATCATGGTTGAGGCTTTCGGTTGGAGAGGGGAAAAAGCGCCCCCGGCTTAGGTGGGGGTTTTATCCGAGGGCGGATATATCCGATAGCGGATATGATTAGGGGATGCAAGCGAATATCGATTTGGCCGGATGGACGCGCTCAAGCGCTCCGCCACCCACACCCAACTATGTCTGCAAAAGATTTTATATATGACACATCTGCGCTGAATATGATAATTCACGGCGCCAACCGCTACCTTTGGTAGCTTTGTGCGCGACCGCATGCGCTTGTAGGGTTCGATGTTGAGCAGGAGTCAAACGATGTACCACTATGTCACGAAGCCCATGCTGGCGGCGGCACTCTTCGCAGTATCCCTTGCATCCCCTCTCGCCCAGGCCGGGATGGAATATGGGACGGATCAACAGGTGCGCGATCTTGTAACCGACTATATCGCCTTTACGAAAACCAATGGCGAAGCCAGTGCGGTTGCCGCTTTGAAGGATAAGAATAGCAAATTCAGCAGCGCACTGCCGGGTTTGATGATTTGGGTCGATAATAAAATGGCCGCCCATAATAAGTTTCCCGATCTTTCGGGGATCGATTTTACCACCATGCAGGATCTGCGTGGTCGCTTGATCGTTAAAGAATTCACCGAGTCAGCGGATAAGGGCGGCGACTATTCTCTCAATTATTGGCCCGGCTATACCAATGAAAAAGAATATGAGTACCATTGCTTTTCAGCTTGGGCTCAAGAACCCCGCGTGATGGTGACGGCCTGTCGCTAGAATAGAGTGATAGCATAAATTATTATGCTATCTTTTATTATGACTTTACCTCGCTAGATTGGATCGAACCATGCTCAGCAACCTCGGTATTCGGCTGAAGCTCCTGTTCGCGCCCCTGATTTTTGCCGCAGCGCTTATAATCATCGGTACTGCCGTGGGCGTTGGATTGAGCGATCAAAAGAGACTGGGGCAGCAGGTCATTACTGTGGATGTTCCTGCCGTTCTGCGCAGTGAGGGAATGTTGCAAGCCGTGGCCGACACGCAGTCGAACATGTTTAGTATCGTCGTGTGGAAGCGCCTCGGTCGTAGTGACGAAGAGATTGGTACGATCCAGGCCACGATTGGCCGCGATCTTGCCCGGTTGAACAATCTTGTCAGCACCAACACGGCGGTGGGGGCCGAGACGGCGGCGGAGCGCGAGATTGTGCAAGCACTCCCAGGGTTGGTCGAATCGTATATTTCCAGCGCCAAAGCCGCTTCGGATATGGCGCAACGGAACCCAACGCTGGCAACGCCGCTGATTAACACGGCAGCCGCCAAATACGAGGCCCTCCGCAAACCGTTGGAGAACCTCCGCAATGCCACCGTTCGAAATATTCGAACACAGTCGGATCGCGTGGACTCGCTCTCTGCGGAGGTTCAGGGGTCTATTATTATAGTTTCTGTTATTGCCATGGTCATGTCTCTTGGTCTCAGTTTAGTGATCGGCTCACACATATCGGTTGGCATTCGTCGGACTGAAGAGCAGATGAGCGCCCTGGCTGATGGCAATTTGGATATCGAGGTTCAGGCGGGCAATCGCCGCGATGAAATCGGCCAGATGATGCGCGCGCTGGAAGTTTTCGCCCGGAATGCGCGGGAGGTCGCCCGCCTCAAGCTCGAACAGGAAGATCTGCAGGCCCAGGAGCGCCAGCGTGCCTTGGTGGAAGACATCGCCGAAAAAATCGAGCAGGCCGTGGAAGAAATGGTGCAAAGCCTCGCGAGCGCCTCACGGGATATGACGAAACTTTCCAGCCATATGGTGGAACGCCTTGGCGGAGCGCGCAGCCAATCGACTAATGTGGCGAGCTTGTCGGAAAAAACGTCGGTAGAGATTACCAATGTCGCGGGCTCGATTGAGGAATTGACCCAATCCATTGCCGAAGTTGGCCAGCAATCCGTTCAGAGCCTCAGTGTCGCCGAGCGCGCGGTGAAAGAAGCCGACCGTACCGATCACACAATCACGAGCCTCAGCACCGCCGCCCAACGGATTAATGATGTCGTCGGCATCATTAGCGCGATTGCGTCCCAAACCAATCTGCTCGCACTGAATGCCACGATCGAAGCCGCGCGGGCCGGGGACGCTGGCAAAGGGTTTGCCGTCGTCGCCGCCGAGGTAAAGAGCCTTGCCAATCAAACCGCTCAGGCCACCGAAGACATCAACCAGCAGATTTCGGCTATGCAGAATGCCGTGAGCAGCGCGGTCGATGCCGTGCGGGGCATTAGCCGCACCATCGGCCAAATCAGCGAAACCGCCGGCGCTATCTCCTCGTCTGTCACCCAGCAAACCGCCGTTACTCAGGGGATTTCCTCGACCGTGCTGGGGATCGACCGGACGACCACAATCATCGCGCAGGATACCTCGGCCCTCAATGGCACTGTGACAGAAACCGAGCGGGATTCGGGCTCGGTTCTAGAAGCCTCCACGCTGGTGATGGAGCGAACCCAGAAACTGATGCGCGACGTTGGCGCGCTGTTGACTGAACTGCGCCGCCAAAGCGCGGTTTAGCGCGGCGCAGTTCCGATACAATCCAGAGGGACATTATTGGCGAGACCGACACGGTTGGAGAGGCGAAAAACGCTGCCAGCCTAGCGGGAGTTTATCCAAGACCGGATATATTTTAGGATTCCAGGCTGTTTTTAACCGCGTTAATGGAAGCCTCTGAAAACCGTCACAAAATAAAAAAGAAACGTACCTGAAATTTTGCTACGCAAAGGGGTGCTCCTGTGTGCATCTTTCCGATTGACGGGAAATTCTTGAAAACCTACACAGGGCTAAATTTTATTTGGTGTGAAATGTCCCTAAACAAAACTTTAAATAGTTCTCCGTCGAATGATAACCCGACTATTAGCCCCTTAAACCCGTGGGAGCCGCATTGGCCGAACCCGGCAGATTTCCCTTTCAATTATTACAATCTCATGCAACGCACTGCCGAGCATGGTATCGCTTCGGTCGGCGGAACCCCGGCGGCAGACCAACGGATTGCCATTATTGGGGCGGGTTATGCGGGGCTCACGGTCGCGCGCGAACTCTTCCGGTGCGGCTATAAGAACATCACGATCTTCGAAGCGGATGATCGCGTCGGCGGCCGCGCCTATCCGATTATGCCAGAATCCAAATCCGGGCGTCCGCTCGATAGCATAACCCCTTTCGAACTTGGGGCGATGCGTATCCCCCTGTTCACGCCGGAAAACGGCCCGCTGGGCGGCAATAGTTTAACGGCCTATTTTCTCGAGACCTATGGGCAGCAGTATCAAGACTTCCCCAATCCCGGCAGCCCGGTGGCGACAACGGGGATTTACGTCAACGAAGGCTTCGGCCCTGAAATCGGCGCGCTGACGTTTCACGGTTTGCTGCGTTGGGCCCCGACCGAAAATGCGATGCTCCCCCCCACCCCCGGTTTGCAGCAGGTTTATTTAGCCTGGCAAGCCTGGTCCCATAATGTCAAAGCCTGGGTCTCGCGCCGCTACGGGGCCACGCAAGAGTGGCGGGAGTATTGGCAAAAGATCGTCCAGGCCTATGAGTTCCATACCTTCCGCGACGTCGCCCTCTTGCCGCGCAAGCAGTTTTACCGTCCCGACGGCACAACCTGCCCCGACCACGCCGCCGCCAATGCCGAAGGGGATTTTGGCGGGCTCGGCCTTGACCCGGTTCAGACCGAAATCTTCTACACGATCGGGACGGGTGACGGCAGTTGGGGCGCGTTTTTCGATGTCGCCGCGCTCTACCCGATTCGCACCCTGATCTTCGGTTTTGCCACCGATCACAAACTGCTGGGCCATATTCCAGCCGAAGTCGCCGCCGCCTTGCCGCTGCCCAAATCGGCGCGAAGCCAGGGGGTGTGCCCCGATTCGCACGGGCATCAATTTGAAATGCCCCTGCTGGCGGGCGTTTCCGCCACCCCAGCCTTGCATCTTTTCCAGCCCGTCACCTGCCGAGGGGCGCAAAGTGGCACCTCCTTCTATCAGAATTTGGGCGCGTTCCGCGCCGATGGGCGCGGTCTGGCGCTGCTGACCAGCACGCGCGTTCGCTACATTGATCGGTTTGACGGCACCTATCGCCTGACAACCGAGACCGGGGCTGCGGCGAGTTACGACCATTTGATCGTCACCGCCCCCGGCTGGTCGATGCAAATGAACACCAGTTTTGGCACGAATTTCTTGGAAGAGACTTTCGTGAACCCCAGTGACGGTAATAATTTTTGGCCACCGATGGCGAGTTGGAAGGGCATCAAAATGTCCCACAACATTACATCGAGCAAAATATTCTACAAACTCAAGCAGCGCTTCTGGGAAGTGAGCGATATCCCCCAGGTGATCGTGACGGATACCTTTTTGCGCGATGTCTATGGCTATGCCCTCGATACCGACGCCGATGGCAATCCGTCCGACGACCCTGGAGTTTTGCTCTGCTCCTATACCTGGGAAGACGACGCCAATAAGCTTGCCGCCGAAAACGAGCATCCGAACGATACCACGCTTGCGGCCCGTGCCCTCGCTCGGCTCGACGCGGTGTTGCAGCGCAGTGGCCTGCCGAAAATGTCGAATTTCATCGACCCCGCCGCGCAGCCCGTGGTTTGGCAATGGGAGCGGCAGCCCCTCTACCGGAGTTGCGCCAAACTCTACCGCGCCGGAAGCTTCGACTGGAACTACGCCCAACTGACCTGGAATCAGAACCATTCGCGCAGCAAAAAACTCTATTTCGCGGGCGAGTTTGCCTCGTTGGAGGGGGGCTGGATTGAGCCCGCGATGATCCGGGCCATCGATACGGTCATTCATCTCGTTAAAAACACGGTGCCGCCCGACGCCTGGGCCGACGTGTTCAATGATTATGAAATGATCTGCCACTATCCCGAAATCCCGAACTGGCGTCCGCTGCCGCCGTTCGCGCGCGGAAATGGTGCCGAGGGCGATATCCCCTAACAATCCCCCTTGCCGCCGCCGTCCTTCCCGCCCAAACTCTGGCCCGCAAAGCCGCTGAAACAGGCGGCAGCAGGGGTTCGTTGGGGAAGGGGACAAGAATGGGCGCTCGGGTCGGGCTTTTCGTGACCTGTTTGGTCGATCTGTATCGGCCAAGCGTTGGCTTTGCCGCGCTGAAGCTGCTGGAGCAAGCGGGCTGCACCGTGGTTGTTCCGGCGGAGCAAACCTGCTGCGGCCAACCGGCCTATAACAGCGGCGAGCGGGCCACGACGAAGCAAATCGCCCGGCATGTCATCGAAGCCTTCGATGGGCTCGATTATGTCGTTGCGCCCTCCGGCTCCTGCGCCGGGATGATCCGGCACCATTACCCGGAACTGTTTGCCGACGATCCCGCCACCAAGCTCGCCGCCGAACGCGTCGCCCATCGCACCTACGAGCTTGTGTCGTTCCTCACCGATGTGCTGGGTGTCACCGCCGTTCCAGCGGCCTGCGCCAAGAAGATCACCTATCACGATAGCTGCTCCGGCCTGCGCGAGCTGGACATTAAGGCGCAGCCGCGCGCACTGCTGAACAGCGTTGAAGGACTGTCGATCACCGAACTCGAGGATGCGGAAACCTGCTGCGGCTTCGGCGGCACCTTCTGCATCAAATATCCCGAGATTTCCGACCGCATGGTGACGAATAAAACCGACGCCATCGAAAAGACCGGGGCCGACCTTCTGTTAGCCGGCGATCTTGGCTGCCTGCTGAATATGGCCGGAAAGTTGAAGCGCCGGGGCTCGCGCATCGAAGCCCGCCATGTCGCCGAAGTGCTGGCGGGCGATTTGTCCGCCCCCGCCATCGGCGAAGCCGAACCCCGTTAGGAGAAAGCGCAATGCACGCCACCAGTCACGCTTTCGTCGCCAACTCGAAGAAATCCCTGAACGACGCCACCCTACGCAAAGCCTTGGGCAATATGCGCGGCGGCTTCATCAATAAACGCGCCGCTACCATCGCCAAAGTGCCCGAATGGGAGCAGTTGCGCGATACGGGCCGCGCAATCAAAGATCATACGCTGGCCCATCTCGATTTCTATTTGGAAGCCTATGAGGCCAAGGTGAAAGCCTCGGGCGGCGTGGTGCATTGGGCGCGCACGGCGGAAGAGGCGCGGCAGATCATTCTCGATATTTGCCGCTCGGTGGACGCCAAAACCGTCACCAAAGGCAAATCGATGATCGCCGAGGAAATCGGCCTCAATGATTTTCTAGAGCAAAAGGGCGTTACCCCGATCGAAACCGATCTGGGGGAATATATCATCCAGCTTCGGCACGAACCGCCCAGCCATATCATCGCCCCGGCCATTCATCTCACGGCGGGCCAGGTGGCGGAAACCTTCCGCAAGTCCCACACCCACCTCGACCCGGCGCGTCCCTTAGACGAGCATAGGGCCTTGCTGGAGGAAGCGCGGGCGGAGTTGCGGGCAAAATATTTCGCCGCCGACGTGGGTATTACCGGCGCAAACTTCCTGATTGCCGAAACCGGCACCAGCGTGATCGTCACCAACGAGGGCAATGGCGACCTCACCCAGCTTCTGCCGAAGGTGCATATCGCCATTGCCAGTCTGGAGAAGATCGTCCCTACCCTGGAAGACGCAACCACGCTGCTGCGCCTGCTGGCGCGCTCGGCGACGGGGCAAGAATTCTCCTCCTACACCACTTTTTCCACCGGCCCCCGCCGGGCGGAAGACCCGGATGGGCCGGAGCAATATCATGTAGTGCTGCTGGACAGCGGCCGCTCCGGCATGCTCGGGTCCGAGTTTCAGGACATGCTGCGCTGTATCCGCTGTTCGGCCTGCATGAACCATTGCCCGGTCTATAATGCCGTCGGCGGTCATGCCTATGGCTGGGTCTATCCCGGCCCGATGGGTTCGGTGCTCACACCCACGCTGATCGGTGTCGATGAAGCGGGGCATCTGCCCAATGCCTCCACCTTCTGCGGCAAGTGCGAGCAGGTTTGCCCCATGAAAATTCCGCTGCCGAAAATGATGCGCCATTGGCGCGAGCGGCAAACGGAAGCGAAGCTCTCGCCGAAAGCGATGCGCTGGGGCATCGGTGCCTGGGCTTTCCTCGCCACGCGCCCCATGCTCTACCGGCTCTTCACCCGCGCGGTTGCCTTCGGGCTGAACCTCGCCGCGCGCAAGAAAGGCCGCTTCACCAGCCTGCCGCTCGCGGGTGGCTGGACGCGGGTGCGCGATATGCCCGCCCCGCAAGGCCAAACCTTCCAAGCCCTTTACGCCAAACGCCGGAGCCGCTGATGAGCACCGCCCGCGCCGATATTCTCGATTCCATCCGCCGGTCCTTAGGGCGCGGCGGGCTCGATCCCGCCACCGAAGCGGGGTTGCGCAAGCGCTTGTCGGCCCATCGCCGCCAGATCGGCCTTGCCCGCACCGACAAGAATCACGCCGAGCTGGTCGATCTCTTCGAAGAGATGGCAAAGGCCCTCTCGGCGACCGTGACCCATATCCCCAATAGCGCTGGTGTGCCCGAAGCCATCGCCACTTATCTGGCCGAGCAGAATCTGCCCGCCCAGGCCGTCGTCGCTCCCGCCCTGCAAAGCGTGCCGTGGGCCGACCGGCCAACGCTGGAGCTGCGCTTCGGCAAAGCGGTGAATGAGGATCTCGTTTCGATCACCCCCGTCATCGGCGCCGTCGCCGAAACCGGCACGCTGGTCCTCACCTCCGGCCCGGACTCGCCAACCAGCCTCAATTTTCTGCCCGATACCCATATTGCCGTCGTCAACCGCAGCCAGATCACCGGGCGCTACGAGGATGTGTGGGACAAAATCCGCGATAACGGCGCGCTACCGCGCACGGTGAATATGATTTCCGGCCCGTCGCGCACGGGGGATATCGAACAGACCATTCAATTAGGCGCGCACGGCCCGCGTCGGCTGCATATCCTCATTCTTGACGAGGCTTAACCTGCCTCTCATGTTAACGAAGTAAAGTCGCCGGGGACGGGTTCCCCGGCGGTTTGTTTTTATAAGGTAGGCATTCGATATGACGGCACGTTCCCCAACCCCTGGTTCCCCAAGGGCTCCCGCCCTCGGGCAGGGGTTCGGGAGCGTGCGGAGGGCCTGAGCATGGCCCCGAAGAGAGAGCCGCCCGCCCCGCGCCCGCGCCGTCTGCGCGCGCTGAGTGAGGCCGAACGGACGCTGTGGCAGCAGATCACCCAGCAGGTCACGCCCCTGCGCCCCGTTTCCACGCCGAAACCCGTGGAGCCGACGCCTACGCCCGTGAAAGAACCGGAAGCCCCCATCGCCAGCGTCGGCGGCCCGATGCTCGCGCCGTTAAAGCCCGCTGAAGCCGCACCGGTAAAGCGCAAAGGCCCGCCGCCGATCAAGGTTGGAAAACTCGATAACATCGACCGCGCCACCGCCCGGAAATTTGCCAAGGGCGAGCGCGAGATCGATGGGGTTTTGGATCTGCACGGCATGACCCAGGCCGCCGCCCAAGATCGGTTGATCGATTTTCTCTTAGGGGCCTGGGCGCAAGGCTGGCGCTGCGTGCTGGTGATTACCGGCAAGGGCCAGGAGAAGCCCGACCATCGCCCCTGGCCTGAGCCCGAATCGCGCGGTATTCTGCGCCGCGCTCTCCCGCAATGGGTGAATGAGCCGCCGTTGCGCGGCAAAATTCTGGGCATTACCTCCGCCAAACCCCAGCACGGCGGGTCGGGCGCTTTCTATCTGCTGATCCGGCGCGACCGGGACGAGACGAAACGAGGCCCGCGCCCATGACCCCCTTCGGCGAACGCTGCCGCGCCCTGCGCGCGATTAAGAAGGTCTCCCTGCGCGCGATGGCCGCCGCTTTGGAAATCAGCCCGGCCTATCTCTCGGCTTTAGAGAACGGCCACCGTGGCCGCCCCTCGCGCGGGCTGGTGCGGCAGATTTGCGACTATTTCGGGCTGATCTGGGACGATGCCGAAGCCATGCAGCGCCTGGCCGACCTCTCCCACCCCCGCGTCACCATCGACACCGCCGGGCTCGACCCGCTGGCGACGGAACTCGCCAACCGGCTGGCGGAGCGAATTGGGGAGCTGGATAAGACTACGTTGGCGGAGATTTTGGCGCGGATTACGAACCAGCCAATGTGAGAGGCACGAAACGGGGCGTGCCCTTTGATCGACGGACCTCCCTCCGTTTACGGATAAGCGCCTATCCTGTTAAGTTGATAGCCGTCTATTCAGGTGCACAGGAGTATCCCATGTCCGAAACCATGACCCGCTGGACGGTTTCCGTTTCCAAAGACACCGATATTGCCGTGCGCAGTTTCCTCGCCCAGCGCGGCTAAAAAAAAGGCGACCTCTCCAAATTCATCGAAGAGGCGGTAAAATGGCGCGTGTTCGAGCAGACCATGACCGAAGCCCGTAACAAATTTACCGACCTGCCGCCCGACGATTTGCAGGCGCTCGTCGATGAAGCAACTACTGCCGTGCGCCCAACCCCCACGGACGGTTAATTCGTGCGGTTCGTGCTCTGACGCGAAAATGCGTCCGGACTTCCTTACCCTGAGCAAGCGAAGGCCGTGAACCGAAAAGCAACCTTATAATAATCCAAAAACCCCCGAAGCCGAGGCTCCGAGGGTTCCGGTTCCCCAAGGGCCGAAGCCCTTGGGCGGGGTGCCGGGGCAGTGCCCCGGCTATAGTAAACGAGCGTTACGCCGCCTTCACCCGCGTCTTCCACAGCGACAGCAGGATCGAGCCGCCGATGAGGCTGACGGTCAGGCCCAAGGCCAGCGGCGTCGGCATTTTCCACACATCGACCAGCACCATCTTCGTACCCACGAGGACCAGCACTAGGGCGAGACCGTATTTGAGGTACTCAAAGCGGTGGATGATACCCGCCAGCGCGAAATAGAGGGCGCGCAGGCCGAGGATGGCGAAGACGTTGCTGGTGTAGACGATGAACGGATCGGTGGTGATGGCGAAGATCGCCGGGATCGAGTCCACCGCGAAGACGAGATCGGTGAATTCCACCAAAATCAGCGCCAGGAACAGCGGGGTCATGTAGAGCAGCTTATTCCGGCGGACGAAAAAGGATTTGCCTTCGTAAGTCTCGGTCACGCGGAAGTGCTTGCGGCAGAAGCGAATGATCGGGTGGTTCGCGGGATCGGGCTCTTTATCGGCCGTGATCACCATTTTGATCCCGGTGATGATAAGGAAGCCACCGAACACATAGATCAGCCAATGCAGCTCCATAATCAGCGCGGTGCCCGCGAAGATCATGATGGCCCGCATCACCAGCGCGCCGAGGATACCCCAGAATAGCACGCGGTGCTGATACTGCGGCGGCACGGCGAGGCTGCCGAAGATGAGGGCGATAACGAACACATTATCGAGCGACAGGCTTTTTTCGATGAGGTAGCCGGTCAAAAACTCCAGCGCTTTGGCTTCACCGAGGGTGAAATAAATCCCGACGTTAAACAGAAGCGCGATAGCGATATAGAAACCGCTGAGCCGCAACGCTTCGGGGACGGAAATTGTGCGTTCTTTTTTGTTCAACACGCCAAGGTCGAACGCGAGAAGAACGAGAACGAGGGCGTTGAAGCCAAGCCACGCCCAAATAGGCATATCCATAAGAATCATCCGACTGCGGTGATGCCCGTCGGCATCAGAGCCCGGAAAAAGGCTCCGGGAGGATAATCCGACATCACGGTTGCGACCAACCGTCAGAGGGGCCCGGATCACAGGTTATTGGCTATGTGGCCCAGACATTGGCACGGTTCAAGCCTCCCGTTGCGATATTTTTTACAGGGCTTTATATGCATTTGAAGGCGCGTTTTAGCCGCAAACGCGGGTCGATTCGCGCCAACTGCGCCTGTTTCGCACTGCAATAGCCAGTTTCAACACACTTTTTATGTGACAGACCTGTTATGGCGATGTAACAAAACCATAACCGTCCGCGCGTAAGAGACGGCAATCACTTTCATTGGGGGAAGCTCACATGCGGTCATTTATTGCGGCGCTCAGCCTGGGCACGGTTCTTAGCGTTTCGGCGTTGGCGGCTCCGATCGAAATTCAGTGGTGGCACGCGATGACGGCCGCCAATGGCGAGCGGGTTAACGAAATCGTTGAGCAGTTCAACGCCTCGCAAAGCGATTACAAAATCGTCGCGACCTTCAAATCGAACGATTACACCGAGCTGATGAACCAAACGATTGCCGCCTATCGTGGCGGCAATGCCCCGCATATCACCCAGGTGTTCGAAGTCGGCACGGCGACGATGATGTCCGCCAAGGGTGCTGTGAAGCCGGTGTATGAGTTAATGGCCGAAGCGGGCGAAAAATTCGACCCGAAGGCCTATCTGCCCGCCATCACCGGCTATTATTCGACCGCCGACGGCAAGATGCTGTCGATGCCGTTCAATAGCTCGACCGCGATCCTTTATTACAATAAGGACGCTTTCGCCAAAGCCGGCCTCGACCCTGAAAAGGCCCCGAAGACTTGGCCGGACGTATTCGATGCCGCCAAGAAAGTGCGCGCGTCGGGCCACCCCTGCGGCCTAACCGCGGGCTGGGTAACCTGGACGCAGCTCGAACAATTCAGCGCCTGGCACAATATTCCGTTCGGCACGAAGGCCAATGGTTTTTCGGGCTTTGATACCGAATTCAAGTTCAATAATCCGCTGGTCGTAAAGCATTTCGAAACGCTGAACGAACTGCAAAAAGACAATGTGTTCAAATATGGTGGCCGCACGACGCAGCCGCAGGGCCTGTTCACCAGCGGCGAATGCGCGATCATCATGACCTCGTCGGGCTACCTCGGCGAAGCGCAGAAGAACGCCAAGTTCAACTTCGGCACGGGCATGCTGCCCTATTACCCGGAGGTGGCCGGTGCGCCGCAGAACTCGATCATCGGCGGGGCAACCCTGTGGGTGCTGGGCGGCAAAAAGGCCGAAGAATATAAGGGCGTTGCCAAATTCTTCAGCTTCTTGTCGAAGCTTGACGTGCAGATCGTGAACCATCAGAAGACCGGCTATCTGCCGGTGACGATCGCCGCTTACGAAGAAACCAAAAAGTCGGGCTTCTACGACAAGAACCCCGGCCGCGAAACGCCGATCCTGCAACTGCAGAACAAAGCCCCGACCGAAAATTCGATGGGCGTGCGCTTCGGCAACCTGCCGAAAATCCGTGAACTGATTATGGATGAAGTCGAAGCCGCCTTCGCCGGGAAGATTTCCGTGAAGCAAGCGATGGATAATGCTGCCGCCAAGGGCAACGAAGAGCTTCGTCGCTTCGAGCGCACGGCAAAGAACTAAGCCTTTATCTCTCTGAACGGGGCGGGAAGGTACCTTCCCGCCCTTTTTCGCTTTTACCCCTTTCGCTGTTTCGGGGGTTCCGTGACGCCAGCCTCTTCCGCTCAAGCCCCGTTCCAGAACAAGTTGCTGCCGCTGCTCCTGCTGCTGCCGCAACTGTTGATAACGTTTGTCTTTTTCTACTGGCCCTCCGTGCAGGCGGTGCAGCAGTCGCTCTATATCGAAGACCCCTTCGGGCTGAGTTCCGAGTTCGCCGGACTCAAGAATTTTACCGCGCTGTTCACCGACGCGCGCTATGTGGAATCGTTTGTCCGCAGTCTGTTTTTCAGCGCTGCGGTTTCGGGCCTTTCCCTAAGCCTGTCGCTGCTGCTCGCCGTTTGCGCCGACCGGGTCGTGCGCGGGGCAACCACCTATAAGACGCTGCTGCTGCTGCCCTATGCCATCGCCCCCGCCTTGGCCGGCGTAACTTGGATGTTCGTCATGCACCCGTCGATCGGATTGATGGGGCGCTGGCTGGTGGCGCTGGGGGTTGAGTGGAACTATCTCTTGAACGGCAATCAGGCCATGGCGCTGGTCATCTTCGCCGCCGCCTGGAAGCAGATCAGTTATAATTTCATTTTCTTCCTGGCGGGGCTGCAATCCATCCCGCAGTCGCTGATAGAAGCGGCGGCCATCGATGGGGCCGGGCCGGGCAAACGCTTCCGCGACATTGTGTTTCCGCTGCTGTCGCCCACCGCTTTCTTTTTGCTGGTGGTGAATATCGTCTATGCGTTTTTCGAGACCTTCGGCGTCATCCATGCAGTAACGGCGGGGGGACCGGCCAAATCAACTGAGATTCTTGTGTATAAAGTCTATTTTGATGGGGTCGTTGGCCTCGATATTGGCGGGTCGGCGGCGCAATCGGTCATTCTAATGTTGATCGTTATTGTGCTGACGGTCGTCCAGTTCCGCTTCGTCGAACGGAAGGTTCATTACTGATGGTTGAAAACCGCCCGCTTGCCACCTTCCTTGCCCATTTGGTCCTGATTATTGGGATCATCATCGTCACTTTTCCGATTTTCTATACGCTGGTGGCGTCCACCTTTAGCGGCCCTAATGTCGCTTCCGGTCGGGTTCAACCCTGGATCGGCGATGCGGGGATTCAGAATTACATTACCGCGCTCACCGTTGGGGCGGCCCGATCCTCGCAGAACCCCGCCGGACATATGCTGCTGAACTCCGCCATCATGGCGGTGACGATTGCGGTCGGGAAAATCATCATTTCCCTGCTCTCGGCCTATGCCGTGGTCTATTTCCGCTTTCCGGGGCGGATGCTGGCCTTTTGGGTGATTTTCCTCACGCTGATGCTGCCGGTGGAAGTGCGTATTTTGCCGACCTATAAGGTGATCGCCGATCTGAACATGCTCGATTCCTACGCCGGGCTCACGATTCCCTTGATCGCCTCGGCCACGGCGACGCTGCTGTTCCGGCAATTCTTCATGACCGTTCCGCCCGAGTTGGTGGAAGCGGCCAAGATCGATGGCGCGGGACCGCTGAAATTTTTCCGCGATATTCTGTTGCCACTGTCGGTGACGAATATCGCCGCGCTATTCGTGATTTTGTTCATCTACGGCTGGAACCAATACTTGTGGCCGCTGCTCATCACCACGTCGGGCGGGATGGATACAATCGTCATCGGCATGAAAAAAATGATCGGCGGCGACGACGCGCAAACCGATTGGGGCGTTGTCATGGCGACCACGGTTCTCGCTATGCTGCCCCCAATTATCGTGATCCTCACCATGCAGCGCTGGTTCGTTAAGGGCCTTGTGGAACAGGAGAAATAAGATGGCCCAAGTCACGCTCGACACCATTCGCAAGAGCTTCGGCGACACGCATATTCTGCACGGCATTTCCTGCGCCATCCGCGACGGCGAATTTATCGTCGTCGTTGGCCCCTCGGGCTGCGGGAAATCGACCCTGTTGCGCATCGTGGCGGGCCTCGAAACCGCAACCTCCGGCAGCATCACCATCGGTGACCGCGAGGTTAGCAAACTGGAGCCAAAAGACCGCGATATTGCGATGGTCTTCCAGAATTACGCGCTCTACCCGCACATGACCGTGGCCGACAATATGGCCTATGGCCTGAAAAATCGCGGCATGGACAAGGCCGAGATTGAAACCCGCGTGGCGCAAGCCGCCGAAATTCTGCAGCTCGGCCCGTATCTCGCCCGCAAACCCAAGCAGCTTTCCGGCGGCCAACGCCAGCGCGTTGCCATGGGCCGGGCGATTGTGCGCGAACCCAAGCTGTTTCTGTTCGATGAGCCGCTCTCGAACCTCGACGCCAAGCTGCGCGTGCAAATGCGGGTCGAAATCAAGAAGCTCCAGCAGCGTCTCGGCGTCACCGCCCTCTACGTCACCCACGATCAGGTCGAAGCGATGACCATGGCCGACCGGCTGATTGTGCTCAAAGACGGGCAAGCCGAACAGATCGGCGCGCCGCTGGAGCTTTACGCCCGCCCCGAAACGATTTTCGTCGCGGGCTTCATCGGCTCCCCGGCCATGAACCTGCTACCGGGCGAACTCACCGAGGCCGGGGCCGTCCGCCTCGCCAGCGGCCCAACCTTGGAGCTAGCCCAACCGCTGCAAGGATCCGCCGGGCGCAAAGTGCTGCTCGGCATCCGCCCGGAACATCTCGGCGTGCGCTCCGGCGGGGCCTTCGCCGTAACCGTCGATCTGGTGGAAGCCCTCGGGGCCGATACCCTCGTTTACGCAACGCTCGCCGATGGCACCGCCTTCACCGCCCGCCTCGACGGCGCGCATGTGGTGGCGCGCGGTGACCAACTGGCGCTCTCGCCAACGCAAGCGTTACATGTGTTCGATGCGGGAACGGGCAAACGGGTGAACTGAGGTATTGTCGGGGAGTGTTTGTCGGGGTGCTGCCCCAACGCCCCGCTTAAGGGCCGGTTGGCCCTTAAGAATCCCGTTACATTCGCCCTGGGCTTGGTACTCTGAGGCTTGACGCTAACAAGGTGAGCCTCAGCGTACCATTTCGTGGCCTATATCCGGAAAGACACCGATAGCGACGATGGGGTCGAGTTTCCCGACGTTCCCGGCTGCATTATCGCCGGGCGCACTCTAGACGAAGCCCGTGCGATGGCCGCCGAGGCACTCGCTGGGCACTTCGCAACGCTCGAATCCTTGGGCGAAGCCGTTCCCACCCCCTCGACACTGGACGCCCTCAAGGACGATCCCCATCAAGCGGGCGCAACCCTTGTCTTGATCGATCTCCCGGATGAATTCCTGAAAGCGGAGCGTGTTAACGTCATGATCCCGCGCCACTTGTTAGGCAGGATCGATGCCGCCAGCGGCGGCAATCGCTCCCGCTTTCTCGTGGAAGCCGCCGAAGCCAAACTAGGCTAACGCGCCCTACGCCGCCGCCTTCTCCTCCGGCTCATCGGCCAAGATCGAGCGGATGAACGTTTGCACGGCCCCATCAAGCGCCGAACCATCACGCGCCACGACGCGGGCGTTACCGTGAACGCGCACCGCCGACTGGCCGGTTTCGCCCGCCGCATCGATCACTTGGCCAACCGTACGCACCACGTCGCTGGTGGTTTCGGCGGCGACGAGGGAGTTATGGGCGATTTCGGCGGTCGCGGTTTCCTGGTGCTGCACAGCGGTCGCAATCGTGCCGCTGATCGCGGTGAGTTCGCTAATCGTGCTATTGATCGTCGCCATCGCCCGCACGGTTTCGGCGGTTGCGGCTTGAATGGCGGTGATTTGCTGGGTGATGTCTTCGGTCGCGCGGGCGGTTTGAGCGGCGAGGTTCTTCACTTCGCCCGCAACCACGGCAAAACCTTTCCCGGCATCGCCCGCGCGCGCGGCTTCGATGGTGGCGTTCAGCGCCAGCAAATTCGTTTGCCCGGCAATCGATTGGATGAGTTGCACGACCTCGCCAATACGATGCGCGGCTTCCGCCAGCACCTGCACCGTACCGCTGGTCTCTTCTGCCGCCGCCGCGCCCTTATGGGCGATTTCGGTGGAATGGGTGACGCGCTCGGCGATATCGGCGATGGAGCCACGGAGTTGATCGGTGGCCTGCGCGACATTCTTGACGTTGGCCGAAGCTTGCCGCACCGCATCGGCAACCGAAACCGCCTGATGATTGGTTTGATCGGCCAGCGCCGCCATCGACCCCGCCGAACTTTCGAGATCGTGCGAGGCTTGGCGCAAGCCGGTGAGTACGCCGCGCACCAGCCCTTCGAAGGATTCGGCGATTTGCAGGCGACGGGCGCGGGCCTTTTCTTCCATCGCGTCGAGATAGGCGGTGGTCATCACGTCAAGGTCGAGCATCGCTAGGCGGTTGACCGCCGTGATCGCCTCGGTCAGCGTCTCGCGCTTCCAGCGGAAATGCCCGGTCAGCACTTCGATGATACGGTTGACGACGAAGACTTTGCCACCCATGAACCAGCGCGGTTCCCACCTAATCTTGGCGAACATATGCCCCAGGGCGCGGGCTTTTTCGAAATACTCAGCATCAAAATTCGCTTGAAGCTGGGCTACCCAACTATCGACTGCGCCTTTCTTGATGCGCTGCGCGGTTTCGGGATTGGCCCCGAACGTGGCCTTCCCCGCCGGAACGCTGAGGATTTTTTGAAAATACTCCTCGATAATCCGTTCCAGATGGGGCTGAACAATCGGCAGGAGGCTCCGTAATGTCGCGCAGGTTTTCGCATCGATCCCGAGAAAGCGAAACCGCAAATCCTGCGCCTCGTCGGCGCGCGTCGCCTGGACGGTTGCCGAGTGTGCGGTTTGGGTAAGGGGGGTGGGATCGCGCATAAGACCTCCAAGCGGCATACTTAAGGCGATTATCCGCTAAATCACTCTTAAAAATCAAATGAATAGCGTGAATACGATAGTATATTCACCTGAAAATAGAGATAAACCAGCCGCTAAATCTCGTCATCAAGAACCTTCTCTATGTGCTTCCGCGCAGTATCATAGGCATGATCATAAACAGCGATATCTTCTACAAAATATTCAAAATAGCTTCTCTGAACAGCAATTTCGATTGGCTCCAAGCGTACCTGATTATAACCATTATCCTTTAGTTTTCCGTCCTTGATCCAGGCATTGACCATTTCGATTGAATGAATCTGTTGACCATAGGCGGCATTGAACCAAAGCTCCGTCTGGAAATCTTGGATTTCCGTATAATTTTGGGGCGCGCGCCCAAGCCAAGCATAGGCTTGTGGGCGGGCGATAAAGAGAATATCCGCATCCACCATCTCGGACAGAATGAACTGCCGAACATAGGCACCATCGATCCGTTCCCGTGGCGCCTCGCGCGAGCCGAAGCCATAGGCGTTGAGCCAGAGCGCATCGCGCACACTGTCCGCTGTGATCGATTCATACACCACGCGCGGGCCGTGGGGGCCTGCGCGCTCGGGCTCGATCCGAACGCCTTCTTGCCCTTCCCCCGATAGGCCGCGCGCCTGCCACAAGGTGCGCAAATAGGCCCAGCCCGCCGGATTGGCGTGGACGATTTCATACCCATCGTCGGGATCGAAACTATTGAAGAAAATCGCGATATCGTCGGCTCGATTGAACGTCTCGGCGATGTCGGCAAAGGCCGCATCGGTGCGCAACGGCACCCAGGTTTGCGCTGGCGCGACCCGATCGGCCCAGGCTTTCGTATCGCGCGGATCGAAGGGTTGGGCCCAGCGCTGCCAATATTCTTGCAACGCAGGCCGAAAAACACCCGGCAGACCTTGGGTGACGATCTTTAGCCAATTGGCAACCGGCATCGTCGGCGGAAAGGCCCGTGCGGCCTTAATCGACGCCTCAAGTTCCATGCGCAGATCGTCGCCCTTCAGCCAGCGCGCCGCCCATTCGATCATCCCAGAGGTGCAGGAGAGGACCTGGGGCCGAAGCCCGAGCGTACGCATCGCCTGCAGAACCCCGACACCATGGGCATTGGAGCCGCCAAGCCCCCCCAGCGCGAGCCCGATCTTCTTACCCGAGGCGTTTACCGCCATCCCCTGCACCATCCCGCGCCCCTACCCGATACCGTCAAAGCCTATGCTTATGGTGGCAGGGCGCGCGACCCAAAACAACTTAAACCAGCAAACTTTTGAAATGACGCAAAAGCTTCACCTTAAGATCGCTTTTATGCCGCCGGCATCGTCTCGAAATGCCGGGCGAGGTGGCTGAGCGCGTGGCGCAGCGCCGCCTCGGCCTGCCCCTTCGCCAGTCGCTTTTGATCGGCCCAATCGGCGAGGGGCAAGCCGAGGCAACAGACGTGAACGATCAGCGGCGATAACAGCAGGGGGACCGCGCGCATCGCCGCACGATAGGCGGCCCGCGCAATCAGCGCTTCCGGCGAGGGGTTGAGCGGATCGCCCGCCCCCGCGTCGCCCCCTAGCCCGCCCCCTGGTCCACCCCGCGCCCAGGTTTCAAATTCAGCAGCCGCAAACACCTCCGCCAGACTCTCGGCGGCGGCCTGTTGATCCGGCGTCAGATCGGGCATCGTGCGGGCGCTCGCTGGGCGCGGCGGCACCTCCCGTCGCGCCGCCAACCCCGGCACTAGGCCCGCGCGCCGCCCCCCTATATCCTCCTCAAGCGTCTTCATTCCGCGCACCTGGGCCATGACAGCCTTGCTGCGCAGCGAACTCCGCAACCCTCGTTGTATGACACTCATCGGGTTCTCCTGCGCGCTTCGGTCGCGCTTTCATGAAATGTTCTCGTTTTTGTTATGTACCATTTTGGTTGAAATCTCGTCAATCCGGAATCTTTTCTTGCACCAAAACGGAAATGGGCTATAGTGCCGAGATGGAAAATAGGCTGCGCTATTGGCGAACCCATCGCGGCCTCACGCTCGAACAATTGGCTGAAGCGGCCCAAACATCGCATCAGCAAATCATGCGGCTCGAGCGGGGCGAGCGGCGGTTAACGCTGGAGTGGATGATCAGGCTCGCCCAACCCTTGGGGATCGAGCCGCGCGATCTGCTGCCCGAGACGGGGCCGGAAGCCGAAACCGCCAGCCCTCCTGCACGCGCCGCCTCCCGCCCCTCCCCCACCGGTCGCGCTCCGCGCGCGATGGCAAGCGGCGGCCTTGCTCTTGATCTTATTCCCGTTCGGGGGGCCGCCCGGGGTGGGCTCGAGCAGGAAATGTTTCTGGAAGACGGGCCGATCGACTATGCCCCCCGCCCGCCCTGCTTAGCCCAGGCCCGCGACGCTTATGCGCTGTATGTGGTTGGCGACAGTATGGTGCCGCGCTTTCGCCCCGGCATGCTGCTGTTCGTCAATCCCCATCGGCCCGCGCGGCGGGAAGCGGCGGTCGTCGTGATCAAACACAATTCGGTGGTGCTGATTAAGGAGTATGTCGAGTTCAAGGAGGATCGGTTGATTTTGCACCAGCACAATCCTGACTGCTTTTTGGAAATCTTGCGTAACGAAATTACCGGCCTTCACTGCGTCGTCGGCTCGGAGGAGCCATGATTTTCCGTCCTTTCGTTCGTTCACGAAGCAAAGCGCTTTGACTCTCGTCATACATACGGTATTAAGTTTGAATTAAGATCAAAATCCGAAAAAGATCGGGTCGAGAGAAAACGGCAGTCCTCGGACTGCGGTGCCGACACCAGAAGGGGCGTAGGCCGGTATGAGCGATGGACAGGGTAACACAGCAGGAAAAGCCTTATCGCGGGCCGCAAGCCCGGACATGGCGAAGCTCGACCGCGATATCCGCACGCGCTTTGCGCGGCGGACGGGCGATATGTCGGCCTTTCTTCAGCAGTGGATTCGTCTAGACGAAGCCCAGCATATGTTTTTTAATTTTCGCGGCATTAAGGGCGAAAACTATCTGCAATTTTGCTTGGCGAATGGCGACATTGATATGGCGCTGCCGATTGCGCAAATGTGCGCTTTTTATGCCGAAAGTACAGATGCAGAAAAAGTTGCAGGCTTTCTGAACCATATCGATACAGAGAGTAACGATATTTGGCACTACCTCGCTGACAACTTGAAAGAGAGCGAGGATGACGATTCGCTCGCCATTGCTCAGCTTCTGGTTCAGCTTGAAATTGACTATTGCCGCAAAAATGATCAGGACGAAAGCCCGCTGGCGCGCCTTTTGGTGCCGACGCCGCGCTGGCCTTCGGTCAACTCCATGCTGCTGGCAAAACAGCTCACCATCGATGAAATCGAAGCCTCGTTCCCGTCCCATGTAACGCAGAACGAGCAGATCAAAGCCGAGATTATGGCCGGGATCTTCTTCTCCGATCTCGCGGAGAATGAGGCGCGCCTGTCGAGCAATATGATCTATTTCGCCACCCACTCGAAATCGGAAATGCCTGATCGCCTATCGATTGCGCGCTCTATTTTCGATTATGCGGGCGGCAAGCGGTCCGAGACGGTTTTGATGAAGATGATCGAAACCGAGCATAAAGACGTGTTCGAAAAGGCTTTGGAATTTCTGGCCGGAATTGCCGATCAGGTCTGTAAAGCGGCGGCTAAGGGCGATAACCAACTCGCGAAAGCCCAAGCCCAGGCCTATATTTATCGCCGGATCGGTCGCAAGAATCGCATCTTCCAAGGCACGCTGATGAAGGCGGTTCTGGCCGACCGGCCCGCCTATATCTCCTCGCTACTGCGCCTGCTGGTGAACGAGCCCGTCGTGGTCGCAAAGCAGAACGCGCGCGGTGAAACCGAACGCGAACTGCTGGTGATGGACAAAACGTCGCCCTCGCCCGCAAACCCAGCCCTGTCGCTGCTGTTGCAGCAGGATGCGCGCGGCAATCTTGCCTTCCACCAAGCCGTGATGATGAACCGGGCCGATTGCCTGCGTAAACTCTTCTACGGTCTGTCGCTGGTGGATGTTCATGCCATTCTCTGCCGCATCCCGAACCGCTTCAATCTGACCGTGGCCGATCTGCTCTCGCAGCAGGCGGCCTTCCAAAAACTCTCCGCCGAGGTCAAAGCCAAGCGCATGACCATTGAAGACGCGCAGCAGTGGATGGCGCAGATCAAAGCCGTGGATCGGCGCATTGTCGAGTTTCTCGGCGAGGCGATTAAGAAGGCGGAAGACGTGATTCAACGCACGGGCGGGGCCAAGGCGGCAAAACCGACCTTCGATCTTGCGCGCGTGCCGACAATCATGATGGCCATGCAGAACGCCCAGCAAGGCGGGGCTGCCGCGCGGGCCTAGGGGAATCGGGCGATTTTGGGGCCGTCGCCCGCAAAAACGGCAGACCAGCCCCTCGGACGCGCCCTAAACTCTTCCTCCGCAGCCGCGAAAGACTTCGCTACACTTCGCAGCAGAGTTTGCAGGTTTCAAGTGGAGTAGCGCGCGCATGGCATCGTTGGAAAAACCAAAGCATCCTAAAGGTGCCCTGATTTGGGATTTGCCGACGCGGCTATTTCACTGGCTGCTGGCCTTGCTAATTCTGGGGGCTTTTTTAAGCGAGGATAACCGCGACGTTCATCAGCGCGTCGGGACGGCGATTCTTGTTCTGATTGTTTTTCGGCTCATCTGGGGCGTCATTGGTGGGCGCTATGCGCGCTTCACCAGCTTCCTGCGCGGCCCGAAAGCCGTTCTCGCCCATATCGAGGAAATGCGCCAGCCGAACCCGCCCCAGCATATTGGCCATAACGCCGCCGGGGGCTGGATGGTTATCGTGCTGCTGCTGCTGGTGCTGACCCAGGCCGTTCTGGGGCTGTTCAGCCACGATTTGATTATGTATAGCGCCCCGCTCGCGGGATTGATTTCGGACGATTTGAGCGCGCGCCTAACCACGGTTCACAAAATCCTCAGCAATGTCATTCTTGCCGCCGTGGCCCTGCATATCGGCGCGGTCGCGGTCTATTTCTTGTGGAAAAAGCAAAACCTTGTGCGCCCCATGCTCACCGGGCGACGCAACGACCTCACCGAGCGCGATTTACCGCCGCTCCGCCAGCGTGCGCCCTCGCTGCTCTGGGCCTTAGGCGCGCTTGTGGTGGCGATTGCCGCCGTTGGGTTCCTGCTCTCCCTAGGGCGCTAGGGCTCGTTTGCGCTTTTGCCAGTGGCGAAAGCGTGCGGATTAGGCTACTCCCAGCAGCTTGAATCCTCCTTTTCGCAGGGGCCGCGCGCCCCGCCATAGATTGAGGCGGCGTTGATCGAACTTTCTGTCGTCGTTCCCGTGCTGAACGAAGCCGACAATATCCCCACGCTGGTGCAGGAAATCCGCACCGCGCTCGAAGGCCGCTTGGCCTATGAGATCGTCTATGTCAACGACGGCTCGACCGACCGCACGCCGGAGGTGCTGGCCGCCCTGTGCCGCGATTTGCCGAATTTCCGCGCCCTGCATCACGATAAGCGCAGCGGCCAATCCGCCGCCGTGCGCTCCGGTGTGAAAGCCGCCCACGGCGCTTGGATCGCCACGCTCGATGGTGATGGACAGAACGACCCCGCCGACATCCCCACTCTCTGGGCCAAAATGCAAAGCCTCGGCGGCGGCGCGGTGATGATTGCGGGCTGGCGGACCCAGCGCAAGGACGTGTGGTCGAAGCGCGTCGCCTCACGCCTCGCCAATCGTATCCGCGTGGCCTTGCTGCGCGATGAGACGCCCGATACCGGCTGCGGCATTAAACTTTTCCCGCGCGACATGTTCTTGGAGTTTCCCTACTTCAATCACTACCACCGCTATTTGGCCGCGCTGATGAAGCGCCAGGGCGGTAAAGTCGTGTCGGTGCCGGTCAATCACCGGCCACGCGGCGCGGGCAAATCCAACTATGGCAATCTCGACCGGGCGCTGGTGGGGATCACCGATCTCTTCGGCGTCGCCTGGCTACAGCGGCGCGGCAGCATTCCGCGCGTGCGGGAGGAAGCATGAATCCGCTCGATTGGTTGAACGGTCTTTGGGCCGTTTTCGTCCATAATTGGGAAACCGATGGCGTTTGGATGCTCATTGGCTTCGGCGCGCAGGCCCTCTTCATGTCGCGCTTTATCGTCCAGTGGCTGCATAGCGAAAAGCAGAAGAAATCGGTCATCCCGACCGCTTTTTGGTGGATTAGCCTTGCGGGGGGCGGCTCGCTCTTCGCCTATGCGGTTCACCGACAAGAACTGGTCTTCGCACTTGGCCAATTGCTCGGCCTTGTGGTCTATGTGCGCAATCTCACGCTGATTCGCGGTGAAAAGCGCCGCAATGCCGAAAGCTAACCCGTGAAAGACGCGCCGCGCCATTCCTTCGGGCTTGCGCTCAGCCTGCTGTTTTTCCTAACGGCGGTGCGGATGGTGATTCTCTCCGGCGAATATTACCCGCTGCATGGGGATGAGGCGCAGTACTGGTTATGGTCGAAAACCCTGGATTGGGGCTATTACTCGAAACCACCGCTGCTGTCCTGGATCATTGCGCTGACCACCGCCATTTTGGGCGACCGCGAGTTTGGCGTACGCTTCGCCTCGCCGTTTCTGCATTTCGCCACGGCTTTGGTGATCTATCGGATTGGCGAAAAGCTCTTCGACCAGCGCATTGGCTTCTATAGCGCGCTCACCTACGGGCTGCTACCGGCGGTCGCTTTCTCCAGCCTGATTATGTCGACCGACGTGCCGTTGCTGCTGTGCTGGGCCGTGGCGCTCTACGCCTATCTTCAGGTGCTAGAGCCCAAACCGCAGCCGCGCTGGTGGCTGGTGCTGGGTGGGGCGGTCGGCCTTGGCATGCTAGCGAAATACGCCATGCTGTTCTTCCTGGGCGGCATGGCGCTGCATATGGTCCTGTGGCGGCGCGACCTCTGGACCAACCGCCGCCTGTGGGCCGCTGCCGCCTTCGCGCTGCTGGTGTTTTCCCCGAATATCTGGTGGAACGCTCAGCACCAGTTCGCCACCATCAGCCATACTGCCGCCAATGCCAATTTGGGGGGTTCGCTCTTTCATCCGGCGAAACTGGCGGAGTTCATCGGCGGACAGTTCGGCGTGTTTGGGCCGCTGCTATTCCCGGTGCTGGCCGTGGCGATCGGGGCGCTGCTGTTCCGCCCGATCCTCACCCGCCGCCTGCCCGATGCGCGCCTGGGCTTGCTTGCAAGCTTTGCCCTGACGCCGCTCCTCGTGATGCTCACCGTGGCCTTCCTGTCGCGCGCCAATGCCAATTGGGCCGCGACCGCCTATGTCTCGGCCACCGTGCTGGTGGTAGCGCTGACCTTGGACCGGGCGCGCTGGCGCTGGATTATCCCCGCGAGCCTCGCCCTGCATGGGCTGCTGATGGGGGTTGGCTACGCCTATCACGATCTCGCTAAGCTTACGGGCGTTACCCTCACCCGCAAGACCGACCCGGCCTTAAAAGCCGTCATGGGCAGCCCGGCCTTAGGCAAAGCCGTGCGCCAGACGCTCCAGCAAATGCCCGGCGCGGTGTTGATGACCGACGAGCGCATGCTGTTCGCCCTGCTGTCCTTCTACGTCCGCCCGCCCGCGCTGCAAGTGCAGTGGAACCCGGACGGGCGCATCCAGAACCATTTCGAGCTGACCACCCGCATCGAAGACTTCCGCCGCGACACGATCCTCTACGTCACCCGCCACGAAACCCCGGACGCGCTGACGCGCTTCGAGCAGGCCGAGCCTGTGGGCCGAATCACGATCCCGCTGGCGAAGGATTACGCGAAAGTTTTCTATCTATTTCGGGTGCAGGGGTTGAAATAGCGAAAGTTGAGGGTCGCTATCTGATAGTTTATATTCATCGAGATAGATCGACTTCATACCTTGCTCGTTTGAAAATTTATGAAATTTTTCATCATTTGTATAAACAACATCTGCTTGATTAACCTTTGAAGTCGCAATGATCTGCCAATCGAATTTCACTTGTTGCCAAGATTCGTCTTTCCCACGCCCCGCTCTTTTATCGCCCGCATCGCGCGCCGCGCGCATCATCGAAGCAGTTTCAAATGCTGCGCGTTGATCGAAACTGACGACACGGAAAGCGAGCTTCTTTTGAAGCATTTCCAAGCGCAGCGCCCCGTCCTGTCCTGTTGCTACTAAGACTTCGGCAATAACCGGCGTAGGGATGATGATAGTCGCCTTTTGACGGGCTAAGAGATCTCCTAGAGCGCGTACTTTCTGACGATAAGGGCTTTCTTTTGTATCGGAACCCGCATCGGGGGCTAAAAGTTCAGTGAGAACGGAAGCATCAAGCGCAGCTTTCAAAATCTCACCTCAGCCTCAATCACGCAAATCACGGATTATTGTTTGTATTGTGTCGCTATCTGGCCATGCCCCGGCAAAAGACCGCACGCGCGCCAATACATCGGCAAAGCTCATATCATCAAGCGGTTCGAAAGCCTCAACTCTAAAGAAGCGGGGAGTCCATTTACCTTCAGAGGATCGTTCCCAGGTTCCCGTTCCTGTTACACGCACCCAATCCAAAATATGCGCTGCCATTTCTTTTACTTTGGATTCAGTCAGACTACACAGGATGCGGCCATTATCGGTCTCCAGCCAAACCACAGGCTTGTTCCGATCAAGACCAAGCCTAACGATCCGGCCGTCCAAACAGCCGGTTTCGGTAACGGAGATTGGCCTTACAGCGGGTTCTCGAGCTCGAAATGTTAATATGGTTGCATTGTCATTCGCCGTATCAAGCGTCGCCGTTCCACCGTCACGAGCCAACCACTCGGCGATATGCTGAAAACCACGCTGGGCTTCTTCGGGCCCATTGCCTGCGGACACCTCGGCTAAGCGTGCTTCCACGGTCGCTACGGCGGGCGCATCCACCTTCAGGGCGAGTTTAACGCTTCCAGGGCTTATTTCCTGGAGATGGACCGAATCGCTATGCCCGAAAACCTTCGCCAAGGCAGAAGCATACTCTGCCAGTCGCTCGAGCGGCAGCGTCTCGGGCGTAAACGGAGAGAGATGAAAAATGTAGGACCGTCCGTCAGTCATCGGTCGGCTCGCACACAACGTCATACAAGGTCAGCATCTCACCGAGTGTCTCAATGATCTGCTTTGGTAGTCGGATTCTGACAGAAAAAATCCGGCAAGGGAATCTCTTGCCGGATTTTCGCGCAAAATAATAATGCTTACGCCGCCATCTTATCCAATTCGCGCACCAGGGTTTCCCCCATCGTCGAGCAGGACACGCGGGCGGTGTTCGGGCCCATGATGTCGCCGGTGCGGATGCCCGAGGCCAGTACGGTTTTCACCGCTTTTTCGATCAGATCGGCGTCTTCATCCATATCGAACGAGTAACGCAGCATCATGGCGAAGCTGAGGATGGTGGCGAGCGGGTTGGCCACGTCGCGGCCCGCGATATCCGGGGCCGAGCCGTGGACGGGCTCGTACATGGCTTTGCGGCGGCCCGAAGCGTCCGGCGCGCCGAAGGAGGCCGAGGGCAGCATCCCCAGCGAGCCGGTGAGCATCGCGGCGCAATCCGAGAGAATATCGCCGAAGAGATTATCGGTAACGATCACGTCGAACTGCTTCGGCGCGCGCACCAACTGCATGGCGCAATTATCGGCGTACATATGTTCAAGCTGAACATCGGTATAGTCCGAATCGTGCAGCTTCTGCACTTCCTCGCGCCACAGCACACCCGATTCCATCACATTGGCCTTTTCGACCGAATGCAGACGGCTCTGGCGCTTGCGGGCGAGTTCGAAGGCGACCTTGGCGACGCGGATGATTTCGTTCGTCGTATAGACTTGCGTATTCACGCCCCGGCGCTGGCCGTCCGGCAGCGTGGTGATGCCGCGCGGCTCGCCGAAGTAAACGCCGCCGGTCAGTTCGCGGACGATGAGAATATCAAGATCGCGCACCAGCTCCGGCTTCAGGGCCGAGGCATCGACGAGACCGGGATAGACCACCGCCGGGCGCAGGTTGGCGAAGAGGTCCATTTCCTTACGAAGGCGCAACAAGCCGCGCTCCGGGCGCTTGTCGTAGGGAAGCTGGTCCCACTTCGGCCCACCGACCGCGCCAAGCAACACGGCATCGGCGCTCAGCGCGTCGGCCATCGTTTCGTCTTTCAGCGGCGTACCGTGGGCCTCATAGGCCGCCCCGCCCACAAGACCTTCCGACACGTTGAAGCTGACCGAGCGGCGCTTTGCCATCCAATCGATCACCCGGCGCACTTGGCGCATGACTTCCGGACCAATCCCGTCGCCCGGTAGAATAAGAAGCGATTTATTCGCAGTCATTGACTGGTCCTCTCCAAAATACTCTGAATTAAGAAGCGAACAGCCAGGGCTGGCTCTTTTTAGTTGCTTCTTCGTAAGTATCGATCTTAGCGCCTTTTACAAGCGTCAGGCCAATATCATCAAGCCCTTCCAGCAAACATTTCTTGCGGAAGGCATCGACCTCGAAGCTCACCGTCGAGCCATCGGGGCGCGTGATGGTCTGGCTTTCGAGATCGACGGTGAGGCGGGCGTTCGCGCCGTTGCGCGCATCGTCCATCAGCTTATCGACCTCGGCCTGGGGCAGAACGATGGGCAGAATGCCGTTCTTGAAGCAGTTGTTATAAAAAATATCGGCATAGCTCGCGGCAATAATGCAGCGAATGCCGAAATCGGCCAGCGCCCAAGGGGCATGCTCGCGGCTGGAGCCGCAGCCGAAATTCTCGCCGGTTACGAGAATGCTGGCCTGCCGATAGGCGGGCTGATTCAGCACGAAGCCGGGGATTTCCTGGCCGTCGGGGGTGAAGCGCATTTCATCGAACAGGTTTTTCCCCAGGCCGGTGCGCTTGATGGTCTTCAGGAACTGCTTCGGAATAATCATATCGGTATCGATATTAATCAGCGCCAGCGGGGCTGCGATTCCGGTGAGCGTGGTGAAAGGCTGCATTTGGGGTCTCCAGGGCGGGCGCTACGCGGCGCGCGCGACAACATGGGTCGAGAGAAGACGATCGTAGAGGGGGGCTTGACCGAAAAACACCAAGGGCCAGGACCAGATCAGCAAAAGCTTGAGCGGGGCGCGTAAAGCGGCAAGGGGGAAGCCTAAAGCCTCCCCATTCAATCGCCGCACTTCGAGCCCCAAGGCCGATTTGCCGAAGGTTTGATAGCCCAAGGCGCGTTCCAGGCGCGCGAAATAGAGCCAGGGCAGGCCGATCAGCATAATCCGCGCGCCCCAAAAGGCCACTGCCTGCTTCTCTTCGTCCGAGGCGGTGCCAACGGCAATGGCGACGCTCAAGACGAGCGTGACCACCACAACAATCAGCACGACGGCCAGCAGGTCGATCAGACCTGCGAGCAACCGCCGCCCTGGGTTTGCGCTCTGGCTCATCCCACGCCCTTAGCCGACGAGCGCGCGCACGTCGGTCAAGCGGCCCGTGACCGCCGCCGCCGCCGCCATCGCCGGGCCAACGAGATGGGTACGCCCACCCCGGCCCTGACGGCCTTCGAAATTGCGGTTGGAGGTGGAGGCGCAGCGTTCGCCCGGCTCCAGCCGATCCGCATTCATGGCCAGGCACATGGAGCAGCCCGGCTCGCGCCATTCAAACCCGGCGTCGAGGAAGATCTTATCGAGCCCTTCCTGTTCCGCCTGTTCCTTGACCAGCCCCGAGCCCGGCACGACCATCGCCGACACGCCCGCCGCAACCTTGCGGCCCTTGGCGACTTCCGCCGCCGCGCGCAAATCTTCAATGCGGCCATTGGTGCAGGAGCCGATAAACACGCGGTCCACGGTGATGTCGCTCAGCGGTGTTCCCGCCGTCAGGCCCATATAGGCGAGCGAGCGTTCGATGGCGGCGCGCTTGCCTGCATCGGCCACATCCGCCGGATTCGGCACGCTGGCCGTAATCGGCGCGGCGTCTTCCGGGCTGGTGCCCCAGGTGACGAAGGGCACGAGCTTCGTCGCGTCAAGAACGATTTCCTTGTCGTAATGCGCGCCTTCATCGCTCGGCAGCGTCTTCCAATAGGCAACGGCCTGTTCGAACGCCGCGCCCTTCGGGGCGTAAGGACGGCCCTTGAGGTATTCGAAGGTGGTTTCATCCGGGGCGATCAGCCCAGCGCGCGCGCCGCCTTCGATGGTCATATTGCAGACCGTCATGCGGCCTTCCATCGACAGGGCCTGCACGGCCTTGCCCGCGAACTCGATCACATAGCCGGTGCCGCCAGCAGTGCCGATGGTGCCGATGATGGCGAGGATCAAATCCTTCGCCGTCACGCCCGGCGGCAAATCGCCTTCTACCGAAATGCGCATGTTCTTAGCGCGCTTCTGCACCAGGGTTTGCGTGGCCAGCACATGTTCGACTTCGGACGTGCCGATACCGAAGGCCAGCGCGCCGAACGCGCCGTGGGTGGAGGTATGGCTATCGCCGCAGACAATCGTCATGCCCGGCAGGGTGAGCCCCTGCTCCGGCCCCATAATGTGAACGACGCCCTGGCGCACATCATCCATGCCGAAGTAGCTGACGCCGAAATCCTTGGCATTCTCGGCCAAGGTTTCGACTTGCAGCCGCGATTCCGGATCGGCGATGCCTTGGCTGCGGTCGGTCGTCGGCACATTATGGTCGGCAACGGCGAAAGTCGCGTCCGGGCGGCGCACTTTGCGGCCCGCAACGCGCAGGCCTTCGAACGCCTGCGGGCTGGTGACTTCATGCACCAAATGCCGGTCGATATAGAGCGTGGTGGTGCCGTCCGCCGCCGCATCGACGACGTGGCTGTCCCAAATTTTGTCGAACAAAGTGCGCGCCTGCGCCATGGCCCGATCCCTTCAAAATAGTTTTCTGGTTGGCGCCGATGAAACGGCGCTTAGGCGCAGAGGGCAAGTTGAATTATCTTAAGCGGGTCTGTAGATTTTCTCATGCCCTTTCGCCAACGCCACCGCCGCTTGCCACCGCTGAATGCCTTAAGGGCCTTCGAGGCCGCTGCGCGCCACCTCTCCTTCTCGGCGGCGGCGGAGGAGTTGAACGTTACGCTCTCCGCCGTCAGTCACCAAATCCGCCATTTAGAGGAGGTTTTGGGCGTGCCGCTCTTCCTGCGTAGCCCGCGCGGGTTGCGGCTGTCGGAAGAAGGGGCGCTGCTGCTGCCCGGCTTTACCCTGGGGTTCGATCATCTGGCCGAGGCCGTCGCCAAGCTGGCTGACCGCAAAACGGAGGGCGTGATTGCGATCAGCATGCTCTCCACCTTCGCCATGCATTGGTTCATTCCGCGCCTGCCGCATTTCCAGGGCCTGCACCCCGATATCGACGTGCGCATCGCCACCAGTTCCAACCCCACCGAGATCGACCGCGACGGCTTCGACTGCGCCATCCGCTACGGCACGGGGGAGGAGTGGCCGGGACAGAGCGTGACGCGGCTGTTCGCCGAAACCCTGGTGCCCGTCTGCACCCCCACCCTCGCCCAAAGTTTGGCGACGCCCGCCGATCTTCTGAAAGTGAAGCGTCTCCAAGCACGGCTGCGGCGGGACGATTGGGCGCTATGGGCGGTCGCGGCGGGACTCAAGGGAACCCCCGGCTTCGAGCCCAGCGCCGGGCCGGTGTTCGATACCCGCTCGCTGGTGATCCAGGCGGCTCTACAAGGCTTGGGCGTGGCCGTGCTCGACCCGATCCTGGTCGCCGATCATCTCGATACCGGGCGGTTGGTGCGGCCCTTCGATGTCTCGTCCCTGCAAGGCGGGGCCTATTGGCTGGTTTGCCCCCAGGCACGGGCGGAGACGCCCCGGTTGCGGGCGTTGCGAAGCTGGTTGCTGGATGAGGCGGGGCGCTAGCGGGCTTCTTCCGCCCGGCGGTCACGCAAAAAGTCCGGCCCGCAGGAGAGTTTTACGGCAAGCGGGCTCGTCGGGTCGATAACGCGCCAGAACGGCAAGAGGGAGGGGCCGGGGGCTTCAAGGGCGGCTTCGGCAGCAATCCGCAGGAAAATCCCGGTCGAGGTGGGGCAGGTGGCATCAACCCCTGCCTCTTCGGCAAAGGCTTGGCGCATCTCGATCACGCTCCGGGTCTCGCCCGAGGGGATTGCGCGGATGTAAGCGGCAATCGCTTCGGGCGAGGAAATCAGCAGCCGGGTGCCAACGGGCATTCCCGCGAACGGTTTTTCAAGAAGGCTGATGTGGGGCGGCTTGGCCCCGGCAAATTTTTGCGTCCAGGTCTTTCGCACCATGGCGGCCTCTTACGGAAGCGTTAGCGTGAAGGTAAGTTTCCGGCGCTCGAAATCGGAAATCAAGAGGTCAATCTCCCCCTGCCAAACCCCCGCGATCGGCAGCACCAGCGGGGCGAAGCGGAAGCCATCCCCGTCGCGGGCCAGCGGGCGGCGCAGGTTTTCGAGCCCCGCCTCGGGCAGGCTGAACAGCGCCACAACCTCCAACGGCGGACGGGGGGTGCCCGCAAGATCGGTCACGAGCAGGCGCAACTCGTTCGGGCCGATTTTCGCTGGCGTGAGAGTAATAAGGGCCAGCCGATCGCCGAAGGGGGTAAGGCTGCTGTAGCCCGAGGCCGCGACCGTGCCGCCATGATGCTGGTGATCCTCGGCGCGCGGCGGCGGGGTTTGCGACAGAAAGCCCGTGGCGATGAGCAGCCCCCCAATCATAACCCCTTCGGCGATAATCGCGCGGCGCAGCGGGCGAGGCGACCCGTGGCGAGTAAAGCGCGGGGTGAGAATCAGGCGGTTCAGGACGGCCAGTGCCAGCAGCCCCACAACGAACAGCAGCTTCACCAGCAGCAGTTGCCCATAGGGATGCACGATCAGCGCGAAGGGCGTCATTCCCTGCACAAGGCTAAGCCCTACCCCGGCGGCTAGCAACAGCGGCACGAGGACCAGCGCCCAGCGCGAAAACCGCGCCAGCAATGCCACCGCGCCCGGCTTGTCCAACGCCTGCGCCAAGAACGGCAGCGCGCCGATCCAGAATCCGGCAAAGGTGACATGGGCCAGCAGCAGGGGTTTCGCCAGCCAACCCGGCGGCGCGCTGGCGGCGTGACCCGTGAGCAGATAGGAGCCGAACGCGGCCGCAAGCCCGGCCAAGGTTGCGCTGCGCGGGGCGCGCGGCAAACTCAACAGCACAACCCCGATCAGCAGCAGCAGAAAGCTTGGGCCGCGCGTCGAGGCGAGCCCGAGGCTCCACGCTGTGCTCTGCCAGAGCCCCGCCGTTCCCTCCCCAATCAGAACGCCGCCCTGCACCCAAACGCCGAGCCCATGCCCCAGCAGCGCGAGTCCCGCCAGCGGCAACCGCCAGCGCTGGGAGGCCGAGGCTCCCAGCAGCAGCCCCGCGAGCGCCCCGCCCGCCAACAACAGCGTTGCGCCATTGGCGAAAGCCCGCAGCAGCATGCTCGCCCGAAGCAAATCTTCTGGCGCGTCCATGCCCGGCGCGGCCTCGGCAGCCTCCACCGCAACGCCGACCCCGAACAGAATGGTCCCAGCCACCGGGTGCGCGTCGGCGGAGGTGACGCGATAGCTAAGGGTATATTGCCCCTTGCCTAAGCCTGCCGGGAGCGGCACGTGAATATCATTGTTCTGTGCCCGCGCGGGGCCGGGCAAAGCAAGGTCCTGCCCGTTGCCATCCAGCAGCCGCACGGAGATTGGCGTGACCGGCTCGTTAAAGCGCAATATGGCCACCGCGGGCGCTGCCGCCACGGTCGCCCCATCGGCGGGTTCCGCCCCCAGAAGTCCGGCGTGGGCCGCCACGGGCAGCGGAGCAACAAGCAGAAGAAGGGCCAGCAGCAGGCGGATCATCGGTGCATTCCCATAAAAGCGGGGAGAGGCGAAACCGCCCCTCCCCCTTCAGACTTACGGCTTCGGCGTCAGCTTCAGGCCGGGAGCCGGTTCTTTCAAGCTATGGGGGTCCTGCCCCGCCGCCGGGATTTCGATCCAACGATGCGCGGCACCATCGCATTCCTGCACGACCGGCCACCACAGCACCGTATTCGGCGCATCGGGAAGTTTGCCGCGCAAGACGAACTCGTCGTAATGGGCATCAAGGAGCGAGCCAGTCCAGATCACTTCGGTCACGCCTTCGGTGATCTTACCGCCGTGGCCATCGTCGAGCGGCGTTGCCAGCTTGCCTTTGACGATATCGAGGGTCCAACCGGCTTTCGGCATCGGTTTGACCGACGAGACGCCATCGGGAACCTTCACGCGGACCTTGAGGCTCGGCTTGCCCTCGCAGCCGTGGCCGACGCGGACGACGGCCTTATAGTAGCTGCCCGCAACGGCTTGGCCGGTTTCGAGCGTGGCATGGGCAAAAGCGGAAGGTGCAACAAGCGCGAGGGACGCCGCGCCCACAAGGGCGGCAATCGAGAGTTTCATTTTTGAAATCCTTCAGAATTGGGAGAGGTGGGCCAAAGCCCAGCTTAAAAATCCACTATCCGAAGGTCGGCGGGTCGCGCGGTCGATAGGGCGGCGGGGCCGCGTCCGGGGTTCGCAGCACGGGGGACAGAACCGGCCAGGGGGCGGCGACCATTGCCAGGGCCGGTAGGGGCGCGCGTGGTGGCAGCGCCGCAACAGCAAGGCGCAAGGGTTGCGGCAGACAGCAGAGAATGCAGCTTGCATCGATATGGCCAGGCGGGATGCCCGTGCCGTCGTCCATCCCGCCGGTGGTGCAAAAAGCAATCGCACCGCCGAACAGCGCGGCAAGCTCGGCCCGGGCGGAACTAAGGGCGCGTTGATCGGACGAGGCCGCCGCCATCGGCGCGAACAGGCTGCTCAGCAGCGCCCCGATCAGCAGCAGCGCACCGACGCGCCGGAACAGGGAAAGCCGCATCAGTAAAGCGGGGAGTTATGCTCGACCGTCGCCGCGACGATGGTCAAATCATCGTCAAGATGCCGCACCTGGTTTTCGGTCAGGCGGCGCAGCAGCCCTTCCGGCAGGTCGAGATCCTCGGCCAAGGCGGCATCGCGCCACAGGTTGAACTGGGCTTCCGCCACCCGCGCCCCATCGAAGCAGAAGCATTCCGACAACGCATCGGAATAGACCAGCACGCGGGAGCGCTGGGGCAGGGGCATGGTGGCGTCGATATAAACCTCGTGTTCCGACACGCCGAGCGGCAGGCCGGTGCCCGACAAGGGAATCGTCACGCCGGTATCGCGGTCGTAAACCACCGCCGCTTCCCACGCCGCGCCGGTGTAGTGGATCAGCCCCGCGTTGGGATCAACGACGCAATAGAAGGCCGCCGCGAACTGCCCGAACGGCAGGAGGCGCGACAGGCGCCGGTTCAACAGCGTCATAAAATGCCCGGCATGCTGGGCGTGATCGCGCAAATCGGCCAAAAGCGCGTGCAGGCGGAAAGCGTTCACGGCGGCAACCACGCCATGCCCGGTGAGATCGCCTAAGAAAATTCCAAGCTTGCCATTGGGCAGGCTGAAGGCGGTCCACAGATCGCCGCCGACTTCGGTTGAGGGCGCGAGCCGCGCGCTGATTTGAATGTTCAGCGCGTCGCTAATCTCGGCGATTTCGCCCGCCGAAGGCTGCAAATCAAGCTGCATACGCCGCGCGACTTCGAGCTCGTCCGACACGCGGTCGCGGAACTGGGTGAGTTCCGACAGCAGGCGGCGGTTTTCCATCTGCAAGTTGGCGACATTGCGAATGTTCTTCACGAACAGCTTCAGCAGCATCTGCACCAGCGAGTCCGAACCCTCAAGGCTCTGGGACAGGATGGCGGCGGGGAAGATGCGGCAGGTGGTCGGCTCTTTTGCCCGCACGGTTGCCATGCGGGGCTTATTGTCGATCAGCGCCATTTCGCCGAACAGGCCGCCCGCGCCGGTTTCACCCAGCTTTAACGCGCCACCGGGGCCGGATTTGAAGACCTCAACGCTGCCTTCTTCGATGAAATAGAAGCAGTCGCCGGGGTCGCCCTCGCGCACGATATCTTCCCCAGCCGCAAAGCTGGCGCGTTGCACCAAGCCTTCTTCCGCCGCCGTGGGGGGCGCAGAACTATCGAGATCCAGTGAGGTCGGCGGATGTGTCATCAATGCAGGAATCGCCAATTTACGCGGCACAATGGCATGAACGCGGGGGGCTTGAATAGGGTTTCCGCGCGCAAATGACGAAAGTTTCATCTGCTGTGGCGCGCGCGACCCTTGCCAAGCTGCGGCCTAGCCCCGTAAAGGAAAGCTGGGCGCGCGCGTCTTTCCCTTGCCGTGCCCCGTTCTTTTCAGACCGGATATCATGGCCCTTTCCGTTGTCATTCTGACCTTCAATTCCGAAGCTAGCATTGCTGCCACACTGGCCAGCGCCGCGCGCGTTTCCGACGACATTCATGTCGTGGATAGCGGTTCGACCGATCGAACGCTCGATCTGGTGCGGGCGGCGGGGGCGCATCTGGTTCATCATCCCTTCGAAAACTACGGATCACAACGGAACTGGGCCATTCAAACACTACCGCTGGCTTACGGCTGGCAATTGCACTTGGATGCGGACGAACGTTTATCCGATGGTCTTGTTGATGCCATTTTAGCGCTACGACAGCAAGGATTTGCGGGCGATGTAGTGGGATATTTCGTCCCCCGCCTCACCATGTTCCTCGGGCGCGAACTCCGTCGCGGCGGATTATACCCAAATTGGCACATGCGCCTGTTTAAAACCGGGCAAGGCCGCTGTGAAATGCGCAAATACGACCAGCATTTCCTATGCGACGGCAAGACGGCGCAAATCCATCATCCCATGCTCGACGATCAGCGCATGAGCCTGACCGAATGGACCGCCCGGCATAACCGGTGGGCCGACGCCGAGGCCGATGAAATCGAAGAAGCCAGTGCCGCAACCGACCTTGTGCAGCCGGATTTCAACGGAAATCCAGTCCAGCGCAAGCGGGCTTTACGGGGCGGTTATTACAAGGCCCCCCTGTTTTTGCGGGCGTTTCTGTTTTTCCTCTACCGCTATATCATCCGCCTCGGCTTCCTCGACGGGAAGGAGGGGCTGATTTATTGCGTACTGCAAACCCTGTGGTTCCGCTTTTTGGTGGATGCGAAGCTCTACGAGCGCCGCCTTGCACGCCAGGAGCGGAAATCGTGAGAATTGCTTTCCACGATTACCCCGGCCATGCTTTCCCCGTGCAACTCGCCCGCGCGCTCGCCAAACGCGGCCATGAGGTGCTGCATCTGACCTTCAGCGAGTTCCAAGCGCCGAAAGGCCCGCTCGCCCCGCGCCCGGACGATCCGCCCGGCCTGCACCTGAAAGCGCTGAGCCTCGGGACGGCCTTCAAGAAGTACAGCTTTGTCCAGCGGGCGCTGCAGGAGCGGAGCTATGCCAAACTGCTGGTGGACGCGGTCGCGGCCTTCAAGCCTGATGTGATCCTAGGCGGCAATGCGCCGCTCGACCCGCAGGCAAAACTGCTGCGCTTCGCCCAAAGCCATAAAACCGGTTTTCTCTTCTGGCACCAGGATGTTTACGGCGTCGCGATGGACAAAATCCTGCGCGCGAAGATCCCGGTTTTCGGCGCGCTGATTGGGGCGTGGTACAAGGCGCTTGAGAAGCGGCTGTGGCGCGCCTCCGACCGAATCGTCGCCATTACCGAGGATTTCGTGCCGCTGCTGACCGCCGAGGGGATTGAGCGCGAGCGGATCGCCGTGATCGAGAACTGGGGCGCGCGGGAGGATTTGCCGCCGCGCCCGCAGGATAATCCCTGGTCGCAGGCCCACGGACTGGCTGGCAAAACCGTGTTCATGTATTCGGGCACCTTAGGGCTGAAACATAATCCGCAGCTTCTGGCGGCCCTCGCCCGCGCCTTCAAGGATGATCCCGAGGTGCGCGTTCTGGTCGTCACCGAGGGCATCGGCGCGGATTGGTTGACCGAGGCCAAGGCGCGCGAAGGCTTGGACAATCTCATCCTGCTGCCGTTCCAGCCGTTTTCGGAGGTGCCCAACGCCATCGGCACCGGCGCGACCTTGGTCGTGCTGCTGGAGCCAGACGCGGGGGTTTACTCGGTGCCGTCGAAAACCCTGGCCTATCTCTGCGCCGACCGGCCCTTGTTGGGCGCGATTCCGCTGAACAATCTGGCGGCTAAGCTGATTACCCGCGAAGGCGCGGGGCTGGTCGCTGCGCCCGACGATGAAGCGGGCTTCGTTGCCGCCGCCCGCCGCCTGCGCGCCGATCTGGCCCTAAGGGCGGCGATGGCCGCGCGCGGCAAAGCCTATGCCGATCACGCCTTCGATATCGACCGCATCACCGATCAGTTCGAGCGCCTGTTGACCGAGGCGCGCGATCGGGCGCGGGTTTAAGGAATCCCCATGTCGCAACTCATCGACCTCGCCGCCCGCCTCGAAACCCTGCGCACCGCCCGCGTCACCGCCGTGGGCGATGTGATGATGGATCGTTTCGTTTACGGAACGGTTGAACGTATCTCGCCGGAAGGCCCGATTCCGGTCTTACGCATTCAACGCGAATCCACCGTGCTCGGCGGCGCGGGCAACGTGCTGCGCAATCTTCTGGCCTTAGGCGCGGAATGCTGCTTCGTCTCGGTCGTCGGCGACGATGCCGCCGGACATGGGGTAACGGCGCTGGTGGCAGCGGAAGAGCGGGTGGAGCCGCATTTGCTGGTCGAAACCAACCGGCAAACTACGGTTAAAACGCGCTTCGTTGCGGGATCGCAACAACTCCTTCGCGCCGATCAGGAAGAGATTTCGCCGATCCGCCCGGCCACCGTGGCCGATTTGCTGCGCCGGACGGAAGAGGCGCTGAACCAAAGCGGCGCGCTCACCCTCTCCGATTACGGCAAGGGCGTGCTCTGCCCCGAAACGTTCCGCGCGCTGCTCACCCTCGCCCAGCAAAAGCGCGTGCCGGTGATCGTCGATCCCAAGGGCCGCGACTGGACGCGCTATAATGGTGCGACCCTCGTCACCCCCAACCGCGCCGAATTGGCCGAGGCGACCGGGCTTCCCACCCATGATGAAGCCGCCATCGTCATCGCCGCCCGCCATATTCTGGCGACGACCAGCATCGAAGCCGTGCTGGTAACGCGCAGCCAGGACGGGATGACGCTGGTCACGCGGGAGGGCGCGCCCTTCCACGTTTCGGCCACCGCCCAAGAAGTCTTCGACGTCTCCGGCGCGGGCGATACAGTCGTCGCTGGCCTTGCGACCGCGCTCGCCGCCGGCTTCTCGCTCACCGACGCCTGCCTGCTCGCCAATGCCGCCGCCGGGATTGTGGTGGGGAAAATCGGCACCGCCGTTTGCCGCCTGGAAGACCTTTCCGCCGCGCTGCAAGGGACCGATTTGGCCGTGGGCGAGCAGAAGATCATCTCCCACGGGCAAATCGCCGATCTGGTTGGCGCGTGGCGGCGGCAGGGCTTGCGCGTCGGCTTTACCAACGGCTGCTTCGACCTTATCCACCCCGGCCACGTCTCGCTGCTGACCCAATCGAAAGCCGCCTGCGACCGGCTGGTCGTGGGGCTCAATACCGATGCCTCGGTAAAGCGCCTCAAGGGCGATAGCCGCCCCGTGCAATCGGAAATGGCCCGCGCCATCGTGCTCGCCTCGATGGCGGCGGTCGATGCCGTGGTTCTGTTCGGGGAAGACACGCCGCTCGATCTGATCGCCGCCGTGGAGCCCGACGTTCTGGTGAAAGGGGCCGATTATACGGTGGAAACCGTGGTCGGGTCCGATCTCGTGTTGAAACGCGGCGGCAAGGTGCTGCTGGCAAACCTCGAAGCCGGGTTTTCGACCACGAACACCCTCAAGAAAATCGCGGGCGGCGCTTAAGCGTCTTTGATCCAATAGTGGTAGCCATAGGCTTCCCCAAACCCTTGGGCCCCGTAGAGCGCGCGGGCGGGGGCATTGGCGGCCACGACCTGCAGATAAGCGCTCGTCGCCCCGTGGTCCGCGCCCCAGGCCAGCAGCGCCGCCGTTACCCGCTGCCCATAGCCGCGACGGCGATGCTCCGGCGCAACGACGATATCGAAAATCCCAAGCGCGCTCCGCTCCATCACGCCGAGCCCATAGGCGATGGGTTCGGCGGCCAAGGTGAGGGTTAGAAACCCAGCCTGCGGCACAATCCCGCTCAGAATACGGTCGTGCAGGGCTTGCCGTTCCGAGGGAACCCCATTCGCGGCTGCAAAGCCGTTAAGCCAGGCGGCGCTGGGCTGCGGCGCAATCTCGATATCGGGCGGCACGGTGGCTTTCCCCGCCGCGACGGGGCGCGTTAGCACCAACGTCGGGTCGAGCCGCCGATAGCCTGCGGCTGCCAGCGCTGCGTCGCTCGCCGTGGGAGCCAAGGGCGACAGGCGAAACAGCGGCGGCAGACCGTGGCGGGCATAAAGGGCTTCCACCTCCGGCAAAATTGCCTCAACCGGCGCGGCCCCCGCGTGCAGCGCATTAGCCGAATTGGCGCGTTTGGTATAGCCCCCGGCAAAGCGTAGCGCCCATCCGGCTAGAAGATGAGTTTGCGGGGCGGGCCAAGCGTTCAGCGCCCGCTCCTCCAACGCTTGAAGATCGATCATTCTTCGCCTCAGGCCTGCAGCTTCGCAAAATGAGCGTTGCAGATAGCGCTGACAAACTCGGTGAGCAGCCGCCCGCACGCCTCACCATCCAACGCAGTGGCGGGCAGGGTTTCCAGCAGTTTTTCGCGCGGGTCCAGACGTTGCACCGTGAGCGTGCCGGTGCGATCAAAGCCGATGCGCAGCTTTTCCCCTTCCGGCTGGCCGTCGAAAAACAGCACGAACAGGATGGATGAGATGAACGGCGCTGGCCCGCGCTGGGGAATATCGCGCAAGTGAATGCCGGACTCGTCCAGCGCCTCATTCACGTCGTGCAGGGCGTGCTGAAGCCGGGGCAGATAGAGCGTGCGCCAGAGTTCGCGGCAGCGCAGCAATTGGCTCGCCTCCTCCTCGGCGGCGACGCGCGCGGCTTTATCCCGGGCCGAGATGATACCGTCGATGCTTTTTTTCTGCGCGATGATGGTTGCCAGGGCGGCGTGATAGGTGTGGGTCATGAGCAAGTTCCTCCGTCATCCAGGCCATTCTCGCGCACTAACATGGACAGAGTGTGTGCGGCGCGGTAAGCATGAAGGATGACCTCCGATGAAATGCGGGAGTCCTTAGGGACTGTTGGACGCGGGGCAATCGACCCCCATCTGTTGCGAAACGATCCCCCAGAGCGGACAGAAGAGCCGAAGGTGAGACTATGAAAGGCTGGACCTTGGACGATATTGCCTGGAACCGGTTCCAGGCAAATTTGGTCGATCCCGATACGGTTAAGGTCGTCAAAGCTGCTGCCCTGGTCGAACATAACGGCTGGGAATACGCGGCCTACCTTAAGAACGTCTTCCGCGACGATCCCGGCTTTTGCGCCGCGACCGATGCCTGGGCGGCCGAAGAGGTTCAACATGGCCAGGCCCTGCGCCGTTGGGCTGAGCTGGCCGATCCCACCTTCGATTTCGATGCAGCGTTTCATACCTTCGTCACCGGATACCGTCTGCCTTTGGATGCGCAAGAATCGGTTCGCGGCAGCCGCGCGGGCGAGTTGATCGCCCGCTGCATCGTCGAAACCGGTACAAGCTCCTGGTATGCCGCCATTAAGGACGGAACCCAGGAACCTGTCTTGCAACAAATTTGCGCCGCCATTGCAGCCGATGAATTGCGTCATTACAAGCTGTTCTACAGCACCCTTAAGACATACCTTGAAAAAGACGGCCTCGGGCGCTGGCAAAGGTTGCGGGTGGCGGCCACCCGTCTTACCGAGAGCGAAGACGATGAGCTGGCCTATGCCTATTACGCGGCAAACGGCACCGATGTTCCCTATGACCGCAAAACAAATACCCGCGCCTATGCCCGCCGGGCCTATGCCTTCTACCGCCCACACCATGTAGATCGCTTCATGGCGATGATTTTCAAGGCCATCGGCCTCACCCCGCGCGGGTTGCTGCATCAAGTGGCGGCAAAGGCCGCCTGGACCTATATGGCCAAGCGGACGCGGATGTTGGATAAGGAAGCGGCTTAGGCTCAGGCGTTGCGCACCGAACAGGATTTGCTTTGGTTCGTTGAAACACAACCTGCGATGATGGACGCGTTACGGCAGGTCGAAGCCCTCGGCCTGCCCGATTGTTGGATCGGGGCTGGCTTTATTCGAAATGCCGTTTGGGATACGTTGCACGGCAGGCTCTGGCAAGAACCCCAGAGCGACATCGATGTTATTTATTTCGATGTGGTGGCGACTGTTCCCAGCTTTGCGGGGCGCTATGAAGCGTTCCTGAAAAAAAACCGCCCAGCGTTACTCTGGTCGGTCAAGAACCAAGCCATTATGCATCTTAAAAACGGCGATGCGTCTTATTGCGACACGGCTGACGCGCTTCGGTTCTGGCCCGAGCGTTGTACGGCGATTGCGGTGCGCTTGTGCCAGGGGCGGCTCGATCTTTTGGCCCCCTTTGGTATCGACGATCTCTTAGCGTTGCGCGTTCGACCGACGCCGAAGTTTGCCCAGCGCTTGCCACTCTATCAGCAGCGCTTGAAGGCTAAAAATTGGGCCGCGCGCTGGCCCCGGCTCAGCATCGAAGACTAACCCACCGGCTCCATCTGCCGCCGCCGCTCCACCGGCGCTTCCGGCAGCAGGCTGCGGGCATGGCCGACGCAGCGACCGCATTTCACTTGGCAGCCGTGGGCTTTATAGAGGGCCGCGAGGGTCGCCGCGCCGCTTTCGCGCGCTCGGACCAGATCACGCTCGCTCAAGGCATTGCAGACACAGACGATCATGCGGCCCTCTAGGTTGCCTTAGGTCAGCTTTAAGCGTTTAGCTCTTCAGCGGCTCGACCTGATGTTGCAGATAGTTTTGCAGGCCGATCTGTTCGATCAGCGCCAATTGGGTTTCGAGGAAGTCGATATGCTCCTCGGTATCCACTAGAATTTTCGTCAGCAAATCGCGGCTGGCGTAATCCTTAATGTCTTCGAGATAGGCAATCGCTTCGATCAGATCGGTCCGCGCCTGGGTTTCGAGGCGCAGGTCGCCCGAGAGGGCTTCCGGCACATCTTCGCCGATCAGCAGCTTGCCCAAGTCTTGCAGATTGGGCAGACCTTCGAGGAACAGAATCCGTTCGATGAGCCAATCGGCATGGCGCATTTCATCGATGGATTCGTGATAGGTCTTCTCGCCGAGCCGATTAAAACCCCAGTTCTTATGCATGCGCGCATGCAAGAAGTACTGATTGATGGCCGTCAGCTCGTTATAGAGAATCTTATTGAGGTATTGGATTGCTTGCCGATCGCCCTGCATGGTGCCTCGCGCGTCTAAGGTGGGTGAAGGGGGAGTGCCGGCGGGTATCCCCTCTCCCCTCAGCTTAGCGCCAACCGGCGCGATCCGCGACCTTCAAGGCGTCGGGCGTGGCTTCCCCCAGCTTTGCGAGGTTCAGGGTATCGACCTTGAACTTGCCGAAGCTCGCAAGGATGGGATCGGCCTCCACATCGGCGCGCACCGGAAATTCCATCGTTCCGGCGGACATGACCTTCTGCGCGTCCTTGCTGATGAGGAATTCCAGGAACTTGGTGGCTTCGGCCTTGTTCGGCGCATTCTTGGTGAGGCCAACGCCCGACACATTGATGTGCGCGCCGCGATCGGCTTGGTTCGGAAAGGCAATCGCGATTTTCTCGACGATCTTCTTGTCGGCGTCGGAGCCGCCCTTGAGGCGGGCGTAGTAGTAATGATTGGTCAGGGCGATATCGGCTTCCCCGGCGGCAATCGCCTTCAACTGGTCGGTATCGCCGCCTTGTGGGGCACGGGCGAAGTTGGCCACCAGGCCCTTGGCCCAGCTTTCGGCCTTATCCAGCCCGTCGTTAGCGATCAGCGAAGCAATCAGCGACAGGTTATAGGTGTGGTTCGACGAGCGGGTCAGCACCTTGCCCTTGAACTTCGGGTCCGAGAGCGACTCGTAGGTCGGAATATCGGCGGGCTTCACCTTATCGGTATTATAGGCGATCACGCGGGAGCGCACAGCGATGCTGAACCACTGCCCATCGGGGTCGCGCAGATTGGCCGGAACCACCTCGTCCACCGTGGCGGATTTGAACGGCTGCAACAGCTTGGCGTTCTTCAGAATATAGAGATTGGCGGCGTCGACCGTAATGATCACATCGGCGGGCGAGTTCGCGCCTTCGCGCTGCAAGCGCTGCACCAGGCCATTGATATCGCCCTGGACCACATTCACCTTAATACCGGTTTCGGCGGTGAATTTGTCGTACATGGCCTGATCGGTCGGGTAATGGCGCGAGGAATAAACGTTCACATCCGCCGCCCCGGCCAGGGAGGTGCCTGCAAGCCACAGGGCCGTGGCCGTTAGCGCTACGATATTCACCCGCTTAATCATCTTTGCCATCTCAGACCTCATTCCCGCGCATTGCGACGCATTCTCAACAGATCGTGACGATGCCATCGTTGCGAGCGAGTTGCAATAGCGTTCTTAACAGCGCTGACCTAGAAAAAAAGCCGCCCCCGAAAAACCGGAGGCGGCCTTGTTTTCTGAATGGGCGAATCGGCCTTAGGAAGGCTTTTTCACCAAGGCCAGCAGGCGCGGCAACTCGCCCGCAATCCCGCGCCGGAACAGCATGACGCAGACCACGAAAATCGCCCCGGTGATGATCGTCACCCACGCGCCGGTTTCGGCGAGATAATCCTGGATCAGCACGATAACGCCCGCGCCGACGATGGGACCAAACAGCGTGCCGATGCCCCCCAGCAGCGTCATCAACACCACCTCGCCCGACATGGACCAATGCACGTCCGACAGGCTGGCGAGTTGCAAGGTGATGGCTTTCAAGCCCCCGGCCAGCCCCGCAAGGGCCGCCGAGAGCACGAAGGCGAGCAGCTTATAGCGATCCACCGAGTAACCGAGCGACCGGGCGCGCGGCTCGTTCTCGCGGATAGCCTTCAGCACCTGACCGAACGGCGAATGCACCGTGCGGTAGATCAGCAGCAGGCCCGACAGCACGACAACGAGGACAAAGTAATACATGGTCGTCGTCGGCATCAGATCGATCACACCAAACAAATGCCCGCGCGGCACCGCCTGAATCCCATCTTCCCCATGGGTGAAGGGCACTTGCAGGGCGACGAAGAAAATCATCTGCGCCATGGCGAGCGTAATCATGGCGAAGTAAATGCCCTGGCGGCGGATGGCGACCAGACCAAAGATCACCCCCATGAAGGCCGCGCTCGCGGTCCCCGCCAAGAGCGCCAGTTCCGGCGTCCAGCCCCAAACTTTCGCCACATGGGCGGCCACATAGGCCCCGCCCCCGAAGAAAGCCGCGTGGCCGAAGCTCAGCAGACCAGCAAAACCAAGCAGCAGGTTAAACGCACAGGCAAACAGCGCAAAACAGAGGATCTTCATGATCGTCACCTCGTACAGCCCGGTAAAGGGGACGATGGCGAACAGAAAACCGAAGATTAGGAAGGAACGGGCAGCAGCAGGCGACATCGCACCCTCCTTTACGCGGTTTTGCCGAAGAGGCCCGCCGGTTTCACCAGCAGAACCAGGATCATCAGCACAAAAATCACCGTGCTCGACGCTTCGGGATAAAAGACCTTCGTGAGGCCTTCGACGATGCCCAAGGCCACCCCGGTAATGATCGACCCGAGGATGGAGCCCATCCCGCCGATCACGACGACGGCGAAGACGACGATGATAAGGTTCGAGCCCATCAGCGCCCCGACCTGATAGATCGGCGCGGCCAAAACCCCGGCGAAGGCGGCGAGCGCCACGCCAAAGCCATAGGTGAGCGTAATCATCACCGGCACATTGATGCCGAAGGCTTGCACAATCTCGGGCCGCTCGGTCGCCGCCCGCAGGGTTGCGCCCAGCCGGGTTTTCTCCAACATCAGCCACACGCCCAAGCACACGGCAAAGGCCGCGACCACGACCCAGGCGCGGTAATTCGGCAAGAACATAAAGCCGAGGTTCTGGCCACCGCGTAGGGCGTCGGGAATGGCATAGGGTTGACCCGAGACACCGAACATCTGCCGAAACGCGCCTTCCGCCAGCAGCGTTAGCCCAAAGGTCAGCAGTAGCCCGTAAAGATGATCGAGCTTATAGAGATGCCGCAGCAAGAGCCGCTCAACGATAATCCCAATCACCCCCACAATCAGCGGCGACAGCAGCAACGCCGGCCAATAGCCGATGCCCAAATAATTGAGCAGCATCCACGCCACAAACGCCCCCATCATATAAAGGGCACCGTGGGCAAAGTTGATGACGTTGAGAATCCCGAAAATGATCGCAAGGCCCAGCGATAGCAGGGCATAGAAGCAACCGTTAATCAGGCCGATCAGCAATTGGCCGTACAGCGCCGCTAGGGGCACACCAAAAAATTCTGTCATGAACGGAAATCCGGGTCAGGGTTCACCCCCCGTCCGCAACCCGGAGGGCCGCGGACGGGGCGATAGCAAGGGAAACCTGGAGCCTTATTTCACCAGCGAGCAACCGCCATCCTTTTCGGGACGGAAGGCTTCATCGCCAGGAATGGTCGCAAGGATCTTGTAGTAATCCCACGGGGCTTTCGATTCCGCCGGGGCCTTCACTTGGGCCAGATACATATCGTGGACCATGCGGCCATCGGCGCGGATTTTGCCGTTCTTCGCGAACATATCGTTGATCGGCAGTTCGCGCATTTTCATCGCAACCTTCGTGCCGTCATCGGTGCCTGCGGCCTGAACCGACTTCAGATAATGCAGCGCCGACGAGTAAACCCCGGCCTGCACCATGCTGGGCATGCGCTTCATTTTATCAAAGAACCGCTTCGAGAAGGCGCGCGTTTCCTCGTTCATATCCCAGTAGAAGCCGGTGGTCAGGGTCAGGCCCTGGGCCGTTTGCAGGCCGAGCGAATGCACATCGGTGATGAAAATGAGCATACCGCCCAAGCGTTGACCGCCTTGGGTAATGCCGAATTCGGCGGCCTGCTTAATCGTTTGAACGGTATCAAGACCGGCATTGGCAAGGCCGATCACTTTTGCCTTGCTGGCTTGGGCTTGCAGCAAGAAGGACGAGAAATCGGCATTGGACAGCGGGTGACGCACACCGCCCAGCACTTTGCCGCCGCTGGCGACAACCGCCGCCGTCGTGTCGCGTTCAAGCGCATGACCGAAGGCATAATCGGCGGTGAGGAAGAACCAAGTATCGCCGCCCTGCTTTACGGTCGCCTTGCCCGTGCCATTGGCCAGCGCATAGGTATCATAGGTGTAGTGAACCCCCGTGACCGCGCAGGCCTTGCCGGACAAATCCGAGCTGGCGGCCCCATTGTGCAGCATCACCTTGTTCTTTTCTTTGCCGATTTCCTGCAATGCCAGCGACACGGCGGAATTCAGCATATCGGTGATCACGTCCACCTTATCAGCATCGATCCACTTGCGGGCAATCGAGGCGGCGATATCGGCTTTATTCTGATGGTCGGCAAAGGCGGTTTCGATGGGCTTACCCAAAACCGTGCCGCCGAAATCGGCAATCGCGAGTTTCAGCGATTCCAGGCTGCCCTGGCCACCCACGTCGGCATAAACGCCCGACCCGTCGGTGAGTACGCCGATTTTTACCACATCATCGGTAAGCTGGGCCTGGGCCGAGCCTGCCGCAAGCAAAGCGGCACCGGCCAATAAAGCCGTGCGCAACGAGCCATAGGTCTGTTTCGTCTTAGTCATCGGAATTTCCTCCCCAAAATTGTCCGATTACACGCCGAGGTAGCGTTTCAGGTCCTCGGTCTTCGCTTCGAGTTCGTCGGCGGCAATCGCGTCGACAACCCGTCCGTTTTCCACCACATAGTGACGGTCGGCGACCGTCGCTGCGAAGCGGAAATTCTGTTCCACCAGCAGCACGGTAAAGCCGCGCGCTTTGATTTCCCGGATCGTTTCGCCGATCCGGTCGATGATAACGGGGGCCAGCCCTTCGGTCGGCTCGTCCAGCATCAGCAGATTGGCCCCCGTGCGCAGAATCCGGCCAATCGCTAGCATCTGCTGCTCGCCGCCGGAAAGCTTGGTGCCCTGGCTGCGGCGGCGTTCCTTGAGGTTCGGGAACATCGTGTAGATTTCCTCGACACTCATTCCGCCCGGCTTCACCACCGGCGGCAGCATCAGATTTTCCTCGACCGAGAGCGCCGCGAAAATCGCCCGCTCTTCCGGGCAGAAAGCAATCCCGCGTTTGGCAATCGTATGGGGGGCGCGGTCGATGATGTTTTCACCGTCGAACGTTACCGTGCCCGTGCGCTTGCCAACTAAACCGATGATGGATTTCAGCGTCGTAGTTTTGCCCGCGCCGTTCCGCCCGAGCAGGGTGACAACCTCGCCCTGACGCACATTGAATTCCATACCGTGTAAAATATGGCTTTCACCGTAATGGGCATGAAGATCGCGCACATCCAAAAGGGGCGCGCCCTGAACATTAGTGGTGGCCATGACCGGACCCCATATAAGCGCTGATAACCTGCGGATTCTGCGAAACTTCGGCATAGGTGCCTTCGGCGATGATTTCGCCCCGTTGCAGAACCGATATTTTATCGGATAAGTCGGCAACAACCGACAGATTATGCTCCACCATCAGCACGGTGCGGCCCTTGGCCGATTGCTTGATGAGGGCGGCAATGCGGCCGATATCCTCACGCCCGAGCCCCGCCATCGGCTCATCGAGTAGCATCACATTCGGCTCCAGCGCCAAAGTGGTGGCGATTTCAAGCGCGCGCTTGCGGCCATAGGCCAGTTCGACGGCGGTATGGGTGCGGAATTCCGACAGGCCAACGGCATCAATCAACTCATCGGCGCGATCATTATACTGATCGAGAATCTTCTCGGACCGCCAGAAATCGAAACAGCCGCCGCGCTTACGCTGCAGGGCCACGCGCACGTTTTCGCGCACGCTGAGATGGGGGAATACCGCCGAAATCTGGAAGGACCGCACGAGGCCGCGCTGGGCAATGGACGCGGCTTCGACCGAGGTAATATCCTCGCCCCGGTAAAATATCTGGCCGCTCGTTGGAATCAGGAACTTCGTCAACAGGTTGAAAACCGTCGACTTCCCCGCACCATTCGGGCCGATAAGCGCGTGAATCGTGCCTTCTTTGACCGATAAGTCTACGGATTTGACAGCTGTGAAGCCCGAAAACTGCTTCGTCAGCCCCCGCGTCTCAAGGATAGCGGTGCTCACCAATTCGTATACCTCCCCCATGCGAAGCTTTTATTGCTTCTTTCTGTCCGAGTTTCCCTCGGTACGCCGAACAACATGAGCCAACCTGAGTGATCCGTCAACTCTGCAGACCAAGTTTTAACGATCTGCTGTTGATCCGTCGCCCGAACCGGCCCATCCTGCTGAAACAATGACAGATTTCGTCGCACTCACCCCCGGAACCCCAGCCTATCGCCGCTTTGCCGCCGCAATGATTGCCGTGGGGATCGCAACGTTTGCGCACCTTTATTGCGTACAACCGCTGCTGCCGCTCTTAGCCGAAAGTCTTAGTCTCTCTCCCTCATCCAGTTCGCTCTCACTGTCGGTGACGACGCTCATGCTGGCGGGGGCTCTGCCGCTTATTGGGCCCTTGACCGAGCGGGCGAACCGGCGGCGGGTCTTAGGGTTCGCGCTCGCCGGAGCGGCTTTAGCGACTTTGGCGACGCTGTTAAGCCCCTCCTGGCCGATCCTGCTGATTTCCCGCGCGGTCTTAGGCCTCGCGCTCGCCGCCCTGCCCGCCACCGCCATGGCGATGATCGCCGAGGAAGTCTCCCCCGTAGCCCTCGGCCGTCTGATGGGCCTCTATCTCGCCGGAACCGTTTTCGGCGGTATGAGCGGGCGGGTGCTGGCGGGGATTTTGGCCGATTGGGGCGGCTGGCGCGGCGCTTTGGCGGGGATTGATCTGGTCGGGTTGCTCTGCCTGCTGGTTTTTTGGCGATGCTGCCCCGCCCCAACCGGCTTCACCCCACGCAAAATCGCCCTGCGGCCCTATCTGACAGCCTTGCTGCACTATGCGCGCGACCCGGCCTTGCGCAATCTGGCGCTCATGGGCGGGCTGCTGATGGGGCAGTTCGTCGCCACCTATAATTATCTGGGCTTCCGTCTGCTGGCGGAGCCTTTTGCGCTGGAGCCGAAAACGGTCGGGCTGCTGTTCCTCACTTATGTCGCGGGGATGATCGGCACGACCCAGGGCGGGCGCTGGCTGGACCGTTGGGGCGCACGGCGGGCTTTGCCGCTCGCCCTTACGCTGACCGCCGCCGGGCAGATCGCCATGCTGATCGACCATCTCGCACCGATTGCCGTGGGGCTCGCCACTATGACCTTCGGCTTCTTCGCCGCCCACGCCTGCTTGTCAACCATGGTCGGGCGGCGCGGCGGCGAGTCGAAAAGCCGGGCGGTGGCCCTCTATCTCATCGCTTATTACATCGGCTCCAGCGCGCTCGGGGCCGGATTGGGCCACGCCTGGAGCGCGCTGGGCTGGCCGGGCGTTGCGGCGGCCACCTTGAGCGCTATTGGACTTTCGGCGCTGTTGCTGCCTCGGGCGCTTCGGCCAACGTCAGCCAAATCGGGTTCTTGAGCTTCGCCACGAAGGCTGCGTGCCGGGCCAATTCCTCCGGGCTTGGCGCGTGGGGACGCGGCGGGCGGGCGGGCCGATCCGGGGCGGTCAACGGCGCGAGCGGGCGGGTATTCGCCTCTTCCGCGTCGAGCGCCGACAGGTTCAGCCCGCGCTGCTTGCCGCCGAGCAGTTCCACATAGACTTCCGCCAGCAACTCGGTATCGAGCAAGGCCCCGTGCTTGACGCGGTGGCTATTGTCGATCTCAAAGCGTCGGCACAGGGCATCGAGGCTGGCGGGCGAGCCGGGGAACTTACGCCGGGCAAACACCAGCGTACAGAAAGCCCGGTCCGGGTCGATCATCGGCTTCTTACAGCGCTTCAGTTCGGCATTCAAAAAGCGCATATCGAATTCGGCGTTATGGATCACCAAACGGCTATCGGTGCCGATGAAGTCCAAAAACTGATCGACGATTTTGGCGAAGGTCGGCTGCGGGGCGAGGAACTCGCTGGAAAGCCCGTGAACCTTAAACGCATCCTCCGGCATATCCCGTTCCGGGTTGATATAGAGGTGCAGCGGCGGGCGGCTCGTCGGGCTGCCGTCGATCAACTCGATACAGGCGATTTCGACGATCCGATGCCCAGACGCCGGATCAAAGCCAGTAGTTTCGGTATCGAGACAAATTTCGCGCATAGGCTCTGCGTCCTGCTGGAGGAGACCGGAGAAGGGAGCCGACCGGCGGCGGCGCAGCGCGCATCTGGCGCAGGGCGCGCAGCACCCAAAGCCGCGTCACCGCCCGTCCAAGTCCCGTGGGGATGATATAATCCGCCTGCCGCCGTTTGGCGAGGTCCGGCCACTGCTGGGCGCGGATGGCCGCCAACCGTTCAACCGTCATCCCCGGCCGCCGCAGCACCCGCGCCGCCTGAACTTGCGCCGGGGCCGTCACCACCATCACCCGGTCGCAACTCTTATCGATGCCGGTTTCGAACAACAGCGGAATATCCAGCACGACCAGCCAGTGCCGCGCATGGCGCTTGAGGAAAATCAGCCGTTCTGCCGTAACACGCGGGTGAATGATCGCCTCCAACCGCCGCAGCGCCGAAGGGTTGCCGAACACTGCCGCCCCCAGTTTGGGGCGGCTCACCTGCCCAGCCGTCACCACGCCCGGAAACGCCGCCTCAATCGCGCCGATGGTAGCCCGATCCGCCCGCAGTAGGCGATGCACCACCGCATCCGCATCCTGCACCGGAATCCCGAAGCCGCGCAGCACAGCGGCGGTGGCCGATTTGCCCATGCCGATGGAGCCCGTTAGGCCAAGAATGAGGGGGCGGCGGGTCATTCACCCAAGGCATTCACCCGAAGCGCGTCTTCTACGAACTGCGGGTTCTTGGCAATCAGACGCAAATAAGACCGGCCGACGGCATCGGGCTGTCGCTTGCCCTGCTCCCACTTCCGCAAAGTATCGATGGGAATACCGAAGCGTTGAGCGAACTCGGCTTGCGTTCCCCCAACCGCTGTTCGAACGGCGCGCGCTTCGGCGGGCTCAGAGGCGCTAACGCGGACGAGCGCGGGTTTACCTTCGAGATAAGCAGCGGCATCGGCCAAGCCTTCAAGAAGCTCTTCTGCAATCCTGCGCGTCATGATGATCCATGCCCCCATTTGGGTGTTATTCGTTGCGGAACAAAGACTTGAGCCGCTCGACCGCCGACGCGACCGCAGTCTTTTCGTGCGCGGATAAGCTGGCTTTAGTGCCTTTTCCATAGACGGTTAAGAGCACCAAAGGGGCATCGGCATCATGGTAATAATAGATCGTCCGAACGCCGCCGCTCTTGCCGCCCCCTGCCCGTCCCCATCGCAGTTTTCGCGCCCCGCCCGTGCCCTGAATAATCGCTCCCGCCTCGGGATTGCGGGCGATATGATCGATCAAAGCAAGCCGCTCCTCGATCGTTAGAAGAGCCTCAGCGTAACGAATGAACGGGGCCGTTTCGATTACCGTAATGGGCTTCACACGGGAATGATAACCCAATGGGTTAGCGCGTCAACCCCCTCACGCCAAAACCGCCGCGCGTAAGTCATCGTCCACCTCGGGATCGATGCCGAAGAAACGGGTGAAGGCGGGTTTGGCTTGGTAAAGCAACATGCCGAGGCCATCGACGGTGCGACACCCAAGCGCGCGGGCCTGGATCAGTAAATCCGTGTCGAGCGGGCTATAGACGAGATCATAGACCGTTGCACCGGGGGCGAGCCCGTCCAGCGTAACGGAGTGCGACGGTTGGCCGGTCATGCCGAGGCTGGTGGCGTTCACGACCAGGGTTGCGCCCTGCAACGCCTCCTGCGCGCCCGCGTCATCGACCGCGTGCAGGGCAAGGCCGGGACGCTGGAAATGCCGAATCAGCGTTTCGGCACGGGCTTTCGAGCGGTTGATAACGCGAATCTCGCGCGCCCCGGCTTCGGCCAGCCCATAGAGCACCGCCCGCGCGGCTCCCCCGGCCCCAAGCACGACAATCGGCCCGGCATCGGCGCGGAAATCCGGCACCGAGCGGCGCAGATATTCATAAAAGCCGTACACATCGGTATTGGTGCCGAGGATGCGCCCATCTTGGAACGTGACCGTATTCACCGCCCCAATGGCGCGCGCGGCATCATCCATCTCATCCAACAGCGGCAGGACGATTTCCTTATGGGGAATCGTCAGATTGCACCCGGTAAAACCCATTTTCGGCAGGATCGGCAGACAGGCAGCGAGATCTTCCGGGCGGATCGGCAGAGCAACATAGCTGCCCTGAATGCCGTAGCGCTTCAACCAATGGGTATGCAGCTTGGGCGAGCGGGAATGATGGATCGGCCAGCCGATGACAGCGGCAAGTTTCATGTCAGCCCCATGTTATGCACACGCAAAAATGCCAAGAGGGGCAGCATCGGCAGCCCCTGGATCGTGAAAAAATCGCCGTCGATTTTCTCGAACAGGTTCAGCCCCAAGCCTTCGATATGATACGCCCCGACGCTGCTGAACACCGACTCGCCGGTTTGGTCCAGGTAGGTTTCCACCTGAGCCGGGGTGAGCGGGCGCATGGTCAGCGTCGCCACCGCCCGATGCGTCCAGATCGACGCGCCGTCGCGGTGGATGGCAAGACCGGAGACCAGCTTATGGGTGCGGCCCGCAAGGCTGAGAAGCTGGGTCGCCGCGCCTGCGCGGCTTTCCGGCTTATCGAACCAAGTGCCGCCGCAATCCAGCATTTGATCGGCCCCCAGCACCATGGCACCGGGCAGGCGGCGCGACACGCGCTCGGCTTTGAGATGGGCGAGTTCCTCGGCAACGTCGGCGACGCTGGCCCCCTCGGCCCGCAGGGATTCCTTCACCATGCCTTCGTCAATCGCGGCGGGCACAGCTTCGACGGTCAGCCCGGCATTGCGCAGCAACCGCAGCCGCGTGGCACTGCCGGAGGCGAGGATCAGCGGCGCGCTCATGGGGTCTTTGGTCCTTGGTGAATATGGGTATGGGGGTGAACCTCGCCGGGGTGCTCGCGCTCCTGCAGCAGTTGGATGACGGCGGCGGCGGTTTCTTCAATAGAGCGGCGCGTCATATCGATAATCGGCCAGCCTTTTTCCTCGAACAGGCGGCGGGCGGCGGTCACTTCGGCGCGCACGCGGTCGATGTCCGTATAGCTCGTACTATCGTCCTGGGAGAGTTGCTTTAGCCGGTTGCGGCGGATCTGCACCAGCCGGTTCGGATCATTGGTCAGCCCGACGATCAGCGGCTTTTTGCTGGCGAGCAATTGTTCGGGCAGCGGCACGCCCGGCACCATCGGCACATTCGCCGCCTTATAGCCCCGGTTGGCGAGATACATGCAGGTAGGCGATTTCGACGTGCGCGACACGCCGACCAGCACCACATCGGCCTCTTCGAGATTCCAATAGGCTTGGCCGTCGTCGTGGTTCTGGGTGTAGGTCATCGCATCGATACGGCGGAAATAATCATTATCGAGCGTATGCTGTTTGCCCGGCTGCTTGCCGCCCGACATGCCAAGGTAGGAGCCGAGCGCGCCAATCACGGGGTCGAGAATCGGGATCAGCGGCACTTTCAGCAGGCGGCATTCGTCCTGCAACTGGGCACGCAGCTTATCGTCCACCATCGTAAACAGCACGGGGCCGGGTTTTGCGGCAATCCCCGCCAGAACCTTGGTCATATGCGCCCCCGAGCGCACCAGCGACCAGATATGCATATCCGGCTCCACCCCCTCGAACTGCACAAGGCAGGCGCGGGCGACGGCGTGGACCGTATCGCCCGTGGAATCGGAAACGAGATGAATCGGGATGGTGCGGGAGGAAGCGGGGGCCATCGGCGGATCACTCATGCAGCGGCGGTTCTTCGGGTCTAGCCCGTTTAAGGCTGGCGCTCAAGCCCGCGCGCTTCGGCTTCCAGCCGCGCCGTTGCGGTTTCGATGGCCTCTTCCAGCGCCGCCATGAACGGGCCGCGCGCTTCAGGCGATACCGTGAGCGCGGGCAGAACCTCGAACACCACCGTGCCGGGGTATTTCAGAAAGGCATTGCGCGCCCAGAAAAGGCCGGAGTTCAGGGCAACGGGCACCACGGGGGCACCGCTCAAGCGGGCGAGATGCTGCACACCGGAGCGGTAGGGGCGGTGCGTGCCAGGGTCCGTCCGGGTGCCTTCCGGGAAGATAATCACGGCGCGGCCCTGGGCCAAAACCGGCAGGGCCGCGCGCCCAACGCTCTTCATCGCCTTCTGCCCGGCCCCGCGCGTCACGGCGATCTGCTGAAAGCGCCACAGGTAATAGCCGAAGACAGGGATCAGCAGCAGCTCACGCTTGAAAATGAACGCGGGACGCGGCGCGAGCACGTGCAAGGCCATCGTCTCGAAGGCCGATTGATGTTTTGCCGCCAGAATAAAGCCGCTTTTCGGCAAATTCTCCCGTCCGCGCATTTCAAAGCGAATCCGGCAGATCACCCGCAGCAGCACCAAAACGCCATGGACCCAGAGATCGACCACCCACCATGCGGCCGCGCGCGGCAGCAGCGTGACGGGCAGCAGCAGAATCGCGGTCACACAAAACCAAAGGACGAAACTCACATTAAAGAGTGTGGACCGCAGAGCAATCATGCTTCCCCCGGACGAAGTAAGGCGCGCGCCCAGGCACGCAAAAGTTTGTGATATTCGCTGAGCAGCAGCGTGACGCCATCGGCGCGCAAGCCGCCGCCTTCCGGGTAGCCGGGCGGAAACACGGGATGCGGGATAACGGTAAGCTGGGGTGCAACGCGGCGCAGTTCGAACAAGCTGCGCGGCATATGGTAGGCGGCAGTCACGAGGCGAATGGACTGAATATCGGCGACGCGCACCCAGGCCGCCGTCTCCGCCGCATTGCCCAGCGTATTGGCCGCCGCATAGCCCAGCACCACGCAGCAATCGATCTGTGCTTTGCCCAAGGGGCCGAACCCCGCCAATTCTTCCGGCTCAACCTCGGGATTGACCCCGGAGATGAACACCCGTTTCGCAAGCCCCTCGGCTTGCAGTTTAAGCCCGGTCGAAAGCCTTTGCCGCCCGCCAGTCAGCACGACAATCGCCTCCGTCACTGAGGGATCGCGGGAGACTTCGCTGGGAACCTGCGCCATGAAGGCGGCAAAACCCGCGCCATAGGCCAGAAGCAGACCCGCCGCCAGGACGGTCAAACGGCGGACCAACCGCATCACCCGCAGGCCCCAAGATCGGCCAAAGCCTCGGCCAAGTTGGGAAAAGCGGGCAGATCGGGGCGGGCGGACGCCGAGGCGCGGCCCTTGCCCGTGAGCACCAGTCGAAACGCCACCCCTGCCGCCTGGGCGGCCTCGGCATCGGTTAACGCATCCCCGATAAACAGGGTTTCGGCGGGGGAAACCCCATGCTGGCGCATCGCCTCCCGCAGCATACCGGGGCCGGGTTTGCGGCGGTCGCTCAGCCCATCGCGCGCATCGGGGGCGATATGGACCGAGGCGAGCCGCCCGCCTGCCGCCTCCACTGCGCGGATAAGCGTCGCTTGAATCGCACCAAACTCGGCCTTGCTGACGTGCCCCCGCCCCAAGATTCCCTGATTGGTTACCAGCGCGACCTTGCGCCCCAACCGGCTATACGCCGCCACCGCCGCCACCGCCTCCGGGATCAACACCAGCGCATCGCGCTCGCGCACACTGTCGGGCCGGTCTTCATTCAGAACACCGTCACGGTCGAGCAGCAGCAGGCGGGGGAAGCGCGTCATTTGGGTATCGCGGTCGTGATCAGGGCAGCCGCGCGAGCCCACGCAGCGCCGCAAGATACGCCGCGCCCGCCGCTAAAATCGAGAGGGCAAACGGCAGCAGGATAATCCAAACCCAATCGAGTGCGGCAAGCTGCACCCCCCGTAGCAGGGCAGGAGCCCCGGCGGCGCTGGTCAAAAACATCGGCAACAGCAGCAAAACCGCCACCGCGATCAGCGAGCCGACAAAAGCCCCCAACAGCGCCCGCCCCATCGTTTGCCGCGCCAGCCCCCCGGCAATATAGCCGTCGCGCGCGCCGATGAGGTGCAAAACCTCGATCACATCCTGCTGCACGGCCAAAGACGTGCGGGTGGCAAACAGCACCGTGAGAACCGCCGCCCCGCCGATCACCGCCAAAATCGCCGCCGCCAACCAGCGCGCCGCCGTCGCCGCGCGCCGGATCGGCTCCAGCCAGGTCAGGTGATCCTGGTAGCGCGTGCCGGGAATGGCTTTCAGCTTTTCGCGGATGGCGTCTTGGGAGGCGACCGAGGGGTCAACCGTTACGGCGATTAGGCGCGGAATCGGCAGCTCCGCTGCACCCGTTAGCTCACCCAGCCACGGCGCAACCAAGGCCGCGCCCGCTTCCGCCGGAAGGGGCTGGGCCATCAACACGCCGGGTTGGGCCAGGAGAAGTTGCGTTGCCGCCTCCACCCGCTTCGATACTTCCGCCGCATCCGGGCCGGGGAGCACTTGCACGGTCGCCGAGCCTGTGACTTCGCGGTCCCAGGATTGCGCGCCCCGATTGACCGCGAGCGCGCCGGCGAGCGCCAAAAGGGCCAGAAGCGTCATAATAGCGACGATCGCGGGCAGGAAGCGCCCGCCTTCATCGGCCCGCAGCGGCAGCGGGTGCCCCAAGCCGGGGAGATGCCCGGAAACTAAGGGAAGCTTCATGGCGTACCGCCGCTCATCTCAGCCCCAAACGGATTGGAGCCGGGGGGCAAAAGATGCACCTCGCCTTGCTCCACATGCAGCACCGGATGGGGGAAGCGGCTGATAAGCTGCTGATTATGGGTAGCGAACACGATGGTGGTGCCGACCTTATTCATCTCCTCGAACAAATGTAACAGGCGCACGGCAATACGATCATCCACATTGCCCGTCGGCTCATCGGCCAGCAGCAGATCGGGCCGGGCGATGACAGCGCGGGCGATGGCGACGCGCTGCTGCTGCCCGCCGGAAAGCTGCGCCGGGCGCGCATTCACCTGCTGCTTCAATCCGACCCAGCTGAGGAGTTCGGCCACATGAGCGTCAATCTCCGCCGAACTATGCCCAGCGATGCGCAGGGGCAAGGCGACGTTTTCGAGCGCGGTCAAATGATCGAGCAGACGAAAGTCTTGAAACACCACACCGATACGGCGGCGCAGGTCCGGGCGCTCGGCGCGCGCCAGCGTTACCACGTCGCGCCCGAACAGCGAGAAAGTGCCGCGCGTCGGCTTTTGCGCCAGATACATCAGGCGCAGCAAGGTGGTTTTGCCAGCGCCCGACGCGCCCGTCAGAAAATGGAACGAGCCAGGGGCCAGGTGGAAGCTGACATCGCGCAGAACTTCCGGCCCGGTTCCATAGCGCATCCCGACATTATCAAAGGTAAGCATGTCTCTCCAGGTGCCGCCGCGATTCTCGCCCGCCCGTGCAAGAGGGCAGGAAAAATCTGCGGGTTTCAAGCGATTGTGCAGAAAGTCGACTCGGATTTCTTGCCGTCCCGTCTTTCGGTTCGTATAAGTTAGGCAACCGAAATCGGGTAAAAATGCGATGATATTGAACTGTCCCTCCTGTGCGACCCGCTGGACTGTCAATTCGACCGACCTGGCCAACCCTGGCCGGATGGTCCGTTGCTCGAACTGCGGCCACACGTGGCTACCCGACCTAGCTTCGGAAGAAGCGGCCCTGCCGGCCTTCTTCTCGGCAGCGCCCGAACCCGCGACGCCCGGAGCCGCCCGCCCGAAAGCGGGAGCCCCCGACGCCGCCTCCATCGTTCGCCCGCCGCCCGGCGGCAAATCGATGGATGAGGATTTCGATGCCTTCCTGAATGCGCCGATTTCGAGCGGCCGCGCCCCCGAAGCCGATTTACCGCCGATGGATTTTCTCGCGGCGATGGCCGACGCCGCCGCCGACGCCAAAACCAGCCCCGCCTCGAACGATTCGATCATCGCCCGCAGCCTGTTTGCGATGGATGATGACGAGGACGAGCCCAGCGTTCCCGCCAAATCCCGCCCGTCGCGCGCCCTGCCGCCTGCCGAAGAGATGGTGAGCGCCGGGGCCTTGCGCGACAAGATCAAAACGGCGGACGAGGAGTTCTCGGACTTCACGCCGCCGCCGCTGAATCCGCCGATTAAAGGCCGCAAAGCCGCTAAGGACAATCCCGCCGCCGCCCGCCGCCGAAGCGCGGGCTCGCCGCTCGGCTGGGCGCTGCTGCTGCTGATCTTCTCGGGCACAGTCGCCGGGCTCTATTTCGGGCGCACTCAGATCGTCGAAACCTGGCCGCCCGCCGCCGTGGCCTATGCCCGCGCCGGGCTACCCGTCGGCTTCCCCGGCGAAGGCTTCGATCTGGCGAATGTGGCCTCGACCCGCCGCGACGATGTGGGGATGCTGGTGATCGAAGGCCGCGTGCTGAATACGACCAATGCGGCCAAGCCCGCGCCGAAGCTGAAAGCCATCGTCAGCGGCGCGAATGATCAGGTGCTGAAGGAATGGGTCTTCGCGGGCACCCCGCCGACGGTCGCCCCGAACTCCGCCGAAGCGTTCAAGGTGGAGTTGAAGGACCTGCCGCAAGCCGCCGATAAGCTGGTGGTAACGTTTGCCGAGTAAGAAAAAACCCCCCGATCCGAAAATCGGGGGGTCTTTTTATTAAAGGAAAATATCCGGGTAGAGCGGCGCGCTTGGATCGACGGCATAGCCGGAGAGATCCGTAACCCCGGCACTCGCCAAAACCTCATCATCGATGAAGAAGTTCCCCGTCGTGCTTTTGCCGTCGCGGGTCAGGATAACGTGCGCCGCATCGGCCACAATCTCCGGCGTGCGGCCATTGCGGGCGGAGATCAACCCTTCGCCCTCGCCCAGCATGGCGAGCGCGGCGGTGGCGATGATCGTGCGCGGCCACAAGGCATTGACGCCGACCTTGCCGTGGAACTCGCCGGCCATGCCGAGCACACACATGCTCATCCCATATTTCGCCATCGTGTAAGCCACATGCGGCGCGAACCATTTTTCGGTCATGTTCAGCGGCGGCGAGAGCATGAGAATATGGGGGTTCTCGGCCTTCAGCAGTTCCGGCAGGCAGGCTTGGCTGCACAGAAAGGTGCCGCGCGCATTGACCTGATGCATCAAATCGTAGCGCTTCATCGGCGTTTCCAGCGTTCCGCTGATGTTGATGGCGCTAGCGTTATTCACCAGAATATCGATCCCGCCGAATTTGGCGACGGCTTCGGCCACCGCCGCCTTCACACCCTCCTCCTCGCGGATATCGACCAGCAGCGGCAGGGCTTTGCCGCCCGCCGCCTCAACCTCTTCCGCCGCCGAATAGATCGTGCCGGGAAGCTTTGGGTGCGGATCGGTCGTTTTGGCGGCGATGACGATATTAGCCCCATCGCGGGCGGCGCGCAGGGCGATGGCCTTGCCGATGCCGCGCGACGCGCCGGTGATGAAGAGGGTTTTTCCTTTAAGGCTGCTCATGGGGGATTCTTTCCGTTTTTTGTTTTGATTAGCTGCGATTGAAAGCCGGGCGGCGCTTTTCGACGAAAGCGCTGACGCCTTCGACAAAATCGCTGGTTAAGGTACAGCGGGAGAAGGATTCGCCTTCCCGGCGCAACTGATCGGGCAGCGGCGCACCAAAGGCCGCATTCAGCAGCCCTTTGGTGCGGGCCAGCGCCTGACGGGGACCGGAAGCCAACCGCCGCGCCAGGGTTTCGGTCGCCTCGGCCAAAGCATCCTTGGGCACGACGCGGTTGATAATGCGCAAATCGGCGGCGCGCGGCGCTTCGATCCGCTCGCCGAGGGCGGCAATTTCGAACGCGGGCTTCAGGCCAACAAGGCGGGGCAGGAACCAGGTCGCGCCGCCGTCCGGGGTCACGCCAAGATGGCAGTAGGCGAGCGTGAAGCTCGCGTCTTCCGCCGCAATCGCAAGGTCGCAGGCGAGCACAAGGCTCATCCCGAACCCCGCCGCCGCCCCATGGACCGAGGCAATCACCGGCTGGGGCATGGCGCGCATCGCTTCCACCAGCAGCCCAACGCGGCCCAGCATGCCTTGAAAGACGTGCAGCCGTTCGGCTTCGGGCAGTTCCATCTGAGTGCGGAACTCTTTGATATCGCCGCCCGCCATAAACCCATCCCCCGCGCCGCGCAGCACGACGCAGCCGATATCCTTATCGGTGCTGAGGGTTTGGAACACGGTGACGAGCTTGTTCAGCATCGCCTCGTTCAACGCATTTAGTACCGCCGGGCGGTTGAGCGTGACGTAGGCGACGTTATGGTGCCGTTCGACCAGAACGGGCGCCGGGGCGGCCTCGGCCCCCGCCGCGTGGGTTTTGAGCATGATGCATCCTCCCTTTGATCCTTGGCCCCTTTTCGGTCGCAACCGGCCTCCCGTCTTCTGCGGGCCTTCCGGCGTCGGGGTCATCTTTCCCTACAGTGGCACGATCTTACGTCTTCGTAAATAAATTGACGTTATCGGCAAAGTGGGTTTGAGTTGATCATATGCGTCGTTATGCCCAAGTGTAGAGCATAATGATGCCTTAGAAAATGACCGCCTCGACGAACGGGGCATCAATGATCGGGTTGCAACGCACGACCCGGCTTTTAAAGGGAGGCCGACGAAACCGTCGGAGGAAGCGATGAGCGAAGCTGTTAGCGCACCCCAAGCGACCACCGAGCCCCAAGGGCTCGAGCGATGGCAGATCCACTACCCCAAGGATGTGGACCATTCGGCCCCGATTCCCGTGGTTCCGCTCTTCTCACTGATGGATGATGCGGTAGCCAAATACGGCGATCGGCCGCTGATCGACTTTCTCGATAAGAAATACACCTATGCCGAGATCGGCGCACTGGTGGACCGGGCGGCCGCCGGGCTACAACGGCAGGGCGTTGGGCGCGGCACGAAAGTCGGCCTGTTTCTGCCGAACTGCCCCTATTATACGATCTTTTATTTCGCCATCCTGAAAGCGGGCGGCACGGTTGTTAACTTCAATCCGCTGTATGCGGAAAAGGAGTTGGAGAAACAGTGCCTGGATAGCGACACCAAGATGATGGTGACGCTCGATCTGGCTGTGCTCTATCCCAAGATCAAGCTGCTGCTCGACCAGGGCGTGCTAAAACACGTGGTGGTTTGCCCCTTCGCCGAGGCGCTGCCGTTCCCCAAGAATTTCCTATTCCCCCTCTTTAAGCGCAAAGACCGCGCCCGTGTGGAGATGGATAGCCGCCACATCGCCTATCGCACGCTGATCGGCGGCGCGGCAAAACCGCAGCCGGTGACGATCGACCCCAAGCGCGATATTGCGGTGCTGCAGTATACCGGCGGAACGACGGGGCTTCCAAAAGGGGCGATGCTCAGTCACGCCAACCTCTATTGTAATGCGATGCAGGCCGTGCGCTGGTTTCCGGGCATGCATTACGGCACGGAAAGCGTGGTGGGGATACTGCCCTTCTTCCACGTTTTCGCGATGACGGTGGTCCAGAATCTCGCCGTTGCATCGGGCTCAGAAATCATCATGCTGCCGCGTTTTGATCTCGACCAAACCTTGGAGCTTATCAGCAAGAAAAAGCCGACATTGATGGCGGGCGTGCCGACGATCTATACCGCCATGAACAATCACAAAGAACTATCGAAATACGACCTTACCTCGCTGCGGTTTTGCATGTCGGGCGGCGCACCATTGCCCGTGGAAGTGAAGCAAAAATTCGAAGAGTTGACCGGCTGTATTCTTGTTGAAGGTTATGGCCTTACAGAATCATCGCCAATTGCTTTCGGCAATCCGTTCGATGGCCGAATCAAGGCGGGCTCTATTGGTTTACCTATGCCAAACACGTGGCCAGAACTGCGCGACCTTGAAGACCCGACCAAGCGGGTGGCCCATGGCGAAAAGGGCGAACTGTGCCTGAAGGGCCCGCAGGTGATGCTGGGCTATTGGAAACGCCCGGAAGAAACGGAGAAGACCTTCGTGGGCGAGTTCCTTCGGACGGGCGACGTGGGCTATATGGACGACGAGGGCTTCGTGTATCTCGTGGACCGAATCAAGGATGTGGTGCTGTGCGGCGGCTATAATGTTTACCCGCGCATTGTGGAGGAAGCGATCTACCAGCACGATAGCGTTCAGGAAGTGACCGTCATCGGCATTCCCGACGAGTATCGCGGCGAGACGGTCAAGGCCTTTGTCGTGCTGAAGGCGGGCGAAAATTTGACGACCGAAGACTTGATCGAATTCCTCAAAACCCGCATCTCTCCTATTGAAATGCCTAAGAAAATCGAGTTCCGCACCGAACTGCCCAAAACCATGATTGGCAAATTGTCAAAAAAGGAACTGGTCGCGGAGGAGCGGGCAAAGTACGAAGCATCCAAGGCCCGCAAAGGCTGATGTACGAATTGCCTGAACACCGTTTTTCACGCGGCTTGATCGTAGCTTGACAGGAGAGCGCAGGCATATTACGTATACGTCAACTACCTTCCGAATTGGGTAGCTTCCGGTATGATGCAAGTTGAGCAAGTTCAGGCGCAGAAACTGTTCTCCATTGGTGATCTGGCGGAGGAGCATGCCATCTCCCCCCGCACGATCCGCTTCTATGAAGATCAGGGACTGATAGCCCCCAGCCGCATAGGCGGGGCGCGGATTTATACTGCGCGGGATCGCGCCCGGTTGAAGCTGATTTTGCGCGGCAAGCGCTTAGGCTTCAGCCTCGCCGATATTAAAGAATTGCTGGATTTGTATGACGCCGATCGCTCGCAGGTCACACAATTGCAGGCAACCTTGAAAAAGGGTCGCCAGCGGATTGATGAGCTGGAGCAGCAGTTGCGCGACCTTACCGTCACGCTGCAAGAGCTACGCGAGATTGAAGGCGAAGTGCTGCATCTTTTAGGCAGCAAGGGAACCACAGACAAAAATTAACCAAGGTTGGCCTTCGCCCCCCAAGGCGTATCCTCGGGCGCTAAAGGGCCAACCGATCCAGGTTGGAGGGACCGTTTAGATGACGCCAGTGGTAATTGCGGGTTATGCCCGGTCGCCGTTTCATTTCGCCAATAAGGGCGGCCTGACCCGCGTTCGGCCAGACGATTTGGTTGCGGGTGTCGTGAAAGCGCTGGTGGAGCGCACAAAGGTCAATCCCGCCGATATCGAAGATCTGCTGCTCGGCTGCGCCTTCCCGGAAGGCGAACAGGGCTTCAATATGGGCCGTATCGTGGTGCTGCTGGCAGGCCTGCCGCTGACCATCGGCGGCGCGACCGTGAACCGCTACTGCGGCTCGTCGATGGAAGCCATTCATATGGCTGCGGGCGCAATCCAGATGGGCGCGGGCGACGTTTTCATCGCCGCCGGGGTCGAATCGATGACCCGGGTGCCGATGATGGGCTACAATCCCCTCCCCAATCCGATTTTCCAGCAAACCATGCCCGGCGCGCTCGCCTCGATGGGCCAAACGGCAGAAAATCTGGCCAATAAGTACCAGATCACCCGCGCCCAGCAGGAAGCTTTCGCCGCTGCCTCGCACCAGAAGGCCGCCGCTGCCCAAGCTGCAGGCAAGCTGAAGGACGAAATCGTTCCCGTGCAAACCAAAGCGGGCCTTGTCGAGGCCGATGGTTGCATTCGCCCGGAAACCACTGCGGAAAGCCTGGGCGGCCTGAAGCCCGCTTTCGACCCCGCCGGCAGCGTGACCGCCGGCACCTCCTCGCCGCTCACCGATGGCGCATCCGCCGTGCTGGTGTGTTCGGAAGAGTATGCCAAGAAGAACGGCCTGCCGATCTTGGCCCGCATTAAGAGCATCGCCAAATCCGGCTGCATGCCCGACATTATGGGCATTGGTCCCGTCGATGCGACCCGCAAGGCGCTGAAGCGCGCCGGGCTGACGGTCGATGATATTGATATTATCGAACTCAACGAAGCCTTCTCGGCCCAGGCGCTGGCCTGCATTCACGACCTCGGCCTGCCGCTGGAAAAGATCAACCTCGACGGCGGCGCGATTGCCCTTGGCCATCCGCTCGGCGGCACCGGCGCGCGCATTACCGGCAAGGCGGCAGCGCTGTTGCAGCGGGAAGGCAAGCGCTATGCGCTGGCGACCCAGTGCATCGGCGGCGGCCAAGGCATCGCCACCATTCTCGAAGCGGTGTAACCCATGAGTGTGCAGAAAGCCTGCGTCATCGGCGCAGGGGTGATGGGGGCCAGCATTGCGGCCCATATCGCCAACGCTGGCATTCCCGTACTGCTGCTCGATATCGCCGCCAAGGAAGGCGATAAGACCGCCATCACTAAGGGCGCAATCGACAAGCTGCTGAAGGCGGACCCCGCGCCGCTGATGCATAAGGATGCGGCCAAGCTCATCACGCCGGGCAATCTGGACGATGATCTGGCGAAAGTGGCCGAGTGCGACTGGATCGTCGAAGCCATTGTCGAGAATCTGGAAATCAAGCGCGGCCTCTACGCCAAGCTCGAAACCCTGAAGAAGCCGGAAGCGGTGGTTTCGTCGAACACCTCGACCATTCCGCTGCATTACCTGATCGAAGGCCGCGCGGAGAGCTTCCGCAAGACTTTCATGATTACCCATTTCTTCAATCCGCCGCGCTATATGCGCCTGCTGGAACTGGTCGGCGGTGCCGAAACCGATCCGGCGGCGCTCGCGCGGATCGAGGAGTTCTGCGACCGCACCCTGGGCAAGGGCGTGGTGCCGTGTAAGGACACGCCGGGCTTCATCGCCAACCGCATCGGCACCTATTGGATTCAGGTTGCGGTCAATGAGGCTATCGATTTGGGCCTTACGGTCGAAGAAGCCGATGCGATCGGCGGTCGCCCGATGGGGATTCCCAAAACCGGCGTGTTCGGCCTGATCGATCTCGTTGGGCTCGACCTGATGCCGCTGATTGCCAAAAGCATGAAGTCGGTCCTGCCCGCCACGGATGATTTCATCCGCACCAATATTCAGCACCCGCTGCTGGATAAGATGATTGCGGACGGCTACACGGGCCGCAAAGGCAAGGGCGGTTTCTATCGCCTCAATGCGGTTGGTGGGAAGAAGGTTAAGGAAGCCATCGATCTGAAAACCGGGGCCTATCGGGCGGCGCAAAAGCCGCGCCCGGAAGCCCTGGAGCGGGCCGGTCGGTCCCTCAAGGCGCTCGTGACCGATCCGTCTCCCCACGGAGAATTCGCAAAGCGCGTGCTGGTGCAAACGCTCGGCTACACCGCCGCCCTGGTACCGGAAATTGCCGATACCGTTACGGCGGTCGATGAAGCCATGCGGCTTGGCTATAATTGGTCCTTCGGGCCGTTCGAGTTGATCGATCAGGTTGGGGCCGATTGGCTGGCGGCGGAAATCGCCGCTAAGGGACTGCCCGTGCCGAAACTGTTGGAATTGGCCAAGGGCAAAAGCTTCTACCGTCAAGAAGGCGGCACGCTCGAATTCTTGGGCACCGACGGCGCTTATCATCCGGTCGAACGCCGCCCCGGCGTGCTGCTGCTGGCCGATATTAAGCGGAACGCGCAGCCGGTACTGAAAAACGCCTCCGCCTCGGTTTGGGACATTGGCGACGGCGTGCTGTGCTTCGAGTTCACCTCGAAGATGAACAGCCTCGACAATGAGATTATGGCCCTGCTGGTGAAAACCGTGCAGACCATTCCGGCCAAAGGCTACAAGGGCCTCGTGATTTATAACGAGGGCACGAACTTCTCGGTGGGCGCGAATCTCGGGCTTGCCCTCTTCGCTGCCAATATCGCCCTCTGGCCCGCGATTGAAGAGATCGTGGAAGCCGGGCAGAAGACCTATAAGACGCTCAAATACGCCCCCTTCCCCGTCGTCGGCGCGCCTTCGGGCATGGCCTTGGGCGGTGGGTGCGAAATCCTTCTGCATTGCGATGCGGTCCAGGCCCATGCCGAAACCTATATGGGCTTGGTGGAAGTCGGCGTCGGCATCATCCCCGGTTGGGGCGGATGTAAGGAGATGCTGCAACGCTGGCTCAGCGTCAAGCGCCGCCCCGGCGGCCCGATGCCCGCCATCGGTAAAGTCTTCGAGACCCTCAGCACGGCCCAAGTCTCCAAATCCGCGCATCTCGCTAAGGAACTGATGTACCTGCGGCCCGATGACGGGGTTACGATGAACCGGGACCGGCTGCTGGCGGACGCCAAAGCCAAGGTTCTGGCCCTGGCCGAAGGTTATAAAGCCCCGGAAGAGTTCGAATTCCGCCTGCCCGGCCCGAGTGCCAAACTGGCGCTCGATATGGCCGTCGATGGGGCGGCGGGCGCGGGCAAAGCCACGCCGCACGATATCACCGTCTCCAAAACCCTGGCCGATGTGCTCACGGGTGGTCCGAACGGCGATGTCACCATCGCCCTCAAGGAAGACGATATTCTGGCGCTGGAACGCTCGAACTTCATGCGTCTCGCCAAGAACCCCAAGTCGCTCGCCCGGATGGAGCATATGCTCGAAACCGGCAAGCCGCTGCGCAATTAGGAGGGCCGTTTCATGGCAACCTATGCTGCTCCCTTGCGGGAAATCCGCTTCGTTCTCAACGAAGTGCTGAACGCCGAACAGCTCTCCAAGCTGCCGGGCTATGAAGATGCAACGCCGGACCTGTTCGATGCGGTGCTGGAAGAAGCGGCGAAGCTCTGTGTGAACGAGCTTCTGCCCCTCAACCTCTCCGGCGATAAGGAAGGCTGTCACTATGAAAACGGCGTGGTCCGTACCCCCGCCGGGTTCAAAGAAGCCTATACGAAGTTCATCGAAGGCGGCTGGACCTCCCTGTCTTGCGATCCGGAGTTCGGCGGCCAAGGCATGCCGCACCTGCTGGAATTTGTGGTGCAGGAACTGATCTGTTCCTCGAACATCTCCTTCGGCATGTATCCGGGCCTGTCGCACGGGGCCTATAACGCCCTGGCGCAACACGGGTCGGACGAACTCAAGCAGCGCTATCTGCCGAAGATCGTCGACGGCACCTGGTCGGGCACCATGTGCCTGACGGAACCCCATTGCGGGACCGATCTGGGGCTGATGCGCACCAAGGCCGAGCCGCGCGGCGATGGCTCCTACTCGATCACCGGCACGAAGATCTTCATTTCGGCGGGCGAGCAAGACCTAACCGAAAACATCATCCACCTCGTGCTGGCAAAACTGCCGGACGCGCCGCCGGGCATCAAAGGCATCAGCCTGTTCGTGGTGCCGAAGTTCCTGCCGAAGGACGATGGCACGCCGGGCATGCGCAACGGCGTGATGTGCGGCTCCATCGAACATAAGATGGGGATCAAGGCGAACTCGACGTGCGTGATGAACTTCGAAGGCGCGCAGGGCTGGCTGATCGGCGAAGCCCATAAGGGCATGCGCTGCATGTTCACCATGATGAATGCCGCCCGCCTCGGCGTCGGCATGCAGGGGCTAGGCCTTAGCGAAATCTCCTACCAGACGGCGGCGGCTTACGCCAAAGACCGGCGGCAGATGCGCTCGCTCGATGCGAAGAAGCAGGATCATTCCGCCAGCGCCGATCCGATCATCGTTCACCCGGACGTGCGCCGGATGCTGATGACCATTCGCGCCAATACGGAAGCCTCCCGCGCGCTGGCCTATTGGGTCGGTATGCTGCTCGACATTTCGCACAAGCACCCGGACCCGGAAAAGCGCCTGGAAGCCGATGATCTGGTGGCGCTGCTGACGCCGATCGTCAAAGCCTATCTCACCGATCACGGCTTTAACGCCGCCAATCTGGCGGTGCAGGTCCACGGCGGGCACGGGTATATTCACGATTACGGCGTCGAGCAGTTCGTCCGCGACGCGCGCATTACCCAAATCTACGAAGGCACCAACGGTATTCAGGCGCTCGACCTCGTCGGCCGCAAAATGCCGCAAAATATGGGCCGGTTGATGCGCCGCTTCTTCCATCCGGTATCGAGTTATCTCGAAACCCAGATGGAAAACCCGGCAATGCTGGAGTTCATTGGCCCGCTGGCGAAAGCCTTCGGCAAGCTCCAGATGGCCACCGCGACCGTGGCGCAAAAATCCTTCGGGCGGCCCGAAGAAGCCGGGGCTGCGTCCTCTGACTACCTGCGCCTCTTCAGCCTCGTTGCCCTTGGGTACATGTGGGCCCAGATGGCCGAAGTGGCGCTGAAGAAACTGGATGGCGACGAGAAGGCTTTCTACGAAGCGAAACTCATCAACGCCCGCTTCTTCATGCAAAAGCTGCTGCCGGAGCATGGCTCGCTGTTCGTCAATATCATGGCGGGCGGCAAAGTGCTGATGGAGCTTCCGGCGGAAGCTTTCTAAGCCGTAACGCTTCCGAAACGACCCCTCTCCCGCAAACGGAGGGGGGTTTTTTCTTTGGAGATTGGAATGAACCTCTACTGCCGCCTGATATGGTTAATGCTCACCCTACGCTTCCGCGCCGCCCTGCCGCTGATGGGCGAAAGCCGGGTGCAAATGCGCGTTTGGCCGAATGATCTCGATTTCAACTTCCATATGAATAATGGCCGCTATCTAACCCTGCTCGATCTCGGGCGGCTGGATTTGATGCTGCGTACCAAGCTTTGGGGCCTCGTGCGCCGCAAGCGCTGGATGCCCGTCGTCGCCGCCGTCAATGCCCGTTTCCGCCGCGCGTTAAACCCGTTTCAGAGCTTCACGATGGTCACGCGCACCCTGGGGTGGGACGAAAAATTCATCTATCTGGAACAACGCTTCCTCGACGGCCAAGACCGGTTGATGTTCCACGCCATCGTCAAAGCCGCCTTCGTCGGCCCCGGCGGCACGGTGCCGACCGATGAGATTATGGCCGCGATGGACGAGCCGATGGTCTCGCCGGTGCTGCCCGACGCCGTGCAAGCCTGGGCCGCTGCCGAGCGCGCGCTGGCGGACAGCGTTGCAACGGGGTGACTTGTGTCCCGGTCGGTTTCTGGGCTGAGATAAATCGATGCCCAACAGGAGCCCGCCCGATGACCCTCGCCCTATTGCTCTCCTATAGTCTGATTGCCGCAACGGCCATTCTCTCGCCCGGCCCGGCCATTCTATTGGCGATCCGCAATAGCCTCGCCCACGGCATCGGCGCGGTGCTTTGGTCGTCCTTGGGGAATATCACCGGGCTGTTTTGCCTCTCCACCGCCTCGATGCTCGGGCTCGGCGTGATGCTGCAAACCTCCGCCCTGCTGTTCGGGATCGTGAAGATCATCGGCGCGCTCTACCTCTTCTGGATTGGGCTACGCCACCTCCTCGGGCGCGCCAGCCTCGCCGCCCTGCCGGAAACCGATCTGCCGCAGCATAATCCCGGCCCCCTCGCCCTCTACCGCGAAGGGGCGGCCCTGGCCGTGACCAACCCCAAGCCGATCCTATTTTTCGCGGCGCTGTTCCCGCAGTTCCTCGTCCCCGATGCCCCCGTGCTGCCGCAGTTTTTCACCCTGACTGGCATTTTCATGGGCATCTCCTTCGCCTCCCTCTTCGGTTATGCCCTGCTCGCCCGGCAGGCGCGCGGCGTGCTGCTGAAGCCGATGATCGTGCGGTGGGTCAATCGAACCGTGGGTGGTATTTTCGTCGGCTTCGGCGTGCTGCTGCTAGCCTTGCGCCGCCCCGCGGCGTAAGCCGCACGCGCGCCCCGGAAGGCCACGATCACCCGGTAGGGGGCAGTGTGAAGACCAAGGCGGCAGGGGGCGGCGGGTTATTTTAGCGTCGGCCCACGTCCTTCAAGAATCCGCGAATCTCGGCGGTCAAACGCGATTGCTGCTGATCCAGCGTGACGGCAGCCGTTTGCACATGCCCTGCCGATGCCCCTGTCTGTTCTGTTCCCGACGAGACAGTCTGGATCATCTGTGAAACCGCCTCCGTCGCACGCGATGCCTGTTGGATGTTCAGCGCAATATCGCGGGTCGCGGCATTCAGCTCGGTTGTCGCGCTCGCACTCCAACTCGATAGCTCGTTAAAATCATCGACAATCCGGCCGATCGTTCGGATGATTTCCACAGCGTTTTGCGCGCTGGACTGAATGTCGGCAATCTGCGCCGCGATCTCGTCCGTGGCGCTGGCGGTTTGATTGGCGAGGGATTTCACCTCGGCGGCAACCACCGCAAACCCCTTACCCACATCGCCCGCGCGGGCCGCTTCAATCGTTGCGTTGAGCGCCAGAAGATTGGTCCGCGACGCAATATCGTTAATAAGGCCGACCACGGTGCCAATCCGCGTTGCGGCCCCCGCCAGTTCGCCGACCATCACATCGGTGCGACTGATTTCGTCGGCGGCTTTTGTCGCCATGCTGGAGCTTTCTGTCGCCCGCAGGGCGAGTTCCTCAATCGAGGTTGCCATCTGCTCGGTCGCCGCCGCGACTGCGCGAACATTCCCGGACGTTTGTTCGGAATTGACTGCCACTGTTAGGCTTTGCGTATTGGTTGCCGTAGCGACCTGCGACATTTCGGTTGCGGCATTCTGTAGGCGTTCGGAGATATTGGACACATCGGCCAGCAATGTCGCGGCATCGCTCTCAAAACGATTGATCCGCCCCGCTAACCACTCATGATATTCTATTTTTTGGGTAGCCTCCGCAGCCGCTTCAACGTCTTGGGCCCGCTTGGCAGCCGCCGTATCGCGCAAAATCAGGATGGCTTGGGCAAGGTCGCCAATTTCATTGGTGCGGCCCGCGTAAGGGACTTCCGTCTCCAGCGCGCCTTCCGTGATAGCCCCCGTGACCCGCGCCAAACGGACAATCGGCCGCGCAACGCCCCGGACTAACATCACCACCGAAACCGCTAAAAGACCAAGCCCCACAAGCCCCAGAAGACCGACCCCAATGATCGAGGTTTGCGCTAGACCGAGTTGGGTGCTGGCCTCGGCGGCAATGGTGTCGTTTAGCTGCTTCGTTGTGCTTGCCGTGCTTTTGCGAAGAGGCGTGAGAATATCGAGCCAGCGATCATACAAGCGATCCAGCGGTTTCGCCTCGCGGAGGGCAACCAGTAGATCGGCTTTAAAACTATCGATCGAGTTTACCGCTGCCGATGCTTCTTCCCGCAAAGCATCCTTTTCAGCCCCCGGAAAAATACCCTGTAATTTTCCCCAATCATTCTTTAAGTCGCCCAGAAGTTTATCCAATCGATCAACCGACCCTGGGGCAGAATAGACCTTGGCCATAACGCCTAAAATTCGGGTGTTGGCGGCTTGCAGCCCCTCTTCGACCTGCTCCATAGCTTGACGGGCGGGCAGGTCCCGCTCGCCCAAATCGCGCATATAGGCGATTTCTTTCAAGCTATTGTAAAGGCTGAGGCCCGCAATACTGACGAAAGCCAGCGCAATAATGCTCATGATCATGGGAACAAGCCGCGAAATCCGGCCAGAAGTCAGAAAACGTAGCATTGGGGCCTCAACACGGGAGAGTTCGAGTGGGGTAAATCTATTGTTCAAGGGGCAGTTTGGCCGCAGTCCATTCAGCAAAACCGCCGCGCAGCCAATAAACCTTGCCAAACCCTGCCGCCACAGCGTCCTTTACAGCCTGCACCGCCGACCAGCCGTCGCTCCCATGACCGTGAATGATAATCACAGCCTGCTTATTGGCCCCAAAGGCCGCCGGATCGAATTGCTTTGTTTGCTCGTTCTGGAAGCCGGAGAGCGATTTTGCTTTCGGCAGATGCCCTTCGGAAAAGGCAGCCTTGCGGCGCGCGTCAAAGACCTGAGCACCCGCATCGATCAGGGTTTTTGCCTCTGCCGCACTAACGGTTTTCGCGCCGTCTAGGGTCGGCGGGGTTTCCCCCGTTTGGGCTACAGCCAAGGGCGCGAACGTTAGAACCGAGATCAGGACAGCGAAAGCACGCAGAAACGACATGGTAAACTCCGATAGTTTCAGATGGCTTGAATGCGATTGTATGCCAGGGTCGGCGAACAGAAAATCTTGTATCACGTACAATATTAATAATATACTAATTTGATAAACTCCACGAAAGCAATATTGTCGCGCGATTTTTTTTGGTTCAAAATGGTTAATTTTAAATAATAAAATTCAAGTAATTCTCAAATTAATGCTTTATTGAAATCATCCAGACACAAACATATGCAAGAATAAGGCAGGTTTACCGCATGTTTCCCCATACAAGTGAATCAATGAGCGAATCGGCGTAGCGCGGTATCTACTTACGTCCGAACAAACGCTCCAAATCGCCCCGGCTGAGCTGCACATAGGTTGGGCGACCGTGGTTGCATTGGCCGCTGTTGGGCGTGACTTCCATCTGCCGCAGGAGCGCGTTCATTTCCGGTACCGACAGCCGCCGCCCGGCGCGCACCGAGCCGTGACAGGCCATCGTGGAGGCCACCTGATGCAGCTTATCGGTGAGGGCGAAGCCTTCGCCCAAATCGCGCGCCTGATCGGCCAGATCGCGCACCATCTCCGGCAGATCGAGCTTGCCGAGAAGCGCGGGGGCTTCGCGCACCAGCACCGCGCCGGGGCCGAAGGGCTCGATCACCAGCCCCAGGCGTTGCCAGTCGGGGGCGCGGGTAAGCAGCGCTTCGGCGGCGCTCTCCTCCATCTCCACCACTTCCGGAATCAGCAAGGCTTGCCGGGCGATGCCTTGATCGGCCAGCGCGGCTTTAAGCCGTTCATAGACGAGGCGTTCGTGGGCCGCGTGCTGATCGACCAAAATCACCCCGTCGCGGGTTTCGGCAAGAATATAGGTTTCGTGCAATTGCGCCCGCGCCGCGCCCAGGGGGAAGGCTTCGTCGCGTGGCTCGGAGAAGGGGGCTTCGGTCCGGGCGGCGGGCGCAAAATCGGCAAACGCGCTGGGCTGGGCGAAGCCCGGCAGCGGCGCAAAATCGGCGGGCGGGGCTTGGAAACGATAGGCAGCTTCCGCCAATCCGGGCGACACCTGCCCGCCGGTATAATGCCCCGTCGGTCGCCATTGGGTGAAATGGGTTTGCACGGGTTGCGCTTGGAAACTCCCCAGGGCGGCACCCGTGACGCTGCTGGAAGCCCGATGCCCGGCGGCGGCCAGCGCATGCCGGATCGCGCCGACGATCAGCCCGCGCACATTGCCCGCTTCCCGAAAGCGCACTTCGGTTTTGGCCGGGTGAACGTTCACGTCCACCTCGGTCGGCGGCAGATCGAGGTAAAGCGCGACCACTGCGTGCCGATCGTGGGCGAGCACGTCCTGATAGGCTCCGCGCACCGCGCCCGTCAGCAGTTTATCCTTCACCGGGCGGCCATTGACGAACAGGAACTGCTGGGCGGCATTGCTGCGGTGATAGGTCGGCAGGCCAATATGCCCCGTGAGCCGTAAGCCCTCGCGCTCGGCCAGAATCGGCAGGGCATTGGGGGCGAAATCGCGGCCCAAGACTGCGGCTAAACGGTTAAGCCGCCCGGCGTCGCCGATGGGCTCGGCGGGAAGCTTGAGCAAGGACCGCTCGCCGTCTTGAAGAAAAAACCCGATTTCCGGGCGGGCGAGGGCGAGGCGGGTGAGCACATCCTTGACCGCGTCGGTTTCCGAGCGGGTGCTTTTGAGGAACTTCAGGCGCGCGGGCGTGGCGTAGAAAAGATCGCGCACTTCCACCCGCGTGCCGGGGCTCGCCGCCGCCGGGGCGGGGTCCGCCACCACCCCGCCTTCGACCGCAAGACTCCAGGCTTCCGAGGCAGCGGGCGGGCGCGAGGTGATCCGCAACCGGGCCACTGCGCCGATGGAGGGCAAAGCCTCCCCCCGAAAGCCGAGGGTGTGGATGTTCAAAAGATCGTCGGTGGGGAGTTTCGAGGTGGCGTGCCGCTCGACCGCAAGGCGCAACTCCTCCCGATCCATACCGCTGCCATTGTCGGCCACGGCAATAAGGGCTTTGCCGCCGTCCTGCACCTGCACGTCGACGCGCGTCGCCCCGGCATCGAGGGCGTTTTCCACCAGCTCCTTAACGGCAGCAGCGGGGCGTTCGATCACTTCCCCGGCGGCAATCCGATTGACCAGGGTTGGCGGCAGCAGGCGCAGGCGCATCAAAAGCCTTCGGGCAGGGGGAGGGAGGGGGGCAGAGTGGGCTGCGGTTGCCCGGCTATAATCGTTACCAGCTTCTCCGGGTCAACCCACCGTTTGACCGCCGCATTCACCTGATCGAGGGTGAGCGCCCGCAACGCTGCCTCCCGGTCAGTGAAATAGGTGGCGGGCAGATTATCTTGTTGCAAACTCGCAATGAAGTCCGCCATCGCAGGGGTGGAGTCGAGCGACAGGGCGAGCGCGCCCAGGAGGTAGTCGCGCGCGCTCTCGAGTTCCGCCTGGGTAATGCCACCCTCGCGCAAACTTCGCCACTGGTCGGTGATCGCTGTTACCGCTTCCCCCGAGCGGTCCGGCGCGAAGGCGGCACTAGCGCTCCATAAGGGCCGTAAGCCGCCGATGGAAAGGCTGGAGCCGGTCGAATAGACCATGCCGCGCGTTTCGCGCAGGTCCATCTTCAGCCGCGACGTGAAAGTGCCGCCGCCGAAAACTTGATTGAGCACGAGGACCGACCAGAAATCGGGATCGTCCCGTTTCGGCCCTGGCAGAATCGACAACAAGCTGGTCTGCGGCGCGCCCGGCACCGGCAGAACATAGACGCCCGGCTGTGGTTGGCCCGTCGGGCGCTCCGGCTGCGGCGGCGGGGTCCCTTCCGGCAAGCCGCCAAACATTCGGTCGAGCAAGGGCCCCAGTTCCGCCGGGCTAATCGCCCCGGCCACGGCCACCACCAGCGCGGCGCGGGTCATGCGGTCCCGGTGAAGGCTATAGAGGTCTTCGATCTGAATAGCGTCCATCACTGGCAGCAGCCGGGTGGTGAGCTGTGGGAACTGGTCGCCGAGAAAGAGCCGCGAGGCCAGCCGCCCGGCGAGGGTCGCCGGCTGCCGCTCGTCCGCCGCCAACCCCCGTCGCAACCCCTGCTGGGCGCGCTCGAAAGCCGTTGGCGTGACGATGGGGGTATTGACCGAAACGGCGACCAAATCCGCCGTTTCGTCCCGCCGCGCGCGCAATAGCCGAATATCCAAGCGATCCGCGAGGGTGCCATGCGTGACGCGGATCGAGGTCGAGAGCGTCTCGACCTGCCGGGCATAGCCAACTTCGTCATAAGGCCCGGCGGCAAAGCCCGTGAGCGCATCCAACAGGCGGCTCACCCCCGGTTTCGGGTCGAGCCACGCGCCGCCGCGAAAACTGGCGCGAACGGCGATCACCGGAACACTATCGTCCTGCCACAGCCAAGCCGTAATGCCGCCGGGGCTGCGGACGGGGACGATCTGCGGGGCCGCCTGGGCGACGGGCGCGACCAGGATCAGCAGAAGCCCCAAGCGGGCAATCAAGCGGTTCATAGGGCGGGCTTTGGCAGGAGGTGGGTGGTGACGAAGGCGGTGGGGAGCAGGATTTGCGCGGCGCGGTTCACGTCGGCCACGGTCAGAGCGCGCAGCAGATCATCCTCGCCTGCCATATCGGCGAGGCTTTGGCCGACCATCCGCCCGCGCCCGATGCGATTGGCGAGGCCGGTCAGGCTATCGCGGTCATAGGCTTCGCCGCCGGTGAGCCGCTGCAGGCTCCGCGCCATTTCCTCGGGCGTTACCCCGTCGCGGCGTAAAGTTTCCAATACGCTCTCGACGGTGGTCTCCACGGTTTGCAGCGTGACGCCGGGGGCCGGGGTGGCGGTCAGATAGAGCATTCCCGGCCCGCGCCGCAGAATATCCGCCCCCGCACCCGCCGACAGGGCCAGCTTGCCGTCGCGCACCAAGGCCCGGTCCAGCCGAGAATCGATCCCGCCGCCGAGAATATCGGTCAGCAGCGCGAGCGCCGCCACCTCCTTCGGCGTTGCAGTGCCCCAGGAAGGAATGAGCGCCCGGCGGCCCCAAGCGGCATCGGTCACGCGCGGCGAGCGTTCGACCAGCAGCGCGGGCGCAACGCGCGCGGGTTCGGCGATCACGGGGCGGGGCGGCAGGGGCTGGGCCGAAACCTTGGCGTAGGTATTCTCGGCGAGCTTTAGCACTTCGGCCAAATCAGTATCGCCCGCGACCACGAGAACGGCATTGTTCGGCGCATACCAACGCGCGTGAAACTCCAGCGCGTCCTGATAGGTCAGGCTTTTGATCTCCGCTTCCCAGCCGATGATCGGGCGGCGGTAGGGGTGATTGATGAACAGCGTCGCATTCGCCAGTTCGGAAAGCTGCCCCCCCGGCGGGCGATTGGTGCGCTGATTGCGCTCCTCCAGCACCACGGTGAGTTCCGGCTTGCTATTGGCGTCCGAAAGCTTCAACCCAGCCATGCGGTCGGCCTCTAACGCCATCACCGCCGCCAATTGGTCGCGCGGCATGGTCTGGAAATAGCCGGTATAATCATAAGTGGTGAAGGCGTTCTGCCGCCCGCCGAAGCGGTTGACCAACGCATCAAAGGCCCCCGGCGGGGTTTTCTCGGTCCCCTTGAACATCAGATGCTCAAGATAATGGGCAAGGCCCGATTTGCCCGGCTCCTCATCGGCGCTGCCAACCTTATACAACACCAAATGATGCACGGCGGGCACGCGGCGCTGGGGCAGCACGATGACTTCCAGCCCGTTGGGGAGAATCGCGGTTTCAGCCCCCCAGCGGTTCGGAGGCGGCGTCTGCGCGAAGGCGACAACGGGGGTCAGCAGCAGCGCTGCGGCGAGATAGGCGAATGGTCGCACGGCGATAAATCTCCCTCTTGCGCAAGATAGGCGCACTCGCAGGGCGAAACTAGGGCGCCGTGCGAATTGACACTCACGGGTCGCGCCCTTATCTCTGCAAGACCCTAAATGGGGTGATATTGGTCGGCCCTTCGTCTAGCCGGGGCTGAGTGCCATTTTTCAAGGCTGCATGGGTTTGGAAGGTTTTTCGATGTTCGGCGCCCTCGCAAGAAAGCTGTTCGGCTCGTCCACGGAACGCGTGGTTAAGGGAATGCATAAAACGGTTCAGGCGATCAATGCGCTGGAGCCCGAGATTGCCGCCCTCACCGACGCGCAACTGTCGGCCCAGACCGATAAGCTGCGCGCGCGCTTGGCGGGCGGGGAAAGCCTGGACGATGTTCTGGTCGAAGCCTTCGCCACCGTCCGGGAAGCCGCTAAGCGCGAACTGGGCATGCGCCCCTTCGATGTGCAGCTCATCGGCGGCATTGTGCTTCATCGCGGCATGATTTCGGAAATGCGCACCGGGGAAGGGAAAACCCTGGTGGCCGTGCTCCCCACCTACCTCAACGCGCTGCAAGGCCAGGGCGTGCATGTGGTGACGGTGAATGATTACCTCGCCAAGCGCGACTCCACCTGGATGGGCCGCATTCATCGCCGCCTGGGGCTCTCCACCGGCTGTATCGTCAACGGTTTGAACGATGTCGAGCGCCGCGCCGCCTATGCTTGCGACGTGACCTACGGCACGAACAACGAGTTCGGCTTCGATTACCTGCGCGACAATATGAAGTTCCGCCTGGACGATATGGTTCAGCGGCCCTTCCATTACGCCATCGTCGATGAAGTCGATTCGATCCTGGTCGATGAAGCGCGCACGCCGCTGATTATCTCCGGCCCGGCGGAAGATAGCTCGACCCTCTATAAAGCCGTCAATGTTCTCATCCCGCGCCTGGGCGAAGGGGATTACGAGAAGGACGAAAAAGCCCGCACGGTAGCCCTCACCGAAGCCGGGCAAGAAAAGATCGAAGAGCTTCTAACCGAAGTCGGTCTACTGGAGAGCGGCGCGCTCTATGATGTTAACAATGTGAACCTCGTTCACCACGCCAATCAGGCCTTACGCGCCCATGTGCTGTTTACCCGCGATGTGGATTATATCGTCAAGGACGATAAGGTCATCATCATCGACGAGTTCACCGGCCGCATGATGGAAGGCCGCCGCTATTCCGAAGGGCTGCACCAGGCCCTTGAGGCGAAGGAGTTCGTGACGATCCAGATGGAGAACCAGACGCTGGCCTCCATCACCTTCCAGAATTACTTCCGCATGTACCCGAAGCTCGCCGGGATGACCGGTACGGCGGCGACGGAAGCGGCAGAATTCCAAGAAATCTATAATCTCGAAGTGGTGGATATTCCCACCAATGTGCCGGTGTCGCGCAAAGACCATGACGATGAGGTTTACCGCACCGCCCGCGAGAAATACGAAGCCATTGCGGTCTTGATTAAAGAGTGCCGGGAGCGCAATCAGCCGGTTCTGGTCGGCACGGTCTCGATTGAAAAATCGGAGCTTTTGTCGGAACTGCTGAAAAAAGCCAGCATTCCCCATTCGGTGCTGAACGCGCGCTACCACGAGCAGGAAGCGATGATCGTGGCCCAGGCCGGTCGCCCCGGCGCGGTGACGATTGCCACCAATATGGCCGGGCGCGGCACCGATATTCAGCTCGGCGGCAATGTGGAAGCCCGGCTTGCGGTCGAGGTGATGCCGACGGACAGCGAGGAGGTTCGCGCCGCGAAAGAAGCGACCATCCGCGCCGAAGTGGAAGCTGCCCGGCAAATCGTGCTGGCCGCAGGCGGGCTCTATGTGATGGGCACCGAGCGCCACGAAAGCCGCCGTATCGACAATCAGTTGCGCGGCCGCTCGGGCCGTCAGGGCGATCCGGGCGCGTCCAAATTCTTCCTGTCGCTCGAAGATGATTTGATGCGCATCTTCGCCGCCGACCGGATGGACGGGATGCTGCAAAAGCTGGGGCTGAAAGAAGGCGAAGCCATCATTCACCCCTGGATCAACAAGGCCCTTGCCAAAGCCCAACAGCGGGTGGAAGCGCGGAACTTCGAAATCCGTAAAAACCTGCTGCGCTTTGACAATGTGATGAACGATCAGCGCAAGGTGATCTACGAGCAGCGCCGCGAAATCATGAATGCCGAAGATTGCTCGGCCATGATTGAAGAAATGCGCCATGAGGTGATTCAGGATCTAGTAACGCGCTGCATTCCAGCGGCGGCCTATGCTGAGCAATGGGATATCGGCCAACTCCACACCGAAACCCTGCGTCTGCTCGCCCTCGATCTTCCCTTACCCGATTGGGCGAAGGAAGAAGGCATCGCCGACGAAGAAATTCTGGAGCGCATTACCCAAGCCTCCGATGCGGCGATGGCGGCCAAGGAAGCGGAATATGGCCCGCAGATCATGCGTCTCGCCGAAAAAAGCATGCTGCTGCAAATTCTCGACCAGCTTTGGAAAGACCATCTGCTGACGCTGGATCACCTACGTCAGGGCATTGGCCTGCGCGCTTACGCCCAGCGCGATCCGCTGAACGAATATAAGCGCGAAGCCTTTGTGCTGTTCGAAGATATGCTGGGGAGCCTGCGCCAGTCGGTTGTTCAGGCCATTACCCACCTGCAACTTCAGATGTCTACCCCACCCGAAGCGCTCTTCGCCGACGAAGCTGCGCCCGCCGGTGATGACGACGGTTGGACCCTCTATCACGGTACCCGTATCCGCCGTGACGATCCCGCAACCTGGACGGGCCTGTCGCGCAACGTTGCTTGCCCCTGCGGGTCGGGCAAGAAGTACAAGCATTGCCATGGGGCTATCTAAATAGCGCGTCGATATCGAGCATGAACATGACAAGAAACTGCCGATTAAAAAATTGGCAGTTTCTTGTCTGCGATGGTGGGCCAGCGTAGAAGCCTAAAAATCGGCGCACCGATTGTTAATCCTATTTCGATGAATATGATCGTAATAGCTGTATCTTTAACGATTTATAAAGAGTTTAGCGAGTATGACAGAGGGGCGCCGACACAGCCCCGTGCCGACGCGGTTATTTTTTGCGCTCGCTTTTTCAGCGTCCCGCTCGTGCCCGTTGCGAGGAACCCGCTATGGCTCGATCCACCAATGCTTCTGCGCGCCCTATGGCGACGCATCGTTCGCTGCGCCGTTTTATCCTAACCTCGGGTCCGACTGATCTGCGGTTAGAAGCCGAGCTTTGGGCGGCACTCTCGGCGATAGCGACTGACCGGCGGATACCCCTCGCCAGCCTCGTCGATACAATCGACCAGCAGCGGGGCACCCAGCCGCTCAACCGCGCCCTGTGGCGGTTCGCCATTGCCTACCTGCGCGCGTTAGCCGATCTGGCGGCGGTTCTGCCCCCTGCAGAACCTCAGCGTCGCGAACCCTATCCGGCACTACACGCCGTCCCAGTTCCTGCCGGTTAAGCCTGCCCTTTAGCGGGCGACCCGCTTGCCCTCGAAGTCGGCTACGAAATCTTGCTCACCCGCTTCTATTAAGGAGAGCATTGGCGTTCCATGGGCCGCAGTTCGGAAATAGGTGAGGATGAACATCCGCACCGACGCAGTGAAGCTCAATCCCGGCGGCTGTCCGTCGGCGATTCGGGTACACAATTGCGTCTGAGTATAGTTTTCCTGGCGGGCGATCTCCGCCAGGGCATCCCACATTTCCGGCTCAAGCCTAATCGTCGTCCGCTTCCCCTTCACCGTGACATTGCGCAAAATCAAGGCGCTGTCGCGATGCGTATCGACCATATGCCGCATGGCCCGCTCGAAAATGGACCCATTGGCGTCCGTTTTAAACGACGCGGCGGTGGGGGAATGCGTTTGTACCAAGCTTTCCGCGATCAACCGCAGTGCCGCTTGGGTCGCCAAATTTCCATCCCGAGAGTCCATCAACACCCCCAAATTGACGGGTGCTCCCGATATCATCGGCCCGCCTTATGCGCTCATTCGTTGTACCCGTTCCCGCGGTACGACCTTCGCAGGCCGCGCCATCGAATGTTCCAGAACCCCCGGAACATGCCACGCGCCTTCAGGACGCAGCAGAACCACATCATCCGCTCCGTACCGAATTGCCTCCGGATGCGGATCGAACTCAACCACGACCGCCACGTACTCCGCATCCGAAAAATGGAAGGGCGGATGATTGGTCTGATTGAACCCATGACGCCGCCAGAACCGCAGAAGACGCTTCTGTGCATGGCCATACACTTTCGTATAACCCTTCCGGCGGCAAAAATCGAATCCGAAATCAACCGCCGCCTCGGTGATTCCGGTACCGCGGTACTCCGAACGCACGGCAAACCGCTCAAATTTAACAAATTCGGCAAAGTAACGTAACCGTATTGTTGCCGCCGGTTCGCCATCTACAAAGCCAATTATATGGGTTGCCGTATTATCATTACCGTCAAATTCTTCATGGAAGGGGCATTTTTGCTCACCGCAGAAAACAGCGGAGCGTATCATATAAGCCATTTCTCGCTCTTCGGCGGTACCGGCCACTTTTACAGTGTATTCCATAGCCATTCTGACCCCCTTTTATTGTAAAAATACGTATGTATTCGCGTCCAATCACTGTACTGCGCATCAAGGTATCGACGTAACGGAGATAACTTGATACCCATATGCAATATTGCATAGGTCGCCCCAATGAACGCTTATACCCCAAGAAGAATTGCTAATAGCCAAGCGTTTTTTCGAGACGTGCGGGCCACTAAACCCTACCGTTGAAAAACAAGCACCGGCACCCACCGGGTTTCCCGATAGGAGGGAATAATGACGTCCATCTCCGATCCGAATGCGATTGTAGTCGATCCAGCGCTGATCGGCGAAATTGACTGGAATGATCTACGTTATTTTCTTGCAGTAAGCCGAACGGGAAGCTTTTCGCGCGCTGCAAGCACTTTGAATACCCATCAAAGCACAGTGAGCCGCCGTATTCAGATTCTGGAGGACCGGCTGCGCAGCCGCCTCTTCAGCCGCACTGCCCAAGGCGTCGTTCCAACCCGCGAAGGACAGGCCTTGATCTTTCAGGCCGAGCGGGTCGAGGCGATTATGTTCGATCTCCGGCGTCAGATCGCCGGCGGGAATACGCGCCTAACCGGCGCGGTGCGCATCGGCACCACCGATGGGTTCGGCGTTTATTGGATTACCCCGCGCCTGCCCGAGTTAACGGCAGCCCACCCCGGCCTGATGATTGATGTGCGCTGCTCGGAATTTGATCCCAGCTTAGAGCGGCTTGAGGCCGATATCATCCTGCGCCTGGGCGACGAGGTGCAAGAGCCCAATAGCCACAATGAAACGCTGGGGCATATGCCGTTCCGCTTCTACGCCTCACGCGACTATCTCAATCGGGCCGGAACGCCAACCACCTGGGACGAGATTATCAATCAGCACCGCATTGTCGTCCACGATCACTACCCGACTGATGGCCCCTGGAAGCCGTGGAGCGAACTCGCCCGCCACTCGCAGCATGTGGCCTACCGCACCAATTCGTCGGCGGCGCTGGTGGAGGCCACCAACTCCGGGCTCGGCATCTCGCTCATGTCCGCTTACATCCACAATAAGCTGCCGACCCTCATTCCCCTGATCGACCCGCCCGGCTGGCAACGGCCCTCGCTGCCGGTCGTGCTCGTCTATCACCACGACATGCGGCGGACGAAGCGGGTAGAAGTGGTCATTCGCTTCCTACGCGATGCGTTTCGCGTCTGGGTTCAGGATGATCTGCCGATTATAAGTTAAGCAAATCGACCGCCGCCCGGTCGTAGCCCCGGCTGGCGGTGAGAAGTTGGCGGGTGTAGGCGTGACGGGCGGTGCCACTGCGGATCAACGCCATCTCTGCCGTTTCCACAATCTCGCCGTGACGCATGACCGCCACCGCGTCGCACATATTGCTGAGCACGGCAAGATTATGGGTAACGAGCAGATAGGTAAGGCCCTTTTCCGCCCGCAAGCGCCGCAGCAAATTGAGGATTTCCGCCTGCACCGACACGTCGAGCGCGCTGGTCGGCTCATCGAGCAGCAAGACGCGCGGCTCCAAAATGAGGGCGCGGGCAATGGCAACGCGTTGGCGCTGCCCGCCGGAAAGCTGGTGCGGATAGCGGAAGCGGAAGGATTGCGGCAAGCCCACATCGCGCAACGCCTGTTCGATCCGCGCGTCGCGGTCGGCCAGCCCATGAACCGTCAGCGCTTCATCCAGCACCCGGTCGATGGTATGGCGCGGGTGCAGCGAACCATAGGGGTCTTGGAAGACCATTTGCAGCTTCTTATGGAAGCTTTTGCTGCGCTTGCGCCCTTGGCGCTCGCCATCGATCACCACATCGCCGGTCCAATCGGGGTTGAGACCCGACAGCGCCCGCAGCACGGTCGATTTCCCCGAACCCGATTCGCCGACGATCCCGAAGCAATCGCCCTCCTGAACGGCAAAGGAGATGGATTTCACCGCCTGTACCTCCCGCGCGCCGGTGCGGAAGGTGATGGTGAGATTGGCGACATCGATCATCGGGCGGCTCATACCAGCGTCTCCACCATCCAGGCCGGATCGCGGTTCAGGGTCGGCAGGTCCACGGGCGCGCCATCGAGACGCGGCAGGGCGCTGAGTAGCCCCTGGGTATAAGGGTGTTTGGCGTTCATCAGGTCTTTCGCCGCCAATTGTTCCACAATCCGCCCGCCATACATCACCAAAACCCGGTCGCAGAAGGAGGCGACCAGATTGAGATCGTGGCTAATGAAAATCAGCCCCATACCGCGCTGGGTGACGAGATCATCGAGAATCGCCAGAACCTGAAGCTGTACGGTCACGTCGAGCGCGCTGGTTGGCTCGTCGGCGATCATCAGATCGGGGTCGGGAATCAGCATCATGGCGATCATCACGCGCTGGCCCATGCCGCCGGAAATTTCGTGCGGATAGGCGCGGTAAACCCGCTCCGGGTCGCGGATTTTCACCGCTTCCAACATGGCCAGCGCCTTGGTGCGCGCCTCGCTTCGCCCCAAACGCTGGTGCGTGAGCAAGGCTTCCTCGATCTGCCGACCGATGGTCATGACCGGGTTCAGCGAATATTTCGGGTCTTGCATGACCAGGCTGATGCGTTTGCCGCGAATTTGCCGCAGCGCCTTTTCATCAGCCCCCTGCAAATCGATCCCATCGAAGACCAGCTTGCGCGCCACAACCTCGCGCGCTGCCGGAATAAGCCGCAGAATCGAGCGCCCGGTCAGGGATTTGCCGGAGCCCGATTCGCCGACGATGCCGAGCTTCTCCCGGCCCATCGAAAAGCTCACACCGCGCACGGCTTCGAAAATCCCATCGGCGGTATCAAAACGTACGCGCAGGTCTTCGACCTCAAGAAGGGGGCTTTGGGTCATGGTCGGCCCCTTATTTCTGCTTCGGGTCGAACACGTCGCGCAACCCATCGCCCAAAAGATTGAAGCCAAGGCTGACGATCAGAATGGCCAGGCCCGGCATAGCCGCCACCCACCATTGATCGAGAATATAGCGCCGCCCGGCGGAGATCATCGCGCCCCATTCCGGCGACGGCGGTTGCGCGCCAAGGCCAAGGAACCCGAGCCCCGCCGCCGTCAGAATGATCCCCGCCATATCGAGCGTGACTCGCACGATCAGCGACGAGAGGCACAGCGGCACGATATGCCCTGAGAGAATGCGCAAGGGCGAGGCCCCGAGCAGCCGGGCTGCCGCGATAAAGTCCGACTGGCGCACCGTGAGCGTTTCGGCCCGCGCCATGCGCGCATAGGGCGGCCAGGAGGTAATCGCGATGGCAATGACGGCATTCTCGATCCCCGGCCCCAAGGCAGCCACAAAGGCGAGGGCCAGAATGAGGCGCGGAAACGCCATGAAAATATCGGTAATCCGCATCAAGGCCGCATCGACCCAGCCGCCGAAATAGCCCGCCAGCACACCGACCGCGAGGCCAACGGGCGCGACGATCACCGCGACGAGGGCCACAACCGTGAGCGTGATCCGCGCCCCCCAGAGAATGCGGGAGAGAATATCGCGGCCAAGATCGTCCGTGCCCATCCAATGCGCCGCACTGGGCGGCAGCAAGCGGTTATCGAGGTCTTGCAGCACGGGCGAATAGGGGGCGATCCAGGGCGCAAGAGCGGCAATCACGATCAAGCCAACCACAATCGCAAGCCCCACGAGGGCCAGCGGATTGCGCTGCAAGGCGAGCCAGCGCCGATAAGCTTGGCCGAAATGGGCCTGTCTCCGGCTTTTCGGATCGGAACTCAGCAGCCAGGCGCGCAAACTTTGGGCTTCGGTCGCCATTATTTCGCCCTCGGGTCGGCGATTCGATAGAGCGCATCGCAAAATAGGTTAATGCCGATGAAGGTAACGCCGATAATCAGCGTTCCGCCCAAAACGGCGTTCATATCGGCGTTCAGCAGCGAGGCGGTGATATAGGAGCCCAGCCCCGGCCACGCGAAGACGGTTTCGGTCAGCACCGAGCCTTCCAACAAATGGGCGTAGGATAGGGCGATCACGGTAATCAGCGGCACGGCGATATTGCCCAAAGCGTGCCGCCACACCACGCGCCGTTCGGACAGGCCCTTGACCCGCGCCGTGGTGATATATTCTTGGCGCAACTGCTCCACCATAAAGCTGCGCGTCATGCGGCTGATATAGGCGAGGGAGTGATAGCCCAGCACGGCGCTGGGCAGCACCAGATGACTAAAGGCATTGCCGACGACTTCCCATTCCCCCGCAAGGGCCGCATCGAGCATCAGCACGCCCGTCACCGGGTCCACGAGATCATCATAAGCCACGTCGAGCCGCCCTGGCCCGCTGACCCAATCAAGCTTCGCGTAGAAGACCAAAAGCCCCATCAGCCCGAGCCAGAAGACCGGCGCGGAATAGCCCAAGAGCCCGACGAAGCGGGCGACTTGATCGATCCATTTCCCCTGATGCACCGCCGCTTGAATCCCCAAGGGCACGCCAAAACACACCCCGATCAAGGTGCCGAAGGTCGCAAGCTCCAGGGTTGCCGGAAAATAGCGCAGAACATCTTCGGCAATCGGGCGGGAGGTGAGCACCGAGCGGCCAAACTCGCCCTGCATGGCGTTCTTCACGTAGATCCAGAATTGGGCAAACAGGGATTGGTCGAGCCCCATCGCCTTATAGGCGGCTTGATAGACTTCCTCGGTCGCCCGGTCGCCAACGACGGCGAGCACCGGATCGATGGGCATGACCCGACCGATGAAGAACGTCACCACCAGCAACCCCAAGAGGGTTAGCACAATGGCGAACGATAACCTCAGGATCGCCGCACCGCCCCGGCGCAGCGACCCTGAGGATAGGGAAAGGGAAGACATTCGGTCTAAAGTTCCATCCGAAAATGGTTTCTATCCCACCCCCCGGAAAGGGGGGCAGGACAGAACCAAACCCGCGTAAAAGGCCTGCTTCGTGAAGAACTTACTTCGTGATCTGGGAGTACAGGTTCACGTCGAAGGACGGGCCGATAATGAAGCCCTTCACATTGGCCGGATGGGCGGCCACTTCGATTTGCTGGAACATCACCACGAAGGGCGAGATCGCCTGATGCTCTTTCTGGATAGCGAGATAGGTTGCAGCACGCTTGGCCGGATCACGCTCTTCCACCGCCGCCAGGGTCTTTTTCGACATGTCCGGGATGTCCCAAGTATTGCGCCAGGCCAGCGTTTTCGACTTGGTAGTATCGGAATTATCGAGGTTGATGGCGAAGGTTTCCGCATTCGTGTGCGGATCTTGGTAATCGGGGCCCCAATCGCCGATGTAGATATCGTGGTTACGCGCACGATATTTCGTCAGCGTTTGCTTGCCGTCGCCGGGGATCAACTCCAGCTTTACGCCTGCCTTGGCCCAAGACGCCTGCACGGCCTGCGCCACATCGGCATAGGGCGAGACGTTGCGCACGTCCATCGTGATGCTAAAACCATCGGGATAGCCCGCTTTGGCCAGCAGTTCCTTGGCTTTGGCCAGATCGAAGCTATAAGGCGTGTCGTTCAGCGCCCCCAGGAAGCCCTTCGGCAGGAAGGCCTGATGAGTCGTGCGCGTGCCTTTCAGAATATTCTCTTCGATCGACTTATAATCGACGAGCATTTTGAGGGCTTGGCGCACTTCCGGCTTGGCGAGGGCGGCGTTCTTCTGGTTCATCCCCAGATACATCAGCGAGCCTTTAACGCCCGTATCCAGAACGATGGACTTATTGGCGGCAAGGCCAATGATCTGATCTTTTTCCAGGTTGCGCGCGTAATCCACGTCGCCCTTTTCCAGCATCAGGCGCTGGGTGGCGGCTTCGCCGATATGGCGGACAACGACGCGCTTGTTCTTCGGCTTGCCTGCCCAATAGGCCTCGTTCGCATCAAGCGTGTAGCTTTCCTTGGCCTTCCACGAGCGCAGAACATAGGCTCCGGAGGCGGCGGAATTGGTTTTCAGGAATTCATTCCCGAAATCGCCATTCACTTCCTTCGTCTTCACCAGCTTCGAATCGACCACCGAGGCAACGGTAGCGGTCAAGCAATAGTAGAAGAAGCTCGGGGCCACCGGCTTTTCAACGCGGATCAGCAGCGTTTCGGCATCCGGCGCGCGAATACGGTCGGCCATATTGTCCTTGGTAAAGCCGAATTGGGTAAGAATAAAGCCGGGGGACTTATTCAACGCAATCGCGCGGTGCAGCGAATAGGCGGCATCCGTCGCCGTTACCGGATTGCCGGAATGAAACTTCATGCCTTTGCGGATTTTGAACGTATAGGTCAGCCCGTCTTCCGCAACCGCCCAGCTTTCGGCTACCTGGCCTTTAATGATGGAGACGTCCTTGAAATCATAAGACAGGAGACGGTCGTAGATATTCCCAACGGCTTCCGAGCCCGAAAACTCAAAGCTTTCCGCCGGATCGAGCGAGATAATATCGTCGATCTGTTTAGCCATCACCACCGTATCTTTCGGCGTGGCAGCACTCGCCCCGGTCATAGCCCCCGTAAGGACGACGGCGAAAGAAAGCCCGGCCAGCATGGTCCCGGACAGAATTTTAGTCGACAGCTTCATGGTCCAAACTACCCCCTGTTGAAAGAGTATGCCGTCGAACCCATGCCTGCGGTTCTCTGCCGCAGTGCATGCGGGCTGCAAGTCTTCCTCTTTCTGCAACCCCGGTCCGACCAATTGACATGTTAGGGTTTAGTCTTTGACCTCGCGGTCAAGTCTGTCAATAGGCCGAACAGGGGTGGGGGCGTCTTAGCGCTGAGTATGCAGATTATGCATCGACAAGAAGGTCTTGCGGGTGCTCCACATGTTTCAAAATCTGTTCGCGCAGTTTGGCGAGCGCGCGGTTTTCAAGCTGGCGGACGCGCTCTTTTGAGACGCCGAGGCTTTGTCCGAGCTTCTCCAAAGTCACGGGCTCATCGCCCAAGCGCCGCTCGCAAATGATTTGGCGTTCGCGCGGACTGAGGCTATCGAGCGCCTCTTTCAGCCATTTCGATCGCGTTTCGGCATCGCGCAGCCCGATGACGATTTCTTCCGGCGACGGGCCGGTATCGGGCAGGAAGGACTGGGCATCGTCCTCACTCGCCTCCGAAATCGGCGCGTTCAGCGATTGATCGGCCCCGGAAAGCCGTTGTTCCATCGTGCGCACGTCAGCTTTCGACACCCCAAGCGTCTCGGCGATTTTGTCGCGGCCCGCATCATCGAGCGCGCCGCCCGAGGCTTCTTCGATTTTGGCCCGCAGGCGGCGCAGATTGAAGAAAAGCGATTTTTGCGGCGCGGTGGTGCCGGTACGGACGATGGACCAGTTGCGCAGAACAAAATCCTGCATCGCCGCCTTAATCCACCAGGTCGCATAAGTCGAAAACCGCACGTCGCGGTCGGCATCGAAGCGCGCCGCCGCCTGCATCAGCCCGACATTGCCTTCCTGTACCAGATCGCCCGAGGGAAGCCCGTAGAGGCGAAACCGCCCGGCCATGGCAATCACGAGGCGGCCATAGGCGCGCACCAGCGCATGGAGGGCTTTTTCATCGCCCTGTTCGCGCCAGCGCCGCGCCAGCTCAAACTCTTGCTCGCGCGCCAGCAGCGGCACATTCATCGAGGTGCGGATATAGCCAATATTGGCGCGTTGCGTATCGATATCGTCGGTATGGGTCATGGCGCGGTTCCTTATCGCAGCCTCACTTCCTCTCTACGCAGGCGCAAAAGGGGCGGATCATCGCACCGCCAGAATTTTGATTAAGAACTGCATCCGTTTAATACAATTTTTTGTAATCTGGGCGTTAGCGAGGTGAAAACCTCCGGCAGCCTGAAACAGTCAGCCCAAAGGCGGGATCCATGCACTCCAAGACACGGGGTATCACCATCCGGCAACGGATTCTGGGCGCCTTCGCCCTCCTGCTGGTGATCACGCTGGCACAAGGGCTGTTTGCCATCACGCAGTTGCGCGCGGTGAATGGGGCCGCCAATGAAATCGAAACGCGCTGGCTACCCGCCGTTGAGCAAGCTGGGATGCTGGCGGCCCGAATCGGTAACTTTCGGATCGCCGAGGGGCTGTTTATCCTCTCCGCCGATGAAACCCAGCGCGACGACCGGGCCTTTGAAATGGATACGCCGCGCCGCGCCCTGGCCGATGTGCGCAAAACTTTTAACGAACAGGATTTTGGTCCGACCATCACGGCCCTGCTGCCGCAGTTTGACGCCCAGTGGAAGGCCTACCTTGACCTAAACCAACAGATCGTCGCCCTCGCTGAAGGCAATAAACCCCAAGTTGCTGCCGATCTTTTCTATACAAAATCGAAAATCGCTTTCGATGGGCTGACGGACACGCTGCAAAAGATCGTGACCGCCGCCAATGCGGCTGGGGCCGAGGCCAGCGCCACAGGCAACCGGCTATACGACCGCGCTTGGTGGGCGATTGTCGGCGCTCTCAGCCTGTGTACGCTGCTCGTGGCCATTTTCGGAATTGGCCTTGTCCGCTCCATTTCTCAGCCAATTTTGCGCCTCGCTGAGGCGATGCGCGGCCTTGCGGCGGGCGATCTGGCGCGCGCGGTACCAGAAACCGGGCGCGGCGACGAAATCGGCGAAATGGCGGCCTCAGTGGTCGTATTCCGCGAAGCCGGGCAGCAGAAGCAGGCGCTCGAAGCCGTTCAAGCCGCCGAAGATGCCGCCCGCCACAGCCGACAGGCGGCAATCGAAAGCGCCATCCAAGGGTTCGACCGTACCAGCACCGAGTCGACGCGCCTGCTCGCGACCGTCGCGGGCGATGTCACCCGGTCGGCAGAAGATCTGGCCCAGGCCGCACAATCGAACCTAGCGCGCGCCACAACGGTCGCCAGCGCGTCCGAGCAGGCGGCGGGGAATGTGCAAACCGTCGCCGCCGCCGCCGAGGAACTCTCGGCTTCGGTCGAGGAAATCGGACGGCAAGTCGAACATTCCGCCCGAATTTCCGACGAAGCCGTGACCCAAGCCGACGCCACCGCCGAAACCGTTCGGGCCTTGGCGGATTCCGCCGGGCGCATCGGCGACGTGGTGAAACTCATTCAAGATATTGCCGCCCAAACCAATCTACTCGCACTGAATGCCACCATCGAAGCCGCGCGGGCGGGGGAGGCGGGCCGTGGCTTTGCCGTTGTCGCCAGCGAAGTGAAAAACCTCGCCAATCAAACGGCGCAGGCAACCGAAGATATTTCCCGGCAGATCCAGGCCGTGCAGCAGGCAACCGATGGCGCGGTAGGGGCGATTCTCGGCATCAACGACATTATTCGCCAGGTCGGTGCGATCAGCACCGATGTTGCCGCCGCCGTGCGCCAGCAAGGGGCCGCCACCCAGGAAATCGCCCGCAATGTCGTGGAAGCCGAACGGGGCACGGCCGAAGTCTCCGGCACCATTCACGCCATTCGCGAGGACGCCGCCCATAACAGCGATCTCGCCGCGCGCCTGCTCACCACGGCCACCACACTGTCAGGCCAGGGCGACCGCCTGAAGGGCGAGATTGAGGCTTTCTTCAAAACCGTTCGGAGCGCTTAGCGCACAGCGAAAACCACCGTTAGCGCCGCGCCGACGCCGATAACGAAGAGGCGCACGATTTTGGCCGGCAGCTTGCGGGCAATCGATCCGCCGAGCCACCCACCGATCATGGCGGTCACGGTGATGGCAAGGCAGTGCGGCCAACTCACCAGCCCCCCGGCGACGAACATCACCAGGGCCACAAGCTGAATCACCATCGCCAGAAGGTTTTTCAGCGCGGTGAGAACGTGATGATCCTCGCCCTCGGTAATGGCGAGCCCGGCGAGCATCACGATGCCCATGCCCGCCCCGAAGAAACCGCCGTAGGTGGCGACGAAAAATTGGAACACCCGGCCCCAAATCCGGTTTGGCCGCGTCGCCGGATCGGCCGCTTCGCGGGCACGGACTTTTCTGGTCCAGGCTTGAATCTTCGGCCCCAAGGTGAACAGCAGCGTGGCAAAGCCCAGGAACCAAGGCACCAAGGCACGGAACTGCTGATTGTCGACCAGCAATACCAGCGCCGCCCCCAGCAAACCGCCCGCGAGACTGACCAGAATAAGGCCGATAAAGCGCGGCCCGTGTTTGCGGATTTCCCGATGATAGGCCAAGGCACCCGTGATATTGCCCGGCGTAATCGCAACGGAACTCGTTGCATTGGCGATAATCGGCGGCACGCCCGTGGCAATCAGCGCCGAGAAGGTAAAAAAGGTGCCGCCGCCCGCAATAGCATTTACCGCCCCGGCGGTTAGTCCCGCCATCGCCAGCAGCGCAATTTGGGCTAGGCTCAACGCATCCATCGCGCATATCTCCCCGATGTCATCGCGGATGAGCCTAGCGAGACTTTAGCGCTGCCGTGAAGTGCGCTTCACGCATCGCTCGCTTCCAGAGCCGCGCTTAGGCGTCGCTCGACAAACTGCCCAAAACCTGCCCATCGGGGGCGAGCGCCACCGCGAGCAACGGGCCGCCGCGCCCGCACCCGCCATCCAGGGTGAGCGTATAGGGTTTTTCGACAAGACCGGGGGCAGCGCGATCATACCCGCGCACCACCCGCGCGAACCCATCATAGGCGCGCTCGGCGGCAACTAGCCGATTGAAACCCTTGGCATCCCACCAAAAAGCATCCTTTTGCTCGCTCACGGCTTTGTCGGGATCAAGACCGGCGTGGACGATCAAAACGGCTTTGGGATCGGTTAGCCCGGCGCGTTTGACGGCGGTCATGATTTGGCTGTGGCCGGGGCGGGCGCTTTGCGCGGCGCGCAAGGAAGCGGTCCAGCGGGCAAGGGCGACAGCGCCCTCGCGGGCGGACGCCATTCCCTCCGGCACCGAGCCGCCGTAAGCCGCCAGCGTCGCCCCCGCGCCTTGAGCGACCAGCCAATCGAGCACTTCGCGCGGATTAGGGGCGAAATGCAGTTGGAGCAGCTTGGTCCACATCTCCTCCTGCGTGCCGCGCAGATAGGCGATATCGTCCAAAATCGCACTCGGACGGCCCAAAAACCAGCGGCGGAAGGCCAAAAGCTCGTCCATCGTGCCAAGAATATCGCCGCCGAGCCCGAGGAAATTCCCGGTATAGACGATGCGGTCGGCCATGCGCAGTTGCGGCGCAAGCAGGGCATGCAAACGCCCCAAACGCACCGCATCGCCGTGAATCGCGGCGACTATCCAGAGCGTTCCTGGACCCTTTAACCGGGCAAACCGTTCAGAATCGACCATTGCCCGTTGATCTAGGGCTGTTCACGCGCAAGGGTCAAGCCCAGACGAAAAACCCCCGAGACCGCTTACGCCGTCTCGGGGGCTTGTCACACCTGGGTCACGGGCCAAAACCCGCTGCCGGTTACCCTTGGTTACGCAGCTTGAAGGAGCAGCTCGAGCTTCTTCGTCGCTTCGTCTTCGTCGATCCGTTCAACAGCCGCAAGCTCGCGCACCAAACGGTCCATCGCGGCCTGATAGATTTGCCGTTCGCTATAGGATTGTTCGGCAATGCCGGTGGTGCGGTGCAGATCGCGCAGCACTTCGGCAATGGCCGACGGGTCGCCCGAATTGATCTTGGCTTCATATTCCTGGGCCCGGCGGCTCCACATCGTCCGGCGCACGCGCGCGCGGCCCTGAAGCTTCGCCAAAGCCGATTGCATTTCTTCTTCCGACGACAGGCGGCGCAGACCGGATGTGCGAGCTTTCGTAACCGGCAGGCGCAACGTCATGCGGTCTTTTTCGAACGAAATCACAATCACCTTCAGCTCATGCCCGGCAATCGTTTGCGTTTCCGTCGTCAAAACCTGCCCAACGCCGTGGGTTGGATACACCACGAACTCACCCGTCCGAAAGTCAAACCCTTCCTGTGCCATGTCCCATCACCCCATCGAGCCAAAAGCTCGCTTGCCGAGAAAAACCGCCGCCAGACAGGCAGTCCTTCCCGTGAGAAAAACGAACAAGGAGCTTGGCCCAACCCGGCCGCCGTCCCTGTGGTCGCTGGCTGAAATCGCACAAAATGAGCGCCCAGAAGGCAATGCCTTCCGGTAGGCTAAATCTCATATGCCCGAAAACTGAGCGGATCATACCACTCCTTGTCATTTAAGTGTAGCCGATTCGCGCTAAGGGTAGGGTTTTTCAAAACCTGATTCTTTTCCCAATACGGCCTGAACCCTAGGGTTCAGGCTGGGGCGCATAACACGCATGCAGGCGGTGAAAGGCTAATCACCCGCTGCTTAATTTCGCCTCAGAAGCCTGAGGCGCGCAAAAAGGCCAGAATTCCCCCAGCAACAAATTGATGAAGTGAGTCGCGATTTTGGCCGGGCGCGTCGCGGCAAATAATCTCATCACCCGGCTCGTCCGCCGCAATCAAGGCTTCCGCGCCCGGCTTGCAGGTGGCGAGAAAACTAAAATGGGTCGCGCCCCTCGGGGCAAGCTCGGCCCGAATGGGCGGGGGAAGATGCGCGCGCAGATAGCCCGTTTCCTCGGCCGGCGGCAGAATTGGGTTGGGCTGGTCGGCGGGGACGAGCAGCACCGGCAGGGCAATCGCCGCGAGACTTTCCGGGGAAAAGGCATTGGCAAGGCCGATATCGAGGGAGACCACTGCCCGCACGCGCGGATCGCGGTAATCGGCGGAAAGACGCGCTTGGGCCTCCGGCGTGTCGGACAGTTGATAGGCTTTTCCGACCGTGCAGGCGGCAAAATGGGGCTTGTCGCGGCAATGGGCGGCAAGCCGGGCCGGATCGAAACGCCCGCCCGCAATCCAAAGCGCGGTAAACGCCCCCAAGGAGTGGCCAATAACGCCGATTCGGGTTGGATCGACCGTCGCGCCTTTCGGCAGAATCGGGCTACTCGGCTCCAGCGCGGCATCGATGATCCGCCGGATGTCCTGGGGGCGCTCCCAAAGCTTGGAGGCACCGGGTGGTCGGTTATCGCCGCTGGTGGTTCCCGGATGATTAAGCGTCGCAACGATCAGCCCCTCCGCCGCGAGCGCCGAGGCCAGCCACCCTTGATTGGTGAGATTGCCCCCCGACCCGTGGGACAGGATAATCAAAGGCGCGGGCGCGGCACGGGCGGGCGCGTTTCGCACCGCATCGAACCCATAGAAAATGCGGTTCTCGCCGATCTTCTCGGAACCGGCCGCGCTTTCGGTGGGATACCAGAGCCGCAGCGTTAGGGGCCGGTCGGCGCGGTCGGCAAGGCGGGTGTCGATTGCGCCAACACCCGCCAGGGCGGGGCCGGCAATTAAGGCAAGACAAAGGGGCAAAAGCGCAAAACGCATCCTGTTTCTCCTCTCGTGTGGGGTTGTGCTGCAGGTGTAGAAACAGAGGCGAAAGGCCGCAATCGGCCCCCGGTTCTCAATCGTGATCGAGAACCGAACCGCGCATTTTAGACCCCGTTGGACCCTATAAATGGACCTATTTCGTCTGCCTTTGCCCTTCGTAACCGTTGCCCTCATGGCCCTGCTCGCCGCGCGCCTCGCGCGAGCCGAGGGGCTGGAACGGGTTGCCCAACGGCTATTTATCGCGCTGGCCGTGCTCTGCATGGTGCGGGCGGTTCTGGTCGGGCTGCGCTTCGGCTATGGGCTTGAGGCGGTAATCCCCATTCAGCGATTGCTGCCACTGACCTTGGGGCCGCTCGCCTATCTCGGCTTTCGCCGCGTGACCGACCCCGGCTTTGCCGTGGGGCCGGGGCTGGTGCGGCATGGCGGGCTAGTTTTGCTGCTGCAGGCTTTTTGCTTGAGCATGCCCCAGGGGATTCGGTGGGTCGATCTGATGATGCTCATTAGTCTTGGCGGCTATGGTGCGGCGCTGGGACGGCTTTACCGCCGGGGCCCTGACGGTTGGCCCAGCCTTGGCTTTACCGCCGCCGAGCCGATTCGGCTGGCCCTGCGCCTGATGCTCCTCCTCTTCATCGGCGAGGGGGCGCTGGACAGTCTGATCGCGCTCGATTTTCTCTGGGCCGAGGGCCGCCACGTACCAACCCTGATTTCGGTGGGGAATCTGCTGCTGATTGCGGCCCTTGGGTGGATGCTGCTGCGCCGCTCCGCGCCCATCGCCCCGCCCGCGCCATTCCCCTTGCCAGAGGTTGCTGCCGACCAGGAGCAGCTTCTAGCCGACCTCGACCGGCTTTTGGCCGATCCAGCCCTGTATGGCGACCCCGATCTAACCCTGGCGCGCCTCGCCAAACGGCTTCACGTCCCAGCGCGGCGGGTTTCCGAAGCGGTGAACCGGCAGCATGGCATGAATGTGTCGCACTATGTGAACCGCGCCCGCCTCCTCGCTGCCGCCGATCTGCTGCGCAGCAGCGACCTTGCCATTGCCGAGGTTATGACCCGATGCGGTTTTCGTAGCAAATCCAACTTTAACCGCGAATGTCACCGGGTGTTCGGTTGTGCCCCTTCCGACGTGCGGGCCGGGACCTAAAAGGGGGGCGAGGGCCTGGGGATAGAATCGCTCAGTCCGGGGATAAGTCGCTGCTTTTCCCCCGCGCGCTGATTCGCCCCCCGCACCGCCGGATTCGGTACAAGGACGATGCCCCGGTGGAAAAGCCGGTCGAGCGGCTTCTGTCAGTGGGGATAAACGGTTTTTGGATGGGTTTTTCACGGTTTATCCCGAGGGCTTTAACGAATCGAATTCGTTTGTGTTACAATGGCATAGACTCGGTTTTAATGCGGGTTTCCACATTCTTGTCCACAAGCTGAAACCGCGCTTAAAAAATCGGTGGATAAATTTTGGAAGAGCCTTAATCCCCAGGTTTACACCCCACCACAACAACCACCATTCTTTTCATAATCAGAGAATCAAATTAGAGAGAGGGCATGACCAAACATCTGCTCGACGCCCTTCGCGGGCACCCCTCCGCCCGTCCGCCCTTCTGGTTCATGCGCCAAGCGGGGCGCTACCTGCCGGAATATCGCGCCTTGCGCCAAGAGGCGGGCGGTTTCCTCGACCTATGCTTTAATCCGGACCAGGCGGCCGAAGTGACGCTGCAACCCATCCGACGGTTTGGCATGAGCGGGGCAATCCTGTTCTCGGATATTCTCATCATTCCGATGGCCTTGGGCCAAAGCCTGCGCTTTACGGAAGGCGAAGGGCCGGTGCTGGGCGATCTGCCTGAAGCCCTAGATCTCGCGGGGGCTGCTAAAATCTATGGGCCGGTCATCGAAACCGTGCGCAGGGTCAAGGCCAGTCTGCCGGACGAAACCACCCTCCTCGGCTTTGCCGGAAGCCCCTGGACCGTCGCCACCTACATGATCGAAGGCGGGTCGAGCCGCGATTTTGCAAAGACGAAAGCCTTCTTCTACCGTGACCCCGACCGCTTCCGCTGGCTTATCGAAGGGATCATGACCGCAACGGTTGCGTATCTCTCGGCGCAGATCGAGGCTGGTGCCGACGCCGTGCAACTGTTCGATTCTTGGGCGGGGGCGCTCGCACCCCTGGATTACGAACGCTGGGTGATTGAACCCAATCGCCAAATTGTGGCCGCCCTACGCACCCGCCACCCCGAGACGCCGATTATCGCTTTCCCGAAGGGCAGCGGGATTCTCTACAAGCGTTTCACGGAAATCGTGCGGCCCGACGGGATTGGCATCGACACGCAGGTTCCAGCCAATTGGGCTGCCGAGGTTTTGCAGCCGCTGGCGTGCGTTCAAGGCAATCTCGACCCCCTCACCCTTGTTGCAGGCGGGCAAGCCATGCTGGAGGCTGCGGAGCAGATTTGCGGCCATCTCGGGCGGGGGCCGTTCATTTTTAACCTCGGCCATGGGATCGTCCCGCAGACGCCGCCCGAGCATGTGGCGGCCCTATGTGACTTTTTGCGCAAACTGTAATCAACGCCACGCTAGATTTTGCTGAAGGGAACCCTATAGTCCCTGCCATGAGTAAGCGCGCCATCCTTCTGTTCAATCTCGGCGGCCCTGATCGGCCGGAAGCGGTTGAGCCTTTTCTGTTCAATCTGTTCAACGATCCGGCCATCATCGGCGCGCCCGGGCCGATTCGATATCTGATCGCGCGGCTGATTTCCAAGCGCCGGGCACCGGTTGCTCAGGAGATTTATCAGCATCTCGGCGGCGGCTCGCCCTTGCTGCCGAATACCGAAGCCCAGGCCCGCGCGCTCGAAGCGGCCTTAGGCCAGCCCGATGAGGAAACCCGTTGTTTCATCGCGATGCGCTACTGGCATCCCCGAGCCGATCAGGTAGCGCGGGAGATTGCCGCCTGGAAGCCCGACCGCCTCGTGTTGGTGCCCCTCTATCCGCAATTCTCCAAAACCACCAGCGGCTCCTCGCTGAAGGAATGGCAGAAGGCTGCCGATGCGATTGGCTTGAAAATTCCGACCACAACGCTGTGTTGCTGGCCGGAAGAAGCCGGTTTGATTGGTGCGACGACCGAGCTTCTGGCCGAGACTTACGCCAAAGCGCTCGAATTTGGCACGCCGCGCGTCCTGTTTTCCGCCCATGGTTTGCCCAAAAAAGTGATTAAATCGGGCGATCCCTATCAGTATCAGGTCGAGAAAACCGCCGCCGCGGTGGCCGAAGCCCTGGCCATTCCGCAGCTTGATTGGCTGGTCAGCTATCAAAGCCGGGTTGGACCGCTCGAATGGATTGGCCCCGCGACCGATACAGAAATAAAGCGCGCCGGGGCGGATAGGGTGCCGCTGGTCGTCTGCCCGATTGCTTTCGTGTCAGATCATTCCGAAACTTTGGTTGAACTCGATATCGAATATCGTCACCTTGCCGAAGAAGAGGGCGTTCCGGCCTATTTCCGCGTGCCGACCGTCTCAACGCATCCTAAATTCATCGATGGGCTGGCGCGGGCGATTGCGGCGCAGGATCGGCGCGGGGGCCTCAGTTGCGAAGGCGGTGGGCGCTTCTGCCCCGCTCAGTTTGGTCAATGTCCGGCAAAGTTAAGCGCTTAGGAAGATAGAGATATGCTTGATATTCTGGCCAGCCTCTATCCCTGGACAAAATCGCTGCACATTATCAGCGTTATTGCGTGGATGGCGGGGATGTTCTATCTGCCGCGCCTTTACGTGTATCATTGCGACGCGCCAAAAGGATCGCTTCAGTCCGAAACCTTTAAGGTGATGGAATATAAGCTTCTGCGCTTCATCATCAATCCGGCGATGATTGCGACGTTTATTTTCGGCACGCTGTTGCTGCTCACGCCCGGCATTGTCGATTGGTCGCAGGGCTGGTTGCACGCGAAGCTGACGTTCGTGCTGCTGATGGGCGCATTTCATGGGTTTTTATCGCGCTGGCGCAAGGATTTCGCCGCCGACCGCAATACCCGAAGCCCGCGCTTCTATAGGCAGATGAACGAAATCCCCACGGTTTTGATGATTCTGATCGTGATTATGGTTGTCGTCCGCCCGTTCTAGTTTGACAGGGCTACAGGGCTTGGGGTATCGAAGGAATAACCGCTATTGCGATAGCGTGTTATCGGGCGCCGGGTCCTCTGGGCGTCTTTCGATGGTTCCGCGCTGACGGGGTTTTAGGGATTTTCGGTCCGGCTTTGTGCTGCCCGCGCGTCCGCCCCAAGCCGACAATGGATTTCTGATGCATCTCGAAGAATTAAAGCGCAAGACGCCGGCGGAACTGCTGGCCTACGCCGAAGAATTACAAATCGAAAACGCGAGCACCCTGCGCAAGCAGGACATTATGTTCGCCATTCTCAAACAGCTTGCCGATAATGACGTGGCGATTTTCGGCAGTGGTGTGCTGGAAGTGATGCCGGATGGCTTCGGCTTTCTGCGCTCGCCCGAAGCGAATTACCTGCCGGGGCCGGACGATATCTACGTCAGCCCAACCCAGGTGCGCCGCTTCGGCCTGCGCACGGGCGATACGGCGGAAGGCCAGATTCGCGCACCCCAACATGGCGAGCGCTACTTTTCGCTCCTCAAGGTCAATACGATCAACTTCGATGCGCCGGAAAAAGTCCGCCATCGGATCAATTTCGACAATCTCACGCCGCTCTATCCCGATGAGCGGCTGAAGCTCGAAATTGAAGATCCGACCCGCAAGGATCTGACCACCCGCGTCATTGATCTGGTTGCGCCGCTCGGCAAAGGCCAGCGCGCTTTGATCGTGGCGCCGCCGCGCACGGGTAAAACCGTGATGCTGCAAAACATCGCCCATGCGATTGCCAAGAATCACCCGGAAGTCTATCTCATCGTTCTGCTGATCGACGAGCGCCCAGAAGAAGTGACCGATATGGCCCGCTCGGTGAAGGGCGAAGTGATTAGCTCCACCTTCGACGAACCGGCAACCCGCCACGTTCAAGTGACGGAAATGGTGCTGGAGAAGGCGAAACGCCTCGTTGAGCATAAGCGCGACGTGGTCATCTTGCTCGATTCGATCACCCGCCTCGCCCGCGCCTACAATACGGTCGTGCCCTCTTCCGGCAAGGTGCTGACCGGCGGTGTGGACGCAAACGCCCTGCAACGCCCGAAGCGCTTCTTTGGTGCTGCCCGCAATATCGAAGAAGGCGGCTCGCTGACCATCATCGGCACGGCGCTGATCGATACGGGCAGCCGCATGGATGAAGTGATCTTCGAAGAGTTCAAGGGCACGGGTAACTCCGAAATCATCTTGGAACGCAAACTCTCCGACAAGCGCACCTTCCCGGCCATCGACGTGACTAAGTCGGGCACCCGGAAAGAAGAAATGCTGGTTGAAAAGGGCACGCTCAATAAAATGTGGGTGCTGCGCCGCGTTCTCATGCAAATGGGCACGATGGACGGGATGGAGTTCCTGACCGAAAAGCTGAAGCAGTCGAAGAGCAATACCGATTTCTTCGAGGCGATGAATACGTAAGGCACTTTGAGAGGTTGAGAGGCGAGGCTTTCCCATGCTGAAGAAAATCACTTTAGATTACGTTGGTCCGGCGAAGCACATGGAAGTGGATTTCGCAGACCGTTTGACGGTAATCACGGGTGATAACAGTTTGGGAAAGTCCTTGCTGTTGGATGTAGCGTTTTTTTGTTGCACACGAGATTGGCCTGGAGAAGTTGCAATACCTCTCCGTGGCTGGTCGAAAGGAGCGAAAATATCTGTGTCAGGTGTAACTGACAATGCAGAAAAAAAGAATCATAAGTATTATGGCGAATTTTTGTTTTCCCCTGGAATCAGAAAGTGGGATGGTGGTCCTCCTGTCGATCTACATAGATCTGGTAATGATGAATATATTGATTTAAGGTCTATCACTAAAAATAGCCCTGGGATTACTCTTTACTCAAGAGTTGACGGTAGTTTTTCCGTTTATGACCCAGAAAGGGCTTTATTGTGGCGATCAACTCAAACGGATTGGTCATTTCGTATCACTAAAGATCAGGTTTGGCTTGGAGCCGAAACTGCTTCGGGAATAAGTTATTGCCGTGGAATTGTACAAGACTGGATTGATTGGCGTAATCGTCGTTCAGATATATTTTCTCAATTCAGAGATGTATTTGATATACTTAGAGATAATGGTGATGGATTTAGCTTTAATGGAGATACTATTCGTTTGCCAGGTGGTGATGTTACCGATTGGCCTGTTATAGAAACACCCTACGGTTCTGTTGCAGTTATTCATATATCAGAAGCTGTTAAACGTATTATTGCGCTTTCATATATGATTATATGGACTATTCATGAGCACAAACTCGCTGTAGAAGCTAATGAAGCCAAACCAAATAAGCATCTTATAGTTATCCTCGATGAGATAGAGGCCCACCTTCACCCGACTTGGCAGCGCTTAATTCTTCCTGCGCTTTTGGCAGTTTCTGATGAGATCGAAGGTTTCACAGTTCAGTTCATTGTAACGACTCACTCACCGCTCGTTCTTGCGGGTCTGGAACCTACGTTCGATGAAACCCGCGACAAAATTCTGCATCTGAAGCGCGAGGGGGCAGACGTTTCATTGGAAACCTTGCCGTTCCGTCCCTATGGCACCGCCTCCGAATGGCTGATGTCCCCCGTCTTTGGCCTGGAAGAGGCACGAAACTTACCGGCTCAAACTATTCTGAGGCAGGCGCGTGATTTGATGCGGCAGCCTAAATCAGAAGCAACTGAGCAACAGGCTAAGGCTCTTGAGCCAGACTTAAGACACCTTATTCCGTCGATTGATCCTTTTTGGACCGGCTGGCACTTCTTTTGGCACGGGCTTCCGGGGCAGAAGAATGATTCCGCTTGAACGCTACCCTGAACCGCCAATTGCTGAGGTGATTCGCCAAAAAGGCGCGAATCGAAAGGCGGGGACGTTTCCCGCTTATTGGCGGGATGCTGTTCCGGAATTGGAACAGGCGGCAAATTTTCGATGTGCTTATTTGGCCCATTTTACACCTAAGGGCGAGGTAGACCATTTTTTGCCGAAAGATCAATTTCCTGAGCTTGCCTATGAGTGGAGTAATTTTCGATATAGTGATGGAAGCTTCAATAATCTAAAGGGTATCAAGATTATTCTGGACCCTTTTGAAATTAAACCAGGATGGCTTGTCTTAAACCCAGGAACTTTTGAATTTTTGATTGGCCCAGAACTGCCAGACGATATTGATATACAGCGAAGAGCGGATGAAACGATAAAAATTCTGAATCATCCATCCTATGTGAGAGCCCGAAGCTCCCTGGCGGCTCAATATAGTCTGAATGAAGACTATCTGCGCGCTGCACTTCCAGCGCTTTACGTGCCGATCTCCTAAAGACAAGCCCAATTGGGCTATGAGGCTTGTATACCCTTGCCAACCTCATAACCCCTATCATATAGTCAGTGAACGCGGTTAACTGTGTTATATTCTATAAAATTACTCTGTTAATCAGTCCAAAAAAGCCGTTTTTAACCGCTTACTGACTCAACATTCCTATCGAAGACGAAGGAAAGCAGGATGAAACCACGCACCCTAGCGCTGGTGGCTGTTTTTGGTGTTTTGGCGCAGGCCGCCTATGCCCAGGACCCGGCTGCCGGTGAGAAAATATTTGTTCAGTGTAAAGCCTGCCATCAGGTTGGGCCGGGCGCGAAAAACCTGACCGGGCCGAATTTAAACGGTCTGTTTGGGCGCAAATCGGGCTCGGTCGAAGGCGCGCGCTATTCGGCGGCGAATAAAACCTGGGGGCAGGTCTGGACGGAAGAGGTGTTCCGCACCTATATCCAGAATCCGCGTGAGACTATTCCGGGCACAACCATGGCCTTTGCCGGGCTGCGCGACGCGCAGAAAATTAGCGATCTCATTGCCTATCTCAAACAGTTTGGCGCGGACGGGAAAACTCCCTAACCGCGCTCGCTTTTTCATTCCATCTGGGTTCGAGCTTGGAGGCTTCCATGCAATTAACGATTAACGGCAAGACCCATTCGGTCGATGCCGATCCCGATATGCCGCTGTTGTGGGTGCTGCGCGATCATCTTTCGATGACCGGCACGAAGTTCGGCTGCGGCGTTGCCCAATGCGGGGCCTGTACGGTCCATATCGATGGCCAGCCCGTGCGCTCCTGTCAAACTCCGCTGTCGGCGGCGGAAGGCCTGAAGATCACTACGATCGAGGGTATCTCTGGTCCCGTCGCGGCGGCGGTGCAAGCCGCTTGGACGAAGCTGGACGTGCCGCAATGCGGCTACTGCCAATCGGGCCAGGTGATGGCCGCCGTTGCCCTCCTCACTGAGACTAAAAAGCCGAGTGATGCGGATATTGACGCGGCGATGGCGGGGAATCTCTGCCGCTGCGCGACCTATCAGCGTATCCGCGCCGGGATTCATGACGCCGCTAAAGCGCTGGCCTAAGGAGGCTCTCATGTATTTTCATCGATTGACTGGGCCGAAAACTCCGGAAGTTGCCATCGAAAGCGCCTGGTTTCGCCCATCGCGCCGCCAGTTCCTGATCGGCGCAGCCGTGACCGGAGCGGGTTTGAGCGTTGGCATTCCGTTCGACGGCGCGAAGGCGCAGGCCGCCGCCGCGCTGTCCAATCCCTTTCCCACCTATATTCGGCTGACGCCCGACAATAAGGTCACCGTGCTCTCCGCCCATATGGATATGGGCCAGGGCATCTATAACGGCCTTGCCACGCTCGTTGCCGAGGAATTGGGGGCCGATTGGTCCCTGGTGACGGTCGAGGGTGCCTGGGGCGATGTCAAAGCCTATGGTAATCTTACCTGGGGCGGCGTTGCGCAAGGAACGGGTGGCTCCAGCGGAATCGCCTCCTCTTGGGTCCGCTATCGCCAAGCCGGAGCCGTGGCGCGCACGCTGCTGGTCTCGGCGGCGGCGAAGGCCTGGGGCGTTCCGGCGGCGGAGATTAAGGTCGAAAACGGTCAGCTCTCCCACGCGAGTGGGAAGAAAGCCCCGCTCGGGGCTTTTGCTGATGCGGCGGCAAAAGAGCCTTTGCCCGCCAGTGTCGCGTTGAAATCTCCGACCAGTTGGACGTTGATCGGCAATCCCGCGCACCGTCGTTACGATTCGGCCATCAAAGCCAAGGGCCAGCAGGATTACACCATCGATGTGCAGCTTCCTGGCCAATTGGTCGGGATGATCCTGCATCCGCCGCTATTCGGCGCGACGGTGAAATCGGTCGATGCGACGGCGGCGAAGGCCGTTCCGGGCGTGACCGATGTCGTTACCATCTCGCGCGGCGTCGTCGTGCTGGCCAAAGATACCTGGTCGGCGATGAAGGGCCGCGAGGCGCTGATCGTGACTTGGGACGAGAGCAAGGCGGAAAAACGCGGCTCGGCCCAGATCATGGCCGAGTACCGCACGTTGGCGACGAAGACGGGCACCTTGGTGGAAGAGCGCGGCTCGGCGGCCACAGGGCTTAAGGATGCCGTCAAGACGCTCGAAGCCACCTATGAGTTCCCTTATCTCGCCCATGCTGCGCTGGAGCCGCTGAATGCAGTGGTGCGCAAGGACGGCGAGATGCTGGAAATCTGGGGGGGGCATCAAATGCCCGATCTCTACCAGTTCATTGCGTCCAAGATTGCCGGAACCACGCCGGATAAGGTGCGGCTCCACGTTCTGAAAACCGGCGGCGGCTTCGGGCGGCGCGCGGTGATTGATGGCGATGTCGTGGCCGAGGCGGTGGAGACCGCGAAGGCAATCAACTTCCGCGCGCCGGTAAAAATCCAATGGACGCGCGAAAACGATATGGCCGGGGGCCGCTACCGTCCGCTGATGCTGCATCAGGTAAAGGTTGGGCTCGACGCTAAGGGCACGATTACCGGCTGGCACCATCACATCGTCGGGCAGTCGATTCTGATCGGAACGCCCTTCGAAGCGATGGCGGTGAAAAACGGCGTCGATGCGACCTCGGTCGAAGGCGTCGGCCAATCGCCCTACGCGCTACCGAACTTCCGCGTTGAAGTGACCAACACGCAATCGCCGGTGCCGGTTCTATGGTGGCGGTCGGTGGGCCATACCCACACGGCCTATGCCATGGAAACGATGATCGACGAAATCGCGCGCACGGCAGGGCAAGATCCGGTCGCGCTGCGGCGGCAGTTGCTCAAGGACGATCCGCGCCGCTTGGCCGTGCTGAACGAACTGGTCGCAAAAGCGGGTTGGGAAAAGCCGCTGCCCGCCGGGCGCTTCCGGGGCATTGCCCTGCATGAATCTTTCGGCACGACGGTTGGCATGGTTGCCGAAATCACGCTGCAAAAGCAGGGTTTTAAGGTCGAAACCGTGGTTGCGGTGGTCGATTGCGGCGTTGCGGTGAACCCGGACCAGATCCGCGCGCAGATCGAAGGCGGAGTTGGCTTTGGTCTTGGGGCGATTCTACGGGAAGAAATCCCGCTCGAAGCGGGCCGCGTGTCGGTTCAGAACTTCGACGGCTATCTGCCGCTGCGCATCGATGAAATGCCGCAGGTTGACGTGCATATCATTGCGTCAACGGCAGCCCCGACAGGGATTGGCGAGCCGGGGGTTCCGGTTATCGGTCCAGCGGTGGCGAATGCGGTGGCTGCGGCGACCGGCAAGCGCGTCCGCGTCCTGCCGATGGAAAAAGGCCTCGCGGTTTAAGCGAGGCCCGTTCGATGAAGGCGGCGGGGGAGCGATCCCCCGCCGTTTTCGTTAGGCGGCAAGGGTGGGCGCTCTTAACAGGTCCTCGTCGGTCGCGCCGAAAAATTCATACTGTATCCGGTCGCTTGCGATGCCTTGGGCGCGCAGCCCCTGGACGATTGCCCGCATAAAGTCGCGCGGCCCGCAAACGCGATAGAGCGCATCCGAAGCGGGACTGTTCTGAACAATCCAAGCCGGATCGACTCGGCCGATATGATGATAATCGGTGCCGAGTTTTGTTTCCGCGTCTGCCGCCTCATAGAAGGTTTGAACCCGCCCCCGCGAAAGCTTGGCCACAAGGTCGCGCACTTCTGCGCCGAAAGCATGATGCGCACGGTTGCGCACGGCATGGACCAATTGAACGGGGCGGTTCGGTTGAGTTCGGGCAATTGTTTCCAGCATACTCAGCAGGGGCGTAATGCCGATACCGCCTGCGATGAGCACAAGCGGGCGGTCCCCGTCGGGCAGGGTGAAAATACCTGCAGGCGGTGCCACGTCGAACCGCATGCCGGGGGTCGCGAGGTGGTGCAGGTAGCTGCTGCCTAAGCCTGCGGCAATTCCGGCAGCGGGCGGTTCTTCCCGCTTGACCGATATCCGATAATAGTCCGATTGAATCGCGCCGCACGACAGCGAGTAATGGCGCAGCAGCGGCCCATATCCCGGCACATCTAGTTTTAAGGTCAGATATTGACCAGGCCGGAAGGGCGGGAGAGGTTGACCATCGACCGGCGCGAGAAAAAAGCTGCTGATACTGCTGCTTTCGGGAACGATCAGCTCCAGTTGTAAGGCCCGGTAGCCGCGCCAGCCGCCGGTAGCCTGTTCCTGCGCCTTATAAAGTTCTTCCTCGCGCGTGGTGAGGATGCTCGTTAAGAGACCGATGGCCTCGGTCCAGGCGGCGATAATTTCGGGCGTCGCCGCCTCGCCCAATACGTCCCGAACGGCCTGGAGCAGGGCGATGGCGACGGCATCGTAATGATGGGGTTGGATGTTAAGCGCCACATGGCGGCTGGCGATGCGATCGACCGCTGGGCCGAGCGCTGCGAGATTATCGATGTTCTCGGCGTAGGCAACCACGGCCTGGGCGAGGGCCTGCGGTTGGGTTCCGGTGCGCTGATGCGTTGGGTCGAAGAGCGCGCGGATGTTCGGGTCGCGCAACAGAAGATCGTACATCCGCAGCACAATGGTTAGGCCGTAGATCTGGAAAACTGGCGCGGTTGCCTTGATAAGAGCGATGGTTTGGGGGCTCAGCATGGAGCGGTCTCGCCTGAAAGCGGTAATCGATATACTTCTTATAAAACGGGAGTCTTAAAGAAATATAAAAAATACAGCTTTCTTTGTAGCATCTGAGAACGCCCCGTTCTGAATGCTCCCTTTAGTGGGCCAAGGTTTGGGCGTCGAGGGTTAAAAAGCTGGGGGGATCGAGGCTCAAAGCCCGGGCCATTGGTGCTGCGGGAAGCATGATATCGGCCAGCGTATAGCGCTCCAGAACCGCGAGAAATGCATTCATCGCTTCCCTAAGAACGCCGCTCAGCGGACAGCAGGGGGTGAGAGGGCAGCTATTGCCGCTGGCTTGGAAGCATTCGACCAGATCGAAATTATCTTCGAGCGACCGCACCAGCGCGCCGAGATTGATCTCCTCGGGCTTTCGCGCCAGCGAAAACCCGCCATTGCGCCCCCGAACGGTCCGGATATGACCCAGATGGGCCAAGGCGCCAACGATCTTGGTCAGATGATGCTCAGAGATGCCGTAGCAGCCAGCGATTTCAGGCACGGTCGACAGGCCCTCGGGCTTGAGGCCTAGGTAAATGAGCGTCCTAAGCCCATAATCCGTATAGCGTGTCAGGCGCATCCAAGGGTCCAATCGTCGGGCGCAGCCAGCCGCACGAGGCTGACGCCAAAATATGATAATCAAATATGGCTTTTATTGAGACCGGTTACCAGAGCGCCCGGCGTAAAAAACGTCTGGGCACCCTAAATCGACAGCTTCTTGAAGATTTTCTCCGGCACGAGGCGGATGATCAGCATGATCAGTGCCCAGAAACCCGGCACATAGAGCACCTCTTTGCCCTTGAGAGCGGCCTGCAGCAGGGTTGCTGCCGCGCGGTCGGGGCTTTCGGCGTAGAAGATCCCCGGCAGGCCCCAGGTCATGCCGGTATCGAGAAAGCCGGGCTTGGCGAAGGTCAGCGTTACGCCGCTGCGGAACAGCCGTGCGCGCAGGCCGGAGCAGAAGGCCGCGAGCCCCGCTTTGGCCGAGCCATAGATATAATTGCTGAAGCGCCCCCGGTCGCCCGCCACCGACCCTAACACAATCACCCGGCCCGCGCGGCCTGCTTCCAGCATCGGCGCGAGCGCGAGCAGCAGGCGCGCCGCGCCGGTGAAGGTTGCGGTGAGGCAACGTAGGGCTAAGGCCGGATTGGCTTCCATCGCCTTTTGATCCGGCATCAAACCGAAGGCTAAGAAAATATCGAGCCCGCCGGGGCTGGCGTGATGGGGGATGGCTGCCGCCAGCGCATCAATGCTGGCCATATCCTCCGCATCGAAACTTTCCACCACAACGGCACTCGCGCCGCGCAGGCGCAAATCGGCAGCGCTGCGGTTGAGATCGTCGAGGTCGCGTCCCGCCAGAATTAGCCGCGCGCCCTGGCCCGCGACGAGACGGGCGAAGGCGCGGGCGATCGGGGAGGAGGCACCTAGAATGAGCCAAGTGCGGTCGGTCATCACGGGAAGGGATTTGCCCATGCTTATTCTCCCCGCAGGGCAAGGCGGCGCGATTGGTCGGAGGCAAACTTGCCCTCCGGGTCCATCTCGGCGGCGATCTGTTGAAATTCAGCAAGGCGCGGATACATGCGCGCAAAGCCTGCCGCCGATAGGGCGGAATCTTTGGCGAGATAAATCCGCCCGCCGTGATCGAGCGTGATGGCTTCCAAGCGCTCCAGCAGCGCCCCGGTTTCCGCCCGGCGCGGCAGGTCGAGCGCCAGGGTGAAGCCCGGTTGCGGGAAGGACAGCAGCCCTTGCCCCTCCGCCCCCAAGGTTTTCAGCACGGCGAGGAAGGAGGCGGTGCCGCCTTGGCTGACGGCATTCAGCAGCGCCCGCAGGCCGCTCTCGGCGGCGGCATCGGGGATGACGGCTTGGAACTGGCTGAAGCCGGGTTTTCCATAGAGCCGGTTCCACTGGGCCAGCGCATCGAGCGGGTAGAGAAACTCGTCAATCGCCCGCAGTCCCTGACGCCCCCGGCGCGGGATGCGGTGGTAATAGGCGGCGTTGAACAGCTTCACATTGGTCCGCGACAGGCAAAATTTTGGAAGGTTAATTGGAATCGCTTTGGCTTTGCGCGGCTTTGCGGCCACGCCTTCGGGCGATAGATCGGCGGTTTCCAGAACCCCGCGTCCAATCCGGTCGCCGGTCGCTAGCGCATCGATCCAGCCGACCGAGAAGCGCGCCGACGCGCGAGCGGCGCGCAGACCGTTGAGGAAAGCGGCAAGATCAGGCATGCGCTCTTCGCGCAAGCTCACGGCGTTGCTGGGAATTTTCAGCAGACGTAACCCTGCGGCAAGGATGATCCCCGTCAGCCCCGCGCCGCCGACCGTCGCCCAAAATTCGCGGGGCGTTTCTTCCGGCGTCAGATGGCGCATATCGCCCGTGGCGGTGAGCAGATCGATCCAGGCGATATGCGCGCCGAAACTGCCGTCGGCATCATGGTTCTTGCCATGCACATCATTGGCAATCGCGCCGCCGACGGTGGCAAAGCCCGTGCCCGGTGTGACGGGCAGCATGAAGCCACGCGGGATCAGCAGCCGTTGAATGGCCCCTAAGCTCACCCCCGCTTCCACGGTTAGCAGCGGCGTATCGGCGGTTTCCAATCCTAGAAACCGGTCCAGCCGTTCGGTGAGAACCACCGCGCCCGCGCTATTCAGGGCTTGATCACCGTAAGAACGCCCAGCCCCGCGCGCCAGAATCGCACCGTCGCTTTTCAGGCAGGCCGCAACCTCGCTCATCCGTTCGGGCCGGAACGCCGCCGTCTTTGCCTGAGGAAACTGGCCCCAGCCGGACAAAGCCAAGCTTTTGCTGCGCATTATAGGTCTCCCGACGCGGATAACGCCCCATCCCTCGGTCGGCGCAGGGCCGCGAGCAGGAACGGCAGCACCATAAAGCCCAGGGCGGTCGAGAACCATAGGGTCGTCAGGCGAATGATGGCGGTGGCGGCCAGCGCCGCATCACTTTCGAACCCGAGGGAGGTCAGGAGCAGCAGCATTACCGCTTCCGCCCCGCCCAAACCACCGGGGAGCATTGAGATGGTTCCGGCAATCAGCGCGAAGGTGAAAACGAAGCTCGCCTGCTGAAAACTCACCTCCGGCCCGCCGACCGCCTGGAGTAGCAGTTGGAAGGACCAAGCCTCCGCCGCCCACCCGATCAAGGCCAGCACGAGGCCGACGCCGAAGCGGCGGAAAGTGAAGAGCTTCGCCGTTTCCCGCAGGGCCGCGCGGATTTTCGCAAACAGGCGCGGCGCGCGGCCCCCGAACAGGCGGTAGAGCGCGTTCGTGACCCACAGCAGGGTTTTCGGGCGCAGGAACGGCAGCATTAGCACGATCAACCCGGCGGCAATCCCCAGGGTCACATCGGCATAGCCGCTAAAGGCTCCCAAGGAGGCAAGGCAGAGCAGCATGATCGCCACCATGTCCGACAGCCGATCGCCCAGAAACAGCGGTGTGGCGCGCTCGTAAGGCACGCCCTTCGCCTTCTCCAGCACCCAGAGGCGCAAGGCTTCCCCGGCCTTTCCGGGGGTGGTGGTGAGTGCGAAACCGCCGATGAAGACGGCGGCATTAAAGCCGAACCCTACCTTCAGCCCAAGCCCGCGCGAGAACCAATGCCAGCGAAAGGCCCGCAGGGCGTAGTTAAACAGCGATAGGCCGAGCAGGGCGAGAATGATGCTGAGCGGCACGCGCTGGATGGCGGTCCAAACCTTATCGAAGCCGACATAGGCCCCCACCGCGACAAGTCCCACGGCGAAGGCGACGATCGTGCCAACGACGATCCATTCCAGGCGGCGCAGTTTGCCCTTGGTCAGGCTTTTGGCATCAACGGCCATAAATCAGCGCTCCGAAGGTAGCGATCCAGGCCAGCACATTGCCGATCAGGAATTTGTCGGTCAGCACGATCGTCGTCGGCGACCCCGAGCGCTCTTCCACCAATGCGATTTGCAGGTAGCGCAGCACACCCATAATCACGAAGGGCGTGGTGAGATAGAGATTATGAATGCCCGCTTCGACCGTATACAGAAGGTAGGACACCAACAGCCCCGCCAACATCATGGCAATGGCGGTATCAAGAAACGGCAGATTATAGCCTTCCAGCGCGCGGCGGTGGCCCTTATCAAGCTGTTTCACGATATCGTCGCGGCGTTTGGCGAGCGCGATGAACAGCGACACCAGCCCCGTGCAGACGATGATCCATTCCGACGCGCGCACGCCAATCAGATCCGCCCCGGCAAAAACGCGCAATACATACCCGAGGGCAACCAGCATCACGTCCAGAATCGAAATCTTCTTAAGCCCCAGCGAATAGCCGAGATTTACAGCGAGATAGACGAGGCTGAGGATGAGAAAGCCGGGCGAGAGGGTATAGGCGAGGATCAGCCCGCCCGTCGCCAGAAGTGTCATCAGAACCAGCGCAAGCGGCAAGGGGACGGTGCCTGCCGCAAGCGGGCGCGTGCGTTTGGTCGGATGCTGCCGGTCGGCCTCCCGGTCCATCGTATCATTCAGAATATAGATTGCCGAGGCGAGCGCGCTAAAGCACAGAACCCCCAGGAGCACGTGACCAATGTTCTGAGTCGTGACCGCCGCCGGAGTGAAAAACAGGGGCGCGAGAATGAAGGCATTTTTCACCCACTGATGCGGGCGCATCAGCTTGAGGGTTTCCACCATCACCATGGGAGCGGTTTACCTCTTTTGACGGTTGAGGGCCTGTTTTAGAGAAGCCCTCTGTAGCGTTGGCGCGGGAAGGCGTCCAGTGAACTCTTTGTAGGAAACGGCGGGCGGGTGAGCTATGCCTTATCGGCCCCAGGGTCAGTTCTTGCGATCAGAATAGGGTGATTTGATGAAATCCTTGACACGATTGGGAGTAGTTTTTGACTCACAGAAAGCGCTAATTTTATCATTTTATCTATTTATTTCTTTATTTTTTGCAATTTATAATACGATAGAAATTCAATTTATAAATATAATAGGATTAGATTATTCATGGATATTTAACTTGAATCATTTTTTCAGCGAAAATTATCAACATGGAATTGATATTATATTTAATTTTGGACCGTTTGGATTTCTATTTTCATCAGTATATTATCCTAATGTGCAAAACTTGAAATATGTATTAAGTATTTTATATTACACAATTTTATTTTATAGTGTTTTTTACGTATTGAGAATAAATAATCTGATTAAATTTGTATCGATATCAATATTAATTCTGTCGATGGAGTTTTTTTATAGCGCTAATATTCTTCTGCCAGCAATCCTAATATCCTATCACGAAATTATCCGAGATCACAAAACGCTACCGCCTTATATCATCACGATTTTATTAAGCCTGCTTCTGGCCGTAGCCTCCCTCGTGAAAAGCGCCATTCTTATTCTGGCCCTTCCGATTCTTATTTTTGTCACCCTTTATCGGGTCGTAATTAAAGATTATTATCCGGTGGCATTGGCAGCCTATTGTTTGTTTACGGCTTTAATACTGTCTCTTACCGGTCAAGATTTTGCCAATTGGGTTGATTTTTATCGGGGATATTTTGATGTTTCGCTGAGTTACAATGCCGATATGGGCTTACCCGCACCGCCGCTCTATCTGGCGCTGTGGTGTGTTGGGGCGTTGAGTGTACTCAGCAGCTTTCCCCTCAAGTCGACCAAGACAATAACTCTCGCCTTACTGATTATAGGCTGTCTTCTGGTGGCATATAAGCTGAGTTTCACGCGGCACGGCAGTTATTCATACCTAGCCTTCTGGGCCTTAGCGTTTATTGGAACGGTACAGATCCTCAACCCACTCGCGCGTTTTTACGGGTGGGCCCATCGGGTGCTTATTCTTGGGACCGCAGGCCTGGCATTGGTCGTGGCCTTGGCCATTGCTTTGCCGTTTCAGCCGGTTGGGAAGGGCCTTCAGGATATGCTGACAATCCTGCACGACCGTTTGAGGTTTTTCGGGGACTCCGATTTTCGCAATCAGCGTCGATTGGATAATCGCCAAGAATTCACCGCCATGCTGGCTGATCTTCGTCAGAAATTTCCGTTTAAAGACGCGGCGGGGCCGATTGATGCGTTTCCATTCGATATTGGTTTTGCCTATAGCGCGGGCCTTGATCTGGCGACCCGCCCGGCGTTTCAAGCCTATTACGCAACCAGCCGCTTCATGACGGAACGAAACCACGATTTCTTGGCCACGGACCGGGCGGCGCGGTCGATCCTTTTTTCCGTAGCACCGATCGATGGGCGCTTCGCCGCGTTGGAAGACCCGCTGAGCCTGCGCGCGTTTCGCCGCTTCTATCAGGCGGACCAGCAAACGGCCGAGCATTTACTGCTTGTCCGGCGCGCAAAGCCTTCGGTGGAAGCGGAGACCTGCCAAGACAGCGTGAGCCGGTTCGATACCGCGATTCCCATCCCTGCTGTTTTATCCGATCAAGCGGTTTGGGCGCGGGTGTCGCTCACGCCGACACTCGTGGGCCGGATCGCGGCGTTCTTTTTAGGGGGGCCGACCTTGGGGCTTACGGTATCCACCCCAGCGGCGCGCGATCAAGAGTTTCGGTTTTTGCGCGACGCGGGCGACGTTGGGTTTTTGCTGTCGCCGGGGCTGACGTCCTTGGAAGCGGCGGCGGCTTTCTATCGGGGTGAGAGCCGTGCGCAAGACGCGGTATCACAGATTCGCGTTACCAATCGCACGGGCGACACGATCTTCCGCTGGTTCCAGCCCGTGATGACCGTGTCGCTCTGCACCCTTTCCTGGTCTAGCCCCGCGCCCTGACCTTCATCACATGTTCGGATAGTTCGGCCCACCGCCGCCTTGCGGCACCACCCAGTTAATATTTTGCGTTGGGTCTTTGATGTCGCAGGTTTTGCAGTGAACGCAGTTCTGCGCATTGATCTGCAAGCGCTTGGCCCCCGAACCCGCATCGTCGAGGATTTCATAAACCCCGGCGGGGCAGTAGCGCGTTTCGGGCGATTCATACTGTGACCAGTTGATTGCAATCGCCTTGCTCGGGTCTTTCAACTGTAAGTGGATCGGCTGATCTTCCTCGTGGTTGGTCGCCGAGAGGAAGACGGACGAGAGCTTATCGAAGCTGATTTTGCCGTCGGGCTTGGGGTAGGCGATGCGCGGCGCGTCGGCGGCCTTCTTTAGCACGTCATGGTCAGCGTGATTATGGAAGGTCCAAGGGGCCTTGCCCCTGAACAGATACGTATCAATCGCGCTATAGACCAACCCGGCCCACAGGCCCTTGTGGAAGGAGGGGCGAATATTGCGCACGGCCTTTAGCTCGTCGGCCACCCAGGAGGCGTTGAGCGCGGTCGGATAGGCGGTGGCTTCGGTCGCCTCGGACCCGGAGGTGAGCAGATCGAACACGGCATCTGCCGCCAACATGCCGGATTTCATCGCCGTGTGGCTGCCCTTGATCTTGGGCACATTGAGGAAGCCCGCCGTGCAACCGACCAAGCACCCGCCGGGGAAGGTGAGTTTCGGGATCGACTGCCAGCCGCCCTCGTTCAGCGCCCGTGCGCCGTAGCTAATGCGCCGCCCGCCTTCAAAGAAATGCCGCACAGCCGGGTGGGTTTTGAAGCGCTGGAACTCCTCAAAGGGCGAGAGGTGCGGATTGGTATAATCCAGCCCAATGACGAACCCGACGACGATTTGATTATTCTCAAGATGATAAAGGAAGGAGCCGCCATAGGTATCGGCCTGCATCGGCCAGCCGATGGAATGGATGATCTTCCCGGCCTGATGCTTGCTCGGGTCGATCTCCCAAAGCTCTTTAATGCCGATACCGAAGGTTTGCGGATCGACGCCCTCGCGCAAGTTAAAGCGCTCGAATAGGGTTTTGGTCAGCGAGCCGCGGCAGCCTTCGGCGAAAATCGTTTGGCGCGCGTGCAACTCCACGCCGGGCTGAAAATGCGCCGTCGGCTCGCCATCGCGCCCAACCCCCATATCCCCGGTTGCGACGCCTTTAACCGCGCCGGTCTCGTCGTAAAGCACTTCAGCGGCGGCAAAACCGGGGAAAATATCGACGCCCAACTCTTCCGCCTGCTGGGCCAGCCAGCGGCAGAGGTTGCCGAGCGAGATGACGTAATTGCCGTGATTATGCATCTGCGGCGGGGTGGGCAGCTTGAACGAGCCTTTTTCCGTGAGGAAAAGGAAACTATCGTCGGTCGCGGGTGTGTTCAGCGGTGCGCCGCGCTCTTTCCAATCGGGGAAAAGCTCGTTCAGCGCGCGCGGCTCGAACACTGCACCGGAGAGAATATGCGCGCCGATCTCGGAGCCTTTTTCGATCAGGCACACGGCAAGCTCCTGGCCTGCGGCGTTGGCGCGTTGTTTCAAGCGAATGGCCGTTGAAAGGCCCGCAGGCCCGCCGCCAACCACTACCACGTCATAGGGCATTACGTCCCGCGTCATTCCCCGATCCCCCTGGCTGAACCCTTCCCTTTACGTTAAGGGAATGTATGTTTTTTGTCGAGCTTTTCGCAGTCGGCAATCTGGCTCGTTCGGGCAAAGTGCGACAGGTTGAGCGCGCTGGCAAGCCTTGATAGGCGCTAAGAGCCATCGCGCCGCCAGCATTGCCATGGGGCATTCTTTTTGACACCTGCAATCTGAAGACTCATAAAGAGATAAATACTCGTGCGAGGTTCGAGCGGGAGGAAAAAATGCCCGTAAAAATGTTCAAATTTTCTATTACGGCTTGTGCGATTCTTATTCTCTTATCGACGCTGCTTGGTTCTGGCGCGATGAGAGATAGTAGTGACTATGGTCGGATCGTTCGGTGCGTAGGTCTTGTTGTCGATAAGGAAATCAATATTATAGATTACCAGTATAATTTTGGTGATTTCGAGCCTTTGTGGTGTAGCTTGGTCACGCCCATGACGCTTATTGCTGGGGCGGTTCGGGGAGTGCTCACGGGCTTCTCGCAGAGCGCATTAACGATTTTTCAAGTAGCATTGACTCTGTCGACTCTGTGGTTTGTCGGGTTCTGCGCGTTGGTTCGACATTCGAACTGCGAAAAAAATAAATTAGCCTTAGTCTTTATCGTCATTCTAACGGCTATTTTTGCGAATTATTTCCGATCCTTCTATGAGGAAGCGATTGTTCTCACCACGGTCCCTTGGTTTTTATTAGGGCTATGGCGGTGGCAATCGGACGGTAAGCCTGCCCTTCTTTTGGCGGCCGCCGCCTGCCTGATCAGCGCGAAAGTCCAAATGATTGGGGCGCTTCCGCTCCTTCTGGCGATCATCTGGCGCACCTGGCTGTCGATCCGGCGACAGGCTAACCCCCCCGCTACGCCGTTTATTCCAACGGTGCTCACGATTGGCCTGATCGGCTTGAGTGCCTTGTCGCTGGCGCGCTGGGAGTATACCCGCAAGGGCGAGGTCAACCACTACAATCGCTTTTATGCAGGCGTTGGATTGGCGCTACAGGGGGTAGCGGATTGGCCCGCGCGCACCTTCAGGGAGCGTAATCTTTACGAAAGAGAGCACCGCGCGCAGTTACAGCAAGGGACAATGGCGTTCGAACCGAACCCTGCCCAACCTTTGCTGGGCACGCGCTTTTCCCCCACGGGGTTTAGCCTTTTCCAAACCTATAAAGCGCGCGGCGCGCTGGCCGATTTCTATGCGATTGTCGCCCCCGGCGCGCTCGGCAATTTTATTCCGTGGGTGCTGGCGCGACCGCAGATTTGGCCGACGATTGGCCGGAGTATCGCCCTGATTACCGTCACGGCGGATTACCGAGTTCAGTATCTGAATAACGCGCTTTATCTTCCAGGGCTTAGCGAACTTCAGAATGTCGCGCGGTCCTGGTTGGGGGCCTATGGGCTCGTGGCCCTGGCCCTTGCCGCTTGGGCCGGGCGCTCCCTTTTGCTGCCCGCAGTTTTCTTGCTAACGCTCCCCTTGGCCGTTTGGGGCGGCGACGGGTTCTATGAATTCGAAAAGCATTTTGCGGCCTATTGGATGCTCCTGCCTTTGCTATTTTACTTTCCCGGGCGACATCGCCCGACCGGGAGTGGAAACAGCAACGCCGCCTCCCCAACTACAGATCCATGACCCAATTCGCCCCCAGTCTCGACACTATCGCCCGCCTCGCCGAAACGGCGCTTGCGGAAATCCCCGCCGAACTGCGCCAATACACGCGCGATCTGGTGCTGAAGGTGGAAGATTTCCCCGATGATGCCGTTGTGGAGGAGATGGAGCTTGAAAGCCCTTTCGACCTGCTCGGCCTCTATCAGGGCGTCGCCATGCCACTGCAAAGCGTGAGCTACGCCCATCCGGAGCCGCACCGGGTGTTTCTCTACCGCCGGCCGATCCTTGATTATTGGTGCGAGACCGGCGAGGCATTGGACGATGTAGTCCGTCACGTCCTCATTCACGAAATCGGCCATCATTTTGGGTTTTCGGACGAGGATATGGACCGGATCGAGGGGGAGTGATCGGCTTGCTCTGACTGCAACGCTGGACAGCCCCGAATGCAGACAGGGGACGCGTCGAGCTTTCCCCAAAGCGCTTGAGCATCATATCGAAATATCCATAAATTATTAATTAAAAATACGTTAAACTATCGCTTGCCGATCGATCAGCCCCCCTGATAAAAATCTTAAATATTTTTGATAAGGGCTTATCCGATGGCGAGCGCGGGATTTGATTCACTCTATTACCTTAGCGCGAACCCCGATGTGCAGCGTGCAATTTTGGACGGTAGCCTTGCGGATGCTGAACAGCACTTCCGCCTGTTTGGTGCCATCGAGGGGCGCAACCCCAATGCGGCGTTCAATTCCGCCGAGTATCTGGCGCAAAACCCCGATGTTCGGGCGGCTGTTGGGTTTGGTCAAACCTTCACGAGCGCCTGGGACCATTATATCCAGTACGGCGCAGCGGAAGGGCGTTCCCCCAGCACGGATACCAATGGCTTCGATGCGAAAGCCTATCTTGCCCTCAACCCCGATGTCGCGGCGGCCGGGTATACCCAAGCGACGGCCCTTGCCCATTACACGTTCTTTGGCATTTTCGAGAGCCGGCGGGGCGTAATGCTGAACGGATCGGACCTCATCGCGGTTGGCGTTGAGACCCCCAGTGATGACGGGTTTATTCCGGCGGTTGGGCTTAATCCTTCGGTCCTCATCAACGCCGGTGGGCAGGCAGCGGCGGGCGACACGCTGGTTTTGACAAAAGACACCGCCCCAGGGCTGACGCAGATCGATCTGTCGCGCAGCAGCGATCAGAATCTGACGGGGGAGGCGGCGGGCAGCCCGCGCGGGCCGACATTGCAAGGCTTCGAGAATATCGATGGCAGCCGGTCTTTGCTCGATCTCTCCCTCACTGGGGTGGCGTGGGGGGATGGCGGGGGATCGGTGCTAACGGGCGGCGCCGGGCGCGACACGTTGACGGGCGGCGCGGGGGCCGATGCGCTGTCGGGCAATGACGGCAATGATTCCCTCGTTGGCGCTGCGGGGACCGATACCTTGGTGGGCGGGATTGGCAATGATACCCTATCGGGCGGGACGGGCAATGACACGCTCAGCGACGATGGCGGCGACGATCAAGGCTTTGGCGATGTCGGCGACGATATCATCGATTTGGGAGCGGGCCGCAATCGCGCCGACGGGGGCGACGGGAATGACACGATCACCGCAAATAGCGGGACGGAGACGTTAACGGGCGGGGCGGGGAATGACACTTTCCGCCTGACGACCGGCGCGCTTCAGTCGGCCGACGTTATCGACGGCGGGGCGGGGCAGGATGCGTTAGTGCTGGCCGTGACCGGCACGGATGCGAATAGCCTGACCTTCGATCCGAGTATAACGAGCGGACTGAGCAATCTTGATGCGCTGGTGCTCATGGATACAACGGGCACATCGGCTGCAAAACAGTTCCGCCTTGTGCTGACCGATGGATTTCTTGCCGCCAACGGCCGCAGTGACGGTTTGATCGTCGATGCGCGCGGCCTGCCCGCCGCCTCGCAGGTGGTTCTGGACCTGTCGCGCTTGACCGAAGCGTCCGCAAGCCTGCTGTCGGCGGGGTCGGTTCGCCTGCTTGTCTCGCCAAACGTCGAGGTTCGCGATCAGAATCAAATGCTGATCACATCGAGTTACAATGCTGCCGCCGCCAATCCTAAGCTGCTAACCGGTTCCGCCTTTGCGGTGATTTCGCAAACGGGCGTCACGGCGGGGCAGAGCGGGGCCTATAATGGCGACCGGACGATTCTCATCCCTGAGACGGTTGTAACCCCGCCAACCCCTCCCACCCCGCCGGTGGTCACGCCCACGTCGCCCAGCCCGACCCTGGCCTTAACCACGGGGCTGACGGATTCGCTCGTCCCCGTAACAGCAGGGACGAATGATAGTTTCACTGGCGGGGTCGGCACGCTGAACGGTACCGATGGGGTCAACGGCAACGGCGGAACCGATACGCTGACCCTCTCGGCTCAAGCGGGCGCGACGATCAATACCGCTGGAACGGCCACCGTTACCGATATCGATACGATCGCTCTGCAAACCGCAGCGGCGGCGACGCTGAACGGCACCGGCTTTACCACGATCGGCGAGGTGATCGTCACGGGTACCGGTGCGTTGACCGTCGTCACACCCAGCGCCAATCTTGCCACCAACACCCCCTTCGTCTTGGGTACGGGCTACGCCCAGACGCTTACCGACGCGAGCGGTCTGCTGACCTCCTATGCGCTGGCCGGATCGGCGGCGGGTGCGGGAATCTCGACGGCGCGCACCACCATTGCCCTCGCCGTGCGTTCGGCCAGCACGCTCACCAGCCTCACGACGGGGGCTGGGACGGCGACGCTCACCGGGACGGGTGCGCTCACCTTGGGGACCGTTACCGGCGCAACTCAGATCGATGGCAGCGCGATGACGGGTGCCCTCACCCACACCGCGACGGCGGCAACGGTCCGCTCCGGTTCGGCCAATGATACGATTACCCTGGGCGCCGCGACCTCCCGCATCGATTCCGGCGGGGGCAATGATACGATTACGGGCGGAGCAAATCTGACCGTCGCCGATACGATCCTTGGCGGGGCCGGGACCGACACTCTGACACTGACCGCCCGCACGGCCAACACCGACCTTGATAATGTGACCGGCATAGAGACGATCAGCCTCGCCAATGGTGCAAGCTACACCTATGTGATCTCGACTGGATCGGCCCAGGCGGGCGATGGGACTGCGGTGACATTTGATGCGAGCGCTTTGACCGGCAGCAATGTGCTGAGCTTAAAGGCTGACGCGACGACCGGCCATGCCATGACCGCTATCGGTGGCACCGGAGACGATTCTTTAGTGGGCGGAAATCTCGCGGACAGCCTGAGCGGCGGCGACGGCAACGACACGTTGGGCGGATCAATTGGCGACGATACGCTCATTGGCGGAAGCGGGAACGACTATCTGGGCGGCTTTGACGGGAACGATAGTTTAGTCGGCGGTACTGGCAATGATACTGTGTTTGGGCAAGCCGGCAACGACACTCTGGATGGAGGGCTTGGGGACGATAATCTCGATGGGGGGATTGGGAACGATAGCATCGACGGCGGTGTCGGGAACGATTACATCCCAGCGGATGCTGGGGACGATGAGTTGATTGGCGGCGACGGTTCTGACGTGCTCGACGGCAGCGCAGGCAACGACACGCTAAACGGCGGCGCGGGCGCCGACCAGATCTACGGTGCCCGTGGGAACGACACGCTGACCGGCGGGGCGGATAATGATACTTTCCATTTTGGTTCGGCGGACGCCGCGCCGACGGATCTGTCCGCCGCCGATAGCGGCGTGGACACGATTACCGATTTTGCGGCGAATGACGTCCTCTCCTTTAACATCAGCGCGCTGGGCATGACGAATAACGTCGCGCTGGTAAAGCTCGCGACGCTTTCGTCCGGCGGCGGTACGCTCACCAGTTTGGCAAATACGGCAACGGCGGGCGATGTCGATGTGGTCATTTTGCTGAACACGACCGGCTTTGCCTCTTACGCTGCCGCCCAGGCCGAGTTAAACGCGACCGCAGCCGCCATTACCGACAATTCGGGAAGCGCAATTGTGCTCTGGTATAGTTCAGTCGATACCAAGATTCATATTATGCACGATACCGATATCAGTGCGGGCGCTGGAACCGGCACGGAAATCGGGATCATCGGTAATTCGACCAGTGCAATGCTTTCGACGCTCGTCGGGGCCAATTTCACTTCTGTCGCGTAAGGGCGGAAGCGCCGTGACGGGAGGGCGCGTTAGACCGGCTCATGCTCCCGCAGGCGCGGCATGAGTTCCACGAGATTGCAGGGCTTGTGCCGCGCATCCAACTGCCAGCGCAGGATTTCGTCCCAACCGTCGCGGCAAGCGCTGGTGGAGCCGGGAAGCGCGAAAAGGTAGGTTCCGCGGGCAAGGCCGCCGGTGGCACGGCTTTGGATCGTCGAGGTGCCGATTTTCTGGAAGCTGATCCAGCGGAAAAGCTCGCCAAAGCCGGGGATTTCCTTTTCTACCACGGCCTTGAAAGCTTCCGGCATCACATCGCGCCCAGTCAGCCCGGTGCCGCCCGTGGTGATGACGCAATCGACCTCGGGATCGTCAATCCAAGCGTTGAGCTGGTCGATGATGGCGACGAGATCGTCCTTCAGCAGTACCCGCGCCGCCAGCGCATGCCCGGCACTGGTGAGGCGCTCTTGCAGCAGATCGCCGGAGCTATCTTCGGCCAAGCTGCGCCGGTCGGAGACGGTGAGCAGGGCGATATTCACCGGGCGGAAGGCACGGGTTTCGTCGATCTTGCTCATGTAATTATCTCCGACCGCAGAACAGGTTAGCGCGCCGCCACATCCATCGGCGCATATTGTCCCGGACGATAGGTCGGGATTTTACCGCCCGCAAGTGCGGTGAGACTATCGGTCGGCTGGCCCAGGCGCTTCTGATAGATCCAATAGTTCGCCAGCAGGCGTTTGCCGAAATTGCGGCTTTCGGCGAAAGGAATGCTTTCGACGAACAGCAGCGGGTCGCGCTGGGCGGCGGTGAGCGCGCCTTTGGTCGTCTCCTCGCCCTTCAGCATCTTATCGAGCTGGCCGATTCCAGCGCTGTAGCCGACGGCAAAGCGCAACAGATCACCCTTCACCAGATCGTGCCGCAGCAGGGTGGAGGCGAGGCGCTGGCCGAGGGTCATATTCACTGTCGGGTCGGAAAGCTCTTGGGCGTCATCGGGCGTCCCGCCTTTGCGCGCCATGGCGGTGGCGGTTCCCGGCATGATTTGCAGCAGCCCCTGCGCGCCCGACGGGTTCTTCGCCGCGACGGTGAAGTGCGATTCGTGCCGGGCAATCGCGTAGAGCAGGGCCGGGTTGACGGCAAAGCCTTGGCGCGGCGTCCAATGGGGGACCGGGTACAGCCCCGCATCATACCGTTCGCCCCGGCCCCGGAGGACCGATCCGGCGAGGCTCATGGCAAGGCCAGGGCTGCCGCCGCGCTCGGCCAAGGTCAACATTGGCAGGTAGAGTTCGGCAGGCAGGCGCGGCAGCGCGGCGCGCAATTCCGCTTCGGCGCGGGGCTTCAGGCCGATTTGCGTCAGCGCCAGCGCACGGGTGACGCCGGGAAAACGCTTGAGGCTAATCAGATCGCGCGCCGTGAGGTTCGGCAGTTCCCAATCCAGCGAAATATCCCACTGCAAGGTGCGGCGAGCGATGAGGCCGTAATAGCTATAGGGGGCTTCCGCCGCGCGGGTCAGCCACTGCTGGGCTTCGACGGTTTTGCCGGTGGCTTTCGCTGACCGATAGGCCCAGAAAGCGGCCCCGGCGCGGGTCCATTCGGAGGCGGCGGGCGAATCCCACACTTGCGCGAACAGGCCAAGCGCCTCGCCCTTCTTCCCCAACCGCCACGCGGCGAGCCCGCCGGTCCAGGCCCCATCGGGTAGTTTTTCGGCGGAGCGGGCGGCGGTCGTGGCGGCGGCGAGGGCCGCAGAATCTTGTCCCGCGAGGAACAGAAACTGCGCCAGCCGGGCGCGGGCTTGATCGAGCAGAACCGGATCGACGGTGTCTTCAGCCGCCGTAACCAATGCCAAGGCGTCGCGCGCCTTATCGGCACTATTCACCCGCTTCAGTTTGGCGCTCAGCGCGGGCCAACCTTTGCCGGGATTGGCCGAGCTATAGGGTTTGTCGCGCCAGCTTATATCCTCGTCGCCGGAGCGGGCGAAGCTGGCGTTTTGCTTTAGCTTCGGCAGCGCGGGCGCGCCCGTCTTCGGCTTGCGGTTTTGGGCGATGGCATAGAGGCGCGGCGCTTCGGTTTGGTCCATGAAGGCCAAAAGCCAGCGCCGCAGTTCCTCATAGCTCGCCTTATAGGGCGTCTGCAGATAGCGGTGCGCGAGGATATGGCCGACGAGCTGCCGGTCGGTCAAAGCGCCGATCAGCTTGTCGGCGGTGGCCCAATCGGCGGCGTCATGGGCTTCGAGAATCTTCCGATACAGCACAACGTCGCCATCGCGCAGCACATCGGGGAGGGTTTGAGAGGTTTCGTCCGTGGGGACAGTGGGACCCGGCGTGTAGACCGCGACCTCATCGGGCAGCGCTACCGGCGCCGCGCCTATTGAGGGTCGGGAAAAGGCCAGCAGCGGGCCGAGAAGGAGGACGGGAACCGAAAGCGAGGTTGCGAAAAGCAAAAAGCCCCGCCCACGGGTGCCGAAGCCCCCTTGAGTCGTACGAGTGTTGGTCATTGCCTGCTGTAGATAGAGCGGCGACAGTTTCGTGACAAGTAGGAAAATCCGCAACAGGTGTGGGCACAGTGTCACACAAACATGCCAACCGGCTAGAATTTATGGCTTTTTTACGACTGTATAAGGGTCTCTAGTCTATCGGCGAGTATTAGAAAATCTCGCCACGCATCGCGCTTTTGTCCAGGCGAGCGCAGTAAATACGAAGGATGATAGGAGGGCAGCATAGGTATTGTTGCGCCGCGTGAATCAGTCCAATCAAACCAACGCCCGCGCAGCTTTGTAATACCGTCCGTCCGTCCTAAAAGAGTCTGAGCAGGCGTGCCGCCCGCGAGCAGGACAACCTTAGGATTCATCAGAAAAAGGAAGCGTTCGACGAACGGAAGACATAAGGCCAACTCGGCATCGGTGGGCTTGCGATTTCCTGGAGGACGCCAGAACACCATGTTTGTTATGCACACGCCACTGCGGTCGCGTCCGATGGCCGCCAGCATCTTATCGAGCATCTGCCCGGCAGGCCCGACGAAGGGTTTTCCTAAGCGATCCTCCTCGCCGCCCGGTGCCTCGCCGATCACCAGCAGCGGGGCATTCACCGCACCATCGTAAACGACGGTAGACATGGCGGTTTGCTTTAAGGCGCACCCATCGAAGCTGCGAATGGCGGCATCCAGCGCGGCAATCGATGTGCACCCGGCGGCTAGGCTGCGCGCATCTGCTAGCCCCCGGTCGGGCGACAGGGCGGCGAGATCGAGCGGGGGGGCAGCGGCGCGCGGCGTGCTAAGCGGCTCCGGGTTTGGACGCACAGGGCGGCTTTCCGGCGGTCGAACGGCCAGCGGCGGCGGCTCGGCCCGGCGGCGGTCCAGGGGCTCATCGCCCATAGCCTCATCGACCCCAAGGGCGAGGTAGAAGTCGAGCAGCTTGCGGGCGAGATCGGTTTCCAGCATAGCGCTTAGGTTTACCGAAGTTGGGCGGCCCGCGCCATTCCGATCACGGCGGGCCCGCGCGGCAGATCGAGAGTTCCGTCTCGCCCGAGGGGGACTGGGGAAGCCAGAGCTTATGCGTTTGGCGGGGAACGCGCAGCGGCGCGCAGGGCAGCGCCGCGCGGATCCCCGGGCCGGTTTGCGCGCCGATGAGGGCATAGGTCGTTCCCGCAACCGGGGGGGCGGCGAGCGTGGCGTCGCGCCCCTCGTCGCAGGTTTTTAGCGCCCGCGCTGCATAGAGGCTATTGATCGGGATGTGGTTTTGCGCGGCAAGATTCTGCAGATCGACGATTACCGGCCAATCTTCGATGGGGGCGCACCCGAAGGGCGGGGCGACAATCAACCGCTCGCTGTGGGCGAAATGGCGTTCCCACGTCGCGTTATCGATCAAGGGCGTGCGCCGGTCGCTCATCTCGTGCCGCGCGGTTTTCAGCATGGGGCCTGCGTCAATGATTTGCAGCGCCAGAAGCGTCACAAGCAGGCCGTATTTCGGTGCCGGGCGGAGGCGTTTGTTTAAAATGAACAGTGAATATCCCACCAGCCCATAGCCAACCGGCCAGAAAAACCGCCCCGAGTTGCGGAACTGCGCGACGATCTGGAGCCATTCTGGCGGAAGATCGATACTGAGAATAAGATAGTTTCCAACATAGACTTTATTCGATACGGCATAGATCAAGAATAGTACCAGAAGGGCGGGCAAGCCCAAGTCGGCCCAGCGCGGCCAGCGGGAGGGCCGCCGCGCGACCAGCATCCCCGCCAGCACTAGCCCAAGGCTTCCCGCGCCAAGATAGGCAAACCCTTCGTGCTGCAAGCCCGTGGCATCCAGAACGCCCTGCCCCGGAAAAATGCCGCTGCGCTGGGGAAGGAAAGGACTGAGGAGATTGAGCGACGCTTGGCCAAAGTTATCCGGCGGCAAGGGTGTTATTCCTTGGCCGATCAACCCGATCCCATAGGCAAGGCCGATCATGAGGCCAAGCCCCGAGAGATAGTCGCGCGCCAGCATTTTCGCCGGTGTGGGGGAGGCCAGCGCCGCGCGAAGCGTCGCGCTTAAAAAGAGCGGGAACACCATGGCCCAAAGGTAGGCATGGGTTAGAAAGGCAAGGCTCGATAGAAGCAGCAATCGCCCTTGAAAGCCGGGCCGGTTTCGCACCACCTCTGCTAAGCCAACCAGTAGGATCCAATGATTCAAAAGGGCTATATGGCCGAATCGGAATAGAAAAAACGGCGTAAAGGTAAAAAACCCACCCGCAAGAAGCGCGGCCGGGCCGCGCAACCCGCAGGCTCGCGCAAAATAACTTCCGGCGGCGGTTTGGAGAATAATCGAGAGGGCTAAGCAGGCTGGGTAAATATTGGGGGCCGATGCCAAGGGTAGAAGTTTGGCAAGAAACGCCGCGAGTGGATAAGAGTCGGTATAATATATATTGTAACCGAACGGTATCCCCAGATCATCGACCGCGAAAATGGGAAAATGCCAGGGTTCTGTCCAAAAATAGAGGAAACCGTTTAGGGTCATCCCATAATCTGGGTTTACACTCGTATGCCAATCGTGAACATCGGCGGTCAAGGTGGGAAATGGAATTATAAAAAAAACTAGAATAGCACCAATTATTATAGATATCAGGAAATTATATTTATCAGAATATTGCTCTAATTTTAGCATGATAAATATTCTTTTCTAACTATCTTAAATTATTATAAATTATATCCCGGCACGTGTTTTAAGGCTCAATTTTATAGAAACCACTCCCCCGTGAGGAGATAATTTCTTAGCCTCTTAAATAAAATTTTAGCGCTTTGACTTCCCGCCTGTAAAGCGTAAATCCGCTCTATATGGGGCGCAAGCCTCAGTCTCAATCCCGGACAGGGTGCAAGAAGGAGAGTTCGAATGGTGCAGAAATTGACGGCGACGGAACGGGCAGACGCGCTGGGGCAGCTTTCCGGCTGGACCCATGAGCCCACCCGCGACGCGATTACCAAAAGCTTCCGCTTCAAGGATTTTTCCGCCGCCTGGGGCTTCATGAGCCAAGTCGCGCTGGCGGCGGAAAAGGCCGACCATCACCCGGAATGGTTCAACGTCTATAACCGCGTCGATGTATTGCTAACGACGCACGATTGCGACGGTCTCTCGACGCGCGATGTGGCGCTGGCGCGGGTGATGGACGGGTTGGCTGTTTAGCGGGAGTACCCTCAGGCTTTCTTGACGAACTCTGATTTCAGGTTCATCGCGCCGATCCCATCGATTTTGCAGGAAATATTATGCCCGTCGGTCGCCTCGACCAGACGAATAGACTTAACCTTGGTGCCGCCTTTGACGACGAGGGACGAGCCTTTCACCTTCAGGTCTTTGATGACCGTGACGGTATCGCCATCGGCCAGCGGGTTGCCATTGGCGTCTTTCACGCCCTGCTCCGCCGCCTCGGCGCTCGCTTCGCCGGGGTTCCACTCGTGTGCGCACTCCGGGCAGATCCATAGATCGCCGTCTTGATAGACATGCTCGGAGCCACACTGCGGGCAGTTCAAATTTTCCATGATTTACCGTGCTGGCCTTGTGTTCGAAAAACTTAACCCAGAACGATAAGGGTTTGCGCGGGCAAGGTCCAGCGGGTTCACTAGGGTGGGGGTATTCGCCTCACCCCCAGGCCATTTCCCCCTTCACCACTTTCGCGCCAAGCTCCAGCGAGCTTTCGGACGCAAGGCCGGGATAGCGGGCTTTCATGGCGGCGCTCAGGGCTTTGCTGTCGGCGGCTTTTGCAGCCTCTTGCTCGTAGGCGAGAAGATAGGCGCGGGTGAAGGCAATCGCGCTGGCGTCGGTCTTCGATGAGGGGAGCAAATGCCCCGCGACAACGATTTTCGGCTTGCGAGCGGCCAGTGCGTCGAGGGATTTGACCCAGGTTTTCCGATCCGCCGGCGTCGGGCTATCGGCCATCCAGACGTGATGATCGGCCACCACCAACACCCCGCCGAAGGCAGCTTTCAGGCTGGGAACCCACACGTAGGTGGAATGCGGATGGCCCGGCTCGGCGATCAATTCGATACGATGCCCACCCAGGGTGAAGCTGCGGGCGTCGGTCGCCTCGGGAATCACGACGTCGGCCAGGGTTTGCGGGCCGTTTTCCTTCAACTGCGGGCCCCAGACCGCCAGTTTCTTGCTCACATTGCCGTTGATGCCCGCAACGATTTCGGCAGTCGAAAGCACCCGCGCTGCCGGGAAGGCGGCTTTGACCGGGCCAAGGCTAAAGTAATAATCAGGGTCTTTTTGCGTCACCAGAATCGTCGTTAGCTTTTTGCCCGTCGCTTTGATGGCGGCGGCCAGCGCTCGCCCATCCGCGAGGGTGAAGCCACCGTCGATCAAAATAGCCTCGTCGCCCGCCGTCAAGAGAACCGGTGCGCGGTTGAAACCGCTGGCGTCGGCGGGGAACGCCATCCAGGAAAGCGCCGGTTTTGCCGCCAGGGCCTCGGTGCCAAGGCTGGCGGTTGCCCCAAGGGCGATAAGGGTTTTTAAGGCGTCGCGGCGGGTGACCATGTCAGAGATTCCTTTTTAGAAAGAGAGTTGCTTGAGAAAGGCGTCGAGCCCGCCGAACAGGATCGTGCCGGGCAGCAGGTGCCGCCGCCCGGTGCCGTCGGTGAGGACAAGCGTGGGAACGCCCTGCGCCGCAAAGGCGTGCAGATCGGCCTGTGCCTTCGCCGTCCGCGTGCGGTTGGTGGCGAGAAGATCGGCATTGGGCGCGGCCAGGCGCGCGGCAGCAGCGGTCAGGCCGAGGCCTTGCAGAACCGCCCCGAGGGTCGGCAGGGCGGTAACATCCAGCCCATCGACATACCGGGCTTCCTGGATGGCAGCCAAAGCTTCGATTTCCCGGCTTGGTTCAGTCAAAAACACGGCGGTTAAGGCCAGGGTGGCGGGGCCGGAATCCAGCAGCTTGCTGTGATCCCCTAAAACGCCGTGCCGATAGGTTTCGGTGAAGCGCTGGCCGCTCAAGCGGGCGATGCGCTCGTCATTCGACCACGCATAGGCGGCGAACGCCGCATCCATCGGGCGCGCGCCTTCGCCCGAAAACATCCCGGTTGGCGCGGGGACTACCGTTAGTCCCGGCGTTGCTGCCAAGCGTTTCACGGCGGGGGCCGCGCCGTAGCACCAGCCGCAGAGCGGATCGAAGAGATAGGTGATCGTGGGGGTTGCTTGCATCGGGGGGCTCCTTGTGGGGCGACAATGCCGGGATTAGGATGTTAGGAGAAGGTCAACAAAAAAAACAAACTGTCTGCTATAACCAGACAATTGAAGAGCCGAGAGGATGATGCGTGCGCCGATGAATTTGAACCGGCTGGCCTATTTTGCGGCGGTGGTCGATGCAGGCTCCTTCACCGGGGCCGCCGAGCGCCTGGGGCTAACGAAAGCGGTTGTCAGTCAGCAGGTTGCTAAGTTGGAGCAGGATTTGGGCACTAGCTTGTTGGTGCGCACAACCCGCCGGGTTCACCCCACCGAGGCGGGCCAACGTTTCTATACGCGCTGCACGGTGATTTTGCGGGAGTCGGAGGATGCGTTTGATGAAATGGCGCAAGGCGCTGCGGCCCCCACGGGCACGCTGCGCCTCACGGCACCGTTCGACTATGGCATGCAGGTGGTCGTGCCCGCCGTTACCGATTTTCTGGCTCGCTACCCCAGTTGCACCGCCGAGCTGACGCTGACCGACCAAACCCTGGACCTTGTGGCCGGAAAAATCGATATGGCGATTCGCGTCGGCTGGTTGAGCGATTCCAGTCTACAGGCTCGGCGCATTGGCGGTTTCCGGCAAGTTCTGGTTGCCGCGCCCCCCTTCGCCGCCGCCGTGGCGGCCTGTGACGATCCGCAAGATCTGGCCCCGCTACCGTTTATAGCGAATCGGGCCTTGCGCGACCCCCTGCAGTGGCAGTTTTCCCGCGATGCGATCGACCGCCGCGCGGTTCGATTTCGCGCCGCGCTGTCCATCGATACAACTTTGGGCGTGCATGCGGCCGTGATGGCCGGGGCGGGCCTGTCGGTTTTACCGGATTTTCTGGTGGAGGCCGATCTTGTCGCTGGGCGTCTGCTGGCGGTGCTGCCCGAGTGGGGCTTGCCTGCCGGGGGGATCCACGCCGTCTTTCCCGCCGCGCGGTTTCGGCCCGCCAAGGTGAGTGCCTTTGTTGATCTTCTTGGTCAGCACCAGCGAACCCGGGACAGGCCGGTTTCCCCTGCCCCTTGACCCCCCTCCCCCAACCCGGCAAGGTCTTATCCCCTTAAGGGGCTGGTCGCATAAATAGGGTTGGGGCGATGATTACGGATCTCTTGGAAAAACTCACCCACGGGCAGGATTTGACCCGCCAGGAACTCGCTTTCGCCCTGGACGATCTCATCGATGGCAACTGCCCCGACGTTCAATTCGCCGGGCTGTTGATGGGCCTGCGGATTAAGGGCGAGACCGTGGAAGAGTTGATCGGGGCCGCCTCCGTCCTCCGGGCCCGCGCGCTACAACTGCCGCTGGCCACGCGCCCGCTCCTCTGCACGGCGGGCACCGGCGGCGATGGCGCGGGGGGGCTCAACCTCTCGACGACGGCGGCGCTCATCGCCGCCGGTGCTGGTGCGACGGTGGCCAAGCACGGCAATCGGGCGGTCTCGTCCAAAAGCGGTAGTTCCGACGTGCTCGAAGCCTTGGGCGTTCCGGTTGATCTGTCGATTGAAGCGACGGCGCGCGGGATTGAGACCATCGGCATCGGCTTTCTGTTTGCCCCGCTCTATCACCCGGCGACCAAGGCGGTGGCGACCATCCGCCGGGCCTTGGGCATTCGCACCCTATTCAACCTGCTGGGGCCGCTGACCAACCCCGCCCATGTGCGTAAGCAATGCGTGGGCGTGTATCACCCCTCCAAGCTGCGCATTATGGCCGAGGCGCTGGCTGGTCTCGATTGCGAACGCGCCCTGGTGATTTCGGCGGACATTGGGCTGGATGAAGTCGCGCCCCAGGGCAAAACCTATGTTGCCTCCTTGCGCAACGGCGCGATTGAGGAATTCACCGTCACCCCCGCCGATTTTGGCTTCGAGGAGCAGCCTTTGAGCGTCATCAAGGGCGGCACACCGCAGGAGAATGCGGCGGCGTTGCTGACCATTCTGCGCGGCGAAGATCACCCCGGTCGGCAAACTGTGCTGATGAACGCCTCCGCTGCCCTGGTCGCCGCCGATCTGGCGGATGATTTTAAAGGTGGGGTTGCTTTGGCCCAAGCGGCGATTGCGTCCGGCGCGGCCCTGGCGAAGCTCGATGGGCTGCGCGCCCTGAAGAATGAGGCATAAGATGACCACACTCACCAATCGCCTGAAACCGATCTGCGACCGCCGGGCGGAGGATGTGGCCGCCGGGAAAGCTCAGCGCTCCCTCGCCGAGATCGAACGGGAGATCGCTACCCTGCCGCCGACGCGCGGGTTTACCCGCGCCGTCACCGAACCGGGCGCGCTGCGCGTGATCGCCGAAATCAAACGCGCCTCCCCTTCGGCCGGAACCATCCGTGCCGACAGCGACCCGGTGGCGATTGCCCGTTCTTATGAGGCCGCAGGCGCGTCCGCCCTCTCCATCCTCACCGAGCCCCATTGGTTCCACGGTGTCGATGCCGAACTGCAAGCCGCGCGCGCTCAGGTGAATATCCCAGTGCTGCGCAAAGATTTTATCGTCGATCCCTGGCAGGTTGCCGAAACCCGCCTGATGGCCGACGCCTGCCTGCTCATCGTCGCCGTGCTGGGGGAAGCGACTGCCGACTATCTCGCCCAGGCCCGCGCCTATGGGCTCGATGCCTTGGTCGAAGTCCACGATGAAGCGGAAATGGCCATCGCGCTGAAATCCGGGGCCGAGCTGATCGGCGTCAACAACCGCGACCTCACCACCTTCATTATCGACCTTGCCAATGCCGAGCGCTTGCGCCCGATGGTGCCGCCCGGTATCGGCTTCGTGGCCGAAAGCGGGTTGGAAACGCCGGAGGATTTCGCCCGCATGTGCAGTATCGACGCCCAGGCCGTGCTCGTGGGGTCTGCTTTGATGCGCGCGCCGGAGCCGGGGGCGCAGTTGCGGTATCTGTTGGGGCAGGGCTGAGGGTCAGGGGCGCTGCCCCCGACACCCCCACTCAAGGGGCTTGCCCCTTGAGAATCCTTTTTACTATTTCGAGCCTGTCTGCCCATTTTTCTTGAATAAGAAATGGGATTACTAAGGGGCAAAGCCCCTTGGTTGGGGTTGTCCCTGCGCGTTTGACGCGCAAAGCGCGTTAGGGGCGACGCCCCTAACCTATCGAAGGAACATCACCGATGGTGCGTGTAAAAATCTGCGGGCTCACGCGACTGGGCGATGCGTTGCACGCGGCGGCCTGCGGGGCTGATGCTTTGGGGTTTATCGTGTGGCCGGGATCGAAGCGCTTTATTAGCGTGCCCGATTTGGCGCGGTTGCGGCGGGAGTTGCCGCCGTTTGTGCAGACGGTGGCGGTAACGGTGAATGCAACCCCGGCGGAGATTGTGGCGCTCTGGCACCAAACGGGGGTGAGCGCGGTGCAGCTTCATGGCGATGAGACGCCGGAGGCCTATCGCAGTTTGCCCATGCCGATCATCAAAGCGTTTCGCGCGCCGCCGCTCGCGGCTGAGTTGGATGCGTGGGACGCGGTGGCGTTTTTGGCCGATGGCGCGGCTGCCGGTCATTACGGCGGGTCGGGGGTGGTGGCGGATACAGCGACCGTCGAGGCGCTGGCGGCGACCGGGCGGCTGGTGCTGGCAGGCGGGCTGACGCCGGAAACGGTGGCCGACGCGGTGCGGCGGGTTCGGCCTTACGCGGTCGATGTGGCGAGTGGCACGGAAGTGCTCACCGAGGGCGGAACGCAGTCCGGCGTGAAAGACCCCGAACGGGTTCGGGCCTTCATTGAGAAAGCAAAAGCCGCGCTGCCTTAATCGCGCCACAAGGTTACCGGGAGCTAAACTGAAACTCTGCCCGTTGTAATTTGATTAGAGGCGGTTCCAGGGGTAAGTCTAGTGGCACGGAAGACGGCGAAAACGACCGAAACTTCCGAAAGAAAAACCCTCAATGACTTGCCTGATCTAAGTAAGGAACGCATCATGACGAAGATTGCTACCGGTTTTGCTGTTCTGGTTCTCTCTGTGTCGGGCATGGCCCTCGCGTCGGGTGCAACGACCGCTCCCGCAACGGCACCGGTTGCTCCCGTGAAGGCCTCGGCCGCCGCGACCACCACCCAGGCCCCCGCCGCCGGTGTGACCCAGCAGGCTCCGAAGGTTCAGGCGCCGGTTCAGGCTGTCGCCCCGGCGACCAGCACCGAAACCAAATCGGTTACGCCGACCGTGAAGCCGGTCACGCCCGAGGCTGGCAAGGCCGATGTGAAGGCGGACGTGAAAACCGATGTGAAGAAGACCGATGATAAGGTCATTCAAGGCGCGGCCCCGGCCCCGGCTCCGAAGACGACGACCAACTAAGCGGGTCTAACGCAGAGGCATGAGGAGGGGGCGCGGCGTAAGCTGCGCCCCTTTTTCGTTTCGTGTTTCACGTGAAACATCACTTGCCGATACAGAACTCGGCGAAGATCAACCCCAGAATATCCTCGACATCGACGCGCCCGACGATCCGCCCGAGCCCGCGCAGGGCAAGCCGCACATCCTCGGTAATCAATTCGGGCACGTGGCCCGAGAGGGCGCGCTGAAGCGCCTCGCAGGTTTCGCTGAGGGCGGCACGGTGGCGGTTCCGCGTTAGCAAGGGATCGGCTCCGGTCGAGAGCAAAGCCTCGGCCCGTTCGGTCAGGCGGACCATCAGCCCCTCGAACCCCAGGCCATCGCGCACCGAGAGCGGTTGCCAGCCCGCAGCTTCCGCCTCGGTGATTGCCCCCTGCCCCGCGTCGCTTTTGGTCAGCAGGCGGATGGTTTCGGCGCGGGTAAGCCAGGGGGTGAGTTCGTCCGGCACGCGCGGCCAGTCGGCCCGGTCCAGCAGCACCAGGGCGAGATCGGCCTGATCGGCGCGGGCGCGGGCGCGGCGAATGCCTTCCGCTTCAATCGGATCATTGGTCTCGCGCAAGCCTGCCGTATCGACCAGGGTGACCGGATAGCCGCCCAAGTCCAGATGCAGTTCGATCACGTCGCGCGTCGTGCCCGCCCGGTCGGACACAATCGCCGCCTCCCGGCCGGCGAGCGCGTTCAGCAGGCTCGACTTACCCGCATTGGGGGGGCCGAGAATGACGATGGTCAAGCCCTGGCGCAGCCGCTCGCCGCGCCCATCGGCCAGATGGGTTTGCATCTCGCCGAGCAGCGCCGCAAGGTCGGGCCGGGTTGCGGCGAGAAGATCGGCCGGCACATCCTCTTCCTCGACGAAATCGATGGTCGCTTCACAATGGGCCAGCGCCCGCATCAACCGCGCTTGCCAGCCGGTGACGAGCGCGCCCAAAGCCCCATCCAACTGGCGCACGGCTTGGCGGCGTTGGGCCTCGGTTTCGGCGTCAATCAGGTCGGCGAGACCCTCGACTTCCGTCAGGTCGAGCTTGCCATTGTCGAAGGCGCGCCGGGTAAACTCCCCCGGCTCGGCCAAGCGCACCCCCGGCACGCGGCACGCGGCGGTGAGCAACGCGGCCAGCACGGCGCGGCTGCCATGAACCTGAAACTCCGCCACATCCTCGCCCGTGAAACTACCCGGCGCGGGGAACCAGAGCAGCAAGCCCTTATCGAGCAACGCGCCGTCGGCGGGGTTGTAGAAGCCGGCGAGTTTCGCTTCTCGTGCAGGCGGTCGGGGTCGCCGGGTCAAGGTTTCGGCCAAGGCCCCCGCCTGCGGCCCGGAGGCGCGCAAAACGGCGACCCCCGCCCGTCCGGGGGCAGTGGCGACGGCGATGATCGTCTCGGCCACGGGGGTCACGCTTTTTCGGGGATCTTCTGATCGGGGGCGATCATCAGCCGTTCAACACGCCCGCCCTGGCGCAGGTGGGTTTCCAGAATCTCATCGATATCGGCGGCGGTGCGCGCCTGATACCAAATGCCTTCGGGGTAGATGACGATCGTCGGGCCGAACTCGCAGCGGTCGAGACAGGCCGCGCCATTCACGCGAACCCCTTTGATGCCGAGTTCCTTGGCGCGGGCTTTGGCGTAATCGCGCAGCTTTTCCGAACCCGAGGCGGCGCAGGAGCCGCGCGGGTGGCCGTCGGGGCGGCGGTTGGTACACATGAAAAAATGAGCTTCAAAATAGAGGCCTGGATCGGTGGCTAAACGGGGCATCGCTCTCTCGGTATCGGGGGGTTGAACCGGGCGGTTTAGTCCCCAGGTTAACCCTGTTAAATTTCAAGTCTTGCGCGGTGTTGAGACTATCGGTCCAATGGCCGCAGCGCAATCTTTCGGGGAAGAAACCGATGCCGGGCACCGTCACCATCACCACGCCTGCGGGCGAAACCTTTAGCGCCTATGAGGTCAAGCCCGAGGGCACGCCGAGAGCGGGGCTCGTGCTGATCCAGGAGATTTTCGGCGTCAATCAGGTGATGCGCGATCTCGCCGCCGATTTCGCGGGTCAAGGCTACCATGTGCTGGTGCCGGATCTGTTTTGGCGGCAGGAGCCGGGCGTCGATATTACCGATAAGACCGAAGCCGAATGGCAAAAGGCCTTCGCCCTGCTGAACGGTTTCGATCAAGCCAAGGGCATCGCCGACATTCAGGCGACGATTACGCACCTGCGCGGCCTTGGCGTCGGGAAAGTCGGCGCGGTCGGCTATTGCCTCGGCGGGCGTTTAGCGGTGATGAGCGTTATCGGCACCGATGTGGACGCCTCGGTCTCCTACTATGGCGTCATGCTGGGGGGGCTCGTGCCCGAGTTCGACAAGATCAAAGTGCCGCTACTGGCCCATGTGGCGGAGCTCGATAAGTTCCTCCCGCCGGAAGAGCGCGATCACGTGTTAGCCGGTTGGGCCGGAAAGCCGGGGATCGTCGCCCACCTCTATACGGGGCAGGAGCACGCCTTCGCCCGCGTTGGCGGTGAGCATTATAATGCCGAGGCCGCGACGCTCGCCAATAGCCGCACTGCCGACTTCCTGCGCACCGCGCTTGCTGCGTAACCGGAGCTTCTCGCAATGACCAAAACCCACGCCATCCGGCTGTATGAATTCGGCGGCCCGGAAGTGCTGAAATGGGAAGAGATCGATCTTCTCGCCCCTGGCCCCGGTGAAGTGCTGATTCGGCAAACCGCCATCGGGCTCAACTTTATCGAAATCTACCAGCGCACGGGCCTTTACCCCCTGCCCTTGCCCCTCGTGCTGGGCCAAGAGGGCGCGGGCATCGTCGAGGCGATTGGCCCCGGCGTGACCGAGGTGAAAATCGGCGACCGGGTGGCCTATGCGAGCGGCGGCCCCTCCGGTGCTTATGCCGAAAAGCGCCTCTACCCGGCGAACCGTTTGGTGCCGCTGCCCGACGGTATCAGCGACGAAATCGCCGCCGCGATCATGCTGGGCGGCATGACGGCGCGCTACCTGATTAAGGAAACCTTCCCGCTGAAACCCGGCCATACGGTGCTTTACCATGCCGCTGCGGGCGGGGTGGGGCAGATTGCCGTGCAATGGGCGAAGCAGTTGGGCGCAACTGTGATCGGCACTGTTTCTGCCGGAAAGGTCGATCTCGCCATATCCCTGGGCTGCGATCATGTGCTGGTGAGCGGGCAGGACGATATCGCCGCGAAGGTGAAGGAGATTACCGGCGGGCGCGGCGTCGATGTCGTCTATGATTCGGTCGGGAAAGATACGTGGGAGGGGTCGCTCGATTCGCTCGCCCCGCGCGGCATGATGGTGACGTTTGGCAATGCCTCCGGCCCAGTGCCCGCGATTCAGCCCCTCACGCTTTCGGCGAAAGGTTCGTTGTTCCTGACACGCCCCACCCTCGGCCATTACATCGCAACGCGTGACGCCCTGCTCGCCAATGCGAATGATTTGTTCGACGCGGTTCTATCGGGCGCGCTCAAGGTTCACGTGAATCAAACCTTCGCGCTGAAAGACGTGGCCGACGCCCATATCGCCCTGGCCGAACGCCGGACCACGGGCGCGACGGTGCTGCTGCCGTAGAGCGTTTTGTGCGGCCCCAAAATCAACCTCGAATTTGGTGCTAATAAATGGTACTAAATTCTCTGTGAAGAAGCGTCACAAAGCCACGCTGGAGCTGATCTTCGCTCGCCCGGTCAGCGGTTCAATCCGTTGGGCCGACATTGAGGCGCTGTTTGCGGCCCTTGGGGCGGAGATCAGCGCGCGGGAAGGCTCGCGCGTCGGCGTGGTCCTGTTCGGCGAGGTGCGCGTGTTCCATCGCCCGCATCCTTCGCCGGATACAGATAAAGGCGCGGTTGCCAGTATCCGAAAATGGCTGGACGAACACGGAGTAAGGCCATGAAGAATGTTCTAGAGATCGGCGGCGAGAAGGCGGTCATCGCTTTCGATCCCGAAATACAGATGTTGCGGGGCGAGTTTGTTGGCTTGACGGGCGGGGCCGATTTCTATGCTGAGAGTGTGAGCGACCTGATTGAGGAAGGCCGAAAGTCCCTGGCCGTCTATCTTGCAATGTGCCAGGAAAAGGGCATCGAGCCGCGCCGGAAATTCTCCGGTAAGTTCAACGTTCGCCTTGATCCCGACGATCATGCGGCAGCGGTTATCGCCGCTGCCGCCGCAGGCAAGAGCCTGAATGAATGGATCGCCGGGACAATCAGAGAGGCCGCCCACGAGCGGGAATGCGCCTAGCCTTCCCTATCCCATTAGATGAAACCCGCCATCAATGAAGAGCGTCTCGCCCGTCATGATCCTCGCCGCATCGGTGGCGAGTAGGGCGGTTGCGAGGCCCACGTCTTCGATCGTGGCGAGGCGGTGCCCAGGGGTGCGCTCCTGGGTCTCTTCGATCAGCGCCTCGAAATCGGCAAGGCCAGAGGCGGCACGGGTGCGGATCGGGCCGGGCGAGAGGATATGGACGCGGATGTTCTTCGGCGCAAGCTCGGCGGCTAAATAGCGTCCGGCGCTCTCGAGCGCGGCTTTGACCGGCCCCATGAGATTATAATGCTCCACGACTTTTTGCGCGCCGAGATAGGACATGGCGAAGAGGGTGCCGCCGTCCGTCATCAGGGGCTCGGCGAGCTTTGCCATGCGGATGAAGGAATGGCAGGAGATGTCCATTGCCTCGGCAAAGCCGGGGCCGGAGCTGTCGGTGAGGCGGCCTTGCAGATCGTCCTTGGGGGCGAAGGCGATGGAGTGGATGAGGAAATCGAGCTTGCCCCAGCGCGCGGCGATGGTCTCGAACACCGCCTCCAGCGCGCCGGGTTCCGCGACGTTTAGGGGCAGGAAGAGGTCGGCCCCAAGCCCCTCCGCGAGCGGCGCGACATGGGGTTTCGCCTTCTCGTTCAGAAAGGTTATCGCCAACTCGGCCCCCAGGGCGCGGGTGGCTTGGGCACAGCCGTAGGCGATAGACTGCGCGTTGGCGATACCGACGATCAGGCCCTTCTTGCCGTCGAGGCGCAGGCGCGCGGGATCGAAGGGATTCGGGATTGTCGTCATTGCAGGGCTCCCTAAGGGGTCCGTCTCTTGCCGGAACCCGTGGTTTTGCGTAAGGTCCGCGCCATGATGCAGAAATTTGATGTCATTGTCGTGGGCGGTGGGCACGCCGGTACGGAAGCCGCCGCGTCTGCGGCCCGAATGGGCGCGCGCACCCTGTTGCTCACCCACCGGAAAGACACGGTGGGCGCGATGTCGTGCAACCCCGCTATTGGCGGCTTGGGCAAAGGCCATCTGGTGCGCGAGATCGACGCGTTGGATGGGATCATGGCGCGCGCTATCGACCGGGGCGGGATTCAGTTCCGTATTCTCAACCAGTCGAAGGGCCCTGCGGTGCGCGGCCCGCGCGCCCAGGCCGACCGCAAGCTTTATGCGGCGGCGGTGCAAGACCTGCTCGCCGAAACGCCGAACCTCGTGATTCACGAAGGCGCGGCGGTTGATCTGCGTTTTTCGGGTACGCCGGGCACGGATGAGCGCATCAGTGCCGTGGTGCTCGGCGATGGCACGGAGATGGCGACGGGCGCGGTGGTGCTGACCACGGGAACCTTCCTGAATGGGCTCATCCATATCGGCGAAACCCAGATTCCGGCGGGGCGCGTTGGCGAACCGCCAGCGCTGGGCCTGTCCGAAGCGCTCTTGTCGCGCGGCTTTGCCTTGGGGCGGCTGAAGACCGGAACCCCCGCGCGGCTCGATGGGCGCACGATCGATTGGGCCGCCCTGGAGAGCCAGAAGGGCGACACGCCGCCGCCCCCCTTCTCGTACCTCACGGATAAGATCAGCACGCCGCAGGTGGACTGCGGCATTACCTATACGACCGAAGACACTCATCGCATTATCCGCGAAAACCTGCACCGCGCGCCGATGTATAGCGGCCAGATCGCCAGCACCGGCCCGCGCTACTGCCCCTCGATTGAAGATAAGGTGGTGCGCTTTGCCGACCGCACGGCGCATCAAATTTTCCTGGAGCCGGAAGGTTTGGACGATCCCACCGTCTACCCGAACGGGATTTCCACCTCGCTGCCGGAGGACGTGCAGCGCTTGGTGATCGCCTCGATTCCGGGCTTGGAAAAGACCATCATCATTCGGCCCGGCTATGCCATCGAATATGATTACGTCGATCCGCGCGAGCTGCGGGCGACGCTGGAAACCAAGCGCGTTACGGGGCTGTTTTTCGCGGGCCAGATCAATGGCACCACGGGGTACGAGGAAGCTGCCGCGCAAGGCTTGATCGCCGGGCTCAATGCGGCCCTGCGCGCGGGCGGCGGCGAGGCGGATTTCACGCTGGACCGCAGCCAGGCCTATATTGGCGTGATGATCGACGATCTCACGACGCGCGGCACGGCTGAGCCCTACCGCATGTTTACCAGCCGGGCGGAGTATCGCCTGTCTTTGCGCGCCGATAATGCCGACCAGCGCCTGACCAACCTCGGCACTGCCATCGGCCTTGTCGGGTCGGAGCGCGCCCGCGTATACGGTGCTAAGGAATCGGCGCTTCTGGCCGCACGCAGCCTCGCCACCGGCCTGAAGATGACGCCGACCGAGCTGGCGAAACGTGGCATGACCATCACCCAAGACGGCGTGGCGCGCACGGCGCTCGATCTGTTGCGCTTCCCCGAGGTGACCATCGACCGGCTCGCGGCGATTTGGCCGGAGCTGGCCACGCTCCGCGCCGATGTGGTGGAGCAGTTGGTGATCGACGCGGGCTATGCCGGCTATTTGGAGCGGCAAGAGGCGGATATTCGTGCGTTCCGTAAGGATGAAGCGCTGAGCCTGCCGCTTGATCTGGACTATACCAAGGTCGGGAGCCTGTCGGCGGAAGTGCGGCAGAAGCTCATCGCGGCAAGGCCCGAAACCCTCGGGGCGGCGGCGCGGGTTCCCGGCGTCACCCCGGCAGCGGTGATTGCGCTCTTGCGGCATGTGAAGCAAAAACCGGTGGCGGCGTGAACGGTTCCGAGGGCATCCTCAGCGATGTTTCACGTGAAACACGCGCCCGACTCGACACCTATGCCGACCTGCTGCGCAAGTGGCAGCCGCGCATCAATCTGATTGCGCCCTCCACTGTGGCGGACCTTTGGGTCCGGCATGTCGAAGACTCGGCCCAGCTTCTACCCCTGGTGCCGCCCGGCACCACGCGCATCGCCGATATGGGCAGCGGCGGCGGCTTTCCCGGTTTAGTGCTGGCGATTCTCACGGGCATCGAAACCCACCTCATTGAAAGCGACGGGCGCAAATGTGCCTTCCTGCGCGAAGCCGCCCGGCTGACCGACGCCCCGGTGACGGTTCACACCAAACGCCTGGAAGCCCTTCCCCCGCTGGGGGCCGATCTCGTGACCGCCCGCGCCCTCGCCCCGCTCACGGATTTGCTGACCTATGCCACGCGCGTTGGGCGTCCCAAGGACGCAGGCGGTTGGCGGGGATTGTTCCTGAAGGGTGAATCCTGGCAGAATGAAATTGACGCGGCGCAACCGCGCTACCGTTTTACGCTGGCGACCACGCCGAGCCGCACCCACCCGTCGGCCATGATCTTATCGATCAAGGATGTTGAGAATGTCTCCTGAATCTGTTTCGGCCGCCCCCGCCGCCCCGTTAGGCCGGGTGATCGCGGTCGCCAATCAAAAAGGCGGCGTCGGCAAAACCACGACGGCGGTGAACCTCGCGACCGCACTCGCCGCCTGTGAAAAGCGCGTTCTGGTGTTGGACCTCGATCCGCAGGGCAATGCCTCCACCGGCTTCGGCATCGACCGGCGCTACCGCTCGGTCGGGGCCTATCAGGTGCTGACCGATGGCGCGTCGCTTACCGATGCTGCCGTGGGCACCGAAGTGCCGGGCCTCTCGCTCGTCACCTCCTCCGTCGATCTGGCCGGGGCCGAGTTCGAGTTGATCGATCAGGACGAGCGCGAGTATCGCTTACGCGACGCGCTGGAAAAGCAGCTGCTGCCCTATGATTATATTCTCATCGACTGCCCGCCCTCGCTGGGGCTGCTCACGCTGAACGCGCTGGTCGCCGCCGATGCCGTGCTGGTGCCGTTGCAATGCGAGTTTTATGCGCTCGAAGGTTTGGGCCATCTGCTGCGCACGGTGGAGCGGGTGAAGAAGAGCTTCAATCCCGATCTCACCATTCAGGGCATCGTGCTGACCATGTACGATAAGCGCAATAATCTCTCGGACCTCGTCGCGTCCGACGTGCGCGAGCATATGGGCAAGCTGGTCTATGAGGCGGTAATTCCGCGCAATGTGCGCGTGTCGGAAGCCCCCAGCCACGGCAAGCCCGTGCTGATCTATGATCTTAAGTCTCCCGGCAGTCGCGCCTATCTGGATCTGGCGCGCGAAGTGTTGAAGCAAGAAACGGAATGGGTCGCGGCATGATCGACGATAAGGCAAAGAAGCCCCGGCGTTTGGGCAAGGGGCTCTCGGCGATTTTCGGCGACGATGAGCCCGAGGCGGCGGCGGCGGAAACCACGGGCGGCACGCCGCCCCTGCCGCGCACGCTCCCGGTTTCCTACCTCACGCCGGGCCGCTATCAACCGCGCCGCCGGTTCGAGGCGGAGGCGATGGAACAGCTTATCGCCTCGGTACGGCAGCAGGGAGTCGTCCAACCCCTGATCGTCCGCCCGCTCGGCGATAATAAGTACGAGATCGTTGCGGGCGAGCGGCGTTGGCGCGCGGCCCAGGCGGTGCAACTCCACGAAGTCCCGGTCGTCATCCGCGATATGACCGACCGGCAGGCGCTGGAAGTTTCGCTGCTGGAAAACATCCAGCGGCAAGATCTTACGCCGCTGGAAGAAGCCGAAGGCTACCGCCGCCTGATGGACGAGTTCGGCCATACCCAGGAAGTGCTCGCCAATCACTTAGGCAAAAGCCGCAGCCATATCGCCAATATGCTGCGCCTGCTGAACCTGCCGGAAGCCGTGCGCGAGCTGGTGGAAAGCGGCGCGCTCTCAGCCGGTCACGCCCGCGCACTGCTGACCCTGCCGAACCCGGAGGAAGCCGCCGAGCAGATCATCGCCAAGAAGCTTTCCGTTCGCGCGGTGGAGCAAATGGCCCAGCGCGCCCGCGACGGCCAGCCCATCTTCGCCCCGCCCGCGCCGAAAGCCCGCCGCCCAAAAGCGGCAGTGGGCGGCGTGAAAGACCCGGACACGCTGGCACTGGAAACCGATCTCGCCAATAAGCTCGGCGTGCCGGTGGAGATTGTGATGCAGGGCGAAAGCGGGCAGTTGGTGCTGCATTATGCCTCGCTGGAACAGTTGGACGATCTGCTGCAGCGGATTCGTTAGAGCGTCGGCCAAACTTTAATGAGGGCAATAGCATGAACGACGCCATAACCTAGGCAAATCACGGAACTCCAAATCTCGAACTGGGTCGTGGCGGCGCGCTTTGAAAACCATAGCGGAATAAGGGCGAGACCGCGGACAAGGTAGATCGCGGTAATCGCATTGAGAGCGAAAGATAAAAAAGGAAGCTCGGGGATCAGTCTGGCCGCGCTGAGGGCATAGGCGCTCCAGGTCAGCAAGACCGCCATAATGGCAAGCGTGATGAGGGCTGGAAACGGACGTCTTGCTTCAGCCGCGCGCGCCATTCTCTCGCCCGCTCCAAAAAAACGATACCAGGCAGGACCACCTATAATAATCGCCCCATGTAAAAGCCCCGCAATGGCGCTCAGTATCGCGGCAAGGATCAGCCAAAAACGGGCGTCAGCTATCATCGCGCCCTCCGTCACTGAGGCGACTAAGGATCAAAGAACTTTGGGAGGGCTGAACCTCCAATAACAAACTCCCCGCTGGCATCACCCGAACCACCGGCCCCCGGCTACACCGTCCTTGGCACGGCGCAGGAAAAGCGGCAATCGGCGGGTCGAGCGCGGCCAACATCGGCACCAGCGCTTTCAGCAGCTTCTCCGATCCGCGCGCGGCGCAGGACGGGCGGTCCCGTCCGAAGCGCCGGTTAACGCAGACGAGCAGCCTTAGCGGCGGCGGTTCTGGCGGTTCCATTCCAACTGGTCCGGCGTGAGGCGGAAGCCGATCAGCACTTCGTAAGCGTCGCCATATTCCCCTTCTTTCAGGGGAAGGCGCTGTTCGATTTCGTCGAACAGGCCAAGGCGAACACTGTTTACCGGATAGTCGGCGCGCAAAGTAAAATCTTGCTGGGCGATGATGTCGCGGTTCTTATCGAGAATAGTGATGAAATAGGGCAGATCGGCGGTGCGCGGCCCGCTGGCGGCGGCCCCGCGCTCGGAAGTTACTTCGATACGCAGATCGACCATCACGGTGCGCTGCTTATCGGTGTAATAGCAGGAGCCGGAGAAGCCCCCGATTTGGGAGAGCGATTGCACGTCGGTAATATCGCGGCCCGGCCCATCGCGGAACACGGTCATCCGGGCGGCATCGGCGAGAATGCCGACGCGCGGGCAGGGCGGCACGGTGGATGTGGTCGCCGGACCGCTGCACGCAGCAAGCACAAGCCCTAGGCCAAGAGCCCCCAACCGAACCGCCGTCGAAACCGCACCCATGCTCGTAAACCCCTTTTCGAAACCAAGGCCCCTTACATAGCAGCCCGCGCGCCTGCTTCCTACTGCGGCGAGTGGGGGTTAGGCTTGTCCTTGCAAGGTAAAGCGATTTAGGGTGCAGCGGCTTTGAAGGATAGGTGCGATGACAGAGTCTCTTCCGCCGCTGACGGTGTTACTTGCTGGCCCGCGCGGTTTTTGCGCCGGGGTGGACCGGGCGATTCAGATTGTCGAACAGGCGCTGCTGAAGTTCGGCGCGCCGGTCTATGTGCGCCATGAGATCGTCCATAACCGCTTCGTCGTCGAAAGCCTGGAAGCCCAGGGCGCGGTGTTCGTGAAGGAGCTGGATCAGGTGCCCGATGATCGGCCCGTGATCTTCTCTGCCCACGGCGTGCCCAAAGCGATTCCAGCCGAAGCCGAGCGACGGCAGATGATCTATCTCGATGCCACCTGCCCGCTGGTCTCGAAAGTCCATCTTGAAGCCGAACGGCACCATGAGGCGGGGCTGCATATTCTGCTGATCGGCCATAAGGGCCACCCGGAGGTGATCGGCACGATGGGCCAACTGCCGCCGGGGTCGGTGACGCTGGTCGAGGATCTGGCCCAGGCCGAAAGCGTCGGGGTGCCCGATCCTGCGAAGATCGCCTATATCACCCAAACCACCCTGTCGGTCGATGATACCAAGGATATTGTGGCGGCGCTGGAAACGCGCTTCCCCGCGCTGCAAGGCCCGCGCAAGGGCGATATCTGCTACGCCACCACCAACCGGCAGGAGGCGGTGAAGGCGATTGCCGAGCAAAGCGAGGCGCTGCTGGTCATCGGCGCGCCCAATTCCTCCAACTCGCGGCGGCTGGTGGAAGTGGCGGAACGCTCCGGCTGTCCGCGCGCCGGGCTGATTCAGCGCGCGAGCGAGATTGATTGGGCGGCTTTCGCCGATATTCACACCCTCGGGCTGTCGGCAGGCGCGTCGGCCCCGGAAGTGCTGGTCGATGAGGTTATCGCCGCCGCGCGCCAGTATCGCACCGTGACGATCCGCGAGATCCGTGTGACCGAGGAAACCGTAACCTTCAAACTGCCCAAGGCGCTGGCGGGATAATCCGAATGGCTGTTTATACCGATATTCCCGATGAAGAGCTGCGCGCCTTCGTGGCCGATTACGGCATTGGCGAGGTAACCTCCTATATGGGCATCGCCGAGGGGGTGGAGAATTCCAACTTCCTCATCAATACCACCGAGGGCCGCTATATCCTCACCCTCTACGAAAAGCGGGTGAACCCGGACGATCTGCCGTTTTTCATCGGGCTGATGGATCACCTCGCCGCGCGCGGCCTCTCCTGCCCGATCCCGCTGACCACGGAAACCGGGCAGCGCTTGCGCGTCTTGCGCGACCGGCCCGCCGCGATGGTCAGCTTCCTACCAGGGGTGTGGCCGCGCCGCATCGTGCCGGGGCATACGGCGGAACTGGGCGAGGCTTTGGCGAAGCTGCATAAGGCCGGGGCGGATTTTCCCCTGCGCCGGGCGAATTCCCTCTCGGTGGACGGTTGGGCCAAGCTGATCGCCGCGACCGAGGCACAGGCCGATGAGGTGCGCCCCGGACTGGCGGCAGCGCTGGCCGAAGAATTCGCTTTCCTCAAAGCCCATTGGCCGAAGGATTTGCCCGAAGGCGTGATTCACGCCGACCTGTTCCCCGATAACGTCTTCTTCATCGGCGAGAAGGTGAGCGGGCTGATCGACTTCTACTTCGCCTGTACCGACGCGCTGGCCTATGACCTGTCGATCTGCCTCAACGCCTGGTGCTTCGAGGCGGACGGCAGCTTTAACATCACGAAAGCGATGGGCCTGCTGCGCCGCTATCAGGCCGTGCGCCCGCTGACGGAACCCGAGATCGCCGCCCTGCCGATCCTCTGCCGAGGCTCCGCCTTGCGCTTCCTGCTCACCCGCCTCTACGATTGGCTGAACCGCCCGCCGGGGGCGCTGGTGAAGCCGAAAGACCCTATAGAATATTGGGCCAAACTGCGGTTTCATCAGCACGTCAGCGACGCGGTTTCTTATGGGTTGGAGCGGGTCGCGCCATGATTACGAAGCTCTATGTTAATAATTATAAGACGCTTGTGGATTTCACGGTTGAGTTTCAGCCGTTGACGTTGATTGTGGGGGGGAACGGTACTGGGAAAAGTGCTATTACGGAGATTTTGAATGCGATAAGTTTATTTTCTCGTGGGAAATCTGCATTAAAGGCATCTTTTCCTAGAGAAACGTTGTCGAAATTCTGCAAGGGGAATTTAAATCAAGATTTTACCGTTTTTGCTAATTTTTGCGGTGTTGAGTTTGAATACTCCCTGATTCTTACTCATCATTTAACGCGTGATGAAGTTAGCGTAATGGAGGAACGTATAATAATTGATAGTAAAGTTTACGTGTCTAGAGGTAATGGATTTTCAGAAATATGGGATGATTATCAAGGGACTATGCATACAGGTATTAATTTTTCTCGAGCTTCGAGTCTTTTAAATCAGCTTTCAATGTTTAACATGGATGGCGATTTTGCGACGTTCATCGATTTTTTTATGAAATACCTGAGTATATATCAAATAAATCCTTTTTCGATAGCGGGATTTGCTAAAGAGGAGAGTGAAATACTTAATAGGCATGGTGATAATTTTTCTGCTTGGTATCGGCACAACCAATCAGAACATCCCTTAAAATTACCTAGTTTATATTCTGAGATCGCTAACTTTATGCCCGGCTTCACGCACTTCCGACTCAGCGGGGCGGAAGGTCGGCGGGCTATTATGTGTGAGTTTTCAAATGGTACCTCTATAGATTTTGATTATCTGTCAGAGGGGCAAAAATCTCTTATCCTGCTCTACTCTATTCTCATCTTCAGCGAGGGGAATCGTGCCCCCGGTCAGACGCTCATTTTCGATGAACCCGACAATTTCATCGCGCTTCGGGAAATACAGCCGTGGCTTCGGATGGTGGAGTCATGGGTCGCTGCGGGCAAACGTCAAGCTATCCTGATTTCCCATCATCCCGGCGTTATCAATTTTGAAGGCGATGAAAAAGTCATTTGGCTGGTGCGAGAGAATGGCGGCCCGACTGCTCTGCGAACACCCACGGACCTGCGGGAAACATCTCTTGCCGATCAAATGGTCTGGGATGAAGAATAATGCCGAGCCCGAATATAAAGATTATCTGCGAGGATAAGGCGCAGAGGCAGTTTATTGAACATTTTCTGCGGAGTTTCGGGGTCAATGACCGGCGAATTTATTCTGATAAAGCATTTTCTTTCAGTCGCACGTCCTCGCCTAAAGGAAGCACTGGAGCAGGGGATGCCCGCGTCGTTAAAGAATTTGCTGCTGAATTCCGAGATTTTCCAAAACGGAACAACAAGACAAATGGTTGCATTCTGATCGGCATGATTGATGCTGATAAAAAGACCATCCATGAGAAGAAACGGTTGATATCGGAGGAAATCGGCAATGCGCAGTGGCAAAATATCGATGGGGTTTCTCTATTCGTCGTCAAAAGAAATATCGAAACATGGATTCATTTCCTGAATGGAAATCGGATAAATGAGGATGATGACTACAAGGATCCCTACAGAGACATGACAAGAAACCGAGAAAAAATTACTGAATTTGCGTCATCCTGTCGCCAACAGCAGCCTTCGGCCTATGAGGCTCTTCCCCCCTCCCTCGCCGCCGCCTGTGCAGAATTCGAGAAAATCCGTGTCCGACTCTAACGAACCGCTGGAAAAAGTCGCCCTCTTCTCCGATGGCGCGTGCAGTGGCAATCCTGGCCCCGGCGGTTGGGGGGTGATTCTGCGGTTTCGCGGCGTCGAGAAGGAGCTTTTCGGCGGCGAGCGCGAGACCACCAATAACCGTATGGAAATGATGGCGATCATCCAGGGGCTGGAGGCGCTGAAACGCCCGGTGGCGGTGGATATTTTCACCGATAGCAAATATGTGATCGACGGCATCACCAAATATATGCCGACCTGGAAAAAGAATAGTTGGCGCACCGCCGATAAGAAGCCGGTGAAGAATATCGATTTGTGGGAACGGATGCTGGCGGCAATGAAGCCGCATCAGCTTTCCTGGAACTGGGTGAAGGGCCATAACGGCCACCCGGAAAACGAGCGTGCCGACGCGCTCGCCCGCGACGGGGTTGCGCAACAGCGCGGCGGTTGAGGCGCGTGTCTGCTATAAGGGGTCGGCGGCGCGTGCGCGTGTCCCGTAAGAGCCAAGGGGCTCTTAGACATCCCGTTTCAGGGGAAGAACCCGATACCGTATGACGACACTGACTGACCTTGGTTGGACCAAACCGCTCGACGCGGGCTTTCGCGCCCTCGGCGCGTCCGGCCTTATCGCCGCCCGCATTGCCGTGGAGCATCGGCGCGGCTATGAGATGCTGTGCGAGGGCAAGGGCGACCTTCGCACCGTGTCGGCCTTTCTGCCGGGGCGGTTGCGGCGGGAGTTGGGGGCCGAGGGCGAGAGCCTCGCGGTCGGCGATTGGGTCGCGCTGCTGCCCGCCGAGAAGGGCTTGCACCCAATTGCCGCCCTCCTGCCCCGGCGCAGCGCGTTCGTGCGCAAAACGGCGGGTGAGCGGGCCGTTCGGCAGATTGTGGCGGCGAATTTGGATCGCCTGTTTATCGCTATGGCGGTGAGCGAGGATTTCAACCCGCGCCGTCTTGAGCGCTATCTCACCGCCTGCGCTAATGCCGATGTGGCCCCAACGCTGCTGCTGACCAAGGCCGATCTGGCCGACGATCTCGACGCGCGGATCGCGGCGGTGCGGGCGGTGGCCCCCGATCTGCCGTGTTTGCCGCTTAGTCTCGTGACGGGGGTGGGGCTCGACGCTTTGCGCGCCTCAATCCAACCGGGGGAAACCTTGGCGCTGGTCGGCTCCTCCGGGGTCGGTAAATCCTCGCTGGCGAACGCGCTGTTCGGCACGGATCGCCAATCGGTCGGCGCTGTTTCCGATCACGGCAAGGGGCGGCATACGACAACGCGGCGCGAGTTGATGCTGCTCCCCGGCGGAGGCGTGCTGATCGACACACCCGGCATGCGCGAGTTTCACCTGTGGGAGGCCGAGGTTAGCGAGGGCTTCCCCGATATTGAGGACTTGAGCGTCGACTGCCGCTTCCGTGATTGCAAGCATCATCAGGAGCCCGATTGCGCCGTTCAAGCGGCGGCGCGCGCGGGCACGCTTGACCCGGCACGCCTTGCGGCCTTTCATAAGCTCCAAGATGAACAAGACCAGGCGGCGCGCACGCGCCGGGAGAAAGGTTCCCGCTGATGATGCGCACGCTTGATCCTTACCTTGATCATCTGAGCGCCTGCAATCGTTGGACGCCGGGCGACTACGTGCCGTTTCGCATCGGCCACGAACGCTACGGGGCCATCCGCCGCGACCGGCTGGATCGGCTGATGGTGGAAGATGATCTGCTGACCGTCACGCCGGAGTGGGTCGAACTCATCGCCCCGCCCGATCGGCTAGAGCGCAGCGCGGCTTTGGCCGATCTCGTCCGGCGGCTGGTGGCGAGCGGCGATCTTGCCAAGGAACGGCATGAGCTTTACCCCGTGCTCCGCCGCTGGGGGCAAGAGCCGGTGGCGTTGGTGGACCGGGGAGCGGCGGATTACCTCGGGATTCGGGCTTATGGCGTTCACCTCAATGTGGTGAGTGAGGGCGAAATGTGGATCGCGCGCCGGGCGAAGAATAAGGCGATTGCCCCCGGCAAGCTCGATAATCTGGTCGCGGGTGGCCAGCCCTATGGGCTGACGCCGCTCGAAAACCTCATCAAGGAATGCGGGGAAGAAGCTTCCATGTCCCCCGCTTTGGCGGCAGAAGCCAAGCCGACGGGGGCCATTCTCTACCGCATGGAAAGCCCTAAGGGCCTGCGGGACCATGTTTTATTTACCTTTGATCTTACCGTGCGCGGCGATTTTAAGCCCGTGAGTGGCGACGGCGAGCATGAGGCCTTCTACCGTTGGCCGATTGAGTATGTCGATGACCTGCTGCGCGTCGATGATGTGTTCAAGTTCAATATCCCCCTGGTCATCATTGATTATTTCTTGCGCACTGGGCGTATTTCCAGCGATGCGCCGGGGTATGAGGATGTTCGGCTCGCCCTTGCCGGGGGGTGGCGCGGGAAATTTGACGAATGAGTGATGACAGATATTGATTTTTGTCATTAGTAAGGTTAAGGTGACGCCATTGGTTCCTGACGTCCCGGAGGCTTACGATGACGACCCCTACTCCTCGCCTTCTGTCCACTCTTGCCCCGGCGCAATTCCCCATAGGTTTGGGGTGCATGGGCATGTCCGACCTTTACGGTGCCGCTGATCGCACCGAGGGTCTAGCGACGATCCGCGCCGCGCTTGATGCGGGCGTCACCCTGTTCGATACCGGCGACTTCTACGGCATGGGCCATAACGAAAGCCTGCTGGCCGAAGGGCTCCAGGGCCGCCGGGACAAAGCCTATATTCAGGTCAAATTCGGCGCATTACGCGGGCCGGACGGCGCTTTCGTCGGCTTCGACACGCGCCCCGCTGCGATTAAGAATTTCCTCACCTATTCGCTGAAGCGCCTCAACACCGATTATATCGACCTGTATCAACCCGCGCGGCTCGACCCGAACGTGCCGATTGAAGAAACGGTGGGCACCATCGCCGATTTGGTGAAAGCCGGGTATGTCCGTCATATCGGCCTGTCGGAAATGGGGGCCGCTACCCTTCGCCGCGCCCACGCCGTTCACCCGATCACGGCGCTGCAAATGGAATATTCGCTGATGAGCCGCAGCATCGAGGCGGAGATTCTGCCGATGCTGGCCGAGCTTGGGATCGGGCTGACGGCCTACGGCGTGCTGGGACGCGGACTGATTAGCAGCACTTCCCCCAGCGTCGACAGTCTTGCGCCCAATGATTTCCGCGGTCATTCGCCCCGCTTCCAGGGGGAGAACCTCGCCCGGAACCGGGAATTGGTCGATCAATTAGCCGTAGTGGCGGCGGATCTGGGGGCGACGGTAGCCCAGGTGGCGATTGCCTGGGTGCTGTCGCGCGGCCCGAATATCGTCCCGCTGATTGGCGCCCGGAAGCGGCTGCGGTTGCAGGAATCCTTGGGTGCATTGAAGCTCGCGCTCACGCCCGCCGACTTGGCGCGGATTGAAGCGGCCCTGCCCGCCGAGGCCGTTGCCGGAACGCGCTATGCGCCTGCGCAAATGCAGATGCTGGACAGTGAACGCCGCGTCGCCTAAACCAGCGGAATGACCACCCCCGCGCCGCTCGATCCCCCCCCGTCAGACCTTCGGGAGCGAATTCTGACCGCTGCCGAAGAGGTTTTGCGCCGCTATGGTCCGGCCAAAACCAGCGTGGTCGATGTGGCGCGGCATTTATCGATGAGCCACGGCAATATCTATCGGGTCTTTGCCAGTAAAGAAGCCCTGCGCGGGGCGGTGGTGGAACGCTGGTTGGAGCGGGCGCACGCGCCCTTAGCCGCGATTGCGGCGGGGCCGGGTCCTGCGTCCGATCGGCTTGTCGCTTGGTTCACAACCCTGGCGCGGCAGAAGCTCGATAAGGTCGCAAGCGACCCGGAACTGTTCCAGACCTACCAAACCCTGCTGCACCAGGTGCCAGAGGTGATCGACCGGCACCTAGCCTGGTTAGATGGTCAAGTGCGGCAGATGTTGACCGATGGGCAGGCTGCGGGTGAGTTTCGCTTTGCCGATCTCGACCGGGCGGCGGCGGCGGTGCTGGCGGCAACCGTGCCCTTCCGCCACCCGGATTTGATTGTCGCCACCAATGATACCCCCGATCACACCAAACTGCGGGCGGTGCTGGCCCTGGTGATTGCGGGCCTGAAGACGGGAGCCTTGGCATGAGTTTTACCGTTGCGGCCTTCTACGCTTTCTTTCGCTTGGAAGACCCCGCCGCGCTGCAAGCCGCGCTGCTGCCGATTGCCGAGGCGAACGCGGTGCGTGGCACCCTGCTGCTCGCCCCCGAAGGGCTGAACGGCACCCTCGCCGGGCCGGAAGACGGGTTGCTGGCGACGCTGGAGGCCATTCGCACGCAAGCGGGTCTGCCCGAGCTACGCTGGAAGCGCTCGGCGGCGGAAACCATGCCGTTCGGGCGCCTGAAGATCAAAGTGAAGCGCGAAATCGTTACCTTCGGTGTCCCCGAAGCCGACCCCACCCAGCGCGTCGGCACCTATGTTGCGCCGGAAGCTTGGAACGCGCTGATCCAAGACCCGGACGTGTTGGTGATCGATACGCGCAATAGTTTTGAATTCGAAGCCGGGAGTTTCGCCCGCGCCGTCGATCCCGGCACCCGCAGCTTCGGCGAGTTCCCCGCCTATGTGCGCGAAAAGCTCGACCCGAAGCAGCATAAGAAAGTCGCCATGTTCTGCACCGGCGGCATCCGCTGCGAAAAAGCGACGGCTTTTATGCTCAACGAGGGGTTTGAGGAAGTCTATCACCTCGACGGCGGCATTCTCGCTTACTTGGAAAAAGTGCCGCCCGAGCAAAGCCTATGGCACGGCGGCTGCTTTATTTTCGACGAACGGGTGTTGCTTGGGCACGGGTTGCAGGTGCTGGGGCCTGCGCCGGAGGGGGCCGACGCGGCGGAAGTTTAGCTGCCGTGCTTTGCCCAAAAAGCGGCAGGCGTCAGAATCGGATATTGCTCAGCCAAAGCGAGAAGATCCTTGTCTCCCGTTATAAGATAGTGCCCGTGCGCGGCGAGAAACGTTCCCAGGATCGGCTGATCGGTCGAATCGCGGAGTTCGGCTTTATGGGCAGCCTCTGGCTCCAAAATATCCGCCAAAAACAGAAAACTATCGGCTAAATCCCGAATGCTCGATGGGCTGAGCGTGTTTTTCGAGAGGCGCGGTAGTACCCGCACCATCTCTTCTAAAATATAATGCGACAGGACAACCTCTAAACTGCCGTGCCGCCACGCGCTAACGATTTGCCCCGGAATGCTGCGCGGATAGGTGAGCCCTGACACAAGAACATTCGTATCCAGAACGACCCGCAACCCGCTCATTACCGCGCGCGTTCTTGGGCGACGAGCGCGTCGATCTCGGCAAGCCCCTCTTCAACGGGGACATCGGCATAGCTTTCGGCAATCTCGGCGCTCAGCGCGTCGAAACGATCGCGCATCCGGCGGATACGCGCAAACAACTCGGCATCGACCAAGGCGGCCACCGTCTTACCGTCTTTTTTGATGAGGATGCTATCGTTGCGATATTGAACCTGGTTGAGCATTTCCCCCAGGTTTTGCCGGAAGGCAACCGCGCTGACTTCGGTAATCATGGGAGAGACTCCATCCATATCGATCATTCCGATCAGTATGGTCACGCATTCGAGCACTGTCGACTCCCAAAGCAAAAACCCCCGCCAAACTGGCAGGGGTTTTTGAGAATTTGGAGCGGGAAAAGGGATTCGAACCCTCGACCCTCACGTTGGCAACGTGATGCTCTACCACTGAGCTATTCCCGCATCGTGCCGCCCGTTCAACGCTCGTTGTGTAACGCGTCGTCGTTCGTCGGTGAGGCGGAATATAGCGTGTGACAGAATTCCTGCAAGCGCTTTTTCACTGGGCTTCCTGAAGAATTTGCGTCACGCGGGGGAAATGCGTCGGGAGCCTTGCCTCCGCCCCGCGCCCGTGCCACATGAGGTAAGCAGTGCGTCTGCCGCCCGTGGGGCGCGGACCTCATTCATTTTTGGGAAGGGTTTTCCCCATGCAAACGCTGTTCGGCTCCTCGGCGGCTCCGGCCAAAGCCCCGGCGGTGAAGGATGTCACCACGGCCACGTTTATGACCGAGGTGATGGAAGCCTCGCGCGAGGCGGTGATCGTTGTCGATTTCTGGGCGCCTTGGTGCGGGCCGTGCAAAACCCTGGGGCCAATGCTGGAAAAGGCCGTTGCCGAAACCAAGGGCAGCGTGCGCATGGTCAAAATCAATGTCGATGAAAACCAGCAGCTTGCCGCGCAAATGCGCGTGCAGTCGATCCCCACGGTCTATGCTTTCTTCGACGGTCGCCCGGTCGATGCCTTTCAAGGCGCGCTGCCCGAAAGCCAGGTGAAAGCTTGGGTGAAGAAACTGGCAAGCCTCGCCGCCGAGAATGACCCCGCCGCCCAAATCGCCGACGCCCTGGCCCAAGCCAAAGAAGCGCTGGCAGCGGGCGACGCGGTGACGGCGCAAGGGATCTACGGGCAAATCCTGCAAGTCGAGCCGGAGAATGTCGAAGCCATCGCGGGCATGGGCCGCATGGCGCTGCTGGCTGGCCACATCGATGTGGCGAAAGAAGTGCTGGCGCAGGTGCCGAAAGATAAGCTCGGTCATTCCGACGTGCTCGCGCTGAAATCGGGCATCGAGCTTGCCGAACAAACGGCGGAACTCGGCAGCCGCGCCGATCTGGAAGGCCGCCTGAGCCGCGATGCCGACGATCATCAGGCGCGCTTTGATCTCGCGCTGCTGCTCTATGCCGAAGACGATAAACAGGGCGCGGTCGATCATCTGCTGGATCTTATCCAGCGCGACCGGACCTGGAATGAGGAAGCGGGGCGCAAGCAGTTGCTGAAACTCTTCGAAGCCTTCGGTTTTTCCGATCCGATCAGCGTGGCGGGGCGGCGACGCTTGTCCACCCTGCTGTTCCGTTAAGCCGCGCGCGATGACGATTGCCTGGAAACCCGATACTCTCCCGGAAATCCTGCCGGTCTTCCCGCTTAGCGGCGTGCTGCTGCTGCCGGGCGGACGCCTGCCGCTGAATATTTTCGAGCCGCGCTACCGGGCGATGGTGGAAGATTGCTTGGCAACTCAGGACCGGCTGATCGGCATGATCCAGCCGCTCGATCCGGAAGACCGTTCGCGTAATCCCGACCTCTATCGCATCGGCTGCGCGGGGCGCCTGACGTCCTTCGAAGAAACGGCGGATGGCCGCTATCTGATTACGCTCACCGGCGTGTCGCGCTTTGCCGTGGTGGACGAGCTGCCCCTACGCCGGGGCTACAGGCCGATGCGGGTCGATTGGCGGCCGTTTTCGCCCGATCTAGACGATCAAGAGCCCCAGGATTTCGACCGGGCGCGGCTCTTGCGCGGCCTGCGCGGCTACCTGACGCATCACGGCGTCGCGGCGGATTGGGGGTCGGTCGAACAAGCGCCCGATGACGTGTTGATTACCACGCTTGCGATGGTCTGCCCCTTCACCGCTAGCGAAAAGCAGGCGCTGCTGGAAAGCGCCGATACCGAAGACCGCGCCTCCACCATGATCGCGCTGATCGAAATGGCCTTGATGGATAAGGATAATTCCGGTCCCGATTTAGGCCTGAGACACTAGACAGGAGACCCCCATGACATCCGTTGCCGATACCCTGGGTGTGGACCCGAAGCTGCTCGAAATCCTCGTCTGCCCGGTCACGAAAACCCCGCTGCGCCTCGACCGGGAGCGCGCCGAACTGGTTTCGGACGCGGCCCATCTGGCCTTCCCCATCCGCGACGGCATTCCGATCATGCTTGTCGATGAAGCCCGCCCGCTGGACGATACGCTGTGACCGACGCTACGCCCTGGCCGACCGATCTACTGCTCTCCTCCGACCGGCGCAGCCTGACCGTCAGCTATGACGACGGCCAAGTGATAACCCTCGCCGCCGAATATTTGCGCGTCGAAAGCCCCTCGGCGGAAGTGCAGGGCCACGGGCCGGACCAAAAACAGCTCGTGCCCGGTAAATCCGGCGTGGCGATCAAGAGCATCGAGCCCATCGGCAATTACGCCGTGCGCCTGGTGTTCGATGACGGCCATGATACCGGCATCTATTCCTGGCGCTATTTTCTGGAGTTGCACCGGTCGGAAGCGACCCTGTGGCAGGCGTATCTCGCGGCCCTGTCGGCGGCGGGGTTGGTGCGGTAGCAAACGTGAGTGGTGTATTCTCTTATTTATTTACAGCAATCCCAGTTACTGCTACTTTTTATGATCGTTCGTCATGGGATCAAGGGTATTTTGTGGCAATGGTGATACAGCATCCAGCCTTCGTAAGCTATCGACAAAAGGATGATGGACCCAACCCTGCTTCCGGGCGCGTCGATAAATTTACGGAAATATTTCATACTCATATCCGAGGGGTTTGCAGTGATCATGCCGTTCCCGCACCGTTTATTGATCGATATCAAGTTCAAGCCGGAGACGGCCTTTCTGAGAAAATTCGTGACGGTATGATATCTAGTTGTTTCTATTTTTGTATTATATCACCGAGATACTTCTTGTCAGAATTGCGGTGGCCTATTCGGGAACTTGTTTTTGCACGTAAGATAATTGATCGACGCCGAGAGTTAGGCGATAATAAATCTAAAATAATATACATTATTTCTCTAAATCCAGCACAATCTTCTTTTGAGTTTCTGGACAATGATGTGCTTAGGGTAGATTGTAGTGGTATTATTAATGAGACTAAAAGTGTTATTGAGGATCGTATTGCAGGATTTACTGTGTCAATAATAGAGGAGGCGGTTGCTGCGTTTAATTGTAGAGATGTGTTAACATTCCAACCCGATCAATTTTCTTCACTTTCGTTCCCAAAGGTGGACTCGCCTGAGGTTGAAGTGTTAGTCAGAAAATTTCAAGAAGCTATTCGCAAACCGCAAAGCACCCTGAGAGGGGGCAACCAATGACACCCCTTGTCCCGTCGATAGGCCGGATTATCACTTTTTATTCGTTCAAAGGCGGGGTTGGGCGCAGTATGGCGCTGGCGAACATGGCCCTAATCCTGGCCAATGCAACGCGCTCTAACATGCGACCAATCTTAATGATGGATTGGGACCTAGAGGCCCCCGGGCTGCACCGCTACTTCCCAGACACTCCGGCTGATGTCCCTGGTCTTTTGGATCTTATGATCAATATCCAATCCGATCTTCCCAAGCGCGCATCCAAAACTGTCGAAAAACTACGTCGAGAAGCGGAAAAAATCATTAAAGACGTGGTGCTGGCAGAGTATGTTGGAACGACGGGCAAGGATGGTTTGTTCCTAATGTCGTCGGGTCGCCGCACGCCCCAGTATCAGACCAACCTTAGGACTTTCGATTGGGAAGCACTGCATCAACGTAACCCTTACCTCTTGCTCGAGCTCGGCAAACGACTAAGGGCTGAGTATTCTTGGGTTCTGATCGATTCGCGCACGGGCTATACGGATACCAGCGCTATTTGTACGGCGATTTTGCCCGATAGCGTGGCGGGAATCTTCGTCCCCAATCGTCAGAGTATCGACGGGCTCATCGAGGTCATGCAGGCCGCGATCCGTTATCGGGACAGTTTGGGCTTTTCATCCTTACAATTCTACCCGGTCCCGTCACGAATTGAGTTCGGTCGGGATGATCTGCATAAAGATTGGCGCTTCGGTAAGAAGGGGATGGACCAAGGGTACCAAGCCATTTTCGCAGATTTTTATGATATCTATTTAGGGATTACCGCACCCAATCTTGAGGATTATTTCAACGCCGTCTGTATTCCTCATGGGTCTGACTATGCCTACGGCGAGCGGATCGCGGTAGATGAGAATAAGTCGGAAACATCGCTATCGGGGGCCTACCGCCGATTGGGCGACTGGGTGCTGAAGTCCTTCCAACCCTGCTGGCCGCTCTATATTAACCGTCTCCACGCGCTGTGTGCCGAGGCGCGGGCGGCGATAGAGGGAGCGGATACCCTAACCCCTCTGCCCACGCCGCTCCTGCAGCTTAAACCTTTGGTTTCAGAACTTCTCCTCCCCAAAATTGGCCAGGATGAGCAGATTTATGCCTCGGAGGTCCTGAGCGCGTATTTAGACGTTTTGAATGCGCTACTGGAAACGGAGAAAGCTAACGCCCGAACCCCCGAGCTTGCAGATCTTATCGATCAAGGCGTCGCGGTGGCCTGCGCCTTTTGCGATAAAGCGCCGCCCGAAGTTTTGAGCGATTTTAGCGCCGCCCTAGAAACCTTGGTCGCCCAGCTTAAGCAGAAAAGCCTATTTGATTCGCTCACGCGCCTGGAGGAGCAGTGGGCCAAGGCCGTTGAACGCGCTTTCGGGCCCGATCACCCGGCCACTCTTGCTCGAAAAACAGCTTTGGCGGCGGTGCATTTTGCCCAGGGCAAGTACCCTGACGCGCGGATGTTGCAGGAGCAGGTGCTGGAAGCCCGCCGCCGCCTTCTGGGGTCGGAGCATCCCGACACGCTCATCTGTATGAATAATCTGGCGCTCTCGCTCTACGCTCAGGGCGACCTTCCCGGCGCGCGGGCGCTACAGGAACAGGCGCTGGCGCTCGTGTCCCATCATCCTGCCTTGGGATCCGAGCATTCCACCACGCTTGACGGTTTGGATAATCTTGGCGGGATTCTCTTGGCTCAGGGCGACCTGCCCGGCGCGCGAGCACTGCTGGAGCAGGTTCTGGAGGCCCGCCGCCGCATTCTGGGGCCTGAGCATCACGACACGCTCACCAGTCTGAATAATCTGGCGGAAACCCTCCGCGCTCAGGGCGACCTTCCCGGCGCGCGGGCGCTGCAGGAGCAGGTTTTGGAAACACGCCGCCGCACCCTAGGGCCTGAGCATCCCGACACGCTCACCAGCATGAATAATCTGGCGGGCACTCTCAGTGCTCAGGGCGAGTTATCCGGCGCGCGGGCGCTGGAGGAGCAGGTTCTAGACGCCCGCCGCCGCCTTCTGGGGGCGGAGCATCCCACCACGTTCACCAGTATGAATAATCTGGCACTCACGCTCTACGATCAGGGCGACCTGCCCGGCGCACGGGCGCTACAGGAGCAGGTGCTGGAGGCCCGCCGCCGCATTCTGGGGCCGGGGCATCCCGAAACGCTCATTTGCATGGGTAATCTGGCGCTCACCCTCCGCGCTCAGGGCGATTTGCCCGGCGCGCGGGCGCTGCAGGAGCAAGTGGTGGAAGCCAGCCGCCGCCTTCTAGGGCTGGAGCATCCCGCCACGCTCACCAGTCTGAATAATCTGGCGGGCACCCTCGCCGATGAGGGCGATTTGCCCGGCGCGCGGGCGCTGGAGGAGCAGGTTCTGGAATTCCGCCGCCGCCTTCTGGGGCCGGAGCATCCCGCCACGCTCACCAGTCTGAATAATCTGGCGAGCACGCTCTCCGATCAGGGCGACCTGCCCGGCGCGCGGGCGCTGCAGGAGCAGGTTCTGGAAATCTGCCGCCGCACGCTGGGGCCGGAGCATCCTCACACGCTCATCAACATGGGTAATCTGGCGGGCACGCTCGGCGCTCAGGGCGACCTGTCCGGCGCGCGGGCGCTGCAGGAGCAAGTTTTGGAGGCCCGCCGCCGCATCTTGGGGCCGGAGCATCCTGACACGCTCACCGGTATGAGCAATCTTTCGGCTGTTCTTGCAGACCTGGGCGATCTTCCCGCAGCGCGGGCCTTACTGGAAGAGGCGCAGGCCGGGTTGCGCCGGATGTTTGGGCCGCAGCATCGCGATACGCTTGAGGCAACGCTGAGGCTTCTCAAACTTTTATCGGACATGGGGGAAGACATGCCGCTAAAAGACTTGCTCGGGACTTTAATTCAAGAACTGCCGTCCACAACGCTTAAGGATGTTTTTAAGCAAATTGGCTTTTAGGGACCGGTTCGGCTGACCAGGTGCTGCCCTTAAACCAATCCGCCACGGCCATTTGCGTGCTGGCGTTGGTGTGTAGCCCAAGCTTCGAGCGCCGCCACAGCACGTCTTCCGCCGTGCGCGCCCATTCCACGTCGCGCAGGTAGCGCAGTTCGGCCTCATAGACGCCCTCGCCGAAATCCTGGCCGAGATCGGCGAGGCTTTTTACCGCGCCCAGCAGCTTTCGCGCGCGGGTGCCATAGGCGCGGCCGTAGCGCCGGGCGAGGGCGGTGGGGAGGAAGGGGTAGTCGGCCTGAAACTGCCGTAAGAACCCGTCGAAATCGGCCTTCGGAATATCGCCGCCGGGCAGCGGTTCGCGCGCGGTCCAATTTTCGCCGAGGCCGCTGTTCACGGGCTTGCCGAGGGCGGGCAGAAGCTTATCCACCGCTTCCAGCGCCAGGCAGCGGTAGGTGGTGATCTTGCCGCCGAAGACCGATAGCACGGGGGCACCGCCCGCTGGGGCATCGAGATCGAGCGTATAATCGCGCGTTACGGCGGAAGCATTGGCCGAGGCGTCATCATAGAGCGGGCGCACGCCGCTATAGGACCAAACCACATCCTGCGCTGAAATCTGTTTTTCGAAATGCGCGTTGGCGATGGCGCAGAGATAATCGGTCTCTTCTGGCGAGATAGATACTTTCGACGCATCGCCGGTAAAATCATGGTCGGTGGTGCCGATCAGCGAATAATCGCCCTCATAGGGGATCACGAACACGATGCGCCGGTCGGCGTTTTGCAGAATGAAGGCTTGGTCGCCGTCGTGCAGCTTCGGCACGACGATATGGCTGCCTTTGATAAGGCGCACGCGCTTATCGGTATTTTGCCCCAGGCGGCTAATGAGAATCTCCGAAACCCACGGCCCGCCCGCATTCACCAGCGCCTTTGCGGCCACTTCGAACCGGCTGCCGTCCTCCCGTTCTAGGCGGGCGATCCAACGGCCCCCGGCGCGGCGTGCGTCGATGAGTTTGGTGCGCGTGTGGATTTTCGCCCCCCGCTCCTGCGCGTCGAGGGCGTTCAGCACCACAAGGCGCGCGTCCTGCACCCAGCAGTCGGAATAGACGAAGGCTTTATCGAGCGCGGCTTTCGTGCCCTTGCCGTACCGGTGGCGGCGTAGGCGAATGCCTTGCGAGGCGGGGAGCAGCTTCCGGCCGCCCAAATGATCGTAGAGAAACAGCCCGAGGCGGATCATCCACGCCGGGCGCAGGCCGGGGTTATGGGGCAGCACGAAGCGCAGCGGCCAGATGATATGGGGGGCGGCGCGCAGTAGAATTTCCCGCTCGGTCAGCGCCTCGCGCACAAGGCGAAACTCGTAATATTCCAGATAGCGTAAGCCGCCGTGAATGAGTTTTGAGGAGGCCGAGGAGGTGGCCCGCGCCAAATCGCCCGCCTCGCAAAGGATAACCGATAGCCCCCGCCCCACCGCATCGCGGGCAATGCCGGTACCATTGATGCCGCCGCCGACGACCAGAAGATCGGTTTCAAGCAGGGGGGGGGCTGCGGTCATGGCAAGTCTCGTAAGTTCGTTTTGCGCGTTTAATCATCATAATAGCGCTATGAATTTTCGTTTCAAGGTTCGTTTCCGGCGCCGGGCGCAAGGCTGCCGTGCCGAAACCGCCGTGAGGGATCACCCCTCTTGCCTTTTGCCGCCGAACCGGGAAAGTCTCGCCCATGCAGTTCACGCGCTTGCGCCTTGCTGGGTTCAAATCCTTCGTCGAGCCAACCGATCTCCTGATTGAGACCGGACTGACCGGCGTTGTCGGCCCCAATGGCTGCGGCAAATCGAACCTCGTCGAAGCCCTGCGCTGGGTGATGGGCGAAACCTCCGCCCGCCAAATGCGCGGCGGCGAAATGGACGATGTGATCTTCGGCGGCACCACCAGCCGCCCGGCGCGCAATCACGCCGAAGTGCAACTGCTCATCGACAATAGCGACCGCAGAGCCCCAACCGCCTTTAACGACGCCAGCGAGCTTGAAGTGAGCCGCCGCATCGACCGGGGCCAGGGCTCGCAGTATCGGGTGAATGGCCGCGAATCGCGCGCCCGCGACGTGCAGATGCTATTCGCCGATGCCGCGACCGGGGCGAATTCGCCCTCCTTGGTCAGCCAGGGCCGGGTGGCGGCGATGATTAACGCGCGCCCGTTCGAGCGGCGGGCGATTTTGGAAGATGCGGCGGGCATCGGCGGGCTTCAGGCGCGGCGGAAGGAAGCCGAACAGCGGCTGACCGGGGCCGAAACCAATCTGGCGCGTATCGACGATATTCTGTCCACCCTCACCCGCCAGCGCGAGGGGTTGGAGGGGCAAGCGGCCCAGGCGGCGAAATACCGCCAGCTTTCCGAAGCCATTCGCGCGGCAGAAACCGTGCTGCTCGCCATCCGCTGGCTTGATGCCAAACTCGGGCGGACCAAGGCGGCGGAAGCCCTGCGCCAGGCGGAACTGAAGGTCGCCGAATCCCTGGAGCGGGTGGCGGAACTCACCACCCTCGATATTGATTTGCGCGAGCGCCTGCCCGAGTTGCGGCACGAGGATGCCGAAGCCGCAGCATCCCTGCACCGGCTGCACGCGGCGCAAGGTGCGCTCGATGGCGAGGCGCAACGCTTGGTCGATCAAACCCGCGCGGTGCAGGAGCGGCTTGCTCTGCTCGCCCGCGATCGCGAGCGCGAGGAAAGTCTTGCGGGGGACGCGGAAACCGCCCTCGCCCGCTTGACCGAGGAAGAAGAAAGCCTCGCGGAAAATGCCGCCGTCGATGCCGAACGGCTGACGGAAACCTTGGAGCTTCTGGCCGAGCAAGAGGCGGATTTAGAGCGCGCCGAAGCCGCCGTTCAGGCCGCCACCGAAACCCTGGCGAAAACCGACGCGCGACGGGCGACGCTGGAGCGGCACCTGAACGAGCTTTCCGCCCGCCGCGCCCGCCTGTCCGCCGAACAGGACAAGCTGCGCGGCGATCTTGCCGCCATCGACGCCGATCTGACCGGCCTGCCCGACGCCGAGGAACTCGAAAGCCAACTCGAAACCGTGATGGCGGCGGAAGACGAAGCGCGCCTTGCCGTCGCCAAAGCCGATGAAGCCCAGCGCAAGGCCCAGGATGCCGAAGCCGAGGCCGGGCGCATGGTGCAGTCGGTCGCGGCCCGCCGGTCGCGGCTCACGGCGGAACGGGCGGGGATTGCCGCAGCGCTGGCCGCCGATCTGCCGCCGGGGGTGAAAGACCCCGTGATCGACGCGCTCACCGTAGAGCCGGGCTATGAAGCCGCGCTCGGGGTGGCCCTGGGCGAGGATCTGCAAGCGCCGGTGCGCCTGGCCGATAACCCGCGCGGCGCGCAGATTTTCTGGCAGCAGACCGAGGGCAAGCGCCTCTCCCGCCCCGATTCGCTCCCCGATGGCGCGCGCCCGCTCAGCGCGTATGTGGGGGGGCCGGAGGCTTTGGCGCGGCGCTTGATGGCGGTGGGCGTGGTGGCCGATCTCGACACCGCGCTCGCGCTCTGGCCGCAGCTTGGCATTGGCCAAAGGCTCGTGACCCCGGCGGGCGATCTTGTGCGCTGGGACGGCTATCGGGCCGCCGCCGGAACCCCCAGCCGGGCGGCCCTGCGCCTGGAGCGCCGCAATCACCTCACCCGCCTCGACGATGATATCGCCGGGCTGGAGGAGGAGGAGATGTTCGCCGAAGAGCGCCAAGCGCGCACGGCGGACGCCCTAGCGCGGGCGCGCGAAGCGGAAACCGGGGCACGGGCGCGGCTCAAAGCGGCGTCCGACCACGCCACGGCCATGCAGGAAAGCTATCGGCGGCAATCGGCGCTTTTGTCGGCAGCCGAAGCCAAACGCGCGGCCCTCACCGATACGCTGGACCGGCTGACGGCGGAAGCGCAAAGCCTCGAAGACGATCAACGCGCCTCGGAAGCCGAACGCGCCGGGCTCAGCGCCTCCGAACCCCTGCTGGCGGCGCTGGCCGAGGCGCGGGCGGAGGCGACCAGCCAGCGCGCCCAGGCCCAAGCCCTGCGTAGCGAGGGGGATCGGCTGAAGCGCGACGCCCACACCCGCGCCGCCCGGCAAGGGCAAGTGGCGCGTGAGCGGGCCGATTGGGCGCGGCGCTCGGGCAATTCCGCCGCTGTGCTGGCCGATCTCGACGCGCGCCAAGCCCAGGCCGAAGCCGAAGCCGCGATGTTGGCCCAAGCGCCGGACGATCTGGCCGACCGTCGGGATGCGCTGCTCGCCGAAATCGAAAACGCCGAAGCCAAGCGTCGCGCGGTGGCGGATCGGCTTGCGGAGGCCGAGCGCAGCGCCTCCGACGCCACCCGCCGCTTGAAGGAGGCCGAAGGGGCCTCCGCCACGGCGCGCGAGGCGCGGGTTCGGGCAGAAGCCGCCCAAGAAGCCGCGATCCGCGACGCGCAGGCGGTGGCCGAGCGCATCCGCGAACGGCTCGACTGCCGCCCCGACGAGGTGGTGGCCCAAGCCGCGCTCGACCCGGACCTCTCGCCGCAAGCGGTGGCGAGCGCCGCCCAAAGCGCCGCCAGCCGCCTCGAAAAACTCTCGGCGGAGCGCGAAGCCCTGGGGCCGGTCAATCTGCGCGCCGATCAGGAATTGGCCGAGATCACCGCCCAAATCGAAACCCTTAGCGCCGAAAAAGAAGACCTGACCCAGGCCATCGAGCGCCTGCGCGGCGCGATTGCCAGCATCAACCGCGAGGGGCGTGAGCGGCTGCTCGCCTCCTTCCATAAGGTGAATGGTTTCTTTGAGGAGCTGTTCGTGCGCCTCTTCGGCGGCGGGCGGGCGCATTTGCAACTGACCGAAAGCGACGATCCGCTCGCGGCGGGCCTCGAAATCATGGCCTCGCCGCCGGGCAAGAAGCTGCAAACCCTGTCGCTGCTCTCGGGCGGCGAGCAGGCGCTGACCGCCCTCTCCTTGATCTTCGCCGTCTTCCTCACCAACCCCTCGCCCATCTGCGTGCTGGACGAAGTGGACGCCCCCCTGGACGACGCCAATGTGGACCGGTTCTGCGGGCTGCTGGACCATATCGCCAGCGCCAGCGGCACCCGCTTCCTCTGCGTCACCCACCACCGCCTGACGATGGCCCGGATGGACCGGCTCTATGGCGTGACGATGGCGGAACGCGGCATCAGCCAATTGGTCTCGGTGGACCTTAGCCGCGCCGAAAAGCTGCGCTTCCCGCCGCGCGATCCGGGAACGCCGGAACTGCCGGGGTTACGGGGGTAGGCCCTCGCCGCCGCAGGTTGTTGACCGTGGGTCACTGACGGCGCGGAAATGGGCTTGGTGCTTAGCCAGAATATCGGCAGGAACGGGATGCTTCGCCCGGCGCTTGGCAACAAAAGCGTCAAGCCGGGGCAAGCTGTGACGGGTGCAGGTCGCATAGAGGCTGAAAATTTGCCCCGAAACCATATTGAGAAAGTAAGTCGGACCGACGCCCTGCCCGCCCTTGGCGGCGGGAATCAGATTAAACGCAATATACGCATCGGCCTCGCCTGTGTCGGTTATCAGGCTCACGGGATGATCTGGCGAATAATCGAGGGCGTAATAGCGTGGATTGGCCGCTTCCCGCGCGAAAAACACGATGATTTGCTCAAGGTCAGCGCTCGGAAGCGCATAGCGGTCCGCTGCCCTGGCGGGGAGGGCGGCTAGGAGCAGAAGCAGGGGGAGGAGGTATCGCATGGGGCCGCATGGTCGCACGGCGTGGGGCCGATGCCAACGGATCGGGAAAAGGCCTTCGCCGCATTGGCCGCGCGAATCGTTGGGAGATTTGCAGCGATAGGTCTCGGTGGATCTTCGCCGCGCGATGCTGGCACGTCGGTAATGCTGGGATTACGGGGGAAGGCCGTCGCTGCCGCAGTTTGCCGCGTGGAAACGGGCTTGGCGTTGCGTGCCACTATCGGCGGAAAGCTTGACAATATCCCTATTTTTCGCTTAATGTTCTCTATAAGTTCTAATTCATCAGGAGATCTACATGGCGCTCAAAGCAGCGGCAGTGGATGATGCTGTCCTATGTCCGATCCATGGGCTTACCCGAATCGTCGAAGGCGCTGCCTGGGTAACCCGGAAGGGTAAACCCATTGCGCGACTGGGCGATGCGACAAGCTGCGGTGCGCGCATCACCTCTGGGTTACATTGGTGGCTGATCGATGGACGCCCCGTAGCCCATGAAGGCGATACGACCGATCATGGCGGGACCATTCTTCCTTTCGATCCGCTCGTGGTGGTGAGCGAAGGAACTCCCAACAATGAGACAGCGCAGGATTTGGAGCGTGCGGGAAAAGCGGGACAGGCGCTGGTTCCCCCTTGTGCCCCACTGCCATGAGCCGCTTCGCCATCCTAGACCCGGTTCTGGACCCGACGATAGCGGCTTGGGCAGCAAAGCGAGCCGAACCGGCGATCCCGTTATGGCCGGTTTCGGAAGCCCCCGGCATGACCGGCGTCACGCCTTGGTTGATGGAAGGCTCCCCCGATCTTCAACAGGCGCTCTCCTCGCGGGGAGCGCTGCCCTGGGGGCTATGGTTGGAAAGCGATGCCGATTTGCTTCAACTCCCCCAGCGTCTTGCAGATCGTCGGATCATGCGCGATGAAACCGGAAATCCCCTCCTTCTGCGCTGGTGGGATAAGGATGTTCTCGGAGCCCTTTGGCCCGTGCTCACCCCCGCTGAACGCGCTTGGTGGTTGGCAGGCCTGCACAGGATCATTGTATCGGGTACACCTGAGATCGTTTATGGCCCCATCACATACCCTCCTGCCGCCGGATTAAACCTCGACTCTCGGCTTCGGGCAGCACTGGCAGAAGACATGGTTCGCCGCCGAACGGTGCAAATCGATCAATGGCTTGCGGACACTTGGAAAACGGTCGAAGCATCGACCCGCGTTGCCGTTGCCCGTCGCGCCGCCCAGAGCGCTCAAGCGCTTGGTTTGGCCGATCTGCGCGACTGGATCGCCCTCGCCCAACTCATGGGAAATTTCGGAGCGGGGCTGCTAGATGATCCGCTCTACGCAAGCCTATTGAGCGATCTCGATCTCATTGAAGATCGCACCCGTCTCTGGCGATGCGAGTCCCTTCTGCTTCCCATGGCCCAGGACCGGCAAGCGCGCGACAGGGAGATTGTCGGCTCGCTGCGGCAAGCGTTTACCAGCGATGTCCTTGTTCAGCACCTGATCGAATCGCCTAAGACCGCGCTGACGTTAGTTTTCGGCCCTCATGCCGAGCTTTTCGACGACGCAGAGCGTCAAGCCTCACAGACCGCCAGCACCAACCGCCTCCGTGCCCGGTATCCGACCGTAACTCCGGCGGATGAACTGCGCTTCTGGCTGGTCAATCTGCTTCTCGGGGCCGGTTTCGAAACCGATCCGCTGCGGGCCGTTCCCGCGCAAGCCTATGCCCAAGAGGGTCTGTTGGGTTTGCACGCCTGGGCTGTCGGATCGTCTGTTTAGAGGAGAGATCTTATGGGTCTATTCGATAATCCAAAGGGGTTATTCCCCATCACGCCCGGCACGCCGGTGCCCGAAGGGGTCGATATCGTTGATCCTAAGATCGACGAAGGCAGGTGAGTTCCCCCTTTAGGATGCGACATTGGGACTGACTGCGAAAAGGCGCTCGTGATTTTCGTCGGGGGTGCTGCGGATACGGAACATCGTCCACTCTACAAGGAATTTGCCAAATATTGCCGCGAAGGACATCCTCATCAAGCAAAAGCTTATTTTACGCATGATGCCAATTCAGCCGTCGTCAGATACATCACCCGCTGGCGGAAACGCTATCCCAACCATCAGGTGGGGCTGATCGGTCATAGCTGGGGTGGTTACCGCGCGTATGAAGTCGCCCAGCGCCTCGCCGAAGACGGTGTCCCTCTCGATCTGCTCGTAACCCTCGATCCGGTCAAGAACGGGACAATCACCCAACGCAAAAGTGCAGGCAGTTTCGGCAATAGCGATGGGGGCGTAGAAATGCGCCCCACCGAACGCCCGGAAACGACCAAACGATGGTATAATGTCTTCGTTCGGGATAACCCGGCAATACCGATTTGTCCTGATGTCAGGACGATAACGTCCAACCGGGTGGCGCGAAACGGCGGCGGGTCATGGGGAGATCTCAAGCTGCGCGGCCTTGTCGATGATGAATGGACAATCGAAAGCAGGCGTGATCCCGATCATAATTCTCAGTGTCATAAAGATGATGGTCACGAACTGGTTTATAATATGATGCCCTCTGTTCATGAATTCATTGTGAGACTCAAATGATAAAATTTTGTCTGTTTCTCATGTCTAGCGTAATGCTTTCCAGCTGTATGCCACTTTTTTTTGTGTGGGCCGAATTCAATCCCCGGGAGGCTTATCGAACTTTCAACGGCGGTCCGAATATCGATCCGGTCCCTGAAGCGGAGATTGATCGGACGATTCTCGCGCGGGAGTTCGAGGGCGTCTGCCAGCCACGCGCTTATCTCGATGACAAACCAGTCTATGCGGTCATTAATCTTGAAGGTGTCTCGTTAGAGAAAAAGAATTTTGAATTCTCTGAGTTATATATCTTTAAAAGAGATGTAATAGATTTTTTAAATAAAACAGATAATATAGAAAATAATTGCAAAAAACTTGCTCAATGTATAACAAGAATTTCTGTAAATTTTATTAAAATCGGTGAATTTCCATTGGCCAATCTATACCGTAATCGGAAAGAGGGGAAGAAATATATTGATGATATACATCATATTCACGCCGACATAAATCACAGGTTTTCGGTAGCGAAATGTCTTTCAGACCCAGAAAATGGGGATTATTTTTTTTACAGTCCTTGGTTTTACACTAAATAAGTTGGTACCCAGCGCGAACTCCTTCACGCATGCCCTGCCTCACTCGACAACATCGTAATATCCACCCCCAATTTCGCAATCGCGCGGTGCCATTTGGTGTCGAGGTCGGCGTCGAACAGCAGGGCGTCGTCGGGGTCGACCGAGAGCCAGGAATTGCTTTGGATCTCTTGATCGAGTTGGCCTGCGCTCCACCCGGCATAGCCTAAGGCCAGCAGGGCGCGGCGGGGGCCGGTGCCTTGGGCGATGGCGCGCAGCATATCGACGGTGGAGGTGAGGGCGACTTCTTCGGAGACGACCAGCGAGCTTTCCTCCAGCCGGTCGGTGGAGTGCAGCACGAAGCCCCGGCGCGGCTCCACGGGGCCGCCGAAGTTCACGCGCGCGCTGCCCGCTTCGTCGGCGGTCGCTTCCATTTCGAGCTGGCCGAATACGTCTTTGAACGTCATCGTTCCGGCGCGCTGGTTGATGATGAGGCCCATCGCCCCGTCGGCGGTATGCGCGCAGAGGAAGATCAGCGACCGGGCGAAGGGTTTTTCGGTCATCTGCGGCATGGCGATGAGGAATTGACCAGTTAGGTATTGGGTATTGCTCACGGTGGGCTTACATCATCCAGGAAGTGATCGGCTGATAGTGTGAAAGATGGGATACCCCCTGTCCATTGTGAAGCGCTTTTGTTGGGCAGTGCTGCTGTGCATCCTGGTCGCAGGCGGCGCGCGCGCGGCGGCAACCGAGTGGCAGGGCGACGGGAATGCCGCCGTTCGGCTGCTGACGGCGACCGAGGCCGTGGGCGGCGTGGACCGCGTTACGCTGGCCCTGGAATTCCGCTTCGCCCCCGGCTGGCACGGCTATTGGCGCACGCCGGGCGAGGCGGGCCTGCCGCCGACGCTCGATTGGACCGGGACGCAAAACCTGATTTCCGCCGATCCGCGCTTTCCCCCGCCGATCCGCACCACGCTGCTGGGCATCGAAACTTTCGCCTATAAAGGCGGGCTGGTGCTGCCGATTGAGGCTAAGCTGCTCGACGGAAGCCAGTCGCTGCCGCTGAAACTCGGGGTCGATTACCTCGCCTGCGCCGAAATCTGCGTACCCTACCGGGCCGATCTGGCGCTCACCCTGCCGCCGGGCGCGGCCAGTCCCGCGCCGGAAGCCGCTTTGATTGCGGCGGCGCTCGCCCAGCTTCCCCTTATGCCCGCAGCGGCGGGGCTGACGGTGACGGCGGCGGTTCTGCAGGGGGACGCGCTGCGCCTCACCCTGGCTTTCACCGACCCCCTGTCGGCGGCGGAACAGGCGGGGCTCGATCTGTTCTTAGAAGGCCCCGGCAGCCTCACCGCGCCGCGCCCGCAGGTTAGCGGATCGGCGGAACGCCTCGTCCTCGAAACCCCGTTGCGCGGCGTTTCAGCCGATGCGGTACTAAAGGACGGGCTGACGGCGACGCTGGTTGCGGGCGAGCGGCGGGTTGAGTTTCCGGTGAAGCCCGTCGTCGGCCCTGCGGTTGGGTCCACCTGGGCGCTGATGCTGGGCGCGGCGCTGCTCGGCGGGTTGATCCTCAATCTCATGCCCTGCGTGCTGCCGGTCCTGTCGCTGAAAATCCTCGGGCTGGTTGGAAGCGGCGGGCGCAGTCGCGGCCAAGTGCGTGGCGATCTGCTGGCGATGGCGGCGGGAATTGTCGCCAGCTTCCTGCTGCTCGCCGGGGCGGCGATTGGCGTGAAGCTCGCGGGCGGCGCGGTCGGCTGGGGCATTCAGTTTCAGCAGCCTTGGTTCTTGGCTGGCATGGTCGGCGTGCTGGCGCTGTTCGCGGGCTCCTTGCTGGGCGGGCGGGAGATCGGCTTACCCGTGGCGGTGAGTTCCTGGGCGGGCAGCCTGGGCCAGGGCAGCCGGGGCGAATCCTTCTTTTCTGGCGTCGTGGCGACCTTATTGGCGACGCCCTGTTCCGCGCCCTTCGTCGGCACGGCGGTGGGCTTTGCGCTCGGGCAAGGGCCGGTGGAGATTCTGGCGATTTTCCTCGCGCTTGCCCTGGGGTTCGCTGCGCCGTTTCTGCTGCTGGCGATATTCCCCGGCTGGGCCGCCCGTTTGCCGCGCCCCGGCGCATGGATGGCCTGGGTGAAGCGGGGCTTCGGGCTCGCGCTCCTGGGAACGGCGCTCTGGTTGCTGACGGTTCTCGCCGCCCTGATCGCGCCGCTCGGCGTCGGGCTGGTCGGCGCGATGGCGCTGGCCTTGGTTTTAGCGATGGTTCGGCTGCGCCGGGGGCTGGCGGTGGCGGTGCTCGCCGGGCTGGCCGGGATTGCGGCGCTGCCGTCACTAGCGGCGCATCTCCTGCCCCCGCCGGTGGCGCGGGTAAGCGAGGATCGGCTGTGGAAGGCCTATTCGGCGGAAACTCTTGCCGCGGCGCGGGCGCAGGGACAGGTGGTCTTTCTCGATATCACCGCCGACTGGTGCCTGACGTGCAAAGCCAATAAGCTCGCCGTGCTGGACCGGGCGGCGGCGCGCGACGGCCTCAGCGGCCCTGGCGTGCTGGCGCTGCGGGCCGATTGGACGCGCCCGAACCCGGAGATTGCCGCCTTTCTGAAGCGCTATGGCCGCTATGGGATTCCGTTCAACATCGTCTACGGCCCCGGCGCGCCGGAGGGGATCGTTTTGCCCGAATTGCTCACGCAGGACGCGGTGCAGGCGGCGCTCAAACAGGCGGCGGGGATAAAATCATAACCCAGCTTAAAATCCACACCCGGTCATACCGCTGACGCGGTAAAGGTTTAGGGTTCACGTGCGCCCCACGGTGGGGCTTTTGGGAAAGAGGACGACATGAGCGTTTCAATTGGCGACAAGATCCCCCTGGTCACTCTGAAGACGATGACGGCGGAAGGGCCGAAGGACATCACGACCGGCGATATTTTCGCGGGCAAAAAAGTTGTGCTGTTCGGCCTGCCGGGCGCGTTTACGCCGACCTGCTCGGCCAAGCATCTGCCGGGTTTCATCGAAAAAGCCGCCGCTTTCGCCGAAAAGGGTGTGGATACCATCGCCTGTATTTCGGTGAACGACGCCTTTGTGATGGGTGCCTGGGGCAAGGCTCAGAATTCCGGTGACGCCGTGCTGCTGCTGGCCGATGGCAGCGCCGATTTCGCCAAAGCCATGGGGCTGGATGCCGATTTCTCGGCTTACGGCATGGGCATTCGCTGCAAGCGCTTTGCCCTGGTGGCGGAAGACGGCGTGGTGAAAGTGCTGAATGTGGAAGCGCCGGGCCAGTTTGAAGTCTCCAGCGCCGACTATGTGCTGAACCAGCTTTAAGATCAGGGTTCCTTTAGCCCCGCCAGCATCATCTGCACCATCAAGGCGCGGTCGGCGGGCGGGGCGACCGTGAAGCCGGGAATGCCGGGGGGAAGCTCCCCCTCGGCAATCTGGCCGTCGAGCAGCAGGCTGGTATAGCCGTGTTGGGCCGACCATAGGGCGGTCGCAAGCTCTTCCGGGCGGCGATCTTGGCGGAACTGCCCCGCCGCTTGACCCTCGGCAATAACCGAGACCATTTCCGCAAACCCGTCATAGGCCGCTTTTTCCAGGGCCGGATGCGCGCCGGTCGCGCACAGATCGACGTGGAACATGATGCGGTACGCGCCCGGCTCGGCCAGGGCAAAGCTCACGTAATTCATGCCCATCAGGCGTAAGGCCGCGTCCGGCGCTTCGGTGCGCGCCCGGTCGGCCAGCATCTCGCGGTGAAGGCGCTGGAAGCCCCGGCACGCAAGCTCGGCCAAAAGGTCGCGTTTGGACGCGAAATGCCGATAGGCGGCGGTATGGCTGACGCCAACGCGCTCCGCCACCTCCCGTAAGGAAAATTCCGCCGAGCGCCGTTCCGCAATAAGGGCTGAGGCCGCCGCCAGCAGCGCCCCCGGAAGATCGCCGTGATGAAACTTACCCTCGGCTTTGCGGCGCATGGGGGGGAGCTCGCGCTTATTATTTATGTTGCCATCGGTCACATAATCATTTTACAAAGTGACCAGTGGTAACACGAGCCTAAATCTCACCGCACAGGAGCACTTCAATGGCGAAAATTCTGATTCTCTGCGGCCATCCCCGCGCCGAAAGCTATTGCGCCGCGCTCGCCAAGGCCTATGCCACGGCGGCGACCGACGCGGGACATGAGGTGGTGCAAGTCGCCATCGCCGATCTGCCGATCACGCTGACGCCGCCCGACTATAAGGATTTCAAAACCAGCGGAGCCGTCCCCGATTGGGTGGCGACGGCCCAGGCGCAGATCCACGGCTGCGACCATTGGGTGATCGTGGCCCCGCTCTGGTGGGGCGGCATGCCCGCCGTTCTGAAGGCCTATGTGGATGCGGTACTGCTGCCCGGTTTCGCCTTCCGCTATCACAGTAAGGGTCTCGGTTGGGATAAGCTGTTGAAAGGCCGCAGCGCCCGCGTGATTATCACCGCCGATACGCCGCCCTTCATCTTCCGCTGGTTCTGGGGCCGCCCGTTGGTGAAGCAGTGGAAAATTCAAATCCTCGGCTTTTGCGGCTTCAGCCCGGTCAAGAGCAACTTCCTGGGATCGATCAAAACCTCGACGCCGGAGAAGCGCCAAAAATGGTTGGCGGAAATTGCCGATCTCGGGCGCGCGGGGGTTTAGTCAGGGGCGTTGCCCCTGCACCCCACCAAAGGGCGCGGCCCTTTGGGAACGCGGTATTGGAGTTCTATAGGGCGCTGCTTGCCCGCTTTTTTTATCATATCGAAAAAAGAAGGGGTTCGGGGAGCTTGCTCCCCGAGCGGGTACGGGCGGCGGCCCGCTAGCTCAGCTTCCGCTCGACCGCCCCCAGCGCCTCTGACAGTCGGCTTTTCGCGCTACCGGGGCGCATCGGGCGCGGCTGGCTCGCATCGGGAGCCCAGCCGGTGAGGAAGATCACTTCGAACCGCGCTTCGATGCGCCCATCGGGCGTGCTGAAGCGGTCGGCGTAATCGGCGGCGGCACGGGCGAGGGTGGACCTGCGCCACGGGCGGCGCGGGCGTCCGGCCAGCGCATTGGCCTCGCCCATGCCGCGCAAATCGCGCATCAAGGCCAGCACGTCCGGGTAAGAAACCGTGAGAACATCGCTATCGATGACGGGCAGGGCAAAGCCCGCGCGCTGCATCAACCGTCCGGCGTCGCGGATATCGACCGTGGGGGAGGCGCGCGGCACCAAGGCGCCGGTTTCGGCGATTTCGGCGGCGGCGAGGCTGGCTTTGAGTTCTTGCAAGGTTTCCCCGCCAAAGATCGCGCCAAGGAACAGCCCATCGGGTTTCAGCGCCCGGTTTACTTGAATGAGCGCGCCGGGCAGATCGTTGATCCAATGCAGCGACAGGCAGGAGAGCACCAGATCGAGGCTGTTTTCGGCAATCGGCAACCATTCCTCATCGGCCACCAGGCGGAGCCCTGGGGCGCGGGCGATCATTTTCGGCGAGAGATCGGCGGTAATCAGCGTTTCGATGCCGCCCCGCCCGTTTGCGGAACGGGCCAAATCGCCGGTGCGCCCGCCCAAATCGAGCGCGAGGGGGAAGCGGCGGCGAATATCGTCGAGCCGGTCCAGCAACCGGTCGCCGATTTCCTTGGTCAGAAAATCGAAGCGCCCATCGAACCCGGCGGCGGCGCGGTCGCGGTGCAGGCGCAGGGCGCGCCGGTCGAAAATCTGAGACTCGGAAGCAGCGGCAGTCATGGCGGAATCCTTTCAGCCCTTGCCTGTAGCAGAACGGGCGATTCTCGCCTATACCCAGAGCATGATGACACGGTTGCGCGCGCCCCTCTTCGTGCTCGGACTGATCCCGCTCGCCGGGTGCGCCGAGATGAATCTCGCTCTCGATGGTCAGTCCACGGCGCTTGTTTGCCCCGTGGAAGAGAGCCTCGCCCTCAGGCGGCAGCGCATGGTCAGCACCGCGCTTGCCGAATGGCAAAAATTCGGCGGCGGGGTTATCGATTGGTCGAATGGCCGCCGGGAAGTGTTGGCCGAGGGGATCAAGGAAACCGACCCCAGCGTTGCCAGTGATATTCGCCGCTACTGGCGCGCGGTGCCGACCCCCTTAGCCCTGTACGCTGCTGGGAATGATGGAAAATCAGGGCCGCTGGATGCGCCCTTCAGCCAAGCTTGGTCGGCGGCCTTCATTGGCTATCTTGCCTGTGCGGCGGGGGTTCCGGCCAGCGACCTGCCACGCCACGAAGCGCATTTCACCTATCTCGATGCGGCTTTAGACGGCACCCCCGGCTTCACCGCCCACCCGCCCGAAGCGGAAACGCCGCAACCGGGCGACATTATTTGTGGCGACCGTTCCGCCCCCGACGCGCGCCTTGCCACACTCTTGCAGCGCCGCGCCGAGCAGGGGGCTCCGCGCCCGATGCATTGCGACCTCGTGGTCGAAGTGCGCGACCGGCAACTGCGTGCGATCGGCGGGAATGTGAATGATAGCGTAACGCTCAGCCTCTACCCCATCGATGCCGATGGGCGCTTGCTGCGCCTCGCCAATCCCGAAGCTCCCGGCTGGTTTGCGGTGCTGCAAGCGAGCTATCCCCCCCTCCCAGAGACGATTTCGCAACGATGATCTTCGCCAAAACCCCCAAGCCGCCCTATTGGGCCGTAGTTTTCACCAATCAGCAGAGCGACGATACGGCCGGATACGCCGCGATGGCGGATACCATGGAAGAACTGGCGGCCCAGCAACCTGGCTTTTTGGGAATCGAGTCGGTTCGGGGCGGCGACGGAGCCGGGATCACAGTTTCCTATTGGCAGAGCGAAGCCGATATGGTGGCGTGGAAGGGCGTTACCGCCCATGTGATTGCGCAGCGGTTTGGGAAGGAGCGGTGGTATAAGGGATACGTAACCAGGGTTGCGCAGGTGACGCGGGATTACGCTTTTGGGGCGGCGCGTGAGTCGGAATAGTCACTTTGTGGCTTTTTGGTAACAAGTCACAAGAAAACCGCAAACTGCGACATTCGGACCCTGTTTGACCGTTTCCCATAACGTAAAGGGCATGCTAGGTAAGAAACAACAATATAAAAATCTGGGAGGAAATGATGAAGCGTTCCCCGATCAGCCGGACTTCCGCGCTGCTGGCTCTTTCCGCTCTTGTCATGGCGCCGAGCGCCTGGGCGGGCTCGTTTTACATTCAAGAGCAAAGCATCTCCGGTTTAGGCGCAGCAAACGCCGGCCAGAATGCCACGGGCTTTGATGCTAGCACTGTGTTCACCAACCCCGCCGGGATGACCAACCTCACGCGCTCGCAGTTCTCTGCGGGGGGCAGCCTGCTCGTCCTCGGCTCCAAGATTCGCAATGAAGGCTCGTCCGCGCGCCTCCCGGCTGCTTTGGGCGGCGCGACCGTCGCCATCACCGGGAAAGACGGGGATGACCCCAATTCTCCGGCGCTTGTTCCCGCCACCTATGGCGTTTGGGTCGTGAACGATGACGTGCGTCTCGGTTTCGGTGTGAATGCACCGTTCGGCTTGGTCGGTAAATACGATCAAGGCTGGTTCGGGCGCTATAATTCGCAAAAGTCGAAACTGGAAACGATCAATATTAGCTTGGTCGGCGCTTATAAGGTTTCGCCGAAATTCTCGGTGGGCGGCGGTATCGATATCCAACGCGCCCGCGCTGTTCTGACTGGCGCCGTGCCCGCCATTGCGGGCCTTCAGGGCCTTAGCGCTGCGCAGTCCCAAGCTTTCATCGGCTCGGTCGGGGGTGTTGGCGGTCTTTACAATAGCAATACCGATAGCCTGTTTACGGTTGATGCCAACGGCTATGCCGTGGGGGCTAACCTCGGGCTAACTTGGAAGCCGGTGGATGAGCTGACGGTTGGTTTGACCTACCGCAGCCGTATTAAACATACGGTGGAAGGCGATTTCGCCATTCAGCGCGGCGCGACGAACAGCCGCTCGGGCCCGGCTGAAATTTCGGTGACGACGCCGGATATCATCGGCCTTGGTGCCGCGTGGCGCGTTAATCCCAAGTGGGAACTGTTGGCCCAGGCCAATTATTTCCACTGGAGCAATTTCGATAAGATCGACATTAAGTCGAACGGCACCACGGTGACGGTTGAGCAGCAAGATTATAAGAACAGCTACTCGCTCGCCTTGGGCTTTAACTATAAATGGTCCGATGCGCTCATCCTGCGCGCCGGCACCCAGTTCGACAAGACCCCGACCACGGACCAGCACCGCTCGACGCGCGTACCCGATGGCAACCGGATTTGGCTGTCGGTTGGGGCGAGCTATGATGTGACCGACAATATCTCCATCGATGCGGCCTACGCGCATATTTTCGTGGAGGACGTTAAAGTCGATCAGACGTCGAGCACGGGTGTTCGCACGCGGGCAACCCAAACGGACGGCTCGGTCGACATTCTGTCGATGGCCTTGCGCTACAAGTTCTAAGCTGCTGACGGGGCTGGTTTTCCGGCCCCGCGCACACCGATTAAGAGACCCTAGAGCCTCTCCTATTGTTGGCGTGGCTCTAGTTCCTCCCCACCTCGGGACCCCTTCCAGTCTTGGCCGGAAGGGGTTTTTTTATGGGAGAAGACCGCGCCGGAACTGGCCGGGCGTGACCCCCCGAAAACTCTTAAAGGCGCGGGTCAAATGGGCCTGATCGGAAAAGCCGCAGTCGGCGGCCACGGCGGCAATCGTATTGCCCTGGCGCAGCGCCTGTTCGGCCCGCTGTAATCGCACCAGTTTTTGATAGGCGTGGGGCGGAAGGCCATAGGCCGCCCGAAACCCTCGGATCAGTTGAAAGGCGCTTAGGCCGGTCTCCGCCCCCAGATCATCAAGGGAGATCGAGGCGGCGGGATCGTCCCGCAGCCGTTCAGCCGCGCGGCGAATAGCCGGGAGCGCCTGCACCGGGCCACTGCCGCGCCGCGCGCGGCCAATGCTATGGCGCTGGATAAGCGCGGCAAGTACCGACAAAAGGGCGGTTTCCCGCTCCAGGGTTTCCCCCTCGGCCAATTGTGCGAAAACCCCAGCGCACAGGGCCGCCAACGCGGGATCTTGAAGGATCGTGTCGCGGAACTCGGGCAACCCGTCGGAGGGCCGGAAACCGCTGCCTTCTGCGGCGCGCAGCATGAGGGCCGGATCGAGATAGAGCATGCGATACGCCCAGCCTTCCGCAACAGCGGCATAGCCATCGTGGACCTCGCCCGGATGCACGAGGGCAAGATTGCCAGGCGTCGCGAAATGGCGCGCGCCCCGGGCGTGGAACCCCTCGACGCCGTCCGTGATGACGCCAAAGACATAGCGATCATGCGTGTGGGGTGCAAAACTATGGCGGCGAAAGCGCGCCAGCAAGACTTCGGTATCCCCCTCCGGCACGCGCCAAAACCGGGTAGCCTCGCCTTCGGTTAGATGATCGTGGAGATCGTCATGGGCCATGGGCGGGCGCGTTCCCCGAGAGGGCAAGGGGGGCGTACCAGTCGCCAGGGAAACCGGCAGTCGCGCGCGCTTCATCGTTGAACGGTGGCTTCAGCGCCCCGCGAAAATGCTGGCGAACGAGGGTTTGCCAGGCACCACGCGGGTCGTCCAGGCCGCGCGCGGCGGCGAGCCACAGGAACCAGCGATTGCCAATAGCGACATGGCCGATTTCATCGCGGTAGATGCGCTCCAGCACCTGGGCCGAGGTTTCATCCTCCACGGCCCGCAGCTTTTCGATCATCATCGGGGTCACGTCCAGCCCGCGCGCTTCGTGAACCATGGGGATAACGGCGAGCCTAGCCAGCGCATCGCCCGCTGTTTCCTGTGCCGATTGCCAAAGCCCATCGTGGGCAGGCAGGTCGCCATAGGCCGCGCCGAGATCCGCAAGGCGGGCGGCAAGAAGCGCGAAATGTTCGGCTTCGTCTGCGGCCACGCTCAACCAATCGGCGGCAAAAGCAGGCGGAAACTGCGGGGCGAACCGGGCGAGAATATCCCACGCCAAATCAACCGCGTTCAATTCGATATGGGCGAGGGCGTGCAGGAGGGTCACGCGCCCGCGCACGCCGCGGGTCAACCGTCGGTGCGGCATCGCGCTGGGGGAAACGAGCGTCGGCTGATCCGGGCGGGCGGGCCGATCGGGTATGTTGCTCACGGCTCCCACCGAAAGCGTCCCCATCGCCCAAGTTTGCGCTGCCGCCCGCGTTAGCCGAACTTTCTCAGCGGGATCGGCGGCGGTCAAAACCGCGAGCGCCGCCGCCGTAAGGCTGGCGAAGCGCGGCGTTTCGTCCATTTAGGTAATCGAAAAACGCGATAGGGCTTCGGCCAGATCATCGCCGAAATGACCGCCCTTGCGGATAATCGCGGCGCGCGTCGGCAGCCCTTCCAACGAAGGATCGCCCCAGCCGAAGCTGGTGAGCAGCGCGAAGGGAATATCTTGTGTCGTCGGCATCGCCAGAATCGCGCAGGCAAGATCGATCCCGCTCAACTCGTCCAGCATCGCCGAGGCAATCACCAGATCGGGCTTCAAGCGCACGGCCATTTCCAGGGCTTCGAAGCTTTTGCTGACGTTCACGACGCGGTAGCCGCAGGCCATCAACTCCCGCTCCACAATGCGCCCGGCGGAACGCTGCGGCGAGACGAGGAGAATAACAATATCGAGCAGTTTGATATCGTTAACGTCGAACGTGCGCACTGTTGGCAGTTGCCGAACGACTTCGCGCAACGACGGGGCGGGGGTTTCGTCTTGGACCGTATCGAGCGTGATGCGCAGCAGGTCGGTAAAGGCCTGCAGCCCATCCAACTCGCGGTCGCCGATTTGGTCGACGCCCTCCACGTAATCGGCCATCTGGTGCAAGATCACGTCGGCGGCCATCAAGCCTACCGAGCGCGCGCCGATGCGCAGATTGTGGAAATGGCGGCGCATGGCTTGAATGGCCTCGCCTTGCGGCACGAGATCCGAGCGGACATTGCCCAGCATCACGTCTATTTCATTCGTGATATCGCGGGCTTCGTCGATGAATTCGGCGCGGATATGCTGTTCGAGGGTATCGTCGATGGCCATTTCTCTGCCTAGCGCTGCTGCCAAAAACCTTAACGGCCCCACACTAGCGCAACCGCTCGCACTTGGCGATAGCAAGAGGCGCGAGTCGGGCTTGTCACGAAACGTTAAAGACAAGCGCTGTTGCGCCGGACTCCTCGGTTGGTTAGACTCTGCCTCGTTGTTTCTCACTGACAACCGAAAGGAGGTGATCCTGTGTCTACCCACCAAGGGATTTTCAGTCTGGCAGGATCTGTAATCTTAAGGCCTGCCCGTACTGACGGGGACACCTTTTGCTTTCGGAGGTCCGAAGCAGTTTAGTTTCCCCCATCCCATCGGACGGGAAAGGGCCGCTCGCACGCCGAGCGGCCCATTCTATTTTAGGCGGCGGATCTTTTACCGCGGAGGGCATCACTACCCGCCAGCACGGCCCCGCCGACGATCAGCACAGCGGCAAAAAGGACGTCGAGCGTGATTTGTGCCCGACCGCCTAAATAAAGCCCAAGGGTGGACAGCAGCGGTGTGGCGTAGGAAGCGGCTCCCAGGGCGCGCAGCAGCCCGCGCTTAACGCCGACATCCCAAAAGAAGAAGGCCGCGCCCAAGGGCCCTGCCCCCATAATCGCCATAATTAGCCAATCGTGCGCACTGGGGATGTAAATCGCCTCCAGGATCAGATGACACAGGCCCGCCAGAAGCGCGGTGACAAGGCAGAGGGCGGCGACGAAATCGGTCGGCACTGCCGCGCAATAGCGCCGGGAGAGCACCGAATAACCGCCCCAGCACAGCGCGGCCCCGAGGGCGGCAAGATAGCCGGGCAGATACTCGATCTGGACGGCGAGCGCTGGGCCGCCGACGAGCAGCACCGTGCCCGCCAAGCCCAAAACCCCGCCGACGCAGTGAAACCAACGTAAACGTTCGCCCGGCAAGAACGCCGAGAAAACCACAATGCACAGCGGCCAAAGGTAGTTGATCAAATTGGCCTGCACCGCAGGGGCGGCGCGCAGGGCGACGAAAAACAGCAAATGATAGCCGAACAGCCCGCCGACGCCGATGGCCCAGGCGCGCGGGCTCTGGGTCGCCCAGGCCGCAACCGCTCCCCGCCCAGCAGAACCCCGCAGCAGAATAAAGCCGGTGCCAACAATCCCGGCGAGGCCGAAGGTGATCGCGGTGAGCAAAAACGGTGGCACCGGCCCTGCCAGCGTGGCGAGCAGCGCGAGACTACCCCAGAGAAGAATTGCCACGCTGCCCAGAAGCGTCGCCGCGCCGACCGAAGACCCCGCCATTTAATCCCCATTTCCATAAAAAGAGGGAGGCCGCAGCCTCCCCCGTAAATCGCGCCGTAGTTCCAACAGGTTTCGGCGGCTTACGCCACCATATATTGCCCGCCGTTGACCGAGATCGTCGCCCCCGTCACGAAGCTTGCGTCGTCCCCTACCAGGAACAGTACCGTCCGCGCGATATCATGGGCAAAGCCCAAACGCCCGACCGGAATGGTCGCGATGATCTTTTTCAGCACGTCTTCCGGCACGGCGGCGACCATATCGGTATCGACATAGCCGGGGGCGACGCAGTTGGCGGTGATGCCCTTGGCCGCGCCTTCGAACGCCAGCGCCTTGGTGAAGCCAATCATGCCGGCTTTCGCTGCGCAGTAATTCACCTGACCATATTGACCGCGCTGACCATTGACCGAGCTGATCTGGACGATGCGGCCAAAGTTGCGCTCGCGCATCCCTTCGTAGACCGATCGCGTCATGGTGAAGCACGACTTGAGGTTGGTGGTGATGACATCGTCCCACTGTTGCTCGGTCATGCGGTGGAACGTGGTGTCGCGGGTAATCCCGGCGTTATTCACCAGAATATCGACCGGCCCCAGGGCGGCTTCCACCCGCGCCACGCCCGCTTTACAGGCTTCGAAATCAGCCGCGTTCCATTTTTCCGCAAGAATGCCGGTTTCAGCGGTGAATTTTGCCGCCGCCTCGTCGTTACCGCTATAGGTCACGGCGACCTCATAGCCCGCCGCTTTGAGCGCCTTGGCAATCGCCGCGCCAATCCCTCGGGTCCCCCCCGTTACTAATGCTACCCGCGCCATGACCGTCTCCCTTATCGCTTTTTCGGGCGCTGTCCCGCGCACCGTTCCGATCTTAGCAAACCACAAGCGGAGGTTTCAGGAAAGCACCGGAACGCAGGGCGTTGCGCGAGGGGGAGCCGATTCCTTGGAAAAAATTTAATGCTATTCATGAAAAATATATTGATAAACGAGAATATTGCCCTTAGCTTAGGGAGGCGTTGAAACAAGGTATCCTAAATATGACCCCTCCCCCTGAGAGCCTTACCCGCCTTGCGCACCGTGCCCATCGCGTCGTCACTCTGCTCATGTGGGGGTGGCCGGTGTGGATGATCGGTTTTACCTATTGGGTGATGGAGCATCGGCTACCGGAACTTCAGGACAAATGTTCCCCTGGCGTCTTGCCGGTTCTGAGTTGGACTGGGAAGAGCCTCATTGCGGTGGGCGTGCTGCTTACTGCAGCGGCACTGTTCTATTCCTTAGGTCAGGTGCGGGTTTTGCTGGCCGAATATCGGGAGGGGCGGGTATTCGAGCCGCGTGCGGCGCGGCAACTAACCTGGATCGGTAAGCTCGTGCTGATCTGGTGGCTCGGCAATCCATTGAGTGAAATGCTCTTGAGCACGGCGCTTTGGGCGATTGGAGAAGTCGGGATCGATGACATTAGCTCTGAGCCCGATTTTATCTTTCTGCTCTTCGGGCTTCTGCTCTACGTTCTCGGCAGAATCATGGCCGAAGCCGTGCGCGTTTCGGAAGAGCAGAAGTTGACGATCTAATGGGGATTATCGTGCATCTCGATGTGATGTTGGCGAAGCGCAAAATGCGCCTCGGCGACCTTGCCGAAAAAGTCGATATTTCCATTCAGAATCTCTCGATCCTCAAAACCGGTAAGGCGAAAGCCGTGCGGTTTTCCACCCTTGCTGCCTTGTGCCGGGCGTTGGAGTGTCAGCCGGGCGACCTGCTGACGATGGACCCCGATGCCCCCGACGATCCTGATAGCGGTTAAGCCGTAGCGGCGCGCCGCCGGAGTTCTTCCCCATGTTCTGGAGTATGATCCATGTCCTTGCCACGGCAGCGTCGCGGCGAAACGATTTCGCTCGTTCTGAAACCGGAAACGCGGTTGCGGGCCTTGCGCCCCTCACACGCAACCTGCTTCTTCCAGAGGTGGCGGGACCGCAGCCCGATAGTCTTGCTGACGGCGGGCGTGGTGTTGACGATGCTGGCCCTTGTCGAGGGCGCCCGCGCCGCGCCGCCGCCGCGCCCAGAACTCCCCACCCACGCCGAACGCATGACGGCGGGGGAGCTTAAAATTCTGACCGCGCACGGCGCGACCTATCGCAACCGCGATAGCGTCGATCCGGTTAGCTACACACTGCGCCCCGACGGCAGCCTGACGGTCTTTTTGAACAAAGGAAAAGATATTCTCGACGGCAAATGGTCCGTTGAGGCCGATCAGTTCTGCATTCGCATTGGTTGGTTCTATAAAAGTTGCTCGGCGGCCTGGCGCGTTGGCGAGGCTAGCTATTTCTTTTGGGGTGAGGATGAGGACGAGACCAGTAGTCTTGCTCACAACACTTACGACCGCCTGAACTAATCCCCTCCTTTTAACGAGCCCCATCATGACGAACGATAGTCGCGCTCTGCGTGCGACGCAGAGCGATACCAACAATCTTGCCGAGAATTTCCTCAGTGCTCCTCAGGCCGAGGCGGGCGACCGTTTAAGCGGGGTTGAATATCTGGATTTCTCGGATCAAACCGTCGCGCTGCCGCAATTGGCTGCAGCAAGTCCGGGACCATTGGTCTACCGACTCTATCACGCTGGCGCAAAACAACATTTTCTAACCGCGTCGGCAGATGAAGCGGCGGCCCTGAGCAAGCCCGGAACGGGCTATAGCAACGAGGGCAGTAAATTTTATGCGGCCAATAGCGCCGACCAAGGAATTGTTGACGTTTATCGGTTGTTTGATAAACAACTTGGCAAACATTTCTACACAACCTCGGCGCAAGAACGGGATTGGTTATTAACTCAAACCCGAACTGTCGACTTCAAAAAACAAAATGTTTGGATAAACGAAGGAACGGCTTTTAAAGCCTATGGTGCGGATTATGGCCCACAAGAAGCCGTGTATCGGCTTTTCAACCCCAAAACCGGCGATCATTTATTCACCAGTTCCGTCGCCGAAAAAAATGCGCTGGGCGTGAGCGACTATAAATATGAGGGCATTGCCTTTTGGGGCCTCACCTAGCGCCTAACCGCAAGAAGCTCCCCGGCGAGGGCGCGCGTGGAGCGCCTCGCCGGGAGAGAAAATCGGTGCGATTTCCGATCAGATTACCCCATCACCGCTTTGCGTTGGAGCGACACCAACTGCCCAATGCCCTGTTTGGCGAGGCGCAGAAGTTCGGAAAACTGCTCTTCGCTGAACGGGTCTTGCTCGGCGGTGCCTTGGATTTCCACCAGCCCGCCGCGCCCGGTGAGCACGAAGTTCGCATCAGCCTGGGCGTTGGAATCCTCAAGATAATCGAGGTCGAGCACGGCAACCCCGTTATAGAGGCCGCAGGAAATGGCGGCGACTTCGGCCTTGAGCGGCAGCGCTGGGATCACCTTGCCGTCGACCAGTTTGCGCAGGGCGAGATGGAGCGCAACATAGGCTCCGGTGATGGAGGCCGTGCGGGTGCCGCCATCGGCCTGGATTACATCGCAATCAATCTTGATCTGCCGCTCGCCCATTTGGGTGAGATCGGTCACGGCGCGTAAGGAACGACCGATCAGGCGCTGGATTTCCTGCGTGCGGCCGCTCTGCTTGCCCTTGGCGGCTTCGCGGTCCATGCGCGAATGGGTGGCGCGCGGCAGCATGCCGTATTCCGCCGTTACCCAGCCTTTGCCGGTATTGCGCAGAAACGGCGGTACTTTTTCGTCAATCGACGCGGTACACAAAACATGCGTATCGCCGAAACGCACCATGCAGGAGCCTTCCGCATGTTTGGCGAATCCCGGCTCTAGGCTGACAGCGCGCAATTGGTCGGCAGCGCGGCCCGAGGGGCGGCGGAAGGCGGTGGTCATACCGATAGTCTCCAAAAATTATTCAGATGCCGAACCCGCGAAGAATTCCTTCACGCGCTGGAAAAAGCCCGAGGATTGCGGATGGGTCTGATCGGCTTCGCCCGCCGTATCGAACTCCCGCAGAAGCTCCTGCTGGCGCGGGGTGAGGTTGACCGGCGTTTCCACCGTGGCCTCAACATACATATCGCCGCGCTGGGTGGAGCGCAGCACCGACATGCCCTTACCGCGCAGGCGGAACTGATGCCCCGCTTGGGTGCCGGGGGGAATGGTGATCTTCACCCGCGACCCATCGATGGAGGGTACTTCGATCTGCCCGCCCAGCGCCGCCGTCGTCATCGGAATCGGCACGCGGTAGAAGGTATTCGCCCCGTCGCGCTGGAAAATCCGGTGCGCGCCGATGGCGAGGAAGATGTAGAGATCGCCCGCGGGCGCGCCGCGCACCCCCGCTTCGCCCTCGCCGGTCAAGCGAATGCGCGTGCCTTCCTCAACCCCTGCCGGAATGGTGACGGAGAGGGTTTTTTCTTTGCGCGTCCGTCCGGCCCCGCCGCACGCCTTACAGGGTTTTTCGATTACCCGGCCCGCGCCGCCGCAGGACGGACAGGGGCGCTCAATGGTGAAAAACCCTTGCTGGGCGCGCACTTTGCCCGCGCCGCTACAGGTGGGGCAGGTGACGGGCTTAGAGCCCGCTTCCGCGCCCGAGCCGTCGCAAACTTCGCAGACAATGCTGGAGGCGACTTGCACCTTAGCCGTGGTTCCGGCGAAAGCATCTTCCAGGCTGATTTCGAGATTATAGCGCAGGTCCGCGCCGCGCCCGCTGGCCCCGCCGCGCCCGCGCTGGCCGCCGCCGCCCATGAACTCGCCGAAGACTTCATCGAAAATATCGGCAAAACCGGAGGCAAAGTTGAAATCGAAACCGCCGCCTGCACCTGCGCCCGCGCCGCGCCCGGCCCCTGGGCCTTCAAACGCGGCATGGCCGAAGCGGTCGTAAGCCGCGCGCTTATCGTCGTCGCGCAGCACGTCATAGGCTTCGGAGATTTCTTTGAATTTCAGTTCAGCCGCCGCATCGCCCGGATTGCGGTCCGGGTGATACTGCATCGCAAGCTTGCGATAGGCTTTTTTGAGCTCGTCGGCGCTGGCGGTTCGCGCGACACCGAGCAGCTCGTAATAATCCTGTTTAGCCATGCTGCGGTCGCTGCACCCTGAGAGAGGTGTGAGTATTCAAAGAGAAGCCCGCCGGCGGTCATTTTGGAGACCGCCGACGGGGTGGTTAGTCCGGCGAAATTAGGCCGTACGGCCCTTCTTGCGCTCGTCCACTTCTTCGAAGTCGGCATCGACAACGGAGCTGTCCGTCGGCTCGGCATCGGCACCGCCAGCAGCCCCCGAACCGGGTTCAGCCGATTCTTGTGCCTTGTAGATGGCTTCGCCAAGCTTCATCGAGGCTTTGGCGAGGGCTTCGGTCTTGGCCTTAATCGCGGCGGCATCGCCCGACTCCAGCACGGCCTTCAGCGCCTTCACCTCTTCTTCAATCGCCGATTTTTCCGACCCGGAGACCTTATCGCCATGTTCGGCAAGGCTTTTTTCGGTCGAATGGATCAGGCTGTCGGCCCCGTTACGGGCTTCGGCCACTTCCTTCTTGCGCTTGTCTTCGGCGGCATTGGCTTCGGCTTCCTTGACCATTTTCTCGATCTCGGAATCCGACAGGCCGCCGGAGGCTTGGATCCGGATCTGCTGTTCCTTACCCGTCGCCTTATCCTTGGCCGAGACGTTCACGATGCCGTTGGCGTCGATATCGAAGGTCACTTCGATCTGCGGAATGCCGCGCGGGGCGGGCGGAATGCCGACGAGGTCAAACTGACCCAGCATCTTATTATCCGCCGCCATTTCGCGTTCGCCCTGGGCCACACGGATCGTCACCGCCGTTTGGCTATCGTCGGCGGTCGAGAAGGTTTGGCTTTTGCGCGTCGGGATCGTCGTGTTGCGATCGATCAAACGGGTGAACACGCCGCCCAGGGTTTCGATGCCGAGCGACAGCGGGGTCACGTCGAGCAGCAGAACGTCCTTCACTTCGCCCTTCAGCACGCCGCCTTGAATGGCGGCGCCAACGGCCACCACTTCATCGGGGTTCACGCCGCGATGGGGTTCTTTGCCGAAGAAGCGCTTCACCGTTTCGATGATTTTCGGCATGCGGGTCATGCCGCCGACCAGGATCACTTCGTCGATATCGGCGGCGGTCAGACCGGCATCCTTCAGGGCGGCCTTGCAGGGCTCGACCGTGCGCTCGACGAGATCATCGACCAAGGCTTCCAGCTTGGCGCGCGTCAGCTTGACGTTCAGATGCTTCGGGCCGGAGGCATCCGCCGTGATGAACGGCAGGTTTACTTCGGTCTGGGTCGAGGCGGAGAGTTCGATCTTGGCCTTTTCGGCAGCTTCCTTCAGGCGTTGCAGGGCAAGCTTGTCGGAGCGCAGGTCGATACCCTGTTCTTTTTTGAACTCGTCGGCCAAGTAATCGATAATGCGCTTATCGAAATCTTCCCCGCCGAGGAACGTGTCGCCATTGGTGGATTTCACTTCGAACACGCCGTCGCCGATTTCCAGCACGGACACGTCGAAGGTGCCGCCGCCGAGATCGTAAACGGCGATCGTGCCCGCACCCTTCTTCTCAAGCCCGTAGGCCAGCGCCGCGGCGGTGGGCTCGTTGATGATGCGCAGCACTTCGAGGCCGGCGATCTTGCCTGCGTCGCGGGTGGCTTGGCGCTGGGCGTCGTTGAAATAGGCCGGAACGGTGATGACGGCCTGGGTGACGGGCTCGCCCAAGAAAGCTTCCGCCGTTTCCTTCATCTTTTGCAGAATGAAGGCGCTGATTTGCGACGGGGAATATTTCTTGGAGCGGCTTTCAACCCAAGCATCGCCATTGTCGCCGCCGACGATCTTATAAGCGACGAGGCCGATTTCTTTCTGCACCAGCTTATCGTCGAAGCGCCGACCGACCAGGCGCTTTACGGCGAAAAGGGTATTTTCCGGGTTCGTCACCGCCTGGCGCTTCGCGGCCTGGCCGACGAGGCGGTCGCCATTTTCGGCGAAGGCCACCATCGATGGCGTCGTGCGCGCGCCTTCGGCGTTTTCGATAACCCGGGCGTTCTTGCCATCCATGATGGCAATGCAGGAATTGGTAGTACCCAGGTCAATCCCGATAACTTTGCTCATCAAACTCTTCCTTCTGTCTAGCAGACCCAATCTGGCGGCCCTGGAGACGCCCGCAAGCCTTTCGGTTCCGGCCCCTCCCCACGGCACCGCCTGCGGTCCCCGTGGTCTGATCGAACCCCGCACCAGCGAGATGCTTCCCGGCTGACGCCTTAGCTATTCGATCCTGTCGAGGGTGTATGTAGGGCGCGGCGCGTCTGCCTGCAACGGCGAAATCACTACGGACGGTGTGGTTTTTTCACTGAAATAGGGGCAAAAGCCCCGCCCATGGCTACAAAGGGCTATGAGCAACGCGCATAGCAGGGTGCCGAAGAGTCCTGTCGCCGTCATAAACCTGTCACGGTGTAGTAACACAGCTTAATTACGGTGCAAAAACAGATGAAATTTCTGAGCGCCGTTGGTTCAGATGCGCCGGGGGCGAGGCTATGCGTTTGCCTACACTATCAATTTCCGTGAAATTGCCGATCCTCATTGTTGGGGCGGCTCTTGTGGCAGGTATTGCTACAGGCGTTGTTTCCTTCGTGACCGCCGAGCAACAGTTGCGCACAGCAACGGAAATTAAACTAGACTCGATGTTGGAGTCGCGCCGCTCGGCTGTTGCGAGTTATTTTGAGGGCGTTGCGACTAACCTGCGCGTGCTGGCGACCAGCCCGGCGGTGCGGGGCGCCATCAACGATCTCACGATTGGCTGGCAAAGCTTCGGGTTCGAGCGAACGGAATCGCTGCAAGCGGCCTTCATTACCAACAACCCCGATAAGGCCGACCGGGCAAAGCTCGACGATGGCAAGACGGGCAATTTTTACAGCCCCGCCCATGTCCAGCATCATCCGTGGCTGCGCACCGTGCGCCAGGAATCGGGTTACGGCGATTTGATGCTGTTCGATGCCAGCGCCAATCTGATCTACACGGTCGCGAAGAACGATGATTTCGCTACCAGTTTCCGCGCGGGGCCGTTCAAGGAATCCCACCTCGCCAAACTGCTGAAGGTCATTCGCGACAATCCCGAGCCGGGCAAGATCGTGATGGCCGATTTCGCGCCCTACAAGCCGAACGGCGATAAGCCGACGAGCTTCCTCGCGACGGCGGTATTCCAGCCCGATGGCGCTTTCTCCGGCGTGCTCGCCGTGCAGTTGCCGGTCGATGGGATGAATAAGGTTCTGGGCAATACGGCGGGCATGGGCAGGACCGGCGAAACCTATATGGTCGGATCCGATCTTATGATGCGCTCGGTGTCGCGTTTCTCCGGGGCCGACGCCATCCTCTCGACCCATGTCGAGACGGGTTCGGTTAAGGCGGCGCTCGAAGGCCGCGACGGCGTCCACGAAATCAAAAACTACCGCAATGCCGAGGTTATTTCGTCCTATCGGCCCGTCGATGTGTTCGGCATCCGCTGGGCACTCTTGGGCGAAATCGACGCCGCGGAAGTGTTTGCCGATATCGACAGCCTGCGCAATACGCTGCTGATTACCGGCACGCTTCTGCTGGCGGTGCTCGCTATTGTCGGGATATTTACGGCGCGCGGCATTGCCGTTCCGCTCAGCGCGATCACCAAAGCGATGAACCGGCTGGCCTCGGGCGATCTCGCCGTGACGGTACCGGGCAATAAGCGCACCGATGAAATCGGTAAAATGGCCGTGGCCTTCGACGTGTTCAAACAGCAGGCCATCGATAACGACCGGCTGGCGCAGGAACAGGAAGCCCTTGAAGGTCGCGCCGCCGAAGTGAAGCGCCGCACGCTGAATGAATTGGCGCAGAGCCTTGAGAATAGCGTCAATCATGTCGTGCAAGAAGTCAGCGGCCTCGCCGACGATATGGAATCGACCGCGCTTGGTATGACGCGCACCGCCGAAGAAACCAGCCGCCAGTCGGGCCACGTTTCAGACGCGGCGCAAAGCGCGGCGGAATTTGTGCAGAATGTCGCCAGCGCAGCGGACGAACTCAGCCGTTCGATCACCAGCATCACCAGCCAAGTGCAGGAAGCGGGCCGCGTTGCGGGCGATGCAGTGAGCAATGCCGATATGATTACCGGCACGATGCGCTCGCTGTCGGAAGCTGCGCAACGCATCGGCCAGGTGGTTGATCTCATCAACGGTATCGCTGGACAAACCAATTTGCTCGCCCTGAACGCCACCATCGAAGCGGCGCGTGCCGGGGAAGCCGGGAAGGGTTTCGCCGTGGTTGCGGGTGAAGTGAAGCAGCTCGCGACGCAAACGGCGCGGGCGACGGGCGATATTGCCGCCCAGGTGCAGATGATCCAATCGACCACGCGACAAGCGGTGGACGGTATGGCGGGTATCGCCGCGATTATCCGGCGGCTCGATCAGATCAACGGCGAGATTTCCGGCGCAATCGATCAGCAGGATCGCGCTACCTCCGACATTGCGCTCTCGATCCAATCGGCGGCGGCCTCAACCAATACCGTTTCGGGTAGCATCGGCGGTGTCACGCAAGCCGCTATCGATACCGGCGACGCGGCGGTGCATGTGCTGACGATTGCGGGCAAGCTGAACGAGGAATCGACGAGCCTGCTCGAAACTATCGAAGGCTTCGTGCGCCAGTTGCGCGATACGGCCGATGGCGATGCGGTGGAACTGACGCCGCCGGCGAACGATAGCGACGTCACCCCGGCGCACCCCGTTCTCCTGTCCGAAGCGGCTGAATAACGCAAGGGTGCCTTGCGGGCGGGGGGAGCTCCCCCCCTTTCCCCACCTTCCCGTGCCTGTTACAAGGACGTAACACAGTCAAGGCAAAGGGTTGGATCGGTCTATGCGGCAAGGGGACGTTCGGCGCAGCACGAAAGAAACCAGCATCGAGGTTCGGGTGAACCTGGACGGCACGGGCGTTTACGATGTCAAAACCGGCATCGGGTTTCTCGATCACATGCTGGAACAGCTTTCCCGCCATAGTTTGATCGATCTTTACGTGCGCGCCGAAGGCGATTTGCATATCGATTTTCACCACACGACCGAAGACAGCGGCATTGCCATCGGCGAGGCTGTGACCAAGGCGCTGGGCGACCGCAAGGGCATTACCCGCTACGGCGCGGCGCTGGTCCCGATGGATGAAACCCTGACCCGCGTGGCACTCGACGCCTCCAATCGCCCCTATCTGATTTGGAAGGTGAATTTCACCCGCGATAAGCTGGGCGAGATGGATACGGAACTGTTCAAAGAATGGTTCCAGGCTTTTGCGCAGGCGGCGGGCCTCACGCTCCACGTCGAAAATCTCTACGGCGAGAATAATCACCATATCGTGGAGAGCTGCTTTAAGGCCCTCGCCCGTGCGCTGCGCCAGGCGGTAACGGTCGATCCGCGCGCCGCCGCTGCGATCCCCTCGACCAAAGGGGTTTTGGGTGGGTCGCTGTAATGGCTGAAACGATAGCGGTTATTGATTACGGATCGGGCAATCTCACCTCGGCTGCCAAAGCGCTTGAGCGGGCGGCGCGCGATACGGGGCGCAGCGTTTCGGTCATCATCACCGGCGACGCCGATAAAGTGGCGGCGGCGGATCGTTTGGTTCTGCCGGGGCAAGGCGCGTTCGGCGATTGTCGGCGCGGCTTGCTCGCGGTTCCGGGCTTGCTCGACGCGCTCACCGAGGCGGTGCGGGTGAAGGCCAAACCCTTCTTCGGCATTTGCGTTGGCATGCAGTTGATGGTGACGCGCGGCATCGAACACGGCGAACACGCGGGGCTAGACTGGATTCCAGGCGTTTGCCAACGGCTAACGCCGATTGATCCGGCGCTGAAGATTCCCCATATGGGTTGGAACACGCTCGCGCTCACCGCGCCCAAGCATCCAGTGCTGGCGGGTTTAGGGGCGGCGGAACACGTCTATTTCGTCCACTCCTACCATATCACCGATATCGCCGCGTCGGACGTGCTGGCGGAAACCGAGTATGGTGGCCCAGTTGTTGCGATCCTTGGCCGCGATACGATGGTGGGGACGCAGTTCCACGCGGAAAAAAGCCAAGCCGCCGGGTTGCGGTTGCTCGGCAATTTCCTGAACTGGCGTCCTTAAGCCCCTGAATTTTTGCCTGCCCTGGAGAGTGTGATGGATCAGCGTGTGCCTCATTCCTCAGGGCCTGGTGTGATTACGGCGGAGCGTCTGGAGCAGTTCAGCGGGACCGATCTGCACGATCTCTGCGATGCGGCGGCGGCGGCGATTGACGACGGTGGCGGCTTCGGCTGGCTGGTGGCCCCGCGCCGGGATGTGTTCGAGCGCTATTGGAGCGGCGTCGTGCTGGTGCCGGAACGCACGCTCTTCGTTGGGCGGGTTGATGGCACCATTGGTGGTGCGGCGCAATTGCAGCGTCCCCCGCGCAATAATGAGGCGCAGGCCCATGTCGCCACGCTAACGGGCATGTTCGTCGCCCCCTGGGCACGGGGGCGCGGCATGGCGCGGGCGATTGTTCTGGCGATTGAGGCGGGGGCGCGCGAAGCGGGGTTCAAGGTCATCAACCTCGACGTTCGCGAAACCCAAGTGAACGCCATCAAGCTCTACGAAACCTTGGGCTATCACCGTTGGGCCACGCACCCCCATTACGCCATTGTCGATGGCCGTATGATTACCGGGCATTATTTCACCAAGCTGCTGAGTGACACTCCATGATTCTGTTTCCCGCGATTGATCTCAAGGAAGGCGCGTGTGTACGCCTTGTGAAAGGCGATATGGCGCAGGCCACGGTTTTCAATACCGATCCTGGCGATCAAGCGGCGCAATTCGCTAAGGCCGGGTGCCAATGGATCCATGTGGTCGATCTCGATGGGGCCTTTGCGGGCAAACCTGCCAATCGCGGCGCGGTGGAAGCGATTCTGGCGGCAACGCCCCTGCCGGTGCAACTGGGTGGCGGCATTCGGGATTTGGCGACGATTGAAGCCTGGCTAACGGCGGGCGTGCGCCGGGTCATTCTCGGCACGGCAGCGGTGCGCAATCCGGCTCTGGTGAAAGACGCCTGCCGCCTGTTCCCCGAGCGGGTGGCGGTGGGCATCGACGCGCGTAAAGGCTTCGTGGCCGTGGAAGGTTGGGCGGAAACCTCGGAGCTTCAGGCCGTCGATCTGGCGCGATTGTTCGAAGACGCGGGCGTTGCTGCGATCATTTATACCGATATCGACCGCGACGGCACGCTAACGGGGGTGAATGTGGAGGCCACGGTCGCTTTGTCCGAGGCCGTGCGCATCCCCATCATCGCCTCGGGCGGGGTCGGGTCGATGGACGATCTCCACGCCCTGAAAGCCGCCAACGCGCCGGGCCTTGCCGGGGTGATTACGGGCCGCGCCCTTTACGATGGTCGCATCGTGCTGGCCGATGCGCTCGCTTTGCTGGCGGCTTAAGGGAGACGCGCCGATGTTGAAAATCCGCCTTATTCCCTGCCTGGACGTCAAAGATGGCCGCGTGGTCAAGGGTGTCAATTTCGTCGATCTCGTCGATGCGGGCGATCCCGTGGAGCAGGCCCGCTTCTACGATGCCGCCGGAGCCGACGAGCTAACCTTTCTCGACATCACCGCCTCGTCGGATAATCGCGCGACGATTCTCGACGTGGTCTCGCGGACGGCGGCGGAATGTTTCATGCCCCTCACCGTCGGCGGCGGGGTGCGCGCGGTGGAGGACATCCGGAAGTTGTTGCTGGCGGGTGCGGATAAAGTCTCCATCAATACCGCTGCCATTCACCGACCGGAATTCGTGAAAGAGGCTGCCGAGAAGTTTGGGAGCCAATGCATCGTCGTGGCGGTGGACGCAAAGCAAGTGTCGCCGGGGCGCTGGGAGATTTTCACCCACGGCGGGCGCAATCCCACCGGGCTTGAGGCGGTAACCTGGGCGCAGCGGATGGCCGAGTATGGCGCGGGCGAACTGCTGCTAACCTCGATGGACCGCGACGGCACCAAAAGCGGCTTCGATCTGGCGCTAACCCGCACTGTTGCCGATGCTGTGCCGGTACCGGTGATCGCCTCGGGCGGCGTTGGTACGCTCGATCATCTGGTCGATGGCGTGCGGGACGGCCATGCGGCGGCCGTCTTGGCGGCTTCGATTTTCCACTTTGGCACCTTCACCATCGGCCAAGCCAAAGCCCATATGGCGGCGGCGGGAATACCCATGCGTCCCGTTGCGGCAGCGTAAATGCAGTCTCCCGACCTGCCCAGACAATAGGCAGTAAAAAATGTGTAGTTTTCACGCTGATATGTCTAGACAAACTGGTGCGAGATGCGCACAACCGTCAGCCGGAGATTGTAGATGACGGAGCCTTCCATGACACCCCCGACCGCCCATATTCTGGATCAGCTCTATAGCCGGATCGAGAGCAAGCGCAAAGCCGACCCGGAAACCTCCTATACGGCCAAAATGTTTGACCGGGGCACCCATAAGATTGCCCAGAAGGTTGGGGAAGAGGCGGTTGAGGTGGTTATCGAAGCCATCCGGGGCAAGCGCAAGCGCCTAGTTTCGGAAAGCGCCGACCTTCTGTATCATCTGACCCTGCTGTGGGCGGCGTCGGACGTGGAGCCGGGCGATGTTTGGCGGGAATTGGCGCGCCGCGAAGGCGTGTCGGGCTATGCCCACCTGGGCCGGGAAACCGACGACGACGAAGATTAGGCCTTAAACGGGGGCACAGCCCCCCGCCAGACTTGAGGGTTAGCCGCATGTCCTACGATCCGTCGAATATCTTCGCTAAAATTTTGCGGGGCGAAATCCCGTCGAAACCCGTCTATCAGTCGGACCATGTTCTGGCCTTCCCGGATATTTCCCCGCGCGCGCCGGTGCATATTCTCATCATCCCGAAAGGCGCTTACGTAAGCGCGCAGGATTTTAGCCAAAACGCGAGCCCGGCGGAGAAAATCGCCTTCATCGATGCCATCGGCGCAATTGCCGCCCAACAGGGCGTGGCCGAAACCGGCTATCGGCTTATTGCCAACACCGGCGCCCATGGACATCAAGAAGTGCCCCATTTCCATTTGCACCTTATCGGCGGCCGCGCCTTAGGCTCGATGCTGCCGCACGATTAAAGGGACGGGGCGCGGGGTTAGGCCGCGCCCTGGTCGATCAGGTCCAGAGGGTGCGCGACTTCCAGTTGCATTTGTCCGCGCCCGCCTTGGAGCAGACGAATGCCATGGTCGCGCTCCTCTAGGCGGCGCTTCAGCAAGATCAGCCGGGTTGCAAGATTATCGGAGACCTGCGGCAGGCCAATGCTGGGATCGAGCCGCAACTCCCGACTAGAAAACTGCGTGCGACCGTGAGTACGGAACTCGCGCAGGAGCTTCCACAGAATCGCCCCCGCGACGCCCTTGATGAGGTATTCATCGTTCAAGAACACAGTCGCCGTACCGGGGAAATAGCGCACGCGTAAGGCCGGACCCTCTAAAGGCTGCTGGCGAGGCGGCCCCATCGGTTCCGCATCGAAATCCTGGCAGTTAGCGTCGGGGAACTGGCCCAGTAACGCCCCGAAATGCAGCGCCACCATCCACAGCGCGTCCTCAAGATCATGATTGAACGCATAATTCTTGGGGCTCTCGACAAAGAGAACCCCTTTTATTTGCTGTCCAATCTGCGTGGGCACGGCCATTTGACTTTGCGGATTGACCAGCCCTGGTAAAGCAATTTCTGGCTCCAAGGTAGCGCCTTCTTTTAGAATTTCGCGGCGAACGGCTCGGCTATAAGCATTTTCCTGAAGCATGTGATTGATGCGGACCGGTGCAGCAATTTCGGCGGCGACGCCGATTACGCCATCGCCTAAAGCCACTTCCGAGCCGACGCCCGAGGTGGGATAGCCGTAACTGTCTAGGGTATACAACCGCTTAGAGTCCCAATCGATCGCCAACATCATGCTGTGATGAATGTCGAAATTGGCCGCGAGGGCGGGCAACAGCGCCGAGACCAGCGAATCACTGGTTGTATGACCCGCCAGCGCCTCAAAGACGCGGCGGACTTTCGGCATCAGACTTGGTTGCGGCGGCGGCGATAGCGCTGCGCCGGGCATCCGCTCTACTGATAACACGTGATACACATCGGACCCGAACAACTGGAAAACCTGTGCCATACCGTGATGAGAGGCGATACCTGCAAGTTTTGCCCGCATCCGTTCGAACAATTGGCCGCTGGTCTCTGTGCGGAGAAATTGAACCGTGATACGAAATTTTTCGGACGTGTGAGGGTGAAGAAGCACCAGTTGCGCGATGGGGTTTTCGTGAATATTTCGATGAGTTTTGTTAAAAAACTGAAAACTCAACGCAATATGCGTCTCGTCGATGTAATGAACATCAGAAAGATAGGAAACATTAACCTCTCCGGCGCGGTCGACCGTCGCAATTGCCGATGGGGAAATACCATCAAAGGCATCGCGGATTGCACTGAGTGAGATCATTTTGCTTGTCCATATAGGCGCACTCCGGCGTTTGGGCCAGGAGTTTGTTCAAAAACGGCGGTTAGCTCAAAGCTGAGCACCGCAAGGTCGGTGGGATTGAAGGCCAGATAAGCGCGAGATTTTTCTTCCGAATAACCCACTCTGTCGAACTCGAGAACCATCCGCTCAATCGGCCCGGCAATCCAATCTGCCTCAGCGGCCGTGGTCGGGCGCAGGTGCCGAAACGTCCCCTTGAATTGATACGTTTGAAGTGTGGATGGCAGGCAGGTGACCAAAGCGATGGAGGATCCTGGAAGCGGTGGAGGGTCCAGCATCGCTTTATCTTGGCCGTCTATGAAAACCTGCATGTCCTGGTCGGTGACGCGACACGCCAGCGCGCGGGCGATAGACGGTGTATTTCCCGGCCCAATGAGAGCTAAAATGACCGTTATCGGCCCCTCGAGATAGCGAGCGAGCCCCAAGGCCTTAATTAAAGGCATTCCCATATCCGCGATCCGTCCTAGTCGGACAGCCGGCGAGTACAATTTTTTGTTTGATCCCCGTCGTCATCGACGGGTTGAATCATAGCGTTGGGCGGAAAAAAGGCAGCGCAAGTCATACGCATCTCCAGATACGTTCACGCACACCATGCCCGCGCGATGTTGAAAGCAATTTAAAAGCTATGTCAATTACAAACTTGGTTTGGTAGATCTGGAGGGGCTTATTTGGTCCTGTTCACCGGTATCAGACCCTTGAAGCGACCGGCAGCCCCCCCAAGTAAGAGCGAGAAAAGCGCGTCTATTGCCTTGGACTAAACCGCAATTCCCAGCGGCAATCGCTCTAGTTCTGACGGCGTCAAATTGGCGCGAAGCATTTGCATAACAGCGTCGAATACCGCTGGCGGCGCGTTCGCCCGAAGCCCGGCTATTTTGTTTGAGCGCTCCTCCGCCGTAAGATTTGGCAGCATCCAGCGCAGGGATTGTGCCGCTTCTTGCGGTGACAGGCTGCCAACAATGTTGTGCTCGATTTCCTCTATTTCAGTGTCGGTCAAATGCTGCCAAAGAATGGCGTTATGGCGCTTTTCCTCGTCCAACATATGGGCAAAATCGATCACCATATATTCGCCGAACGCCAAATAAAGCTCATGGGCGATGGTTTCACGGTCGGGGATCGGCGCTTCGGATAGCCGCACGAGCCGGTCGGTGAGCGCATTTAGGCTGTCGATGTGGCGGGCGTGTTCCTCCTCCGCAATGTCTTGGCTTCGGGGCTGAACGCGGGCCAGAATGGGGTGAATAAAAGTATCTTCATGGGCGAGGTGTGCGGCGCAGAAGGGCAGGAACTCGTGCAGATCTGATAGTAGCCGACGGGTTGCGGCATCGTTCTGCCAGTCATTTCGGCCGATTTTTACAAGAAGGTCGGCGGCCCAAGCCCTGAGGGCCTTATGAATAGGGGCATAGAGATCATAGCGATGTTGATGAGCCATCGGCGGCACCTGTCGGTCTTACGAAAAAGAAGACTGATCATACAAACTCATTATGAGAATCATTTCTTATTTTTTACATAAGAGTATCGTAAAAAAATGTTAGCCGTTAAATGTCGAAATCGCGGTCCGGGGGATCGCTTAGGTGCGGCTCATTTCCGAGTGACGCGCAAAAAAAACCGCCGAAGCGCGGTACTTCGGCGGTTCGGTCGAAACGTAAAACCGGTAAGCGTCGGCTAAACGGTCCCAGTCCGAATAGCGCCTAGGAAGCCGTCGACTTCCCGGTGCAAATCGCCCGCTTCTCCGGCCAGCAGTTCGGCGGCGTGCAGAACGCCTTTCGCTGCTTGCCCGGTGGAGGTGGTTGCCCCGCGCACCCGCTCGATGACGCGCGCAACGCCCTGGGTTCCTTGGGCGGCTTGATCGGCGCTCCGGGCGATTTCGCCCGTGGCGGCCCCTTGCTCTTCCACGGCGGCGGCAATGGTGGCGGCGATGCCGCTGATATCGCCGATGATTGTATCGATCTGATTGATCGCCGTAATTGCGGCGCGCGTGCCTTGGGTGATCGAGCCGATTTGCGAGCCGATTTCCTCGGTGGCTTTTGCGGTTTGACTGGCGAGGCTTTTCACTTCCCCGGCAACTACGGCAAAACCGCGCCCGGCTTCCCCGGCGCGGGCGGCTTCAATGGTCGCATTCAGCGCCAGCAGATTGGTTTGCGCGGCGATACCATCGATGAGTTTGGCAACCTCACCGATCCGCTCCACGGCGCCTGCGAGCCCCCGCACGGTGTCGCCCGCTTTGCGGGCTTCCGATACGGCCTGATCGGCAATCGTATTGGAATGGACGACTTGGCGGGAAATTTCGCTGATCGAAACCGTAAGTTGGGCCGAGGCGGCGGCCACGGCATCGACATTGCCGATGGCTTGGGCGGCTGCAGCGGCAACTTCGACCGTCTGTTGGGTTGCCCCTTCGGCCATATTGGCCATCGAACCCGAGGCGTTGCGCATTTCCTCCGCCGCCCGGCGCACCGTGGTGACGATTTTGGCGACGCTCTGTTCGAACTGATTGGCCATGTGGGTAAGCGCCTGTCGCCGCTCGTCCGCCGACCGCTGACGCTCGGCTTCGGCTTCGGCGCGGGCGGTTTCAACCTCCATCGCCGTTTGCCGGAACACATCGAGCGCGCGGGCCATTGTGCCAATCTCATCATTGCCACCGACGCGAACGGTTTCGGTCAAGCGGCCCTGCCGGACGGCATCCATCCCGCCGGAGAGGAGCGTCAGGCGCCGGGCAATCGTGCGATGCCCAATGCCCCAGCCGACGGCAAGCGCGATCAGCAGGCTGGCGGCTATCAGGGCGACCTGCATCATGCTGGCTTGATCGACCAGCGCCAGGGTGCGTTGGGTTTCGGCGCGGGCATCACCTTGCACCACTTGCGCCATTTCATCGACTTGGGCCGAAAGCATTTGCGCCTGCGCGCTCACGCGCTTTAAGGCTTGGATGACACCAATTTGGGCGTTAATGCGTTTTTCCGCGAGCAAGAAAATGCCCGTCTCTTCATCGGTCGCAAGCTTAACCAAGCGCTGGACCGGCGAGACCAGATCGACATCCTGGGCGTCCTTCGAGAGGGTGACCAAGCGGGTTTCGAGGTGGCGAAGAATGGCGAGGGTTTGGGTTTTATTGCGGACCATCTGATCCACACTGCTGGCGGTCGCTGACTGGCGGGCCATAACCGACGCTCGCTCCACATCCAGCATAAAGGCCGAACTTTCCTCGTAGAGTGGGAAATGAGTTTCCGCGAGGGATTGCAGCATGCTGAGGCCCTTGTCGAAATCATTGGAGAGTTCGAGCGGTACTTCGGTCAAGGAGAGCGATAGATTAAACCGGGCTTTCTCGTTGATCGGGGCCAACCGGTCGTTCAACACCCGCGACGTCACCGTGATATTGGCAAGGCGCGCGCGCAAATCTTCTTCGGCATTCAAATAGGATTCGCGGGCTTTATGCACCGCGCTGACCTGCTCGTTGAACTGCTTAACCATTTCGGTCAGGCGCTCGTTCGATTTGAGCTTTCCGGTGAGGTCCCAGAGCCTTTCGATCCGATTATCGAGCGTGATCTTGCTGGCTTCGAGATTGGCCAAATCGGGCGCATCCGCCAAGGCCGGCGCGCTTGCGGCAATCGCATTTGCCTCCGCTTTCAGATCGCCCGCCACCGCGACCGCAGGCAGATTTTCATTCTGCACGATCGTGAAAGCAACGCCGATCCTGTCGTAGGCCCAAAGAGCCGCCCCGCCACCGACCGCCGCAAGCGCGGCTAAGCCCGCCAACGCAACGAACAGCTTCGTTTTAATCGTTAGCCGCATGATTTTCCTCCCCCGATGAAGCCGGTCGTTGTCCGACGCTTTGCGCGCTTCATTACGACAATGCTACACCCAAGGTTAAGAAAGACAAAAGTATTATCCGTCAAAAAGAGTCGATTTCACGCCCTGAATTGACGCATACGTTACATTATTGGGTTGATTAATGGCGTTAATCGACCAAATGAACCCGCCTTTCCCTGTCGCATCTTGGGCGGAGGTGACGAAAAGCGTGCGCAAGTCGGCCCCGCCGAAGCAGCAGGAGGTTGGGCGGTTGAACGGCACGGGCAAAACCCGTTCGCGGCTGCCATCCGGGCGGTACCGGGTAATCCGGGCCCCGTCCCAGTGGCAGGACCAGACGTGATCGTCGGCATCGACACAGAGACCGTCCGGATACCCCTCCTCCTCGGTCAATTGCGCGAAGACGCGGCGCTCGCCCACTTTTCCGGTCGCAGGATCGTAGGCCGCGTAAAAAATCGTCCGATTGGCGCTATCGGTAAGATACATTCTACGCCCGTCGCCCGACCAGCCGAGACCGTTCGTGACCGTAAACTGCACGGGTAGTTTTTCGATCCGGGGCGGGGAGCCGCTGAGGCAGTAGAACTGCCCTGTTGGGGCGTTTTCCGCGTCATCCATGCTCCCGATCCAGAACCGGCCGGAGGGATCGACCTTGCCGTCGTTCAGCCGATTGCCCGGCATCTCTGGTTCTGGAGCCGCAAAGGGTGCGAGTGCGCCGGTTTCGGGGGTGAAGCGATAGACCCCCGACTTCAGCCCAACCAGCCAATCCCCCCCTTCGGTTGGCACCGCCGCGCCAACGGGCTCGGGCAGAGCAAAGCGCTGATAGGCCCCGGTTTTAACGCCGCCCGCCAGCCGATGCAGGCTGGGTTGTTTGATATCCACCCACCAAAGGGCGCCTTCGTGCCAGACCGGACCTTCGCCAAGTTTGCACGGTATTTCGGTAAGCTGGGTTAGAAGGGGTTCGCTCATGGCCGGTCTCTCAATGGGAATGGCGCAGGGTGCTGCGGGCGGCGACCTGATGATAGGCGGTGGCGAAATCGAGACAGCCGCCCGTTTGCAACTGACCGACCGACTTGCGGTACATCTCCTGCCACGGTGTTTGGCTCGCAGGAATCGCCGGTTGCGCGGGCTCATTGGCCTTGCGCGCCGCCCAATCGTCGGCGGGTAACAGCACATCGACCGTGCGCGTGCGCAGATCGACGCGGATGCGGTCGCCGGTTTTCAGCCACGCGAGGCCGCCGCCCGCCGCCGCTTCCGGCGAGACATTCAAAATCGAGGGGCTGCCCGAGGTGCCGGACTGCCGCCCGTCGCCCAAGGTCGGCAGGGCCATAATCCCGCGCTGAATAAGCGCATCGGGCGGCTGCATATTCACGACTTCGGCCGAGCCGGGATAACCGATTGGGCCGCAACCGCGAATAACGAGAATGCAATTCTCGTCGATGTTCAAAGCGGGATCATTCAGGCGGGCGTGATAATCCTCTGGCCCATCGAACACGATGGCGCGAGCTTCGAAAGCTTCGGGATCGTTGGGATTTGACAGGTAGCGCGCGCGGAAATCTGGGTCGATCACGCTGGTTTTCATCAAGGCGCTGTCGAACAGATTGCCGTTGAGCACGACAAACCCCGCCGCCTCTTTCAACGGATCGTGATAGGGCCGGATCACTTCCGGGTCGCCCGCCGGAACGCCCGCCAGAATATCGCCGACCGGCTTGCCGGTGACGGTGATCGCCGCCCCGTCCAATTTACCGGCGCGCAAGAGTTCGGCCATGACGGCAGGCACCGCGCCCGCCCGGTGGAAGGCTTCGCCCAAGAAACGCCCTGCCGGTTGGCAATCGACCAGCAGCGGGATTTCATGGCCGTAGGTCTGCCAATCCTCCAACGTCAAATCGACTCCCGCATGCCGGGCAATCGCAATCAAATGCGGCGGGCAGTTGGTCGAGGCCCCAATCGCCGAAGCCGTGCGGATCGCGTTGAGGAACGCCGGGCGCGTCATCACTTTGCGCGGGGTTAGCTCTTCCGCCACCATCGCCACAATCCGCCGCCCCGTTTCATAGGCCATATGGCCGCGCGCGGCGTAGGGGGCGGGGATAGAGCCGCAGTAGGGCAAGGACATGCCCAAAGCTTCGGCGACGGCATTCATCGACAGGGCGGTGCCCATCGTATTGCAGTGGCCGACAGAGGGGGCCGACGCAGCGGCGGCGTCCATAAACTGCTGATAATCGATCTCGCCGGTGGCAAGCTGCTTGCGCGACGACCAAATAATCGTGCCCGACCCGGCAAGCTTGCCCTGCCAATGCCCATCCAACATCGGCCCGCCCGACAGAACGATAGCCGGAATATCGACGGTCCCGGCGGCCATTAGGCAGGCGGGGGTGGTTTTATCGCAGCCAGTGGTGAGCACCACGCCATCAATCGGATAGCCGTGTAGGATTTCGACGAGCCCAAGGAACGCCAGATTCCGGTCAATCGCCGCTGTGGGGCGACGGCCGGTTTCCTGGATCGGATGCACGGGGAATTCAATCGGAATCCCGCCTGCGTCCCGAATGCCGTCGCGCACCCGCTGCGCTAAGTCGATGTGATGGCGGTTACAGGGGGAAAGATCGCTGCCGGTCTGGGCGATGCCGATGATCGGCTTGCCCGACTGCAACTCCTCCCGCGTGATGCCGTAGTTCATATAGCGCTCCAAATAGAGCGCGGTCATATCGGGATTGTCGGGATTATCGAACCATTCGCGGCTGCGCAGCTTGGTCATGGGGGCGTGTCCTTAGCGGGAAAGGGAAAGCGCCCAGGCCGCCACGAAGGCGCGGGCGTTGGTGCCAACGGTGGCCGGGTCCATCCCCGGCTTATACAGTGCCGATCCGAGCCCGAAGCCCTGCGCGCCTGCGGCGAGCCACGGTGCCATCGTGTTGGGACTAACACCGCCAACGGCAAACAGCGGGGCGGCAGGCGGTAAAATAGCCTTCAAGGCTTTCACCATTTGGGGCGACGCGGCTTCTGCCGGGAAAAGCTTCAGCCCATCCGCCCCTGCGTTAAGGGCGGCAAAGGCTTCTGACGCAGTGAAGAACCCCGGCAGCGCGTACATTCCGGCAGCTTTTGCGGCGCGGATAACGGCGGGGTCGGTATGCGGCGAGACAATCACGCGCGCGCCGATGTCCTTGAGGCGCGCAACTTCGGCTTCCGTCGTCACCGTGCCCGCGCCGATCAAGGCCTGATCGCCAAAGCGGCGAACGATGCGCGCGATGGAATCGAACGGCTGGGGCGAGTTCAGCGGCACTTCGATGCAGCGGAACCCGGCGTCGATCAGGGCTTCCGCCACGTTTTCCGCCTCATCGGGTTTCAGGCCGCGCAGAATGGCGACGAGCGGCAGGGCTTCGATGGCTGACCAGAAGCTCATAGTTAACGTCCTTGGTTAAGATAAGCGGTGGCAAAGCGCGCGAGCCCCGCCACGGCAGCGGCATCGCCGGAAATCGATTGGGCCGTATAGCCACGCAAAGCGAGGGCCCAGGCGTAGCGATCGGCGAGTGCCGCGCTGGCAATAACGGGAACGATGCCGCCGTTGCCCTCGGGCAAAGCGGCGGTCACTTCCGCGCCGATCAACAGCCCAGAGAGGTAATCGGCCAGCGCGAGGGCCGGGATTTTATCGAACAGGCCGAGGGTGCGCGTCGAAAACAGCGTGCGCAGCAAGGCGGGATCAGCAAAAGCCTGCGCGACGCCGCGCTCGAACCCATCGCGCGCCAGATCTGCCGGCGCGGCTTGCACTTGCCCGGCGTCGTCGCGGACGAGACCGCGCCCCAGCAAAGAATGATCGCGTAAGAGCGCGAATAACTCACCCGTCATGTAGGTGGCAAAGCCGACGATCTGACCGCCCTCGACCCGCACCCACTTGCTGTGGGTGCCGGGGGCGCAGACGGGGCCATCGGCAAGACCGGCCAGGGCCAGCGCGCCGATAATCTGGGTTTCCTCGCCGCGCATCACATCGGGCACGCCGTCGCGCAGGCAGGAGACGCCGGGCAAAAACAGGGCTGTGCGCCCATCGCTCAGGGTTTTCGGCAGGGCTCTTGCCAGCAGCGCCGCGATTCCGGCGGGTGCTTCGGCATAGGGAACCTCGACCCAGCCCTGACGGCTGCCGACCATGCCGGAGAGAATGACGGGCGCATCTGGCGCTTCCGTCAGCCAATCCCCGATAATCTCAGTCAAAGCCGCCTCAAAGCCGCCGGGTGGGACCGCGAGAATGCCCTTGGCCGCCGCGCGCTGGTCGTGGCAGGTGCCGTCCGCTCCAAGCCGAAACGCCCGCAGATTGCTGGTGCCCCAGTCCAGGGCTAAAATCGAACCGCTCACGCTTTCCTCACCATTTTTGGGGCAGACACGGTCTTGCGCCGTTTTGCCGGGAGGAATGCTAGCAGAATATTGTATGATGAATAGCAAAAAACGCAGGCCCGCCGCTGCCCTTGCCAGCGGCGGGCGGGAATGCGAGGGTTCGGCCAAGGGAGGAAACCAATGGCGGATCGCGGAAAACGCACCTATTCCCGGCGCAGCTTGCACGGCAAGGTCGCCCATATGCTTGGAACGCGCATCATGAGCGGCGAATATGCCCCCGGTGCACTGCTTCCCAATGAAGAAACCTTGTCGATCGAACTCGGGGTGAGCCGCACCGCATTGCGCGAGGCAATTAAAGTTTTGGCCTCGAAAGGCCTGATCGAGAGCCGCCCGAAAATCGGCACGCGCGTTCGGCCCCAGCGGGTGTGGAACCTGCTTGATCCCGATATTCTCGCCTGGTCGCTGGCAACGCGCCCGGTGTTGGAGTTCATCCCCAAACTGTTGGAATTGCGCGAAATGGTGGAGCCGGGGGCCGCCGCTTTAGCCGCGCGCAATCACACGCCCGAACAGGCCGACGCGCTGACGGCGGCCTTCAATGCCATGGACGCCGCCCCCGATCTCGACGCCTGGAATACTGCCGACGTGCGCTTTCATCAAACGATGATGGCGGCAACCGGCAATGATCTGATCGCCTCCCTCGGCGCGCTGATCGATTTAGCGCTGAGCACCAGCTTCGATTTTACCACCAAACATATCCCCGCGCCGCGCCGGGGCCTGCCGCTGCACAAGGTGCTGCTGGATCGGGTGCTCGCCCGCGATGCCGACGGCGCGCGCGATGCGGCCCTAGCGCTGCTGGGCGATGCGAAGGCGACCGTGGCGGAGATTAAGCTCTAGAAATTATGTAATGTTCTTTATTTGTTCATGATCTCTGATACGCTTCGAGCCATGATTGTGCTTTCGGGAGCTGTGGCAGATGCAGACGATCGATAAAGGCGCCCGCTTTCGCCACCTGCACGCGGGGCCGGGGGCGTTTATTCTCCCGAACCCCTGGGATGTCGGGACGGCCCGCATTCTGGCGGCGCTCGGATTTCCGGCCCTGGCGACGACCAGTGCCGGAATGGCTTTTTCGCACGGCGTCGCGGAAGGGCGGGTTTCGCGGACAGAGATCTTGGCGCATTGCCGGGCCATCGTCACGGCAACCCCCTTGCCCGTGTCGGCGGACCTCGAAAAAGGCTTCGGCGATAGCCCCGAGTCGGCGGCGGACACGGTGCGGGCGGCGGCCGAAATCGGGCTTGCGGGTGGCTCGCTGGAAGATCACACGGGCACGCTGGAAACCCCGATCTACGATTTTACTTTAGCCGTTGAACGGATCGCTGCGGCAGCCGAGGCGCGGGATGGCTTGGCGCAGGATTTCGTCTTGACCGCCCGCTGTGAGAATTTTCTCTGGGGCCGTCCTGACCTGGACGACACCATCCGGCGCTTGCAGGCATTCGAAAAAGTCGGGGCCGACGTTCTCTATGCACCGGGGTTGACGGATATTGAGATGATCCAAACCCTGTGCGGCGCGCTGACGAAGCCGGTCAATATTGTCATCGGTCTGCCGGGCGTGAGCTTCAGTGTGGCCGATCTCGCGGCGGCGGGGGTCAAGCGCATCAGTACGGGGTCGGCCTTGGCGCGGCTGGCCTTTGGCGCCTTTGTCGGCGCAGCGCGCGAAATGCGCGCGGCGGGCAGTTTCACCTTTTCAAACACAGCAATGGGCTTCGCCGAGCTGGAGGGATTTTTTACGCAAAGCCCTCAGGTGGAGGCTCAAGCCTGACGCGTCAGGCCATCGGCGGTGGCGTACCCCCCGATCTTTCTTCTCCCGGTCGGCGATACGAAGGGGATTATGATTTCGCGAGAAAGAGAGAGCCATTCATTAAAAATTCAACCGAAATTAGAGGCTCTCCCTTACGATAATCTTGGGTTGAGTCTCAAGCTCTTGGGCATGATATCTAATGCATTTTATAGGTAATTAACCACTAATTAATCTCACAAAAGTTGAAAATTGTATGGACTATTTCCTCTTTGCGATGAAAATGCGAAGGCGTCCCCGCATCCAATGACTTGAGAGGCCCTATGACGATCCCCGGAATTGGAAATTTCCATAAAACTCTGCCGCACAATGAGTTCGGCGAGGTCAGCCAAACTGATTTCGCGATATTTCGACAGATCATCGCGCATGGGCAAAGCGTCGAAGAATTCGATAAAGTGCCTGGGCCAACCATTCCTGCAGACACTAAAAGCGATATCCAACTCGTAAATCCCGTGGCTGGTCGGAGTGCGTCAACGCTTGGGCCTGATCCTAGAGCGGCTGGGTTCCCTACCCCTCCCGATGTTGCTTCGAATGCGACTGCCGTAGAAATGCTGGAACTGTTTTGGCACGCTCATCTGCGCGATCTTCCCTTTAATAAATGGCATGGGAATGAGGAAGTTTCTGAAGCTCTCAAAGAGATTAAGCAACATTCGCCAAAAGCTCTGCATGATGGTGGGCTTCGTCTTCGCCTTGATCTTCCCCAGACCGAATATCATGAACTCGACATTCGACCGGAAACTCTCTTCCGTCTAGGGTTGCTGAGTGAGGATAAAGGCCCTCTCGTCAGTCAGTTTTTTTTGCATGATGTCGGGTTTGGAACTCAACTGATTGTCCAAAAACAGCAACCTTACCGTATTAATGCAGATTATCTTAAAAGCTACGATGATTGGATTAGGGCTCAAAACCTGGGCGTTGACTATAACGGAAATGGGTATCCTAAAGCGAATACTGGTCCTGAATTTTTGGAAGGCAATGGCACTATTTGGCGCCGCATACAAAATTTGCGCGACCTTGCTCGCTTTGTTCACAAAGATGCTTTGCATCAGGCTTATTTCAATGCGGCCTTGCTCTTAATTGGGTGGGAGGCCCGCGTTGATAATGGCAATCCTTATCGTTCGGTAGATTTTGGTGGTGCCAGTCGACAGCGGGGCTTTGGTTCGCTCGGTGCACCACACTTGCTAACCCTTGTCTCCGAAGTGGCATCGCGGGCACTTCAGGTGGTCTGGTATCAAAAGTGGCAAAAGCACTTGCGCTTACGGCCAGAGGCCTATGGCGGCCTGATGCAAATGCAACGGGAGGGATTTAACCGGCAAAAACGTAATTATGGCTTGCCAGAGTGGCTGTTCGAGACTTGGGCGACCCAGAGCGCCCATAGCAAAAATAAGACTTGGTTTCTTCCGATGGCTTTCAGTTCAGGCAGCCCTTTGCATCCGGCCTATGGTGCAGGGCATGCAACGGTTGCAGGAGCTTGCGTCACTATTCTCAAGGCTTGGTTTCAAGAAGATCAGCCTTTCGAAACGTTGGTGAACGGCAAAACACATCCGCTAACAGGTAAACCTGTGCGTATTGTTCAACCGGGTGACGCAAGTATTGACGTTGATGATGGCACCGGTGGAAAGGAACTCCCAGATTATTTTGGCCACGACAAGATCAAGATGACCGTCGGTGGCGAATTGAATAAGATCGCGGCCAATGTTGCCATGGGCCGCAGTTACGGCGGCGTTCATTGGCGCAGCGACAATAGCCGTTCCCTGCGCTTAGGCGAGCGGATTGCGGTTGAAATCTTGGCTGATATGAGCGCCAAGGTCGCGGAGCGGAACGAACTCTCTTTGGAATTCTGGAGTTTTGATCGTCAAAAGGTCGTTATTCAAGGCGGTCAGATTTCGGTTGGCGGGGGGGCTTCTTTCCCGGCAAAAGACACGTTCGCGAACTGGCCAATTATTTGAGACGGGATTAACACCTGCGCTGCCCGGCGTTTGTCGGGCAGCGTTTTAGCGCGGCCCCCTAGCCAAACCCCCCGATCCGCCCTAATCTTCTTCCATGAGCACGATTCTTCTTGTCCTCCTGGGCGCGGCGATGCTGGCGGTCCTGGTCACCCTTTTCATCGGCCTGTTCACTATGGCGCGGGGCGGCGAAGCTACGGGCGTTAAGCAAAATAAGCTGATGCAAATGCGCGTCGGCTTTCAGGCTTTGGCCCTGGTGCTTTTCGTCCTCGCTCTGATCGAGAGCCAGACCTAGCCATGGTGCGCTTGACCCGGATTTACACGCGCGGCGGCGATACCGGCCAAACCTCGCTGAGCGACGGCAGCCGCGTGCCGAAAGACGATTTGCGCGTCGAAACCTATGGCACGGTGGACGAATGCTCCTCTGCCATCGGCCTTGCCCGGCTACACGCGACCCCGGAGATTGAGGCGATTCTGGCGCGGGTTCAGAATGATCTCTTCGATCTCGGGGCCGATCTCGCCTGTCCGGTCGATCAGCCCTGGACGCTGCGGGTCATGCAACCCCAGGTCGATTGGCTGGAAACCACCCTCGACGGGTTGAATGCCGATCTGAAACCGCTCGATAGTTTCATTCTGCCCGGCGGTTCCCCCTGCGCCGCCTATCTGCATTTGGCGCGCACGATGGCGCGGCGGGCAGAACGGCACTGCGTGACCCTGATGCGGCATGACAATACGGTCAATCCGGTCGCTCTGCGCTACCTCAACCGCCTATCAGACCTGATGTTCGTCATCGGCCGCTGGGTGAACGATAAAGGCGCGTCGGATATTCTCTGGGTGCCGGGGAAGAACCGAGAAGGTTGACGTATAGGTCAACTTCATAACGGATACGTCAACGGCACTCTTGACTTGTTGGGCATTGCCCCGCAAAACAGAGTCCCAAACCAGAAAAACATCGGTGGGCGGAGGAATTCGCAGCAATGAAGCTACTCGTCGCGGTGAAGCGCGTAATTGACTATAACGTCAAGGTCCGGGTCAAAGCGGATCAGACGGGCGTCGATCTCGCCAACGTCAAAATGTCGATGAACCCCTTCGACGAAATCGCCGTCGAAGAGGCGGTTCGCCTGAAAGAAGCCGGGATTGCGACCGAAGTGATCGTGGTCAGCCTCGGCGTTGCCCAAGCGCAAGAAACCCTGCGCACCGCCCTTGCGATGGGCGCCGATCGCGGGATTCTCGTGCAGACCGATGCGGAATTGCAGCCGCTCGCCGTCGCCAAGCTGCTGAAAGCGGTTGTGGATAAAGAAGCGCCGCAGCTTGTGATCCTCGGCAAGCAGGCGATTGACGACGACAGCAATCAGACCGGCCAAATGCTCGCCGCCTTGCTGGATTGGCCCCAGGCAACCTTCGCCTCGAAAGTGGCGGTTGCGGGCGGCGAAGCCACGGTGACGCGCGAAATCGACGGTGGCTTGGAAACCCTCTCCATTAGCCTGCCCGCGATCATCACCACCGATTTGCGCCTAAACGAGCCGCGCTATGCCTCGCTGCCGAACATCATGAAGGCGAAGAAAAAGCCGCTCGATGTGATCGATCCGGCCTCCTTGGGCGTCGATATCGCCCCGCGCCTCACCACGCTGAAAGTCACCGAACCGGCAAAACGCCAGGGCGGCGTTAAGGTTGCCTCGGTGACCGATCTGGTGGCGAAGCTCCGCACTGAAGCGAAGGTGATCTAATCATGGCCGTTCTCGTTATTGCCGAACAAGATGCGGGCAGCCTGAAGCCCGCAACCCTCAATGCCGTTACGGCGGCAGCGAAACTGGGCGAGGTTCATGTGCTGGTTGCCGGGGCCAGGATCGGCGCGGCAGTCGATGCCGCCAAAGGCATCGCGGGCGTTGCCAAGGTGCTGAGCGCTGAGAGCGCCGACTATGCCCACGGGCTCGCCGAAGCGCTGACGCCGCTCGTCGTGTCGGTTGCCAAGGGGTATGACGCCGTGGTTGCCTCGGCGACCACCTTCGGGAAGAACCTGCTGCCGCGCGTAGCCGCCCTGCTGGACGTGCAGCAGATTTCCGAAGTCGTCGGGATCGAAAGCGCCGACACTTTCGTGCGCCCGATTTATGCGGGCAATGCGCTGGCAACGGTGAAATCCGCCGACGCCATTAAGGTGATGACCGTGCGCGGCACGGCCTTCGATGCGGCCCCCGCTACCGGCGGCTCGGCTGCGGTGGAAGCCGTTGCCGCCGTTGCAGGCTCGGGCAAATCGAAATTCGTCGGCCAAGAGCTGTCGAAGTCCGAACGCCCGGAACTCACCTCGGCGCGGATCGTCATTTCCGGCGGGCGCGGGATGCAGAACGGCGAGAATTTCCAGCTTCTCGAAGCTGTGGCCGATAAGCTTGGTGCCGCTGTCGGCGCAAGCCGCGCGGCGGTGGATGCCGGGTTCGTGCCGAACGATTATCAGGTCGGGCAAACCGGCAAGATCGTGGCCCCGGACCTTTACATTGCCGTTGGCATTTCGGGCGCGATTCAGCATCTCGCCGGGATGAAGGACAGCAAGGTGATCGTGGCGATCAATAAGGACGAAGAAGCCCCGATTTTCCAAATCGCCGACTATGGCCTGGTGGCCGACCTCTTCAAAGCCGTGCCGGAGTTGAAAGAGGAGCTAGACCGCAGCGCCTAAGCCTGGGTAAGCTGCAAGCCCTTCGCATTGCAGGTGCGAAGGGCTTTTTTGTCGAAAGAGGGATTCCAGCATGAACACCATCGGTATCATCGGCGCGGGCCAAATGGGCAGCGGGATTGCTCAGGTCTTCGCGGCCGCCGGCTACCCGGTGCATATTCTGGACGTGGCAGAAGACCGGCTTTCCGCCGGGGTTCTCGCAATCTCGAAGAATTTCGACCGACAAATCGCGCGCGGCAAATTGTCTGAAGCGGACAAGCAGGCCGCCCTGGGGCGCATTACCACGGGCACCCAATATACCGCCTTCACCCAGTCCGATTTGGTGATTGAAGCTGCCACCGAAAATGAGGCGCTGAAGCGCGAGATTTTCAAAACCCTGGTGCCGTACTTGAAGCCGGAAGCGATTGTCGCCTCCAACACCTCCTCCATCTCCATTACCCGCCTTGCCGCCGCCACCGACCGGCCCGGCAAGTTCATCGGCATGCACTTTATGAACCCGGTGCCGGTGATGCAGTTGGTCGAGCTTATTCGCGGCATCGCCACCGACGAAGACACGTTTTCGAGCGTGCGCACCCTCGCCGAATCCTTGGGTAAGACGGTTGCCGTGTCGGAAGATTTCCCGGCCTTCATCGTCAACCGCATTCTGCTGCCGATGATTAACGAAGCCATCTATACGCTCTACGAAGGCGTCGGTTCGGTCGTCGCCATCGATACCGCCATGAAGCTCGGCGCGAATCATCCGATGGGGCCGCTGGAACTGGCCGATTTCATCGGGCTCGATACCTGCCTTGCCATTATGCAGGTGCTGCACGATGGCCTGTCGGACACCAAATACCGCCCCTGCCCGCTGCTGGTAAAATATGTCGAAGCCGGGTGGCTGGGCCGCAAAGCCGGGCGCGGTTTCTATGATTATCGCGGCGAGAAGCCGGTTCCGACGCGCTAAGCCCGGCCGATGACCGAGGATACCCTTCTTACCCGCCGTTACCGGACGGCGTGCAAGGAGGGGGCTATCGAGTTTCTATACTTATGCTGCGTGATGGGGCTGGCTCTATTTGTTTTCAGCACATTATTCGGCCACCCTTACCTGAATATTCGGACAATTGATTCGGCGCGCAGTCAGATATCAACCACTTTTAGTTGGATGATTTCTATTTGCATTGTTGTTTTTTTATTTTGGGCGCTCGATTTATTTTTTCGGGGGATATTCGGCGATCATCGCTTCATTAAAAGAAATTTTCTCGAAAAGAAAATGACAACATCTGTATGCGCTATTTGCGCTTACAGTGTAACCATCGACGCGCAAATAGCGGTTAATCTAATTCGCGCGAATGGATTTGATACCTTTCTTCTTGATTTAGACAAAACAACAATTTTTTATATATCGATGGAGTTTTTAACGGGTTTCTTCTCGGGAATCATAACGCGCTTTGCCTTCGGTTTTATGTCCGAAACGCTTGTTCCAAGCACCCGCCCCTAAAAACCCCGATTAATTCTGTTTATCAACCGGCACCGGCAAGGCCGCCGCCTCAATCTCCGCCTCTAGGCTCGCCGTAAACTCGGCAAACATTTCGGGATCGGCTTCGGCTTCCTTGCGGTATTGCGCGGTCATCCGCTCACGTAATTGCGCCATCGTATCGTCGAGCCCGGTAAAATCCGGGGCGGTGTGGCGGAGGCCGAACTCCGATTCGAGCCCGGCGATCCGGCTGAGGGTCGGCCCATAGCTGGGGTCGTCGGCGAGGGCGATGAAGCTTTCGCGCCAAGCAAGCTGAAGCTCTTCAGCGCTGAGCCCCTCAAACGCCCGCCCGGACTTGATATAGCCTTCGATGATGGCGAGGCGCTGCTGTGCGAAAAAACTGGCGAGGGTGGTTTCATCCATTCTGGGTCGGTCCCGGCAGGCTGGCGACAGCGCTGCTCCAGCGCAAGGCGGTTTCGACCGGGGGCGGCGTTTCGAGACTTTCGCCCAGTCCAGCGGTATCAAACTCCGCCAGTTTGCGCGCCTGCACCAGCACGCGGCTATCGAAAGCCCCCACGGCGCTATTATAGGCGGTGGACGCCGTTTCCAGCCCCTTGCCGATGCGGGTGAGATGGTCGGTGAAAGTGGAGAGCCGCTTGTGCATCTCGCGCCCGTGGGCGGCAATCTCCCGAGCGTTTTCCGCCAGCCGCTCCTGCCGCCAACCGTAAGCGACCGCCCGCAGCAGGGAAATCAACGTCGTCGGCGTCGCCAGAATCACGCTTTGCTCCACCCCGGCCTCAATAAGGCTCGGGTCATGCTCTAACGCTGCGGCAAAGAAATGCTCGCCGGGCAGGAACAGCACAACGAATTCCGGCGTATTGCCCTTGAACTGCTCCCAATAGGTTTTTTCCGACAGGGCTTTGATATGGGTGCGAATCTGGCGGGCGTGATGCAGGAGATGCAGGCGGCGGGTTTCGTCGTCGGTGGCCTCGACCGCCAGAAGATAGGCTTCGAGCGGCGCTTTGGCGTCAACGATCACACTTTTTCCGCCCGGTAGGCGCACGACCAGATCGGGGCGCAGCTTGCGATCTTCCGGTGTTTGCACCTGTTCTTGGAAGTCGCAATGGTCGAGCATGCCCGCGAGTTCCACGACCCGCTTCAACTGAATCTCCCCCCAGCGCCCGCGCACGGTGGGGGCGCGCAAGGCGCGGGTAAGGTTGCCGGTTTCAGATTTGAGGTCGTGGTAGAGCTGACGCATCAACGCGGTCTGTTCGCGCAGGCCGTGATAAGCCCCCTCGCGGGTCTTTTCCATCTCGCGCAAATTGGCATCGAGCAGGCCCAGGCGTTCCGTGACTGGCTGGAGCATGGCCTGAATGGCTTGGCCGCGCTGATCGAGATCGCCCTTAGCCGCTTGTTGCAGCTTGCCGAAATTTTCTTCGGCCAATTGCAGGAAACTGGCGTTGGAGCGCGCCAAAGCATCGGTAGAGAGGGCGCGAAACTGATCGGTCAGGGCACGGCGGGCGTCATCGAGCAGCGCAAGATTTTCGCCGGTGCGGGCTTTTTCGGTTTCGAGCAACACGCGCAGCTCGGCATTCTCGGCGCGCAAATCGCCGATCGAGGTGCTGGCGTCGGTGAGATCGGCCTCCAGGCGGGCAAGGCGACTGTCGCGGTCCTCAAGATGGGCGCTGAGAATGCCGGTGCGGCTGCGCGCAATCAGCCAGCCGAGCAGCAGCCCTAAGAGCAGGCCCGCGAGGCCAATCAAAATCAAACCCACTTCCATCGATTGCGCCATACTCTCGCACCGTTAATAGACAGACTCGCGCGCATCTGGGATAAAAGCGCTCGTCGTTGGGTGCGACAGTAGCCCCTTTGTTCTGCCCCTGCTAGTTCTAGGTGAGTTCCGCTCGATGGCTGTCGTTTCTGCCGCTTGGCCGCGTGCCGCGCGTATTCTGGCGCTGATCCTCGTGGCGGTGGGCGGGCTGCTCGCCTTTCGCCCGGAGGCGGTGATCTTCACGACGCCGCTGACGGAGGATTCCTATTACAGCCTGTCGGTCGCGCGCAATATCGCCGCCGGGCGCGGCGTAACCATCGACGGCACTTTACCGACCAACGGGTTTCAGCCGCTGTTCACCTTTATGGAGGCCGGGGCCTATGCGCTGGCGGGCGGCGATGAGAAACAGGGGATTCGGCTCGTCCTTGGGCTCTCCTGGGCGATTTGGATTGCGACGGCGCTGATCCTCGGGCGGATCGCGCGCGACGGCGCCGGCGGCACCCCGGCGGAAAAGGCGGCGCGCGGTTGGATGACGACCCTCCTCTACCTCAGCGGCTTCCTCACCTTCATGCATCACTTCAACGGGCTGGAAACCGGCTTGCTGATGCTGGGGTACACAAGCCTGTGGCGGGCGTGGCAGGTTGGGGTGTATGAGCGGACGAACGGGCCACTGTGGATCGGCGTACTGCTCGGGCTGCTGGTGCTGACCCGCATCGATGCCGCTATTTTCGCGGCGCTCTTCGGCCTGTGGCTCTTGTGGCAGGAAACCCGGCGTTTCGGGCTCGTGGCCGCGCTGAAACGCCTCGTGCCGATGGGGCTGGCGGCGCTGCTGATTTCCGCGCCCTGGTGGGCCTATAATTATCTCGAATTCGGCAGCCTGATGCCGACCAGCGGCACCGCCCAGCAGGAATGGGCGATTAACGAGCGTCGCCTGCGCTGGGTGTTCTGGGCCTTGGGCGTCGCGGGATCGCCGCAGCTTTGGTTGGGCCAGTGGGATGAGGTGTTCCACGACGGTATTCTTCTGTCGCTGCTGCGGGCGCTGGTCGGCGGCGGATTGCTGTGGGGGTTCTGGCGGGCGCTTGGCCAGCGCAAGCCTTTCGCCCAAAAGGAGCCGAAGCCGCGCCGCACCTGGGAGTTCGCGGCACTGCTGGCGAGCGCGCTCTTGGTGCTCTGCCTCTATTACGGCTTCAGCTTCATCGCCTATTGGTTCTATTACCGCTATCTCTTCTTCTTCGTGCTGCTGGCGACCGTTGGCCTTGCTTGGCTGCTCGCGCCCTGGGTGGCCCAGGACCGGGGCCGCGCGCAGCTTGCCGCCCTCGCCTTCTGGGTCCTGGCCGCGCCGACCCTCGCCTCGGCCCTCATGGCGCAAACGGGCAAAACGCTGCATGTCGAAACCGTCTATTTCGAACAATTGGCGCTGATTAAAGAGCATGTGCCGGACGATGCCCGCGTCGCCGCCGGGCAATCGGGCACGCTGGGGTATTTTCGCCCGAGTTCGGTCAATGTGGACGGCAAGGTCAACCGCGCGGCGGTGCCCTATCAGGCCCGCATGTGGGAGTATTTGCGCGACAACAATATCGTCTGGTTCTGCGACTGGCCGAACTATGTGGAAAAATATTTGGGCGACGATCCCACCCGGCACGGCTGGAAATTGGTCGCGGAAAAAGGCTTTTGGCGGCTGTGGAAGTACGATCGAATGTGAGTTAAGTGAACTGATGGTGTCTGATTAAAAGTAAGGAGAGTATCAATTGGATAAGACTTATAATCTTAACGGTAGTTTTAAACCGACGGTAAAGCGTTCTGCCGACTTGGCGGGGCCAGATTATTATCCGACGCCAAGTTGGGCAACTTACGCATTGATAGATAATGAAGATTTTGAAGGAGATATATGGGAATGTGCATGCGGCGATGGTGCCATGTCTCATGTACTTGAGAAGGTAGGAAATAATATCTATAGCTCGGATTTATATAATAGAGGTTATGGAGAGTTTGGCATTGATTTTCTTACGTCAGATAAAAAGGTGAATAATATAATTACAAATCCGCCATATAATTCTGCGGAAAATTTTGTCATGCAAGGTTATAAGAACTCTGATAAAAAATTAGCTCTTCTATTGCGTTTGGCTTTTTTGGAGGGGGCTAATCGGTCTAGAACAATTTTCTCGAAGATTCCGCCAAGTCGAGTATGGGTGTTTAGCGAAAGAATAACTTTTTATCCTGCGGGCGCTGTAAACGCAGGGAGTGGTACTACTGCCTACGCATGGTTTGTTTGGGATAAGGATTCTTTAGGAAGAACCGAGCTTAATTGGTTAAAGCCCGGTTACAAGTCGATGCGGATTTAAGATCCCATAGAAAAAATATAATCTCTTCCTTTCTGAGTTATTCTCCAAACGCCTCTCGTAACGGTTTCGATGTAATTTAGAGAAAATGCATTTCCATTATTCCCTGCATGACACTTGAGGTTTCTAACTTGCTGTTCCCAAAGCTCTTCATTGTCCCTTGTTAAAGATACTTCTTTATCATCATCGGTTAGATATATCGTGTCCGGTGTTTGTTCCCTTAGATGCTTAACGGTAGATTGTCCGTCGAGGCAATTTGCTAGAATTTTGAGAACTGCGATCCCAACATCTCGTTCCGTGACTCTGTTTGGTTTCGATGACATGCTATAACCATCCTAAATGTTAAGAATTGAGAGCCTATGAAAGAAAAACACAAATGTATTTCAACCTCAACAGGTTATCTTATTTAGTGCTAAAAATAAGTATTTTTAGTTTGAGTTAAGATAAGGGTGGAAAAGGCTCATAAAAAACGCTCCGAGTTTCCTCGAAGCGTTCTTTATCGGCACCGGGATTGTCAAGGGGCCGTAGCCCCTTGACCGGAGGGCGGAGGCAGAGCCTCCGCAGCCTCCTTACGCGTCCGCGTCTTCTTTCTTCGACAAATCTTCGCCGGTTTCCTGATCGACGACTTTCATCGACAGGCGGATTTTGCCGCGATCGTCGAAGCCGAGGCATTTCACCTTCACGCTATCGCCGACCTTCACCACGTCTTCGGTCTTGGCGACGCGCTTCGGGGCGAGTTCGGAGATATGCACGAGGCCGTCGCGGCTACCGAGGAAGTTGATGAACGCGCCGAAATCGACCGTTTTCACCACTTTACCCGTGTAGATCACGCCGACTTCCGGCTCGGCAACGATGCCTTTGATCCAATCGATGGCGGCTTGCGCCTTTTCGGGATCGCTGGCCGCCACTTTAATCGTGCCGTCGTCTTCAATGTCGATCTTCGTGCCGGTGGTTTCGGTGATCTCGCGGATCACCTTACCGCCGGAGCCGATGACTTCGCGGATCTTGTCTTTCGGGATCTGGAAGCTGGTCACGCGCGGCGCATTGGCCGAAACCTGACCGCGCGGCGCATCGAGCCCCTTGGCCATTTCGCCGAGAATATGCAGGCGGCCGTCTTTAGCTTGCTCCAGGGCGATTTTCATAATGTCGCGGGTAATGGACGTGATCTTAATGTCCATTTGCAGCGCGGTAACGCCGTTTTCGGTCCCAGCGACCTTGAAGTCCATATCGCCCAGGTGATCTTCATCGCCCAGAATGTCCGAGAGAACGGCGAATTTTTCGCCTTCCTTAATCAGCCCCATGGCAATCCCGGCGACCGGGCGCAGCAGCGGAACCCCGGCATCCATCATCGCCAGCGACGCACCGCAGACCGAGGCCATCGACGAGGAGCCATTGGATTCGGTGATTTCCGAGACGACGCGGATCGTGTACGGGAATTTTTCCTTCTCCGGCAGCACCGGATGCACCGCGCGCCACGCGAGCTTGCCGTGGCCGATTTCGCGGCGGCCCGGCGAGCCCATGCGGCCTGCTTCCCCGACCGAATAGGGGGGGAAATTATAATGCAGCATGAAGTTTTCGCGGTATTCGCCGTCGAGCGCGTCGATGATCTGCTCGTCCTGGCCGGTGCCGAGGGTGGCGACGACGAGCGCCTGGGTTTCCCCGCGCGTAAACAGGGTCGAGCCGTGGGCGCGCGGCAGCACGCCGACTTCGGCGACAATCGGACGGACGGTCACAAGGTCGCGGCCATCGATGCGGCGCTTGGTGGCGAGGATATTGCCCCGGACGATTTCGGCTTCCAAATCCTTGAATTTGGCGGACACGAGATCGGCGGCAAAGCCTTCTTCGACCAGCTTCGCGACGGCAGCCGATTTGGCCGCGCCCACTTTTTCGTAACGCGCTTGCTTCTGCACTTCCGAGTAAGCGGCGGTCAGACCGGCGCTGGCGATATCCTTCAGGCGGGCCGCAATCGCGGCTTCGGCTTCCGGAGGGGCCGGCAGATCATAGGGTTCCTTGGCGGCGGCATTGGCGAGATCGATGATCGCGTCAATCACGGCCTGGAAGCTGTCGTGACCGAAGTTCACGGCGCCGAGCATGATTTCTTCCGAAAGCTCTTTGGCTTCCGATTCCACCATCAGCACGCCTTCGACGGTCCCGGCAACCACGAGGTCCAGCGCGGAGTCTTTGCTCTGCGTCGGCGTCGGGTTCAGCACGTAAGCGCCATCGATATAGGCAACGCGGGCAGCGCCAATCGGGCCGAGGAACGGCGCGCCGGAAAGCGTCAGCGCGGCCGACGTGCCGATCATGGCGACGACATCGGGATCATTTTCCATGTCGTGGCTCAGAACGGTGCAGACCACCTGGGTTTCATTGCGGAAACCATCGGCGAACAGCGGGCGGATCGGACGGTCGATCAGGCGCGAGACCAGAACTTCCTTTTCCGACGGGCGGCCTTCGCGCTTAAAGAACCCGCCCGGAATCTTACCGGCGGCAAAGGTCTTTTCTTGGTAATTCACCGTGAGCGGGAAGAAATCCACGCCCGGCTTTACCGATTTGTTGAACACCGCCGTGCAGAGCACGGTGGTTTCGCCATAGGTCACCAGCACGGCGCCATCGGCTTGACGGGCGATACGGCCCGTCTCCAGCGTCAGCGTGCGGCCGCCCCATTGAATTTCTTTTTTAAACACATTGAACATGGTCATTCCTTCCGGTCGTTCGTGCGTCGGGGGCGCTCATCGCCTACCTCGGACGCGCGGGCTGGGTTTCCCCCAGGATGCAGCCCGCCCCACCCTGCGCCGGACCCTTTGAAAAAAAGGCTTCAGTCCGGCCCGAGACGGCTTTGGTGAGAGTATTCCCTCAACCGAAAGCCGGTGTAACTCTATACGCTAAAAACAAACGATCCGCCCCTTGTGTCCAAGGAGCGGATCGGTGTTAGGCATCCATCCAGCGGCGCAGATTAGCGACGCAGGCCAAGGCGCTGAATGAGGGTCGCATAACGACCGTGGTCATTCCGCTTTAAGTAATCCAGCAGGCGACGACGCTGACCGACGAGGACCAGCAGACCGCGACGCGAGTGGAAGTCCTTCTTGTGCGTGGACAGATGGTCGGTGAGGTTCCGGATGCGCTCGGACAGGATCGAAACCTGCACTTCGGGCGAACCGGTATCGCCTTCCTTGGTGGCGTATTCTTGAATGAGAGCGGTCTTGCGCTCAGCGGTAATCGACATCGGGTGTCTCCCGTTGAAGGTTAAAAACGCGGCTCGGACGCAGAACCGCCCCTTCGCGCTGGCAAAGGGCAACAGGGAGTTTTTCCGACGTGGCCACAATAACAGCGTCTGGAGGGCAATCCGCCAAAACCCCCCAGTCGCCCGGTGTGAGCGAAAGGGTTTGTCCTTGGCGGAGGCGCTGCGCCATTGCTGCTGATAAGGCCAGAGCCGGGATGTCGTCCAGCACGGTCATAATCGACAGCAGGCGATCCGACAGCGGCGGACTATGACCGGACTCATCGGCTGAATCCAGCAAAATCGAGTCTTTTTCGTGAAACGGCCCCACCGCCACGCGCCGCAGCATGGAAACATGGCCGACCGTGCCCAAGGTCAGCGCCAAATCGCGCGCCAGCGAGCGCACATAGGTGCCTTTGCCGCAGTCCATTTCCAACGTCGCATGGTCGGCATCGGGTAAATCGACCAGCGTTAGGCTGAAAATCTCCACCGGGCGGGCGGCGAGTTCCACCACTTCCCCGGCGCGGGCAAGATCATAAGCGCGCTGGCCATCGACCTTGAGGGCCGAATAGGCGGGCGGTTGCTGAAGAATGGTTCCCAAGAACCCCGGCAGCGCGGCTTCAATCGCCGCGTGATCGGGCCGATGGTCGGAGGTGGCGGTAATCTCCCCCTCGGCATCGTCGGTTGAGCGGGCAATGCCCCAGCGCACCGTAAACCGATAGGTTTTGCGCCCATCCATGACCAGGGAGACGGTTTTTGTCGCCTCGCCGAAGGCCAGCGGCAGAACCCCCGAGGCAAGCGGGTCGAGCGTGCCGCCGTGGCCGACCTTTTCGGCGTTCAGCAGGCGTTTGGCTTTGCCGACCACCGCCGCCGAACTGACGCCCAAGGGCTTATCGACAATCAACCAGCCATGCACGGGAACGCCGCGCCGTTTACGGCTCATTTTGCAGCGTCGGCTTCGTCGCCTTCGCCCAGATCGTCATCCACCGCGTCGGCGTCATCCTCTTTCGGCAGCAGGTCGCGCAGCACTTCCGGACGGTTGAACAGCTCGCCGATGCGCGCCGCTTCCCCGAAGGAGGTATCGGCCTGGAAGCCCAGTTCCGGCACGAATTGCAGCCGCAATTCCTTCGCCATCTGCCCGCGCAGGAAGGGGGCCGCCCGGCGGCAGGCTTTCACCAGCGCCTTTTGCGCTTCCGGCGTATCTTCCCCGCCGAGCTTGGCGACGAAGGCGGTGGCGTGGCTGAGATCATGGCTCATGCGCACTTCCGTCACCATCACCGGCACGCCCGCCAGCGCGGGATCACGTAAACTGTCGCGCGCAAAAATCTGCGTGAGAACGTGCCGCACCTCTTCCCCCACGCGCAACTGACGCGGCGAAGTGGCTTTGCCCGCAGGGGCGGACAGGGTGTGCGTGGCGGTGGGGCGGGGAGGGCGGGGCATAACCTAAATCCTGAAACCAACGTAATCGGTCTCAATGCGCCGCCCGTGTCGCGCTGTCAAGAGGGTGTGCGGCCCACAGTGTCAGCAGGGAGTGGAGCATCGAAATCCGGCCCGAGGGTGATCTTTCCTTTGAGCAACCCCGGTTTCCGGACAACGGCGGTTTGATCGGCCCTAAGCGCGCCATTGGACGGCCAGCCTTAGTGATGATGATTTCCTCACCCGCCGCCGCGCGTTCGACGAGTTGAGAGAACTGGGTTTTGGCGTCGGAGAGGTCGATGGTTTGTGACATGCGGGGCTCCTAAACCCCGATGGGCGGGGCGTCAGATGGTCAAGCCCAGGTAAGCACCTCACGCCACCGCGCTGATCTTCTCAACCCCAAGCACCGGCTCCAACACGGCGTGATGCGCCGAGGCGGTGAGGAAATAGCCTTCCGGCACTTCGTTCCAGCAGGCGTCGTCGCGGTCCAAGGGTTCCGAGAGGATCAGCACCGCGCCCGTGCCGCAGGGGAAATTGCAGGCTCCATTATCGACCTGCACTTCTTGGCCTTGGGCGTAGAACAGGGTCGGCGCGCTATTGTCCGAGGAGTAGCGAATCGCGTGCAGGGTTTGCCCGTCGGTTGCGCAGGCGGTGAAGCGCAGGGGCTCGGTGACGCCATTGGCCTGCATCGCGCTTTCGATCTCGGCGATGGTCTGCCGGTAGGCGTGGGCGGGATCGGTCAGCAGGCCGTTGCCCAGCAGCAGCAGGAAGATAATTTCGCTGTCGGTGGTGCCGATGCGGTCGTTGTACAGATGCGGGGCAATGCGGAATTCCAGATCGCGCCGCACCTTATCGTAACCGCCGATGCGGCCATTGTGCATGAACAGCCAATTGCCGTGGCGGAACGGGTGGCAGTTCTGCCGCGTCGTCGGCGTGCCGGTGGAGGCGCGGACGTGGGCGAAAAACAGCCGCGCTTCGATTTGTTCGGCAAGGCTGCGCAGATTATCGTCGTTCCACGCCGGGCGAATATCACGGTAGAGGCCGGGCTTGTCTTGCGTTCCGTACCAGCCCACGCCGAACCCGTCGCCGTTCGTCGCCACACTGCCGCGCTGGCAGGCGAGCGACTGGTTGATGAGCGAGTTTTGCGCTTCAAACAGCAGCGAATGAAGGCGCAGGGGGGAGCCTGTATAAGCAAGCCAACGGCACATGATCGGTCCCGACTCTGGCCCGCGCGCCTTGCTCCAGTGGGAGAAGGTTCACAACGGCCCATCTGACATTTCAGTAACACAATCGTAGCAAAGAGCTTTCACGCTGTCGAGGCGTTGATTCTAAAATTTCTGTTACTGATTCGTCGTTTACCCGCCGGGCTTGCCGTAACGGGTGAGAGGTCAAGGCTCTTTCGGTGTTTCCGAAATATGTCTATGCGCCGATTTTAGCCGGTCTTCCGCGTCGTCGACGTCCGGATGATCGGTGTCATGGTCGAAAGGATCGTCCTCGTCCTCATCCATCTCGGAGGAGTCGAGCGCGACGGCCTCGCTTTCCTCACCGGGTTCGTGCACGAGGTTCCAGTCGCCGCCGCCCCAGGCTGCGAGCCGCGCACGCACGGCGGCCGGGCGCGGCAGGTCGTGCCGCTCCAACTGCTGATCGGGAAAGCGCAGCGTGCCGTAGAAGAGGCCTTCGAGCGCCGGAATCCGCTCGGGCCGCCGCAGCCGGTTGAAAATCACACCGTCTGGGATGCGCCCGGTCGTGGTTTCCCCCGCCCAATAGGCCCGCGCGCCATAGGCATCCACCGCGTCGCTATCATAGCCCGCTAGAATTTCGGTCCACAGCGAATCATGCAGCGAAACGACGAACAGCCCGCGCGTTTCCGCCAGTTTGAGCACATGGCCGGTCAGGGAATCGCGGTGCATATCATGGTAGAGCCACGCATCTTCCAGCCGGTCGAACACCAGGGCCGCGCGGGACCGGGCGGGGTAGGCGGGAAGATGGGTAGCGCGGTAATTCTCCAGCACGATTTCCGCCCGGTGAATGCGCCGCTGCGCCGGTTGCTCCACGCCGCTCGGCGTCGGCGCGGGGGTTCCGGCCACGGTCCGCGCCCCGGTGGGCGGGTCATCGTGCCCATCCGCCGTTTCGATCCGGCCGAACAGGCTCACCTGCTTGCGCACGGTCGGCAAACGCGGATCGAGCCACAGATAAAACCGGCGGCGGCGGTTGGAGAGCGTGAGATTGACCATCCGGCCTCATCAAGGTTGGCAGGGCGTGTCGCTGAGGTTTACCGCAAGCACGGCTCGCAGCATAGCCGCCGATCTTCCAGGGTCGCGCTTTTTGCAGGGCCGGACGCTTGAGCGATCATTGATTCCCCGGCCCATTCCGATTAGGTGATGTGCATGGGACTGCCGTTTTTAAAAATGCACGGCCTGGGGAATGATTTCGTCGTTCTTGAAGGCCGCAGAGCACCGCTCGACCTGCCCCGCGATTGGATTCGCGCGGTGGGGGATCGGCGCACGGGCGTGGGCTTCGATCAGTTGATCGTCATGGAGCCCCCCAGTGACGGGCGGGCCGACCTGTTCATGCGCATTTTCAACCCGGATGGGTCGGAATCGGGGGCCTGCGGCAATGCCACGCGCTGCATCGCCCATCTCGCCATGCAGGCCGAGGGGCGCGGCGCGGTCGTTATCGAAACCCTGGCCGGGCTGCTTCCGGCGGAGCGGGTCGACACCGATGTCGTCATGGTCGATATGGGACCGGCACGGCTGGAGTGGGACGCAATCCCACTCGCCAACGCCGTCGATACGCTGCATGTGCCGATGACCGTGGGGCCGCTCAGCGATGGCGTCGCCACCAATATGGGCAATCCGCACATCACCTTCTTCGTGCCCGATGCCGAGGCGGTCGATCTCGCCACCTGGGGGCCGCAGGCCGAGCATCACCCGCTGGTGCCGGAACGGGCGAATATTGGGATCGTGTCGGTATTGGCGCGCGATCACATCCGTTTCCGGGTGTGGGAACGGGGCGCGGGCATTACGCGCGCTTGCGGGTCCGGCGCCTGTGCCGCCGCCGTCGCGTCAATTCGGCGCGGGCTGACCGACCGGCGCATGACCGTCAGCATGGACGGCGGCGATCTGACCCTGGACTGGCGCGCGGACGATAGCCATGTGCTGATGACCGGCCCCATCGCCACCAGCTTTTTCGGCGAGTTCACCGGCGATCTGGCCCTGGAGCGCTTCGTGTGACCGGACCGCAACTTGTTACCTTCGGCTGCCGCCTCAATACCTATGAGTCGGAAGTGATGCGCGACCTTGCCACCAAAGCGGGCGAGGGGAATGCGATCATCTTCAATACCTGCGCCGTTACGTCGGAGGCCGAGCGCCAAGCGCGCCAAGCCATCCGCAAAGCCCGGCGCGACAACCCCGATGCCCGTATCATCGTTACCGGCTGCGCCGCCCAGGTGAGCACGGCAAAATTCGCCGAAATGCCGGAAATCGACCGGATCATCGGCAATGATCTGAAGCTGAAGCCGGAAGCCTGGGGCGTCGATCCCGCCGAGGCGCGGGTTTCGGTGAATGATATTATGGAAGTGCGCGAAACCGCCCAGCACCTCATCGAAGGGTTCGACGGGCGGGCGCGGGCCTTTGTGCAGGTCCAGCAGGGCTGCGATCACCGCTGCACCTTCTGCATCATCCCCTATGGGCGCGGCAATTCGCGCTCGGTTCCGGCGGGCGATGTGGTGGCGCAGGTCCGCCGTCTCGTTGAAAACGGCTATGCGGAAGTGGTGCTGACCGGCGTCGATGTGACCTCCTACGGCCATGATCTGCCGGGCACCCCCACCTTGGGCATGCTGGTACGCCGGGTGTTGAAGCTGGTGCCGGAGTTACCGCGCCTGCGCCTCTCCTCCCTCGATCCGGTCGAGATTGACGACGATCTCTGGGCCGCACTGGCAGAAGAAGAACGGCTGATGCCCCATCTGCATCTCTCCGTTCAGGCCGGGGCCGATCTGATCCTAAAACGCATGAAGCGCCGCCACCTGCGCGCCGATGCGATTGCCGTGGCAGAAAAAGCCCTACGCCTGCGCCCGGATACGGTGTTTGGGGCCGATCTGATTGCCGGGTTCCCCACCGAAACCGACGACCATTTCCAAGACTCGCTGCGGATCGTTGCCGAAGCGCATCTTACCTATCTGCACGTCTTCCCCTATTCACCCCGCCCCGGCACCCCTGCGGCGAAAATGCCCCAGCTTTCGGGGCAGGTCATTAAGGCGCGTGCCGCTGAACTCCGCGCCGTTGGAGACGCGGCCCTGAGCCGCTACCTCGATAGCCAAGCGGGCCGCGTGGAAGAAATTCTGCTGGAAGACGTAAACTTGGGGCGCACGCGCCATTTCGTGCCGGTCATCGGCGTTTCGGGCACCCCCGGCGCGCGGGTGCAGGCCCGCCTGCTGGCGCGCGAGGGCGAACAGATGCGCGGAGAAGCGGCATGAGCGACGAAAAAGTCAGTTGGCTGAAGCGCCTGACGCGCGGCCTCTCCAAATCCTCCGCCAAGCTCACCGAGGGCATCTCGGCGATCTTCACCAAGCGTAAGCTGGATGATGACGTGCTGGAGGAGCTGGAGGAGCTGCTGATTGCCGCCGATTTGGGCGTGAAAACCTCCGGCGACCTCATTAAGCACCTGCGCAAAACCCGGTTCGGTAAGGACGTGAGCGACCGGGAAGTCCGCGAAGTGTTCGCGGAGGAAATCGCGCGGATTCTGGAGCCGGTGGCGAAGCCGCTCGTCATCGACCCCAGCCGCGCCCCCCATGTGGTGCTGGTGGTCGGCGTTAATGGCTCGGGCAAGACCACGACGATTGGCAAGCTCGCGCAATTCTACCGCGAGCAGGGCTTAAAGGTGATGCTGGCGGCGGGCGATACGTTTCGCGCTGCCGCCGTCGAGCAGTTGAAGATTTGGGGGGAGCGCACGGGCTGCCCGGTTATCGTCCGTCCCGAAGGGGCCGATGCCGCAGCCCTCGCCTATGATTCCATCGCCGAAGCCCGCGCTGCTGGGGCCGATCTGCTGCTGATCGATACCGCCGGACGGTTGCATAATAAGGCGCAGCTTATGGATGAGCTGGCCAAAGTGCTGCGCGTGATGCGGAAGATCGAACCGACAGCACCGCATGATACGCTGCTCGTTTTAGATGCCACCGTGGGCCAAAATGCCCATAGTCAGGTCGAGGTCTTCCGGAATCTCGTGCAGGTCAGCGGCCTTGTGCTAACCAAGCTGGACGGCACGGCAAAGGGCGGCGTATTGGTGGCGCTGGCGGAAAAATTCGGCCTGCCGGTTCACGCTGTCGGCGTTGGCGAAAAAGCCGATGATCTGCGCCCCTTCAACGCCGAAAAATTCGCCCAATCGCTCTTGGGGATCGAAGCGACCGAAGACGCTTAGAGCGCTTTTCGTTCGCTTTGGCCCAAGACAAGCGCTCTTTTGTTCAGCAATCTGTCAACGCGGGTGATTTCACCCTCTCAGGATTTGCTCTAGAGCCTTACTGCGGGAGACCGTGTCATGCGCGAAGCTGATCGACGCCGGATAAATCGATTTCTCAAAATTGTGGCGGCCGGTGCGCTGGTTGGCGCGTTGTTTGGGGCGGCGATCGGGCAAACGTATCAGCAAACCGCTCTCACCACGTTTTTGATCGGCCCGTTCATTGGGGTCATTCACGGAGGAATAATCTCGGCCTTCATTAGTGGGGTTGAGCTGTTTTTTCCGCGAACGGCGTGGGGGCGGGCGCTGCGCCGGGCGGCCTTTAGCGTAACGCTCTTAATAAAAGCGCCGGTCTATATTCTGCTCGTTTTGGGAATCGAATATTTTCGAGTTGGCGAGCAGGTTGCTGCGGCCTTCGGCCTGATTCAAGCCGTTGAGCCCATGAATCTATCGGATCCAATGACGGTTCTGTCTATCGTTTTTTCGATCTTCTTCATCATTATTTTTATTCAAACGATGCAAATTAACCAAATTATGGGGCACGGAACATTGTTTCGCTTTGTTTTTGGTTATTATCATCGTCCCCGTTTGGAAAACCGTTTTTTTCTATTTATTGATTTGATCGGCTCCACGCATTTAGCGGAAACTTTGGGGGCTTTGACCTATCAGCGCTTTCTGAACGGGGTCTTCCAGGCGGCTTCGGACCCGATTTCGGACCATCAGGGCGAAATCTACCAATATGTCGGCGATCAAATGGTCGTGACCTGGACCGAGGCGGCGGGCACCAATGGGCGCAAGGGGGCCGTGCGCCCGCTCGATTGCGTTTTCGCCCTCAAGCAAACCCTGGCCGACCTCGCCCCCGCCTACCTTAAAGAGTACCGCGAGGCCCCGGCGATTCGGGCGGCGCTGCATTACGGCGAAGTCGTCGTCGGCGAAATCGGCGACGCCAAACGCGATATCGCCTTTCATGGCGACGTGCTGAACGCCACCGCGCGCCTGGAAGGGGTGGCGCGGGAGTATCAGGGCTTCTTCATCACCTCGGCGGTGGCGCTCGACCGGTTGAGCGGAGCAGGAGGGTGGCCATCAGGCTATGACTACCGCCGATTGGGGCCGCTGCCCTTACGCGGCAAATCGGCCCCGGTGGAAGCGGTTTTGGTGACTCAGGCTGCCTTCGGCCAATAGTCCAACTTTTCCGCCGCGAGCGTCGCCTGCACGGCAGGAAGCGCGAGCAGCCGATCCACCAGCGCGGTCCAGTGCGGCGCTTTTTCGCGCAGAGGCCAGGCGAGGCGAACGAAGATCCAGCGGTAGATAATCAGCAAATAGAAGTCGGCGGGCGTCAGTTGGCTCGGCGAATCCGGCCCCACGGCAGGAACGGCGAAGGCGCGACCATCGCTTAGGCGGTCTTCAATGAGGGCCACCACGTCTTCGATATGAACCCGCGCCTGCTTGCCCAGCGCCTCGTAATGGCTTTCATCGGCGCTAAAGCGGGCGGGGCGGGCGAAAAGTGCCCAGGCGAAGGCGTGAAAATGGCCGGAGAGGTAATTCAGCCACTCCATCAGCCGGGCTTCGGCCAGCGGATGCGTCGGCCACAAACCGGCTTCAGGCTTCTGTGCACAAAGATAGCGGCAGATGGCCGGGGCTTCAGTGAGAACTTCGCCCGCAGGCAGGCTGCCGCCCGCGAGCACCGGAACGCGGCCCTTGGGGTTCAAGGCCAAATATTCGGGCGTGCGCTGCTGGCCGTCGGCCAAAGCCACGGGGGAGAGCGTATGGGCAAGCCCAAGCTGGTTCAGAACGGCATGGGTTACGAACGAGCAGGCCCCAGGTGTGTAATAAAGCGTAAAGGCAGCCGACATGAGATTATTCCTCCCCCAGGTTTGGCGAACACTGTTCATCAGTTCGCCCCACGGGGCAAGGGGGTTGCAGGGCCGGAAAAATTTCTCGCAGAATGGGCCGTTTTCAAGGGGATGGGCGATATGGGAAACGAACGGCCACGGGTGGCGATTGTTGGGGCGGGCATGGCCGGAGCCTCGTTGGCCTATGAATTGGCCGACCGGGCGGACGTGCTGTTGCTGGAGCGCGAAAGCCACCCCGGCTATCACACCACGGGCCGTTCAGCGGCAATGTTCACCGAAACCTATGGCCCTGGCCCCGTCCGGGCGCTGACGCGGGCGTCGCGCGATTTTTACGAAACCCCGCCCGCTGATTTTATTTCGGTTCCGATTCTAACCGCGCGGGGCGTTATTCTCACCGCCGATCCCTCTCAGGAAGCGCTGATTCCGGAAACCCTTGCCGCCGGGGCAACCCATCGGCTCACCCCCGCTGAAGCGGAAGCCCAAGCCCCCATTCTGCGCGGCGACCGCTTGGCGGGTGCGGTCGCCGAGCCGGGCGCGCGGGCGATAGACGTGGATGCCCTGCTGCAAGCCTATCTGCGCGGATTCAAGGCGCGCGGCGGGCGCTTGCTCTGCGATGCCGAGGTAACAGGGCTGGACCGGGACGGCACCGGCTGGCGGGTGACGACCCAGGCCGGGGTTTTCCCCGTGGATGTGATCGTGAATGCCGCCGGGGCCTGGGGCGATAAACTGGCCGAACTGGCTGGCGTTTCACCCCTCGGTTTAGTGCCGAAACGGCGCACGGCCATCTTGATCGACGCGCCGAGCGACCCGCAGGCGTGGCCGATGCTGATCGATATTGCCGAAGCCTGGTACATTAAGCCCGACGCCGGGCTGCTGCTCGCCTCCCCCGCCGACGCAACGCCGACGGAGCCGCAAGATGCTCAGCCCGACGAGTTGGATATCGCCATCTGCGTGGATCGAATCGAAACCGCAACGAAACTTCAAGTGAAACGCATCCGCCATAAGTGGGCCGGTTTGCGCAGTTTTGTCGGCGATGGTGTTCCCGTGGCGGGGTTTGATGAAAAAGCCCCCGGCTTCTTCTGGCTCATCGGGCAGGGCGGTTACGGCATTCAAACCGCAAGCGCGCTCGCCCGGCTGTCGGCGGCGCTTGTTTTAGGGGAGCCGATCCCCGCCGATCTGATCACCGAAGGCGTGGACCCGGCTGAGCTTGCGCCGACGCGGGAAAGCTTGCGCTAGCCCCCCCCGCTAATTCCCCGTCGTCACCCGGCCCGAAAAGCGGTAGCCGTGGCCGCGCGCGGTTTCGATGAGATTCCCGGCGTCCTCCCCCAGCTTCTTGCGCAGGCGGCTCACCAAAATATCGATACTGCGCGCGCTGGTTTCGCCTTCCGCCGTGCCGATGGCCTCCATCAACTCCTCGCGGGTATGAACGCGGGCGGGGCGGCGCAGCAGCGCTTGCAGCAGGTCGAACTCGGCGGGGGTGAGGTCGACCGGCAGCCCATCCGGTCCCGTCACGACGCGCGCGGCGGTATCGAGGGTACAGCCCGAAAAACGGTAAAGGCCGCCCTCGCTGGGCTCAGCCTCGGCCGTGCGGCGGCGGTCCAGCACATTGCGAACGCGGGCGAGCAGTTCGCGGGGGAAAACGGGTTTGGGCAGATAATCTTCCGCCCCCAGCTCCAGCCCCGAGGCGCGGTCGTCCGGTGCGCCGCGTTCCGACACGATGATAACCGGGCCGGAATAAGCGGCGCGCAACTCGCGCACCAGCATCACGCCGCGGGCGTCGGGCAAAGTCAGGTCCAAGAGGATCAAATCGATGCGGGTTTTCGGCAGAATTGCTTCGGTTTGCGACCAATCCACCGCCAATGTCACCATGTACCCCGCCTTGCGCATCAGCGCCGCCAGCAGCGAACGGACCGCTTCATCGTCCTCCACGATCAAAATATGTTCGCCCGCCACGCCGAATCCCCCCAAACTTGATAAAGTCCCCTGTGTTTCTTGGCAGAGGTTGCGCAACAGGTCAAACTGACTGCGATGATTTTTATTCTCTTCGGCCTAACGGTCGCCGCTTTTGTGGGCCTAGTGCTAGGGTCGATCGCCCCGCGCTTGGTTCCCGTGCCGCCGCCTGCCACGCGCGGGCTGGTGGTGATGCTCTATGGCAGCTTCGTTCTGGCAGGCGGGCTTGTACTGGCGGCGATGACGCGGGATCTGTGGCACCCCGTGCCGCCGGTAGTCGCGGTAACTGCGCCCATTCTGCCGGTGGATCCGCCCCCCGAGCCGAAAGCGCTGCCCACCCCGGCCCCAAATCCCGAACCAATCCCGGCGCCGAGTATCGCGCCGCCGCCGCCCGAGGCGCTCCCCGAACCCGCAGCGACGCTTCCCCCGCCCACCCCCGCGCCCGATCTTAGCCCGCCGCCGGAAGCCCCTACCCGCTTCGGCCCGAAGGCCCTGGGGCAGAGTGCGGCGAAGCTGCAAAAGAGTCTCACCGATCAGGGGCTGATAGCCATTTGGGACGCGCAAACCGGCCCGCTTGGTCAAGCGGTTCAAGTGGCCCAAGGAACGGCGCTTGCGCTGCTATCCGAAGGGGAAGACGACCGGCTCTACCGGGTTCAGATCACCACCGATCTCGGCTCCCCTCTGGCCGACCTCGGCCCGGTGGCGCGGGATACGGCCCGGCTGCAACTGGGGCTCTTGGGCCTCGCCCTCGCGCCAATCTCGCCGGAACCGGAGCGTTTGCGACAGGAGAGCGACCGGGTTTGGCAGGAATTGCTGACCGCCCTCCTCGAGGCACCGGAGCAACCCCGCGCCGCGCGCACGATTTTCGTTGCTGGCGCGGCTTTGCGGCTCACGCTCAGCCAAGTCGGGAAGGCTAGCGCGCAATTGGCGGCGGAAGAGCGGGATTTGGACCCGCTGTTGGACGTGCAGCCTTAGGGGCGCGGGCGCACCACGTCGAACGCCGCAAGCAAACGCGCGTGAAGATCAGCATCAAGTTGACTATGGCACGCGAGGCCAAGTTCCACCGTTTGCAGCTTTAAAACAGCTTTTAATTTCTCGTTATTGCGAATGAAATATCCATCCTTTGCAGCTTGGCTAACGCTGGCTGCAGTCTCGCTGATTGCCCATAAATCGATCCGATCATTCTGAATTTTATTAAGGTTAAGTTCGTCGCTCGACGCGATATCGACCTTCAAACCCTGTTTTTCAAGAAAGAGGGTTTTTGCGTCGCCTGCATAACCGCCAATCCGATATTTCTTTGCGTCATTGAGCGAGGTCAGGACGATTGGCGATTTTTCAAGTGCCACAAGCAACCAGACGTTTTCGGCGACCGGGCTGATCCACTTGAACAGAGGGCGTCGCTCATCGGTCAGAGTTGTCGAATAGACGCAGGTATTGGGCGTATCAAGTGCGGAAGAATAGGCGCGCTGCCACGGCACAAGGCGAAGGCTATAAGGTATTCCAGCCTTTTCGAAGGTTGCTTTAACAAGCTCGGTCGCCGTACCCACGATCGCCTTTGATGTTGAATCGGTGTAATTCAACGGCGGATTTTCTTCTGTCATTAGGACGATCGTTTGAGCTTGGACGGCTGCCGAGAATATCAGTATTCCAAAAAGGAGGGTTTGACAGAAGAGGGGGCGCATCGCTTATCTCCACCGTGAATTCTAATAATAAATGCACAGGATGGATTAATAAATATATAATAATATTTGATAATAAGTAGAATTATTTTATTAATTTATTGCGCGCCCTCGATACGCCAGCGCTTCGGCAATATCCATGCGGCTGACACTCTCCCGTCCCGCCAAATCGGCCAAGGTCCGGGCGACGCGCAACACGCGGTGATAGCCGCGTGCCGAAAGTTTCAGCCGGTCGGCGGCCTCGGTCAGCAGGGCTTGGCCGGCGCTATCGGGGCGGGCGACGATTGTGAGCAGATCGCCGTCCACTTCGGCATTGGTGGCAATGCCCGTCTCTTTATAGCGGGCAGTTTGCCGGGCGCGGGCGGCGGCGACGCGCTGGGCGACGGTGGCGCTATTCTCCTTCGCGGGCGGTCCGGCCAAATCCTTTGCCGAGACGGCGGCGACCTCCACATGCAGATCAATACGATCCAGCAGCGGCCCCGAGATTTTGGCCTGATAATCCACCGCACAGCGCGGCGCGCGCCCACAGGTCCGCGCTGGATCGGTCAGATAGCCGCAGCGGCAGGGGTTCATCGCCGCGATCAACTGCACCCGCGCCGGGTAGGTGATATGGGCATTGGCGCGCGCCACGGTGACTTTGCCGGTTTCGAGCGGCTGACGCAGGGATTCGAGCGTCGTGCGGTTGAACTCCGGCAACTCGTCGAGAAACAGCACGCCGTGATGGGCAAGGCTAATTTCCCCCGGCCTAGCCCGCGCGCCGCCGCCCACCAGCGCGGGCAGCGAGGCGGAATGGTGCGGGTCGCGGAACGGGCGGTGACGGCTGAGTTTCCCGCCCGCAAGCTGCCCCGCAACCGATTGGATCATGGCAACGCTGAGGGCTTCGCGCGGCGAGAGCGGCGGCAGCAGGCCGGGCAGGCGCTGGGCCAGCATCGATTTGCCCGAGCCTGGCGGGCCGATCATCAGCAGATTATGGCCGCCCGCAGCGGCGATTTCGAGCGCGCGTTTGGCGCTCTCCTGGCCCTTTACGTCCGCAAGATCGAGTGGGCGGCGCGAATCCTCCGCCAGTTCGGCGCGCGGGCGCGGCAGCAAGGCGCTGCCCTTCATATGGTTGATGAGATCCATCAGGCTTACCGGGGCTAACACCGGAAGGCTTTCCGTTGCCCAGGCCGCTTCGCCGCCGCAGGGGGCGGGGCAGAGAATGCCTAAATCGCGTTCGGCGGCCCCGAAGGCCGCGGCGAGCACGCCCGATACGGGGGCAAGCCGCCCGTCGAGCCCGAGTTCGCCTAGGATCAAATACTGCGCCACCTCATCGGCGGGCAGAATCCCCATGGAGACCAACAGGGCGACGGCAATCGGCAGGTCGAAGTGACTGCCCTCCTTCAGCACGTCGGCGGGGGCAAGGTTTACCGTGATACGCTTGGCCGGAAGTGCGAGCCCCAGGGCGGCCAAGGCCGAGCGCACCCTTTCCCGGCTTTCGGCAACAGCCTTATCGGGAAGACCGACGATAGTGAAGGCGACGAGACCGCCGGTCATCGCGACCTCGACATCGACATCGATCACCTCGATTCCGGCAAAAGCGACGGTTTTGGCACGGGAAACGAGAGAGGACGACATGAAGCCAACGGAATAAGAGACGTTGGCCTAGCCTAAGACAGCCCGCGCTTGAAGTCACGCCCCTGAAGTTACGCGCGCGCGTCCTTCCGTGCGTGATCGGGGTTTATAGGATCGGTGATAAAAACTCTTGAACAAAACGAACGCTCTAATTATTAATTATCTAACATAAAGGAACTTTCTATGTCACGTTCCCGCAAGCCCGACGCCTTTGCGGCCCAGCAGGCAAAAATCCGCCGGGCCGCCGAAATCTGTATCCGCCGCAGCGGCTTCCACGGTGCCGGTATCGCGGCTATCTGCGCGGAGGCCGGGATTAGCCCAGGGCGCCTCTATCACTATTACCCCGGTAAAGCCGCCTTGATTGCGGCTTTGGTTCACGAGGCTCAGGGGGAAGCGCTAGCGGCCCTCGCGCCCTTGGCCGAACTCGATACGTCGGACTATTTCGGCACCCTCTTCGAGCGCTGTATCGACGCGGCGCTGCTTGCAGCCGATTTGGAGTATGCAACGCTCGCCCTCGAAATCAGCGCCGAAGCAACCCGTGATCCTGAGATTGCAACGGCTCTAGCCAACTACACCCAGGCCCTGAAGGGCGCTTGGTCGGGGGCCATTGCCGTTGGGCAAGCCCGTGGCGTGATCGCCAACCATCTGCCGCCCGCTCTACTGGCGGATTTGATCCTGCTCGTCCTCGATGGCGCAACCGGGCTGAGGATCGTCGATCCAACCCTCGATGATATTAGCATCGCCACCCGCGTGCGTTTTCTGCTCGCCCCTCATTTTCTCGGAAACAGTTGACGATGACCCCAGACCTTCCGCCGCGGCGCGCTTATGCCGACCGGCTGCGTGGTTTTGCCCTTTTCGGCATCTGCCTCGTGAACTTACCCTTTATCGCCCTTCCCATCGGGACGATATCGCCCGAGGCATTGGGGCTGGCGGACGCCACGGCGCTTCTGATCGCGGCGCTTTTTTTCGACGCCAAGTTTTTCATCTTGTTTTCGTTCTTATTCGGGTTTGGTTTTTCGGTTCAAACCGCAGGCCGAACGCCCGACGAGGCCCGGCGCTCCTTTTTGCGGCGCTTGTGCGGGCTTTTTGGCCTTGGTCTTCTTCATGGGCTTCTGTTGTTTCCCGGCGATATTTTGACGACGTATGCGCTGTTGGGCCTTGGGTTATGGGCGTTACGCGGAGCGTCGGACCGAGTTCTGCACCGGTGCGCCCTGGTCGCGCTTCTGCTTGCCGTTCCGACCTTTACCGGGCTCGATTACCTCATGCAGACGCTACCACCGTCGAGCGCGGATGCGCAGGCTGCGACCATCGCCGCCTATCGCGGGTCGCTTCTGGAAATTCTAGGCCAGCGCTGGCAGGATTGGCCGGAAACCGTGCCTTTTATTCTTCTCTACAATTGGCCAATGGCATTTGCCGCCTTTTGCTGGGGGCTGATTGCCGGGCGGCGCGGCTTGCTGTCGGCCCCCGAGGGCATTCTAAGCCTGATCCATCGGTATCGATGGGGGCTTTGGGCGGGGGCCGCGTTCGGAAATGGTGCGTATGTTTTGGCGGCAATTGCGACCGCGCTAAATGATCGCTGGTACGGCATGCCTTTTCTAGCGCTGGGCGGGCCGTGTTTGGCGATACTCTATGCCGGGTGGGTTGCGCGCCTAGAGGGTCGCGTAGCGCGGATGCTGGAAGCGGCGGGGCGCGTTTCCCTCAGCCACTACCTGGGGCAATCCCTGTGCGCCGTCGTGATCTTCAACGCTTTAGGGCTTTATGCCAAGGTCGGGTACGGGGGCCTTGCGCTCTATTCTATGCTCATCGCAGTAGGGTTGACCGGGCTTGGCAGCCTATGGCTGACCGCCTTCCGGTATGGCCCTGCTGAATGGCTTCTGCGGTGCTGGACGTATGGGCGCTGGTTGCCGATTCGCCGGGAGGCGGCATGAACAGTTTAGATGCAATCACCTGGCCTCTGCGCCCCCAGCCTCCCGGCGAGACGCGCGAAAATCTCACGATGCTAGGTTCGCCTTTGGCAACTTCGAGAAAGGTCAGGCCGTGGCGTGAGAAACTCCCTTGAGGGCGGCAAACTCTTCCGCTGATGGCGGCTGCCAACGGGTTTCGATATAGTCGAACATCGGGCGCGTGACCGGCATTGTGTAGGTCGGCCCTTTCTCGGCATTGCGCTGTTCCACGCGCTGCCAGCGCGTTTCGACGGGAACGTCGAGCCAGTGCAAGCGCACATCGAACCCCGCCGCCCGCACCGCCGTCGCCATTCTTTGCCGATCGGCGGCTTGCAGGAAGCTAAGATCAAGCACCGCCGACAGGCCTCGGCGGAGCACCTGAAGTGCCTGCTTTTCGATGAGCGTTTCGCAGCGAGCGACGCGCTCCCAAATCCACGCAGGCGTGATGGGGGTGGGAAGGTCCGGTGCGAAAAGCCCGGTCATCCATTCGTCGATGGCGAAATGCACGCCGCCGATATCGTCTGCAAGGGCGCGGGCGTAGGTGGTTTTACCCGCGCCCGTGGCACCCGTAATGAGATGGGCAAAGGGCGTTTTCATTCGGCGAGATCGCTGGGTGTATTGGCGGAAAGGCGCCCCAAGAGGTTGGCGAAGGTGGCGATTTCCGCCTCCGACCAGCGATCCTTGAAAAGATCGGTCGACCGGCGCTCGAAAGTGGTGCGCACGTCCTGCACAATCGCCTTGGCGGCCTCGGTGAGGGCAACATAGGCAAGGCGCGCGTCGCGCGCGTCGGCTTGGCGTTCGACCAGCCCGATTTTCTCCAGCGGCAGCGCCATCCGCGTTACCGTGGAGGGGTTCAGGTGTAGCCGCTTGGCAATATCAACGCGGGTGAGGCGTTGGAGCGGCGCGCGCTCCAAATGCATTAGCAGCAGCGCTTCCTTCAGGCCGAGGCCATGAACGGAGGCAAGTTCAGAGGAAAAACGCGCTTCAAGGAAGGCGTTGGCTTGGATCAGGCCGACAACGGCCGCAAACGATGTGTGTGTCATGCCCTATGATATAGGACACATTGTTTGCGTTTGCAAGCATATAACAATGATATCGCAAGCAACCTTCCCGTACTCTGCCCTTGGGGCTATCCCCGCATCATCCGCCGCGCGGCTTCGGCCAAGAAACCCGACCGGGTATGGCCGCTGTCGGCGGCGGCGGCATCGATATCGACCAGCAGGTTTTTATCGACGGTAATATTGACGCGGACGGCGGGGGCTTTTGGCGGGCGGGCCGTGATCAGCAGCAGGGCCGCTTGCGCCGGGGCACTTGAGAGATGCGCGCCCAGGGCTTGCGGTGGCGGCGGCGCAATGCCGTCTTGGGTGAAGCCTTCCAGATGCAGCGTGAGCGCGGCTTCGGCCTGGGTCAGGGCTTCTTCTTCCGTCTCGCCGGTGGCAAGGCAGCCGGGCAGGTCGGGGAAGCTCACGACCAATTCATCGCCAGAATCGACGGGGCGGTGCAACCAAGCGGGATAGCGAGCCATAGATTAAGCTTCCTTCGTGGGCAAGCCGCAGTAAACCAACAGACCATCGGCTACCGAAGGCGGCAGCGTGGCCTTGCCGAGCGGCAGGGTGACGCGCCGACCTGTTCCGGCGTGCCGCCATTGCGCGAACCCGTCGCGGCGGGTGACTTCAACCCAGCCTGCCGCTTCCAAGGTTTTCACCAGCTTGCGTAATTTTGCCATGGCACCCTCAGTAAGTGAGAACCGGTCCGAAATTCGCAGGAATCGCCTGATCGAAGCTGCGGCCTATTTGGGTCACAAGATCATTGGTTAGTTCAATCCAGGTCGCGCGCCGCTCGTCGAAGGTTGCGCGCTCTTTCACCGTCCGGCTTGCATCCTGGCGCACGGAAATCTGTCGATCCCGGAAGCCGGTCGCATTACGAATCTCAAGATCGACTTCCAAAATCGCATCGTAGCGGAAGGCGGCATCATCGACGATTAGGCCGCGAATACCGCCCGGCGTGCTCAGCGCGACTTCGACAATACTGGCGCGGCGAATAATGAAGCGGGCAATGGTTCCGGGCGCTTGTGCCCCGCGCGGAACAAGCTTTTGCCGTGCCCAAAGCTCGGCGGCTTGGGTGGGCGTCGGCGTGAGCGTGTGATCGATATTGGGGGCCGCCTTGGGGGCGACATAGGCCACTTCCACGTCCAGCCGGTCAACCAGCAGGTTCCAGCTTGAGCCTGACGGCGTGAAAGCGGGGGGAGGGGGTTTGGCCGGGTCGGCGCAGCCTGCAAGGCTTCCGATTCCCGCAGCGACCAGCAAAAAGCTTCCGCCTTGAACCAGCATGTGACGGCGTGTGGACTGAAGCGTGATCACAGTATCTTTCGACCTTTGGCAGAACATTCCGCTACCGCCCTAACCGCAGAGTGCCAGCGGCGGGGAAGCGGCTCAAGTGTAATAGAATGACCGATTCATGACACTCCGTCGACGCGGTTGTACATCAAAGGGGGTCAAGTAAAGGTAAAGAGGCAACGGGAACCAGCCGCGAGGGGCCAAGAAGCAGCCAGCCGTCTTGTACGGTAATGGGAACCGACAGTGTCGGCTGCCCGGTTTGCGGATCGCTACTTGCAACCGCCGAGAGTAGGAGCCGGGCAAGACGACCGTCGCGCTCCGTAACAAGTCCGACGGCAATCAGCCGGTCGATCCCTTCGACAAAGCCGCGCACTTTGGCGGTGCCCGCCGCGAGCGGGCGCATCAACCGGTCGAGGGTGAGCGTTCCTTCCCCTTCCAGGGCAAAGCCGCCGAGCGATAGGATTAGGCGGCGCAACTCCACCGTTCCGCCGCCGTCACGCCATTCGGAAAAAGCGGGCGTCGTTAGCGCATCGGGCGTGTCGCCCATCACGGTTAACCCGACCGATAGGGTCAGCGGTTCGGCCAAGAGAAGGTTAAGCTGCGGCGCGGTGAACCGTTCCAGCGAAATCCCGCCCTGTAAGGTTGCGACCAGATGATCGCGCCCGCGCGCCGCTAAATCTTTCAGATCGATGGACAGCCGTTCGGCCCGCAAGGTCATGGGCCGGGGGGCGGCGAGTTGTAAGGTCGGCTCGTCGATCGTTAGGCGCAAACTGCCGCCCGCGCGCGGGCCGGAAAGACTCAACTCGCCTTCGGCAAGGCTGAGGTGCCCAGCAAGGCGCTTTTCGCCCGACGTTAGGCTGAGTTCCGAGTCGGCAGGCAGGCGGATGAGAGTGGCGTTGGGCTGTAAGAGGCTCCAAACCACCTCAATCCGATCGGCCTTCCAGGTAAAATCGCTCGCGGGGCCGGTCCGGTGCAGAATAACGCTGGTCAAATCGGTCTGAACGGCGAGCGGAAAGCCGCTGGCGGGGCCGACCGCAAACCGAATATCCCAGCCCTGCTGACGCCACGCCGCCGCTTCGGCCTCGAGCGTTTCAGCCAGTCGCGCTTTCGCCAAAAGCCACACGAGGGCCAAGGACCCTGCCAGCAGAAGCAAAATCCCCAGCGCAATAACCCCAGGGCGGCGCAGCAGCGGTCTTAAAGTCATGCGTCCCCGCTGGACAAAAACAACGAAACCGTCGGTCGAGCGTTCGATCCTTAAAATGCAGTTAACCTGCCTCACCGGTTTCCGCCAAGGGAATTTCCAGACTGAAACCGGCTTTCCTCAGCGTTTTTTGCGGGGCTCGGGTGCAGGAACCCGCGTTCAAGGGGGGAAACAGGCCGTGTTAGGGTGGGCAAATGACCCAATTCGCCCATTTTCTGCCCGCTGTGACTTTTGTTTGTCTGTGGAGCACCGGCTTCATCGGTGGGCGTCTTGGCACGCCCCACGCCGATCCGCTAACCTTTCTGCTGATTCGCTTTGCCATCGCGAGCCTGCTCCTCGCGGGGCTTGCGGCGCTGGCTGGGGTGAAATGGCCGCGTGGGAAAGCGGCGCTGCATCTCGCGGTTTCGGGCCTCTTGGTGCACGGGGCCTATTTGGGCGGCGTGTTCGTAGCCCTATCGCTAGGTGTTTCGGCGGGATTGGTTGCCTTGATCGTTGGTTTACAGCCCTTGCTGACCGGGGCTGCGAGCGGTTGGCTGCTGGGGGTTGCCGTCCGCCCGCTGCAATGGGCGGGCCTGGCGTTGGGACTGGTCGGCGTTCTGCTGGTGCTTTGGGAGAAGCTTGCAGCGCAGGTGGGCGTGCCGCCCTTGGGCGTTGCGCTGGCCGTTTTCGCGCTGCTGGCCATTACCTTTGGTACGCTTTATCAGAAGCGGTTCGTCGTGCCGTCCGATTTGCGCAGCGCCACGGCGTGGCAATATCTCGTGTGTACCCTCGTCTATGGCGCGATTGTTCCCTGGTTAGAGCCGATGCGGGTGGATTGGACGCCGGAGTTCATTTTTGCGCTCGCGTGGCTGGTGCTGGTTTTATCTGTGGGAGCGATTCTTCTGTTCTTCACCCTCATCCAGCGCGGCTCGGCGGCGGGGGTGGCGAGCTTAATGTATCTGGTGCCGCCGCTCACGGCACTGGTGGCATGGGGGGTGTTCGGCGAACATCTGGGCCCGCTCGCCTTGCTGGGGATGGCGATGACGGCGGCTGCAGTGGCTTTGGTGAACCGGCCCGCCAAAGCTGCCCCGGTTTCGGTTGTGCGTGAAGCCTGATAGGGTAAGCCCACTATGTCGTCCGAGCCTTATTGGGTGTTTGCCTATGGTTCCTTGATCTGGGACCCTGGCTTTCCGTTTATCGACCGTCACCGCGCGGTCGTTCACGGCTATCACCGCCGCTTCTGCCTGTATTCGCACCGTTATCGCGGTACGCCCGATCTGCCGGGTTTGGTGCTGGGCCTCGATCGTGGCGGCTGCTGCCAGGGGGTTGCCTATCAGGTCGCACCTGCCGAATCGGCAGCGGTGCGGGACTATCTCTGGGCACGGGAAATGTCGAACAATGCTTACCGCCCCGTCATTGTGCCCGCGCGGCTGGAAGGCGGCGCGCGCGTGCCTGTGCAGACTTTCGTCATTTCACCCGACCATCCGCAATATGCTGGGCGCTTGCCCGCCGACCTTACCGCGCGGCTGATCGCCAGCAGCCACGGCGAGCGGGGGAGCAATCAAGCCTATCTTGAAAATACCGCCGACCATTTGACCGAACTTGGCATTCACGATCCGGCCATGCTGAAGCTGGTTCGGCAGGTGCGGCAGTTGATTGCGCACGAAGGAACGGTCGCCCGTCCCCCCGTGCCGCAGGTATCGCCGATCGGGTTTTAGTCGGCCCCGCGCTGCTGCTGGAGCGCCATGGCGAACACACCATTGCCGACTGACCAGTCCGAATAGTCATTCTCGTGACAGAAGATGAAGACATCTTTTGGCGAAACACCCGCATCGCGGTTCAGATTCGCGGCAATCCGCGCATAAAGATCGCGCTTCATTGCGTCGCTGCGGCCCCGCCGCAGGGTAATTTCAACCACCACCACGGCGTCGGAGCGGGCAATTCCGTTGAAGCCCCGATCAAAAAAGAAGCTTTCGTCGGTATAGTCGCTGACAAGGTTGAACAATTCATCCTTGGGCATGCCAATAGCGTCGACGAGGGCGGTATGAATCCCCTGGACGATTTTCTTTTTGATCTCAACGCTGGTTCCGACGCGAACGGCGGTGCGAATAAACGGCATGATCTGGCTCCTTTTTCGGTCGTTTCGAGCCACTGTACGCCGGGGCTATGGCTCAAAGAAAACGATCCTTTCGGCAGTTTTATGTGATTAAATCGCACATATGAAACGGACCCTCCCGCCGCTGGGTGCTCTGCGCGCCTTCGAAGCCGCCGCCCGCCACGGGCGGATGATTCTCGCCGCCGAGGAATTGAGCGTCACCCCGGGGGCCGTGAGCCGTCAGGTGCGGCTGCTGGAAGAAGATTTGGGCGTGGCCTTGTTCGACGGGCCTAAGAGCAAACCGCGCCTGACCGACGCGGGCCGCGCCCTCGCGCCGCGATTGGCGGGGGCTTTCGATGAACTCGAGGCGGCGACCCAGGCGGCGCGCGCCGGGCAGGCGGCGGTCTTGGATATTTCCTGCCTCAGCACCTTTTTGATGCGCTGGCTGATCCCGCGCCTGCACCGCTTCACATCCCAATATCCGGGGATTGACGTGCGCCTCAGCGCCGCCGATGGCCCGGTCGATCCCGACCGGGCGCGGTTCGATGCAGTTATTACCGTGGAAGCCGAAACCCCCGCCGCGCCGCGCTTTCATCCGCTCTTCCCGGAATGGCTCGGCCCCGTCGCAGCCCCGGCGCTGGCGGCCCAGATTGCGGGCCGGGATGATCTCAGCCGCGTGCCCTTACTCCACACGCAAACCCGGCCGGAGGCATGGCCCGCCTGGGCCGCGCGCCTCGGGTGGGCCGAAACCCGGTTCGACGGCCCGCGCTACGAGCATTATTATTATACGCTGGAGGCGGCGAGTGCCGGGCTCGGCGTCTGTCTCGCCCCCTGGCATTTGGTTGCGGCGGATGTGGCGAGCGGACGCTTAGCCGCGCCGCTGGGCTTTACCCGCAGCGGGTATCACTATGGGCTGCGGTGCAAGCGGCACGCGCAACCGGCCCTGGAACCCTTCCGACTCTGGCTGCTGGCGGAAGCGGCGGCGCAACCTTTACCAAACGAGGGGCAGAATGGTTGATTTCGGCAAAACGGCGGAAGATTACCGCCACCACCGCGCCGGGTTTCCGCCCGAATTGCTGGACCGGCTGGCCGGGTTCGGCGTCGGCGGACCAGGGCAACGCCTGCTCGATGTCGGCACCGGAACCGGCACGCTGGCGCGCCAATTTGCCCAACGCGGGGCCGTGGTGACGGGGATCGATCCGGCGGCTCTCATGCTAGCGCAAGCGCGGGCGCTGGATGCTGAGGCGGGCGTGTCCGTCACCTATCTGGAGGGAAAAGCCGAGGTGATTCCACTCCCGGATGGGAGTTTCGACGCGATCACGGCGGGCCAATGCTGGCACTGGTTCGACCGCCCGAAAGCCGCCACCGAGATGCACCGCTTGCTGGTGCCCGGCGGGCGGATGGTGATTGCCCATTTCGACTGGTTGCCGCTCCCCGGCTCGCTGGTGGCGGCGACGGAAGCGCTGATTCTCAATTTCAATCCGGCGTGGCGGTTCGCGGGCGGCACAGGGATTTATCCGGCTTGGTTTGAAGATCTCGCCAGCGCCGGGTTTACCGGGCTTGAGAGCTTTTCCTTCGATCTTGCCGTTCCCTATACCCCCGCCGCTTGGGTCGGGCGCATCCGCGCGAGCGCCGGGGTTGCCGCCAGCCTGCCACCGGAGGAAGTTACTCGCTTTTCCGACGCGCTGACGGCGCTTCTCGCGGCCGATTTTCCGGGCGATTCGCTGCGGGTGCCGCATCGGGTTTGGGCGCTGGTCGGGCGGAAAGGCTAGGCCCGCGCGTCCCCCAAGCCCTCAATCACATGCCGGGCGAACAGCCGCGCGGCGGGGCTGAGGCTTTCGCGCTGATAGAGGGCGATATCGGTTTCTGGCAGGGGCGGCAAACCTTCCTCCGCCCCCAGCACCCGAAACCCCGACGGCACTGTGCCCCGCGCCAGCACCGTAATCGCCAGCCCGGCGCTGACGGCGGAGAGAATCCCGGCGAAGCTGGAGCCGGTATAGGCGTTGCGCATCGGAATCCCCGCCGCCTGCAAGGCCCCCAGCGCGTGCGGGCGAAAGGCGCAATCTTCGGTGAAGAGCGCGAGGGGGAGCGGGCGGAGGCTTTCCAGGCGATGATCCATCGCGCCGATCCATTGCAAGGGCTCGCGGCGCACCAACTGCCCTTCCTCCGCCCCCGGTAGGCGCGTGCACAGCACCAGATCGAGTTGATCGACGGCGAGGCGGGCGCGCAACACCTGACTGCACGCGCAATGCACTTCCAGGCTCACGCGCGGCTGCGCCCGGGTGAAGGCGGCAATCAGCGGGGTTACGAAGGGGCCTTCGTAATCGTCGGGCACGCCGAAGCGAATGAGCCCTTCCGCGCCAATCGCCAGCAGATCATCCACGGCGGCATCGTGATCGCGCAGCAGGCGGCGGGCGTGGCCGAGCAGGCGCACCCCGTCTTCCGTGGGATGCGCGCCATTGCGGCCCCGGTTTAGCAAGGGCCGTCCGATCATGGCTTCCAGGCGCTTGATTTGCGCGGTTACGGCGGGCTGGCTGCGCCCGAGCTTATCGCCCGCCAAGGTGAGGCTGGCGTGATCGACGGTGGCGACGAAGCAGCGCAGCAGGTCGATATCGAAGGTTGGTCGCATCACAAAACCTGATGGAAAGATCAAATCTATTGCTTTGATCTATGCTAACCGCCGCGCCATCCTTCCGCTATGGTTTTTTGGAGGGCCGCGCTATGACCAGTGTCCGTTTATCCCAGCCGCTTTCCGCAAGAGGACCGATGCGCCCTACTCAAGCCGTGCTGTTGCTGCTGCTCGCCCAGGTCGCCATCGGCGCGGGGCCGTTGATGGTGCGACAGGTTGATATCGGCCCGGCGGATAGCGCTTTCTGGCGGCTGTCGATTGCGCTGCTGGCCTGGATCGGCGTGATGCTGTGGATGCGGGGCCGGTCCCTCGGCGGGGCGAGCCTGCGCCCAACCGTGAAAGTCGGCGCGCTGCTGCTGGGCGCGGGGGCCGCGTTCGCCGCCGATCTCACCACCTATCATTTTGCGCTGATGCACACCGCCATTGCCAATGCCACCTTTCTGGCCAATCTCTCGCCGCTGTTGGTGGCGCTGGGGGCCTGGGCGCTGTTCCGCGAAAAACCGGCGGCACGGGCGCTTCTCGCCTTGATCGTTGCCCTTGTCGGCGCGGCGGTGATGACCGGCTGGCCCCATAAGGCGGCGGGCCTCGCGCTGGGTGACGGTTTGGCCCTGATCGCCTGTCTGTTCTACACCCTCTATCTGCTGCTCACCCGCCGCCTCGCCGGGCTGGTCAGCGATTGGACGGTGATTCTCTGGACCAGCCTGGGTTCGGTCGGCACCGCGCTTATTCTGGCAGCGTTTCGCGGTGGGGTGGAATTCCCCCATAGCGCGACCGGCTGGGCTGCCGTGATCGGCCTCGGGCTTATCAGTCAGGCAATGGGGCAGGGGCTGACGCTGATCACCCTCGCCCGCCTGCCCGCCGCCTCGGGGGGCGTGATGCTGCTGGCGGGGCCAGTGCTGGCGATGCTCGGCGGCTGGGCGGTCTATGCGGAAGCGCCGAGCCTCGATCAGGCCCTGGGGGGCGCGGTGATTCTGGGGGCGTTGGTGCTGGCGCGGCGTTAGGGGCGGTTGTAAGAAGTTTGGGGGGCTCTATTGCGGATGGGCAAGGTCTTGGTCCTCGCCCATCCATAATGATCGAACGCCCCATTAATCCTGCCGAGGGGGAATTGGGCGCTGAAGAAAAACCGGTGTCGCGGATTGAGAGTGGAGGAGAAGGATGATGTTGGGAGATCCCCATTTTGCTGAAACGTTAGGGTATATGGCGATATACTCCGCACCATTTTACTTATGTTTTTATATTCCTCTCACAATAACCCTGGCTTGTCGGCCCAAAACCACTCGGATGATATATTTTTTGTTGATTACAAATTTTGGATACATGGTTTTTTTTGTTTTATCTATGTTGATGTGGTGAAAGTTTAGTTTTTTGGATGTATCCTTATCCTCCAGCTAATCGATCTGGTCGCGTTGTTCGGGCAGATCGATGCGATGATTGCGGATTTGAAGAACATGGTGCCGGGGATTGAGATTGGGGGGCAGGGGTGATGGTTTTATACAAGAAAATCTTTTTTGTGATGTTTTTGGCTATTTCCGCAATTTTTTCCAGCAATGCTTTTGCCGACGAGGGGGATATTTTATTTAAAATTCAAGACGTTAAGGTGGAAGATCACGATAAGAGTTTTAAGAGATGGATGAAAAAACCTTTCTATAAATCCGCCAAGACAATGAACTATTCTCTCTGTGAGAATGGTTCATTAATGGTTCAAGAGGGCGAAAATTTACTTATATATAATTTATCTGATATGGGTAAATCTTTAACTAAAATTCATTTTGGGAAAGGATATGTGGGGAATTGTCTTTATTCCGATAAAGATGGTGAGATCGTTGCTATTTTTTCGAACGGCACCGTGTTTCTGTATAAAATTAATAAAAAAGTGGAAAGAATAATTAGTATCTTTAGCATTAATTATTCTTACTCTGAAGATAAATTTCAGATTGCGTGTGTTGATACTCAGTGTTTAGAAAATATAAGATCATTGAAGAACAATACGTTTAAAGCTTTCTTGATCAATTCAAATAATTACTCTGAGATCTCAAATATATATTCATTATATTTTTATGGCCTTTTCGATACTATTATATATGGATGGCGAGATTGGTCGCCGGAACACCGAAAAACGCTTTACTGTGCGCCTTATGATCGTCGTTTTGCGCTTGCGATTAAGGATATTCAACCATGTCCTGAGGATTTCAAAAAATATCTGCATGCCTCTCTAGTTATGAATTTTGGAGATAAGACAATTTTTGAATATGAGCCGGGTATCCAGAATGAGATTTGCGACATTCGTACGAGTATTTGTAGAAAATGGATCGGGAACGGATTTTCTGCAATCTTCAATTACCGCGTAATTGACCGAAATTATTATATGTTTTTGGATTTAAGTACTTCAGATGCGATTCGGCAATATTTTTTCTGCGGTACGTTTGAGGGAAGAGGGTGTTTGCAGTTTCAGTCAAAAGAAATAATACATAAATATTTTGTGGTGGGAAAGAGGCGTTATACCTTGTCGTCACGCCCCAGTGACGATGATGATGACGAAACAGATCAATATAGTGATCTATACCTAAATTACTCCGATATTAAATAAATCTCGGACTCACAACCAATCGCTGATAGTTACGGCAGTGCAGGTGGTGGCCGTTCAAACGTTTGGTCTGCGCTCATATCGGGGGTAATGCCCCAGGATTACAAGGTACGTCCAAAAGGGCGAGGTGGTTCGATGGTGCAAAGGATGACATCATCGCTGCGACCGCCTGCCATCATGGCCTTACCTTGGTGACGCGTAACGCTGCTGCGGCTCAATCCTCGGCAACAGCCCTAACCCACCACCTCGGTCAACTGCTTCAGCGACTTTTCCAACAACTCCTGGCTGATATCCCGCGTAATCAGCACGATGCGACTGCGGTGATCGGCGTCCGGCCAAGCGGGGAGTTTCACCGGCGGGTGCAGCAGATGTTGCACGCCGTGCAGCACCGTCGGCGTATCCTGGCCGCGCAGGTTGAGGATGGCTTTTAAGCGTAGAATATCCTCGCCGCGATAGGCGGTGAGTGATTGCAGCCAGAGGGTTACGGCGTCCCAGGGCAACGGTTCCGTCAGCGTCAGGCAGTGGGCCTCAATGCGGTCGTCGTGGCGGTTGAGGTTGTGATGGGCGTGGTCATGCCCATGATCGTGCCCATGATCGTGGTCGTGGTCGTGGTCGTGGTCGTGATCGTGATCGTGGTGATGGTGCCCATGCGCATCATAAGCGTCGGCCTGGAGCCAGCGGCGCACGTCCAGGCTTTTGGTGTCGGGGTTCCACAGCCCGGCTTCGATCAGTGCGGGCGCGGGGGCGTCGGTGCCCAAGATTGGCGCGGCGGGATTGAGCTTATGCAGCCGGGCTTTCAGCGCGACCACGGTTGCCGGATCGGCAATATCCTGCTTGGTCAGAATAATCCGGTCCGCCACGGCGGCTTGCTTCACCGCTTCCGGTTGGGCGGTGAGCGTTGCATCGCCCACCACGGCATCAACCGTCGTGACGACCCCATCCAGGCGGTAATGGGCCGCCACCAGCGGGTCTTGCATTAGTGTGTGTAAAATGGGGGCCGGGTCGGCAAGGCCGGTGGTTTCGATAATCACCCGCTCGAATTCCGTCACCGTGCCGCGCACCCGATCAATCGCCATCTGCCGCAGGGTTTTCGACAGGTCCGACTGAATGGTGCAGCAGAGGCAGCCCGAGGCCATCAGAATGCGCTGCTGCCCGTCGCTCTCCTCAATCTTTTCGATCAAATGATGGTCGAGCCCGATTTCCCCGAACTCATTAATCAGCACCAGCGCATTTTTCAACGCGGGATCGCGCAACAGCCGGTTCAGCAGGGTGGTTTTGCCGGAGCCAAGAAAGCCGGTGAGCAGGGTGACGGGGATCAGGCTCATGCCGCCTCTCCCGGAACCGAAAAGATCATGGCGCGGCCATCGTCGGCGCCGGCGACCAAATGGTGCCCATCGCGCGACCAGGCGAGGCAGGTGACGGGGCCGCGTTTGGTGAGTTGCACCTTGCCGCCCGCTTGGGTGGCGAGATCGACCATCGCCAGCGTGCCATCTTCATAGCCGCAGGCGATAAAATGCGTATGGGGATGGGCGGCGACGCGCGTCACCACGCTATTCTTCACTTCCACCAACTCCAGCGGCGCGCGGCCCTCCGGTCCCGGCCCGTCGAACGGCCAAGCGACCAGCACTTCCGCGCCCGAGGTGCAGAGCCACTGCCCATCCGCCGAAAACGCCAGCGAGCGGACTTTGCTTTGATAGCCGGACATGCGCATCTCGCGCTTTTCATCCAGCCGCCAGCCGTGAACATCGCCTTCTTGCGTGGAGGTGGCGACAATCGTGCCCTCCGGGTTAATGACGACCGCCAGATGCGAGCCCTTCCACACCAGCTTGCGCGGCTCGGCGCTGCCGTCGAGCTTCCACAGCGTCGCACCATTATAATGGCAAGCGACGAGGCTTTCGCCGTGCAGGGCAATATCCATTACGGTGCTGTCGTGGGGGCCGTAGGTGGCAATGGAACTGCCATCGGCGGCCAGCAGCAGCACGTTTTTTCCCACGGCATAGGCAAGGCGACCATCGGGCAGAATGGCCATTACCTCGATCCATTGATGCGGGTGCTTGGCCCATTCCACCGGCGCGCCTTCGACAGGAATGCGCATCACACACCCATCTTCACCGCCCGTCACATAACCGCCGAGCGGATGGGCGACGAGGGCCGTCAGCCCGCCCTTATGCACTTGAGTTTCGCTGGAAATCTGCTGGGCGGCGGTGGCGAAGGGAATGCGGCGCAGCTTGCCATTGGCTTGGCCCAAGGCGGCCTCGCGGCAATCCCACGCAACGGCGGCGCGGGTTAGATAGCCGTCGAATTTCCAATTTGTGCGGGAGGCGTTTTGCATCAGAAGGACGATCCTGGTTCGGCCAAAAACTCAAACTCTTCGGGCGTGCTCTCGCGGCCCAAAATCTCATTGCGATGGGGAAAGCGCCCAAAGCGCGCAATCACGGCGCGGTGGCGCTCGGCATAGTCGGCGATATTGGCCTGGGCCAAGACCGGCGATTCGGCCTCAAGCGCGCGCATGAGCTCGACACTGCGATCTTGCAGGTCGAGGTTTTCGGCATGCTCTAGCGGCAGATAGAAGAACAGCCGTTCCAGCGGGGTGAAGCGCTGCTGATAGCCGCGCTCCAACCCCATCAATGTTACTTCCTGGGCGCGCGCATCGCCAGCAAAGGCCAAGGGCGTGCCGCGATAGGCGTTGCGGGGGAATTGGTCGAGCAGCAAAATGAGCGCGAGGGCGGAGCGGGGAAGCCCGTCCCACCCATCGAGCCCACTGCTGAGCGCTTGACCGATTTCCAGTTGGAACCGCCGCGCGATTTCCTGATCGAAGGCCTCGCCACCGTTGAACCATTCGGGCCGAAAGCGCTGCGGCGCGTCGGGGCCAAACCAGAACTCTAGAATGGCGTTGGAGCTACTCACAGTTTCACCCCTTGGGCGCAGTTGAGGAAGCCCTCGCGCAAGGCGTCGGCATCCAAATCGCGCCCGATGAAGACGATGCGGCTGTCGCGCGTATCGCGCCCGCGCCACGGGTTGCCCCAGCTATGGTTCATCTGCATATGCACGCCCTGGAACACGAAGCGGCGGTTGGAGCCCGACACATTCAGAATGCCCTTGGAGCGGAAAATATCTTGGCCCTTCAGGCGCAGCAGCGTACCGATCCAGGCTTCGAACTTATCCGGGTCGATGGGCTTGTCGGTGGTGATACCGACCGAGGCCACGTCTTCCTCGTGATGATGATGGTGATGATCGAGGAAATGCGGCTCCTGCTCCAAAATGCGGTTCAGGTCGAACGCGCCCCGGTTCAGAATCTGCTTTAGGTCGATTTCGCTGTTTTGGGTGTGGTAGAGCGGCGCGAAGGCGTTGATTTTGCGCACGCGCGCTTCCACCGCCGCTAGTTCTTCCGGCGAGACCAGATCGACCTTATTCAGCAGCAGCACATCGGCAAAGGCGATCTGTTCGACAATTTCATGCCCGTCGCCGACGTGGTCGAGGAAATGCTTGGCGTCCACCAGGGTCACGATGGCGTCGAGCTTGGCGGCTTCCTTCACGTCGGGATCGACGAAGAAGGTTTGCGCCACGGGGGCCGGATCGGCAAGGCCGGTAGTTTCGACAATAATCCCGTCGAACTCGCGCCCGCGCCGCATGAGGCCGCTGATAATGCGGATCAAATCGCCGCGCACGGTGCAGCAAATGCAGCCGTTGTTCATTTCGAACACTTCTTCGTCGGACTGCACGACCAATTGATCGTCGATCCCCAGTTCGGCGAACTCATTGATGACCACGGCGTATTTCTTGCCGTGCGGCTCGGTCAGAATCCGGTTCAGCAGGGTGGTTTTCCCCGAACCAAGGAAGCCGGTGAGAATGGTAACGGGCAGTTGCAGCATCGGTCAGGGTCTCGCTTGCTCGAATCGTCGAAAATCGCCTATCGGCGAGGGCGTGTCACATATCGGGCCGCAAGGCCGAAAATTAAAGCCGCCAGCGGCACGCCCAAAGTGAGCGGCCCCATGACCGCAAAGCTGGGCGCGGGGCGCGTATAGGCCGTGTAAATCAGCATCGCCGCCACCCAAAGGGCCGACGCCAGCATCCACAGCAGCAGAAGATTATAGCGCCCCGGCGGGGAAGGTTCGTTCGACATGGCTCTCATCCGCAAAATTTCTCTGCCATAGGTGCCGCAGGGAAGGGCTTCCGGCAAGGGGGGTTGCGGGGAAAGCGCCAGATTCATACTCTGTTTCTATGGCTACTCTTCCAATTCAGCAGATCAAATTGCGCGGAACCTGGGCGCTCGCGGCGGCGGCGGGCGTCGTGCCCGTCACCCATAAGCAGCGCCACGGGCGGCAACGGCTGAAGCTGGGGGCCGATACGCTCACCGTGAGCGTCGAGCGCGATCAATTGCTGAACGATGGCGACGCGCTCGTGACGGAAACCGGCACCCATTATCTCGTGCGCACGGTGCAGGAGCGGGTGCTGCTGGTGAGTTGTGCCGACACCACCGTGACCGCGCGCCTCGCCTGGCACTTGGGCGCGCGCGGTGTGCCGCTGGAAATTCAGGCGGGCGGCGTCATTATTCCTGATAGCCCGGCCAATCGGCGGCTGGTTGCGGGCCTGGGGGCGGAAGGGGAGCCGGTGAAGCGGGTCTTCACGCCGGAACTTTCGGAACTGATTAGGCCGCCGCGTCGGCGGGGTTAAGCCAACAGCTAAATAAATGACTACAGGGTGGTTGTACTCCAGACCCGCCACGTATTCTTGTCGTGTTCGTCTGTCCAGCGTTGCCCCGAAACCTCTGGCAGTAGAGCGCGATGATCTCCCCAATTTAAAATGTGAAGACGCCTCACTTCATCTTGTCGAATATTCGATATATTTTTACTGTTTGAAGACGGGGCGTGAGAATATATCATTAATGACTCTGATAATGATATCAAACGAGACCAAATTTCGTTATTGGGGGCGTCAACGTGCCCTGCTAACTTTCCTATATAAACTTCTATTCTTTTAGAATTTGAGTTATAAATCCAATGTTGCTCTTGTTTTAGTCGAACGCCAAATGTTTGGCTGTCAGCTTTACCTATATAGAGAAGGGTGCCATCGCCATATACTGTATGATTTCCATATATAGCATAAAGACCGTAATCTTCTTCGCTGTTGAGAGTATATGCTTCATTCAATGAATAAGGGCCAAACCACTCAATATGAACAAGAATCTCATTAGAGATCGGTAGATATTTATCCATCCGGATTTACCTCTATCGAGACTTGAGTTTAAAATACACCCTATTCAGATAGCATTCTAAGCCAGCAGACTCAACTGAGAATCTGTCAGCGCGCCCGGTACAATCGTAATTGGAATCCGCAACCGCCCTGCCACGCGCCCCGCGACGTGGGACACCAGCGGGCCGGGGCCTTCGCTGCCCGTACCTGCCCCCAGCACCAGAATCGAAATCGAGTCATCCTCTTCGATCAGGCGCAGCAGTTCCTCGCGCCGGTCCCCCTCCCGGATATAGAGCGCTGGAATTCGGCCGGACCAATCAATCGCCTCGCCACCCAACCGTTGCAGCGTCTGTTCCGCCTGCTCGCGCTTTTCGGCGCGGATAAGATGTTCGATGGAAAGCCATTGTTGGCCATCAATCGGCTCGATGACGTAGAGCAACGCCACATGCCCCCCTGTATGACGCGCGCGCAGGCAGGCGAAATGCAGGGCGGTATTCAGTTCGGGGCTATCGTCGACGACAACCAAAAACACGCGATGGTCGTGGGGCATGCGTGCGCCTCCTCGTTGCTCATTTCAGCGGGCGCGGAACGCCCAGAAGCCCAAAGCCCCCATCAGCACAGCAAGGCTGAGGGAGGCCAGAGCATAAACGATGGGATGCCGATAGGCCCAATCATGCACGTCGGCGGCAATACCGACCTGGCTGGTCACAAGCGGCGTGGTGATAATCCCGATCACTTGCTGGTCCTTGACCGCATAGACCGAGACTTGAAACGGCCCCACGGGCACATGGGAGGGCAGGGCAAAACTCACTTTGAACAAGCGCCCGGCCAAGAGCCGAATGGGTTCGGGCTTTTGCACGATAAGCCCGCGCTTACCAAGTTCGGCGATGACGGCGGCGCGGTCGGTCTCGCGCACGTCCTGCCCCTCCGGTTGCGGCTCCAGGCTGGCTTGCAGCGCCGAAAGCCCAAGCCGGTTCTGGTTCAAATCTTCGAGCGGGAGCAAACTGGTGACGGGTTTGGTTGCCGCCAAGCCATAGAAGCCCGGTACTTGCGTAAACCGCTGCGCCGGTCCATTGAGCCATAGGCCGAATAGGCGCTCCTTCTGGCGCAGGCTGAGGGTTTGGCCAGGGCCGCGCAGGACCACGATGACATCGGCCCCAATCTCCTCGAGACTGCCGAACACGGTGACATCGGTGCCGCTAAAGCCGGTCGTGATGGCAACCAGCGGCGCGGTGACATCCGCTAGCACGGCCTGCGCCCGCGCAAACGGCGCGTACACCAGCATCAGCGCCAGAAGCAGCCGGATCATTTTATCACCTCCAGCGCAAAGAGATCCGCTGGGGTTAGAATGAGATCGAAAAACAGCTTTACCGCCACGGCCAAAATCAGCAGGGCCATCAGCATACGGGATTGCTCGCCACGCAGTTTAAGCCCGAAGCGTAGGCCGATTTGCGTGCCGATAATGCCGCCGATCAGCAAAATCAGTGCAAGGAAAACATCGACGGTCTGGTTCGTCACGGCTTGCAGCGTCGCGGTAATAGCGGTCACAAAAATAATCTGAAACAGCGACGTGCCCGCCACTACGCTGGGGGGCATGCCGACGATATAGACCATGGCGGGAATCATGAAGAACCCGCCGCCCACCCCCATAATCGCGACAATAATGCCGCTCAAAAATCCAATGGTGAGCGGAACGAACACCGAAATATACAGGCGGCTTTTCGGGAATTTCATTTTCCACGGCAGCCCATGCATCCATAAATGCTGATGTAGGCGGCGCAAGGGAAGCGCGGGGTTCCGCGCGGCGCGATAGGCTTTGATACTTTCGACCAGCATCAACCCGCCAACGCTGCCCAGCACAATCACATAGAGAATGGAAATGGCCGCATCAATTTGGCCGATTCGCTGCAACAGGCCGAAAATCCACACGCCTAGCGCTGAGCCGACGACACCGCCCCCGAGCATAACGCCGCCCATCCGTGTGTCCACGCCGCCGCGCTGCCAATGGCCGAGAACGCCCGAGAGCGACGCGCCGACAAGCTGATTCGCCTGGGTTCCCACGGCAACGGCGGGCGGCACGCCCAGAAAAATCAGAATCGGCGTCATCAAAAACCCGCCACCGATGCCGAACAAGCCCGAAATGAACCCCACGCCGCCGCCCAAAGCCAGCAACACCAGAAGGTTAATCGACATTTCGGCGATCGGCAGATAGACCTGCATCCCGTTCCACTCACTTCCGGTAGTCCCGCGCCCGGCAGGCTTAGCTTATGAGCCTTTTTGAGCGCGGCTTCATCTGTTTTTGCCGCATCCGATAAAGTGCCGATCTTTCCCGGCGAAACGCCGAAAAATTCGCTCATTCCGCCGATTCGCCGGGTGGCGTGCCGACGCTGCCCCCCGGCACACTCGGGCGCAACAGGATAAACAGGGGGCTGCAATGCATAAGATTTTGATTCTGGGGGCCGGGCGCATCGGCACGTCAATGGCGGCTTTGTTGCAGGGAACGGGCGAGTATCAGGTCACGATTGGCGACGTGAACCCGGCGGCGCTCGCCGCCGTCGATGTGCCGGGCGTGCAAACCCGCGCCGTCGATTCGACCGATTCCCACGCGCTGGCCGAGGCGATGAAAGGTCAGGGCGCCGTCGTTGGCGCCGGGCCGTTTGCGGTGAATGTGCATATCGCCGAAGCGGCGCGGGCCCACGGGCTCGATTATTACGATGTGACCGAAGATGTTGCCGTCACTAACCGCGTCCGCCATTTGGCGCAAGGCGCCTCGACCGCCTTCGTGCCGCAATGCGGGCTGGCACCGGGGGTGATTTCTATCGTCGCGCACGATCTCGCCAGCCAGTTCGATACCTTGCGCGAGTTGCGCCTGCGCGTCGGCGCGCTGCCGAAATATCCCGCCAATGGCCTTGGCTATAATCTGACCTGGAGCACCGAGGGGCTGATTAACGAATACCTTAATCCCTGCGATGTGATTATGGACAGTCACCGGGTCGCGGTGCCGCCGATGGAAGGGCTGGAGCATTTCGCCATCAACGGCGTCGAGTACGAAGCCTTTACCACCTCGGGCGGGGTCGGCAGCCTGTGCGAAACCTACGAAGGCCAGGTGGAAACCCTCACCTATAAAACCATCCGCTTCCCCGGCCATTGCGCCGCCATGCGCCTTATTCTGGAAGATTTGAACCTGAAGAGCCGCCGGGGTCTGCTGAAGGAAATTCTGGAAGGCGCGATTCCGCAAACCCGGCAAGATGTGGTTGTCGTCTTCGTCACCGCGACCGGCTTCCAGAATGGCCGTTTGATGCAGACCAGCTTCGCCCGGTCGATCTCCGGCCAGACGGTCGGCGACCGCGAGTTTAGCGCCATCGAACTGACCACGGCGGCGGCGGCCTGCGCGGTAATTGACCTTAAGAACAGCAACCACCTGCCGCAAACCGGCTTCGTCCGTCAGGAAGACGTGTCGCTGCCGGCGTTCCTCGCCAACCGCTTCGGCAAGGTTTACGCGTAATACCAAGTTGCGTTGATCGGAACCGATCACCGCAGCCCTCAGGCGGCGGGCGGGTTTCTCCGAAACCCTTGCCTTACGCGGCACGTGCCGCGCGGCGCGGTCGCGCCGGTCCAAGTCTAGATGCGTCATTCTCATCAAGACTTGGTATAAGCCGCGCCAACCTTAAAGCGTTGCCGATACTCCCCCGGCGTCAGCCCCAGGATCTTGTGAAAGATTTTGCGGAAGGCGCCGGGGTCTTCATATCCGACCTCCCAGGCGATTTGATCGATGGTCAGCGCGCTGCGCTCCAACTGCGCGCGGGCGCGGGCGATGCGAATATGTTGGCGGTACTCGGTCGGCGTTAGGCCTGTTGCTTTCTGAAAGCGGCGCAGAAACGTGCGCTCTTCCAGGCCCGCCTCGGCGGCGAGGCTCTGGGTCGTACCGCCGCGCCCGCCGCTGCGGTGCAGGGCCTGCTGCGCTTTGACAATCGCGCCGTCGCTATGATCAAGGCGCGGGTTGAAAGCGGCATAGGCGCGCTGGTCCCGCCCAGGGGGATCGACCAGCCAATAGCGCGCGACCTCTAGCATCAATTCCGCCCCTAAAATCCGCCCGACCAGGGTAAGCCCTAAATCGGTCCAGGCCATCAGCCCGCCCGCCGTCAGCAAATCGCCGTCGTCGAGGACGAGCTTGTCGATCTCGACCCGCACATCGGGAAAGCGGGCCGCGAAGGCGGCGGCATAGACCCAATGGGTCGTCGCGCGCCGTCCGGCCAGCAAGCCGGTTTCCGCTAAGACAAAAGCCCCCGCACAGACCGAGGCGAGCACCGTTCCTTCGGCATGGTGAGCACGCAACCACGGCACCAAGGGCGCGGCGACCTCTGCCGTAATCGGATCGCCCAAGGCGGGGGGCAGCAGTAGAAAAGCCGGTTTATGGGTCGGGTCTGGGTGCGTATCAAAAACACACGTCATGCCGGTCGCGTCGGGGTGCCAATGGCACACCCGCAGGCGCGGCCGCTCGGGGTCGGCCTGGGCGTCAGCCCGGCGATTGGCGAGAGCAAACAGGTCCGTCAGCCCGTAGAGGGCCGCCATTTGCGCGCCGGGATAGTGCAGAAGGCCGATTTCGAGCAGGGTCATCTGTCGTTTTTAGCCCGAAGAATGTCAGTTTCGCCAATCCCCAGGCTGGCACGGCGGCGTTAGGGTTGGCAACAGAAGCCATCTTCACTAGGAGAGAAAACATGAGCCAACGCGCCCTCATTATCGTCGATATCCAGAATGATTATTTCCCAGGGGGCAAATGGCCCTTGGTGGGACAGGCCGAAGCGGCGGCGAAGGCCGCAACCATCCTTGCGGCGGCGCGCGCGGCGGGGGATGCCGTGATCCATATTCGCCACGAAATCACCCGCGCGAATGCGCCTTTCTTCGTGCCGGGCACCGATGGCGCAGCCATCCATTCCAGCGTGCAGCCGCTGCCGGGCGAAACCATCCTGGTGAAGAATTTCGCCAATTCCTTCCGCGAAACTAGCCTCAAGGCGGAACTCGACGGGCGCGGGCTGACCGATCTCGTGATCTTGGGCTCGATGAGCCAGAATTGCATCGATTCGACCACGCGCGCCGCCGCCGACCTTGGCTATAGCGTGACGGTGATTCACGACGCCTGCGCCACGCTCGATTTGACCTTCGGCGATCAGATCATTCCGGCAGCCCAGGTCCAGGCCGCCTACATGGCGGCGCTGGCGTTTGCCTTTGGCAAGGTGGTTTCGGCGGACGCCTATTTGGCTACGCCCCGTCTATAAAGTCCGCGAGGCGCTGGCGGCGGCGGTCCACGATCAGGCGGGTCACATCCGGGCGGCTGTAATGGCCCGCCAGATCGAGGTTTTGTCGCTCGCGCCGCACGAGGCGGTGATCGAGCGTTGCCACCAGCAGTTCTTCCCCGTCCGTCGACGGTGGAATAACCCAACTCCCGTCGGGGGCGGCAATGCAGGAGCCGCCGTTTGCCATCACGTCCGGGCAGCGGGCCAGCATGGCCGCGACGGGGCTATCGGGCGGCACATCCTCCCGCCGCATTAGGCCCGAGACGGCGAGAACATAGGAGCGGCCTTCGCGGGCAAGGAATTGGGTCGTCCCCTCGGTATTGCGCTTATTGCCCGGCCACAGCGCAACGTGCAGATCTTCGCCCAAGGCATAGAGCGCGGCACGCGATAGCGGCATCCAATTTTCCCAACAGTTCAGCCCGCCAACGGTGAAGGGACCGAGGGCATGGGTTTGCAGCCCGTGCCCATCCCCTGGCGACCAGCTCAGGCGCTCCTCATAGGTCGGTTGCAGCTTGCGGTGCACCGAGGCGATGACGCCATCCGCCCCAATATGAACCCGCGAGCAATAAAGGCTATGGCCGCCGCGATCCAGCGGGCGCTCGATGGTGCCGAGCATCACCGCGATTTTATGCCGGGCCGCCGCCTCGCAGACCGGCTGCAATTGGCCCGCTTCGATACAGATAGCTTGATCGAGATACAGCGCGTGGATCTCCTTCTGAAGGTCCGAGTCAAACACCGCCCCATCGGTATGCTCGATCCAAAACGGGTAGCCTGGCGCTAACGCTTCGCCGAAAACGACAAAGCCGCAGCCTTCCGCCGCCGCACGGGCGATCCAGGTAACGATTTTGGCCAGCGTCGCCTCGCGGTTCAGCCAGACGGGGGCGATTTGGGCAAGGCCAACGGTGAGCGTATCGGACGGACGGGGGGACATGATCGACTCCAGAGAAAAATTGCGCTTGCCGGAGCTTAGGCAAACCCCAATCATTGATCCAATTAATCGATATAATGGTTAAGTATCATGTTTCCTAATATCAGCCTGACGCAAATGCGCTGTTTCCAGGCGGTGGCCGAGTTGGGCGGCTTCACGGCGGCCACCGATGGGCTATGCCTGTCGCAATCCGCCGTTAGTCAGGCGGTGGCGGCGCTGGAAAAGCAGATTGGCGCGCAGCTACTGGTGCGCGGGCGCGACCGGGTCTCACTGACGGTCGCGGGGGAGGCGGCGCTTACCGAAACCCGGCTGGCGCTGGCCGCCGTCGAACGCTTGGCCCAGTGCGGGCAGGGCACGCGGGTGCTGACGGGCAGCGTGCGCTTGGGCGTGGTACAGAGCGCCGCCATTCAGCTTTTGCCCGGCTGGGTCCGGCAGTTGCGCGCCGCCCATCCGCGCGTGACGCTAGCGCTTTACGAGGGCACCGACCCGGAGGTGACGGGGTGGCTGCTGGCGGGCGTGGTCGATCTCGGCATTACCAGCCGCCTGCACCCCGATTTGACCGCCCGCCCGATTGTTGAAGACGAGTATCTTGTGGTGCTTCCGCCCGATCATCCTTTGGTGGACCGGCCCGTGCTCGATTTAGCGATGCTCACGGGCGAGCGCATGCTGCTCTCTGGCGGCGGCTGCGAAACGCTGATTCAGGAATTGCTGGGTGCCGCCGACAGCCGCCCGGAGATTGTGGCGATGGTCCGCGACAATGCCACGCTGGTGAGCATGGTGCGCGCCGGATTGGGCCTGACGATTATGCCGGAACTGGCCGTCGCCTCCGACCGCGCGGGCGTGGTCTGCCGGGGGCTGCGGCCCGCCCTGCCGCGCAGGCTGCATTTGCTGAGCCGCGCAGAAGCGGAATTGGGGCCAGTGGCCGTGGCGCTTATGCAGATTATCGACCCTGCCGCCCCGATCCGGCAGGCCGCCGAATAATTACCGGCAGAAAGCCCGGCTGACTTTCCCGGCGGCGGTGACGATGAGCGTCAACCGTTCGGGCACGCGCTCATAGGTCACCGGGGTTTCGAGCGCGAGCACGCGCACCTGCATCAGGTTCATCGTCCGAACCTTGGCGAGCGCCGCCTCGCGCGGCATTCCGGCGAGGGACGCGACTTTGGCATCGAGACACGGCGCATAGAGATAGGCATGGGGCCGCGTGGTGCGCCCCACTTCGGTGGGGGTGGGGGGCGGCTTGTAGAAGTTCGTCAGCGGGTAGGGCTGCGGCTTTTGATCGGCTGCCGTGCGCGGGCCTTTGGCGGGATTATAGGGCGTCGCGGCCTGTTGCGCCGTGGCACTGAGGCTGACGGCGATCAAGACGGCTCCCAAACTCAGCGCCCGCACACCCATATTCCATTCCAATAAAAAACCCGGCGCGAGAGTGTCGCGCCGGGTCTTAACGTAGGTCAAGAGACCTTCTTTGCCTACTCGCGGTCGCCCATCAGATTGAGCAGCGCGGTGAAGATGTTGATGAAGTTGAGGTAGAGCGACAGCGCCCCCAGCAACGACATTTTCATCAGGCTTTCGTGGCCATAGCCTTCGGCATATTCTTCCTTCAGGCGCTGGGCGTCGAAGGCAGTCAGACCCGTGAAGATAATCACGGCCAGCATCGAAATGAGCATGCTCATCATGCTGGAGCCGAGGAAGATATTCACGATCCCGGCGATGAAAATCCCGATCATCCCAATCAACAGGAAACTGCCGATCGAGGTAAGATCTTTCTTCGTTGTGTAGCCATAGACCGCTGCGGTCAGGAACACCGACGCCGAGATGAAGAAGACCTGCGCAATCGACTGGCCGGTAAAGACCAAGAAGATGCTGGCCATCGACACGCCCATTAGCGCCGAATAGCCCCAGAAAACCGCCTGGGCCGTTGCCGCCGACATGCGGTGGATCATGCCGTAGAACAGGAACACCACCGCGATCGGGGCGAGCATCGCCACCCACTTCAGCGGGGTGCCGAAAACCATTTGCGTCATCGCCGAGCTGCTTGCCACCATCGCGGCGACAAGACCCGTTACCGCCAAACCACCGGCCATATACGCGAAAATGCGCAACATATAGCTGCGCAGGCCGGCGTCGTATGCCGCCTGATCGACGGTGCGCGTCGTGCGCTGCGACTGCCAACCCGGCGTCTGCCAACCTTGAGCCATTTCATCCTCCGTCTAAATCCCTGGCAAACCTACCAGGGGCTACTGATACTTTGGCAACCCTTCGTGAAAATTCAATGGCTATCTGCTGCTCAACCGCCAGATTTTTGTTTGGCGGCGGCGAGGCGCTTGCGGCGCGCCTCCATCGGGTCGGTGTTCGGATCACTATCCTCTTCGATTGCAGAGCCGTTTCCGTCGGCCTCATCTAGCAGATCGGCAACATCGCCCGCGTCCAGATAGAAACCGACCATTTGGGTCAGCACCCGTCCCGTCAAGGCTAACACCAGATCGCGGCTCATCCGATGCCCGCCCGACGATTGCCGCGCCCGCAGCAGCACATGCACATAGACCGTGCGGGCAAGGGCAACGATATCTTCCGCGACGAACTCCTTACTCGCCATCTGCTGTAAAAACAGCGCGAGTTGCGGATCAATCGCAATCTTATTCCCGCTCAAGGTCGAGACGGTCGGCGGTTCGTTGGAGAGGGGCGACTGGGCCATGCGGTTGACAATAACCCTTTTTCCCCCTGTCCGCCCCCGCAAGCGGCGGCAACGGACCGAGGAAGCACTAGAAAAATGGAAACCGCTGCCAAAGCGGCAGCCGAGGCTAAAAAGATATTACCCGAAAGCGCGCCGTCCCGCCAAGGCAACCGCAATGGCAGCCCCCAGATGGGCGTTATTTTCGACCAGGGCAATATTGGCGGTTAGCGACCGGCCCCCGGTGAGTTCCGCAATGCGTTTCAGCAGGAAGGGTGTTTCTGCTTTCCCGCGCACGCCCTGAGTGCGGGCTTCGGCAATCGCTTGCGCAATAAAACCTTCGATCTCGTCGGCGGGTAGCGCCGTTTCCACCGGGGCGGGATTGGCGATCACCGCGCCGCCGTCCAGCCCCAATGCCCATTTCGCCGCAAGAATGGCGGCAATCTCCGCCGCGCTTTCGGCCCGATGATCGACCGGTAAATCCGATGTGCGCGCGTAGAAGGGCGGGAAGCGGTCGGTCTGATAGCCGATGACCGGAACGCCCAAGGTTTCGAGCGTCTCCAAGGTTTTCGGCAGATCGAGAATGGATTTTGCCCCGGCGCAGACCACGCCCACATTGGTGCGGCTAAGCTCGGTCAGGTCGGCGGAAATATCGAAACTCTGCTCCGCCCCCCGATGGACCCCGCCGATCCCGCCCGTGACGAAAATCGAAATCCCGGCAAGGCGCGCACCGATCATTGTGGTCGCCACCGTCGTTGCGCCCAGGCGTTTGGTGGCAATCGCCATCGGCAGGTCGCGGCGCGAGAGTTTAGCGACATTATCGGCGGTGCCGAGCCGCTCCAGCAGGTCGGCATCGAGCCCGATTTGAAACGCGCCATCGACCACGGCAATCGTCGCCGGAACCGCGCCGCCCGCCCGGATCAAGCCTTCAACCCGGCGCGCGGTTTCCACATTCTGCGGATAGGGCATACCGTGGGCGATAATGGTCGATTCGAGGGCGACGACCGGGCGGCCCTCGGCCACGGCATCGGCGACTTCGGGCAGCAGGCGAACGGCAGACGGTAGGGCCATTTTATACTCCAAGGCGGGTCAAGGTTTCGGCGGCAAGGCGCAAGCCCCGCTGGACGGCGTCGAGCAAGGGATCGCCCCGAACAAGGCCGACCAAGGTGCCCGCCACCAGCGAATCGCCCGCGCCGGTTTCGTCGACAATCGGGCCGGGCAGCGGCACGGGCGGTAATTGGCTTTCGAACCCCTCGGCGGCCACAGCGGCCCCGCGCGGGCCATCGGTCACAACCACAGCGCGGCACCCATATTCGCGTAAAGTCTCGGCGAGATGCAGGGCCTCGGCAGCGTCGGGCGCGCCGGTTAGCAGTCGGGCTTCGTCGCGGTTGCAAAACAGCAGATCGATGGACGCCAGCGCCCCCCTGAGACGTTCGGCTTTCGAAACCGAGACCGCATCGACCACCAGCCGCGTTCCCTTCGGGCGAAACTGCGCGAGATAGGCGAGGGAGTCGGCGGTGAGATTCGTGTCGAGAAACCACAGCGGCGTCGCCGACAGCGCAATCAGCAGCGGCTCGAAGAAGGCGGGGTCCATCGCTTCCAGCACGGCCATATCGGCCCAGGCTACGTGCAAGCTGCCGTCGGGGTTCAAGAGGGCGGCGTAATTGGCGGTCGGCAAGTGCCGGTGCGGGGTGATCAGGCGGGTTTGGACGTGATCGGCGGCAAGATCGCGCAGCAGAATTTCGCCTTCCGCATCATGGCCGATCAGGCTGACGAGTTCGGTCTTGAGCCCGGCACGGGCCGCCAGAACGGCAACATTGCGCGCCACGCCGCCCGCCGAATGGCCGGCCGAAACAGGATTGGAGGTCCCCGTGACAACTGGTTGCTTCGCTATCGCAAGCGTATCCCAAACCAAGCCGCCGACGCACACGAGATCCGCCATTCCTGCCCCCTTTAACCTTTAACGAAGGTTTATACGCCGCGTCGGGCCTTTGCGGCTGTGACGGTATTATGAAGCAGGCAGGCAATCGTCATCGGCCCAACGCCGCCCGGTACCGGCGTAATCGCCCCCGCAACCTGTACCGCTTCGGCATAATACACGTCGCCAACCAAGCGGCTTTTGCCGTTCTCATCGGGCGGCAGGCGGTTGATGCCCACATCGATCACGGTCGCCCCCGGCTTAATCCAATCGCCGCGCACCATTTCCGCACGACCAACGGCAGCCACCAGAATATCAGCCCGGCGGCAGAGCGCGGGCAAATCCCGGCTGCGCGAATGGGCAATCGTCACCGTGCAATCGGCTTTCAGCAGCAGTTGCGCCAGGGGCTTGCCGACGATATTGGAGCGCCCGACGATGACGGCTTCCATCCCGGCGAGGCTGCCGTGATGGTCTTGCAGCAGCATCAGGCACCCGAGCGGCGTGCAGGGCACCAAAGCTTGCGCGCCGGTTGCCAGCCGCCCGGCATTGACCGGATGGAACCCGTCCACGTCTTTCGCGGGATCGATGGTGAGCAGCACCTTATCGGCGTCGATATGCTTGGGCAGCGGTAGTTGCACCAAAATGCCGTCGACGGCGGGATCAGCATTCAGCCGTTCGACCAGCGCCAGCACCTCGGCCTCGCTGACGCTTGCGGGCAGCTTATGCTCGAACGACCGCATGCCGACTTCCACGGTTTGGGCGGCCTTATTGCGCACATAGACCTGGCTGGCCGGGTCTTCCCCCACCAGAACCACCGCAAGGCCGGGCTGAAACTCCAGCGTGGCGATTTCGGTCGCAAGCCGCGCGCGGAGTTTTTCGGCGAAAGCTTTCCCGTCGATACGGGTAGCTTGGGCGGGGTTAGTCATGGGCGAGCGCTCCTACTTCCTCGGTGATCCGCAGCCTCAGCGCCGCGTCGGCCTCTATCGCGAGACGTTTTACCCGCGCCGTTTCCCCGGACAAGAGCTTTACCGCACTCTTTGGTATGCGCCAATGTTTGGCGAGAAACGCCACCAGCGCGGCATTCGCCGCGCCCTCCACCGGCGGGGCGGAAAGCCGCACGGTGAGCACCGGGCGTCCATCGCTCTCGATCCGCACGCCCTCGATCTTCTCCTTCGCCGATTTCGGCGTAACGCGGACAGTCAGAATGAGCCCTTCCCCCGTTACGCTGATCGGCAGCGCTGGGGTCACGGCAGCAGCGGATAGACGTAGGCGAAGAGGATACGCTCGAAGAACTGCAGCAGAATCAGCAGCACCAGCGGCGACAGATCAACCCCATTGAAGTTCGGCAGCACGGACCGGATGGGCCGCAGCAGCGGATTCGTGAGCCGGTTGGTCAAATCCCAAATCGTCGCGACCACAGGATTGCGCGTGTTGACGACATTAAAAGCCATCAGCCAGCTCAAAATGGCCTGAATTAAGATGACCCAGAACAGCAGATTGATTGCTGTGCTAATCAGCCAAGCAAAGGGGGACATAGACATCCGGTCGCATCTCCTGACGGATCCAAAACAGCCACCAAAATGCGCACGGCTGCGCCGTAGAAGCTAGCGATGCCCAAGGCTTCCTTCAAGGCCACAGAAGCGCTTGACTTTGATCGCCCCCACGGGCATACCCGCCGACACGGGGCCGTAGCTCAGTTGGGAGAGCGCTGCAATCGCACTGCAGAGGTCGTGAGTTCGACTCTCATCGGCTCCACCAAGACTATAAAAGGGATAAGCGCACGGGCGCGATCACTCGGTTTCGCCTAAACGGCTTACCGGGAATCGCAGCGTCCAGCGCACGCCCTCTGGGGCGAAAATTAGGTCCGAGGTTCCTTCGAGGGCGCGGGCGACCAGCCGCTCCAGCAGGGCGCGGCCAAAGCCTGCGCGGGTGGGCGGCTCGACCGAGGGGCCGTTGCTCTCGACCCAGGTGAGTTCGACCAGGGGGCGATCCTCAATCACGATCTGCTGCCAGGCGATGGCAATTCGCCCGTGGGCGCTTTGAAGGGCACCGTAGCGATAGGCGTTGCTCGCCATTTCGTGCAGGCCTAGGGCGATATTTTGCGCAGCTTCCGGGCCGACAATCGTGGTTTCGCCAATAATCGACAGCCGCTCTTCCAGCCGCGCCGGGTCTTGCCCGATCTCCCGCAGAACCAGATCGCGCAAATCAACCCCGTGCCAGGAGCGGTTGACCAAGAGTTCATGGGCACCGGATAGGGCCTGGAGGCGGGCACTAAAGCGCGCCAAATAATCGGGGAGATTTGTCACCGATCCGCCGGTCTGCCGGGCAATCCCTTGCACAATCGCAAGCAGATTTTTCGAGCGATGGGAGAGTTCGCGGAGCAGATTCTGGAGGTGCTGCTCGTAGAGCTTGTGGGAGGTTACATCAATGGCGACGGTGGTCACGCCGATAATCTCGCCGTCGGCATAGATTGGTTCGATGCGCTCGTCGAACCACAGGATTTTGCCCGCGTGCGGCAGGGCGACTTCCATCCGCGTAGCCGTGCCGGTTTCGAGCACGCGGCGCTTGGCGGCGGCGGTTATTTGCGCCGTCGGCGCAGGGAAAATATCCTCTGGGCGCGCGCCGATCATATCGGCGATTTTTTGATCGGCGGGAGGATTGTGAACCCAAGTGTAGCGCAACTCCTTATCCTGTTGCGCCATGCTGATATTCGAGCTGGCGAGGGCCGCCTCGAAACGCTGCGTGGCCTCGGCCAGCTCCTGGGTGCGGGCGGCAACGCGCTGTTCCAGGGCATGATTGAAGGAGCTTAAGGTCTCCACCAGTTTGCGCCGGGCCAGTTCGTCGGCGGCTAGCCGCTGGTTCGCTTCGAGCAGATCGGCGGTCGACGGCAGCGTGACGAGTTTGGGGAGCCGTGGCCACAGGGCGAAGGCCGCAATCAGGGCGACTGCCCCAACACCAACATTCGCAAGGCTGAACAGGCCCGAGGTGGCGGGGAACCAGAAGGCCAGTAAATCCAAAAGCTGACCGGTTCCACACGCGAGCGCAAAAACGCACACCAACGACGTCACTTTGCGATAGGCCGCCGCCAAGCCCTTGCGGTGGTGGGAATACCATAGAATACCAAAGGCGACACCAAAACAGGCGAGCGCCAGGATGCCGTTCGACAGCATGTTTGCTGCGGCCAAGGTGGCGGGCGTGTTCACGCCCAAGCCACTCGCAACCCTTAGAAAAAAATCGACGACATCCACGAGGGATTGGGGCATTCGGCTTAGTCCATACCATCGCGTTTAGTCTTGCGGGGAACAGGCTATCCTGAACCCAAACCCGCAAGAACCGCCGCTAGGCGACGCGATGGGCGAGGGTGCTGGCGGGTTCGCCGAAAAATAGCGCCTGACTGATCACGGCCTTCACCATCTCCTCGCGGAACGGCTTGGCGATCAGAAACGTTGGCTCGGGCCGTTGGCCGGTCAGCAGCGATTCGGGGAAGGCGGTAATGAAAATGACCGGCATTTCGAAGGTTTCCAAAATCTCGTTCACGGCTTCAAGGCCAGAACTGCCATCGGCGAGACGAATATCGGCGAGCACCAAGCCGGGCCGCTCGGCGGTCGCCATCGCCACCGCTTCCCGATGGGTGCGGGCATTGCCAACCACCTCGTGACCAAGCCCGCGCACGAGGGCTTCCAGATCCATCGCAATAATCGGCTCGTCCTCGATGATGAGAACGCGGGACGACACTTGCGCACCGATCTGCTGCCCGGCGATGTCCAGCAATTTGCTGAAATCTTCGGGCGGCACGTCGAGAATCGCGGCGGCCTGGGCACTGGAAAATCCCTCCACCGCCGTCAGCAGGAACGCCTGACGCGGCAAGGGGGTTAACGCTTCAATGCGGCGCTCGGCCACGCTCGCGCTTTGGATTTGGGGCTCTTTGGTATTGATCGACAGTGAATTCCATAAGTGCGAAAAAAGCTTGTAGGTAGCGACACGCGGATCGCACGCCCGGTCGAAAACCGCAGGATCGGCGATTAGGGTTTCCAGCAACGCCATGACATAAGAGTCGCCGCTCCCTTGGCTGCCGGTTAAGGCGCGCGCATAGCGGCGCAAAAGCGGGAGTTGCGGCGCGACAAGCGCAGAAATGGACATGGGCAAAACAACCTCGTCTAGGATCCACAGCGCCCGACGCGGGATGGACCTTGAGTTTACGGAACGTTTAACCTCGCCATCGGTTCCCACCGGCCCCCAAAAAAATCCCTAAAAAAAATCCTTTGGGGAACCTTTGCCGACGAACGGTGTTGTCATGCCAGGAACTCTGCCGTTCTCGGCCCAACGGCCCCCCAGGAATAGATTTGAGACGAACGAAAGCCACCGCCCATGATGTCCTCTTCTTCTTCCGACAACGACCGCCCCGGCCACGACGCCAACGGGAAATTTGTCGAGCCCAAGTTGCAAGCCCACATCGGCCAAAAACTACGCGAATATTATGATCATTTGGCCGCCGAACCCGTTCCGGATCGGTTCAAAGCGCTGCTGGATCAGCTTGAAAACGCCGAAGCCAAACCGGCCAAGCCGCCGGTGGGGGAGACTGAATGACAAACCCGGCTGTGCCGCTGAAAGAGGCGTTGTTGGCGCAAATCCCGTCCATTCGCGCCTTTGCCTTATCCTTGACTGGCAACCGGGACCGGGCGGACGATCTGGTTCAAGAGACATTGATGAAGGCCTGGGCTGCGGCGGCTTCTTTTCAAGAAGGCACCAGCCTGCGCGCGTGGCTTTACACGATCATGCGGAATAGTTTTTACAGTGAGCACCGCAAACGCTGGCGGGAAGTGCAGGATGTGGACGGTATTGCCGCGGCGGGCTTGATCTCGCTTCCCGCGCAACACGGGCACCTGGACCTTGCCGATTTTCGCGTTGCCCTCGCGCGCCTGCCCGCCGATCAACGCGAAGCGCTTATTCTTATCGGGGCCTCGGGCTTTTCTTACGAGGAAGCGGCGGTTATCTGCGGCGTTGCCATCGGCACGATCAAGAGCCGGGTCAATCGCGCCCGCCAACGGCTGATGCAGCAAATGGCGGTGGATTCCCCGAGTGACTTTGGCCCCGATTTGGCGGTGACGTTCGAGGCGGCCCCGATCTCGCAAACCGTTTCATCGAACTGACCGCATAGGGCACGGGCGTGAAAGCTATCGCCGATATTCACTAAAAAATATGGAACTAATCTCCCGCTAATAACGTTTCAATATTAGACGGCGGTGAGAAGATTTTCTTGGTGCCGTTAGTGGGAGTGTTGCGGGCATTTCTTGTCGAAATTTATATATTTAGGACCACACCCCTAGGTCCATTCCCAAAATCATGGGAACCCGCACACTCTTTTCTTTAGTTATCGTTGGAAAAGGAAAGAGATTATGGATCAAGCTGCAAAGTTTGAAAAGCTGCGCGAATCGAGCTTGGTGAAAAATGCCGAAGCGGTTGGCGGCGCGCTGGATACCGCGATGGATCACGCTCTCGCGGCGGCAACTGAAACCGGCGCGCTTGCCGCCGAAAAGCTCTCGGCATTGGCGGGAAGTGCTCGCGGCCTGGGCGAGGATGGGCTGAATGCTTTTAGCAAAACCATCGAGCGCAATCCGATTGCCGCGATTGCGATTGCGGCGGGCGCGGGTCTCATCGCGGGCCTGCTGTGCCGCCGGGCCGACCGTTAAATGCGCGCCCTCGCCGGATTGATGGGGCTGAATTCGCCCCCTCTCCGGCGGCGGGTGGCGCTCTTGCTCGGTAGTCTTGTGGCTGTCGGGCTTTTTTCGACCGTCGCCGTCGGTTTTCTCTGCCTCGGCCTGTATCTGAGTTTGGCGACCCGCTTACCGCCGGTTTATGCCGCCCTTCTGGTGGCGTTGATCGGGCTTTTGCTGGCGGCGCTCAGTGTGAGTGTGTTGGTGCTTGCCGCCCGGCGCACGCAGCGGGCCGTGACGCGAACGGTCGAAGCCAGCGCGCTTGCGGCTCTCGCCCCATCACTTGTGGCTTTGGCCGCGCGCCATACCCGCGTTCTTGCGGCAGTGGCGGTGGGAGCCCTCGCGTTCATGGCGATGCGCCGGCGGTAATCGCAGGCCGCGCTTAACCTTCAAAGGAGGGTGCGATCATGAGCTTTTGGCATTTCCTGGGTTTCCTCGCCCTGAGCACCTGCTTTTTCAGTGTTCTTAGCGAGATGAAAGGCCCGTCTGCCGCGCAGATGGTTGGTCAGACCATCTGGCTGAACCCCGACACGCTTCAGGATCGATGTTCAGAGGTCGGATGCGCGCTGGCCTTTCGCCAGGTCGCCTCGGCGCGGCCCCAAGATTACATTCGCTAGCGCGTAGGGATTTTACTCGAGCGGAAACGTGACCGTCACGCGCGTTCCCGAGGGGCGCGGGGCATAGGCGACGGTCGCTTTGAGGCTTGTGGCCATCGCGGCCAGGATTTTTGAGCCGAGCCCCGTTCCTTGACTTGCCGACTGCGGATCGAACCCTTTCCCATCGTCTTCGACGGTCAGGATGATCACCGCTGCCGAGGCCTGCTGCTGCACGGACACGCGAATATCGCCGGTTGCGCCCGCCTCATAGGCGTATTTGAAGGCATTGGTCACAAGCTCGCCCACGATAACGCCCAGCGAAACGGCCTTATCGGTCTTAATCGTCAAGCGTTCGGCGCTGAGGCGAATGGGGTAGGGGTGCTCCTCATCGGCCAGCGAGGCTTGCAGCTCGCCCACCAGATGTTCGAGATAATCATCAACCTCAACGAGGCCGATTCGGTCCGACGTATAAAGTCGGCGATGCACCCCGGCGATGGCGGTAATGCGCGCTTGGGTTTCTTGCAAAGCCGCAATGGCGGCGGGGTCTGCAAGCGTCGCCGACTGCATGCGAACCATGGCCGCCACCAACCCGAGGCTATTGGCGACCCGGTGGTTGACCTCCTGCAGCAGCAGTTCCGCCCGGTCCCGTGCCTCGCGCACGGCTTTTTCGTCTTCGGCTTTCTGCCGCTTCAAGCGCCAGCGCTCGGTGACATTCTCGATGGCGGCGATGAGCAGATCATAAAACTCGGTTGCGGTATCCTTAATCACATACTCATCGGCCCCGGCGCGGATAGCCTGAAGCGCAAGCCGGGCATCGGCTGATCCGGTCACATAGACGACCGGCAGCCGTTCGCTGCGCGGGCCTAAGCGGGCGAGCACGTCCAGCCCGGTTTCGCTCGGCATGCTGTGATCCAGAGCCATAACATCGAACCCGCCCTGGGCCAGGCATTCGAAGGCTTGCGTGCTATTAACGACCGGGACAACGTTATGACCGCGACGGGCGAGGGCTTTTTTTACCAACCGGCCCAAGGCCGCGTCATCATCCAGATAGAGCACGCGGATTGGGGTTAGAATCTCCGTCGAAAACGGCATGCTTACTCCCCCTCTGGCATCTGTGCCTCAATTCTATCGCCGTTGAAAAAAGCACTTGCGGCGATTGAAACCCGAATTGCCGCCGCGAGGAATAGAAAACAATAGTGTAATTAAGAAATTCGCGATTATATTCCCTAGAATTAATATTTTTAATTAAATTAGTGTGATTTTTTTTATCGACATAGAAAAAAGCCGGTTTCGATGAAGCGAAACCGGCGCTCTTGCCTATGTCTCTCCAGGGAGGCCCAGAGGAGACGTTACGCCCCTATTTCCAAATCGGCTTGCCAAGGTCGATATCGGATTCCTTAGTCAAACCGCCGACGCCCGCGCCAACGGCACCGCCGACGACGGCACCTGTTACCGGAGAGCCGAGGATTGCCCCACCGACCGCGCCAGTCGCAGCGCCAATCCCAGCCCCCGACAGGGCACGATCCCCAGGAGTATTCCCGCAGGCGGCTAAGCCGAGCATGGCGATACCCGCGCCGAGCGTGATGAGTTTCATGATTGATCTCCGGTGTAACGGTGCTTGGGCCCGAACGCTTGCAAACGCACCTTGGGGCCCAAGCATCAGCTTTTTAAAAACGGCCCTTACGAGGCGTATTTATAATCGGGGAGCGCCTTCAGCGACTCGGCGGTCGCGCCCGGCAGCAGCATCTTGCCGTTCGTAACCGTCAGCACGCTGTAGGGCACGACGACAAGCTTATCGCCCATCCCCAGGAAGCCGCCGACCGAGAGAACCGCGTAGGGAACCTTCTCGTTCGGGGTGACGATGAGATCATCGACCTTGCCGATGGTATCGCCCGCGTTATTGACCACGGCGGAGCCGACAACCTTGGAGGTGCGGTAACCCGTGGTCAGCGATTGCAGATCAATCTTCATCGGTGCAAAGGTTTGCGGTGCGCCTTGCGCGAAAGCAGCCCCGGTTAGGACCGTTGCGGCGAGAAGACCTGTGAGTAGAATGCTGGATTTCTTCATAATGCTATTCCCTTATCCGTGAACTCGGTAGCCCAACATTCCTGTTGGTCTCAGTGTATCAACGTTGGACGCTTATTATTGTTCCAAATGTCCGATAAAATTCTTGAGAAGAATTGTAGGTTTCAGGGAATTCACGGAAAGAAATCGGCGAGGGAATCCCTCGCCGATGTCATGGAAGATCGTGATTGGGAAGGGGTTAACGCGTCGCCGGGGGCGTTTCCGGCGTTGCGGCCATGGCGGCACAGAGGGCTTCGAGCGCGTCGACGGCCCCGAGAATCGGGCCGTGCAACGACGTTCCGGCAGCCCCCGTCAAACGGGCCTTCAGATTTTGCAGCACGACCGATAGGGCGATATCGGCGGGCGGCAGGTCCAGCGTTTCCTTCGCTTGCAGCACATCGCGTAACTGCGTGACTTCACCGCCGGACATGCCTTCATCGGAAGCAATAGCAAGTTGCTTTGCGTCTTGCTCCAATGTTTCGAGAACTCGAAGCTTCTCGGCCTTCGCTAAAGTCGGATCGACCACAACGTCGGTGGGATGGGTAAAATGAGCGTGCGGCCGCGCAACTTTCGCCTCCGCTTCCACCGATTGCAGCGTATCGATGGCGCTCTTCGGAATCGTCAGGAGTTCGTTCATGGCGTTGCACCTCCTTTAGGGTTGTTCTCCTAAGGAACGCGCCAGCGCCGATTTGGTTTCAGGCTCTAAACATCAAGGGACATCAGCAGATCATCGATCCGCATTGTCGAGAAATTGGAGAAAGTGTCCGAGACCGCATAGGGTAGAATAATCAAATTATTATGCCGCATCGCCCCGCAGGTATAGACCACGTTCGGCACATAGCCCGCCCGCTCAGACGGATCGGGATGCACGAGCGGGAGGTGCGAGCGCGCCAGGATTTTTGACGGATCCTCCTTATCCAGCAGCACCGCGCCGATGGAATATTTGCGCACCGGCCCGACGCCATGGGTGAAGAGCAACCAGCCGTCGTCCAACTCGATTGGCGAGCCGCAGTTGCCGATCTGCACGAACTCCCACGGATATTTAGGCGCTAAAAGCAGCGTGCCGTGATCCCAGCGATAGAGATCGTCTGAATAAAGCAGGTGCAGATTTTCACCGTCATAGCGGGCGATCATGGCGTAGCGGCCGTTGATTTTACGCGGAAACAGCGCCATGCCCTTGCCGCCCGCCGCCGTGCCCGCCAGGGGCGTGAGGCGGAAAGATCGAAAATCGCGCGTTTCCAGCAGTTCAGAGCGAATGGCGGTGCCGTCATAGGCGGTATAGGTTGCGTAAAAAACCGTCTCGCCGCCCGCCTGAAACGCCACGAAGCGCGCATCTTCAATGCCACGCGCTTGTGCGAGCGTGAGCGGAAAAATGACCCGCTCGCTCAGTTCCTCTTCGGGCCGGAAGGCGACCTCCACCGTATCGCCCATCGGGCCGGGCGCGCGGATGCGCAGTTTGGGAATAGTCGCCAGGCGCGCGATGGGGTCCACCGTCACGCTTCCGTCGGCGTCGATGCTGCCAACGCGAAACGTTAGCGAGGAAATATGCCCCTCGCCGACCGCGCGCAAACTGAGAATAAACCGGCAACCGCCTGGAGGGGCTCCCGTTTGGTCGGGGTGGCAGACGATGCTGGGATTGAACAGGGCCGCCGATTCAAACGCATATTCATTGAGAAAATAAGAGCCGACCAACTGCCGCTGCGCCGTGGTGAAGACGATATGGGGAAGCAACGCTTCCTCCATTTCATCGGCGCGCGCTTCGAAGATTTCCAGCAAATTGCGGTGGCGGCCTTGGAAGTTTTCCAGCACCTCCGTCAGCAGCGTGGCCGTGGTCTCTGCGTCCAGCGCCATCACGTGATCGACGATGCGATTGGCACGGGTCCGCTCTTTTGCCTTCAGCGGGCGCGGATCGACCGAAGGTTTGAACGGGCGCACCACAACGCGGGCGGGGTCGGGATGAAGATAGAGAGCCTGACGGTTCAGGAACGTCGCTTGGGGCAAAATAGGCTCGATTTCTGGTGAAAGAAGCGCGGGAGCTTAGGGATGGGCAGCTCGGAAGGGCGCGAGGGTGCCCGTGGGCCGCGCCCGCGTAATACGAGCTAGTTGGCGGATTTCGGCCAAACTAAGCAAGTAAGAAACCACCGATTCACCGCCGCGATTTTCGTTGGGCCGATCCTGGTGCAACCCGTCGCGGCAGCTTCCCGTATCGAAATCGACCAACGCTACCGCAAGATCATTATGGCCAAGGAACCAGGAAAAGCAGGTGATCGCCTGGGTTTTCCAAACCTCATCCCCCTCGGCCCGCCACGCGCACAAACAGGCCGAAAGCGCCGCCGTGGCTTCGACGGGCTGCTGATCGAAGGGCGCGGGCGCGCAGCGCTCGGTGCCGAACGTATCGGAGCCAACGGGGCGAAAACAGCCGCTTTCGGCGGTTTGCTGGGTCATCAACCAGCGTAAAGTGCGCAACCCCGTTTCAAGATAGAGCGGCGTATCGGTAGCAATCCCGGTGACAATCAGCGCTTGGCAAAGCCGGGCATTATCGTAGGAAAGGCCCGATTCGAACCAGGGCCAAGCGGGCGTTTCGCTATCGGCGAGCCGGGCCACCAGTTTGGCGGCGAGGCGCAGGCGGAGCCGTTCGGCCTCAGCCACCGGCGCGATGGTGCCGCAATAGGCATCGAGCCCCAGCAGGGCAAAGGCCCAGGCGCGGGGCGAGCTAAAGCTTTCGACACTCGGCAAAGCTTCCAGAAAAAGCCCCTCGGCCCATTGCCGCCGCGAGGCCCGCGTATCATCCCGCGCGCAGGTTCCAAGCGCCCACAGTGTGCGCCCGTGACTATCTTCGGAGCCGGTATCTTCCAGCCACTGGCGCTGAAAGCTCATGAAGTTGCGGAACCGTCGCGTGTCGGGGTTCCAGGCATCTTGAACGAAAGCGGCGAAGCGCGTTGTGAGCACTTCCGGCAACCCCGCTTCGGCAGGATGGTTGAGCGCACAGGCGAGCAGCAGCGCGCGGGCATTATCGTCGACGCAATAGCCATGCGCCCTGTTGGGAATCGAATGAACCGCGTGCTGAAACAGCCCGGTATCGTCGCACATCGACAGGAAATAGCCGAGACGCATATCGGGCGGCAGTAATTCTTCCGGGACGGGCGGGGGTTCGTCCCGCTGGGCAATTAGGGTGAGGTGCGGCGCGCGCGGGACAGCATCAAAAATGCCCCAGTAGCGTTCGGCAGTTCGTGCCCACGTCATCGAGCGGCTATCGGCGTAGGCGCGGGTGCGCAACGCCTGACGGCGGCTATCGTCGGTGAGCAGGTCCGAGATTTCGCGGCTGAGCGCCGCCGAATCGCCGAAGGGCACCAGCACGCCGCGCCCTTCGGCCAGCAACTCTTCAGCGTGCCAATAGGGGGTTGAGACCACGGCTTTGCCGAGCCCAAAACTATAGGCCAGCGTGCCGGAGGTCATCTGCGCTTCATTCAAATACGGCGTAACATAGACATCGCAGGCGGCGATGAAATCGAGCAGCGTTTCGTAATCGACGAACTGATCGAGAAAGACGACGTGCTCGGTTAACCCCAGCGCCTGCACGCGGTCCATCAGGCCATGCCGATAGGTTTCGCCGTGATTGCGGACGAGGGTGGGGTGGGTCGCGCCTAAAATAACGTAGAGCGCATCGGGGCGGTTTTTGAGAATCGCCGGCATCGCCTCGATCATCACCTCAATCCCCTTATTCGGCGATAAAAGGCCGAAGGTGAGAATCACCATTTGCCCCGCAAAGCCGCAGCGCTGCTTGGCGGCTTCCGGCTCGCTAAACCGAACATCGGGAATGCCGTGGGGAATGACGGCGATTTTTTCGGCCGCGACGCCATAGACCGTTTGCAGCAGGGCGCGGCCTTTTTCGGCCATCACGATCACTTGGGCGGACGTCGATACAATCGCCTCCAGTACGCGCCGTTGCGGCCGCGTAGGATTTTTCAGAACCGTGTGTAGGGTCGTGACGACGGGCATGGTAAGACGTTCAAGCAAGCCGACAATCGCGCCGCCCGCCTCCCCGCCGAAAATACCAAACTCGTGCTGCAGTGAGACAAGATCGATCCGCGCCGCGTTCAACACATCGGCGGCCTGTCGGTAATCGCTCAGGCAGGTCTCGCGGATTTGCACATTCACAATCGGCGGATAATCATAATGATGCCCCGCGTCGGTCATCGCGACGATTCCCGTTTGCACAGTGGGCCGCGCGACCGACAGGGCCCGATGCAGATCGGTCGTGAAGGTTGCGATACCGCAGCGCCGGGGCAGCGCATTGCCAATAACGGCGAGACGCCGGAGGGCGGGGGCTTGGGCCATCAATCGATCCAACTCTGCGCGGGGTGGCGGCACCCATCGCCATCGGTACATCCGCTGACGATGGTGGGCGACGGAAGAGGGCGGGAAACCCCAATCAGCGCGGGCGAAGTTTGGGGCGATACCGTGCCGGTCCCCCTTTCGGCCAGATCGGGGCAAGCGGCGACGGTATACTCGTAAAACCCGCAGGGTCGGCAAAGGTTCCGCTAACCGGATCGGACGGCGGGGAAACGGCGGTCGCGTCAACAGGCGGGGGCGGGATTTTCGATTCCGGCGGTGGATTAGAAGGTTTCATGGAATAAACTCCAAAACCTCGACCGGATGGGCCCGCACAACCGGGCGGCGGACGGCACCCCCGGCGAAAAAGGCTGATGCCCGCAAGGCTAATCAGCCTTCTCCGGTTTAGGCAGGGCCGGAAACTACTCAGGCCCCAGGGGGTTAGGCGGCGGACGAAGCCGACACGGGTTTTGCGCGCGGCGCGGCGTGGGATTCGACAAACCAAAGCTGTTGGTCAATGCCGCGCGAGATTTCTGTTAACAGATCGGCAGTATCGGCATCGCCTGCGGTTGTGCTGGTCGCGCTGGCCTCGCGGATAGCCTGGCTAAAGGCGGCAAGACTGGCAGAGACGGCGAACACATGCTCCGCCACATCGGCCACACCCAGCGGATAGGGCAGCAGATAGGAGCGCTCGGCGGCCACCTGCACCGTGCCGAAGGCCGTCCCCCCAAGCCCGCCGGTGCGCTCGGCGATATGGTCGGCGGCGAGGCCAACGGCGGTCGCAACCGTATCGAAAAGCTCATGGATCGCCATAAAGCCCGGCCCCCGCACATTCCAATGGGCCTGTTTGAGTTGGGCTTGCAGATCAATCGCCGCCGCCAGATGTTTGTTCAGCGCTGTGACCGACTGGAGACGAATCGCTTCAGGAAGCGTATTATGGGTAAACTGCATGGAGGGCTCCAAAAAATAAAGGGGAATGACTAAAAAATTCTAATGTATTTTTTAAGAAGACCGTAGAGACGGAAACTACCCATATTTTTAATTATCGGAATCTCTGATTTTTTTCGGTATCGACGTAAATTTATTGGGCAGTTGATTGAAGAGAGAGGCGGTCTGAACTCCCCGGCGTCTTTGGTTCGGGATACCGACCAATCATTGGCATTCCTCGAAATCCGATGGCATTATACGGCTGTATTCAATGCCTCTTTCAGGAGGCGGTGGAACTGCCGGGAGCAATCATGAGTCTGTATGACGAAATCGGTGGGGCTGCGGCGGTTCATGCCGTCGTAGGGCGCTTTTACATAAAACTGCTGGGAGATCCGCTGCTGGCCCCCTTCTTTGAGGGGGTGAGTATGGAGCGTCAGCGGGCCAAGCAGGTTGCGTTTCTAACGATGGCCTTCGGCGGGCCGTCGGACGATGACGGGCATGACCTGCGCGAGGCCCATAAGCACCTCGTTGCCCGTGGCTTGGCCGACGCGCATTTCGATGCGGTCGCCGGGCACCTTAGGGCGACTCTAATGGAGCTTAACGTCGATCAAGCGCTGATCGCTGAGGTTTTGGGGGTTGTCGCGGGAACGAAAGAGAAAGTTCTCAATCGATGAGGGACGCTCGCCAAACAATTTAAAGTTTTAAAATCATCCGCTTCTTTTTCTTCGGCGCGCAAGGGTGAAGGTTGGGGCGGATATGCCAGAATGACGTGGAACCTCTCTTAAATAACTGCGTTAAGAGAGGTCTTCGAACCAAGACTTTGAATGGGTTCTGTTTATTCGCTTTGCATATTAGCCGGAAAATAGGATAAATTTAGCCTGTTTGGATCGCAAGCTTTGATGGATCGTGCCGTCGTGACCTTTAAACCCCCCCTTCGCGCTCGGGCGCGCCGCGCGCCGCGTCTCTGCGCTTTGGCTATGGCGATCACCGCAATGGCGGGCAGCGCTGCCGCGCAGAGCGAGGTCGGGACGACGCTTCAGCGCCAGGTCGACGATGCGTTTCGTCAGGTGCTCTCGGCACCTGGGGATTTGGAAGTAGGGTTGAACTATGCGCGCCTTCTCGTCCAGGCGGGGAACTTCGAGGGCGGTATTGCGGCGATGGAGCGCCTGTTGCTGTCCCCCAATGCGCCGTCGACAATTAATCTTGAACTCGGGGTTCTTTATTATCGTCTCGAATCCTATGCCGCTGCCGAAAGCTATTTGCGCGCGGCCGTAGCGCAGACGAATTTGACCGACGAGCAGCGCCGACTGGCCGAGCAGTTGCTGGCCGACGCCGTAAGGCGCAATCAGCCGACCCGGCTTTCGGGGTTCGTCATGGCCGGGGTCCGGGGGCAAACCAACCCAACGGCCCGGACGGATGAGGATTTTATTCGCGCCGGTGGCGCGCTGGTTGCCCGACCGAGCACGCAGAAGCGCAAGAGCGATACCGATACCCAGTTGGTTGGTCGGCTTGAGTATGTATACGATCTCGAAACGCAGAATTCTGCCGAGTTGGTGACTACGCTGGTCGGCGTTGCCCAGCATTATTCGTCGGTCTCCAGCTATACGCTAAAACCATTAACCGAGAAGCCGCGTGATCTGCTGTTGGCGGAAGGCACGGCCGGCATTCGGTTTAAGCCCGATCCGGTCGATCTGCCGGGCTTGACGCTGCGCCCCCATGTTATTGCGGGGAATATTCTGCTCGATGGGCATCAATATGCCTATAACCTCGGGGCGGGGCTTGAGTCGAGCTATCGCGTTACGGATCGTTTTGTGATCGATGCGGCCTATGAGGCGCGCAATTACAGTTATGCCACCCGCATCGATGTGGCCGAGGCCAAGCAGCAAGGCGGGCTGGAGCATACGGTGCGGCTGCGCGCGAGCTACGAACTCGCGCCGGGGCAACTTGTTGTGGGCGAGGTGATCGGTCGGGATCATGGCGCGGATCGGGGCTATTTCGCCTACCAGAGCGGGGAACTGCGCGGCACCTATATTCTGAGCTACGCTAACCCGCTTGGCTGGTGGGATGCCCCCGGTTGGACGACGACGGTGAGCGCTGGCGTTTTGCAGCGCAATTACGATACGTCCGATCCGTCGGTTGATCGCAGCCGGACGCGCGAGGATACCGAGTTTCGCGGCACCTTAGCGACGCAGATCCCAATCGATACAGCGTGGTCAATTTTGTTACAGGCGGAATATGTAAAAGCTAACTCAAATTTACCGAATTATCGATATGATAATACGTCGGCGTTAGCATCGATTCTATGGCGCTTCTAAGGGCTGAGCGAGAGGACGAAGGGAGAAGGTTATGACACCAGCAGATGCCAAGGATTGGTGGCTTGCCGCCGCTGCGCTGAGCAGCGCCTTTATTCCGTCGGCGCAGGCCCAGGATAAGCCCGCGACCGTGCCGGAAAAGGCGGGGGTCGTCTCCGGTGTGCAGCCCGGCGTGAAGTCGACGACGAATGAGCGCGTGATCTATGTCGGTAGCGACGCCTATCGCGGCGAAAAATTTGTCACCGATGCCAAGGGTTCGCTGCATATCCTGTTTATGGATCAATCCTCGATGACGCTTGGCCCGAATTCGGAGCTGACGATCGATGAGTTCGTCTATGATCCGAACGCCAAGAAGGGCAAGATCGGCGTATCTTTGGCCTCGGGGCTGCTGCGTGTCGTTGGTGGCCAGATCAGCAAGAGCAACGAGACGACCGTCAAAACCGCCTCGGGCACCATTGGGATTCGCGGCGGTATTTCGACGGTCGAACAGAGTGGTAACAATACGAGCGCTACCTTTTTGTTCGGCCAGCAAATGCGGGTTTCCGACAATAGTGGCAATACGAACACTGTAACCCGGCCGGGATTTGGTTCGAGCCTTGGTTCGGGCGGGCTTGGTCCGACGACGCGGACGGATCCAAACACCCTTCAGTCAAGCTTGAATCGATTTTCTGACAGCAGTGGCGGCACCTCCAATAATGTGGGAGGCCCCGCTGGGGGAGGTTTGATTAGCGCGGGTTCTGCTGGTAGTCGGTTGGGAGCGGGTGGTGGTGGTGGTGGTCTTGCGAGGGATCGTGTGAGTTCGGAGGTCTCGACCACGCTGGAAAATAATCCTCCAAGTTCGTTCCGACCCACGCAGAGTCAGGATGTAGTACAAAATAGCACGCGCCAAGTCACACCGCCCACCCCCGTCTCGTAACCCTTCGCGGCGGATCATTCCGCCGGTTCCGTAAAAAGGCTGGGCGTGTGCATGCGGTTGTTGTTTGTTTCGACCTATCCGCATCTGCCGGACATTATCGGCGGGTTGCAAACCACGACCCACGACCTGTGCTTGGCGCTTCAGGATATTGGCGTGTCGGCGGCGGTTCTGTGCGGTCTCACCGAACGCTTGGCCGATGGCAATCACCTGCTGCCGCAGCGCGATGAGACGCTGGGCTATACCGTGATCCGCGTACCGGACCCCAATCGGGCGCTGGCGATGGTGGCGGCCAGTTGGGAGCCGACGGCGATTATCGTTCAAAGTGGCACGGCGCTGCTGCCGACCGTGATTGCGGCGCTGGAAACCGGGCGGGCGACTGCCGTTTATCTGCATAACGTCGAAGTGCATCAACTTGCCGGGACGCTCTACCCCGATCCGGCGCTGCTGTATTTTTCAAACTCGCAGTTTACCGCCGATCGGTGGCGGGCGCTATGCGGCATCGATAGTGTCGTGGTGCCGCCGATTGTGGCCCCGGAGCGCTACCTTGTGGCGGACACCGGCGATAAAATCCTGTTCGTGAACCCCACGCCGATCAAAGGCCTGGAAATTATGTTCGGCCTTGCCGCCGCCTGCCCCGATCTGCCGTTTCTCGTCGCCGAAAGCTGGCATTTGGAGCCGCGCTGGCGTGCCCTCTGCAAGCGGCGCGCCGAGGCCCTGGGGAATATCACCTGGGTCACGCCGACGCGCGATATGCGCACGCTCTATAGCCAAGCCCGCGTTCTGCTGATGCCGAGTGTGTGGGAAGAAGCCTTCGGGCGGACGGTTATCGAAGCGCAGTTAAATGGCATTCCAGTGCTGGCGAGTGATCGCGGCGCACTGCCGGAAACCGTGGGCGATGGGGGACTCCTGGTCGATGCCCATGCTCCCCTTGCGGTTTGGGAGGCAGCCTTGCGCTATCTCTATGGCACCGATCACGCGGATCGGTCGGCCGCCGCACGGCAGAAAGCCTTTGCTGCCACGGCGGCGACCCCGTTGATTGCGGGCGATCTTCTTTCCCGTCTGGCTGTCCATGCGGACCGCTAGTCCCTTGCGGCTGCTGTTGGCCTCGGCGGGTAGCCCCCGCGCCGACACTGACCGGAGGCTGCAAACTCTCGGCGCGGCGCTGGCGGCGGGCAATATTGCCCCCATCGTTTTGCACGGTTGGACCGGCGCGGGGCGTTTGCACGTGGACCGCAGCGACGCCCAAGGATATCCCGTCTATCGCAGTGACGCGCCCGCTGCCGATATCGGGCTTTTGGCAGTGCTGGAGCGTCCGTCGGCGGCGGTGCTGTTCGGGAGCGATGCGCTGGCCTTGGCGGGCCCCTTGGTTGCGGGGGGCGTGCCCGTCGTCTTGGTTCTTGAGGGCGATGGGCCGGTCTATCTGGGGAATTTGGAGGCGCACCCCTTGGTGAGCCTCGCGGCGACAACGCTGCAGGAGGCTGCGCGCCTAACACTCCTCCAAGGCGCGCCGGTAACGGTTTTACCCTTGCCGCACTCAGCGAAGCCCGCTTTTGAGGGGGGGGGCGCGGCGATTTTGGTCTTGGGGGATCACCGGGCCGATGGGGTGGCTGTGGCGCTCGCCCTGGCCGAAGCGCGCCCAGCCTATCGCTTTCTGTTTCCGGCAAATGTTGCGCAGATACCGGGAATGCACCTCCGGTTGTCGCGCCTTGCGAATGTTCAGATGCATGCGGTCGGCATGCCGCTGCCGCCGCTGCAATTGGCGCTGCTACCCCACTGCGCCGGGGTGCCGCCCTGGGACACTCTCGCCGAGATCCTGGCGGCGGGCGTTCCGATCTTAGGGGGCGATTCGCCCCTGCTGGCGGCAGGCATTGGCGCTGCGGGCCTATCCCTATCGCTCACGGCCCCCGCCGAAACCTGGTTCGCGGCGCTTGATGGGTTGATAATGCCGAGCGACCTGCGCCAACGGGCCGAAGCGGCGTGCCCCGCGCAAGCCGCCCTTCTGCGCCCGTCGGCAGCCCAGGTGGCCAGCCTGTGGCGCGACGCGCTGCAAACCCATATCGTACGCAGTCACGGCTTCCCGAAGGGGCGGGTTTGAGGCGCGATGCGGACTGAGACCGCGTTAACCGATCTTATCGCCCAAGCGTGGGCGGCTTATGATCGGGGTGATCGGCGCACGGCGCGCGGTCTGGCTGAGCAAGCGCGGGCCTATGCGCCGCGCGCGCCGGGGCCGATTGCCGCCCTCGCTTGGTTTCGGTTGGACGCGAACCAGCCCGACGCGGCGGTGGCGCTGCTCAAACCGGCGCTAAAAGCCCATCCCGACGCCTGGGCGCTCTGGTGGTATCTCGGGCTCGCGCATCAGCGCCTAGGCGATCTTGCCGCGTCGGTGGAAGCGTTGCGCCGGGCGTGCTGCGGCGATCCTGAATTGCACGAGGCGGCCTTTACCCTCGCCTGGATTCTGCACGACCTTGGGCATCTGGCCGAAGCCTTCGCCTGGAGCCGCTATGCCGTCGGCGCGCAGCGGTCGCCTGACCGTCTCCAGCAACTGGCGTGGTTGGCCCTCTGCACGGGGGACGCCGGGATGGCGGCGGAGCTGTATCGCGAGCTTCTCGGCCTGTTGCCCAAGGATGCGCCGGACAGGCCCCTTTTGCGCCGTCACTTCGCAAGCGCCCTTGAACGGGCGGGCGATCCCCAGCAAGCGCTCGCGGTTCTCGCCGAAGAAGCGGCGGCACGACCGGATGATCCGGCGCTGCTCGCAGCGCAAGCCTGGCTGCTGCTGCGCCGCGACGATCCGGCGCGCGCCCGCGCCTTGGCCGAGCGTCTCAGCCGTTTAGCCCCAACGCTGGCCGACGGCTGGCATATTCTTGGCCTGATCGATCAAGCGGCAGGCGACGCCAGCGCGGCGGCGGCTTTCTATGCAAAAGCGCTGACGTGCGATCCCGGTCTGACCGATGTGCGCTTACGGCGCGCGTCTCTCTTAGCGGCGGCGGGGGAAGCGGCGAGCGCCGAAGCGCTGCTGCGGGAGGCTTTGGCTCAGAATCCGACCCTGAACACCGCCGAGGATTTGCTGATTCAGCTTCTTCTCGAACAGCGCAAGACGGCGGAGGCCCGCGCGCGGATTCATTGCCGCTTGCGCCAGAACGCGCCGTCCCCAGACCTCTGGCGGCTGTTGGCGATTACGCTGGACCAGCGCGACCGTCCCACAAGCGCACTCTACGCCTGTCGGCGCGCGTGCCGCCGCGACCCGGCGAATGTGGAAGCGCATCGCCTGCTGGGGTGGCTTGCCCATCGCACCGGGCACATCGCCGAGGCGGCAACGGTTGCGCGCCGGGTTGTGGCGCTCACGGGCGGGGATGGTCCGGCGGCGGTACAAGCGGCGTTTCTGCTGGAATCGGCGGCCGAAATTGGTGCGGCCACGCTGGCGGAAGCCGCCGCACTGGCCGAACACGCCGTTTTTCGAGATCCGAAAGAACCGGAAGCGTGGCGTGCCCTCGGGCATATTCGGTTGGTCCAGCAGCGCTGGGACGATGCCGAGGCGGCCTTGCGGACGGCCCTCAATCTCGCTCCCGACCGGCCCGACGCTAGGCGGCAGTTGGCCGGTCTTTACAGTGGCCGGGGCCGTTTGGCGGCGGCGGAAGACCTGCTCGCCGATCTGCTCAAGCGCTTTCCGGACGATAAATTCGCCCGGCTGCTGCTCGCCGAAACCTTCCAGAAAGCCTGCCGGTATAGTGACGGGTTAGCGGCCCTCGCCCCGCTCCGCGCCTCCAATTGGCCCGAGGGCGTTTTGCGCACGGCGTCCTTGCTCGCCGAACGGCGCGGCGCGGGGGATTGGGCCGATGCGGTGGCCCTCTGCCGACCCATGCTGTTCGCAGGGCCTGCCATTGAGGCGGCAGGGGCGATTCTGGCGCGCCTCGCAAGCCTTGGGTGCGCCGAGGCCGAGGCCACACTCGATCTCGTCCCGCTGCAGCTGCGCGGGAAGATATATCAGCACGCCATCCGCATCGCCGTTTATCGTTATGGCCATGATGCCTTTTGTCGTTTGATCCAATTGGCACAGGCACGGTTTCCCGAGGATTCTTGGGTCGCGACAGCCGCCTTTTTCGCAACGGGGCTCGATGAGGATCTTGCGCCCGCCGACCGGGCGAAAGCCGCGCGGCACTGGTATCGGCGTTTGCAAAGCCAAACCGGCCTTTCGAGCCCGCGCGTCGCGCCAGTCTGTGATGATGATAAAATCCGCATCGCCTACCTCGCAAGCTATCTGCACGCATCCCTGCTGCGTCGGGTTCTGGCGGCCCATGATCCGGCGCGGGTGCGGCTTTATCTGTATACGGATGTACCCCTCGTTGCGGCGGAGTGGGGCGTAATCGTCACCCCTTTGACGGGGACTGATTTGGCGAAGTCTTTTGCCGCCAATCGGATTGATGTGGCCATTGATACGGTCTCCCCCCACGCTTTCGAGGGGCAGGAGCGCGTCGTTACCGCCCTCGCCCATCGCCTCGCCCCGGTGCAAATCGCGTGGCTGGGTACCTGGGGAACCGGCGGCGGGCTCTATGATGCGCTGCTGACCGATGCGGAGGCTGTGCCGGTTGGCGCGGAAGCCCTGTATAATGAGGAGATTCTACGCATTCCGGGTGGGCAATGGGCGTGGGAGCCGCCCTCGGAAGCCCTATCCCCCGAACCGGGACCGCTTCCCTCCCGCGAATCAGGCACGATAACCTTCGCCGCAACCGTGCGCGGTTTGCGCCTGTCGCCCCGCACCTTTGCTGCCTGGGCGCAGATTTTGGCGGGGGTGCCGGGGGCGCGCTTAGCCCTGGTCGGGTATCAGGCCGAAGATGGCCCGCAACAGCGGCGGTTTGCCGAAGTTCTTACGAAATTTGCGATTGATCCCGCGCGCGTGACCTATCATCCGCCCTGCTCCTACGCGGCGTTACTGGCTTTCTACCAAACGGTCGATATTGCGCTGGATGCGGCCCCAGCCAATGGGGGGCTGTGTTTGCTCGATCCGCTGTGGATGGGGGTGCCCTTCGTGAGCGCTGCCGGGCCGTGGGCGTCGGACCGGCAAGGCCTATCCATTCTCACGAGTGTCGGATTGGCCGATCTGTGCGGGAAAGACGATGCGGATTTTATCGCTATAGCGATCCGCCTCGCCCAGGACGGCGACCGGCGCGCCGATTTGCGCCTTACGCTGCGCGCCCGCGTGAAAGCGGCCCCCTTAACCGACGGCACGCGAATCGCCCGGTTTATCGAAACGGCGGCGGCGCGCTTACACTCTGAGGCGCAGACGATCATCAGTGCGCCCACGCCCCAGGCGCGTAGCGCGGCGTTGGCGGCACGGGCGTTTAAAACCTGGCGGTCCCAAGGGGGGCGCTTGGCGTTTCCCGCCCATCGCGCGCCCGCCGTGTCGGTGATCTTGCCGTCCGATGCGCCGCTGGGGTTGCTGTGGGAAAGTTTGCGCGCGCTCGCCGATCAAACCGGCTGCGCGGTCGATGTTTGCCTGGATAACCCGCCGAAAGCGCTGAGTGCCTGCGTTACGGGGCTGCGCCCAACCAAGCGTCTGCGCGCGCCCTACCGGATGGACCTTGCCGCCGGGGTGATCCTTCAGGCCGATGCGCTCGCAGTTGCCGTGGCGGCCCTGGACGCCGCGCCGAATCTCGATGGGGTCACGGGCCGACTGATTGCCGCCGATGGGCTATTGCTCGAAGCTGGGCGCTTGCCTGCGCGGGGCACGGGCACCGTTGCCTACGGGCGCGGCAGCGCCGCCGACGCGCCGGAGTTCCGCTTTCGCCGCCTCACGCCGGGTGCGCATCCCGGTTTTCGGGTGACGCGGGGCGATGCCGCCGCGCGCATTTTGTACCTGCCGGAGATGGTCGCCCAGCAGCGCGCCGAGGCGAGTCCTCAGGCCGCGACCGCCGTGTCCGTGCCCAACGCGCCGCCGCTGGTGGCACGCTGGGCCGACCGGACGGGGCCGCGTCTGCTGATTCTCGACAATACGATCCCGTTTTTGACGACGGGGGCCGGGTTGCCGCGCGCCCGCGCGATCCTGCACGCGCTTGCGGCGTTTCCGGCAACGCTGTTCCCGCTGTGGTGGCATGAAGGCGATTGGCGCGAGGTCTACCGCGCCCTTCCGCCGACCCTGGAAGTGATGCTGGGGCTTGGGGCGGAAAAGCTCGAAGCGTTCCTGACGTTCCGGCGCGGTGTGTATCAGGCGATTCTGGTCAGCCGCCCGCCCAATCTTGCCTATCTTACGGCGCTGCGAGCACGGCGGCCGGACCTGTTTGACGGGGTAACCCTGATTTATGATGCCGAAGCGGTGTTTGCCCAGCGCGAGATTGGCGAAGCGGCGCTGGCGGGGCGCCCTCTCTCCCCCGCCGAAGCCGATGCGCGGATTGCGCAAGAATTAGCGCTGGCTGAGGGTATTGATCGGATTTTGGTCGTCTCGCACGGGGACCGCGCGCTCTATACCGATGCCGGTTTTACCAATGTGCGCCTGCTCGGCCACGCGATTGCCACGCGCCGGGCCGCGCCGGGGCCGCAGCAGCGGCAAGGCTTGCTTTTCGTCGGCGCGCTCGATCCGAAAACGCCGAACGAAGATAGTCTGCTGTGGTTTGTCGAGGCGATTCTGCCGCACCTGCCGGGGGTGATTCTGTCGATTGTCGGCCAGTGCCGCTCGGCGCGGGTTGCGGCTTTGGCGGGCGAGCGCGTGCGTCTGTTGGGGCCCCAGCAGGATCTGACGCCGTTTTACGATACCGCGCGGGTGTTCATCGCGCCGACGCGCTTTGCGGGCGGGGTGCCGGTGAAGGTGATCGAGGCGGCGGCCCACGGCATTCCCGTCGTGGCAACCCCGCTGCTGGTGGAGCAACTCGGCTGGACGGCGGGGACGGAGATTCTCGAGGGGGAAACGCCAGCGGCGTTTGCTGATGCCGTTCAGCGCCTTCTGGGGGACGATGCCCTCTGGACGCGGGTTCAGGCCGCCGCTTGGCAGCGCGTTGAGAGCGCCTGTGATCCGGCGGTCTTTGCCGATGGCGTACGCCGCGCGGTCTGCGATCCGCTAGCCCCGCTTGCGCGCGAGGATGACGGCGAAATCGTCGCGCAGCAGCCCATCGGCTAAATATTGCTCTTCCAAGGCGATGATGCGCCCGAGCAAATCGTCGGGATCGTCGTGGAAATTCTGCGCGATTTGCCCTAGCACGGGATGCAGAAGCGTGCCGCCATACCCCCGAAACGCCTCAATCGAAAACCAACCGGGCAAAAGGGCGACGATTTCATCCGACCGAACCGCCTCGCTGGGATCGACCGCGATTACTTCAGCCGGGGTGGGGCCCTTGTAGCCGCGCTTCACAATGCCCGATACGGTGCGGGCCAGCCGCTCCGGCAGAACCGCAAGAACGCCGCTGATGAGGGCCACTTGGGTTTCGGTCCATTGGAAGCGCGCGGGGCCAATATACTCATCGAGATAAAACCAGCCGCCGGGCTTCAGCAGGCTCGAAATCCCCGCGTAGAGCCCTTCGAGATTGTCGCAGTGATGCACACCGGAAATGCCGAAAATCGCATCGAAACTGCTGGGCTCGAAGCCTTCGTGCCCCACGGGGAAAGCGTTCATATCGGCCTGCCGGTGATGGACGCCGGTCAGCCCCTCGGCGCGGGCGGCCTCGGCCACGCGGGCGAGGGCGCGGGGGGAGAGATCGACCCCCACGGCTTCCCGCACCCAACCATTGCGCACAAGCCCGAGTTCCACCCCGGCCGAACCGCAGCCCACCACCATGACGCGCTTGAGCGGCAGGGGCTGGTCTTGGGCGAGGCGATGGAAGAACCAGGCGAGCGGCGTGCAGGCGGGGTCGCCCGTCACGCGCCGGTTAACGGTCTGGACAATCTGCGGTAGATGGGTCCATTGGTCGCCCTCCGCCACCCAGGTCGCGGGATCGCCCCAAACGGCATCGACCGCTGAAATGAAGGCGGGGGCAGTCTCAGCAAGCGGGGGGGTGAGTATGGTCATGGCGCAAGTTTAGCAGCGCGGGGCCGCCGTGTCAGTTGCACCGTGTCAATTGTACCGTGTCAGTCGGCGCGCGGGGCCTGTCGCAGCATTGACACGGGAACGCCGCCCGTGGTTATTTCCAGCCAAGGGGTTCCGCGAGGCCCCGTGAGGCGGCAGGCCGAAGTTCGCGTCCAAACTTTTCTGTGAAGGTGGACGTTATGCCGTCAAATACTGAAATCACCCCAGCCCAACTCTCCCGCTTGGTCGGTTTGCCGACCTGCCCCGTGCTGCTCGACGTGCGCATCCCTGCGGATTTCGACGCCGATCCGCGCCAGATTCCAGCGGCCCTGCGGCGTGATCCGTTTACCGTTGCCGCTTGGGGGGCCGAGTTTATCGGCCAATCGGTGATTGTGAGCTGCCAGCGCGGCTTGAAGCTTTCCCAGGGCGTCGCGGCGTGGCTTCGGCACTTGGGCATTCCGGCGGAAACCCTGGAAGGCGGGTTCGAGGCGTGGCGCGACGGCGGGCATTTGCTGGTCAACATCCAAACCGTGCCGCCCGCCGATAGCCAAGGGCGAACCCTGTGGGTCACGCGCGCGCGCCCGAAGATCGACCGCATCGCCTGCCCCTGGCTAATCCGCCGCTTTATCGACCGCGACGCCGTATTTCTCTTCGTCGATGCGAGCGAAGTAACGGCGGTGGCCGACCGGTTCGGCGCGACGCCCTTTGATATCGAAGGGACCTTTTGGAGCCATCGCGGCGACCGCTGCACCTTCGACACCATGCTGGAAGAGTTCGGCCTTGCCGCCCCAGCGCTGGAGCGGTTGGCGACGATTGTGCGCGGGGCCGATACGGCGGCGCTCGATCTTGCACCCCAGGCGGCGGGGTTGCTTGCGGCCTCCTTGGGGTTTTCGCGCATGTACCGCGACGATCTCGAACAAGTGGCGGCGAGCCTGCCGCTCTATGATGCTTTCTACCGCTGGTGCCGCGACGCGGTAGGCGAAACCCATACCTGGCCCGCCGATGCGCGCGGGCGCGTTGGCCTAGGATCGGACCGATGACAAACCCTGCCCCCGTAACCTTCCGCGAAGCCTTTTGGGTCTGGGTGCGCATCGCCTCCCTCAGCTTCGGCGGCCCTGCGGCGCAAATCGCGGTGATGCACCGGATTCTGGTGGAGGAGAAACGCTGGATCGGCGAGACCCGGTTTCTGCACGCGCTCAACTATTGCATGCTGCTGCCAGGGCCGGAGGCGCAGCAACTCGCCACCTATATCGGCTGGTTGATGCACCGCACGGCGGGCGGTTTGATGGCGGGGCTGCTGTTCATCTTCCCCGGCATGGTCGCGATTATGGCGCTGAGTTGGCTCTATGTGCTGGCCGGGCATGTAAGCGCGGTCGAAGGGCTGTTTTTCGGCTTAAAAGCGGCGGTGTTGGCGGTGGTGCTGCAAGCCCTGCTGCGGGTGGGCAAACGCGCCCTGCGCAATCGGACGCTTTGGGCGCTGGCGGGTGCGTCCTTCATCGCCATCCACGGGTTCGATTTACCGTTTCCGCTGATTATCGTTGCGGCGGGGATCATCGGCTTTCTCGGGGGGAAGCTCGGCTGGGCGGCCTTTGACGTGCACCAAGCCCACGGCAGTACCGGGCGCGGCTTAACCGACGCCGACAGCCGCTTGGGCGACGGCGTGCCCGATCACGCGCGCCCCTCCCTCGGCTGGTCGTTCCGCATCGCCGCGATTTTCGGCGCGCTCTGGTTGGGGCCGGTGCTGGCGCTCGTCCTGCTGCTCGGGCCAGAGAATGTGTTCAGCACGATTGCCGTGTTCTTCTCGAAAATGGCCGTCGTCACCTTCGGCGGGGCCTATGCCGTGCTGGCCTATGTGGCGCAGGAGGCCGTCGTCACCTACGGCTGGCTCCAACCCGGCGAAATGCTCGACGGCCTCGGCATGGCCGAAACCACGCCGGGGCCGTTGATTATGGTCACGCAGTTCGTCGGCTTTCTCGGCGCGTGGCGCGATGCGGGCGGAATGCCCCCGCTGCTCGCCGCAACCTTGGGCGGGCTGCTGACCACCTGGGTGACGTTCGTGCCCTGCTTCCTGTGGATCTTCCTCGGCGCGCCTTACGTGGAAGCCCTGCGCGGCCATAAACCCCTGTCCGCCGCCCTCACCGCGATCACCGCCGCCGTCGTCGGCGTGATCCTCAACCTCGCCGTCTGGTTCGCCCTGCACGTCCTGTTCTGGAGCGTCCGCCCCTGGTCCGGCTACGGGCTGCATCTCGATCTGCCCGATCTCGGCAGCCTCGATATCGGCGCGCTGGCTTTGACCCTGGCGGCGATTCTGCTGCTGTTCCGCTTCAAACGCGGCACCGGCGAAGTGCTGGCCGGATGCGCGGCGGTGGGGGTTGCGGTGAAGCTGCTGGCGGGCGCGTAGGCGGGGCGTTGCCCCCGATGCGCCTTGCGCGTCAAACGCGCGGAACCCCACTCAAGGGGCTTCGGCCCCTTGAGAATCCGCGACGCTGGAAGGACTAGCCTTGAAGGGGAATTGCCCTGCCGTTACGAATAGTAAAAGATTGTGCGAAAACTCAAACCCAAAGACAAATTCAGAAGCGATAATATGATTTTAGTTTTATCACTCATCAGATTTGGGAAAATAAAAAAATACAGTCCAGGGCAAAACACATAGAAATAATACATCGAAAAATCAGTTAGATAAAAAACCGTAAATTCACTCATGGCGTTAATTTTATTTTGATCAACACGCATAACGCCGGTCGAAATTCCCATATAATATTCAATCATCAAAAGATACTGAATTATAAAAATTGATATAATAATTTTTGTGTTTAGATGATTTTTTTTAATTAAATAAATAATCGATATAGGTAAAGATATAATAATAAATACCGGAATGGTAATTAATGCTGAAATCCATGTAGATTCAGAAAAACCACTTATAATTTCATAATTTGTCATAATCTCAGCATTTCATATTGTCTAGAGTTGCGTGACGCTAGAGGCCTCATTCTAGCACCTCCAACCAATAAAAAATATAAACGGCATTCTGCCGTCCCCAAGCTCTGAAGTTCAGGAGCAAAGCCCGTTGACACAGCCTCAAGGACTAATCCCCCGCTCCAAATACGTCCGCAGCACCACAAAGCTCTCCGTCCGTCGCACGGCGCCGGTTTCGAACAGGCGGCGCAGGAGTTCTTCGAGGCCAGCGGCATCGTGGGTGCGGACTTTGAGGATGGCCGACGAGCTTCCGGCGACGCCGTGCATTTCCTCCACGGCGGGATCGGCTTCCGCCACCTCCTTCAGAATATCTTTGGCATAGCCTTCGGTTTCCACATGAACGAAGGCGCAGAAATTGCGGTCGAGCGCCTGCGGGTCAAGCTCGACGGTTGTGCGTTTGATAACGCCCCTGGCCTTTAGTTTTTTCACCCGATCGTGCAGCGCGGGCGGCGATAGGTGCAGGTGGGTGGCCATGTCGGCGTAGGTGCGGGTCGCATCCTCCCGCAGCAGGCCGAGGATTTTTCGGTCGAAACTGTCCATCATGGGCTCCCCTGAACGGATCGGCTGAACGCCATTCGTATTTTGAATATGGTTCAGTATATCGCTTTTATCCCTGAATAATCTACGCCATGCTCGCCCTATTCCGCCTGGAGGAGAGTAGTATGAGCCACGCCCTTGCGTCCGGCCTGAGTGCCGTATTTCCGTTTTTTGGGTCGGCGAAGACCCGCGCCGGGCGCCCCGCGCCGTCGCTGAACCGGTCGGTCGCGGTGCTGATCGCCTGCGTGGCGCTGGTGGGGCTGCAAGCGCTGCTGGCCGCGCCGCTGGTGCCGGACATCGCCCAGGGGCTCGGCGCGAGCATTGCCGATATCGGCCAAGCGCTGGGGGCGTATGGGGCGATGGCGGCCCTCTCCGCCCTGTTCCTCGGGCCGCTGGCCGATCGGCTGAAGCGCGGGCAAGCGCTGGTCGCGGGCATGATTGGCCTTGTCGGCGGGCTCGCGCTCTGTGCGACCAGCGTTGATTGGATCGTGTTTGCGGGCGGGCAGGCGCTGATGGGGGCCGCTGCGGGCGTCGTGCTGCCCACCGCCTACGCCTCGGCGGGCGATTTGGCCCCGGTGGAGCGGCGGTCGGCAATCCTGGGGCGGGTGCTGCTCGGCTGGTCGGTGGCGTTGATCCTGGGTGTGCCGCTCGCGGGGTTGCTGGGGCAGGTGATCGGCTGGCGCGGTGTTTTCGCTGGGCTCGCGGTGCCGGTGCTGCTGGCGATGCCGGTGGCTTTCGCGCTGCCCGATCCGCGCACGGAGCGGGGCGGGACGACGAGCCTCGTCAGCCGCTTGGGCTCGGCGGTGCGGGTGGCCGGGGTCGCGCCGATGCTCTGCGTCGGGTTTCTCAATATGACGGCCTTTTACGGCACCTACGCCTATCTCGGCACGGCGGTGCGCGCGGCGCTGCATGGCGGCTCGGCCTTGGGCGCGGTGCCAGTATTGGCCTATGGCGTCGGCTTCACGATCACGGCGCTGGTGAGTGGCATGATCGACCGGATCGGCGCGCGCCGCGTGCTGCCTTTGGCCTGCTGCGCCTTGATCGGCATTTTCCTGACCCTGCCGATGGTGGTGGGCGTGCTGCCTGCGCTGATCCTGGTGATGATGACCTTCGGCTTCACTCAGCATCTGGTGCTGAATTCTTTCATTGGTCTGCTGTCGATCCGCGGCGGCACTCAGCGCGGCGTGGTGTTGGCGCTGAATACGGCGGGCACGTACGTCGGCCTGATGATTGGCACCGCCAGCATGGGCCGGGTGCTCGATACCTGGGGCTATGCGCCGGTGACGGCGGTGAGCGCCGGGTTGATGCTGGTCGCGGGCGGGATCGCCCTGTGGGATCAGAGGCGGGCCTAATCTGCGGGTAAAAAAAAGCCCCGTTCCACGCAGGAACGGGGTTTTAAGGGAAGGGTTCGAGCGGGTCCGAGGACATTGCTCGCCGCCGAAGATATTGAGAGTGGTTCTTAATTGCAAGGTGTATTTGCGAGTCGCTCGCAATTAAGGTTTAACGCCCCGACGTTTAGCGGTCGTAACGATCCTCGTTCCAGGGGTCGCCCTCGTTATGGTAGCCGCGATTCTCCCAGTAGCCGGGTTTATCGTCGGCGCGGAACTCGATCCGGGTGAGCCATTTGGCGGACTTCCAAAAATAATATTTCGGCACCACCAGCCGTACTGGCCCGCCATGTTCGTGGCTGAGCGGTTCGCCCTCCCAAGAATGGGCCAGCACCACATCTTTTGCGCCGAAATGATCGAGGCGCAGATTGGTCGTATAGCCATCGGCGCTATAGAGCATGACGTGACGGGCCTGCGGCAGCGGCTTTACAAGTTCCAGCAGATGCCGGGCCGAAACCCCGTCCCAGCGGTTATCAAAGCGCGACCAAGCGGTCACACAATGGATATCCGACAGGAATTTCTGCTGGGGCTGGGCTTGGAACAGCGCCCAGGACCACACTTGCGGCGCGCTCACGAGCCCATCGATCTGAAGCTGCCAGGCCTCCGGGGCTAAGCGCGGCCGAATGCCAAGATCGAGCACCGGCCAGTTTTTCACCTCGTGCTGCCCCGGCGGCAGGCGCTGGCGCAACGGGTCGCCGCGCTGGCCGGTTAAGAGACGGCCTTCTTTCGCCCACTCTTGTTTGCGGTCGATCAGCTTGGTGCGGATCGTGCCCCACAGGGTGTCGTCCTTACTCATGGAAGCTCCTTCCGCTGGACCGATCCAAGCGCGGTCCTCGCCTAATATGGGGCTGCCAAGGCGTTTCGGCGAGGGGGAAGAATACGCCCTAGCCCCCTTGCTTGACGCCGCTGATTATGGTTCGTCTCAGCCCATGGATTTGTTGCTGCTCCTCAAAGGAATTTTGATCGGCCTCATGGTCTCGGCCCCGGTGGGTCCTGTTGCGGTTCTGTGCCTGCGCCGAACGCTGCAAACGGGGGCGGCCTGCGGCTATGCCAGCGCGGCGGGCGCGGTGACGGCCGATATGATCTTTGGGGTTATCGCTTGTTTCGGCGTGGCGGCGGTGGCAGCAGTGCTGACCGAATATTCAACCCCGCTGCGGCTTATCGGCGGGCTGTTGCTGCTCGGCATGGGGATCAGCAGTTGGCGCAGCCGGTCGGGCGATGGGGCGGAGATGGGGCAAGCCGCCTTGCTGAAATCCTTCGGTTCGTCCTTTGCGCTAACGATCACCAATCCGATGACGATTTTCGCCTTCACGGGGCTGCTCGCCGCCTCCGATATCGTCAGCCACGCTATGAGCCTGGAGGCAACGCTGACGGTGATTCTGGGGATCTTGCTCGGCGTTTCGCTTTGGTGGGGCGGGTTGGTTGGCATTGGCATTGTGCTGCGGCGCTGGCTGGGGCAGCGCGATTTTCGCTGGCTGCATCATTTGTCGGGGGCGTTGCTGCTGCTGTTTGGTGTGGCAACGCTGCTCTCGGTGCTTGTCGTTTAGCCTGACTGCCAGGTTGAGCCGACATACTGGCCAATAATCGCCTCGAAGCGCTTTTCCGCCACCATGGCCCGCGCGGCTTCGGCAATCTGGGCTACTATCGGTAAATCAGCCCGGGCTTTCGGCACCTGGATGCAGGCTTCGGTGGTGCTGAGGGCAAGCCGGTCGCCCAAAATCGTATCGACGCCTTCCAGCTTTGCGTGATGCAGCAGCATCACCGTCGAACCGGCCACCCCATCCAAGCGCCCGGCCAAAAGTTTTCGCAGCATCTGGGGAAAATCGGATTCAATCGATTTCAGAATAGCGGGGTCATGATCGAAACCATCGCCATAGGCGACCCCCCGGATTGTGCCAATCCCTTGGGAAAGCTGCCTTAAATCGGCTAAAGCGCGCACGGTGAAACCGCGCCGGGCGATAGCGACAATTGGCACCTTGAAGAGACACAGGGGATAAAAACTATAGTCTCCGGCATCGGGGGAGCGGAACGAAATTGCAATCGCCAAGCGATTATCGCGCAAGCCCTGGAGAACGCGGGCGAAGGGTTCAGGTAAAACCTGCATCGGCTGACCCGTGCGGTGGGCAAGCTCTTGAATAATATCGGAACTAATGCTCGGGGCATCGGGTGTTGCTGGGTTCGGCCCCCAAGGCGCAATATTCGTAACACCCCAGATAAGCGGTTCAGAGGGGTGCGCGTCTAACGAAAAGAATGAGAACATAAAAATTATTGAGTATCGAATAAAAATATTCATCATCCGCTTTCTCCTCAGGTGGGCGGATTTTATCTTTCAATCTAAAAATAACCTTTAATCAAAATAATTCAATCAGTGATTATGTCATTTTCCATCGGAAAGCTGTTATTTTCTTTATAATAATTCAAAATTTGTTTCGAAACGCTATACGCATGCCCGGCCCGCAGCAGGGTTGCCATGTCCTTTTCAGCTTGGCGCGGGTCGTTGCTGGCTTTGGCGCGATAGGGGCCGAGCCGGCGGCGACGGGCGAAGGCGTGGGCGGCGGTCAGTGCAAGATCTTCTTCCGCTTCCGAAGCCGTGACGGCGAGCACGGCGGCGACGCGGGCAGGCGCAATGCCTTTGGCACGCAAGGTTTCGGCAATCACGCGCGGGCTTTTGCCTTGGCGGAGTAAGGCGGCCACCCGGCCTTCGGTAAAGCGTTGATCGTCGAGATAGCCTAAGGCCGAGGCGCGCTGAAGCACCGCTTCGCGCCGGGCTTCGGCTTCGGCGGGGGAAATAAGCTCGGCGGCGATAGCGGGGCGCAGGCGGCGGTCCAGCACCCGGCGCAGCATTTCCACCGAGGCGGAGAAGCGTTGCAGATAGCGCAGGCTGACGGCCCAAAGCCGTTCGGCGCTGACATTGATAGGCCGGGGGATCGGGCGCTCCCGCCTTGGTGGACGCTGGCGGGAACGGGGAGTAGGATCGCCGCCGGTTTCAGTTTCCGAGTCGTCCCGCATGTCTGATCGTCTATCCTCCCGGCCGCCCGCCTTGCCGCCAATGCCGCTTCCGCCGATGGGGGTGAATTGGCTCGGCCTATGGACCCTATACCTTAAAGAAGTGCGGCGCTTTCTGAATGTCTATACCCAAACGCTAATGGCGCCCGTGGTTACGACCTTTCTGTTTTTGGCCGTGTTCACCTTGGCGCTGGGCCGGGGGGCTGAAATTGTCGATGGCGTGCCCTATAGCCAGTTCTTAGCACCAGGCCTCGTGATGATGGCAATGACGCAGAACGCCTTTGCGAACACCTCCTCCTCCTTGGTCATTTCCAAAATGCAGGGCAATATCGTCGATCTGCTCATGCCGCCGCTGTCGGCGGGGGAAGTGACGCTGGCCTTGACGGCGGCGGGCGTGACGCGGGGCCTGCTGGTCGGTACGGTCACAGCGGTGGCGATGATTCCCTTTGTGCGGATTGTGCCGCAGCATATCGGCTTCATCCTGTTTCACGCGGTCGCCGCCTGCTCGATGCTATCGCTCCTGGGGCTGGTGGGCGGGCTTTGGTCGGAAAAATTCGACCATATGCACGCGATTACCAATTTCATTATCAGCCCGTTGGCGTTCCTCTCTGGCACCTTCTACACGACCACACGGCTGCCAGAGGCGTGGCAGACCGTGGCGCACCTTAACCCGTTCTTTTATATGCTGGATGGGTTCCGCTACGGTTTTATCGGCCATGCCGACGGAAATCTTGCCGTGGGGATGACCGTGATGGTCGCGATGAGCGTGGCCCTATCTTTTGCGGCCTACACGTTGATTCGCACGGGATATCGCTTAAAAAGTTAAGAAATACCGCATAATTGCTGGGCAGCCCTGCGGAGTGCGCGGGGATTGGCTTTGCGCCCGCGATTGACAGGATGAACCCCCCTCCCGATACTTCCCCTTTTTTCGCACCGGGCCGGAATGGCCGGTCTCGGGCGATTGAGGTGTGGAGGATTCCGCCGTGATTCCGAGCCTGCTCCCCGTGTTCAGCAGGATCAACCTTTCGTTCGAGAAGGGCGAAGGGGCCTATCTGTTCGGCTCGGACGGGCGACGATACCTTGATTTTGCCAGCGGCATCGCGGTGACGGCTTTGGGCCACGCGCACCCGCATCTGGTGGCCGCCCTGAAGGCGGCGGCCGAGAAACCCTGGCACCTCTCGAACCTCTATGAGATTCCGGAACAAACCCGTCTCGCCGACCGGCTGGTGGCGAATAGTTTTGCCGATACGGTTTTCTTCTGCAATTCGGGCGCGGAAGCGCTGGAGTGCGGGATTAAGATGATCCGCAAGTATCACGCCGCCCACGGCCATCCGGAAAAATACCGGATGATTAGCATTCAGGGCGCGTTCCACGGGCGCACGCTCGCCACGATTGCGGCAGGCGGTCAGGAAAAATACCTCGCGGGCTTCGGCCCGAAGGTCGATGGCTTCGATCAGGTGGCGTTCGGCAATCTCAACGAGCTGCGCGCCGCGATTACACCGCAGACTGCGGGCATCATGATCGAGCCGGTTCAGGGCGAAGGCGGGGCGCGGGCCAATTCGGCCGAGTATCTGCAAGCGCTCCGGCAAGTCTGCGACGAGTTTGGCCTGCTGCTGCTGTTCGATGAAGTCCAATGCGGTATGGGCCGCAGCGGCAAGCTGTTCGCCTATGAAGGGGCGAATGTCGCGCCGGATGTCATGGCCTTGGCGAAAGGCCTCGGCGGCGGGTTTCCGGTCGGGGCGTGCCTTGCCACCGAGCGGGCCGCCTCGGGCATGACGGCGGGCGTGCATGGCACCACCTTCGGCGGCAATCCGCTGGCGATGGCGATGGGCAATGCCGTGCTGGACGTACTGCTGGAGCCGGGGTTCCTGCCCCATGTGGTCACGGCAGCGGAAAAGCTTCGTCGCGGGCTCACGCAGATCGTCGCCGATAATCCTGCCGTTTATGCCGAAGTGCGCGGCCAGGGGCTTCTCACCGGCCTGCGATGCGTCGTGCCGAATGGCGAAGTGCAGACCCGATTGCGCGAGCAGGGGCTGCTGACCGTTGCGGCGGGCGATAATGTGGTGCGGCTGCTGCCGCCCCTCACCATCGGCGACGCGGAAATTCAAGAAGCGCTGGCGGCTATCAAAGCCGTGGCCAGTGCCTGGGTAGTACAGGCGTAATTCCATGACCGTTAAACATTTTTTGGATCTCGATCAGCTTCCCGCAGCGACCCTGCGGGACATTCTCGCCGATTCGGCGCGGATGAAGGCGGACCTTAAGGCGGGGAAGGGCACTGAGCCGCGCCTTTTCGGTAAAACCTTGGCGATGCTGTTCGAGAAAGCCTCGACCCGCACGCGCGTGTCGTTCGAAGTGGCGATGAAGCAGCTCGGCGGGCAGACCATCGTGCTGCGCCAAGAAGAGATGCAATTGAAGCGCGGCGAGACGATGGCCGATACGGCAAAAGTCCTCTCGCGCTATGTCGATGCCATCATGATCCGCACTGGCCCTGCCCAGAAGCTCACCGATCTTGCGACCCATGGGTCCGTTCCGATCATCAATGGGCTCACCGACATCGGCCACCCCTGCCAGGTGATGGCCGATATTCTGACCTTCGAAGAGCATCGCGGCCCGATTGCTGGGAAATCGGTGGCCTGGATCGGCGATGCGAATAACGTGTGTATCTCCTGGGTGCATGCGGCGGCGCGCTTCGGGTTCGAGCTGCGCATCGCCGCCCCCGGCGCACTCGCCCCGAAGCAAGCCTTGCTCGATTGGGCAAAGGCCGAAGGCGCGAGCATTCGTGTGACCACCGACGCGCGCGCGGCGGTTTCGGGCGTCGATCTCGTCACCACCGATACCTGGGTGTCGATGGGGCAGGAAGTTGCCAACCGTAATTATCTGCTCGCGCCCTATTCGGTCGATTCGGCCCTGATGGCCTGCGCTAAGCCGGAGGCGGTATTTCTGCACTGCCTGCCCGCCCATCGCGGTGAGGAAGTGACCGAAGACGTAATTGATGGGCCGCAATCGTTAGTTTGGGACGAAGCCGAAAACCGGCTGCACGTTCAAAAAGGTATTTTGGCATGGTGCTTGGCATGAGTAATCCGCTCCCGGCGAACGATCCGGGTATTGCCGACGATCAAACGCTGCCGTTCTTTTTGCAAAAATCCACCGTGCGCGGGCGGATCGTGCGCTTGGGGCCGAGCTTCAACGAAATCGTCACCCGCCACGCCTACCCGGAGCCGGTTGCCGCGCTCTTGGGGGAAGCGCTGGCCGTGGCGGCTGCCCTTGCGGGCGCACTGAAGTTCGAAGGCGTCTTCACCTTGCAAGCCAAAAGCGAGGGTGCTGTCCGTATGCTCGTCGCCGATGTGACCCACAGCGGCCATATGCGGGGCTATGCCCAGGTGGATGAGGATAAGCTCCCGACCGGCCCCGTGCTCGCCTCCGAGCGCATCGACGCCTTGATGGGCAAAGGCTATCTGGCCTTTACCGTCGATCAGGGCGCGGAGATGGAGCGCTATCAAGGCATCGTTGAATTACAGCCCGGCGGGCTCTCGGCCAGCGTGCAGCATTATTTCCGCCAGTCGGAACAGATCGATACGGGCCTGAAACTCGCCGCCCAACGCACCGCCCAAGGGTGGCGCGCGGGGGCGCTGCTGCTGCAACGCCTCCCCGAAGAGGGTGGCCACGCCCGCACTCTGCTCGACGCGCCGGATGCGGACGCGACGGCGGAAGCGGATGCCAACGCCTGGGATCATCTGATGGCCCTGGTCGGCACCGTCTCGGATATTGAGTTGACCGACCCGCAGTTGCCCTCGGACGATCTTCTGTTCCGCCTATTCCATGAGGAAGAAGATGCCCGCGTCGGCGAGCCCCACCGGCTGCTGGACCGTTGCCGCTGCTCGCGGGGCCGCGTCGCCCGCGTGCTGCTGTCGCTGCCCGTCGAAGACCGCGAGCATTTGCGCGTCGATGGCGTTGTCTCTGCTACCTGTGAGTTCTGCTCCACGCAGTACATGTTCGACGATGCCGATTTGGAAAAGCTGGAAGCGATTGGGGAGGAGCCTTAGGGCCCTTCCCGCACGGGGCGGGTTCCGAGTGGCTGGATGAAGCGTAGCAGATAGCCGTCTGGGTCTTGTACGAGCAACTCCATTTGCCCGTGCTCAATGTCGTTTTCGCGGTACCAAGCGGTTTGCACGTCCTGAAAGAGCGGAACCTGGGCCGCTGATAAACGCGCCGTGAGGATGGTTAGGTCCTGCACTTCGATTTGAAGATTGATACCGCGACCAAAAGGCTTTTCGAGCACGGCGGTGCGCCAAGCGTTTTCTTGCTGTTCCAGCATGATCTGCGCCCCATCCCAGTCGAGATAGGCGAACCCGTCTTCGGGGCGGGAGAAGCGGCAGGTAAAGCCAAGTGTATCGCAATAGAAAGTCAGACTGGCCGGAAGGTCCGAGCAGGCGAGTTCGGGAACCAATTTGGCCCAGGTTTCGACGCTCATGACTTAATACCCCCGCGCGCGATCAACGACTCCTACCATCGCCTCGCCCCGCTCTAAAGCCGCGATATTGGCCGCAATTTGCGCAATCGCCGGACCCGGCAGGGTTGCCGCCGAGGCATGGGGCGTGACGATCACGCGCGGATGCGTCCAGAACGGGTGCCCCGGTGGCAGCGGCTCGAGATGGAACACGTCCAGCAGGGCAAAGCGCAGCGCGCCGGAGCTAAGCCGGTCTAGCAGGGCCGCTTCATCGACCAGCGCGCCGCGCGCCAGATTGATGAGACTCGCCCCCTCCGGGAGCAGTGCCAAGCGGTCCGCCGACAGCAGGTTGCGCGTTTCCTCGGTTAAGGGCAGCAGCACGATCAGCACGTCGCAGGTACCAAGAAACGCGGGCAGGTTTTCCAAGCCCGCATAGGTTTGCACCCCCTCGACTGCCCGAGCGTTCCGGCTCCAGCCCGACAGCGGAAAGCCGAAGGGCCGTAACTTTTCGATCACGCCCAGCCCCAGCGCGCCCAGGCCGAGAAGGCCGATCCGGGTTTCCGCCGGGTCGCAAATACCGGGATCGGCCCATTCCGCGCGCTTTTGCTGATCCGCCATTACATCGAAGCGGCGATGGACGTGGAGCACCCCATAGAGGGCATATTCGGCCATTTGCGCTGCCATACCGCCGTCGACAATGCGGACGATGGGCACATCTTTCGGCATGCCCTGGTGGGTCAACAGGGCATCGACCCCGGCGCCAAGGTTGAAAATCGCCTGCAATCCCGTGAGCCCGTCAAAAAAATCCACCGGGGGTCGCCAGACCAGCGCGTAAGGGATTTGGGCGAGGGTCGCGGCGTCCGTCTCGCCCCAGAGGTGAACCCGGCGCTGCGGCATATGAGCTTTCAACGCTTTTAGCCAAGGGGCGGGGTCGCCGGGGGTTGTGAGTAGCAGGGGCAAATCCCTATCTCCTGAACGCGTTACGGGGCTTGCATCCAAACCCGATAGAAGAGGATTGGCAAGCCGATGAGATTGCGCTACGTATTACGCCTGTGAATCCGAAGTCTTAGCGATTTTAGCTAAAACCTTGAAGTGAGACTGATTATGGTTCCGACACCGAGTGGAATTGATGTGCTGGCGGAGCGCCTGGTCGAACTGGTTTCGCCGCCGCGCGAAGACGAGCACCGCTATTGGCGCGTCAACCCTCGGCACGGGCTGGCGATTACCATCGGGCTCGGAATTGCGCTCGGCTTGGTGATGCCCCTGGCCTTGGGCAAGACCGCGCGCGCCGACACTAATTTGACCCTGCTGTTCAGCGGCGATGTTGCCTCGCGCATGGAGCCGTCGAAGAGCGACGGCACGCCGTGCACGCTGGAAGAGCGCGCGACCGATGCCTGCTTGGGCGGTTTGGCACGGCTCGCCGGGCAAGCCAATCTGGAGCGGGCGCGGTCGGGAACCGTGCTGCTGCTCGATGCCGGGGGCCAGTTCGGCGGCACCGCGTTTTGGAACCAGCATAAGCAGGATGTACTGGCGGATCTCATGAACCGCGCGCGTTTCGATGCGATGGCGGCGGGTCCGGCAGAGTTTTCCGAAGGCTCGGAGGTTTTGGGGAAATTCATCCGCACGGCGCAGTTCCCGATTTTGGGGGCGAATATCAGCACCGACCGCGACCCCTACCTGAAAGACCAAATCTATCCGATGCTCTCGACCGATCGGGGGGCCCAGCGCCTGGGGTTGCTCGGGATTGCCGATCTCAATATCCCGCAGAAATCTAAACCCTCGCCGGGCGTGCTGTTCACGCCGATCGAGGCAAAAGCCCCGTTCTGGCTGAAGCAATTGGGCTTCATGGGCACGAAAACCGTCGTCGCGGTCTCCTCGGCAGGGATCGAGAAGGATAAGGATATTGCGGCCCGCATTGCCGGGATCGACGTGATCATCGGCGTTTCGGGCAAAGGGGCGCAAGCTGGGGCACCGCCCGCCACCGCGCCGCAAGTTGTCACCGGCCCGGCGGGTAAGCCCGTTCTGCTCGCGCAAACCGCCTCCTTCGGCCATTACCTCGGTAAGCTGGCGGTGACCTTCGATAGGGATGGCCACCCGAAGACGTGGAAGGGCGATCAAATCCGCCTCGACCGCACCGTCCCGGAAGATCCCGATATCCATGCGCAGGTCGAAGCCTATGCCGCCGCCTTGGGCACGCGGCGCACGCAGCTAAGCCAGCTTCCCCAGTAGTTCAAACACGTGCCGCCCGCGCCCGATTATCGGCCCAGCCGGTCCCATGCCGCGCTGGGGCAGGATTTCTACGACCCCGTTCCGGCGGCGGCGTTTCCCCAGCATATCCTGCGCTGGCGCAATCAGCGCGCGGCGGAAACGGTGGGGCTCGGTGGGCTGACCGACGCCGAATGGATCGATCATTTCGGGCGCTTCCAGGCGCTGCCGGGGAGTTTTGAAACCCCGCTGGCCTTGCGCTATCACGGTCATCAGTTCCGCCATTACAATCCTGACTTGGGCGATGGGCGTGGGTTTTTGTTTGCGCAGCTTTATGACGATCAGGGCCGGTTACTCGACCTTGGCACCAAGGGCAGTGGGCGCACCCCCTATTCGCGGGCGGGCGACGGGCGGTTGACGCTGAAAGGCGGCGTGCGCGAGATTCTGGCAACGGAACTCTTGGAAGCGCGCGGCGTCAATACCTCCAAAAGCTTCAGCCTGATCGAAACCGGCGAGGCGCTGCACCGGGGCGACGAGCCCAGCCCGACGCGCTCCTCGGTTCTGGTGCGCCTCAGTCATTCCCATATCCGCATCGGGACGTTTCAGCGCTTGGCCTATTTGAGCGAGACGCAGGCTATCGGGCGCTTGATCGAATATGCGCTCGCCACCTATTGGCCGCAGGTCGACCCCGGCCCCACGCCCGCGCTGACGCTGCTCGCCGAAGTGATGGCGGGCGTCGCCAAGATGGGCGCGCAGTGGATGGCGGCGGGCTTCGTTCATGGCGTGCTCAATACGGATAATATCAACATCACCGGCGAGAGTTTCGACTACGGCCCGTGGCGGTTTTTGAAAACCTATGATCCGCGTTTCACCGCCGCCTATTTCGACGAAACCGGCCTCTACGCCTATGGCCGCCAGCCCAGCACGCTGCTGTGGAACCTAGAACGCTTCGCCGAATGCCTGATGGATTTCGCCCCGGAAACGGCGTTGGTGGCGCAGTTGGAGCGGTTCCAAGACATCTTCCGCCCCGCCTTGCGCGCGGCCTGGTTCAAACGCTTGGGCCTGCTGCCGGGCGATCTCGACGCCGATCTTGCTTTTCTGTCGGCCCTCTATCAGTTCCTGCTCGATAGCCAGGCGGGGTTCGAGCAGACAATCTTCGATTGGGTCGCGGCCGATCCCGCCCGCGCCGCCGCCAGCCCGCAAAGCGCGTTTTACGCGCGGCCCGACTTTGCCCCAATTCGTTTGGGGCTCGAAACCCGCGCCGATCCCGCAGCCGTTCTGCCGCGTGGCAATCACCCCGCCGATCTGCCGATTGAGGACGTGGAGGCGCTCTGGGCTCCCATCGCCGCGACCGACGATTGGTCGCTGTTTGAGGCGAAGATTAGGGCGATTCACGACGGCTCCCGCCAGTAACCCTCCCGCCGCAGGATCGAGCGAATGGCGACCGAGAGGGCAGCAGGCACCTGATAGTCCGGGTGGGCGCGAAAGACGGCGGCGCTATCTTCCAGCACAAGCAAGCGGTCAAAGGCGCGTTCGGCCTGCTCCCGCTCGTGTTTTGACAGGGTGAGGTTGCGGCTTTGGCCCGCCGGATCGGTTTCGGCGAGATGGCGCTTGGCGGGAAGCTGTTTTTCGCACCCGCACGCCGCTGATGCCGAGACTAAGCCGCAGGTTTTCGTCTGAAACGCCGCAAGTTTTTCCCGAACGCGCGACAGGCGCTTGCGGTAGGCGGGAGGGCTGATGTCCAGCACGGCGGCGGCTTGCTCTGAAATCAGGCCAAAGATTGTATCGAGCAGATACGTCAGCCGCTCCTCCCGGTCGAGGCTCATCAGCATGCCTTGGGTGCAGGTCACGGCGGTTTCGCGCGCGGCGGCCTTATCCTCCGGCGTCAGATCAGCGACCGGCCCTAAGCGTTCGGCGAAGGCGAGGTCCTGGTCGAGCCGTTCGGCCAAGCTTTCCAGCGAGGTTTCGGGCCGTTCGCGCGCGCGCGTCGAGGCCGTCAGCAGGTGATTGCGGGCAATCTGATAGGCCCAGGTGCTGAATGCCGCCCCACCCCGGAACCCGCCGAGGTGGGTTAGGATTTTCAGCAGAATTTCCTGGCAGGCGTCGCGCGCGTCCTCCCGATGCCCGAGCATGCGCACGGCAAGATTATAGAGGCCGGGCTCCAGGCTGCGCAGCAGGGTTTCAAGCGCGTCCAACTGCCCGGCTTGGGCGGCGGCGAGTAAGGCGGGGTCGGGATCGGGAAGACGCATGACGCGGCTCCTTACTCTTTTGGCAGCAGGCTATCGCCCGCCTCGGTTTTAAGCGCGACCGGCACGGCGAACCGTTCAACCCGAGGATCGGTCTTATAGGCGGCCCGGGCGCGGGCGTACCATTCGGGTGAATAGAAAGCGTCGGCAGCCTGCTTATTCTGCCAGAGATAGACCCCGCCGAAGAGGCCATCGGGCGTGAGAATGAAATATTTCCGCGCGAGGCCCGGCACGGCGGCATAGATCGGCACGGCTTTGCGGAACTCGCCAATGAGGGCTGCGCGGGGCAGCCCCTGCGGGATTGGCAGCGTGACCAGCGTGGCATAGGCGCTGCCCGCGTTCGGAACGGCGACGCGCGGGCTATTGTCGAGCACCACCGGCGCTTCAAAATAGCGCACGTCGCCAGGGGTGCCGCGCCGCGCCAGAACCCCCGCAAACCAAGCCTCGTTAAACCAAGATTGGGTGACGGCGCGGTTTCCCCAGAGGTAGAGACCGCCATAGGTGCCATCTTCCCCCAAGGTGAAATATTTATAGGCGAGCCCGGCGAGGCTTTTGTAGGTCGGAATTTCATCGCGCATTTTGCTGGCGACTAAGGCTTCCGGCGCGTACCAGGGCGTTTTAACTTTTACCAGGGTAACGACCGCTCCCGTTGTGGCGATGCGATGGCTCTCAGCAGCGGGGGTTCCCACGGTGGAAATCGGCGTGCTGCACGCGACGGGCAGCACGGCGGCGAGGAGAAGGGCGATACGGCGCGGCGCTTTCATCGGCGGGTCTTTCTGAAACAGGCGGGGCCGGCGATCGGCCCCTCGTATTTCCTTAGACACGCGCGCTGCGGTTTGTGTGACCGGGTTTAGCCGAGCGGCGGCAGGCGGCGCGGCACGGGCGAGGCTTTGATGATGGCGCTATTGGTTTCGGCGCGCTCGCTGAAGCCTTCTAGAATGGCGTCCAATTCCTCAATATCGCGCAGCACGATGCGGACGATGAAACAATCGTCGCCGGTTACCTTGTCACATTCGATGACGGCGGGTTGTTCTTCGAGCAGCCGTTGGACCCAGTGTAACTGCCCCGGCAGGGGTTTGACGCGCACGATGGCGCTGAGGCGGTAGCCCAGGGCTTTGAGGTCCAAATCGACCGTATAGCCCACCAGCAAACCGCTCCCCTCCAGCCGCCGTAGCCGCTCGGCGACGGAGGGGGCCGACAGGCCGACCAATTGCGCGAGGGCGCTAACCGGCTGGCGGGCGTTCTCGGCAAGGGCGCGAATCAGAGCGCAGTCGATAGTGTCGAGAGCGTTAGATGGGTTAGAAGGCATTTTCATGATTTTCCCTTCGATAATAAGGTTTATAACTAATTTATCCTGTTTCATTGCATGGAATAACGCGCTTGTCACCGGCATTCTAAAGGCATCGCTTGAGCCTGAAGGAGGGGATGATGATGCAGGGGATAGACCGGCGCGGCGCGTTTGAAATGATCGCCGCGATGTTGATTTCAGGAACGATTGGCTGGCTGGTGCTCGTCTCCGGCCAGTCGCCGCTCACCGTGGTATTTTTTCGCTGCCTGATCGGGGCGCTGGTGCTGAGCCTACTGGCGCGCCGCCTGCCGCCGACGCTTTGGACTCAGCGGACGCTGATTCTCGCCGGGATTGGCGGCTTGGCGCTGGTCGGCAATTGGCTGCTGCTGTTTGCCGCCTTCAGCCGCGCCTCGATTTCGATGGCGACCGCCGCCTATAACGTCCAGCCTTTCATCCTCGTGGCGTTAGCCGCGCTGGTGCGGCGGGAGGCTTTGCCGCTGTGGAAATTCCTGTGGCTCGCGGTGGCTTTTGGCGGGCTGTTGCTGGTGGTGCAGGTGGAGCCGGAGGTGTTGCTGGAGCCGGGGGCCTATCTGACCGGCATTGCCTTAGCCCTGGGCGCGGCGTTTCTTTATGCGGTTTTCAGTCTGATTACGAAGCAGCTTACCGGCATCGCCCCCCAGCGCCTCGCCCGGCTGCAACTGGTTATCGGCACAGTGATCCTCGCCCCAATGCTCTCTTGGAACAGTCTGCCAACCGCGCCGCCGACATGGGGTGTCCTGATTCTGCTCGGCGTGGTTCATACCGGCGTGATGTATGCCCTGCTGTACAGCGCGCTTCAGCGCTTGCCGACCAGCCTAACGGCGGCGCTATCGTTCATCTATCCGATTGCCGCGATTCTGGTCGATTATGCGGCCTTCGGGCAGAAGCTGCACCCGAGCCAAATCATCGGCGGCGCGCTCATTCTGACGGCGGTGGCGGGCGTGTCCTTTGGGTGGTCTTTTAAGAAGCGACTCCCTCTTGAGGCGTGAGCGGAGTTTGCTACACTCGTCGGCATGAAACCCGCAACAGCCCCAACGGCCCTGCGCGTCCAAGCGTTGCTCGGCCCCGATTTCACCGTTTATGAGTTTGACCGGCCCACGCGCACGGCCCAAGAAGCGGCAGACGCTTTGGGCTGTGCGGTGGCGGCGATTGCCAAATCGGTGATCTTCAATGCCCCCGACTCCGACCGGTCGGTCTTGGTCGTCACCTCGGGCAGCAACCGCGTCGATGAAGCCAAGGTGGCCGCCGTCATTGGTGAGCGTCTTACCCGCGCCGATGCGGCTTTTGTCCGGGAGCGCACGGGCTATGCCATCGGCGGCGTCTCCCCGGTCGGCCATGCCGTGCCGGGGATCGTGCTGATCGATCAGGATTTGATGGACCTGCCCGAATTCTGGGCCGCCGCCGGAACCCCCACCAGTATTTTCCGCCTGACGCCGGACGATCTGGTGCGCTTGACCGGCGGGCAGGTGGCGGACGTGAAGGCCGACTAACCTAGGGGCAGGGGTAGGGGTGGACCTGATGGGCCGCCTCGATCTCGCTCAGAACCTCGGCGCTGAGCGTTACCTCGGCACTGCGGATATTGGCGTCGAGTTGCTCAAGATTGGTCGCGCCGATGATCGTGCTGGTCACGAAGGGGCGGCTGTTGACATAGGCCAGCGCCATTTGCGCCGGGTCGAGCCCATGACGGCGGGCGATGTCTACAGAGAGTTTTGCGGCGGGTTCGGCTTGCGGGGTGACATAGCGGGTGAAGCGGTCGAACAGCGTGAGCCGCGCGCCTGCGGGGCGCGCCCCGTCGAAATATTTCCCCATCAGCACGCCCATCGCCAGCGGCGAATAGGCGAGTAGGCCGACGTCTTCCCGAATGGCCATTTCCGCGAGACCGACTTCGAAGGAGCGGTTCAGCAGGCTGTAGGGATTCTGGATCGACACCACGCGGGGCAGGCCGAGTTTTTCTGACGCGCGCAGAAATTCCATCACGCCCCAGGGGGTTTCGTTGGAAAGCCCCAGTGCGCGCACCTTGCCCGCCTTCACCAGATCGGCCAGCGCCGCCAGCGTTTCTTCGATCGGCACGGCATCGGGCGAAGGCGTATGCACATAGCCCAATTGGCCGAACATATTCGTCGCCCGATCCGGCCAATGGATTTGGTAGAGATCGACATAATCGGTTTGAAGGCGGGTCAAACTATCGTTGATCGCCGCCTCGATATTGGCGCGGTCGAGCTTCCGCCCTTCCCCGCGCACGTGCGGCATGGAACGCCCGCCGCCCGCGACTTTCGTCGCCAGCACGATTTTATCGCGCACGGCGGGCCGCTTGGCCAGCCAAGCACCGATATAGGCTTCGGTCCGCCCCTGGGTTTCGGGGCGCGGCGGCACCGGGTACATTTCCGCCGTATCGATAAAATTCACCCCCCGATCCAGGGCGAAATCAAGCTGGGCGTGGGCCTCGGCTTCCGTATTCTGTTCACCCCAGGTCATCGTGCCAAGGCAAATGACGCTCACCTGCATATCGGTGCGCCCTAAGCGTCGCAGTTCCATAAACGCCTCATTGCTAAATCGAAATAATCAGGATTGAGCCAAAAGGCTCAAAACGGCGGGTAAAATACGGTCGATAACAGTGTTTACGCCCGCTTCGTTCGGGTGAATCCCGTCCGCCTGGTTAAGCTGAGGATTGGCGGCCACCCCGTCAAGGAAGAACGGATAAAAAGCGACCTTGTGTCGCTCTGCGAGCCGCGCGAAAACCCCATCGAAGGCCTCGGTATAGGCGCTGCCGAAGTTGGGTGGTGCGCGCATGCCGGTTAAGAGCACTTTGATGTTTGCCGCCTTCAGCTTCAGCAGAATCCCCTCGAGATTGGCTTCCATCTGCTTGGGATCGAGCCCGCGTAGCCCGTCGTTAGCCCCAAGTTCCACAATAGCGTGCGTCGGCATATCGGCGAGCATCCAATCGAGCCGTGCAAGGCCGCCCGCGCTGGTATCGCCCGAAACGCCGCCGTTGATAACGGTCACGGGCAAACCCTTCGCCTGCAATGCCGCCTCCAGCTTGGCGGTGAAGCCCGCGCGGGCGGGCAGCCCATAGCCTGCGGTCAGGCTATCGCCTAGGGCCAATAGGCGGATGGGTTGGGCCTGGGCGATGGCCCGGGGGCTTCCGATAAAGGGAAGAAGAGCAAGCAGGGTTAAGAAACCGCGCCGCCCCCGTTGCACGGCCTCGGTTTTGCCCCATTTGTAAGGCTCGTTACTGGTTTTCATCTCTCGCCCTAGAGTGCGCATACCCATGATCCAACTCCGCAATGTACAGGTGAAGCTGGCGAGTGCTGCCGGTGAGGTCAATATCCTGCGCGGGGTCGATCTCGCGATTGCACCGGGGGAGAGCGTCGGCATTGTCGGCCCCTCCGGTGCGGGTAAGTCTACGCTGATGATGGTGGTTGGCGGTTTGGAGCGCGCGAGCGGCGGCGAAACGGTGGTTGCGGGCGTGGAGTTGGGCGGGCTCAGCGAGGATGATCTCGCCCTGTGGCGGCGCGAGACGGTGGGCATCGTCTTCCAAGCCTTTCGCCTGATCCCAACGATGAACGCGCTCGAAAATGTGGCCGTGCCATTGGAGCTTGCGGGTAAATCCGACGCTTTTGCCCGCGCGAAGGAGGCTTTGGAGCAAGTCGGGCTCGGCCATCGGCTGACCCATTATCCCGATCAGCTTTCCGGCGGCGAGCAACAGCGCGTGGCGCTGGCGCGCGCTTTCGTCATTCAGCCGAAGCTGCTGATCGCCGACGAGCCAACGGGCAATCTCGATGGCACCACCGGCACCGCGATTATGGACCTGCTGTTCAGCCTGCGCGACCGCTTCGGCACCACGCTCTTGCTCGTGACCCACGATGTCGGCCTTGCCGAACGCTGTGACCGAGTAGTGCGGGTGAAAGATGGGCTGATCGACGCCGGGGGGGCGGCATGAGCCCCGCTCTAACCTTCGCCCTGCGCGAGTTGCGCGGGGGGGTTGCCGGTTTTCGGATTTTTCTCGCCTGCCTGACGCTGGGGGTCGCGGTGATTGCCGCCGTCGGCAGTCTTTCGGCGGCGATTGTGGCGGGTCTGGAGCGCGACGCGCGCAGCCTACTCGGCGGCGATGTAACGCTGCGGCAGGTGCATCGCCCAATCAGCGAGGATCAACGGGTTTGGCTTCAGGGCCAAAGCCTGCGGATGACTGAATCGATCGAAATGCGCGCGATGGCGGTGCGGCCCGATGGCGAGCGACGCTCGCTTGCGCAGTTGAAGGCAGTGGATGGGAATTATCCCTTGCTGGGCAGCGTCGAAACGGCCCCCGGCACGCCCCTTCCCGCGCTTCTGGCCGTGCAGGAGGGCGTTTTCGGCGTGGTGGTGGATGAGGTTCTGCTCGCACGGCTCGGGCTGAAGCTCGGCGATAGCATGCAGGTGGGTGAAGGCCGCTTCCGCATTACGGCAACACTCTTGAAGGAGCCGGATCGATCCGCAGGCCCGCTCGATATCGGCCCGCGCGTGCTGATTGCAGACGCGGCGATTGCGCAAACGCAGTTGCTGCAGCCGGGTAGCCTTGCCGAGTTTCACTATAAACTCGCCCTGAAACCGGGGGTGAGCGCGGCCAGTTTCCGCGCGGCGCTGGCGGAGAAATTCCCTGGTGAGGGTTGGCGCGTGCGCGACCCCTCGCAAGCCTCCCCCCAGGTGGAACGGTTCGTGGAGCGGTTGGCGCTGTTCCTCACCCTCGTCGGCCTTACCGCGCTGCTGGTTGGCGGTGTTGGGGTGGGGAATGCCGTGCGGGCCTATCTCGACGGCAAGAGCGTGACGATTGCGACGCTAAAAGCCGTGGGGGCCTCCTCCGGGTTCATTTTCCGGCTGTATCTGATGCTCATTACGGTGATGGCGGGCGGCGGCACGCTGTTCGGTCTGATGATTGGCGCGGGCGCGCCCTGGCTGGCGGCGGGGGCAATTGGGGCGTTTCTGCCGGTGCCGCTGGCGGTGGGGCTGTATCCGGCTCCCTTGGCCTTGGCGGCGGTGTTCGGGCTTTTGACGGCGCTGACCTTCAGCTTGTGGCCCTTGGGCCGGGCGCAGCGCGTATCAGCCGCAAGCCTGTTCCGCGATGCCGGATCGTCGCGCGGGCAAGCGCCGGGGAAAGCGATTGTCGGCACGATGCTGCTGTCTGCGATTCTGCTCGCGGCACTGGCGATTCTCACGGCGCAGCAGCAGATTCTGGCGACCTGGTTCGTCGGCGGCGCGGTGGCGAGCTTCGGCGTGTTCCGGCTCGCAGCAGACGGGTTGAAGTTTGTCGCGCGTCGGCTGGCCTCGGCCCGCTGGGCGGGGGGGCGCAACCCGAAACTGCGCCTGGCGCTGGCGAATATCGACCGGCCCGGCGCGCCCACGGGCAGCGTCGTGCTTTCGCTTGGCCTTGGGCTTGCGGTACTGGTCACGGTGGCCCTGATCGAGGGGAATTTGAACCGGCAGGTCGTCGAACGCCTGCCCGATCAGGCCCCGGCGTTTTTCTTCATCGATATTCCCTCCACTCAAACCACCCAGTTCGACGCCTTGGCACTCAGCATTCCCGGCGCGTCGGAGTTGCGGCGGGTGCCTTCCTTGCGCGGGCGGATCACGGGGATCAACGGTACGCCGGTTGAGAAAGCCGTGATCGATCCAGAAGTCTCCTGGGCCGTCGATAGCGACCGGGGGCTGACCTATGCGGCAACGCCGCCCGAAGGCAGCCAGATCGTCGCGGGCGACTGGTGGGCCGCCGATTATCGTGGGCCGCTGCTGGTGTCGCTCGATGTGCGGCTCGCCGAAGGTTTCGGCGTTAAGATCGGCGATACGCTGACGGTGAATGTGCTCGGGCGCAATCTGGAGGCCAAAATCGCTAATCTGCGGCGGATCCAGTGGGAGAGTTTCAATCTCAATTTCGTGCTGATTTTCTCGCCCGGCTTGCTCGATTCTGCCCCCCATACGCATCTTGCGACGATCCATGTGCCGCCCGCCGGGGAAGAGGCGATGTTGCGCCAGGTGGGCGATGCTTTCCCGAGCGTATCCGCCGTGCGCGTGCGCGAGACCCTGGAGACCGTCACCGGCATTCTTGCGGCGATTGGGGCCGCTGCGCGCGCCGTGACCGGGCTCACGCTGGTAGTGGGAACGCTGGTGCTGGCGGGCGCGGTGATTGCCGGGCACCATCGCCGTGTTTATGACGCCATCGTGCTGAAAGTGCTGGGTGCCACCCGGCGCGATTTGCTGGCGGCCTATGCGCTGGAATATGGTGTGCTGGGCCTTGCCACCGCCTTTATCGCCATTGCCATTGGAACGCTGGCGAGCTGGGGCGTGGTAACCTTCCTGATGCGCGCGGACTGGGTGTTTCTGCTGCTCCCCGTCGCAGGCGTGACGCTGCTGAGCCTTGGGATTACCTTGGTGCTGGGCTTTGCCGGAACTTGGATTGCGCTGGGGCAGAAGGCCGCGCCGCTCTTGCGACAGGGCTAGTTCGGATCGTTGGGGATTTGCGAGAGCAAATCCCCCGGCTGGCAGTTCAGCAGCGTGCACAGCTTATCGAGCGTGCCGAAGCGGATGCCCTTCACGTGGCCATTTTTCAACAGCGAGAAATTGGCCTCGGTGATGCCGAGCGCTTCGGCGAGATCCTTCGACTTCAACTTTTTTTCCACCATGAGCCGGTCGAGATGAACGCGAATCGCCACGGGTTAGACGATGCCGCGCGCGTCTTCGGCCACGGCGACGATCCGGCGGGCAATCGCGGCCAGCGCGATAACAGCAACGCCGATTAGGGCAAAGCCGAGATCATCGGAACTAAAGGCGAGTGTGGTGGCGCGTTGAACGCTAGGCGTGCCGACCCCTGCCAGATAATCCGTAATCAGCGCCGTCAGCGCCATGCCAGCTAGCGGACGGCTAACAAGGGTGAGCACCAGCGCCCAGCCGATTCGACGAAGGCGCGGCGGCAGGGCGGGCGAGAAACCCTCACCCGTCGCCATCAGGCGCGCCAGTACGGCCCCTTCCGCCAAAGCCCACAGAAACGGGGCAGCGCTGACCAGCAGAATCGCGAACAATGTACTGCGCCGTCCCGCGGGCATCTCGGCGAGGGCAGCGTGTACGGCGGGGGTGCCGGGCACGAGCGGGGCGATGTGGGGGTGATTGAGGAGAAACATCGGAAGCTCGAAGCTGATCAGCGCCACGAGGGCGAACAGCAGGGCGACGCACCCCCAAATCACCCACCGCGCGCGCCGCCCGACCCGCGCCATAATCGCAAGGCTATCGTCAATCGCACTCATCGCATCCTCCTGGGTTGGAGTTTCTGTTTAACAGAAATTTCTTATTGTAAAACAGAAAAATTTACCCCTCTAATCCCGGCTGCGACCTTTGGCGATTTTGTGGGCAATTGACCTTTCCGGCAGGGGCGGCGCATAGTGCAGGCGAGCGGTCGGCCCCGTGTCATGCAAAAGCACGGCCACGCCTTTAAAACCGGGGCTTTGCGCTCCAACTCACAGGCTTTATGCCGGAAAAAAACGTGACGAAACTTTCAACGGTCGATCTTGCAGCGCCCTCTGACGCGCCCCTTTCGGTTTCCGATCAAATGGTCGCGCAGCGCGTGTTTGCGCTTGCAGCCGAAGGGCTGCGGAGTTTGATCGCCGGGCTCGATGGCACCCTGGGCGATCGGCTGGTGGCGGCGGTGGACTGCTTGGAGCGGGCCTCGGGCCGGATTATCGTTACCGGCATGGGCAAGAGCGGCCATATTGGGCGCAAGATTGCCGCGACCTTGGCCTCGACCGGCGCACCGGCGTTTTTCGTCCATCCGGGCGAAGCCAGCCATGGCGATTTGGGCATGATCACCCGCGACGATGTGGTGCTCGCCCTGTCCAATTCCGGCGAAACCCACGAGCTTTTAGATATTCTCGCCTATACGCGCCGGTTTCAGATTCCGCTGGTGGCGATCACGCGGCAGGACGCCAGCACCCTGGGCGAATCCGCCGACGTTGTCTTGCCGCTGCCCAATACGGCGGAAGCCTGCCCAAATGGTCTCGCGCCAACGACCTCCACCACCCTAGCCCTGGCCTTGGGCGATGCGCTGGCGGTGGCGCTGCTGGAGCGGCGGAATTTTTCGGCCCATGACTTCAAAACCTTCCATCCCGGCGGCGCGCTGGGGCGCAAAGTGCAGCGCGTGGCCGATTTGATGCACAGCGGCGAGGCCGTGCCCCTGGTCGGGCCGGACACCAGCCTGCGCGCGGCCATTCTGGAAATGACCTCAAAACGCTTCGGCTGTACCGGCGTTGTCGATGCCGAGGGGCGTTTGCTGGGGATCGTTACCGATGGCGATTTACGCCGCCATATTGAGAATATCGACCGCCCGGTCGCCGATCTGATGACGCGCAACCCCGTCACCATTCGCCCGCAGGCACTGGCGGCGGAAGCGGTGGCGATTTTGAACGGCAAGGCCATCACCAGCCTCTTTGTGCTCGAAAACCAAAAGCCGGTCGGGCTCATCCATATTCACGATTGCTTGCGCGCGGGGGTCCATTGATGGCCGCCGCCGTTTCGGTTCGGCAGGTTCAATCCCGCTCCCGCTGGGTGGCGGCGGCGCGGTTGATGCTGCCTTCGACGGCCTTGACGCTTTTGGCGGTTCTGCTGGCCTGGCCCAGCCTTTTCCCCGACGAAAAGCGCTTTCGCCTGTCGAAGCTGCCGGTCACGCGCGAGGAGGAAGCGACGGTGCGGATGCTCAACCCGCGCTTCGTGGGCACCGACGATCAGCAACGCCCTTATACGGTAACGGCGACCGAGGCCACCCAACTCGCCATTCCCGGCGCGGTCACGCAGGATTCGCAAATTTTGCTGACGCAGCCGAAGGCCGATTTGACCGGCGCGAAAGGCGATTGGGTGCAGCTTTCCGCCTACGAGGGCCGCTACGATAAGGAACATGGGTTGCTGACGCTGAGCGGTGCCGTCACGCTGTTTCACGACAGTGGTTATGAAATGCATACTGAGCAGTCACAGGTCGATTTGACCCGCAAGCGCATCGCCGGGATTCTCCCCGTGACCGGCCAGGGGCCGAGCGGCGATTTAAGCGCCGAAGATGGTTTTGAGATTATCGATAAGGGCCAGAAGATTTTTCTACTGGGCCGCTCGCGGGTGGTGTTGCGGGATGGGGGGGGCGCGTCGTGACGCTGTTTCCGATTCTGCGCAGTGTCGCCTTTGCGCTCCTGCTCGCGGGGCCTTCGCTCGCCCAGCTTCCCTTGAGTGGCCCCAGCAGTGGCGGGCCCGTTTCCATCGATGCTGAAAAGGGCATTGAATGGCGGCGCGATGAAAAACTCTATATCGCCTCGGGCGGGGCACGGGTGCAGCGCGGCGGGGTGACACTGACGGCGCAAACCTTACGCGCCTATTACAAAGAACTCCCGGACGGGCAAACCCAGATCACTAAAGTCGAAGCCGATAAAGACGTGATTATCGTGACCGCAACCGAGCGCGTTGTGGGCGATAAGGGCGTCTATGATCTGGAACGGCAAGTGATGGTGCTGACCGGCACCGGCCTGAAGCTCACCACCCAAACCCAAACAATCACGGCGCGCGACAGTCTCGAATATTGGGACGGGCGCAAAGTGGCGGTGGCGCGCGGCAATGCGGTTGCCGTGGAAGCCGACCGGCGGGTGAGCGCCGATGTGCTCACCGCCCATCTGGCAACCGATGCCAGCGGCAAAGCCAACCGGATTTCAAAACTTGATGGGTTTGGCAATCTTGCGATTGCCACGCCCAAGGAAGCCGCCTCGTCCGAAAAGGGTGTGTACGATATGGATCGCCAAATCGCGACCCTCCTCGGCACGGTGAAGGTGACGCAGGGTAAAAACCAACTGAATGGCGATTATGCCGAAGTGAATTTGAAAACCGGGGTCAGCCGCATTCTGCGCGGCACCGCCGCCGGGCGCGAAGGTGCGCCGGTGCGGGGCCTTTTGGTTCCCAATGCGACGGAAGCCCCCGCCAATCGGGCCGGTGTGGCTGGAAAGGGACCCTAATGGGCCAAGAGACTGAAACGGGTTCCTGGTGGCAGCGCTTAACGGGGCGCGGCACGAACGGGTCAGAGAATGAGGAGGCACCGGTTACGCCGCGCCTGGTTCCCCTCGGCGGGACGGGGCTGACAGTCCATAGTCTCGGCAAACGCTATAAAAAGCGCCCCGTGGTGCGCGATGTATCGCTGTCGCTGTCGCGCGGCGAGGCGGTCGGGCTGCTGGGGCCGAACGGGGCCGGGAAAACCACCTGCTTCTATATGATTACGGGCCTCATCCGTGCCGATTCCGGCCGCATTACGTTGGACGGCCACGATATCACCAATCTGCCTATGTACCGCCGCGCGCGGCTTGGCATCGGCTATCTGCCCCAGGAAGCTTCGATTTTTCGTGGTATGAGTGTGGAGCAGAATATCCGCGCCGTGCTGGAGGTGGTGGAGTCGGACCGGGACAAGCGCGAAGCGATGCTGGACGCGCTGCTGGCGGAATTTTCCATCGATCATTTACGCCGCACGCCTGCCCTGGCCCTTTCGGGCGGGGAGCGCCGCCGCACCGAAATCGCGCGCGCGCTGGCCTCCCAGCCTGATTTCGTGCTGCTCGATGAGCCCTTGGCCGGGATCGATCCGATTGCGGTAAGCGATATCCGCGATTTGGTGAAGCATCTCAAAGATCGCGGCATTGGCGTTTTGATCACCGATCATAATGTGCGCGAAACGCTCGATATTGTTGATCGCGCCTATATTCTGCACGATGGCGTGGTGCTGATGCACGGCACCCCGCGCGAGATCGTTAGCCATCAGGATGTGCGCCGGGTCTATCTCGGCGACCGTTTCAGTCTCTAAAGGGCGCTGCTACTTCATGGTTCTGGCCCCCCGTCTCGACTTACGGCAATCGCAATCTTTGGTGATGACGCCGCAGTTGCAGCAGGCGATTAAGCTGCTGCAACTGTCGAATATGGAGTTATCGGCTTTCGTTGATGCCGAGTTGGAGCGCAATCCGCTGTTGGAGCGCGAGGAAGTGGCGTCGGAGCCCTTGCCCGTGGTGGAGGCGCCGCGCGATGCGGTCGAAGCCTTGCGCTCGGAACTGCCGCTGCCCGACGCTGAATCGCCGCTCGATACCGCCTGGGCCGATTCCGACAGCAGCCCAGGCCGCGTGACCGAAACCGACGGCACCGATTTGGGCATGGTCGAAGCCGGGCTCAGCATGAACGGCGCCAGCGGCGGTTCGGGCGGCAGCAGCCGGGGCGATTTCGATGAGGATATGCGGGGGCTTGAGGAAACGCTGACCGAGCGGCCCACGCTGCGTCAGCACCTGATGGAACAGGTCGGGCTCACCTTCACCCACAGCACCGACCGGATGATCGCCGCCGCTTTGGTCGAGGCGATTGACGATGCGGGCTATCTGTCCGAGCCGCTGCTGGGGTTCGCCGACCAATTTGGCTGCGACGAAGCGCGGATCGAGGCGGTTCTGAAGCAGGTTCAGCGCTTTGATCCCACGGGGGTTGGCGCGCGCACCTTGGGCGAATGTTTGGCGCTGCAATTGGCCGAGCGCAATCGGCTTGATCCGGCGATGCAGGCGCTGCTGGATCATTTGCCGCTGCTGGCCCACCGCGATGTCGCTACCTTGCAGCGGATATGCGGCGTCGATGCGGCCGATATGAGCGAGATGATCGGCGAGATCCGCGCGCTGAACCCCAAGCCGGGCCTGGCTTTCGAGCGCAGCGACGTGGACCCGGTGACACCGGATATTCTGATGCACGCGCTGCCCGACGGCACCTGGATTCTCGAACTCAACCCGGAAACCCTGCCGCGCGTGTTGGTCAATAACCGCTACCATAGCCGCGTGCGCCGCCAGCCGTTGAGCAAGACGGACAAGGATTATATCTCCGAGCAGTTCCAAACCGCCAATTGGCTGGTGAAAGCCCTGCATCAGCGCGCGACCACGATTCTAAAAGTGGCGAGCGAGATCGTGCGCCAGCAGGATGGCTTCTTTCGTTATGGCATCACCCATTTGCGCCCGCTCATTCTGCGCGATATTGCCGAGGGGGTAGGGCTCCACGAAAGCACCGTGAGCCGCGTGACGACGGCAAAATATATCGCAACCCCGCGCGGTATGCTGGAGTTGAAATATTTCTTCACCTCGGCCATTCAATCGGCGGACGGCTCGGCGGCCCATTCGGCGGAAGCCGTGCGCTACCGCATTAAGGCGCTGATCGACGCCGAAAAGCCAACCGAGGTGCTTTCGGACGATAAGATTGTGGATATTTTAAGGGCGGATGGTGTCGATATTGCCCGTCGGACGGTGGCAAAATATCGGGAGGCCATGCGAATTTCCTCTTCTGTGCAGCGACGACGCGAAAAGGCTTTCGGAATCTAAAAAACTCTGTAACGCTATCTCCAGCACAAATAGGGAGAAGCGCCGACAAGAGTTAGAACCGGCAACACTGTTGCATATCTGCGACGGTTTAGGGGGTTAACTCGAGTCTGAGCCGATAAAGATCGGTGTCAACTGAGTGAAAAATTAGGGGACCATTGTTCCCTTTTGCCCGAACCCGCCGCCTAGCCTAGTCTTTCACAGAAAAATGGGTAGGTTGCCATGCAGGTTACTGTTAAAGGCAAGCAAATGGATGTGGGCGATGCGCTGCGCACCCATATCACCACGAACCTAACCGAAGCGGTGAATAAGTATTTCGCCCGACCGCTCGATGCCACGGTGGTTTTGTCGCCCGACGCGCATTTGATTCGGGTGGATATTACCGTCCACGTTGCGCGAAACCTGACCGTTCAAGCGAAAGCCAGCGCCACCGACGCCCATAGGGCCGCCGATGAGGCGATTGAGCACGCCGAAAAGCGCATTCGCCGCTATAAGCGCCGCCTGAAGGAAGATCATCACCGGGGCGTTCCGGCGCAGGATGCCGAATCCGCCGCCGCTTACGTTCTCGCCCCGGAAGCCGAGGAAGAGAGCGCCCCGCTCAGCAATCAGCCGATGATTGTCGCGGAATTGCAGGTAGCCATCGAAACCCTCGCCGTGCCCGATGCGGTGATGCGGCTTGACCTTGGCGACCTGCCCGTGCTCATGTTCCGCCACGCAACCCATGGCGGGTTGAACGTGATTTACCGCCGTGCCGACGGCCATATCGGCTGGATCGATCCCCAGGGCAACAGCCAGACTGTTAACCCCAGCGGGCGCGTCGATGCAAAGGGCGTACTGTCCGCCGCGCAATGATCGCCCCTCCGGCGATGTTTTGCGGTAGCGCTTGAGAGAAAAGGGGAAGGGCGCGATCTATCGCGCCCTTCCTGCCTTTCTTGAGGGGGACGGCAGGGGCGCCGGAAATTGTCAGAGCAGGAACCGATGGATATTGCAGACCTCATCTCCCCAGACGCGGTAATCGTCAATCTGCGGGCAGCAACCAAGAAGCAGGCGTTGCAGGAACTGGCAAAGCGTGCAGCAGACCTGATGGGGCCCGAGGGCGTGGGCGAACGCGACATTTTCGAAGTTTTGCTGGAGCGCGAACGCTTAGGCACCACGGGCGTCGGGGCCGGGATTGCCATTCCCCACGGCAAGCTTGGGGATTTACCGAAATTGCGCGGCCTCTTTGCCAAACTCGACAAGCCGGTCGATTTCGAGGCGATTGACGAACAGCCCGTTGATTTGATTTTTCTGTTGCTCGCGCCGGAAGCGGCCGGGGCCGATCATTTGAAAGCCCTCGCGCGCGTCTCACGTCTGCTGCGCGATAAAGGCATCTGCGATAAGCTGCGCGGGGCCGAAACCGCCGAAGCCCTCTATCTCATTCTCACGGCTCAATCGGCTAGCAGCCACGCGGCTTAACCGGGTGCCGCTTGGCACCAGGCGGCGGCTTTGCTGTTCAACAGAAACCACGCCCCGGCTTTATAAAGCCGGTCGCTCAAGTCCGGATCGTTGCTCTGCACGATGAACACGGCCCCGATGCCGCCTGGGGCGACAAGCCGCGCCCCGGTAAAGCTGAGGGCGTGCAAAGTGTCTTCGACGGAATAGGTCAGCGGAAAAACCGCCGCCACCGGCGTTTGGGTTCCGGGCTCAGGGTGGAGCGCGGCGGCCAACGCCAGCAGCGGCAGTAAGCCGCAGGTGAGCACACTGAGGCGGCCCAACCAGCGCCGCCCCCCGTCCGACCGCGCTCCATTAGACGGCTTTGGCATCGCTGCGCACATCGGCTAGGAAGCTCTCCACATCGCCGCGCAACTGGTCAGTCTGCTCAGTCAGCGTCCGAGCGACGCCCAGGAAGGTATCGGCGACCTGCTGTGCGGCGCGGGTGTCGCCCGAAATTGCCCCAATCGCACCAACGGCCGCCGCCATTTCCTGTGCTACCGTCGCCACCCGCCCGGCAAGATCGGCGGTGACGGTATCTTGCTGGTGCACGGCGGCGGCGACCGATCCTGCCAGTCCGTTGATATCCGTAATGGCCGCGCCGATCTTGAAGATTGCTTCCACCGCCTGATCGGTTTCGCTCTGAATAGCCGTTACCTGCGTCTGAATATCTTCCGTCGCGCGCGCGGTTTGCGTGGCGAGTTGTTTGACTTCGGCGGCGACCACGGCAAAGCCTTTCCCGGCGTCCCCCGCCCGCGCGGCCTCGATAGTGGCGTTCAGGGCCAGCAGATTGGTCTGCGCGGCAATATCCTGAATAAGCCGAATGACCTGGCCGATCCGGTCGGCGGCTTCGGCGAGATGCTGCACCTGCTCGCCGGTTTGTTGGGCGGAACGAACAGCGTGTTGGGCGGCGTTTGCCGTCGCATCGATTTTGCTGCCGATTTCGTGAATGGAGTGATGCAATTCCTGCGTCGCCGAGGCGGCGGCAATGGCCCCATCGTTGGCGACATGAGAACTTTGCGTCACATCCTGAGACGCATCGGCCACTTGGTTGACGGAGGTCGCGAGCAGGCCCGCCGATCTCTGCATGACAGTAACGGAGTCGGCCAGCCGGCGCATGACCTGGCCGACGCGGGCTTCGAATTGCTCGGCGAGGCGTAAGCGCTGAGTACGTAGTTTCGTTTCCTGCGCTTCCTCAGCCTGGCGCAACCGTTCCGCCTGCGCGGCTTCGGCTTCTGTTTTCTCTTCCAGCGTTTTGAGCGTGCTGGATGAAAGAACCAAGGCTTTCCCCAGCATCAGACACAGCCAAATCAATGCCCCCGTTTCCATGACAACCAGCACGGCGTGCAGGACCACGCGCGAAAAATCTGACCCGCCGGAGAAAACCGCTGCCGGGAAAACAAAATTCAGGACCAGATGATGAAGCGCCGTCACCGTCGCCCCGGTCAACACCACGCGCCCATCGCAAAAGGCGGCCAGCATGGCAATCGCGGCAAAATAATACATGTGCATATCGGCCTGCCACGGGTGGCCCGCCAGCCCATAGACCAGCAGCGAGACTTGACCGATGAGGGCGGCGGCGATGGTAAGGCGCGTCGATAAGGCGATTTTATTGGCCAGCCACGCCATTAGCGGAAGGGCGCTTAGTCCCAGGCTTACGAGGATCGGCTCCAGCAGGCTTCCACCGCGCGACCAAGTGAGCAGGGCGACGGCGGGCACATGGGCTGCGATAAAAACCACCATAAACAGCGCCGATTTCTGGCGCAGCCGGATAAGCTCTTCCATGGGATTGGGCCTTTAAAACAATGACATTAAAGGTCATACGATTGAATATGGTCGCTAGATCACTGCCGAATTAGGATGGGGAGTAGGATGGATTGGGGGCTTGGCCCCAAACCACTGTTCGTACCCTGCGGGGTGGGGCACCACTATCTCGATCGATATATTTAAAATTATGCTAAAGTTTAACCTGCCGGATGCGCGTATCCTCTGCGTTCCGCACCAAGCCGAGTTTCTCCCCGACGAGTGAGGAAAGGTAACGAAGGCGTGCCATGACCAGGGCCAAACCGGGGAGCAATCGCTATCACGCCGAAGTTTTGCGCCTCTTCATTCGTCAAACCCCAATTAACAGTGGGGTAACGGCAGCGGCGACTCTGATCGTTACCGCGCAGTTGGCCCTTGTTGATGCTTTGGAAACTTGGCAGTGGGGGGCGCTTTCGGCCTGGATACTGCTGCATTTGGGCGGCAGCTTTTGGCATTTTCTGCGTTGGACCCGACGGCAAGAAAGCCGGCACCCGCTCACCCGCAGGCGCTTTAACCGCATTGCCCGCCGCGCGGTGTGGAGTGCGGGATGCTCGGGCGCGCTGTGGGGCGGTTCTTGCTTGCTGACGATCAAGGCGCCGCCGCTGGATCAATTCGTCGTGGCACTGGTTGTTGCGGCCCTGGTCTCCGGGTCGGCAACGACCTTGGCCGCCCTGCCGCGCACAGCCTATGCTTTTGTCACCACATGCCTCCTACCGTGGATTATTTTTTTTGCGTGGCACGGCGGCAGTTATTGGACGCTATCGCTTTTGGCGGGCGTGTATTGGATCGCGCTTATTTTTTCGATCCAACGGGTCAATGGCACCTATCGGCAGGCGATTGTTGCCCAGGGCTCGCAAATCCGGCTTTCCCGGCACCTTGCGCGCCTGCGGGAAGAATGGTTGGCGGTTGCCTCCGTCACCGATGCCGTCGCGTTGTTCGATGAAGCCGGTCGCTTGGTGCTCTGGAACTCCGCCATGGCGGCATTGATGGATGTGTCGCCGACGCAGGGGATCAGCTTTCCGGCCTTTCTCAATCTCGCCCCCTGGCAAGCCGACGCAATTGCGGCAACCCCCCCAGGGCAGTGGAGCACCGATTATGGGCTCGCCGACGGGCGCTATATACAAACCATCGTAGCGCAGAAGGGGGCATGGCGGGTTCTGTGCCACCGGGATATCAGCCCGCTGAAAGCGCGCGAGTTGAGCCTAGAGGCCGAGCGCGCGCGCGCCGTGCGGGCCGATCGGGCGAAAAGCACCTTTCTGGCCACCATGAGCCACGAACTGCGCACCCCGTTGAATGCGATCATGGGGTTTTCGGAGGTTATCCGGGATCAATATGTGACCGACCCCCGGCGCGTTTCCAGCTATGCGGGCGATATTCACCAAAGCGCCGCGCATCTGTTGGCCATTATCAACGATATTTTGGATATCGCCCGCATTGAGAATGCCGAGATCATTCTGCATCGCCATCCCATCCCAATGCTGGAACTCTTGGACGAAACGGTTCGGATCAGTTCTGGTTTGGCGCGGCGGCAGGGGGTTTCTGTGCTGTATCGCGGTGGGGAGGATTGGCCGCTCGTGATCGGCGACCGCACGCGCCTTGCACAATCGATCTGCAATTTCCTCTCGAATGCCATCAAAGCGTCCCAAGCGGGGCAGATTGTGGAATTGAAAGCGCGGATTAGCGACGAACATCGCTATCTTCTAACCATTCGCGATATGGGGCCGGGGATTCCGCCTGACCGTTTGGGCGATCTCTTCAGGCCTTTTGCGACCTTTGACGACCGCGATGCGTATCGGTCGGCGGGGGAGCGCGGTACCGGGCTTGGTCTTGCGATTACCAAAGAATTGCTCGATGCCCATGGCATCGCCATCGCCATCGAAACGCGCGTTGGCACCGGCACGGCCATCACCTTAGATTTCACGCCCTGTATCGAGCTGCCGCGCGACGAAGACCTCGGCCCGGATGAGGATCAGTCGGGCGACGGCATATAGGGGAAGCGCGCGAGAACCTCGGCCAACCCATCGGGCACGGGGGCCTTGACCTCCAGCGGCGGCTTATTGGCGCGTGGTGCAAAGCGCACGCTGCGCGCATGCAAATGCAGGCCGGTGGCCTCGTGGCGGCCATAGAGGCGGTCGCCCACAATCGGACACCCCAACACCGAGGCGGCGTGAACGCGCAACTGATGACTGCGCCCCGTGCGCGGGTGGAATTCGATCCAGGTTCGGCGGTCTTGCACCGCAAGAACACGCCAATCCGTTACCGCGTCCAGCGCGTCATCGCCATCGTCGGGGCGAGCGAGACGAACGGTCACGCCGCCCGGTCGCTTCATATCGACCAGTGGGGCGTCAATCGTGCCACTCTCGGCGTCGGGAATCCCATCCAGCACCGCCCAATAGCATTTTTCGACCTGGCGATTGGCAAAAAGGTCTGTCATGCGGATCATCGCTTGGCGGTGGCGGGCGAGAATGAGGCACCCGGACGTATCCCGATCCAGTCGGTGCGCCAACAGCGGCGGCTGTTTCAGGCCATATTGCCATGCAAAAAGCAATTGGCTGAGGTGCAAGCTCTTGCCGCCAGCAACCGAATGCACCGGCAATCCGCCGGGTTTATTAACGACAAGGACCAGCCCATCCCGATGCAGAACCCAGTCCTGTATAAGGTGGGCGATCATTTCGGGCTCGTGGCGAAGACCTTCGGCAATTTCTGAAAGAGAGAGCTGCTGCATAAGAAGCTTTATCGCCGCTCAAACCTTAACTGTCTATTAATAAAATCATTTTTTATTAACACCCCTTGGAAAGTTTGCTTGTTTTGAATCGATCTGAGCCCGCCTTGTCACGTGACCGCGCGCTGTTTTTTTGCTACACCGCATTGCACGGATAACAAGGGTTTTCGCTATAATTTGTTTCCGTATTAAGAGAAATTTTAGACCTAACAGCCTACCTTCACCGCAGGGCAAAAAACACCGACGTAGGAAACAGGAGCGGCTCATGACGATGGTACTCATCCAATCGGCGGTAGCTTTGGGTCTTACAGTGCTGATTTTGTGGCTTTCTCGCCCGCTCGGCCTCCGTCTTGGTGTTCTCGATATCCCCAATAACGTGCGCAAGTTTCATGCGCGCCCCACCCCAAAGATGGGTGGGACGGCGCTCGCTGTTGCAGGATTAGCATGCGTATTTTTGCATTCCATCGATGCAGGTATGCCGTTTCCCGTTAAGGTTGGTGTAGTATTGGTGGCGTGCCATTACATCATCGGTCTTGTGGACGACCGATCGGATATTGATGCTCGGCTGCGATTGGTGCTCTCAACACTAGCAACCATGGCCGCTTTTTGGCTCGACTCGACACTTGTCCCACAGGCTCTTAACTTTTCCTGGGATGTGAGCGTTGGTATCGTCCCGGCTTTTGCCTTTGTCGCCGCCGCTCTGGTGCTGGTTTCCTTCGTTTTTGCAGTGAATCTGATCGACGGGCGCAATGGCATTCTCGCAGGCTATGCGATGCTCTGGTTAACGCTCCTGCAAATAACGTCCGAGGCTTTACCGCTCACCTCCTACTGTATTGCTATGCTCTGCTGCGGGGCGTTCTTGATCGCCAATCTGCGTGGACTGGTCTTTGCGGGCGATAGCGGTGCCTATCTGGTGGCCTGCACGATTGGCGTGCTTGGCTTGCATGCGCACAATGCTGGGGCGGTTTCTATCGACCAATTGCTGCTTTGGTTCATCGTGCCGGTGTTCGATGCGGGCCGGGTGTTGGCCGTACGGCTTGGCCGCGGGCAAAGCCCGTTTCGGGGCGGGCGCGACCATCTGCACCATGTGCTGTGGGATCACGTCAGCCACCGCTGGGCGGGGGCGCTGTATGCCAGTGCAACGCTGATCCCATCGGTCTTGAGCGTGCTGATGCCGAGCCTGAGCGTCCTCTGGTTGGTGGCTGCCGTGGCTTGGCTTCTGGTTCTGTCGAGTTCGCCGGATTTTTTCGCTAAACTGCGGACCGTGTAAAAGGGGCACCCTTCGGTGGGATTTTCTCGTCGCGCGTTATTCTTCGCGATTCTATATAGTGCTCCGAGCCGTGCCCTTACCCGCCTGATGCTAAGGCTTACGGCAGGCGTCGGTCGATTGGCGAGCCGGGCGCGCTTCGCCGCCCTCGCCCCAAGTGCGCCGCGCGACTGTGTGCTCCACTGGAGCGCCGAGGTTAAATGCCCGGCGCGGATTAGCTGGGGGCATCGCGTTATTGTGGGTCCTGGCTGCACGCTTGGCGCGGTCGGCGGCATCACCCTGGGCGATCACGTTCGCCTGTCAAAAGGGGCCGTTCTTGAAACCGCTGGGCTCGATTTCAGCCAACCTCCCCCTTATCGCCACACAACCAAGCCGATCGTTCTGGAAAATGGGGTTTGGGTTGGGGCGCGGGCGATGATCTTGGGGGGCGTTACGATTGGGCAGCAAGCGGTGATTGGGGCTGGGGCAGTGGTAACGCGCGATGTTCCCCCCTTTACGATCGTCACCGGTCAACCCATGCGCAGCAAGCCCGGCCCGCGCGCTATCGATCCTGCATGAGGCGATTATGAGCCAGCTTGTCGAAAAAATCCTGCGCCGCTCCCGGCTGATGGCGTCGCCCTATTACTGGGGTTTCGAGGCGCAGCGCCGGGTTTTGCACCCGCAGCGCCGGGCGAAAGTAGCGCGTTGGCTGGCAGGCCGTCGCCCGCACTCCGAGGTTAAACCCGGCAGTAATGAGGCCACGCTGACGCAAACCTTGGTCGATGATATGAATCGCCAGGGCTATCATATGCTCACCGGCCTCGTGGAGCCGCAGCAGGTGGCCGAGATGCGGGCTTATTTCTCGGAGCAGACGGCGCGCGACCCGTATCGCCCCACCTTCGGGCAGTTTCTACCGCTCACCGAAGCCCGCCCTGAAACCCATGTGGCGTTTTTCGATGCGGAAACCGTGGTGGCGGCTCCCCATGCGGTGGCGCTGGCCAATCATCCGCTGCTGCTGGCCAGCGTCGAAGCGCTGCTGGGGTGTAAACCCAGTATTGGCTATCTCGCCGCTTGGTGGTCTTTGCCCGGCGATGGCACCCCGGAACACGCGGAGCAGTTTCACCGCGATGTGGACGATTGGGCCTTCTATAAGTTTTTCCTCTATCTCACCGATGTGGATGAGCGCTGTGGGCCGCACATTTATGTTCCGGGCTCCCACGACCGCGCCTCGCACCTTGATATTCGCCGCTACACCGAACAGGAGGCGGCGGAACTGGGGGATGAGAAGCATTTCACCGGTCCGGCGGGCAGTTGTTTTCTGGAAAATACCTATGGCCTGCACCGGGGCTTGCCGCCCTTAGACCGGCCCCGGCTGATTTTCCAAGTCACCTATTGCTTGATGGGGCTGCCCTATGCACCGCCGAAGCCGGTCGCGCCGCTGCCGCCGGGGCTCGATCCCTTCATCAATCGGTTTTATTTGAAGGGCTGACCCCTAAACTCTATCCGGAACGTTTTGCGTCACGCCCTATCCGGTAGTTTTTAAGTTACGCCCTATCCGGGCGATGCGGGCCCTTCCAGCGCACCTGTTCCCGCTCCTCGGGCGGCGAGATGATCGGCAGCCGATCGATCCGTTCTTCGGGCGTGAGCGCAATGTGGCGCAGCTTTTGGCTCACCCAGAGGCCGGGCTCCAGCAGATCGGCGGCGACACTGGAGAGCGAGCCAATACTCACCCGATCCACAATGGTCACGCCCGGCCCAACTACCGATCCTGCGCCGATATAAACATTATCGCCGATCCACACCCGTCCATCGACGCGCGACCGGCCCGATCCTTGGCTAAGATGCACGTAACCATGGGTCCAAATTTGCGAGCCCTTGCCCGCGAGCGTTGACCAGGCGCCGAAGCGGATCGTCCGCGTCAGGTCGATATGGTGCCCGGCGGTAATCTTCGAACCTTCGCCGAGCCACAGGACCGGGCCAAGGGCGAGGCTGGGTGCGCGGGTACGCAGGACGACATTGCGGTTCCCGATAGCCCCAATCGGCGCGAAGGCCAAACACAGCGGCCCCAGAATGAGATTGCCGTACCCAATATAGGCCCGCTCGCGCAGCAGCACGCGCCGGACCGAAATGAGATTCCCAGGACCAATGCGGCTTTTCGGCCCCAACGCCAAGCGGTTGACCCAAACGAGCGACGGCGCGATGCGGGCAGAATTGGCGACCCGGTGGCCCAGCAATCGCAGCAGGGGCGGTTTGACGCGCGCGGGCAGCAGCAGGCAGATCAGGGCGGTTAACAATCGGCGCATAGGCTCGTCGCTTTCACTCTTACAGGCCCGGCAGAAACGCCACCAGCGGCGGCACGGCGGCGGCGGCAAGGGCGAGCCCCGCGCGCGGCAACACCAAACCGGAGCGCCACAGCAGCAGCCATTGCGTCCCCACCCCCATCGCCAGCAGGCCACAGCTTGCCAGCGCGATCAAGCCTGGGGAGGCGGGGATAGTGAGTAACCCGGCTTCGATCCCGCCCCAGGCCAAAAGACCCACCGCCGCGAGAATTGGGGCCGCGTGCCGCCCGAGCCCCTGCCGCCCAATCATCGCTTCGAAGAGAGCAAGGGCAATCCAGAGGATGGTCTGGCCCGCGACCAGCGCCACGGTTAGGCGCGCCAGGGGGGGCTGGTCGGGCGCGAGGATCGGCGCAACCCAGGGCCAGGCGAGCACAACGAGGCATCCCAAAACGGCAAGCCCGCTCAGCAATCCGGCAAAGATCGTGTCGCAGCGCGCGGCGGGCCACGTGTAGAGATTGCGAAAATGCCAGGTCATCAGCAATTGATGCACCACCAGCAGCAGCAGGCAGAGGCGGGCGGCAAACGCCAAAGCGCCGACATCGGCAAGCGGCAAGAACCGTCCGGCCAACAGGCGCGGGGCGGCGGCAAAAGCCGCGAGAACCAACCCCGTTGCCAGCAGCGGCAGCCCTTCTTTCAAGGCGGTGCGCCACTGCCCCAGCAGCCCCTGCGGGCGCTGCACCAGCAGAATGCCGACGCCGAGACCGCCTAAAGGCAGTACGAGCGCCCAAACACTTTCGATGATTTGGCGAGGGCTGGGCGAGATCGCCACGAGCGTTAGCACCGCAGCGCTCCCGCCAAGCAACACGAGCGTGCCGTTATCAACCCAGGTCGAGAGAAATTTGCGCCCCTCGACCCGTGCCCAAAAACTCAAGCCGTATTGGGCACCGTAGAGAACGCCGAGCCCGCAGGTGAGCGTGACAACCCAGGGCAGGCCCTGCCAAGCGCTCAAGAGGCTGGCGAGGGCTAGCGGGAGGGCCGAGAGCAGAAAGGCCAGGGCCAGCACGTCCATGACGCCCGAATGCCCGAGGATCAGCTTCAGGCGCGGGGCGGCTTGGGGAACGCCGAGGCCAACCGCACTGCCCAGGAGCGCGGCAAGGGACAGGGCGAGTTCCACCCCGCCGTAAGTATCAGGGGCGAGCAGCCGGGGCAGCAGCAGGGGGCCAAGAAAGGCCAACCCGCGCGCGCTGCCATAGGAGGCTAAGAATAAAAGCGCGGTCCTGGCCCGGTTAAAGCGCGACATGGGCTAATCGAGCGAGAGGCGACGACCGCGCGTATAGCGATCAAACAGCCCCGGATCGATCCGGTTCAAGATAAGAGCGGCGGCGCGGCCATTGCCTTGGGCGAGGCGGCGAACCGCGCGGCTCAGCATATGGAGTTTGGTTTTTCGCCATTGGGCGACAACCAGTGTCGCATCGGCCTGTTGGGCGATCAGCAAAGTATCGGAAACCATCGCGAGCGGTGTGCTATCGAGAATGATGAGATCGTAATGGTGGCGCACTTCCTTGAGCAGACCGGCAAAGAGCCGCCCGCCGAGAAGCTCTTGCGCCTTATGGGGCGCGGCTTCGGTGGGGATATAGTGCAGCCCGCTGGCGTCGTCGGTACGGATCGGCGAGCCGTTGGCGTTACCATGCGTCAAGAGTTGATCCAGCCCGTTCGTTGCGGGCACTTTCAGCGCCCGGGCAACCATCGGCGTGCGGAAATCGCAGTCGATCAACAGCACGCGGCTCCCGTCGAGCGCGGCGGACCGGGCGACGCTGAGGGCCAGCAGGCTTTTGCCCTCGCCCACAACGGCGGAGGTGAACAGAATAACTTTCGGTGGGGTCCCCAGGGAGGAAACCTTGAGCGCGGCGCGGATCGACCGGATGGCTTCGGCAAACAAGCCGCCGCGCTGGCTCAAGACCATATCGGCGCGGCTGCCAAGGCGGCCCGTGCGCGGCACGAGGCCGAGGCAGGAGATACCGATTTCCCGTTCCAGTTGCTCGGTGGATCGGGCGGTCCGGTCGAAAGTATCGATCACGACGGCGAGAATGAACGCCAAGGCCGCGCCAATCACCGCCGAAATCATCAGAATCAGGCCCGCGCGCGGCTGATCGGGCGATTTCGGCACTTGCGCGGGCGAGACGACGCGGGCGAAGGGATTGACGAAATTTTCCTGGGTCGCGCCTTCCTGAATGCGCGTCAGAAAAGCGTCCAGCACGGCGCGGTTCGCGTCCACGTCCCGCTCCAACTCGCGCAAGCGCACTTCGGCGGGATTAGCTTGGGCGGCCTGACGGCGCAAGCCATCCAGATTGCCGCGCAGGGAGGCTTCGCGGGCGCGGGCGATATCGGCTTCCGCGCCGATGGCCTGGGCGATTTTGGCGATTTCCGCATCGATCTTGCGGCGCAAATCCTCACGCTCGGCGCGCACGGCGATCATGGTTGGGTGCTTTTCGCCGTAGCGATCCGTCAACTCGGCTTCGCGGCGAATGACTTGCGCTTCCTGTTCGCGCAACCGGGCGATAAGCGGCGAGTTCATGACTTCGCCGATACTCGTGGCACCGCCGCTTCCCCGGCTTTGCTGAATCTGGCGCAGGCGGGCTTCTTTTTCGGCGCGTTCGGCGGAAGCGAGGATCAACTGATTGGAAAGATCGCTGATTTGCTGCTGGGAGACCGAATTGCCTTTGAGTTCGGCAAGATTATTCTGTTGGCGGAACTGCTGAACCGCAAGCTCGGACCGGCGAACTTGCGTGCGCAGCTCTTCGGCCCGCTCATTCAACCAGCCATTAATCCGCTTGACCGTCTGAACCCGCTCTTCCTCCTGACCCGAAAGATAAAGGGCAACCAGTTGATTGGCCGCAGCCGAGGCTAAGGCCGGATCGGACGAGCGAAACTGCACGCGGATAACGTAAGAGCGCCCGTCGGTTACGACCGAAAGGCTACTGCTAAACCGGCTAACCAGCTCGTCCATGCTGAGTGGTGACCGACTTTTGGGGGCGAAGAGCGCCTGGATTCCCTCCGGAAGCTTCAGGGATTTACTCAAGCGCGCGAGCGTGCCCGCCCGCCGCCCGCCATATTCGGGATGCTCGCCCATATTGAGCGACTGGACGACCCGCGCCGCCAGCGGCCAGGATTGCAAAACCTGAACTTCCGTGCGGACGATGGGGAAATCGAGCGTGACGCCGGTAATGAAGTTGGGAATTTCCTGAACATTCACCCGGCGCGTATCGAGCGCCAACGAAGCTTCGGCGGTATATCCGTTCGGCTGTGCCATCACCCACAGAAGCGTACTGACCGTGATAATGCCGAAAACGGCGGCCATGATCGGCAGGCGTCGCCGGATCATCCCCAGCAAGCGGCCAAGGTTAAGCAGTTCGTTTTCGTCCTGCGGTGGCGGCAAGGGTAGCGCAACCGGGGGCGGCGCGGGGGCGGCGGGTTGAATCTGAGTCATGTCCCCGCCTTCCTAAAAGAATCGCTCGGGGACGCGAATGATATCGCCGGGCAGAACGGGCGTATCATCGTCGCCCTCCAGTTCGGTTTTCTGCCCGTTTACCAACCGCGTAATCAACAAACGGCCTTGGCGCGCGCGCGGGGTATAGCCCCCGGCCAGTACGACCGCATTGACCATGCGCATGCCGTTGACATAGGGAAAGCCGCCCGGCTGGCGCACTTCGCCGTAGATGTAGAAGGGCCGATAGGTAAGCACGACAACGGTAACGCGCGGGTTCTTCAGAAAGCCATTGCCTAAGGATTTGACAATGGAGGCTTCCAACTCGGCGACACGCAGGCCCCCCGCCGACATTTGCCCGATCAGCGGCAGGGAAATCAGGCCTGTGCCATCGATATCGTAATCGCCCGATAGATCGGCTTCGTTGAAGACTTGAATCCGCACCCGGTCACCCGGCCCCAGGCGATACTCGCCGATGCCCGCTTCCGCCCCTTGCGCGCGTGCGCCCCCGATCCCGCCGAAGGCGAGCGCGGTTGAGAGCAGCAGAAGGCAGTGGCGCCGGTTGATCATGCAGATCTCTTAGATCATCCTGGCCTAGAAGCTCGAAACAAAGCGCAGCATGCCGATATTGCGGTCGAAGTTCGACTCGGCAATCGTGCCGTCGCGGTGGCTAAAACTATACTCCGCCTGGGCGCGGAAGTTCCGGTTGATGAACCAGGTCGCGCGCGCGCCAACGGAGAGAATATCGGTCTCGTCCCGGCTTTTGGCGTAATCGACATTGCGGGTTGAGATATTCGCGCCCAGCAGGAAATCCGACTGAAGCTGATGCTCGATCCCGAGCCAATAGGTTGTCGAGACATAGGCGATGGACGGACCAACCGCAGCTTCGCCAATGCCACGCAAGGCTTGTGCCCGCACGGAGGTTGCCCGCGTCATGTTCCACAGAATTTGGCCCCGCGCGGTCATGGCCGACACGCTACCGAAACTCGCATCCTCAATATCGCGCTGGGCATAGCCGACGGCGATTTCGCCAGACCAGAGGGCGCTGAGGGCAAAATTCACCCCGGCCCCCGCTTCCGGCCCCGTCGAGTCCCGATTTTTCAGCCCATTGCCTGCCGCTCGGTCATACCGCCGGGCTTGCCATCCGCCTTCGCCGAACAGAATGAGATCGGGGTTCACCTCATAATTCAAGCGCCCGCGCCCGCCTGCCGTCATAAAGCTGCGGTCGTTGCCGTCGATTAGGCGACCGTTACCGCCGGTCATCGATTGATAGTGATAGTCCCGTAAGCCGCCGTCGAGCTTAACGCTGAAACGTCCGAAGGCTTGGCGAAAGCCGATATCCCCCGTTGTAAGGTCGAGGGGCATCGGGTCGGTCGCCCGGCTTAGGCTATCGGGATCCCCGCGCAGGTCATGTTGCCGCTCCCGCCGAACCCCCGCCGTAACCTCGCTGTCGCTGGTGAGGGTGAGCCCACCGCCCAGCGTGAACCCATAATTCTCGACATTCTCGCTTTTCTGGGACGCATAGCGCTTGGCTTCGGCGCGGGCCGAGGCTTCCAGCAGATGGCGCGACCAATTGGAGCGCAGTTTCGCTTCCGGCGCGATGGCCCCGATCGCACTCGCCTTGGTACTATTCGGGCGCGCATAAACATTATCCGAATACCCAAGATCGGTCACAAGACGCGGCGACAGGATAAAGCTACCAACGGCAATCCCAGGCGCCTCGAATTCGGGGTAGCCGCGCGTCAGAACCCCCGGTTGATCCTCACCGGTGCGATCGGTGGGTTCGATGGCAGGGCTGTTCTGCTGCAAGATAGGCCGCAAATATTCTGCCGAAGCCGGGAAGGCGCAGGCGAGCAGGGCTCCGGCTAGGCTGGCGAAGCGAATTTTCCGGGCAATCGGGTGCAGGTGGGTGGTCATGGGCGCATATCCACTGTCAGACAGTTCCGTATACGTTTAACCGATTTTATAGAATAGTTCCATAACCAATTGACCAAGCGTGATTCTTTGTGGTTTGTGAGGGGTGTGATACGCAAGTGCTCCGGGGAGTATCTGCCGGGAGTCTTGCCTAATCGTTAACGTCGCGCGGGAGGGGGCGATGATTTTAGAGAAACCGATTGCCCCAATTCACCTGTCGGGGGCCTATCTGCGGCGGTTAGAGCCGGTGCGAACGGCCCTTCTCGGCCTCGTGACGTATTTGATCCTCGCCCTTGTTGCGCCGCTCCGGTCCACCGTGGCGGACCCGTCGACCTTGGCGGTCGCCTACGCGCTGGCCTGCTATCTCGGTCTTGCGATTGGGGCGATACTCTTTCACACCCTCTTTCCGCAGAAGCCCGCCGCGCGCGACCTTTGGGCCGCGCCGCTGCCGAAGCCTTTGTTTCTGGTCGCCTTAGGCTTGTCGGGCCTTGGCGTCGCGATGCGTATGACGGACCGGTTTATTTTGCGCGGGGTGCCGTTGGGCGAAGATTTCGCCTCGGTCCGCGCGCAGTTGGAGGCGACCAGTGCCTCCCCCCTGTCGGCGGCCAGCGCGGTGATCTACCCGATCTGCTTCGGGATGATTTTTTTCTATTATTGCCTGCCGAAAACCGAGCGGCGCTGGTGGCTTGGGGCTTTGGCGACGTTGATTTTTCTTTATCCATCGTTCGAGTCGATCATTTCCGGCACGCGCTCGCAAATGGCAGTCAGCTTGGGTTTCATTCTCGTTACCCGCTCGATCCTGGTTGATGATCTCAAGTGGCTGCGCAATCGGTTGGTTGTGGCGGCGGCGGGCATTTTGATTTTGAACTTATTCTTCTTAATGTTCGAAATTCGCGTCGAGTCGATGGGGCAGGATTTTTATACATCAAGTCAAAATTCCGGGTATGCGTTTACCGTGCCGCCCAATGATTTCGCTTTATCGTATTTGGTTGAGAATAAGGGCCTTATGAGTTCGATTGTTAGTCTCATCGTTCATTTTACACAATATTATTGCCACTCCGGTTTTGAGTATCTTTATATTTTTGATCGTCTCCCTGAAAAACCCCTGTGGGGAGCGTTTAATTTTTTCCATATTTATAAGTTCTTCGGCATGGTCGTCGGCGACAGCTCGGTGAATGAGACGATTAATAATCTCGATATTCGCGTTGGCGTCTACGCCACCTTCTTCGTGCCCCTATTCATCGATTATCATTGGGGTGGCCCGGTCTTTATGATGATTTTTGGCTTCGTGCTCTCGCTATTGTGGCGGGCGACGTTCCGGCATCCAACCGCGTGGTTCCCGCTGACGGGGTATATGTCGATCGTGCTGTTTCTCATGCCGATCACCAGCTTTATCGTTGCCTCGCAAGGGCTCTACGTGATTACGGCGCTGCTGGCGATGGGGGTGCTTATTCACCGAATGGATGGCAGCGGGCGGCGGCTTACCGCAGGCTTTCATAAAGCTCAATGAAACGTTCAGCGGCGGCTGACTGGCTGTAAACGCTCAGCGCCCGCGCCCGGCCCGCTGCGCCAAAGCGGGCGCGCACGTCGGCATCGCCCCAAAGACGCTCTAGCGCCGTCGTAAGCGCAGCTTGATCGCCGGGCGGAACGGTCAACCCGGTTATGCCATCAAGGCTCACCTCGGGAACCCCCGTTGGCAGGCTGGTATTGATCACCGGAAGCCCCGCCGCCATGGCCTCGACCTGGACAAGCGCGAAGGTTTCAGACCGGTGGGTGGAGGGTAGAACAAACAGATCGGCGGCGGCGTAATGGGCGGCCAGCACCTCGGCCTTAACGCCGCCGAGAAGCGTTACCCGCTCTCCGAGGCCGAGCGTGTCGATCAGGCGTTGAAGATCCGCCTGCATCGGCCCGTCGCCGATGATGGCAAGGCGTAGATCGGGCAGATCGGCGGCGGCCCGGATCAGCACATCGAAGCCCTTATAATAAACCAGTCGCCCGACCGCGAGCGCGAAGCGCCCGCCGCGCGCTGCGCGTGTTTCGGCTTTCGCCGCCGCGTCGGCCGCTGCTGCAGTAAAGCTCTCGACCGCGCGCCCGAAGGGGATAACTCGAATTTTGTCGCGATAGGGCGGCAGAAAGGTTGAATCCCGCCGAATGAACTCCGCCGAGCAATGGATTGCCGCCGCCCGTCGGCACAACGCATGGGCCAGGGGGGCGACCGCATATTTCAGCAGCTTCTGGCGCACGATATCGCTATGCCAGGTTACGACAATCGGGGCTTTGGGCGGCCAGAGCGCAATCAGTAAATCGGCGATTGGGAAGGGCGTGTGGACATGGACCGCATCCGCCCAACCCCGCCATTCCCGATAGAGCCGCGCATAGGCGGGCGAGAAGGCGAGCGTGCCGAGCGCAAAGCGATAGGGGGCGCGCAACACGGTCACGCCGGGGGCCGGGTGCAGGGGCCGCGTGTCGCCATCCGCGGCATGGGCGAGAACGACAACCTCGTGCCCGAGCGCGGCAACCCCTTCGGCCATGCTGGCAACAACGGTTTCCATGCCCCCGAACGCGGGCGGGTAAAATTTGGCGACATGAAGGATGCGCATGCGCCCACTCTACTCAGTCGGGCCGGGGAGGAGAAGGTCCCACCCGAGACAAAAAGAAACCCGCTCGCTCCGGGAAGCGAACGGGTTCACCACACCCTTTGGAGGGGAGTAGACTTAAGCCAGCTTAACCAAGCCCGTGACCGGGGTGAAGGCGCGCACGCCCTTGGTGGCCGTGCCCAGCGCGAAATTACCCTGGTAGGCTTGAATAGCCGTCTGGGCCGTTTTTACGTTCGTCGGGTTCTTTTCAACGGCGGTCAGAACATCATCCTTATCGCGGCTGACTGCCAAGGGCGTCGTGCCCTTATTGTTGTAAGCTTGCAGCATACCGGCAATCCCATCGACCGAAGCGCCCGCCGTGGTGATTCTGCCCGTGGCTTGCAGCTTCCGGTTCACCAAATCCAAGGTTACTTGCGGACCTGTAGCCCGGTCGGTCGCGGCTTGGATGGTCAGCACGCCGTTTGCCAGCAGATAGCTCGGGCCTTTCGCGCCGGTGGAGGCGGCGTTCTGCGTGCCCGCAGCGATTTGGCCTTGAACGGTCGTGCCCACGGTCGACAAGACCGGTGCCGAGAGCTTGCCCTTGGAGGACGTTGAGGTTTTCACGCCGACGTTATAGGCCTGCACATCGATAATGCCATTGGCCCGCACGCCGACATTCGTAACGGCAACTGTGGCATTCGATCTGTTGAGGACCTGCTCGCTCGCGGCTTGCGCCAGGGTGAAGCTCGCGGTGCGCTCCGTGGAGCCACCACCGATCGACCCATCGGCCTTGAGCCACGAGGCTTGCGCTGCGACCGTCGTGCTGGCGCTCGTTACCGTCGTCCCCGTGCTTTTGAAGCTCGACGAGCGCTGCGAGGTGGAGCTTGTGTCCGTCGTTCCATCGTTTTTGCTCAGCACCGAGGATGCTTGCGCCGTTTCGCTGATCGCTACCGTACCAACAGCAGGGGCCGTACCGCCGCTCTTATCGGTCGTTGTGATCGTCGTTGCCGTGCGTCGGGCGAGCACCAGGGTTTGACCGTTAATATTGTTCGCCGTCACGCCTTCATCGACGCGGCTGACTTTCAGCGTGCCGGTTTGCGCATTCAGCAGCGAGGTTTCGGTCGTCAGCGTTTGGTTCGAAGCGATCACGGCGCCAGCGGCATCTTTCGTGAGCGACGTCAGAACTTCCTTCAGCGACTTCTGATAATTGCCGTCCTTGGTCAGGCTGTAAACGATCACCCGATTGCGGTTTTCATAAACCGTGTTGCCATCGGCGGAGCTCGTGACGACAGCCTGAATGTCGAACGTCTGCGTCAGCGTGCCCTTGGCCGCATTGGCGACCGTGGTTGCCGTGGTCTTTTCCTGACGCACGGTATCGGCATAGGCTTGACCAGCTTTCAGATTGCCGCCGCTTTCGCGGATCACGGTTTCGGTGAAGCTGCGCTGAACGCCAAGACCATTGTTATTCTTGGCAGCGGTCTGCTCCACCGTGCGGGCGGCAATGGTAACTTCGGTATTGCGCGTCGTGCCGTTTTCCAGCGTGCGCGTCTGCAGCGTCGTCGTCGGGGCGGCTTGCGTGTAAGAGGCTTGCCCAGCGCCAATCGCGCCCAGCACTTTCGCGCTGGTATTATCCTTCAGCCCCTGTACCGTCGTTTTGAACCGACCGTCGACACCATAAACGGCGATCAGCGAGTCGGCGCGATCGGCCAAGGCGATCGTATCGGTTATCGCAAGCGCTTGGGCTTGGGTGTTGGTAGCGGCAGCAGAGTTAGCCGGTGCGGTCGTCGCGGGCGCGGTCCCCAACCCCTTGCGGATGGCGGCTTCGGCAGCACCGATATATTTATCGACCGATCCAAGGCTTGGCGTGACTGCGACCATTTTTCAACTCCATCCGGAACGAAACCGGTTTTAACGCTGTGGCAAGCGGCCTTCTGCCAGCTCGCTCTCTTTGACTAACCCACCTTAACGGCACACTGCTAACAGTTAGTTAAAATTCTTTATGGTTTCGACAAAACTCTCATTCAAAAAAGAATAGAAGCCCCGCAAGACTCGCATGCCGTAGGTGCATCCGCATGCAGTACCCGTATGACAGCTTAAGGGGCCGTCGGCGGCGCGGGCGGGTGAGCTTCCCGTAGAAAGGCCAATAATCCCAACGCAATAGACTCGATTTCATCAGGGTTTTCGCGGCCTTCCTGCGTCTTCCGCGCGAGGCGGTCGGGGAAGCCCTCAAAGCTATTGGCGTGCAGGCGAGCGAGGAAGTCGCGGCATTCTGCGTCGTGCCGTTGCTGCGCGGCTTCCGTTGGCGGCGTTAACAGTCTGGTCATCGGCCAGAGCAGGGGATCGGGAAAATCCGCCGCCGAGACGCGCATGAGCGGATCGAAAAACAGCGCGGCCAGCGCCACGGTTGGGCGGCCCATCAGGGCGGCTTCGTAGCCGACCGTCCCGGTAATCGTCACCACCAAATCGGCGCGCTGGAGCAGCTTAAACGTGCTCCCGCTGGGGGCGATCAGCCGGACGTTCGGCAGGGCGGCGATCTCGCGCAGCCAAGCGGGGGAGCGGTCGCCCAGCCAATCGGGATGCTCCTTCACCCAAAGTTCGTGGGTTGCGGGCAGCAGCCGCGATAGCCGCCGAAGCAGATGCGCTTGATCAGAATGGGGTGCACCGAAGACGTCAATGGAGGCCTCCGGGGCGTGATGCAGGCAGAACAGCACGAACCGTCCGTGATCGGGCGCGGCTACGAACGGCGGAAACAGGCGCAACCGCGCGGCGTTCCAGGCGAGCCTCAGCCGGTCCTTCAGGGCGGCAAGCGGCGGGCGGACGGTAATGTCGGTCCGCGCGTCGGAAGTGGGGCCAAAGCGGCGGCGAAGCTCGTCCCACCAATACCGCCGGAAGGTTAACGCCGAGGGGTGACTTGCGGCATAGAAGGGTTTGACGGGGCGTGCCCGCCACTCGGGCAGAAATCTATTGGCCCACTCTGTATCCGCCGCGCTGGCGACACGCCACTGCACGAGCCGGTGGGTGATGGGCTCGAACAGGCCCCAGCGTTCGGACGGGATACGCACCGTGCTGTAGAAATAACAACCGCGACCCTGTTGGCGGGCGATAAGGGCGGTCAGCATTTCCCACGCCCAGGTTTGCTCGCCGAAGCAGGCGACGACATTTTGATCTTTTAAGAAGCCCTCAATGGCTTGCCCGTAGGCGGCCAGAATTTGCCACGCTCGCTCGGCCGGCCGGTCACGCATGAGCCGGTCCATGCGGATAAGGGCGGCAAGGGTGGGGCGATTTTCCTGCTCCCACTGCCCGGCGATTCGCTTGGCTGAGGCAAAGGAGAGTTTTTTCGAGCTTTTCGTGAGGGGGTATAAGGCGAGGCGGTGCGTCTCGGGCACGCCCTGGGCCGCCAACCAGCGGTCCCACCTTAGCCCCGGCACGAGCCAGACGCAGCGATACCCTTGCGCCTCGAGCCGATCAGCCAATTTTTTTTGAACGGGGGTTAACGTCTGGTTCGATAGAAAGGCAATTGTCTGCCGCTCAGCCTGCTCACTCATCGGACCTTTACCCCCAACGCCTACCCCAGAAGTTTACAATGATAGTGGGGGTATGGTGAACAGCGTCTTACGAGCGCGTGAAACCATGCCAAATTTCACACAGGTGTTTTGAGCGTGGCACTCTCTTGATCCGGGAGGGGGGGATCGGCAATCACGCGGTTGCGGCCCTGGTTTTTAGCGGCATACAGGGCGCGATCCGCGCGGTCGATGATTAGATCAGCGGTTTCGCCCGCGTGGGATGCCGTTACGCCCGCCGAGAGCGTAATCCGCCCGAGCGGCTGCGATGTGGTGCGGTTGACGACTTCCCGCGTGGCGACATCGCGGCGAATGGCTTCGCAGAGATCGAATACTTTCGGCAAGGTCATGTCGCGCAGCAGGAGGGCAAACTCTTCCCCGCCGAAACGGTAGGCGCGCCCCAGTTTTTCAACCCGGCGGGCGAGGCCCTGGGCGACGAGGCGCAGCACTTGGTCGCCCATGACGTGGCCGTGCTGATCGTTGAAATTCTTGAAGAAATCGATATCGGCCAGCACGAGGCAGAATTTTCCGTCGGCGCTGCGGATAAGCGCGCCGAGATCCTGCTCGAAGCGGCGGCGGTTGGGCAGATGAGTGAGCGCATCGGTATCGGCAGCGATCCGCGCTTCCGAGAGATTGGCTTGCGTGCGCCCAAGTTCGGACTGAGTGGCGGCTAACTCTTCGCGCAGGGCCCGCATCCGGCCCGAGAGCCCCTCCAATTGTTCCCGGAGCGCGGTGTTTTCGCTGATAACTTTATCGGTCTCTTCGGTCAGCAGGCGAATGGCCGTTTTGAGGCTTGAGGGGGTGTCGATTCGGGTTGGCTGCAGCCCTGCCAGGGTTTCGGCATAATCGGAATGGGCGCGACCGGCCTGCGACAGAACTTCAGCCGCAGCATCCATAATATCGCTCGCATCCTCGGACGCGCGATAGACCAGCGACAGGTTGGAGGGGCGCGTCTCAGCCGGTTTCGCCTCGGGCACCGGCTCGGGGGGCGGTTCGGGCGCGGTGGGGGTGGGCTTTATCCCGTCCGGGAAGAACCGCGTCTGCATCTGTTCGAGCGCCGCCGTTTGGCCCAGCATGCCTGCCGAGGCGAGTTCAGCCATCGCTTCGGGCAAACCCGCAACCGTGCCACCGGTGGCGTGATACCACAGGGCGTAATTTTCGGGTGTTGGCGGAGCGCCTGTTAGGATCAGGCGGTCCCAGGCCATCCGCCCAATATCCCAAAGGCGCTTGCTTATTTTTTGCACGTTGGCGGTCCTATTTTCCTCACCTGTTGATTGAAGATAAGCTTGCAAGCCAGCTTTTTCCAGACGCTTGCACCCAATTCCCCGAAAACTGATCGAAAGCCGATGGTGCGTCGGGAAGGGGTTGCTCGGCACCGTTGCTCGAGTAAACTGCATTCTATGGCAGCCCATAAAATTATCAATCTGGCACTTCAAGGCGGGGGTTCTCACGGAGCCTTCACCTGGGGCGTTTGCGATCGGTTGCTCGAAGACGAGCGGCTGGAAATCGAAGGTATTGTCGGCACATCCGCAGGCGCGATGAACGCCACGGTGCTGGCCGATGGCTTCGCCGAAGACGGGCGCGACGGTGCCCGCCGCGCCTTGCGGCGTTTCTGGGCCAAGGTGGGCGAGCAGGGGCGGTACAGCCCGCTTCAGCGCTCCCCCTGGCGGGCGATGCAGAACAGTTGGCGCGTTGATGATTCCCCGGGCTTCTTCTGGTTCGATCTGATGACGCGGCTGTTTTCGCCCTACCAGTGGAACCCACTGAATAAGAACCCGCTGGAAGACCTTATTAAAGCGACGGTCGATTTCGAGCGGCTGCGGACTGTAGGCGGCATCAAGCTTTATATCTGCGCAACCAATGTGCGCAGCGGCAAGGTGCGCGTTTTTGAAAAGCACGAGTTGATCGCCGAAGTGCTGATGGCCTCGGCGTGCCTGCCCTTTATGTTTCAGGCGGTGCAGGTGCAGGGCGAGGCTTATTGGGACGGCGGTTATATGGGCAATCCCGCCATTTTCCCGCTGATTTACAATTGCGATAGTTCGGACGTGCTGCTGGTGCAGATCAACCCGATGTATCGGGAGGAGGTGCCGACGACCGGCCGCGATATTCTCGACCGGGTCGGGGAGATCAGCTTCAACTCCTCGCTCATGCGCGAGATGCGCGCCATTCACTTCGTCTCCCGGCTGATTGACGGCGGTCATTTGTCGCCCCAGCAATATAAGCAGCTCAATATGCATATGATCGAGGCCGAACAGGAATTGGCCGCGTTGGGTGCGTCCAGTAAACTTTCGTCCGAACCCGCTTTTCTCGAACATTTATTCGAGATCGGACGCAAGAGTGCCGATGCGTGGCTGGCCGCGCATTTCGACGATATTAACCACCGCTCCACCCTCGATCTGGCGAAGACTTTCTTCTGATGATGCGCGATCTTCCGTTTCTGGCCTTCGATGCCGACGATACCCTGTGGCACAATGAAAGCTTCTTTGCGCTGACCGAAGAAGCCTTTACCCAGTTGCTCGCGCCTTACGCCGATCCGGCGGCGCTGCGCGAGCGCCTCACGCAAACTGAGCGCCGCAATCTTGGCGTCTTCGGCTATGGGGTGAAGGGCTATACGCTCTCGATGATCGAAACCGCGATCGAAGTCACCGAGGGCGCGGTTCCCGCCCTGGTGCTGCAATCCTTGCTCGATTTGGGCAAGGAGATGATGGCCCATCCCGTCACGCTGCTGGACGGGGTGGCCGAGGTGCTGGAGCAGGTGGCGGGGCAGTTTCCGCTGATGCTGATTACCAAGGGCGATCTGTTCCATCAGGAAGATAAGGTGGCGCGCTCGGGCCTGGCCGATCTATTCACGGCGGTGGAAATAGTCAGCGAGAAGGATACGGCAACCTATTCACGGCTGCTGGCCCGCCACGGCATTCCGCCGGAGCAGTTCGTGATGGTCGGCAATTCCTTGCGCTCGGACGTGATTCCGATTTTGGAGATCGGCGGCTGGGGCGTGCATATTCCCTATCATCTTACCTGGGCGCACGAGCAAGCGCCGGAACCCTTGGGGCATCCGCGTTACGTGCGCTTGGCCGATATCCGCGATATTCCGGCCTGGATTGACGCGCAGTTTCCGTTAAAGAGCATCGTGGAAGATGAGCCCTAGGGTCATGCGCGCGCCCCGCGTGACCGTGCTCACGCCGTGTTTCATTTGCACCCGATAGGGGCCGCGCGTGCCCTGAACGGGCCGCTCGCGCACGGTAAAGGCGAGCGCTTCCCCCTGCGCTAACGTGAGCGCCTCGGCGCGCGATTGGCGGCGCGGGCGCTGTTCGACCAGCACAAACGCCCCGCCGTCATAGTCGGCGGGATCGGAGAGGGCGATCACCACCTGGATCGGAAAAACCTGCTCCCCATACAGATCTTGGTGCAGGCAATTATAGTCCCCCGCCCGGTAGCGCAGCAGCAACGGCGTGGGGCGCACCTGCCCCGCCGCGTGGCACTCGGCGGTGAAGGCGGTAAGGGTGGCCGGAAAGCGCCGGGTTTGGCCCAAGGCTTCCGCCCATCGGTTAGCGACGGGCGCGAGCGCTTCATAGAGCCGTTCCCGCAGCGCCTGTACTGCACCCGGCAGCGGATAGGCGAAATATTGATACTCCCCCTGACCGAACCCGTGCCGCGCCATCACGATGCGGCTGCGAAAATGCGTGGGGTTATCATACAGCGCCTGCAAGGCCCGGCAGTCGTCGGGGCTCAGCAGCACGCCCAGGCGCGCGACCCCCTCGGTGGCGAGGGGCGGCAGGGCAGCTTCCAGCACGTCAGTCATGCTTAACATCCTCTTGGTTCTAACGCGCGCTGATCCCATCATGCGCCCCATCAACGGGCAGCCCGGTTCTTGCGCTGTCGTTCGGGGAAAGAAGGAATGCGGCGATGACCCGGTTGAGCGTCAATCTGAATAAAGTGTGCCTGCTGCGGAACTCGCGCGGTGGCAATAGCCCCGATCCGCTCGACGCTGCCCGCGCCTGTATTGCCGCCGGGGCGCAAGGGCTCACCCTGCATCCCCGCGCCGACGCCCGCCACGCCACCCTTGAGGATGTCATCGCCTTCGCCGGCCTGCCGGAGGTGGCCAGTGGTGATGTTGAACTCAATGTCGAGGGCGATTTGCGCCCGGAACTCATGCGTTGCGCCTATGAGGTTGGCGCGCATCAATTCACCGTCGTTCCCGTCATGCCGGGGGAAGTCACCTCATCGCGCGGCTGGCGGGCGTATGACGATCACGATGGCTTGGCCGCTGCGGTGCGCTTCTTCAACGGCAAGCTGCGCGTGTCGGTCTTCTGCGACGCAACGGAAACCTCGGTTGCCTATGCCGCGCGCGCAGGGGCCGATGCGGTCGAATTTTACACCGGCGCTTTCGCCCACGCCTTCGGTACGCCTGCGGGCGACGCGCTGCTGGAAGAGTTGGGCCGCGCCGCCGATTACGCCCGCTCCCTGGGCTTGCGCGTTCACGCCGGGCACGATCTCGATACGGTCAATCTGCCCGCGTGCCTCGCGCGCTTGAAGCCTGACGAGGTTTCCATCGGTCATGCGATCATCGCCGATACGCTGGTGCATGGGTTGGCACCGACAGTGACGCGGTATTTGGCGGTAATGGCGGGGGGTTAGTGGCCGTAATCGCGCGGGTTTAGCTCTTGTAATCGGCGTTTTATGTCCTTGGCCCCGAAGCTATCGCCGAGACCCGCCTGTTCCAACTCTTTCAACGAGCCCTTTAGGCGTTTCCGCAGTTTTGCGATTTCGGCTTCTTCGTGTGTTGGAAAGTGGTAGTATTGAAGGGCTCGCAGGAACAAAAATATAAAGAATGGGGATAAATAAAAAATAAATCCGCTGTTGAGCGGAAGTATAAATTTAATAAAATCATTTACGTAATTTTTCAAGAAAAATTCTTGTTGTAATCGAGAAAGGGGTAATAAGGAAAATATCAAAACAAATGTTATTTGGAGAAAAATTAAAATCTTTCTAATTGCGCAATCCGTTATATTTTTCTTTGGTCGTGCCGAGTGAGGCATATGCCGATTCTCCCACCATATCGGACCTAAGCGCGCAGCCCCAACTCTATTGGATTCTCGGACATGCCGATAGCTTTGCCCTGCTTCTGACATTTTGTCGGGTTAACGTCCTGCTGCACCCTCTTGCACTGTCATACAGTTTTCACCGATAAAGACCCCATGTTGAAGCCCATGACCTCTTACATCACCCCGATTGTTGCGGCGGCCCTGCTGCTGCTTCCGCTCGTTCTGCCGCTGCCCGCCCAGGCGCAAAGCAAGGACGAGATTGAAGAGGCGCAGAAAATCCTCATGCTCACGGGCCATTTTGCGCGCCGCCCGACGGGGGAGATGACGCCGCAAACCGTGGAAGGGCTGCAAAAGTTCCAAACGCAAGCCAAGCTGCCCGTGACGGGGAAGCTGGATGCGGCGACGCTGAACGCCCTGCGCAACACCCGCGATACCAAATTCAGTAATCCGCTTAGTCTCGAAAGCGCGCAGAAGCGCCAGCAACAGGCCGCTGCCGCTGCGGCAGCCCCGCCGCCGAAAGTGGCCGCCGTGCCACAGGCCTCGGTGTCCGGCCAGGCCCTCGGCGGCTCGCAACAGGTGATTACCGGCTACGGGCAGCGCGGAGGCGGGTCGGTCTCGCCGCCGTCGATTTCGGCCCCGTCCGTGACCGGTGGCACGCCCTCCCGGGTGGCCCCCCCTTTGCCCGCAGCGCCCCAAGCAAGCGCGCAGATTCTCCCCCCCGGCATCAGCAACCGCCCGCCCGTGTCGCAACGCAGCCCGGCAAACCCGATGGCCGCGCCGCAGGAGGACGTGACCGTCACGCGCACAATCACCACCCCGCCGCCCGTGGTGCGCACCGCTGAGGAGCCGGGGATTCTGTCCTTCTGGCCGTGGCTGACCGTGCCGGGGATCTTGGCGATTTTTGGCTGGGTCGGCTGGCAAGCCACCTTCGCCCGCCCGCGCGGCCCGAATCCGTTTCTGGCAGGCGCGCCCGCCGGTCAAGGGCGGCAAGAGCCGGGGCTTTAGTGCCTCTTTAACAGGCAGGCCGCGCTTTCAGGCTTTACCCGAGGGTGCCCTTCTGGTCAGCTAGGGGGGTATTCTGCCTTTGCCTCCGTGGACCCGATAATGCCGCTCGATACTGCCGCCAAGCCCGCCGCTTCCTTTAAATCCTCGGCCTGCCCGCACGATTGCCCAGCAACTTGCGCGCTGGAGGTGGAAGTTCTGCCCGATAACCGCGTCGGGCGGTTTCGCGGGGCGTCGGACAATGCCTACACGGCGGGTGTGCTCTGCGCGAAAGTCGGGCGCTACGCGGATCGGGTGCATCACCCGGACCGGCTGATGCAGCCCTTGCGCCGGACTGGTCCGAAAGGCAGTGGCCAGTTTACTCCCATCGCCTGGGATGAGGCGCTGGATGAAATCGCGACACGCTTCAAAGCCATTGCCGAAACCCATGGGGCTGAGGCGATTTGGCCCTATTATTATGCCGGCACGATGGGCCAAGTGCAGCGCGACGGGATTCACCGCCTGCGGCACGCCCTCGGCTATTCCGATCAAAAGCGCACGATCTGCACGGCCCTCGCGCGGTCGGGCTGGGTCGCGGGCACCGGCTTTGAGCGCGGCACCCATCCGCAGGAAATGCTGCAAAGCGAGGTGATCGTCATTTGGGGCGGCAATCCCGTGACCACCCACGTCCATATCGCCGGGTTTATGAGCAAGGCGCGCAAGCAGAATGGCGCAAAGATCGTGGTGATCGATCCGTATCGCTCGCCGACCGCCGATCTCGCCGACATGCATTTGCCGCTCCTGCCGGGCACCGATGGCGCTTTGGCCTGCGCCGTTATGCATATCGCCTTCCGCGACGGGAGGGCCGACCGCGCCTATATGGCAGCGCAGACGAAGGATTATGCGGCGCTCGAAGCCCAGGTTGCGACGAAAACGCCGGAATGGGCGGCGGCGATTACCGGGCTCACCGTGCAGCAGATTGAAGATTTCGCCACCCTCTATACCGGCACGCAAAAAGCCTATCTGATGATCGGCTACGGCTTCAGCCGCGTGCGCAACGGCACCTTGAACGTTCACGCCGTCACCTGCCTTCCGGCGGTTACGGGCGCGTGGCAGGTGCCGGGCGGCGGGGCGTTTTGGTCCTACGGCGGCACGCTTTATAAGCTCGACAAGCGCCTGATCGACGGCACCCCAATGCGCCGCCCCGATGTGCGCGTGATGGACATGAGCCGGATCGGCGCGGCGCTCACGGGGCATTTAACCGGCGATCGGTCGGAACTCAAAGACGGCCCGCCGGTGATGGCGCTACTGATCCAGAACACCAATCCGATGGTGGTGGCCCCGAATAGCGCCTTGGTGGCGCAGGGCTTCGCCCGTGAGGATCTGTTTACGGTCGTCCATGAGCAGTTCATGACCGACACCGCCCTAATGGCCGATATTGTGCTGCCCGCCACCATGTTCGTCGAGCATGACGATCTTTATACCGCAGGCGGGCATGGGCATTTGCAATTGGGCCTGCGCCTGATCGATCCGCCGGGCGAGTGCCGCTCGAACCATGATGTCATCAATGCCCTGGGGCAGCGTTTGGGCGTCGGCGACAAGCCGGGGTTCGATCTGACCGCGCGGGAGATGATCGAGCAGACGCTAACGGCCTCGGGCTACCCCGATCTTGCAACCTTCGAGGCGCAGCGCTGGGTTGATTGTACCCCATCGTCAGAGGAAGGGCGGTTCGAGAGCGGCTTTGCCACCCCGGACAAGAAATTCCACTTCGCGCCCGATTGGTCGAGCGTGGGGATCGATGATCCAAGCCTGCCGCGTCTGCCGGACCATTGGGACGTTATCGCGCCGCGCGATGCCGAACATCCGTTCAAGCTGATCGCGCCGCCCGCCCGTCAGTTCCTCAATAGCAGTTTTTCGGACGTCGGGGCGTCGCGGGTCCGCGAGGGCACGCCGAAGCTGCTGATCCACCCGGATACGGCGGCGGCACAGAACATTAGCGATGGCGATCTTGTCACAGTGGGGAATTCGCAAGGGTCGATTACACTGACGGCGACGGTGCGCGATGGCATGAACCCGGCGCTCCTGGTTGCCGAAGGGCTTTGGCGCAACGGCGACTTCCCGGAGAAATTGGGCATCAATACCCTTGTATCGGATTTCAGCCCGGCTCCTGCGGGTGGGGCGGTCTTCCACGATACGGCGGTGTGGATGCGCCCACGACCACACGTTTAAGAATCTCGATTTTTACGGACTTTCAAGAGATTCTGCGTTAAGAGAAGATCATGACAGGGAACCGGGACAATATCCAAAAAGCGCAGGAACTCGACCGTTTGGTCGAGCAAACGCGCAAGCGCGTCGATCAATTGGTCGCCGATGGGATGAAATATGCCCAAACCGGGCAAATTTCCTCAATGGAACGCTCGGTTACAAATATTCAAATCTTCATTAAAAATCCAAAGCTGCCGCGTGACTTGATTCACGATGCGCAGCGGTCGATTGTTAATATGGAGAAAGAAGGATATATTTTCTATATTGATGATCTTTTGGCAAAAGCGCGCGATGCTGCGCAAGATCAACGCTTAAAACAGAAGCAGGCTATTCTGCTGATGGTCAAAGAGTATCTGCCCAAAGCCATGAAAGCCGGGGCAAGCGAAGAGTTTCGCAATTCGGTTGAACGGCGGGTTGAGTTGATTAACTTGACCGGGAACCCTACGGCACCCGAATCCGGCTCACGCGCTAAACCGATGGATAAGCTGCGCTCCCTTTTGCCCAACCGCGCCAAGCTGTTCGGGGGCGATGGGGGCGAGAATTAAGCCGCAGCAGAGCCAAACCTTGAAGCCCGCAGGATGGGGGCGCCGGGTTTGGGGGCTCCTGGCGGCCCTTATGTGCATCATTGGTCTCGGAACGGCGGCGACTGCCGCGCCTAATGCATCGACTCCTATCATTATCACCGTAACGGGAGAAGAAGCGCCGGGCGTTGTGGAGCGGCTGGTCGATGCCGCGTCGCGCCAGGGCCGCCCCGTCGAGCTCCGTTTAATGACTCCGGCGGCACAGGCCGCGATGATGGCGGTTCCGTCGCCCGATGCCGAGCGCAGCGGTTGGGCGTTGCTCACCGAGAATTTTATGATCGGCACCCAATATGGGTGGGATTCCGTACCCTATATTCCGCGCCTCGGCGATGATTTGATCCGGGCGTGGGGTGATATCCGCAACCGAGGATCGCCCATGCAGGCGATGGGGGTTGCGCTGGCAATCGTGCTGGGCTCAGCCCTTGCGGGTTATAGTCTGATGCGCGGGGTCCGGGTGCTGTGGCCGCGTGCGCGGCTGGATTGGCGACCGAGCCGGCCCGATGGCGCGCTGATCGAACGCGTCGGGGGTGGGCTTGCGACCTGGCTTTCCCATATCCTTGGGCTGTGCCTGTTTTTGCTGCTGTCGCAAACCTTGAGCGCCCGTCTGCTCTCGGAACCCGATTTGGCCCGCTGGATCGCCGAAGGGGTAAGCGCCGTTGCTATCGGCTTTATCGCCTATGTGGCCACGGCGGAATTTCTGCTCGCACCCGGTCGGCCCGCCTGCCGGGTTATGCCGATGCCCAATGCCGAGTTTCATGCCCGCTGCATGCGGTTTTATGGGTTTATCGGCCCGTCGATTCTATTCACCGTCGAACTTTTTGGGCGGATCGGATCGTCGCCCTTGGCGATTGCCGGGTGGTTCAGCCTGTTTGGCGGGGCGATAACGGTTTATAAGCTGTGGTGGTTTTGGGTTGGGCGGCGCGATATTCGCGCGCTCTGTCTGGGGGCGGAGCCGGTGAGTTTGGCGCGGCGCGTCATGGCCTCGGCCCTCCCTAGTTTTTTAATTGCCTCGGCAGTGCTGATTTGGGCCGTGGGCCGCGTTGCAGCGGTTGCGCCTGATGGGGCGCGCTGGGCGAATGCCGCTGGGGCGACGCAAATTCTGCTCGTCCTGATCCCGATTACGGCGGCGGGGCTTGCGGCATTGATCCGCGAATGGATCGCCCATATGCCCTGTTCCGAAACGGGTTTGATCGGAACAAACCCGATTATTCGCGCGTGGGCCTTGGTTGCGGCGACCACGGCAGGCGCGGTGGTTTGGATTCTCGGCCTCTGGGTTTTAAGCCGTCTTTGGCAGTTCTTTTTGGCTGAGATTTTTACGCCGACCCAGGTGGCGGCGCTGGAAGGCCCGATTTCGGTCATTGCCGTTTTCCTCGTCGGTTGGATTATTTGGACCTTTCTGTCGGCGCTGTTCACCGCCTACGCCCCGCCCAAGAGCGCCACGGGCCCTGTTGGCCCGGACGCAGAAGAGGAGGGCGCAGAGCCTCAGGTTCGCAGCCGTTTCGGTACGATTTTACCGCTACTCCGCGCGGTCGTTCTGGCTGCGGTGATCGGGTTAACCGTGCTCGTGGGGTTATCGCGCCTCGGCATCGATATTTCCCCGCTGCTGGCCGGGTTTGGGATTTTGGGCCTCGCCATTTCCTTCGGCTCGCAAGCCCTGGTGCGCGATATCGTTTCGGGAATTTTCTTTATCGCCGACGATGCGTTTCGCGTTGGTGAATATATCGATACCGGCAGGCTGAAGGGCACCGTGGAGCGGATTACGCTGCGCTCGGTGCAGTTGCGGCACCAGAGCGGGCTGGTTCACACCATCCCCTTTGGTCAAATATCCTCCGTCACTAATTCCAGCCGCGAATGGGCGACGGTTAAGTTCAACATCCGGCTCGACCGCGAGACCGATATCGAAGTTGCCCGCAAAACCATCAAGCGCGTCGGCCTTGCCATGGCGGAAATGCCCGAGTTTGCGCCACTGATGATTCTGCCGCTCAAAATGCAGGGCGTGGCCGAGATTGATGATACCGCCATTGTTGTGCGCTTGAAGTTCACCTCAAAACCCGACCGCGCCAGTTGGTTGCAGCGCGAAGCCCTAAAGCGGGTCTATGCGGCGTTGCGCGATGCAGGCGTTATTTTCGCCTCGAACGCGGTTACGGTGCGCGGTGGCACCGAAGGCCAACCGGCGGGGGCTGCGGCGAGTGTAGCGGGTGCGCACGCCCCTGGCGTGGTTCCGCCTGCGGTTTAGTCTGCCGTAAGCGCAGTTTTCAAAAAACTCAGCAAGGCCCGCACCCGCGCGGGGCCGCCGCGCCCATCCTGGGTGAGGGCGTAGAGATGGCCTTCTCCCAAACCCCAATCGGTGAGAACGGCCGTAAGGCGGCCCTGGGCCACGGCTTCGGCGGCGACCAGCTGCGGCAGCGGGGCGATACCGCCCCCGGCTTCGGCACAGCGCAGCGCGCTGGTGAAATCGGCGGTGACAAGCTGGGCGCGCACGGGGATCGTCGCTTCCTCTATCCCGCGTCGCAAGGTAAGCGCCGATTGACCCCGAAAGGTGGCCGCGAGAATCGTCGCGTGGGCGGATAGGCTTCCTGGCGTCGTTGGCGCGCCGCGTTGATCGAGATAGGTGGGGGCGGCAAAAAGGCCCATGGTGATCGCGCGCAACGGCAAGACCGGGTAGGAGAGGTCGGCCAGCGGCCCCAGACTAACGCGCAACGCGAGATCGAGCCGATGGGCGGTAAGGTCGAGAGTGGTGTCGAGCCCGACCATCTCGATGCGCACCTGCGGATGGGCATGCTGAAAGGCCACGAGTAGCGGCGGCAAGATATGCGTGGCGAAATCCACGGGCGCGGTTAACCGGATAAGCCCGCGCACCGCCTGCCGGGTTTGGCGGGCGCTGTCGGCGGCATCGTCCAGCACGGCCAGGGCGTCGCGTGCGCTTTGGTGAAACCGGCGGCCTTCTTCGGTGGGATGGACGGCGCGGGGCGTGCGGGCAAGCAGCCGCGTGCCCAACTGGGCTTCCAGCCGTTGCACTTTACGGCTGATCGCCCCTTTGGTTTCGCCCAGCATCCGTGCGGCTGCCGTGAGCGTGCCGAGATCGACCACCGCACAGAAGGCACGCAGATCGTCTAAACCGCCGCTGAGCGGCTGGGTAGGGGCGGAGGTTTCCGTTTCGTCAACCATGTGTCGCAGATTAGCGCTCTGCCGAACCGGGACCAAGCCTGCCATCTATGGGGAGCACCGACTTTTTTCGAAGGGATCCGCCCATGACCATGCCCGCACTTTTCATCGCCCACGGCTCACCCATGCTTTTGGCCGACGAGCCCCGCGTTGCCGGGCTTGCGGCATGGGCGAAAACCCTACCGCGCCCGAAGGCCATTCTGATGATTTCCGCCCATTGGGAAGAACGGGATCTGGTGATTGGGGCCGTTACCCCACAGCCGCTGATTTACGATTTCTATGGTTTCCCAGAGCCGCTGTATCAGTTGAAGTACCCCTGCCCGCCCGCGCCGGACTTAGCGGACCGGGTGGAAGCGCTCCTTGCGGGTGTCACGAAAACCCGGCGCGACCTGGCGCGCGGGTACGATCACGGCACTTACGTACCTCTGCTGTGCTGCTACCCAGAGGCCGATATTCCGGTGTTGCAGATTGCCATTCCGAAAGTGCCGCCCGCTGATTTGATCCGCATTGGCGAAGTGCTCGCGCCCTTGCGGGAGGAAGGGGTGATGATTATTGGGAGCGGCTATATCACCCATAATATGCGCGCCGGGTTTCACCAGGGGCCGCCGCGCGCCTGGGCTGCGGAGTTCGATGCCTGGATTGCCGATGCGGTGACGCGGAAGGACTTGCAGGCGCTAGGGAATTTCGAGAACCAAGCCCCGGGGGCGAAGGAGTCGCTTCCGACCGACGAGCATTTTTTACCACTGCTAATGGTCGTCGGCGCGTCGCTTGCCTATGACGAAGCGATTCACTTTCCCATTGATGGGTTTGAATATGGGTCGTTCAGTCGCCGGTCGGTACAGTTTGGCTGACCTGTCGCGCGCGTAACGATTGGCATAAAAAAACCCCGTCCACCGAGCAGCAGAGGCACAAGCGCTCGGTGGGCGGGGCCCGAGAGAAGAGCGGAGGCGTTGCCCTTCTCTCGATCACTTGTCTCAGTAAAACCTGAGATAGGTTAACAATTCGTCTCTAATCCTAACGGAATCAAGAGACGATTCTAAATTTTGGGGCAAATTCCCTAGCGGCCTACCACGGGTTGGAAGCGCGGCATCGGCACAGAGGGGGTTTCGCGGATCGGGGCTTCTTTTTCCGCGAGCAGGCGCATAATCGCTTCGCGGGCATAATGGCTCTTGGTCCGGCCCGTGGCACGGGCGAGGTTGGCGAGGCGGCGTTCAAGCTCGGCTTCGACGCGCACGGTCAGCATGACTTGACTGTCAACGGCTTTGACACGCACCGGCGGCGGCGGGAAGTGGGGACGGGGGGTCATGCGCGTAGTCCTTCTCGGAGGGTGCTGCGGAGAGAGTCCAGAGGTACGGATTGCCCGTGCCGCTCGACGTGCCAGAAAGTCCAACCGTTGCAACTGGGAACCGATTGCAGTGCGGCCGCGACCTGGTGGATGGAGCCGCGGGCGCTATCGGCAGCAAGGCTGCCATCGGCGCGGACGCGGGCGGAGTAACGGCGGCGGACGTCGAACAACAGCTCGCCAGGCCGGATCAGGCCGAGTTCGACCAGATTACCAAACGGGATACGCGGGGCTTCGCGCGGCGATTGCGTCGCGGCAATCGCCTCGGCGGGGGCGGGTTCGACGCTGTCGATCCGTGCTTGCGCGCCAGCGGCATAGGCTTCGTCGCGCTCAAGGCCGATGAAATGGCGGCCAAGATATTTGGCGACCGCGCCGGTGGTACCGGTGCCAAAGAAAGGATCGAGCACAATATCGCCGGGTTTGCTGGAGGCCATCAGCACGCGGTACAGCAGGCTTTCCGGCTTTTGCGTTGGGTGCAGTTTGCGCCCATCCACCTTTAGCCGTTCGCGGCCCGTGCAGAGCGGCAGCACCCAGTCCGAGCGCATTTGCAGATCGTCATTGGCCATTTTCAGGGCCGAATAATTGAACGTGTACTTCGATTTCGGCGTTTTCGACGCCCAAATCAGCGTCTCGTGCGCGTTTGTGAAGCGGCGGCCCCGGAAATTGGGCATGGGGTTCGACTTGCGCCAAACCACATCGTTCAAAATCCAAAAGCCCATATCCTGCAACATCGCGCCGAGGCGGAAGATATTGTGGTAGGAGCCGATGACCCAAATGGTGCCATCGTCCTTTAGCACCCGGCGGGCCTGGGTTAACCAGGCGCGGGTAAAGCGGTCGTGCGCCTCGAAATCCCCGAGCTTATCCCACTCGGCATCGACGCCATCGACCCGGCTATTGTCGGGACGATGCAACTCACCGTTGAGTTGCAAGTTGTAGGGCGGATCGGCAAAGACCAAATCCACCGAGTTATCGGGAAGACGCGCCATTTCAGCGATGCAGTCGCCGATCAGGATCGTGTCCAACGGGAGAGCTGAGGAAGGGGTGAGGCGCTGTGTCATACCCAGAGGATGCCGTTGTCAGACACGAGCGTCAATAAGAAAATTGAGTGTTTTTAGTATGTTATGGCATTTAGTGAATGTAATGTCTTAAGAAAAATCAAGATGTAGTAGGCCGCCGTGAGGCGTACCCGCTACCGCTTGGGGTTTTGGGATGAATCGGAGCATACCAATTTTTCTGATCCTTGCTAGCTATTTCTAAGGTATGAAATTAGCTTAAAGACATAAGCTATTGTTTTATATAGATTTAAACAAATCACGAACGGGGGCGAAGCTACGGCGGTGATGCGGCGTGAGCCCTTCCGCCTGAAGGGCGGCGCGATGCACGGCCACCGGGTAGCCTGCATTTTTCTCCCAACCATAGGCCGGGTAGCGCCGGGCGAGCCGGGTCATCAGCCGGTCGCGCAATACTTTCGCCAGAATCGAGGCGGCGGCGATGGAGAGGCTGCGATTATCGCCACCGACGAGGCAGCGATGGGGCAGGGTGAGGCCCTTGGGCGCGCGGTTGCCGTCGATGAGGGCGGCGACCGGGCGCACGGGGAGCCGGTCGAGTGCCCGGCGCATGGCAAGATGGGTCGCGCCCAAAATATTATATGTGTCGATCTCGCGTACCGAGGCGGCGGCAACCACGGCCCAAACGCCCGCCCCTTGCGCCGCCCACAGGGCAGCGGCGAAAGCTTCGCGTTTTGCCGCGCTCAGCTTCTTCGAATCGCGCAGGCCGCCGAGAAGGTCGTGCGGTAGGCGGGCGGGGTCGAGAATAGCCGCCGCTGCGAGAACCGGCCCAGCCAGCGGGCCCCGTCCCACTTCGTCCACCCCGGCGACCGGCCCGTCCCAGGCAGCTTCGTTGGAAAAATCGGGGCCTAAAAAACCTGCGCGCACGGGGGTGAACCCTCTTCAAAAAACTCAACCGGGAAGCCACCTTAAAGGCGTAGGGCGTCGATGCACAGCATGGCGCGAAGCTAGCTGCCGGGCAAACCGGGGCGGCATGACAGGAGAGACACATGGATTTTGCGAACTATACCGAACGCGCGCGCGGTTTTCTGCAAGCCTCGCAGGCGCTGGCCCTGCGGTCGGGCCATCAGCGCTTCTTGCCGGATCATATCCTAAAGGCGCTGCTGGAAGACCCGGAAGGCATGTCGGCCAACCTGATCCGCACGGCAGGCGGTGATCCCAAACAGGTGGAAGCCGCGATTGATCTCGATCTCGCCAAGCTGCCCAAGGTGGAAGGCGGCGGGGCCGGGAACCTGTATCTCGCGCCAGAAACCGCGCGCCTCTTCGATGCCGCCGAAAAACTTTCGCAGAAATCGGGCGACAAGTTCGTCACCGTCGAACGGCTGCTGCTGGCGCTGACCTTGGAAAAGGACAGCAACCCCGGCAAGGCGCTGGCGGCGGGCGGTGTCACGGCGCAGAACCTCAATCAGACCATCGAAACCGTGCGCAAGGGCCGCAAAGCCGATAGTGCCACGGCGGAAGGCAAGTACGACGCGCTGAAGAAATATGCGCGCGACCTGACTGAGGCAGCGGCCAACGGCAAGCTCGATCCCGTTATTGGCCGCGACGAGGAGATTCGCCGTGCCATTCAGGTGCTCTCCCGCCGCACCAAGAATAATCCCGTCCTCATCGGCGAGCCCGGTGTGGGGAAAACCGCCATTGTCGAAGGGCTGGCGCTGCGCATCGTCAAGGGCGACGTGCCGGAAAGCCTGAAAGGTAAGAAGCTGCTCTCGCTCGATCTGGGCGCGCTGATCGCGGGGGCCAAGTTTCGCGGCGAGTTCGAAGAACGGCTAAAGGCGGTACTGGAAGAGGCGACCCACGCCGAAGGTCAAATCGTACTGTTCATCGACGAGTTGCACACGCTGGTCGGCGCGGGCAAGGCCGATGGGGCGATGGACGCCTCCAATATGCTGAAACCGGCCCTGGCGCGCGGCGAGTTGCATTGTGTCGGCGCGACCACGCTCGATGAGTATCGTAAGTACATCGAGAAAGACGCGGCCCTGGCACGGCGCTTCCAGCCGGTCTTCGTCTCGGAGCCCACGGTGCCCGATACGATTTCCATTCTGCGCGGCCTGAAGGAGAAGTACGAGCTTCACCACGGCGTGCGCATTACCGATAGCGCGATTGTGGCGGCGGCGACCCTCTCTAACCGTTATATCACCGATCGGTTCTTGCCGGATAAAGCCATCGATCTGATCGATGAGGCGGCGGCGCGCCTGCGCATGGCGGTGGATTCGAAGCCGGAAGCCCTGGACGAGCTTGACCGGCGCATCATTCAATTGAAGATCGAGCGGGAAGCCCTGCTGAAGGAAACCGACGCCGCTAGCCGCGACCGGCTCGTGATCTTGGAAAAGGAACTCGACGGGCTCGAAGTCGAAGCGGCCACGCTGACGGCAGCCTGGGAAGCCGAGAAAGCCACGCTTAACAGCGCGCAACGCTTAAAGGAGCAGCTCGACCACGCCCGCGCCCAGCTCGAAATCGTGCAGCGCGGCGGCGATTGGGCGAAAGCCGGGGAACTCACCTATGGCGTGATCCCGAACCTCGAAAAAGCCCTGGCGGAAGCCGAGGCCGCAGGCGGCTCGCGCTTGGTGAAGGAGGCGGTGTCGGACCAAGATATCGCCGCCGTCGTGGCGCGCTGGACCGGCATCCCAGTCGAGCGGATGCTGACCGGCGAGCGGGAAAAGCTGCTGAATCTGGAAGAAGCGCTGCATAAGCGCGTCATCGGCCAGGACGAAGCCATTCACGCGGTCGCCAATGCCGTGCGGCGGGCGCGGGCGGGCTTGCAGGATCAGAACCGCCCGATGGGCTCGTTCCTATTCTTGGGGCCGACCGGGGTGGGGAAAACCGAGCTTACCAAAGCGCTCGCGGGCTTCCTGTTTGACGACGAAAAGGCGCTATTGCGCGTCGATATGTCCGAATATATGGAAAAGCATGCGGTGGCCCGGCTCATCGGCGCGCCTCCCGGCTATGTCGGTTACGAGGAAGGCGGGGCGCTCACCGAAGCGGTACGGCGGCGACCCTATCAGGTGATCCTGTTCGACGAGGTCGAAAAGGCCCATCCGGACGTATTCAACGTGCTGCTGCAAGTGCTGGACGATGGCCGCCTCACCGACGGCCAGGGCCGCACGGTGGACTTCCGCAATACGCTGATCGTGCTCACCTCGAACCTCGGCTCCGAACTGCTCGCCCACACGGCGGAAGCCGAAACCGAAATTCCGCCGCGCGTCCGCGATGGGGTGATGGAGATTGTGCGCGGTGCCTTCCGGCCCGAGTTCCTGAACCGGCTCGATGAAGTGCTGATGTTCCACCGCCTGACGCGTGGGCATATGGATGGGATCGTCACCATCCAGCTTCAGGGGCTGCAAAGGCTGCTGGCGGATCGCAAGATCTCCCTCGACCTCTCGGTCGAAGCCCGGCAGTGGCTGGCGGATGCTGGGTACGATCCGGTCTATGGCGCGCGTCCGCTCAAGCGCGTCATCCAAAGGCAGTTGCAAAACCGGTTGGCGGAACTGGTGCTCTCCGGCGTGCTTCAGGACGGGCAAACGGTCGTCGTCACCGCCGATCCCGATGGGCTGGTGTTGACGCCGATCACGGCTCAGGCGAACGCGGCGTAAGGGGCGGGGTTCTTAGAGCGCTCCTTTGCTTGACGACGGAGCGCTTTTTTTTCAAACGCGGGTCTGGGGCCTCGCGGCCCCAGCGGATGCTGACAGAACCTAATCCCGAACCGATATCAACAGCTTCATCCCCAGCAACCCCAGCGCAGCCCCAACGCCCCGGTCGATCCAGGCTTTGCCACGCAGGTAAATCGCGCGCGGGGCGGGGGCGGAGAGAACCAGCGCGACGACCGTGTACCAGCTTGTCTCGATAACCAGCACGAGGGCGAGCACGGTCGCGCCGGTGGAAAGCGATGCTTGCTCCGGCAGGAAAGCCGCAAAGATGCCGGTATAGGCGATAGCGGTTTTCGGGTTGCTGAGTTGGGTTCCCAGCGCGACGACGAAGCTGCGGGCAACCGACCCTTGCGCGGCCCCGCTCTCGGCGGTTGGCAGCGGGTGCTGCGCGCCGCGCCAAATCATGACGCCGAGATAGATCAGATACGCCCCGCCGAAGAGTTTCACGCCAACGTACAGGGCGGGGACGGCGGTGAGCAGGCTTTGCAAGCCGATCAGGGCGGCGAGCGCAAACACCCCGCCGCCGATGCCCATGCCGAGCGCGGCGGCGAGCCCATGGCTGCGGGACTGGGCGACGGCCATGCGGGCGACGAGGATAAAGCTGGGGCCGGGGCTCATTGCGCCGAGCAGCAGAACCGTGGCAAGGCCGATGAGGGCAAGATCGTGGGGCATGGCATCTCTCTGACTTAGGAGAGTTCAGCCATCCCGAACCGTCGGATCAATGCAAGCGGATTTTACCGGCTTAGCGCGCGCTGGCGACCTGAACCGGCTGGGGCAGGCGGTCCATTTTTTGCTCAAGATTCTTCACGCTGTTCAGAAACTCGCGCAGGTCCTGGCCTTCCAGCTTGCGGCCCGAGGGCAGCTTGACCGACAGCGGGTTGATCTGCGCGCCCGCCACCAGCACTTCATAATGAAGATGCGCGCCCGTGGAGCGGCCCGTGGAGCCGACATAGCCGATAATCTGTCCTTGGCGCACGCGGCTGCCAACGCGCAGGCCCGGTGCAAAGCGGCTCATATGGGCGTAAGCCGTGGCATATTGGCCGTTATGCTGAACCTGGGCGTAGTTCCCGTAAGCGCCATTGCCGCCATAGACTTTGATCGTGCCGTCACCGGCGGCTTGAATCGGTGTTCCCGTAGGGGCACCGAAGTCCACACCTTTATGCATCAGCGAGAAGCCCAGAATCGGGTGCTGGCGCATCCCGAAGCCGGAGGTGAGCTTCGCCCCATCAATGGGGGTTTTCAGCAGCGCTTTGCGCACGCTTTCACCCTTGGGATTGTAGAAATCGACGAAACCATCGTCGCCCTCAAAGCGGAACAGCTTGAGGCTCGTGCCGGAGAGAGTCATCGACGCATAGAGCAAGCGGCCATTGCGCGCGAGTTTACGGTCGGGGGTGATCTTCTGCTCGAACACCACGTCGAACCCATCGCCCGGCTGAATGTCGCGCTGGAAGTCGACGTCGTAGGAGAGGATTTTGATCATCTCCATCATCACATCGACCGGAATGCCCGCATTCGTGCCCGAGACGAACAGGCTATTGTCGATAGTGCCCGCCGCGCGCGAAATTTCGGTGGTCAGCGGCTTCAGCTTGTCGGCGGCCTTATAGGTCCCGTCCGGCTGGCGCTCCACGGCAACGTCCCGCTCGACGCTGGCTTTCAGGGCGAAGCTTTGCAGCACAAGGCCCTCGCCATCCTCCGCCGGGGCGAGATGGACGGATACCTGCTGGCCGGGGCGCAAATCTTTCGGATTAAAGACCTTCGTGACGGCGGCAAAGGCATCGGCGGCTTGATTGGCGGGCGCGCCCGCGCGGGCCAGAACGATTGCCAGCGTGTCGCCCTTACCGATCACATCCTTCTTGGGGCCGATCTGCTTTTGCCGCGCCTCGGCTTTGGCAATGGCCTGGTCGCGCTTAGCAACCGCATCGGCCAGCATAATGGCCTTTTCGGCCAAGGCCGCGCGCAAATCGTGGGACCCTGCGGGAACCGTTGCGCTGGTAGTCGCGTTGTTATTGAGTGCGGCGACACTAGCACCGCGCCGAAGAATAATCGGGTCAGCCGAAGCAGAAAGACTGAGAAACAGGATCGAGGTCAAAAGAAACCCGGAGGCGATCGAATGTTTCATCGTCTTTGTCATGGGCCGATGCGATCTTTTCAATAGAATCTCAGGGATGTGGAGCAATAACAGCCCCACGCCGGAAGGGTCATCCTCCGAAGCCCGCTCACAATCGTTAAAGTGTTAGCGGGTGTCAACTCTAATTCCTTGTTTTTATTGATTTTTTATTCGGTCGGAGGGTTGTCGAGGCGCAACAGTGTGGCGGTATGACAACAGCCTGCTTTGGAGCGGGTGTTGATTTCCACCGCAGGAGGGCGCAAAACCAAAAGGCCGTAAGACGGGGCGGACTAAATATTCCGAGTCCTTATTATAAGGAAGCCTTCCTAGGGTAAATCGGCGCGGCGGTGCAGAGGCGAAGAATGGGCAAGCGTTGGATTTTAGTCGTAATTGCAATGGTTTGGAGCGTTATGCTGTCGGCTTCGGGCTGGGCGGGTGCGCAGGCCGGAAGCGGCGAGCCGTCGCCGCAGCTTCCCAGCCCTGCGTCTAAAACGATCCTGATATTCGGCGATTCGATGGCTGACGGGCTGTGGGGCGGGCTTACCCGCGCGCTCATCCGCGATCCGAGTGTCAAACTGATTCGCCGTGGCAAAAATGGTACAGGGCTCGCACGGCCCGATGTTTATGATTGGCCAGCCTCGCTGCCCGGTCTGTTAGACGCGGAAAAGCCTGACCTCGCGATTCTGTCTTTTGGGCTCAACGACCGGCAAGACACGTTCGCCGAGGGCCGTCGCCAACACTACTTCCGCACCGATGCGTGGCGAGCGACCTATATCGAGCGGATCCAAGCCATCCTGGCCCCGCTCAAAGAGCGGCATATTCCGACCTTCTGGGTGGGGTTGCCGATTATGCGCGACTCGGTCGCGTCGAAAGACGCCGAATATCTGAATGGGCTCTACGCGCCTGCCGTCGCGGCGGCGGGGGCTACCTTCTTCCCGATTTGGGATATGTCGGTCGATAGCAACCGCGATTACGCCTCCCATACCAAAGGGGCGGACGGGCGGATGCGCAGCTTGCGCACCGAAGACGGAATGCATTTCTCGGCGGCAGGGTATGATCTTTTGGCCCAAGCCTTGTTGCAGAAACTCGCGCCCACGGTGCGGGCGGCCACCGCGCCATGAGCCCTGCTGCCCCGCGCCGACTGCTCTCGCTCGCCCTATCGCTGCTGCTGGCCGCCTGTGCGGGCGGCCCGTCAACCCCGCAGGGCGGCACCAACGCCCCAAGTGATGCGGCGGCAAGCCCCTCGGGGTTTCGCTGGCACGTGCCCGAAGCGGGCCCCCGGACGAGTGCCGCGCAACCGTCGCCCCGGGCGCGCCAAGGCGGCGGCCCGCTGGCGGGGTTCTTCACCGAACTCGCTGCGGTGGAACGGGGGGAGCGCCGAGAGCCGCTGCTGATCCTGCAACTCGGTGATAGCCACACGGCGGGGGACCGGTTCAGCGGGCGCTTGCGCGAGCGCTTCCAAACCCAGTTCGGGGCCTCGGGGCGGGGGGAACTGCCGCCCGCCGTGCCCTTCGATTATTACCGCCCGCAGGGGGTGCAGATCACCGCTTCGCCCGGCTGGATCATCTCGCGTGCCGGGGCGGCCAAGCCCGAAGGCCTGTTCGGCGTCAGTGGTTTCCGCGCCCGTGCCACCAAGCCGGGGGACCGGGCGACCTTGACCAGTACCGAGACGGCGGGGTTCGATACGCTGTTGCTCACCGTGCTCCGCCAACCGCTGGGGGGAACCCTGGAGCTTGAGATCGACGGGCAGCGCCTACCCGCGATCAGCACCGCCGCCGAGACCGGTCCGCAGGTGGCGCGGCTTTCGGTGCCCGTGCCCGCCGGATCGCACCAAGCTGTTCTTACCGCCCGCGCCGATGGGCCGACCGACCTGCTCGCTTGGGGCAGCGCGCGTCAGCAGCCGGGCGTGCTGCTCGAAGCTCATGGTACGGTGGGGGCCACGATCAAACTCGTGCGCCGTTTCGACGCCGCCACCCTGGCTTTTGAACTGGCCGACCGCAGGCCGGATTTGATCCTACTCGCCTTTGGCACCAACGAAGGCTTTCAGGACGGCTGGACCGCCGAAGCCTATGGTGCCGAAGCGGCGGGGGCCTTGGCCGATCTGCGCCGCGCCGCGCCGGGCGTTGATATCGCCATCATCGGCCCACCCGATGGCAATCGTCTGGCGACCTCCGGCTGTTCGCCTGCGGCAACGCGGCAATGCCTTGCGCCGGGCCAAGCCTTGCCGCCTCAGCCCGCCGTGAAAGCGGGTGCCCGCAAGCCGGTTGCCGCCTGTCGTTGGGCCATTCCCGGCAATCTGGCCATGGTCCGGCAAACCCTCACCGGCCTGGCGGCACGGGAAAAACTCTTCTTCTGGGATTGGTCGCAGGTGATGGGGCCGTGCGGCGCAAACGCCTGGGCCCTGCAAGATCCGCCACTGGCAGGGCAAGACCGGGTCCATTATCGCCCTGAAGGCTATGCGCGGGCGGCGGACGCGCTTTATGACCAGCTTATGGCTGATTTCGCCGCCTGGAAAGCCAAGGCTGGGGCCGTCGCGCAGCGGTGATAAGCGCAGGGCGCGCCCCATTTCCGCATTGCACCCAAGAGGGAACCTGCTATAGCGCCCGCGTAAGATTTCGGTGATTCCGGGCGGGCCTTTCTCAGATCATGTTGTTCCCAACGCTTCAATACGCGCTGTTTTTAACCCTTATTCTGGCGCTGGTCTGGTCGATGCCGACCCTGGCGGCGCGCAAGCTCGTTCTCGTTGCGGCGAGTTATTTTTTCTACGCCCAGTGGAGCGCGCTGTTCTCCCTGCTGCTGGCAGGCAGTTCGCTGACGAATTTTACCCTTGGCTTGGCGCTGGAGCGCTGGCCGGAGCGCCGCAAAGCGCTGCTGGCCTTGGGGGTAGCTCTCAATCTCACCCTGCTCGGCGTGTTCAAATATTATAATTTCTTCCTCGAATCCCTGGCCGATCTGCTGCTGGTGATTGGTTGGCAGCGCGATTTACCGTTTTTGTCGATCATTTTGCCGGTGGGGATTTCCTTCTTCACCTTCCACGGCATCAGCTACATTGTGGACATCAGCCGGGGGACGATCCCAGCGACGCGCAATCCCTTGGATGTGCTACTCTACCTCGCCTTTTTCCCGCAGTTGGTGGCAGGGCCGATTGTGCGCGCGGCGCAGTTTCTCCCGCAGTTGCAGCGCATGCCGCGCTTTGCCGAGGTTCAGGTCGGTGCGGCCCTGCTCCTCATCCTGCTGGGGTTGGTGAAGAAGGTCATTATCGCCGATGCGCTGGCGACCCATCTCGTCGATCCGGTGTTCAACAGCCCGATCACCGTCAGCGGGCCGGACCTTTGGGCGGCAACCTATGGCTATGCCGTGCAGATCTACTGCGATTTTTCCGCCTATAGCGATATTGCCATGGGCTCGGCGGCCCTGCTCGGTTACCGCTTTCCGCTGAACTTCAATCGGCCCTATCGCGCCGACAGTTTTTCGGATTTCTGGCGGCGTTGGCATATCTCGCTGTCGTCGTGGCTGCGCGATTACCTCTACATCCCTCTCGGCGGTAATCGCGGCGGCGCGCTGGCAATAACGCGGAACCTGATGGTGACGATGCTGCTCGGTGGTCTCTGGCACGGCGCGGCCTGGACCTTCGTGCTGTGGGGGCTGCTGCACGGCACCGCCCTCGGCCTGGAGCGCTGGGCCGGGCGGGCGTGGTTGGCGGTGCCGAGAGCCCTGCGTGTCGTAATCGTCTTTCACACGGTCTGCGCCGCCTGGATTCTATTTCGGTCGACCGATCTTACCGGCGCGGCCGATTATGGGCGCGGTCTGCTGTTCGGCGGGTTTGAGGGGGCCGAGGCGCTACTGACGTGGCCACTGGCCGCGTTGATTGCCTTTGTGCTCGCAGCGCAATTCACTCCGGAGAGCGTAGCGACCCGGCTGGTGCGGGGGCTCGATCGTCTGCCCTGGTGGGGGCTTGGCATCCTGTTGGGCGTCGCGCTGTTGTTGATTGAGGGGCTGGGGCCCCAGGGCGTCGCCCCCTTCATCTATTTCCAGTTCTAGGGTGGCCTCGATGCGATCCCTCCTATCGGCCTTTCTGGTTGGTTTCCTCATTCTCGCCCTCGGCAATGCGCCAGGGCTGACGGCCTGGGTGCGCGATGTGAAGCCCGCCGTTCTTGCCGACACGCTCCTGCCCTGGGCCGAACGCTGGCAAAGCGTTACGGAAAGCCTGGGCTCCGACCGGCTTTTGCCTTGGCTCCGTGCCCGCCGCGCCGATCTGCTGGAGCCCTGATTGCCGCTTTCGTTTTTTGCGCTTGATCTTCGTCGGGCCGACCATTAGAAACCGCCTCCTGTCGCGGCGCTGCCGGGCAGCCGGTCTCGGGATCGGTGGTTGAGGATCGCAAGATCGTCGGACACCGAAAAAAGAAATCGGAAAAACGGTTTGACAGGGTTTGGCGGTTCGGTTATAAACGCTTCCCTGCCTCGCTGAAACGGCGGCGCAGACATCGGTGAAAACCGAAGGGTTCTTTGACATTGTAGGTTTATGGGAAGGGGTTTGGAGTCGGCGGCCTGTTTGGCTGCTGGTTCTAGGTCTCTTGAGAATAGAGAGTTTAGGATTAGTAAGGTTGCCACTAATGGGGACATTGG